>JAABUO010000020.1_pt1 | contig 499822 bp, 484 predicted proteins | sample 5559291 | NCBI WGS metagenome assembly JAABUO01 (sample SAMN10711878, study PRJNA513372) | rock metagenome | isolation source: Antarctica rocks | place: Antarctica: Victoria Land, Finger Mt sud
GGGTGGAGGGGGCGGTGGTGGTGGAGGAGGAGGGGGCGGGAGGAAGAGAGGGGGGGTGGGCGAGGGGGATAGAGTGTTTAGTAAGAGTAGTGTGGGGTTTGCGAGGGAGGTGAGTCCGGAGGAGGGGTTGCAGGGAGAGGGGGAGGAGGAGGAGGAGGGGGTGGGGAGGAGGAGGAGGAAAGGGGAGGAGGGGGGGGAGGGGGAGGGGGAGAGGGGGCCGAAGAGGTTGAAGATTACGTATGCGAGGGGGGAGAAGGGGGGGATTGAGTGAGATTGGGGACGGAGGGTCGGAGGGTGTGCATGCAGGCGAAATGCGGGCATCGCTGTGATGCTTGAAGATACCCACTGAGTTGCGCACTTAGCGGTGGTGATGAGTGCTCGTTATTCATGGCGTTCGGAGACTTGAGCTTGACGGAAAGTGTGGCATGCCAACGCTAACGATGAATGTCATTTTCAGCGTTAAATGAATAGTGCCTCCTGCGCTCCACCGTGCAAAGGCTAAAGTAATGTAGAATATACAAGAACCCGGGCAATTACATGCCAATGCCTCCTAAGGCACCTCCTCGTCGCTACTCTCGCCCGCTCCAAAGCAGAAGCTGAAACAGCACTTCACGGTCTCTTCCGCTTTCGTCTTCTCCGGAGCGCGGTCCTTCCATCGCTCGACTTGCTCCCTCACCTGTGCTTTCTTTTGGGGGTTGCTCATGTCGCTGTCGGGCTCCGAATCTCCCTTAACCAGCTCATCCCACTTCCTCTTCTTCAACCCGTGTTTTTTCTCCATCTTCTCAAGCGCTTCGTCGAGGACCTCTGGGTATCGCTCTCGAAGTCTTAGTATGAACGTCTTATACGGGTCATTGACCTCGCCTTTGAAGCCTGTGACCTGCTCCGACTTGTACTTCATGAAGCCAAGAGCATCGTGAAGGTAGGCTTGAGGGACAAAGTTCTGGGTGATGGCGATACCACCTTCAATATTGATGACGAGATGATACCAGCCGGAGGGTACGTGAAGGATTTCTCCCGCTCTACAAACTCCTTCAACACAGCCGTCCATTTTTCGCGCTTCGGCATGGAAGCCCAGCAGCCATTCTCCAATACTCAGCGGACTGGTGACTTCACTCTGGTCTTGGGAGGTGAAGACGCCTGGTGGGGCTTTTGGAAACATAATCCAGTATTTGGCGCCGCGGACAACGGCGTTCCACGCACTACTCGATGTTAGCGTACCGGCAGGTCAGATGCTGAGAAGGTTATAAACCTTGTCGCATTAGGATCTTTATGGAACGTGCTTCCACTCCTTTCGGGCCCAACAATCAGCCAGCGGTGATCCGGTCTTTGCTCGCCAAGGACCTCAAAGTAGTCCTGTCCAAAACACTCCGGCACTTCGTAGTGATCATGAGGGTATCGGTGCTTGCCAATCTTCAGATCCATTTTCTCAACAAAGGCGGGATCGAAAAGGTACAAAGGAGATTCGTCAAAGTTGTGTGTGCAGTACTTGCGGTAGGTTTCGTACGGCCAGTCTACCCCTTCGCAGCTGAAATTGACATCCTTGTACATGGACATGAAACCCCCCCATGTCCAGTATTCAATCACCGGCCACTCGTTGACAACCTTGGTTGCAATGAACGGCTTTTTTACCCATTTGGACTCGAACTCTTCAGCGGTAAGTGTGTCTATCCTTGGAATCTGGTTCTTGGAAGGTATGTTCTTGTAATACGGTTTAAGAGGGATGTGACGGCACATGAATGGTCGATATAGGACATCTGAGTAGAGGCCACTGCAATCGAACACCCATCTTGAATGCATCTCGAGCACTGTAGTGAACCAATCTCCACACCACCGATCGCTAGCAGTAGGACAACTAGCACAGACAATTCAGTACTGTGCTATGATTAATGAGCAATGGTTGGATGTGGTCATATATGGTAGATTATCTTGATTATAGATGGTACACGGCGAGCATTCTATTATTACATACACAAAGCGGCCAACTGCAACTCACAAAATTGCTCATCTCTTGCTAGAGACAGTCTAATCCTGATCAAAGGCCATGGTGCCACCAAAACCAAGACTATGTAGAGATAATATAAGGAGGTTTGTAAATTTTGATAAGAGGGTACGAAAGAAGAGAAAGCATACTTAAGGAATTTGGATCTCCAAAGCGGCTCATCAAGCCTTGAAAATGCCCAAAGGGCCTTGCACGTTGATCCAAATCTTAGGATTGACAGAATGTCAAGATACTCAAGTAATTGTACAATGAGCTCATCTGGAAGCATTGAAAATGGGCCAGCAGCTGTCTTGATGTTTTCGGTAGCGAGGTATACTTGACCTGAAGGCTTGATCCTGTTCCAATGAGGGGGAAGGATGCTCAATAGCTCGGGGGGAGGAGGAGGCAGGAGCGTTGCCTGACTCATACGGCTGTCCTGCGCAGCCACCGATACTCTTGTTGAATCGCCAAGGGTTGAGAGAGGGATGATCTGGTCTGCGTCGGAGTCGCCAGGAGTCCTGCCAGGAGTCCTGGCAAACATGGTTGAAAGCGCTGCAACAGCTTGAAAATGGAATAAGTCCTACGGATATCCGGACTGGAATGATCAAAAGAACGATGGCGAGCAATGATTCAAGCCAAGAACACTTGGTACGGGAGCGAAACTAATGAATTAGAAGCCTCAATGAGACGGCTTAATATGCTGTGTAAAATGTGTAAATGATGGATGATCAAGAAAGAAGAAAGAGTTGAAGTGTGCCACTAGACAGAGGCAATATCAACAGAAGCGAAAGCGGCAATTTTTAGCGCACCGGCTAAATTTTCTGCCTGCAAGATTTTCTACAGATCTTCCTTGCATCCCACACATTCAATCAACGTCACAGAGATTCACAATTACAAACGCCCATAGACATCAGAGAAGGGCTCGAAGAAGAGCACCCTGATATCTTTAAATCAAATATATTTAGACGACTTCTTGGTGACCGTCTAAGGTTACCTCGAAACATCAGCCCCACTACCACTTCTTCGACATCCATAAGATCGCGGTCCTTTTGGGTCGTGATCTCTCATACATATAGTTGCAATCATGGCTACAGACAAGGGTCTCGAGGAGATTCCAGAGAGTATGTCGTAGCGCAATGCTTCCCAAAGCCCGTCTCTGGCGCGCATCGGCTTCCTTTCCGTATGCTGACACGAAGTCACTCTAGCACTAATCGAATCCAACTACGATGAGGTCACGGATTCCTTCGATTCTATGAGCCTCAAAGGCGAGCTGTTGCGAGGTACGAACCCTCTTCGCCCCATTCAGCCGACAACGTATTTACATTCTATAGGTGTCTATGCTTATGGTTTCGAGCGCCCATCTGCTATCCAGCAGCGGGCTATCATGCCAGTCATCAAGGGTTAGCTCGGTCATGCATGGGTTCTGAGGTGTGTTGGGCTGATACAAGGTGCAGGCTCTGATGTCATCGCACAAGCCCAGTCCGGTACGGGAAAGACAGCGACCTTCTCAATCTCGGTCTTGCAAAAGCTTGACCCGAATATCAAATCATGTCAGGCGCTCATCCTCGCGCCTACCCGAGAGCTGGCCCAGCAGATCCAGAAGGTTGTGGTCGCTATCGGCGACTTCATGAACGTGGAGTGCCATGCATGCATTGGAGGCACTAGCGTTCGCGATGACATGAAGGCTCTGCAGGATGGCCCCCAGGTGGTTGTTGGAACTCCTGGGCGTGTCCAGGACATGATCCAGCGTCGCGTGCTCAAGACTGACTCCATGAAGATGTTCGTATTGGATGAAGCTGATGAGATGCTTTCTGTAAGTGCAATGATGGTCAATGATGCAGCGAATTCTTACTATTTCCTAGCGCGGGTTCACAGAGCAAATCTACGATATCTTCCAGCTCCTGCCTCAATCCACCCAAGTCGTTCTTCTTTCCGCTACTATGCCTCAAGACGTGCTAGAGGTTACCACCAAATTCATGCGCGATCCAGTGCGCATCTTGGTCAAGAAGGCTGAACTTACCCTGGAAGGTATCAAGCAATTTTATATCGCAGTCGAGAAAGAGGACTGGAAACTGGACACCCTCTCTGATCTCTATGAGACCGTCACCATTACCCAGGCCGTCATCTTCTGCAATACCCGTAAGAAGGTGGACTGGCTTACCGACAAACTCGGCCAACGTGATTTTACCGTCTCGGCTATGCATGGAGACATGGACCAGGGTCAGCGTGATCTTATTATGAAGGAATTCCGCTCGGGATCCTCTCGAGTCTTGATCGCTACCGATCTTCTGGCTCGCGGTATCGACGTGCAACAAGTCTCACTGGTCATCAACTATGACTTGCCTGCGAACCGCGAGAACTACATCCATCGTATTGGTCGTGGTGGTCGATTTGGACGCAAGGGTGTTGCTATCAACTTTGTTACGGCTGATGATGTACGAATGATGCGCGAGATCGAGCAGTTCTATAGCACTCAAATCGAAGAGATGCCGATGAACGTTGCCGGTACGTATTCCTACCTTCCATCAACAGCTCGCTCATCACTGACACACCCGTGTAGATCTCATCTAGACGTTACGACTTCTACACTATCTCGTTGTTACTTAGCGACGCTGAGATACCCGCGCTTCAGAGGGAATATTCGATAGAATGGAGGAGAAGGTGCTGGTGGTAGTTTCTCAGTATGCGATGGCATGTTTCGTTTGGTCACAGTGGCATGCTAGGTCTCTTCAAAAGTTGCACTCGGTCCTGTTTGTAGATTCTGGCGCCATGTCATGGAGCATGGCGACAGCATCCAGGCAAGGTGATGCTTTGCCTCGGTATCTTATTGCTCCTGACCACCCAAGCTGTTGTAATGTACTCTCACACATTCAAGATAGACCGATGAAATGCATGCATGGGTTTCATATCAATTCTGTTCGCCCTTCGTGTGAGGTGGGTCGCATCTTCGGACTTGTGGGTGGTTGGCACGAAGCGAGGTTCTCACCACTGATGTTTCTTGGTCCTTTCCCACACCATACCATCGGCTTCAGCACCTGTCCTGCATCTACTTTGATCCCTCATTGCTGCTCACCGAAGCCTCACGCTCCAGCTTACCATAGCTCGGCCCATGTTAGCTGGTGTGCTCTCGCCTGTCACTCTAGGACGATCTCCATGGCTGCGCCAGGTCCAGAATGGATGCTATGGGCGAAGAAACTCCGAGACGAACACGTCAACCTAGTTGAATCTCTGGAGACATTATCGAGCACTGTCGCTAAGGCGCCCTTGCCTGTCCAAATCACAGATCTAGAAGCAAGCCAGCTCGCTCTGCAACAGGAAGTGAACTCGCTCCGTGAGACATTAGCAGCTGCAGAACTACAAAGGGAGCAGCACTCGAGGATCGCTGATGAGCGGATTGCCGCATTGGAGCAACAAGTCCGAACCGCAGCACGACTACGAGACCAGAACGCCAAAGACAACAACGAGCAGATCAAGAGACTGGAAGAAGATGTGGCGGCACTAAGACGACGGGCTCCGTCTGCAAGTAAGCTTAGAGTGACTTCCGCAGGAACGAGGCATACTTCACAGCTTAATGGTGAGTACCTCGTGGACCTCTAGGTCTCCAAGGTCACTCAATCTCAGCGTAGCCGAAAACCTCGCCAATGTCTCCGATGCATCGAGCAAGAGATCGTCCATGCAGATATATTTTGAGACATCAGCCCAACGGAAACGCAACTGGAGCGGTCAAGCGCAGCAATGGCCAAGCAGCGTACAAAATATCGATAGCGACGAGACTAGAGATAGGTCCGAAGACCTGGAGGCCTTGCAGTCGGTGAGTCCCTGCAATACACCAGAATCTCTCAGATCCGCAACACCCGGAGGACCAGAGGCTTCACCATCCGCCACTCCATCTGATATGTCGAGCCTCGTCAGCGTCATAAGCTTTCCCCACTCCTCGATCCACACTGCAGAGGCTTCCGCCCGGGACTCATCGCCACCGGCTGTGGCTCTGGAATCCCAGGGCGGTCTTGATCTCTTTGAGTATCTTATCCAATGCGAAGATGAAATTACGAGTCGACTGCCTGCGTACGAGAGAAGACTAGTAGAAGCTTTTGTTGCTGGCTTGAGCGACAAGGTGCACAAGTCAACCTTGAAAAGCAGACTAGACGAACAGGCATGGAATTGGAAGATAGCGTTCGAAGGGGCAAACCAGATCGCCGAGGAGGCTCTTGCACAAGGGAGAAGAGGCAAGAGCAAGCCGTCGCCATCGAGAGATTCGAATGGCCGGTTCAAGAAGAAATCGAGAAGATCATATGAGGGTTGAGAGGGCCACAGCAGCTTGGCTTGGCTGATCTGATACTAATGTTTTATTGCGGCGCACATCGTCTGGTTGATGATATACGAGGACGGAGATTACTTGGCCGCATGGGAAAAGCATTTGCTACTAGATGTCGACATATCGAAAAACGTAGCTACAGATTCAACAGGAGAGGGTACCTGTACGGAGTATATCGACCCTTATACCATACTTCTATCCCAATACTAAGTCTCTTCATACACATACAGTCCCCCCTTCTCCTTAACCTCCACCTCGATCGCTCCCTCCCCAACGTCCTCTCCCCCAACCCTCACCCCCGCCCGCATCACATCCCCCACCTCCACACTCCCCACCCCCTTTGGCGTCCCCGTCAGCACGACATCCCCCCTCTCCAACGTCATGACCCGACTGATATCACTCAACAGCCTCGGTATTCGAAAGAGCATCAACCCCGTACTATCACTCTGCCTCACCTTATCATTTACCGACAGAAAAAGCTCAACATCGTGCGGATTCGGTACCCTCGCTTTCGAGATAACATTCGAGATGGGACAGAACGTATCGAACCCCTTCGCTATACTCCACGGCAGCCCTTTGCTCTTGGCTTCGTTCTGGATATTCCGGGCCGTGAGGTCGATGCTTACGGCGTATGCTATAGTCCTTCTCATCAGCCCTCTTTTCTCCTATAAGGGAAAGAGAATGTACACTCAATAGCGCCCAGCGCGGCCTCCTCGTCCTCCTCCCTCAGATCCCTGACTTCCCGTCCCATAATCAATGCCAGCTCGACCTCATAATGCAGACTCACGCCTTTTGGACGCAGCACAGGCCCGCTTTTGGGAGCGAGGAGCGAGGAGGGGGGCTTGAGGAAGAAGAAGGGCTTTTTAGGGCGGGCGTTTGAAAGCTCGGTTATGTGGTCTCTTGCGGGCTTGATATGTCAGTACGGGGATGGAGGCTGCAGAAAAGGGTTTTTTGGAGGGGAGGGAGCTTGGGGGGGGGTATACGCATAGTTGCGGCCTATGCATACGACCTTGCGGCAATTGGCTTTGATGGATGCCATTGCTAGCAGATTCTTAAGGGTAGAGAAGCTTGCACAATCGAGCCTTGTGCGAATGAGAAACCTAATGATCTAGATTTGAAAAGTAGAGCTCGTTAAGGTTCTCAGTATCTGACCTTCAAGTTAGCCATGAATATCCGTATTTGGCCGGAAGTCCTCTCCGAAAGAAGCAGACAACGACCTACATCGTACGGAATACAAAGCATCTGACTGACGGTACAGCGAAACAAAGCTCCAACTTCAAGAATTCCTTCCCACCCCCCAAATCACCACCTTACCAAACCCACTCGCCCCTCAGCAACCATGCAAATCTCACACATTCTCTCTGACCTAACCTCCCTCCGCGCCTGCGTAAGCTCCCTTTCCCCCTTTCTCCTCCCCTTCTTCCCCCTCCCCTCTTCCCCCCCCACACCCCACCTACCCCCATACTAACACCACCCCAACCACAGCCCCCCACCGCCGCCCTCGCCCTCGTCCACGCCCGCACCCCCACATCCCAACCCCCTTCCACCCAGAATCCTTCCACCCAATCCCGCGAGCCTCCCAGACTAGTATCCGAGGAATCGGTAGCTGAGGATTTAGATCTGCAGCGCGCAACGGATCTGGTGGAGCTGCATGAGGGGGTTAAGATGAGGCATGTAAGGGGGTTGGATCCGGGGCTGGGGGAAGCGAGGAGGGAGGTTGAAGCGGTGGTGCGGGGGCTGGAGGGTGTGGGTGTAGAGGGTGTGAGATGAGGATTGAGGGAGGGTGGCTGATAAAGAAGTGACTTGCGCTGCGCGGAAAAGAGAGGCTGGGTTTTGTGCTCGTCAGCTGTTGGCTTGGGCGGCCTGGTTTGAGACTGCGTGTACGAGCCAGCGGGTTTGTGAGATGTGGCTCAGGTGTGAGGTCTTGATCTTTGATGAATGATGAACGATGGAGATACTATCACGACTACGACTTTTACGCTATGACCAGGGTTAGCGGGAACATTGACTAGGAAACCCTCAGCTTGTGATGGTCTGTATCCTATCTGTTGGCTGGTAGGGATTGGTTACTTTATCACTGCCAGGAGTCACTAAAGCTGTCTTCCCGTTCTCACAGAGATATCGCTATGAGCTTCTTGACGGGGTAGAGAAAACGCTAAGACTGTCTGCCTTTCAGCCACCGGTGGTCGATTTGGCTATTGTCAATCCGTTAATGGGTGATTCGAGTGAGTTGAGCGACCATGGAATAGCGAGGCCTCGAAAACACATCTTATGGCCATTACGGTGTAAGCGACTATCGTTGCAGCATGCAGATGGGCTGCATCCTCGAGGAAACGGTCTAGGTAGGATAAAAGCCGTCAACTCGCTACACTACTACATACACGGCCATTGCCTGACCTCGCTCAAGCTACGGCCTGATCAACAAAGGCGGCTCAGAGGCGAGAGCACGACCACGGAATCCTAGGCATCTTCAAGAACAATGTTCTCGCCCTTCGCCATACGTCGCAGCACAGGCTTCGTCTCTCTACCGACCTGCCTCCCCAGTGCGGCATCTAGTAGACTCTGTCTCGAAGCCACGTTTCTGACCTTGCGTATCACGGACTTTCGCTTCTTCAGCGGAGGCGATTCTGCAGCATGGGGCTGGGTAGATACAGGGGTGCTTGGTACCTCTTCGCCTCTTGCAAGACGCTGCAGTCTATCCTTTGTCCGGCCTCCCATCTTCCTGCCCAGCGCTGCATTCAGGAATACCCTACGTGCAGCAAGGTTCCTGGCTTTCCGAAGGTACAGCTTTCGTTTCTTCACAGGTGAAGAACCCAATTTCTCCGCAGCCGAGTTCACGGTATGCTGGACTGATACGATTGAGCCGTTCCTTGAGGTTATCCTGTACTCGTCGTTGTGTAAATGCCCTGCTGGCGTGGGATGAGGCTCTGCAAGTTCGTCGTCAAGGGGTGTAGCGTCGCTGGGACTCAGAACGAAGATCTTGGGCGGAGGGAGGGTCACCTTCTTGGCTGGCTTAGAGCCTCTGCGTGAGTTGATCGAGGGTGGAACGCTGATCCGATCCATGATGTCCACTGCTTTTGTTTCGGACCGCTTGAGCTCTGGGGTTTGCATTTCACTCTGTTGTCCAGCTTCCTCGTCGTCATCCCTATCGCGTGCATAAATGGAAGGTGGGACGCTGATCCGGCCCATGATATCCACTGGTTTTGTTTCGGACGGCTTGAGTTTTGGCGTTTGCCTTTCACTCTGTTGTCCGGCTTCCTCGTCGCCATCCTCATCACGTGCATTGATCGAAGATGGGACGCTAATCCGTTTCATGATATCTACTGGTTGTGTTTCTGACCGCTTGAGCTCTGGTGGTTGGCTTTCATTGTTTTGTCCAGCTTCCTCGTCGCCATTCTTATCGCGTGCATGAATCGAAGGTGGGACGCTGATCCGGTCCATGAAGTCCACTGATTTTGTTCCGGACCGCTTGAACTCTGGTGGTTGGTTTTCATTGGGTTGTCCAGCTTCTTCGTCGCCATCCCTATCTTCAGGAAGTGAGAGTTTTTTGTCGACCTGTTGACCGGCTTTAGAGAACCCGGTGATGTCAGGACCGTCGGCTAGAGGATACGAGGTGGCCTCTTGGTTGTCATCTTTATCTTCAGGGAGCGAAAGTTTGTTGTCGACCTGTTGACCGGTTTCAGAGACCCCGGCAACATCAGGACTGCCGGCTAGAGGACCCGATGTGGCCTTTTGGTTGTCATCTTTAGACTGCTGGATATGATGCACGGGAATCTCGCTGGCTCTTCGATCAACGGTTTGAGCCACCGCGGCTGACGAGGTGACAAATAGATCATTCCTCTTCGCACGCTCAGCTGCCCCTTCGCTGCTTGGGCTTGCTTTAGGTGCAGAAGGACTCTGAGACGAAGAATTTACTGTTTCGCGCGGAGCAGTGTCTTCTGGAAACTCCACAGTCTTTTCGGAGGCGTAATTCCCGATAGGCACCCACAGTCGTTCAGGCGATGTGGTAGGCTTATCCGTGTCCGCTTTGCCTAACGGAGAGCTGGCAGCAACGGATTGTCGCGGTGATCTCTTAGGTATGCTTTCGACAGGGCCCTGAGTCGAAACATTGACTTTTTGGCGCGGAGCAATGTCTTCCGCAGAGTCTGTAGTCTCTGCAGAGGCGTAGTTCCCGACAGGCGCCCACGGCCGTTCAGGCGATGTGGGTGGTTTATGCGTGTCCGCTTTGCCTAACGGAGAGCTGGCAGTAACGGATTGTCGAGGTGATTTCTTAGGTAAGCATTCGACGCTCTTACGGACTTCGCCTGCAGGCAAGGTCTTGGAAGGGTTTTGAACAGGTTCAGACTCCCCTTCTTCATTAGTCCATGGTCCCAAATCCCGCTCCTGACTGGCCTCCGTGCCGCTGCTATCCGAACTCTCAGCAGGTCCAGGTGAAAAGGATCGACGTTTTGGCTCAGTGGCACCTTTAGAAACTGGGTGTTCTTGAGAGGTGCCTTGGCTCTGTCTAAAAGACTCTTCTTTGTCTACCGGACTGTCGTCTCGAGCATCAATGGTAGCACTCGCAGGCTCTTGAATAACTTTGTCGTTCAATGACATATCAGAGTAAACAGATTCTCCATCATCGTCTGGAAAGGCCCCTGGAGTCATAGTAGTCACCTTAGACAGGGGGTCCATTGCAGATCCACTGAAACGATCGTCCTGCGTTGAGCCGCCAGAGCCCTCGTAAAACGATGATCGTTCGGCTTTTCGGTGAGGATGTGCTTTCTCTGCGCCAGTAAGCTCATATTTGTCTGCTGTACCAGCCGAAGGGCCTTCAGCAGCCGGATTGTCTTTTTCTGGCGGCAGTGATGTCTTGCTGGTGTCAGCCAGTACTTGACTATTCGGGTGAGCATTCGAATCATTCCCATTAGACTGGTGTTCAGCCGAAGGGTCTTCAGCAGCCGTTTTCTCATTTGCTACCAACAGTGGTGTCTGGCTGGCGTCAGCCTGTATTTGACTATTCGAGCGAGCATTCGGGTCATTCTTATAAGACTGGTATTCAGCTGAAGGGTCTTCAGCAGCCGATTCCTCTGTTTCTGCCGGCAATGGTATTTGGCTGGCCTCAGCCAGTCCTTGCATATTCGGGCGAGCATTCGTGTCAGTCTTTTGATCCATAGTCTTTCCTTCCGCCCGGGCGTTCCAATCAGACTGGCGTTCAGCTGAAGGGTCTTCAGCAGCCAACGTCTCTTTTTCTGGCGGCAACGGTGTCTGGCTGGCGTCAGCCAGTACTTGAGTATCCGTGCGAGCATCTGTGTCGTTCTTGTGATCGAAAGTATGTTCTTTAACCCGGGGATTCTTATTGAATTGGCGTTCAGCAGCTGGAGTTGGATGAGCATTGTCGGCTTTGTCATGCCCTTCGGAGACGAGCGCTGCTGTCCGGTTCGAGCTGGTTCGTCAGCTCTGACCCTAGTCATGCTACAGGAAACCTACTCATTTGAATGCTTGCGGTGTGCCTCAGTCTGAGGCTGGGTAGCAAATATCTGATCAAAAGCCTTTGTAACGGACTGGCGTTCAGCAGCTGGAACTGGAAGAGCATGGTAGGCTTTGTTGTGTTCCACAGAATCGAGCGCTGCTGTTCGATTCGAGCTGGTATCGTCAGCTATGACCCAATTCACGCAAAAGTAAGCCTACACGTCTGAATGCTTGCGATGTGCCTCAGTCTGGGGCTGGGTATGAGAGATCTGGTCATGAGCCTTCTGAAACGACTGGTTTCTAGAACCTTGTTCGGGCCGCGAAAGCTCTGCCGTAGCATTCACCGGCATGGCTTCGTTCTTTCTCTGCCGACGTTTCTCTTCGACGTCGACTTCAACAGATACAAAGCGAGGCCAGCCCCACCCTGATGACTGTTGGTGCTGGATTGAGGGTTTCCGCTTCGGATGGCTGGAAACTTTCGGTGGACTATGCTGGTTTGCAGGAGTGCGTGGAAAGGATTCTGGATTGGGCATGTTGGGCCAAGATCTAAGCCATGGCGGAGAAGAGTCGTACGAGTGCATATAAGGATGAGAAAGTACTGAGCATAGGTAGAGGAAGATGATGAAAGAAATGTGGGAGACAAAACAATAAGCTGATGGGACTTGCCATGCTCCATCGGTCCTTGAGGAGGCAGGTGCATCTGCCTCCAGTCTTTGCTGCTGATACAAGCTTCAATAGACTTGCAATATCTCACGGAAGGAGCCATTGGTAATTAGCGTCTCAGTGTACGAAGACATATCCTCAAGCCGGTCTCCACAGAGTACCCAGACTGCTCGTAACGGGGAATTCAACAGAACATCTGGCCTGGTGTATAGTGATAACCTATGTGTTCATGCAAGCAAGAAAATGGTTTTATATGTCAAGGTCGTCCTGTCAACGAACGGCTTGCCGTTTTGTCGAGATCATATTCTAGAAGTCCGTCTGCAGTGAATTCCAACACTTCTCCATACATTATCCTAGGTCTGGTCGAGAGGTAGAACCTTCGGCAGCACACGAATTCTCACCCTCAGCAACTGAAGGGTAAAGTTAGCTCCGAAAGACTTGGTCCTTGACGAATAAATGCGGTCGAACTCCAGTTGCAAGCAGAATACCCTCTTGCTCTTCCATTAGCATAATATCCTTTTCGCCGCGCTCAACAGTAGAGTTACGATTACCAGCCATGGCATCAAGCGTGGATGCAAAGCTGCTGAAGCAGACCAAGTTTCCGCCTGATTTCAGCCAGAAGGTTGACATGAAGAAGGTCAATGTCGAGGTCATGAAAAAGTACCGATATCTTGTCCGCGCGTCCAGGCATTGCTGATTGTCGTCCTACCACAGGTGGATTGCAGGCAAGATCTCTGAGATTCTGGGCAGTGAAGACGACGTAGTCATTGAGCTTTGCTTCAACCTCCTTGAGGGCTCACGATTCGTAAGTTAAGCCTACATACTCTTAGATACTTCTGACTGTACTGACCAAGCCAATTGCAGCCAGACATCAAAGTGTTGCAGATCCAGCTCACCGGCTTCCTCGACAAGGACACAGCACAATTCTGCAAGGAGCTTTGGACATTATGCCTCAGTGCCCAAAGCAACCCCCAAGGCGTGCCGAAGGAGCTATTGGAAGCGAAAAAGCTGGAATTGATTCAAGAGAAGGTCGTTTATACACATCTTGGAAAATATTGGGGCACATAGGCTTACAATACAACAGATAGCTGCTGAGAAGGCCGCCGAGGAAGCCAAAAAACGCAAGGAGCAAGAGCGTGTGAAGGACCGAAATATTGATAACATTCGCCAACGGGAACGCGGCGAACGCGGTCGAGGTCGGGGCAGAGGCGATCGGGGCAATCATGACTATGACCGACGTCCACCAAGAAACTCGAGATCTCCACCTCCCAGGCGCTACAGCCCACCGCCTCGCTCTGGTTACCGCGGCCCTCCGCCAAGACGTGATGTCGATACCTACGTTCCTGGTGGTCGTAGCGGTCGCGATCGTCGATCGGATGACGGCAGGAGGCGTCGCTCACCTTCCGTCAAAAGATCCATTACTCGATCACGTTCGGGTTCTCCTGCCCCACGGCGGCGCCATCGAGACAAGGAGGATGGACCTCCTCGGCCTCTAGACCGTCGACCAACACCAAATCGGTCTCCTGCCCCCGTGCGTCGAAGACCTGTTAGAGATAAAGGATCAAGGAGTCCCAGGCGCGGTGATCGAGCAAGATCCTTCACACCTTCAAATACCTCTCGCTCACGATCTCCCAGAAGACCTCGGAGGAGGCGCGATGCATCAGTCTCCTCACGTAGCCGTACTCCGCCCCCTAGGCGTCGACGTCCCTCTCCCTCCCTATCCAGGTCTCGTTCCCGTTCACTAGAAGATCGCAGACGGTCAGGCAGGCCTAAAAGATCACCTTCCTACTCTAATGACAGCAACCGTGGTGGCAAACACGCTGATGATCGCAAGGGACTCAGACACCGCGAACACCGGCGCCGCGGCAGCAGCCGAAGCCCCAGCTTCAGTAGAGATCGTAGCGCAAGACCGAGCAAGGCTGTGCGACGAAGCAGCCCTAGTCCGAGACGCCCAAGGAAACGTTCGATTGAGCGATACGTACCGGGCGGGAGGCGAAGGCGCAACACTTCTTCTGTTTCCTCACCCGTCGAGAAACGACGCAAGACGGCTGACTTTGCGGATGAAGAGGCTAGGGAGATGAAGCCTGAGCCCGTCAGCTCGAGCCCCGAGAAACCTCCAGCCCCAGCCGAAGAGGTGGGTAGCGATTCACGAAGTACTAGCTGAACCTTTTTCCTCGCCCTGTCTACTGAACATACAGTTCATCTCGAGAAACGTACTAAATCACTCGTACAGACACGCTCGCCAACACTCACAGCCAATGAACTGCGAGAGAAACTCCTGAAGGAAAAGGTCTTGGCGATGAGGAAGTCGAGTAGTGGTGCGAAAGCGCAGTCGACCCATGGCTCATGATGGCCGAAAGGTCTAGTATCATTCCTTGTAACATTAGATGTGGCTCTAGAAGGCTGCTTTGTAGCAAAATACGTATGTTATCTTCCAACCATATCCATGGGCAACTCAATTCTCGCTTCCAAGAGGCGAATCGTTGACAAACCGTAGGCTTCGTGAGTATGATGGGCACCTGCTCTAGCCTGTGCCCCTTACAGAAAGGCATGAATGCTTTGACCGTTGGAGCGCCTGTAGCTCAAACACACCGTAAGACAAGATATATATTCTGCACGCTCATCGAGACCGACCGGTGATGCTCGTCATACGGTACTACTACGAGTACGAATACACATTACCTTCCAACCAACTCCCCATTTCATCTCAACCCCTCAGCCCCCAAACCCAACTCACCTCCCCCTCCCCCTCCCCCTCCCCCTCCCCCTCGCCGCCTTCCTCATCCTCCTCTCCCTCTCATACTCCTTCCCCTCCCTCCCCTCCTCCCCCTGCACCATCCCCACCAACCTCCTCATCTTCCGCTCGTACTCCCCATCCCTCTCCTTCTTCTCCCTTAACCCCTCCCTCGCCACGAAATTCGCATCCTTCCTTAATTCCCTCAGCGCGCCCTTCCGCTCCTTCTTGTGTTCTGCTGTCAGTTTCGAGAGCTCGGAGCGTTGCCGGTCGGGGTCGTAGTGCGAGGTGGGGTTGTAGGAGGGCTCGAATTTGGGGATGGAGGTTTTGATGGGGAGGGGGCGGTAGTTGTGGAGGGCGAGGGGACGGCGGATGGAGGTGGCGGTGGAGAGGAGGGTGGTGCATTGGGAGAGCGTGGAATGAAGGAGGTCCTGGTGTGGGGTTGGTGGGAGTGGAGAGGGAAGGGACGGGGAATTGCTTACGTGGGTTGTGGAAGGGAGGTTTAGGGCTGCGGCTTGGGATGAGATGTGCTTTAGGGCGACGATGACGGGGCCGAAGATCTCGATGGAGGCGGATTTGGAGGACCACATGTCTGCCATGGTATTGATGAGGCGAAGATGGGTTCGTAGCAGCGCGTGCTTTAGCTCCTCGTTGTTGCTGTCGTCGGGTGCCTCGGCCGAGGGTATCGTGTCCCAGAAAGCGAACTTCCTCTGCACATCCGCCGTCTCATTTCTACTAGCTGAGATTTGGAACTCCGCCGGGAGTTTATGCTTCACAAACGACCCCTTCTTCTTCCCTTCCCCACGCACAAGTGCCCACAGTGCATTCAGGGTGTAGTTCACGACTTCAGGAACATACCTCTTCGCTAGCCGCTGATACTGCATGCACAACATCGCCACATAAGTCCCTGCAGCGAGATCACTTAGCTTCTGTGGGATCTTGTGGCCTAGATACCGCGTCATGCATAGCATAGCCGGTGTAACGACTTGATGGAAATGGTCCGAGGTGGGGAAGATAGTGCTGATGGCAGTCAGAAGGATCAGGTCTCCGGAGTTCAGGGCTAGTGGACGGTTTTCTTGGATCAACCTCAAGTGATCGCGAAACGCACGACCAATCTCGGAGGGATATGTCTTTGCGAGAGAGTGAATGTGGCGGATCAGGGCTTCGAGGACGGAGAAAGGAGGGTGCGTCGGTTCGTTAGCGAGGTAAGTGAGATGGAAGACGAGGATGGCGGAAAAAGTAGCGAGTTTGGATTTGTTCTCTGCGGAGAGTTTAGGTTGGTAGAGAGCGCGGATACGTTGGATGATGGTAGGAAGGTCGGTGATGGGAAGGGGCGAGGTGATAGCAAGGAGCTCAGTGTGGGTTTGGGGGCAGGGGAAGGTGAACGGCAGGTTGGCTGATGGCGTGGCTTCGGTAGTAGCGCTTGATTTGGTAGAGGAAAGGTTGAGGCCTGATCGGCCAGCGTCTTCTTTGGATAGGAGACCCTGAACGAATTCGAGGTCGTCGTCGTTCTCGATGTCGGAAGATCTGTCGGACGGTTCTGAGCCATCTGCTGAATCTGAGATTTCGAGGTCGGAGCCGCTGGCGACTAGATCGTCCTCGATTAGAAAATCGTCTTCGTCCTCAGCGTTCAATTCCCTGGGCTTTTGCTCGCTAGGTATGCCGGCCCCTAGGCCATATACGTCCGACTCTTCAGGATCCTCATCACCATCAGCTAATATAACAGCCTCATCTGCAGCTTGTTCCGTATCGCTTTCCGGCTCTCCCTTCATCCTTTTCAGTCTCCTCTCTTCAAGGTCCTTCAACCTCTGTGCCTCCTGCTCTAGCTTTTCTTCCTCAGTCAAAGTTCGTACAGTGGGTCTCGATCGTTGGTCGTAGATATACTCCTTCAGCCGTTCATCATACTCCCTATCCGCTTGTGCGCGATCTTTCCCGTTCAGTAGAGCAAGCCGATCCGCATTCATGATACCACTGGGTGCTTGCACCTGCGGAGGTGGCGGTGGCTGCTTGTTCTCTCCTCGCAAAAGCGCGAAGAGATCAGGCATGCCTTTGTCAAGCTCAGCTCTTAGATCATCATCGTCTTCCTTTGCCTGTTGGCGTTCGTACTTGTGGAGCTTGGACTTGGCCATGACTTCTTTCATGACCTCATTCTTAGTCTTCCGACGCTCTGGTTGCTCCCCATCCTTGGTGTCTTCTTCGTTTCCGTCTAGGTCGCCTTCATCGCCAGAAAGCCTTTGCCGTTTCCTCGGTCGATCATTTTGTTCCTGTTCTTCGGCTCCATCTGACAAGCCCAGGTCTGCCTCATCAAAATCTTCCAGTTGTCTTGTATCCCCATCGGTCAAAGGCCGTCCAAAATGTGTGAGCTCGTCATCTTCCTCTAGAATAAACACGGAAGCCTTCTTCTCGCCCTTCTGCTTTTCCCTCATGTATCGCTGTAGATTCCTCTCCTCAGGTGTCATCGTAGGATCATTCTCGCCGAATCTTCGATCGTGAATGCCTCCAACCTTGTTCCGTCGTTGCATTTCAGGCAGTAGTGTTCTCCGTCGCTGCTCTTCACCCATGCCTTTCGTAACTCCGGGTCTGCCCACCACGCCCTTCGTCGCCTTCCCAGCAATGCCATCCCGACTCACGAAGTCGAACTTGTTCCTGGCCGGTGCCTTCACCTCGAATGGTGCAAATTGCTGTCGTATGCTGTGCAAAGCTTCATTCCGCTGTATCCTACTTTCTTTCAGAGCCCCGGATCTGCTGGCTTGCTTCTTTTGCTTCTTCGACTTCTGGGGGCCAACGACACCGGACTCGCGGAGTGATGCCTTGAGCTTCTTGAGCTGCGATGGAGGCATCCTGGCACCTTTCTAGCTTGCCAGAGAAAGAGTGCGAGGCATCGAATCACGGTGGACAGGCGTCTGGATCTTTAGAGTACTTGAGCCTACAGTCCGTGGATAGTGTTGATCCCCGATGCAAGCCGATCTGGGAAAATGCTTGGCAGTCAATTATTAGCGGTTTCATGTCTATCCGAAATCCTTGGCGCTCAAAAATCGACTTTCCCCCTACCATATATACACCTTCATCAATTGAGGAATTACAAAATACCAAAAAAACCTAAAGAACATCTATATAACAAGCTACTTAGATCTCAAATTTGAGCAAGTTTAAACTAGAGTTGACTATGCTAGAGCCAGTATAACAAAGGCTCGAAAACTGCCAAGAAATCGCCAAGCATTGCCAATTACTTGAACAAAGTATAGAGACTTCAATGTCCTTTAAGAACGTCTTAAATGTAGAAACTAGATAGATTGTTACCTATAGTATATTCATTCCAATTTTCTAAGATTAAACTTCGTTTTCGTTGATAGAGTATATATGGTGGGGGGAAGAGGTCGATTTTGAGCGCCAAGGATTTCGGATAGACATGAAACCGCTAATAGGCGAGCAACTAGTGGCTAAAGTCTACTTTTCTCATCCCAACAGTCGCGAAGCTACTTTATCTTTTCGCCGCTGACCTGGTCAATGGTCAAAGACTTTCCTGAAGTCTCAATGGCTTGATTTGACGACTTGTACGCTGTTGGAAAGGATACTCCTGCTTCACATGATGTCAACCTAAGTTGTAGCTTTCCAACTTCGTGTGAGCGCTGTATGCACATGATAATGGCCGATGATGATGAATTCCGTGTTTCAGACGAAGAGTTTTGGGAATCTCTCGCGGGAAAGGATACGAATACAGAGGGGTTAGTTGAGGACCAAGACTGTATACTCCGGACTTGGCCATATAAGTTCGATTTTGGCAAACACCAAGGCTTGACCTTCGATGAGGTCCCTGTTGCTTACGTCGACTGGCTTGTCCAGAATGAAATAAACTTTGATCGCGAAAACTTCCGAGCAGCTCTCGATGAGTATCGCGGTACGCAACAAGCGAAAGTACAGTTACTGTCACCAACAAGTCCAAATGCTAAGCGCAAGCGTTCATTCTCTGGAACTGGAGTCCCATTAAGTCCTGCGATTGTGAAAAAGCAACGTTCATCGCCACAGGATCGCGCTTTCTCTAAGGATGATTGTCAGATTCCTGAAGTAGCGGGCCCTTCGTCGAATCTTTATCGCCTTTCTTTCGGAAAACACGCTGGCAAAACGCTCGAAGAGCTCCCATCCTCGTACATCGAATGGCTCTTGAAGAACGGGATCTTGAAAAGCAATCCAGACCTTGCTTCAGCCTTAAAAAAAACAGGTCATTCTCGACTAGCCAATTGGACCAAACCAAACCCACAAGATACCCACGACCCGCGGTTCTTTGACCGCGATACCAATGCAGCTCTTTGGATCGCGAAGACCGATGCTGAGAAGTACTTCAATGTCGATGTGCATTTGCTGGGCCTAGCCAGAATTTGGCCCTTAGTCAAGCGCGGCCAAAGATACGGGTTGTATCCAATCTATGTCTGCGCCAAGCATTTCCGTACTGTGACGGAGGGGACGGCCGACCAAGCTCTTGCTGAATTTCTTGAAAAAAACAGGTATCGAGAACAGGAAATCGTGGCGGGAATGGGCTGTTTTTGTCCCCATTGTTGTGGTGAGGATTCTTATTAGTATTGTGCAGCCAAGTCTTCTCGAGGAATCTTACATGAGATTTAAACAATTAGCTATGCTTTGCTACAGTCTAAGATAACTCAGTAAAGTCGATTTCGGCCAAAGACCTTGATCTTCTTCAAGCGCTGCTTCGCCTAGCCCACTTTCGACTCCAGAAAAGCGCAGCCTACCATCGCCTCAATGGGATGGGACCTTCTTTATCCACTTCTGGAGATAGATGTACTACTTTCTGGCCATCTAGCAGCGGATGGAGATACCTCCCTTGATGAGCCACGCCTCTCTCACCTTATTGCGAATTGGCTCCAGCCGCAGTAAATCTGAAAGACTGTCTTGCGCAGGTGTCCCGATGGGCCTTCACTGCCTCTGGACTATTCTCACAGTCACGATTTCCAGCGCCCGCAAGCGGGATTACCTTCGCTACGTGGCAACTTTAAGTGCGTATCCAAGATAGGGGAAGGTCTTGTTCGCCTAGACGCTACAGGAACGACTGACTCCTGCGAAACAGCGGTAAAGATACGGCATCAAGACTCAACAATTCAAGCGCGAGACATACACATAAACTTTTGAGTAGACAGCGCTTGTGACGGAGAACACGAATTATCAGAATATATAAGATCTTTGAAATAGATAAAGTATCATACCATGAGCCGATCATATCTTTACGCCAGCAAACCGCATATCGAAGGACCCGCGAATTTCCTATGCTCAAGTAAATTTCAACCCACGTCAATACCTGGAATGTACGCAACTGCCAAGCAAAGGGAGCCATATTTGGTGGCTTGCGAGAGAGTACTCTGGTCAACGAACGTATTGTCTGGAGCAATAACGTCCTTTTATTGGCCGGGGCTCATGGCGGTGTCATTGCAAAGACGTCCAAAACCCGGGACTGACGCGTTTCGAAGACGACGATAAAGACCTTAAATTTATGCTACAAGACAAACAATGCGGTCCCGTTGCCATTGGAGGGTATACTTTAGAACCTGAGCTTCCAATCCCTGTTAGTTCCAAGCTCAAAATTGAGGAACACGTAGTTGGCAAGGGGACTTGAATGCGATTTGACCGCGACCGGGATGTGGAAGTTTAAGCCCCGAGTTCTGGACTCTGACACGAAGAGGAGTGACCAATTTGCTGCACCAAACCGAAAAGCTCATAGTTCGCAATAGACCCTGTGCCACATCTCCATTCCTTGACTTCTCACCAGAGCCATGATCAAATTTCGTTCAGCGCTTGCCACGCCGTTGATCTCGAGAACCTGGATTTGGGTTACGAGTGTCAGAAGATGGTTCACGGGAGTCTGGACACGGATCTCGAGCAATGGGGTAAGCATCGTGAGCCCTCGAATATGGATCGCGATGGCTAGAGGGTGGTTCGCGAATGCCGACATTGGGCTCGTGAGCACCTGAATAGCTCCGCGTGTCTGTTTGCTGGCTGGCATACGGCTGGCCACTACTTTGATACGGAGAGATCGGTGATTGTGCTTGCGAATAGCTTTGCCTGGCGGGAATATCTTCGCAGCCCTGAGATCTCTGCAAGGTACAATCTGTCTGCTGATTTGAGAAGTACCCCTGCTGGCCTGCCGAATGACTTGTTTGAGGCCGGAGCACTGACGGGCAACTTCTCTCTGCACTTCTACCATAGCTCTCGTGTGGGGCCGCTGGATACTGGCTTTGCTGACCATAGGACTGTCTGAAGGCTTCTACACGCTCCTTCCCCCGAATCTGTGATTGTTCCATTGCGGCGATGCTTGCTTGCTCGGCTGCACACTTCATTAGCGTCGACTTGCAAAGAATACGTTAAAGCTTTACGAACGTGCACAAGTCCTTTCCCTGTATGGCATTATTGGTAGCATTCTGCCTTTGTGGAGAGTTAGAAGCCCCTTTTCTTTTATATAATGGCTCCCAAAGATCATGTCAATATCGCGACGATTCCCTACGAAGAAGTCCACAGGGGGATGTATAGTCGTGCCATCGGGATGGCTCCATTCGAACGATATCATGGTACAAGCGACCACTGGCTGGCCATTGAAATCCCTTCCGTCGGGAGCCTCGATGCATCTCATCTCCTCTTTCATCCCAAGCCTTTCTACCAAATCCTCTGAGATCCAATTGCCCACGGTGCATTGCGTGTCGAGCAAAACTTTGTGAAGGGACTTTTTCTCACTTTTCGGATTTTTAAAAAATTTCCCGTATGGTGGATGGAGGTAGATATCTTCTTCGAAGACCAGCTGTTCCTACACTGGTATTAGCCAGATCATCATTTAGGGCTGGTTAGTATTACATCTGGCACATGAGACATTCTCTTCGTCCGAGCCTATTATGTCTCGCTCAACTTTCAGCTTGCGAGCTCTCTCTGAATTGATCTTATGGACGGGCCATCAGGACTGAAGAGAAAGAGAAGCTTTAATACTGGACTTACCCGTATTAAATACACATAGGGGGGGAAATGGTGTCACCCTTCAATTCTTAGTTGGCCCGTTTTTTTTGTCAACGTGTTCAGGCACCATCTAGTGCTATGGGTCATGCTCATGCATGCAAGTCCGACTATACGTCAATGGGAACACAATGTAACCCGATTGCGGGTACCAGCCTCATCGGGCTTTCCGATAGGATGCGAGCATGAACAACGATGACGAGTCCGGAGACGGAACAGACTGAATCGAGCAAGAGCGATAAAATCCAGGGTGTACACGTGCACAGATAGGCACAGTATTCTGCAGTTCGCCGACGCTGCTATTGTGCGCGAGGCAACCTTGGCTCAGGCACAGCTACCGCCTTAGCCTTACCTTTACGTCGACAGCGCAATCCGGGCTGAGCGACCTTACTGTGTACACGCTCGATAGCCTCGTCTGCCCAGATGCTCACTCTCATGATGAACAGCCATCATCGAGGTCGAGGGACCAGCACAGAAACCGACCGTTGCAATTTTGGGGTGTCATAATGGAGGGATACTCCAAGCTCGCGTCGCTGATGGGAGCTTACCCCGAAACGCTCATATTTCGACGCTTTGGAGCCATCAGTGCCCAGAATCTTCTGTATCTGCAAGCCGAGCTTGTGCATCTGGAGCAGAGACTGCAAGAATGCGCCGTCGCAAACGAGCGGTCTGGAGATCATTCGGAAAAGAACCTTTTTTCCAAGGACTGGTTCACGCTTGCTCATTCCAGTGAGGGTAATGAGCAGTGGTATCTTGTACTGCAAATAAGGGCTAAATTAAAGGAATACGGTCGCCATCACAAGTCATTCACCGAGAAGTTCTTGTCAGGAGTCTAACGTGTCGCAGGCGATGCACTCTTACAGCGAAGTATGCTCCAACAACAGCAGGAGCCGAGCCCCCAAGATCTAGCCTCTCTTCGAGAGTGGATGAAAGGGCCGACTATGGGCGGGGTGTACCTGCTTGGTCGCGATAGCCACGTCTGGGAGGATCCAGTCCCTACAGACTTGATCGCGTTAAAAAATTGCAAACAGAATGGTTTGTTCTCATGTTGGGTGACCTCGAAATTCATCCGAATATACCACCGATTCATTGGACGGTATTTGAGAGTATGCATTCGCTGTCTCTTCAAGAATAGGAAGTTTGCTAAGATGCAAACAAGAAGCCAATGGCACCGAATACTCAGGGAACACGGTCCACTACTCGGAAGAGGGCTTACTTAGAGTAGCAGCATTGGTAGCCATGAGCTTTGCTTCCTTGATGCCAATTGCCGCCATCACCATTCTGTACAACGTCACTAGTATGCCGGCACGTTTGGGTCTCGTTGCTACTTTCACCGTCGCCTTCACTTTCTTGTGTGGCACCCTGACCATTGCCAGAGCTATCGACATATTTGCTGCTACCACCGCGTAGGTTCTCATCATTGAAATCTATTCGAGAAAGAGATCATGGATCATGGATCAGATTCGCTGCTGTTCAGGTTGTATTCATTGGAACGAGTCCAGGTAGAGGTTGACGTGCCAGGTAGGAGTGTGCCCATTGAAACTTCTTTTCTTGGAGCTTGCAAGGGGCATCGACAGGCTGAGTGATATCTAGGGCAAGTATAGAATCTCGGTCCTCAGCTTTCGGGGGACATTTTTCGACATATATGATAGAGCTTGATATTAGCTTCCTTCAAGTGCACTAAGGTAGCTTGTTTGAACACCAAAGCATCAAGCTACTTCACCTGGAGCCCTTCATCCTGCGTCCACTGGTGACAAAATGGTACTGATGTTCGTACAGAGTCCATTAACGGTCAGCGTCGGAGCAACGTCGGGCCGACCTCGGCCGAGGTACCTTCACTGGGAGGTGTCGAGCAACTTAAAACATTCAAACCAACTGGACCAGCTCTACTACCCTATGGAAACGTCGATCATGCTCAGTAGATATGACCATGGCTTCCGTCCAGCGGGACGTGGCACTGGCAGTCATGCTGTGTTAGTGGAATCTCCATACTCACTCGACGCAAACTGACAGAGCCCAGGTGGTGTAGGATACCTGACAGCACGGCTGATCCACAAGCAACTACTCGCTGTCCAGGACGTTACTTTGGTCACTCATGAGCCTACTCAAGGTCCTGCACGTCAGGATGAAGATAGTAGCGTGATCCATCCTGTCAAACGACATTGCAGCGCTGAAATGTGACAGCGCTCAAGCTTGAGACTTTGGAAAAGCTCGTCCCAAATGCCAACAGGGATATCGCGGGAGCGTATGATACCGATATGGTGCCCAAGAGATCATGCCTGCATTGCTTACCGGTTGCAGAGCTATCAAAGTACTGGCGGAACGGGCAATACGAGGCCGCACCTATGAACTCCTCCTGCGGCATATCATGGGCGATGATGCGGAGAAGCGAGACAAAGCCTTCATATCGCTGTGCTACCTGCACGAAAGAGGTAGACGCAAGAACATGTAGCATCATGTCAACGCTGACGGCCCACCGCAGTCGACGACAAGATTGCCAAGCTTCATTACTCGACTTTGAAAGCCATCATCCATTGTCTCTGCAAGCCCCAGATGCAAGCCGAAGCAGAGGAATTTGAGAGAAAATTCGTGGGAAACATCCTTGTTTATCGCTCGCCGCATTACAACGACGCAATACGCCTTCTTCATCTTATAGTCTCGAGTGGAGATGATGTGCGCGAAGCATTACGCGCGGGACTCGTCGGGGAATGGCTCGCTAATTATCCTTGGCATGGAGGCGCTGGGCCAGAGGTTGAGCAAACAGAGGCATGTGTACGAGCCGGAACAACGGCTGGCGTCTACGGCGTTAACTTGCATTAGGTCGTCAAGAAGAGGATGCGGTGGCCTCACAATGACTATTATATGAGAGCGATTCTTCAAGCAATTTCAAATGACAAGAAACGTAGCTCCGGTGATCGCAGAGCTGGTATCGTCCAATTGGTGGAATACGGATTGCTCGACGATCTAGGCCGCGACGAAGACATATCGGGCGAGGCGTTGCGAAGGCTTAGGATGCGCGAGTACGCGATCGATTTGACTCAGTCGGCACCCACGACACCCTTGTCACAGACTAGCGGTCGTGGCGAGGAAGGGACAACCCTTGGAAGGGGCTTGCAAGCGAGGGAGGAGAGCCCCGAGGAGCAGATGCTGAGGCGACGCAGACGGGAAGCAATGGTGCTTGAGGATGAAGGTGAGCCGCTGAGCTCGGCTAGTATCATCGAGCGGCCACCAGAATCAGAACGCATTGCAATCATGAACCAAAGGCGGTCGTCGGAGGTATCTGATACGTCGCGGCAATTTAGAGAGATGCAGCGGGAGCGGGATGTTTGGACTGGGCCTCGTTCATGATCATGAAGGTGCATAGCGAGCTTAATGCATTGCAGGCGTCGCTCAAGGAGGCTAAACGATACCCGGAATCGCCCAACAGCATCCTTACTTCGTTAATTTAGGCTTATGACGATTTCCTGCATTTCTTATAGGCCTTTCCATGACAATTTTGTCAGGTGGTCAGCTTTCTTCCTACTACTCTTGATCATGCCGAGATATTTGAGCTCAGCAAGCGCTCGGGAGAACAAGGCCCTAGGAAGTTGTTAGCTACTTCAGCTGCCCCTGCCAAAGGCTATCTCGCGAGGGGAAACACACAGAACTCTTTGCTGCTCTTCCTCCTCGTCTTCAGTATCCTCAGTGACAACAATAGTCTGAAAAGCCGACCACAGATCCGCTACATTGATCAACGCTCCTGACTCCAAGTAAAGCTGGTACAGGATCGCCGTAGCCGGCTGCGAAGCCGACAAGCCATTCTCGCGCGGGTCGCAACAATCACAGCCCAGATAATCGTGCGGAGAGCTCAACGCCCGCTCCACCGCAAAACGTGGTCTCGGCATGAAGACATCTCGATAGGGAGATTTCGCATCGTAGATCAAGACTTCGTGGAGGAAGAGGTCTTTTGGGTTGATCAGGCGCTCGTGGAAGTACTCTCGGAGAGCGACATCCACGCGGTTGACGATTTTGGAGTAGTCTTTGTCTTGCTGGGATAGGGCCAAGGTTTGCTTGCTCAGCTCGACTTTTTGCGCGACGACGGTGGTGCGGAGCGTGGCGTGGCGGATGTCGTGCTCGCTGCGCAGGGGCGCTGCAGTGGCTTTGTTCTTTTTTGTGAGCAGGGTCAGGTCTTTGAGGATCTCCGCCATCGCTGCTTCGGACTCGGACAGCCCTGAGAGTAGCTTGGTCAGGGTACCTGAAGGCATCTTCTTTACCATGAGAAGGCTTTCTCGCAGCACAGCCGCCTCACCTAGCTCGTTGGAGATCGCTTTGATGTATAGTTCCGACCAAGGGCTGGCCGGCTTGGTGGTAGAGAAGGACTGGAGGAAGCCCAGCGTCTCGATTGCTGCTAAGATGCCAGCAAGGGCAGTCTTACTCTCTGCTAGTTTGGTCTCGATTGTCTGCCGAAACATTTCTTTGTCGTCTAGTAGGCGTTGGACGGCTGTGTAATCGCCTTTATCAAGCAAAGATTCGGCAAACCTGGGAAACGTCAATCCATCAATCCGATGAAGGCTTCGGCATCGAATGACCTTTTGAAAGACGGCAGAGAACGAATAGCGTCAAAGTGCTGAGTTTGTAGTTCCATCCCATTGCGATCTGCCAAAAGTACGCTCAAAGGATCGCTAAAGTAGTAGGTCATATGTAGATACTGAAACGTCAGCATATAAGCTGGATCTCTCAATCAACAGACCATACCTTCAAGGCCCGTATGAAATCGCTGCTGCTCTGGACGAAATCCTCGTGCGGTTGTAGAATCGTGCTACTTAGTCCAGGACCGAGTAGAATGGACCGTGGCTGATCAAGAGCCGTAATGGCTTTGAACAAAACATCGATATCAACCTGGGCGAGATCGAACCGCGTTCCGTGTAAGATTTTGATCGTGGATTGAGATAATCTCTCCTCGAATAATTCGATCGATGTCGCAATGCTAAATAAAAGCACGAAGGGTATCCGATCCATCCATGAGCTATCAGGATCAGTAATTGTATAGAGTGTTTTGAAGCTGAAATTACCTAAGAATGTCAATCAGATCAGCTAATAGACTCTCGTTGAAGCTTTCGCTGTCCGTAAAGAAAACAACTACTTTCTTGGTCGAGGTTGTCTGGATATGGTCACATAGAAATTGGAGATCATAGTTGAGATATCGATTCCCATCACCATCTGTCGAAGACTGGTCGGCTGCTTGTCGATTGATGTGCTTTAGTACAGATTTGAGATTCGGCGCCTGAGTTGAATTGAGGTGGATGACCATCGCTTCTTCGACTGTTTCAACATGCTGGAACACAGCTTCGGCAAGGCCAGAGTAAGATGAAGCGCTTGGTCCTCCGACGATGAGACCTGTAGGGATCTTGCTATCGGTCCTTGAGAGTGTACATTAAACGACTGCAACACAGGCCGAAAACAGAACCTTACACTTCATAATGAGCCTTCTGCACGAAAGAGGTCACTTCCTGAATTACGGTCGCCTGTGACTCTAGAAGGATTTGCTAAGCTCAATCAGCCCTCTTTCTCGATATCGCGATTCAGAGCCCTCCTACTTCTAGCGAGTCCTCCAAGACTTGCCAACTGGCTTTGAAGGAATCATAGCGACTTTGCGAGAAATCGGTATCTTCATTGCCAGCAAACAACGGAACGAATGGTAATTCATCGTTTGCCTTGGTCACTGCGACGTTGTTCACTTTTCTACGTTTTTTTGGCCTGTCTAGCAGTCCATTCGTCTCTTGACCACCAGACGTGAAAATGTAACAAGGCTAGCAGACATTAGGGATATCTCTACATGGTGATGTGAATGACCGACCTCATACTCAGCCATTCTTGATGTCTTCTCTATGAAGAAGAGTAGTCGTCTTCAATAGTCTCCTCAAATACTTCCTCGTCGCGAGGATCTAGAAGTAGAAGTACACTTCTCTGATTGGCTGCAAGGTTATGCAAGGAACCATCAGCGGGGCGGGAGGAACCCTATTTGAGCCTCAGGGTCAAGATGTGCAGGGATTGGCTGTAGAAAAACTCCAAACCAGCGAACCGTCAAATTGTTAAAGGACCAAGATCAATTCTTCTGTTTCTGCAACCATCCTGTCCTTTGATAAGGGACACGCGTACGTCTGCAAGTCCTACACTTGAGATCGTCACCATGAGCGGACATAGTCACTCTTTAGAATCTCAACATCTACGGGCAGTGACATGCCGTATGCACTTCGACTTACCAGGAGTGTGCTGAAAGCAAACCTCGCTTACGGGTGTACATGGAGCCGGCAGCGGCCATCCTCTCTCTTGTTAGGTATCCTCCTACCCACCAACTTTCACCAAAAACCGACGGTCAACATGGCCAACGCAAGTGCCTTGTTCTCGACGTCATCGCTGAAGGCCGCTGGAGCAACAGCTTACAGCAGTATGGACGGCAAGCTTGAGCCTTCCTTGTTGCAAGGCCTGCAAGATATGGGCATGTCATACATGACTCCCGTTCAACAGAAAGTCTTGGAGTTGCCTTCCTTGAGAAGCGATTGGTACGTCAGAGCCCTACAAGCCTATTCCCAAAAGACAAGTACGTCGTGATTGCGCGGCTCATCTGTCCTCACATTGTAGTCTTGTACGTTCGAAAACTGGAACTGGCAAAACTATTGCGTTCCTCCTTCCAGCTCTACAGAACCTTCTCAAGAGCTTTCCCAAAAGGGGCCAAGTCGCCATCTTGATTCTTTCACCCACCCGTGAACTCGCTCTCCAGATTGCAGCGGAAGCTCAGCGTTTGGTCAAGAACGTCTCAGTGCATGGGAAACCGATCGAGGTTCATACAGCCTTCGGCGGCACCGCACGGGCGAGCAGCTTGAACAAATTGAAGACTGGCGATCCCAAGATCTTAGTGGCTACTCCAGGAAGACTCAATGATATATTGGGAGAACCAGACGTCAAGGCCAGGTTTGCAGCCATGCAGACGCTCATTATTGACGAGGCAGATGCAATGCTGGAGGCTGGTCAGTCTATATGCGCCGCATGGCATTGGTTGAGGCTAAATGATCGTGTTCTTACGATACAATAGGTTTCTTACCGGATGTTCAGCGCATATTGGCTGCTCTTCCGCCAAAGACCCAGGGAAAATGGCAGGTAGGTCATTATTTCCACGCACTTTCTGCCCCAACCTGGGCCGATCCGGCTCCGAGATACAGCTGGGCAGCATTCGCTCCACGCACAGAAGTCTTAAATCAATCCAACAATTCCAAGACCAAATGCTGACTCTGAAAACTCAAAGGGTATGTGCTTTTCGGCAACAGTCCCGCCCAAAATCAAAGACGTGCTCTCCTACGTTCTCAAGTCAGACTATATATCGATATCTACGCTCGACGAGTCAGAGCCTCCCACGATCAATGGAGTGCCCCAATTCTCGGTTGTGATCCAGAAAGCCGAGGACATCTTCCCAGCTCTGTTAACCCTCCTCAACGCAGAGATCCACACCAATCAGGGTGACTCCAAGATCATTGTGTTTGGCACGACTGCCAACTTGGTGGCTCTGTATGCAGGATTGTATGGACAGCTTTTACCAATGAAGATTTTCGAGCTGCATAGCCGTTTGAACCAGAACCAAAGAACAAAGACGAGCGATGCATTCAAGGTAGCCTCCAGTGGGATTATGTTCGCTACAGACGGTAACACCCTGCTCCAGGAAAGTCATCACCTTGACTAATCGAGATGCAGTAATCGGCCGAGGTATGGATTTCCCCGACGTCTCTTTGGTGGTGCAAGCAGGTCTACCTTCAAACTCGGATGCCTACACCCACCGCGTCGGCAGGACTGCTCGGGCTGGAAAGACTGGTCGTGCAGTCATCATACTTACCGAAGCCGAGTCTTTCTACCTTAAGGTGAACCGCCAGTTTCCGATCACGCCACATCCAGCCTCTGAGCAGATCATCAACGATAGCACTTCCGCGCCTGTCGTGGAGCAAGCAATGCAGAGCATTGACGAGAAGACGAAACAGAAGGCTTATTCGGCTTACCTTGGGTTCATGAAGCCGTTCGAAAACAGGTTGAGGATCAAGTCCGCGGAACTGGTGCAGATGGCAAATCAATTCGCAATGCGGGGCATGGGCTGTCCAGAGCCTCCTGGTATGGAGAAGAAGACTATCGGGTTCGTCAAATAATATCTTAAAAGGAACTATCTTGCTGACCTCTTCTGTTTCTGTTAGCAAAATGGGTCTGAAAGGCGTCCCCGGCATTCGTTACGTCAAGCCTGAAGCCAGCGAGTCCGTCAACCACGGCCAGGGAAACGCGGCGACTTACACCTCGGCTTTGAAGAAGCGTCCCGGGCCCTTGCAGTCTACGGCGGGCGAGCGCGCTCCCAATCCAAGTGGCCAAGGCCCGAAGCATAAGCGTCCACGTCAGGGGAAAGATGCAAAGAATGCGGGACGAGCGATTCAGTAACGATTCGTGAAGTCTATCATCACTTCAATACAGTTTCGAAATTGTCGAAGACATAGGATTGAACGAAGCCAACCTGGACTCCACAAGCCAGGGTTTTCTTACAGGAATCAATTTCAATATCATTAATTAGATTCGGCAAGCATCATAGCTGAAAAGATCAGTAAAAGACCTCTAATATGCCACACTCTAAGCCATAGTCCACTTGTGCTTACATCATTCGATGTGTTGGCATCAATGGGTGAAAATTTACATCTTACCCCTTTCAAATTTCTTCTGCGGCTGCTTCTTAAAAATCCTCACTGGTACTCTATGACGCTTTACCACCATTGCAATGGAACGCCCCACGTCATCTAAATCATCGCCATTTCGTCAACCCGCTGTTCTAGAGCGTAAAGTAAGTTTCTGCTTCAATCAGGTCTGAGGTTCAGCATCTTGCCAGCGCATGGAACTTGCCTTTCAGACCCATTTGCTGATGTGAGTGGCCGGAAGGCTTGACTCCTATGTGGAGAAGCATTGAAGTAACAGTACCCCTTGACTGGCAGAGAATAGATTCCTTATTACCCCGATGTCTTTCGCCCATTACATGGTAGCCCACTTCCCTTCCGAACATGCTACTAGCATCCTCTATATGAATGCCTGAGCGCGCGTCCGAATTCAGGGACCTAGTTTGATCTCTTCAATTCCTGCCAGTCGAGTGCACAATAAGACTCCTGCACGATCGAGAGCCGCATCCTCATACTAGCCACAGACGCAAGACCTTCAGTCCGCACAGGATGACCGTGGTTGGAGTTGGAGATGGGTTGCACTTTCTTCCTACTCCTGCTTTTCTTGTAATCTGTTATGTGAGCAGAGTACTTGAGCTGTCTCGGGATCAGCGCCTAGCGTTTCACTGCCATTATGCTTCCCAATGGACCCTCCACCATCGTGAGAATACCCGGCTGGCACAGGAAGTAGACGACATTAGGGTCTGGGCGAACAGAGATACGGGCGCTCTTGTAGGGGTGAAGCCAGAAGGGAAGAGGCTGGTGCTACGCTAAGAGGAGTTCCAAATGCGGGAGGTGTGGGTCACGGGCTGTGGGCTGGGAGATTGGAGTTGGTGGATGGGAGGGAGGAGGAGTGGGTTGTTAGTGGAGGGTCTAATTCACGATTGGTGCAGTAAGATGGAAGGGACTAGGCGGGTGTCCGATGGATGGGTTTTGGAAGTCCTGGGGAGGCTCATATGGAGGGTTTCAGTCCCAGGCATGCATTCACAGTCTCAAGAAGCTGGTCTTGTTGGTCTTAGTATACCTTAGATTTTCTCCAAGGTTCCGCCTAGAGCTCCGATGTTGGTCAGATGCTAGGAATCCATTCAGGCTCTCCCCTTGTCAATTCCTATGCTACCATCCACGCCGGTCCAGACACCCTTGCCCCTCCGCCGTGACTCCTTCCGTCCCTTCCCCTCAATCCAGATATCCTCTTCCCCACCCTCTTCCCCCTCCACATCCCCACCAAGTAGATTCTCCATCTCCCCAAGCGTACTCTTCGCAGCCGCCGCATGTTCCTCCCCACCCCGCAATTTCCGCCCAATTGCCTCATTCTGTGCCGTCCTGGCAGCATTAGCCGCAAAAGCCCATGCCCGCGCCTTTTCAAGGATATCTGCTCCCCCATTAGAGCCGGATACGACACCGAATGAAGAAGAGAGCAGCTTTGGTTCTGTAATTGTGTTTTGGGAGCGCGGTTGTGTTGCCGGTATAGGGTGGTTGGCGAGAAGATGACTTTCGTCTGCTAGTTTCTGGAGCATGCGATCTGTGGCTTTGGTTTGATCGGATGCAGCCCGTGAGATGTGGGTTTGTTCGTGGAAAAGCGCGGTTTGAGCGTCTGCGGCTGGGATCAGATGCTCGGTGAGGTAAGGGAGGAGGCTGGAAGCTTCAGGGAGTGTTGTGGGTTGCGTGGGTTGCGTGGGTTCTGGGGTGTTGCGCTCCTCGCCTTCATTCATGCCCAGTTTCTCTAGAGATTGGCAGGTTCTCGGCTTCGAAGCCAGAACTATTAATGATTTTCGGATGTCGAGGTAGTCTTTGTAAAGTTGATCGATCGCTACCTCTTGCTGTTCGATACCGACTGTCTTGTCTGCCGGACTTGAAGGGGCTTTTGCTTCAGCTTTGTCCTCTACTTCATTGACCTTGGCTAGTTGCTCCTCAAGCCACGATACGAGCTCATCTCGAGTTCGAGTCAAAGCATGAATTCTCACGTGGCTCGAGGGTTCGGATGTGGCAGTGTTCTGATACTTTTCCTTCGCTTCGGCCAACAATGTTCTTTCCCTCTGCAAACCGCAATTAGCCCTCAGGAGTGCCTTTTCCAGACGAGTGGTCAGTGCTTGTATATTCGCATCGTGAAACGCAGAACCAGAGTTGTTGGTCTCGGGCGTGAATGTTGGCTCTGGTGCGGGACCAACTTCATCATTGATGGATTCTAGAGTGAGATATTCTGGTTGAGCTGCGTTTTTCTTCGCCAGCTTATCAACGTAGTCTTGAAGAATTCTGAGCTTCTCATGCTTTTGCCGAACCTCGAAAAGGTCTAGATAAGTTGACACGGCTGCTGACGTGTCATGGTCAGATTTTAAGAGATCGTCCTGAGAGTCCAAGATAGATAAATTCTCAATTTGCTTAGTCAAAAGAGCATACTTCTCCTTGGCTTTGATGTGCGCTTGCAATGCCAACAGATAGTCTCTACGCACTCCGGTGAGCTCTGGAGGTATCCGTTTCACACGAACTTGGCTGCCAGGCGTGGCCAAAGAGATAGGAGAAAGATCTCCATTGGGGAGACCTTCGATATGAGATGCGAAATATAGAGATAAGACGCGCCTGATATGCAATACTTCCTGGCGTGTTTTGATGAATGGTTTCAATGCTTCTGCGACTTGCGGTAGCGGAAAGCTTTGACTATTGTTAATCGCACTCATGATGATCTTTATAGATAGAGAAAAAAAGGCGACTTTCTCACCACAGATAATGATGCCGAATGTTTAAAGACCGTGAGTGAAGTAAGGTAGGTAAGGAAGTTCACATGGGGGCCGATAAGCACGTGATATGGATTTGTATCTAAAGTTTCCGCGGCGGGGTCCGGGTAGGGCTGCAGTGGGGCTACAATTAGTGTCACTCAGTTCTTGGCACGAGAGAGCAACTTTTGTATCGCCACGGGCACTGTCTAATACCAGCGTGGTGCTGCGCTTGCATTCTTCAAAAGGGTATTTGGTCTGCGCAGTAGTCGCTCTATTAGAGACCAACGTACAAGATGGCAGACCCCAACAACATCTCGCAGTACAAGTATACTGCTATGTCCAATCTGGTCCTGCAGCATGACAAGAGATTCAGCACTCGCCGCAATGACGAGGTCACAGGGGATCCAGAATCACTTGCAGGCCGAATCAACATCCGCGATATGGGTTCGAGGACAGCCAGAGAAGATGCGCCGAGGCAGAAGAAAAAGACTACTGGTCCCGCAGATGTCGAGCGGGGCAGCATACGCGAGGGCGAGGATGTGCTAGAGCGCGAGCAGAGGAAGAGGAAGCGTGGGGAACCTGCGCAAATGCGAGGGGCAGGTATCCTGTCTGCAGCAGACGCCCTTGTGGAAGGGCTGAAATATCGCCCACGTACACCTGCAACTCGTCAGACGTACGACTTATTTTTAACGACTACCGCCAATAACCTCGGCGATGTACCTCATGAGGTCGTGCGCAGTGCAGCGGATGCCATACTCGAACTGCTCAAAGACGAGAACATGAAGGACTTCGACAAGAAGAAAGAAGTGGACGATCTACTTGGCATAACGATGGGATCAAGGGAATTCAATGAGCTGGTCAATCTTGGCAAGAAAATCACGGATTATGATCAAGACGAGGACGTCAACATGGACGAGGATGGCGGAGCAGGAGAAGGTGGCGCTGAGCTGGACGAGCGACAGGGCGTGGCAGTGGTTTTTGATGAGTCTGATGAAGACGACGAAGGTGCCGGCAGGACTTTCGAGGTTCGAGACGAGGACGACCCTTCTTCGGATGAGGATGTAGACGATGAAGAGGACCGGCCTGGAGCCGAGGAGGCTGCAACTGCTGGCGGTGCAGCTGAGAAAGATCCCATGGACGACGTTGATGGCGAAGGCGGTGAAGAGATGATCATCGAAGGGGACCAGGACAACTTCCCAGCAAAGCGAAGTCGGAAGACAGAGAAGAACGCCGTATCCACTCGAGACATAGATGCATACTGGCTTCAGCGGCAGATTGGTGCAGTATATACAGACGCCCATGTGCAACAGTCAAAAACCCTGGAGTGTCTAGAAATACTTGATGGACGAACAGAGGAAGACGAGGAGAAGCCTTTGCGGGAGACAGAGAATGATCTCATGGAATTGTTCGACTATGAGCACCATGAATTGGTGGAGAAACTGATCATCAACCGTGATAAAATCCATTGGGTCACACGTTGGCGAAGGACAGCCGAAAATCCGGAAGCTCGAGCCAGAGTGGAACGTGAGATGGTGTCAGCAGGTCTCCGCAGAATGCTAGACGAGCTACAAGGGAGAGCGGGCGCTGACGGTGACGACGCCGCCAAGAATAGCAAGAAAATGAAACTCGATCTCATGGATATCGATGTGCCGGCTGCCCCAACAGACGGTCAAAGAGAGAAAGCCAAAGACGGCCACTTGATTGGAGGTTTGCAGCCCAAAAGATTGATCAATCTCGATAACCTCGTCTTCGATCAAGGCAATCACCTCATGACCAATCCAAACGTCAAACTTCCTCAGGGCTCGACAAAACGAACATTTAAAGGCTACGAAGAGATCCATGTCCCAGCACCAAAAGCGAAGAAAGATGCCAGCGAGCGCAACAACATGCCAACATCTGACTTGCCCGCGTGGGCCAGGCAAGGCTTTGGGTCTTCCAAGGAGCTGAATCGCATTCAAACAAAGTGCTTCCCTACTGCGTTCGAGGACGACGGCAACATGTTGATCTGTGCGCCCACAGGCTCTGGCAAGACGAATGTTGCTATGCTTGCTATGCTGCGCGAGATTGGCAAGAACCGCAACCCTCAGACCGGAGAGATCATGCTCGATGACTTCAAGATCGTCTATATTGCTCCATTGAAAGCGCTGGTGCAAGAACAAGTTGGCAATTTCGGGAAACGATTGGAGCCTTATGGTGTCAAAGTATCCGAGCTCACAGGTGATCGGCAGCTCACGAAGCAACAAATCGCCGATACCCAAATCATCGTTACGACGCCGGAAAAGTGGGACGTCATCACGCGGAAAGCAACGGATATGAGCTACACCAACCTTGTCAGGCTCATCATCATCGACGAGATCCACTTGCTTCACGACGATCGAGGCCCAGTGCTCGAAAGTATTGTAAGCAGGACTATTCGCAAGATTGAGCAGACCGGCGATCCTGTTCGTCTTGTTGGACTGAGTGCTACACTACCCAACTATAGGGACGTTGCTAGTTTTCTCCGCGTAGATCCGATCAAAGGCTTGTTCCACTTTGATGGCTCCTATAGACCTTGTCCCTTGAGGCAGGAGTTTATTGGGGTTACGGACAAGAAAGCAATCAAGCAGCTTCAAACTATGAACGACGTATGCTATACGAAAGTTATGGAACAAGCGGGGAAGAACCGTCAACAGATGTTGATCTTCGTCCATTCGAGAAAAGAAACCGCGAAAACCGCCAAATACATTCGGGATAAGGCGCTTGAACTAGAGACCATAGGCCAGATCCTTCGGAGCGATGCGAGTACTCGGGAGATTCTTACCGAAGAAGCCAGCAATGTAACGGATAGAGATCTGAAAGATATTATGCCCTATGGATTTGGCATTCATCACGCTGGTATGTCCCGTGCTGATAGAAGCTCTGTGGAGGATCTATTTGCGGACGGCAGTCTCCAGGTCTTGGTGTGCACAGCTACTTTGGCGTGGGGTGTCAACTTGCCCGCGCACACCGTAGTCATCAAAGGCACTCAGATCTACTCGCCTGAAAAAGGGAGTTGGGTTGAGTTAAGCCCTCAGGATGTCTTACAGATGCTAGGGCGTGCGGGCCGGCCACAGTACGATACTTTTGGCGAAGGGATAATCATAACGACACAGACCGAAATGCAGTATTACTTATCACTCTTGAACCAGCAACTGCCCATTGAAAGTCAATTCATCAGCAAGCTTGCGGATAACCTGAACGCGGAAATTGTCCTTGGAAACGTTCGAAGTAGAGACGAAGGCGTCGAATGGCTCGGCTATACTTATCTGTTCGTACGCATGTTAAGATCTCCTGGTCTCTACAGCGTAGGTGCCGAGTATGAGGATGATGATGCGCTGGAACAAAAGCGCGTTGATCTCATACACTCCGCCGCCACCGTACTCGAGAAGTCGAGTCTGGTCAAGTACGACAAGAAGACCGGAAAGTTGCAAGCCACAGAGCTCGGACGGGTTGCTTCACATTATTATATTACTCATACCTCCATGTTGACATACAATCACCACATACAGCCAATGATCACTCCCATTGAGCTCTTCCGCGTGTTCTCTCTCAGCGACGAGTTCAAGTTCATCCCTGTGAGGCAAGACGAGAAACTCGAATTAGCGAAGCTCATGGGTAGGGTACCGATTCCAGTGAAGGAGAGTATTGAAGAGCCCCATTGCAAGATCAATGTGCTGCTGCAGGCGTACATCTCGCGGCTCAAGCTTGAAGGACTTGCGTTGATGGCCGATTTGGTCTATGTCACGCAATCAGCTGGCCGTATTTTGAGAGCAATATTCGAGATATGCCTGAAGAAAGGATGGGCTTCGGTTGCAAAGACAGCGCTGGACCTATGCAAGATGGCTGAGCGGCGAATGTGGCCTACGATGACGCCTTTACGTCAATACCCTCCTTCGATGTGCCCCAGAGACATCATCACAAAGACCGAAAAGATCGATGTGCCCTGGGCTAGCTACTTTGATCTAGACCCTCCGCGCATGGGTGAATTATTAGGTATGCCAAAGGCTGGTAAGACAGTCTGCAACTTGGTCCAGAAATTTCCCCGGCTGGAGGTCCAGGCCCAGGTGCAGCCGGTAACGCGTTCGATGCTCCGTGTCGAGCTTACTATTACACCGAACTTCGAATGGGATGATACCCTTCATGGAACGGCAGAAAGCTTCTGGATCCTCGTTGAAGATTGCGACGGCGAGGATATCCTCTTCCACGATGCCTTCATATTACGTCGAGACTATGCGCAGTCGGAGATGAAAGAGCACCTCGTTGAATTTACAGTGCCAATCACCGAACCTATGCCGCCGAATTACTTTATAACTCTACTCTCCGACCGCTGGCTCCAGTCAGAGACAAAGCTCGCGGTATCCTTTGACAAGCTCATTCTCCCCGAAAAATTCCCAGCGCATACACCATTGCTAGATCTACAGCCGCTGCCGGTATCTGCACTCAAGAGACAGGATTATCAAGATCTCTATCCAAAGTGGCAGCGATTCAATAAAATCCAAACCCAAGTGTTCAGCTCACTTTACTCTACGAACGACAGCGTGCTCATCGGAGCGCCGACGGGCGCTGGAAAGACCATATGTGCAGAATTTGCGATTCTTCGGCACTGGTCCTCGCAGACTTCAGGACGAGCAGTCTACATCGCCCCATTCCAAGACTTAGTCGATCAGAGGCTTGCAGACTGGAAGGGTCGATTAGGCAAAGTCGCTGGTGGAAAACAAATCTCGAAGCTTACTGGCGAGACTACCGCCGATTTGAAGATCCTAGAGCGGGCAGATCTTGTGTTAGCCACACCTGTTCAATGGGACGTCCTTTCGCGGCAGTGGCAGCGACGAAAGAATGTACAGAACGTGAAGCTCTTCATTGCCGACGAGCTTCATATGCTGGGTGGACAAGGAGGATTCATTTATGAGATCATAGTGTCTCGCATGCACTACATCGCCCTGCAGATGGAAAGCAACATGAGAATCATCGGCCTAAGCGTTTCCTTGTCTAACGCTCGCGACATTGGAGAATGGCTAGGTGCCACAAAGCATACCATATACAACTTCAGCCCGCAAGTGCGGCCCATACCTCTCGAACTCCACATCCAATCATTCACTATTCCTCACTTTCCGTCGCTCATGCTCGCAATGGCAAAGCCTATGTACACCTCCATCCTGCAGATGTCGCCAGACAAGCCAGCAATCGTCTTCGTTCCGAACCGAAAGCAGACTCGAGCTAGTGCGCTCGACCTGCTGGCGGCCTGTGTCGCAGACGATGACGAAGACAGATTTTTGCATGCTAGCATCGAAGACATAGCCCCAGTTCTGCGCCATCTGCACGAGAGCGCGCTGGCGGATTCTATGTCTCACGGCATAGGCTATTTCCACGAAGGTCTCGACAGCAATGACAAGCGCATTGTATCGCACCTATACTCAAGAGGCGCTCTTCAAGTGATGATCGCGTCGCGAGATGTCTGCTGGGAACTCGACTGTACGGCTCATCTGGTTGTAGTCATGGGGACTCAATTTTACGAGGGGCGAGAACATCGGTACATCGACTACCCTATCAGCGAGATCCTTCAGATGTTCGGAAAGGCTAGTCGACCAATGGAGGACAAAGTCAGCAGAGGATTGCTTATGGTACCGGCGGTGAAACGCGAGTACTATAAGAAGTTCTTGAACGAAGCGCTCCCCATCGAGAGCCATCTGCAGGTCTATCTACATGATGCGTTTGTGTCGGAGATCAGTACGAAGATCATCGGCTCTACACAAGATGCCGTTGATTGGGCTACCTATACCTACTTCTATCGGCGATTACTAGCCAATCCAAGCTTCTACGGCCTCTCCGATACTTCGCATGAAGGCCTGAGCACGCACCTCTCGGAATTAGTTGAGAACACGCTCAAAGACCTCTCGGAAGCGAAAATCATTGAGCTCGACGAAGAAGATGATACCGTCACACCTCTCAATGCCGCTATGATCGCAGCCTACTACAACATCTCCTTCATCACCATGCAGACCTTCCTCCTCTCGCTCAACGCCCGGACAAAGCTCAAAGGTATACTAGAAATCGTTACCTCGGCCACAGAGTTCGAATCCATACAATTACGGCGTCACGAGGAGAAGATCTTGCGGAGGATTTACGACCGTGTGCCCGTGAAGATGGCCCAGCCTGCGTACGAATCTCCGCATTTCAAGGCTTTCGTCTTGCTGCAGGCCCATTTCTCGAGGATGCAGTTACCAGCAGACCTCGCCAAAGACCAGGAGATCATCGTGTCGAAGGTACTGAACCTCCTCAGTGGTTGCGTCGATGTGCTCTCGTCTGATGGCCATCTCAACGCCATGAGCGCTATGGAAATGTCACAAATGGTCGTGCAAGCGATGTGGGATCGCGACAGTCCGCTGAAGCAAATCCCGTACTTCTCTCCAGAGGTCATCAAGGCTGCCAACGACTTCGGGTATGTATTTGCTCAACATCCTCCCACCCCTATAACCACAAATACTAACAAACCAAACCACAGCGCCAAAGACGTCTTCGAATTCATGGACCTCATGGACCCCGACAACGACAACTACAAGAAGATCATCGCCCGCCTCGGCCTCGAAAACAAGCAACTCGCCGAAGTCGCCAATTTCACAAACAGCAAGTACCCCAACGTCGAGCTCGACTTCGAGATCGAAAACCCAGACCAGATCACCACCAGCGCGCCGGGATATCTGAAGATCAAGATCACGCGCGATGTGGACGAGGATGAAGAGCCGGACACCACCGTGCACGCGCCGTTCTACCCGACGAAGAAAATGGAGAATTGGTGGTTGGTGGTGGGAGAGGAGAGTACGAAAAGTTTGCTGGCTATTAAGCGGGTCACGTTTGGGACGAAGTTGGAGACGAGGCTGGAGTTTGCGGCGCCGAGTGCGCCGGGGGAAAAGGATTTGACGCTGTATTTGATGAGTGATAGTTATGTGGGTGTGGATCAGGACCCGTCGTTTAAGATCACGGTTGCGGAGGGGATGGATGAGGATGAAGATGAGGAGGAAGAGTAGAGGTGGTGGTAGCTAGCAAGCTCAGTTGCACAAAATGAATATTTGAAAATTCTATTCTACTATCGCCATGCGGCTGTTACAATCTACAATCGTGTCATCCCATTCGCCAGCCTAATAAGTGCTCGCTCCTGTACTTAGCAAACCCCTCTTGATCACCGAATCACTCGCTTCTTTCCGGTCGTCTTGAGTATTCCATTGTTTGTTCTATTAGGCCTGTGATAATGTTGGACGGTTTGCCGCTTTGACATTGGTTCTTCATTGGTACATCAGTCCATCATCTTTCCATTGCATCGACTTCAAGAGAGCCGAGTAAACCTTCCCTTCACTACTCGACAGGGCCCTAGACGAGTATCTTGCCAACGCAGAAGATCCTACCTTGAGGTTCGAAGTCTCGAAGATACCTATTCGGTTCCAGCGTCGACTCTGGGCTGACATTTCCCCTCCACTAATTCGACCCATAGTTCAGGGAGACGAGCTTCCGGGCTTTCCGTACCTAGTATGGCCTCACTCGCTTCAAGAAATCGCTCCTTAAACTTCTCCCAGAGTTCCTGAATCTCAGGATCGTCGGGCTTTGGACGCGGGTGATAAGGGTCGTTCCTGCAGAATGCCGCTGCAGCTTGTTCCACGCCTGCTTCGTCCATGGACATGTCTCTGCAGCAATCGAAGTCGAGGAGCCAGACGGCGTGGTCTCCCAAGATGTGCGAATTGATCATCGAGGGATGGGCCCCATCGTCTTTGGGCTCTGCTGGGCGGCCTGCCCTTGGGGGAGCAAGCACGAATTCTACGTCGTTTGCATCTACATGCGCTTTCCAGTACAAGTCTGCGAGTGTCTCTGCCATTATTCGCGCGTAGAGTGTGGCAGGCAGCGCAAGCTCTTTGACTTGGTCGATGTGGAGAGGATAGTTGCGGAGGCTGAAGGCATTGAACCTTGACTGCCTTTCCAAACGGCGCCTTCGTCCCAAATAAGGTCGGATGAGGCAATCTCGATCTGGTTCTGATGATCTGATCGACGGTCTCAGAGTTTCTGGACAGTACATGTTGATGATGCTGTCTCGCACTGCTTGAGGAAATGGTGGTATGCGATCGGTAACCAGGACATTGCAGGGTTTTTGATGGTCTTCAGGAAATCGTGGGAGGTGTCTATCCCACCAAAGCTGATTGTCAGCGCGGACGTACTCGTGGCAGCCAGGCACATGAACTTTCGACTGATTTGCAGACAGGCTCATGGATAAAGCGCTGAGAACCTTTTGGTGCATTACATAGTCGTTGTAGACTGATCTGCCTGGCCCACCATCTTCTCGTTTGAAGGAATGAGCATTCTGAGACCCTGTAGGTGGCGCCCAGACCGAACCACAGAATCCTGCGCCGATACGTCGTAAGTTGTCATTCACAGCGCTTTTGATGTACATTAAGATATAGTAGTATTTTATTGTAAGGTGAAACTTGGAGTAACTTTTTTCTGTGATATTTGTTTTGGATGATAGAAAATAGAGAAAGAAAGAGGGAACGAGAGGAGGAATCCCATCAATATATACCTAACTTTCAGGGGAAACCTGCTCCACTTATTCCAGAATTCGTTGTTTGGCCCATTCAATCTATGAGTCACGATAACCTGAGGGAGTTCTACGTCAACTGACCTGAAATCTCTACACAGGGACCCAAAACATCCATTGGTTCCTGATTCAAATATTTAGGACAGGAAAGAAGGAAGAGAGGCGTCTCAAGGAGGCTTGCTGAGCGCCCGGCACGTCAACAACGGGTGATTGAGGGCCAACAAGGAGGCCTCCATTAATTTCGAAGCAGTGATAGGGAGCATCGCACAAGGATCCCTGGTTTCTTCAGCACCCACGTCTTCAAACGCAGTGCTCCTAAGTGCTCCGGGCCAGGGAAAGGTAAACCAAAGGGGGAAGCTCGGCCCGGCGTTTCAACGGCTGAGACGGCCCGTGGAACCGGTATGCTTTTGATAAAATGTGCTCGGAGAAACTTCTTTGTTACGCCCATCAATGCACGTCTTTCATTGATGCTATTGCTGATTGCGCGTAGGAGTCGGTCATACCATGGTCAACCAGACCCAAGGAAGCTTCTGGCGTTGGGCCATAATGCACGAATTCCCAGGCGCACCCTTGCATCGAACTCAGACGAACCCGAACCGAAGAAGAAATCGATATTCAACTTCTTCGAACAACTAGCTCCGGGACTCGGACGAAAGCGTGTAGACCCAGAAGATGGCGGCGACTTTTCCAAGGAGGCCAAAGCTCTGAAAGATAGGATTGATCAATTGGGAGCTGAGATCGCTGGACTCCGTGGTGAGGGCAAACTTTCATTGGTCGAGCCTCTCATCGCAACCCTTTCCGAGGAAGACCAGGCGAAGGTCCGTAAAGCTTTGGCAGAGCCCGACAATGAAGACGATGAGGACCTCGACATGTCTGAGGTGCCTATCTCGTTGATTGACCTACCGAAATTAGCTAGCCTGGGGCTAAGGCTGGAGTTGTCTCCACAGCAGGTCATACACCTGCAAAACCTTGACAAGCGCCTTCGCGAAGCAGCCGACGATATCTCCAATGCAGCAATTCGAAGAAGCCTGTGGAGGGCATATGAGTCGGCCAAACGAAGCCTCCCTCCGTTCCTACGCCTGGTGCCCGATAGCATATTCAGAGTGTTGTGGGAAAGCCAAAGCAATGGTAGCGCAGATGATCCGCGTCAGGCTGGGCATTTGTGCACTATTGCGGCGGATCTATCTTTAAGTGGGAAGAATTTGACAAACCAACAGGCACTGCTCTATATCGATGCGTTACTCCGTGAGGATCGCCTGCATGATGTTCAACTGCAGTGGGAGAGCTACGAGTCACGTCTCGCACGTAGAGAGGAAACGCGCTCAGAATACGGGTTACTAGGTATACATATGTTCGCACAGCTAGGAAATCCGGAGCGGGCTCAAGTGTTGGCCCTGAAGCTTATGTCAGAAGCGGCGAATGACATGATATCGCCAATTCTTGTTCCGGTAATTGTAGCATGGGTCAAGCGCGGAGACGATGGTAGCATCAAGAATGCGTGGGCGCTATACCTACGTCTGCGCGAGAAGCTCGGGTCTGAGATACGAGTCCGGGATTACGACTATTTGACGCTAAGTTTTCTCAACGCTGGGCGGACCGATGTGGCGCTGGCCGTGTTCAAAGACATCATGCTCTTCGGACAAGACCATGAGTATACATCTGAGAGGCTTTATGGCACATCCTTAGGCCTTGCCGGAAGACTACAGAATCAAAGTGTCGACTTAGGACAACTTAACGAAATTTCTCTAACTGCACTGACCGTATTACCTCGGCAGTTCCAGAACAAATATTTCTATGGGAGCTGGATGAAACACCTTATAGGTATTGGGGAAACTGATGCGGCAGCGTCCGTTGTGGAGCTGATGATCGAGCGAGGCGTGAGACCGGATTCAAAGCATCTCAACGGTATCATCGGTGCCTGGTTACGCAGCAGCAGCGCAGAAAATAGAGCAAAGGCCGAGCAATTAGGCTGGGCCATGATACGTCAACGACTCGATCTCGTGAAGAAGCGTCGCGGAGAGAAGATTGATCAAGGCAACGGAATAGCAGGCCGTCCGACTTGGCGAGTTGCTCGCTACCTCCGGCGACGCATGCTTGCTCCTGCCACAATCGAAACCTTTTCGCTGCTACTGCTTGACTACGAGCGCCGTATGGTGGACAAGCACACCGAAGAACTGAAGGTCAGTTTCTCACAAGCAGAAATACCCCCAAATTCATACTGGATGAACCATGTGATGTACGCCGAGCTTCGTCAGGGGCGTCACAATATCGCTTGGGATGTTTACTTACATCGACCTAAACACGTGTCGCCAGATCTGGAATCCTTCGCCTGTTTATGGGATTGCGAAAAGCGACACCTGGACAGACTGGCGGTATATCCTCAAGACAACTTTCCTGGTCCTCGGCGCATACTTCGAGAGATGCTCAGCTGGTACACTGGGCTGGGGCCAACGAATCGAAAGGATGTCCTTGCAGAGGCGACTAGACAACTGTATGACCAAATCTTACGCTGCCTGTGCCTTCACAAAGACCTCGAAGGAACGATAGTGGCGCTGTACGCCTTGAAAGAACTGTTTGGTTTCTATCCCGATCAGAGCACAGCTCGGATGATCATGCTTCAAGTAGCTCGTGTGGCTATTGGGGGGGAGAAGAGTGGGAGACGGCGGCGGAAGACATTGTCGGCGCATGGACACAGCAATGACGCTGTCACGAAGATGACACAGGTATTAGAGATGGTCTCAGAACAGCGGGTAGAGAAGCTCCTACTCCAAGGGATGGATCCGAGAGAGTTCGATGATGACAAGAGAGGCCAAGAGCTGGCTATCGTGCTTGCAACATTTCTGCAAATTGTGATGCGCGAAACCAACGGAATCTCGACAATAGCGGACAAGATTCAACAAGCGGCTCTTGATAGTGGGGCTTCGTCAGTGAGTCAGAAGGTTGAGTTGATTGCGGAGTGACGAATTATTACTTCTTCATCTGGCATGTGGGCGGCGTCGTAGAAATCTCTACCATGGGTGCAGCATATTTGTGTTCTGGCATGAGATACCCGTAGATAGGTGGATGGTAAAAGTATGAGGTATCGATCAATCGCTCAACTCTACAACAAGTTCATCCATTTCCTCTATCAGCTCGGTGAGGGATGGATGTTTCGGGTGAGGATCCACAAGCAGGGCACAGAGCGAAGCTCTCCTCCGATAAGATAAGGTAGGGCTGAGCGTATACCAGCCGCTATCATCAGAACTCTTGGCGCAAAAAAATGCGGTCGTTTGCGATTGCTATTCCGCCAACTCTGCACTTGACACGCCATTGATTTTGACAAGTCCAATCGATTCTCCCTAAACTCTTATCCCACGGCGAAACTAAGCTGCCTCTGGGAGACCAGAAGAGCGATCTTTTCTCCCACTTGTTCTCGCTGCTATCACTCATTTTGGAACTCTCCCAGCACGCTATCAATTGTGAGCTTGAACATCTCCGCAGATCAGTAGCAATTCTGTAGCCACTCTATTCAACGCCCGTGGTGCGTCCGGCACCCGGGCTAGAGCTCTCTCAAGTCTCAGTGTAATGCTAAACGTCAATTGGCGATACGAGCATCAGTATTGCTAGGACATGGCCTTGCCCAGTAGACTTTCAGGGCGTGCTTTCACGTTGTTTCGATTTGGCCGATCCACAGACTCGAGAGTCCCCCGACGCAGCTTTGCTACGACCCAACTGCGTCCAGGGACTGAGTCGCGGATACCGTTAACCTTTAGTCTACAATGTCCACACAAAAGAACCTTCACAAGCTCCGCCCGACGGGCCATCACAGGCCAGGAGGCTCCAAGCGCCAAAGCATACATAGAGAGTGGGGTAATTGGCAACCAGAAGAAGCTCGTAGACGTCAAGAAAGTTCTGGTTATTGGCAGCGGAGGCTTGAGCATTGGACAGGCGGGGGAATTCGACTACTCCGGTGAGTCTGGCGAGGTTGAAAGCCCAACGTTTCCTTCAGAATTGGACTCGCATAGGACTTCGATAAAAACTAACTGGTCCTGCCTTGCGGGCGTACAGGATCCCAAGCCCTGAAAGCGCTCAAAGAAGCCAATGTTGCCTCAGTCCTTATCAATCCAAATATCGCTACGATACAAACCGATCACAAGCTCGCTGATGAGGTCTACTACCTACCAGTCACTCCAGAATATGTGACATATGTCATAGAACGCGAAAGGCCTGATGGTATACTTCTGACCTTTGGTGGCCAGACAGCTCTCAACCTGGGTGTAAAAATGGATGAAATGGGCATTTTCGATCGATACAATGTCAAAGTGCTAGGCACAAGCATCAATTCCCTACGAACGAGTGAAGACCGTGGTCTTTTCGCACAAGCTCTGAATGAAATCAACATCCCAATCGCTGAGTCTGTTGCCTGTAACACAGTTGATGAGGCTCTCGCTGCAGCAAAGAAAATAGGCTACCCTATCATCTCTCGATCAGCTTATGCTCTAGGCGGTCTTGGATCTGGCTTCGCCGCGAACGAAGAAGAGCTCAAGAATCTGTCCTCAAGATCTCTGACGTTATCCCCACAGATACTGATCGAGAGATCCTTGAAAGGATGGAAGGAATTAGAGTATGAAGTGGTGCGAGATGCCGATAACAATTGTATCACTGTCTGTAATATGGAGAATTTTGACCCTTTGGGAACACATACTGGTGACAGCATAGTCGTGGCCCCCAGTCAAACGTTGAGTGACGAGGAGTACCACATGTTACGAACTGCTGCGATCAAGATTGTGCGTCATTTAGGTGTAGTAGGGGAATGTAACGTTCAATATGCAATGTCGCCCAACAACCTCGACTATCGAGTCATCGAAGTGAACCCACGGTTGTCAAGGTCTTCAGCGCTTGCTTCAAAGGCCACAGGGTACCCATTGGCCTATACCGCAGCAAAGATTGGACTTGGACACACGCTTCCTGAATTACCTAATGCGGTCACGAAGACAACTACTGCCAATTTTGAGCCAAGCCTCGACTACGTTGTGACCAAGATTCCGCGATGGGATCTAAGCAAATTTCAGCATGTCAACAGAGATATTGGAAGCTCCATGAAGTCCGTCGGCGAGGTCATGGCTATAGGTAGGACCTTTGAGGAGTCGATACAGAAAGCTATCCGTCAGGTTGATCCAAAATATGTCGGGCTTCAAGGTGATAAGTTCGATGACTTGGATGAAGTATTACGCAATCCCACAGATCGAAGATGGCTCGCTGTTGGTCAAGCCATGCTGCATGAGAATTACTCCGTGGACAAGGTCCATGACCTGACGAAGATCGACAAATGGTTTTTGTATAAGCTGCAGAACATAGTGGACTGCCACTACGAGCTGAAAGATGTTGCTAGTCTGTTCGGTCTCAAACAAGAGCTCCTAAGCAAAGCAAAGAAGCTCGGATTCTCTGATCGACAGATAGCTGACTGCGTCGGCAGCACAGAAGATGACGTTCGAGCACGAAGAAAAGGTTTTGGAATCCGTCCCTTTGTAAAGAAAATTGATACCCTCGCTGCAGAATTCCCTGCGGATACTAATTATCTGTATACCACCTACAACGCGACATCTCACGACGTCACCTTCGACGACCACGGTACCATCATACTGGGAAGCGGAGTCTATCGAATAGGCAGTTCGGTAGAGTTTGATTGGTGTGCAGTTAATGCTACAATCTCGTTGAAGGCGATGGGCAAAAAGACCGTCATGATCAACGTAAGTTAACGATTTTCTTCGGTCATGTCCAGCTGGACGCACCTTCCTCCTGGACGGACACTGGACCCACCTTCCTTCTGGACGGACACTGGATGCCCCGTAGCTTCCCCAGGATGTATCACATGTTGGCAATCTCAACTACTACACTCTTCACTTGTCTGCTGGTTAATACTGTCAATTCCTCCCCTACGGCCAGAATCATGGAGTCTGCAGCTGTAGCTATCCTCCAATTGGTGCTGCTGGCCACATGGAAAACCTTGAGCGATACTCCTTTCAGAAAGAGAAATCCACTCTTTGCTCGATTCTTCACCAGTCAAGCAGTGTTTGAAACCATAGCTACGACAGCCTCCATCGTCTTCTGTCCCGGTTTGTTCGAGGTACTTCAAGCTGCTACTCCGCCCTCTATTCGGTTCTTCAAGAGTCTACCAGCACCACCAGAGCTTGTGAACAAATGGGGTGTCTATGTCACTGTTATGGAGAAACCTGGCTGTCGTCCCAAAGTCTATGAGGGCAGTGCAACTTCCGCACAACAGGGTATGAGGCAAAGTCTTCAGCAATATGACCTTGGACTCATGCTTCCCCAATATGTTGAAGACGCTCTGGATGAAGGTTACACGATCACTCACAAAGGGCTGCTGTGTTGGATGCCCAGACCAATTGCTTCTTTAGTTCCAGTCAACCGCCTCCTCTTCGTTGCATTGGAAGCTGCATTTACCTACATGTTCTGGGCAATGAGATCCCGTGTTATAGATTATGGCAGGGGTCACATCTGTCTTTGGGACCGCCATACGCTCGAATATGACGGATTGTGTTCGCACTGCTGCTTGAATGAGGCAATTCTTGGCGATTTTGACCTCACCGCTGAGCAGCTCGAAGATCAAGCCATTGAGAAGGAGCAGAAACGCCTTGAGCTGAAAGCCGAGCAGGCTACAAACTACCACTACAAGCAGATGGTGGATAACTACGACGAATACATTGGTGAAGCAGGTCGGAGAGTAGCCAAATCCAGAGCCAATAATCCAGGCCGAAACGCAACCTATCAAGCCAATTGCATCAAAAAGGCTACGAGCGAAAAGTACTTTCACTGCGTGCTTTGCAGCCTCTCATTCGGCACCAAGCAAAAGTTGGAGAAGCACCAAAAGACTCCCAAACACCTACGAAAAGGGGATGAAGCCAGTAATCCTTTCAAATGCCGGCCCTGCAATCTTGGTTTCCATAACCAGAGCAATCTGACCCGTCATGAGAAGACCCAGCGCCACGCCCAGAACATGGCTGCTGCCCAGTCGAGCCCTGAGCTCGACTGACGGCACCACCAAAACTACTTTTGGTCCTTTTCTTCTACATTTATCTTTTACATTCTCACAGACCATGTGCTAACTTCCTACTTTTGGTCCTTTTCTTCTACATTTATCTCTTACATTCTCACAGACCATGTGCTAACTTCCTTATGGTACAACCCCGAGACCTTTTCTACCGATTTCGACACTGCTGATAAACTGTACTTCGAGGAGCTGAGCTATGAACGAGTCATGGATATCTACGAGCTGGAACAAGCCAGTGGCGTGGTCGTGTCTGTTGGCGGTCAATTACCTCAGAACATTGCATTAAAACTGCAAGAAACAGGCAAAGCCCATGTACTCGGAACCGATCCACAAGACATCGACAAAGCGGAGGATCGTCACAAGTTTTCACAAATCCTAGATAGCATCGGTGTTGACCAGCCAGCGTGGAAGGAATTGACTTCAGTGGCCGACGCTGAGAAGTTTGCCGACGAAGTATCCCACCCAGTACTCGTCCGCCCAAGTTATGTGCTCTCCGGAGCAGCAATGAGCGTTATCCAGAGTTCCGACGAGCTCAAAGACAAACTCGTCTCCGCGAGCGCCGTCTCGCCCGACTATCCCGTTGTCATTACAAAGATGATCGAGAATGCCCAAGAAATCGATGTGGATGCCGTCGCTTCGGCAGGCAAGCTCCTCGTCCATGCCGTCAGTGAACACGTCGAGAACGCTGGCGTCCACTCCGGCGATGCAACGTTGATATTACCTCCAACCAGCCTTGATGAAAGCATCATGGCTCGAGTAAAGGAGATCGCCGAGAAAGTCGCAAATGCGTGGAAGATTACCGGACCATTCAACATGCAGATCATCAAAGCCGATGACCCAGCGGGCGCTGAGCCCGCTCTCAAGGTCATCGAATGCAATCTCCGAGCCTCGCGCTCGTTCCCCTTCGTCAGCAAAGTTCTCGGCACAAACTTCATCGACATCGCCACCAAAGCGCTTGTCGACCGCGACGTTCCCGAGCCCGTCGATCTCATGGCCGTGAAGCGCAACTACCTCGCCACGAAAGTGCCACAGTTCTCCTGGACGCGGCTTGCAGGTGCCGACCCGTTCCTTGGTGTCGAAATGTCGAGCACAGGCGAGATCGCGTGCTTCGGTAAGGATCTGCTGGAGGCGTACTGGGCGTCGCTGCAATCAACCATGAACTTCCGCATGCCGGAGCCGGGCGAGGGGCTGCTGTTTGGAGGGAACACGTCGAAGCCGGAGCTCTCGGCCATCGTGGAGTACCTGCGACCATTGAAGTACAAGCTCTTCGCTGCGGATCCGAAGGTCAAGGAGCATCTAGAGTCGACGGCGAAGAATGGCGATGTGGAGGTGGAGGTGATTGAGTTCCCGAAAGAGGATAAGAGGGCGTTGAGGGAGGTCTTCCAGAAGTACGATATCCGCGGGGTTTTCAATCTTGCGAGTCAGAGGGGGAGGACGCTGTTGGATGAGGATTATGTGATGAGGAGGAATGCGGTCGATTTCGGGGTGCCGTTGTTCATGGAGCCAAAGGTACGATAGTCCCCCCCCCCTCTCCTACATCTGGTCGAGGTGAGGAGATTACTGATGGGATGTACAGACGGCGCTGTTGTTTGCGCAGTGCATGAATGCGAAACTACCTCGAAAAGAAGGCATACCTCCAGAGGTCCGGCGATGGAGTGATTTCATTGGCGGCCATATGTGAGATTGTGGATGCTTTACTGTTGTGTTGGATTCAATCATAGACGGCACTGTGGCTCGATCTATTGACTCACACAATTGCACCTTGTCCGTGGGGAAGCCTGGAGTTTATAGATGTGGAAGGGTACAAGAATGTCTTTTCAATCTCACATACCCAACAAATACTCACAACGTATCCCACCGACCCCAAAAGCCGCTTCTAAAAGGTCAACAAATACTACTCTTCCCATATGCATATCACAGAAGAAGCCAAAATAACCAAGGTCTTGGAATATGTCCTACACTTCTATCATACAACCATCCGCTACACCCAAAACTCCAACACCCCTCACTACCAACACCCCTTCCCCCTCCCCACACACTCTCTCATCGCTCTCTCCTCCCCCCTCCTCCACCCCGCCTTAACCCACTCCTCCATCGCTACCCTCATAACATCCTCATCCCCCTCCTCCATCCCCGGGCTCTCACACCCCCTGAGCCCACAGAATCTTCCGAATCGTCTCCTCTTCGCTTCTGTCTGCTTCTCATCTCTCGCTACCCCATCACTGACTATGATTCCGACTTGCTGCAGGAGGTTTTGCTCCGTCGTGGAAGCAGAGGAGGAGGAGGAAGGAGAAAAGCAGGAGGCGGTCGCGTCAGTGGACCAAGTAGGCGACGACGGAGCACACGACGAGGGAGCGTGCCAGCGACCGAGCACAGGCAAGGGATACCCAAAAGAGTGTTCCGACGGCGTGCGCTGGTGGTAGTAGTGCGCGAGAACATCGAGCTCGGCGGCGGTGAGGAGGTGGTAGTGTAGTAGGGTGGGGGGAAAGGAGGGGTGGGAAGTGCCGGTTGTGATGCTGACGAGGGGGGCGAGGGGGCGGCGCAGGTGGTGGAGGGTGCGTTTTAGGGTGGGGTGTTGCGTTGTCATGGTTTCGTTTTTGGGGTGGTGGGTAGGCGTACTGGGAGGGGTAGTTAGGGATATTTTTTTGTGTTTTCTGGTTTGATAGACGGAAGGGCTGCTCCAGGCAGGCTTCGATGGTTTCTGGGGAGTGGGAAGGAGGAGATGTGGTTGCTGGAAAAAGAGTGGGCGATTCGGTGCGCTGCACTGTGAATCGATGGGTGGTGAAGGAGTAGGGAAACGTACGAGGAATGGGGGTTTGGTGAATATGGGATGATGTGAGGTGGAATGAGGGGTTCGAGAAATCTGGTAGAGATGACAATGGGACGAGAGACGATCAGGGTCTCTTTGTTGATCTGGAGGTGCCTATACCAAGAGTGCGGCGTTCTTTGATAGATAGTATAGGTATGACCCTTTGTTTCATTTGCCACCTCGACCATGTCTTGCAGGATGCGGTGGCAACGAGAGACCGAGGAAGAGCGAGCGCTCTTGAGAATCATTTCGCAATCGTAATGGTGCAGTACGGATCGCAGTGACTGGCTAACCTACGCTTCATGCCCGGCCTACTCCTCCAAGGATAGCTCTCGCCTCCGCCCTCTGCTCTCCGGAAGGTAGATTGGTACAGAACGTTCTACTTTCAGGGTAAGCAAAATCCAACTTTGTTTCAGTCATGTAGAAAGCATGTAGAAGGGAGCGACACTTACCGGTCTCAACTTCCTTTCTATTACTCCTCCAGATCCGCGAACCCCTGCTGATTTTGGTCCAGTCTGAATGCTTTCGTGGGGTGGTACTAATTTGAGTGAAACCAATCATCTCCTCTGGCATCGAAGGAAGTGCTTCGTCTCTCGTCATGCTCGATCACCGTGCAGCTGGAACAGGTATGTGGGCAATATAATACGTCGACTCATTATCATCGCACAACGCGTGATCAGGCTCACCAAATCGAGTGTCTGAATTTTGGCCCAGTTTACCGTAAGCAGTTGCTTGTGCTTTCCCTAAAGGGGTCCTCCCTAAAGGGGGTCTCAAAAGGGGGTCTCATGAAGGTTAAGCGAACTCCGGACGCGATTTTGAAGCCTTAGACGCTTGGGCGATAGCCACAGAAGCTAAACTGCCCACCAAGTCACGACCACCTCCATCACTCACCATATCCCCCATGCCGTTGCTGCTGAGCTTTGAGATTGATGTACCTGCCCGTAAATAACGAAGTAGGAGAGCCACTGTTGACAGGATGATTCAGGTCTGCGCTTCAAGTTTTCGGAGTCAGTATCCTTCCTTCGGTCAGGGGGTTGAGCAAAGATGTGTCTTCCCGGACGCATGCTGCTCGGGACCGTCTCGGCTTCCTTGAGACATCCGAAAGGGGGTCAAAGCTGCTAAGAAAAACTACCCGCAAGCGAGAGGCAAGTTTTTGTTGCTCCGTGCTGTTTGCTAGCACTGATCTTTCGCCGTGGTGCCGCTGTTCGCTCGTTTCACTCGATCATCGCCTAAACTTAATGCCTTATAGGCATGTCCTTTTCTTGGATGGAGTCTTGCTTGACCAGTGGCCGACTCCGTACCACGAAGCCCTGGTCTCTCTCTTCCTTATACGGTGATAATCCCACAAATCGATTGATCCAATTCAGTACGACGGTATGCCATACCAATGAATTCTCTTCATTCAAGACCCAATGGTTCTCGTCTGGGAACGTCAGGAACCTCGATTCAATGCCACGCTCTTGCAGAATGTTGAAAGCCGCCAAACCCTCACTGATGGATGCATTAGCTGGGCATGCTTAGAATTGGCAGCTAGCATCAACATACCTAATCGGTAATCGGTAATCAAGTTCATTATGGATCACCAGCATCGGGGTACTCCAGTTCCCTGTGAATCGAGCAGGATCCCATTTCTGCCATGTCTGCATGTTCTCGTAATATGTGCCACCTAGGTCATGATTCGGGAAATATTGCTCGTCGCTACTCATCTGATTTACCATGCTGAATACACCATCATGACACACCAGAGCCTTGAATTCTCGGCCCAAATCATGGCCTTGCATCCAGTTCATCATGAAGCCACCGTAGCTCGCCCCGAGCGCAACCGCGCGATCTGTGTCCACGAAGTCGAGTTTCTCTTTGATATGGTTGAAGCCCTTCACCAAGTCTTGGTATGGTAGGCCACCCCAGGACTCCTTGATTGCATCGCAGAATGCTTGTCCGTAGCCAGTACTGCCAGTTGGGTTGGGTGTGATGACGACGTAGCCTTGCTCAGCGAATATCGCAGGGTTCCATCGAGTAGACCATTGATCGCTCCATGCTCCCTGGGGCCCGCCATGAATCAGATACGCAAGCGGGTACTTCCGGCTCGAGTCGAAGTTCGAGGGTTTAACGACCCAAGCATGAACCTCCTGCTTTCCAGCTCCCGGAAACCAAATCTCCGAGACTTGATCCTTCGATAAGCCGAAGGATGAACCTTCCCGAGAATTGGAGGACAGCTGCCTAGAAGAGGAGAGGTCGGACGGATCAATAACTGTGTAGACACTGTTGTCAACGAGATTTGTACTGGACGCCAGAAGATGTGAAGAATTGGCTGAAAGAGGTCGAGCATCAGATATATAGCCGCTGTTTGTCACTGGCTCCGGCAGCTTGTCAAGATCAGGTGGGCTAACCGGTACGGGTAGTTTGAAAAGAAGACCTTTGCCATTCTCTTCGGCTTCGATATACAACGTCTTACCGTCATTACTCCACCGAAGGCTGCTGGGACTATGGTCCCACAGGCCGGCTCCATCTTTCGAACTCATGATTTCGGTAGTGGCCGAAATTTTATATAGGTCTGGAACAAGGATGACGCGATTCTTGTCGCTTTCATAACCATTTCTCTTCATTTTCAAAAATGCAGCCCCTTTACCCTCGGGCGTAAATACTGGCGAGGAAGCAGCCCCTTCAAGATCTTGGACCTCTGCACGTTGTGGCAAGGCCGATGGCGGCTTGGTAAAGTCCTTGATGGGTGTATAATATAGGTCGCATTTCGTGTTGATAGCAGGGTTCAGAGACGGATCCTTCGCCACAAAGATTATACCGGTCGTACTCAAATCGAAATGATCTAAACCACCAAAAGGCGGTATCGGAGTTTCCAAATTGGAGTCCTCCAGAGCGTTGTGAATCTCTGATAAGCTATATTTTCCTTGCGAAGGCCGGAGCAGCCCGTACCAGACCGAGTTCCGCTCTGGGGTAACATACTTGTCCCAATGACGAACTATGGTGGAATCGTAGACCATAGCAGAGGAGAACTTCTTTGGCTCATCATCCGTGTACATGGTGCCGTCTGGACGCGCCTTGGCACTGAACGCGATGATGAGTCGATCCTGATCAAGAGCTTTGAGTTTGACATTTGATATTGCCCCAGGAATGGTAGCGGCGACGTAGCTCTTGCCCGCTTCGTATGCAGCTCCTATGATGATCTCGGTGCTAGTCCTATTGCTTCCTTGATCGTTCTTGTCCCTACTCTTGAGCCACAAGAGATCATTACCGCGCCCAAGCCAATTGGGATCACTAGTCTTTTCAGCGTTGGTAATGAGCGTTGACTGGCCATTGCTAATGTCGATTGCCCGTATCTCCGAGGTCTTGCAATGCGATTCAAAACTGTAAGTTGAAACGGTGTATAGTGCTAGGGTTCCGTCGGCATTGGGGACAGCGGGCGAGCGACGAGGCGCAGAGAGCAGTACCCTGGGAATTGTAAGTAAGAGATTTAGATATCTTTAGCACATGATCATACTCAGGGGTAAACTTTTCTGCGCGAATAGTCATGTTTAAGGATACTGCAGACGAATCGCTTGGGGATTCTGACAAGTGCCAAGGTAGGAGGTTTGGCACTGTAGGAAGAATGAATATATACAGCAGCGATGCTAGACAGAGAGTAGAGAAGACAGCGAAGACCAGCTGCCTTGAAGCAGCCATCTTCTTGCATCAATGGGAAGCTTTAATAGCGTCGGCCGCCCGCAGCGCGCAACTTCGACTGGGGCATGGGACGAGGGGAAAGACACGAGGGGAAAGACACAGGAAAAGCCCTGAATGAACCCTATATCAAATAACAGGCACCCTGATGCACGCACTAAGGTACCTTTACTCTTCATGGCCCTTCACGTAGCATTCAATCCGGCTTCAAGCCTACGAGTTCTTCGCGCGCGCTTGTTCTCGCGTTCCTTTTCTATTTGCAAACACTGTTGAAGAGCAGCAATCATGCCCTCCAAGATCGCTCACCCTGACCCTTCAACCGCCGCCATCGGCGCCGACGAATCGGAAGACGACTACATGTCAATGACGATCCCGGATCCCTCAGAGCAGAAATCTAAGTTTGAAACATCCGCCCAGCGGCGAATACGCAAGGAAAAAGCAGCAATTGCAGCTGCAACACCAAAAGCGTTGGAACCCCGCGAAACATCCAGTAACCCCACCAACACCGCCCTTCCACCTTCCTCGAAAGGCTTCCAGCTCCTCTCGAAACTCGGCTATACTCCGGGCAGCACGCTCGGCGCCCCCTCCAACCCTAACGCTCTTCTGCAGCCCCTGAGCGCGGAAGCCAAAGAGGATAGAGGCGGTATAGGACATGAGAGCGAGCGAAAGAGGAAGGTGAGAGAGGAGATTGAAGAGCAAATGGGGAGAGTAAAAAGAATGAAGGCGGAGGAGGGGGATTACAGGGAGAGGGTTGCGAGGGAGAGGGAGGAAAAGAGATGTGAGGGGTTGTGGTGGGGTGGGATGAAGGTTTTGGAGGGATTGGTTGAAGGGGACAGTGATGACACGAAACGGGATGGGGAGATCAGGAGGCCGTTGAAGAGCATCAGCATCCTGTACCGGCCTCTAGTGTGTGATCGCCTTGAGAAGGAAAGGGAGCGGAGAGCAAGATATGATTTACATCAGAGCTTGACGAGAAATGCAAAATACGATGACCCTGAGGAGGACGAGCAGGATAAGCAGGCATTTGGGCGTGAAGAAGAAGATCTGGAGGAAGTGGATGAGGAGATGGACGAGTATCTAGCGCTCGGGCCAGCGGAGCGGTTGAGGGGGGTGGTCACGGAGTTGAGGGCGAAGTGGAGGTATTGCTTTTGGTGTAAGATGTCGTATCAGGATGAGGAGATGGAGGGTTGTCCAGGGGTGGAGGAGGATGAGCATGGCTGAGTGTCTACTCAGGACCCAGTTATATCAGTCAGATCTACAAACGAATTCCGCAAGACGCGCGAGATCATTGACCTTCAAATCTACTGGCCTATCGTAATTCAAGGAACAGCAGAGATAAAGTATTCGCCATAGGAAATTGAAAAGATTGCCATCAGACCGCCCACATTCTCACAAAATGGCGAAATTTTACAAAAATGATCAGTACGGGGGTCGAACCCGCGACCTTGGCGTATCATAATTCTCTTCCTCTATTAGCACCACGCTCTAACCAACTGAGCTAACCGATCATTGGATGGTTAAGTTGTGTTTCAAGAATGTAATATACTGCACTGATGCTTGACTATCACGCGCCATGTTAAGTCCGTTTATTAGCGGTTTCATGAAGGTCTGCAAAGCTTGGCATTAGGGAAAGACTTAATCCCCCACTACTGGCACATATATATCATAAGTCACCTCCCCAATTATCGCTATTGCATCTATTGATCTAATTAGCAATCTAAAGCTTCTATTTATCTCGTTTATTGCATTTCGAGTAATTAGCATCTTCTTCTTATTGTTGTCAACATATTTGTAGTTTTTTCTTCTATCTCACAATCTTGCATTGTTTGTTATCTTTTATTGCATTAACAATTACAATTTATTGTTGAGAAAATTTATTGCGAACTTCGAACAATCTATAAAATATAGAAAAACATATTTATATATAGATTAACGTTTAAGTCTTGTAGAAGAGTTGTAAACGACTCTTGCAAAATCTATTATATTGTTAAGAAGTTCTTAATTGTATATCTAGAGAAACAATTGTAAGCAATGCAGAAAAAGATAATCTAATTCTTGTAAGAGAAATAAGATATATATGTATTGCAATCGACAATATATAGAGTTCTAAAAAAATTGCAATTAGATAAAAAACAAATATAACAAGTCGAATATTATTAGAATAAAGAGCTTTATAGAGTTTAATTAATAGAATTTCTTTATTTTATTGCAAAGCAACTTGTATTTATCGACAAAACTATATTTAACAAGACAACAAAATAAAGATATACAATATATACTTTTATTAACAAGAACAATAGATATAATATAGATTTAATTAGAAATTGTTATTAAAGCGTATTTTTAGCTTATATTGTAAACAAATATCTATTTTGTATAATAGTTTGTAAAGACTAATTTAATGCAAAGATTATTCTACAATAAATACTAATTAATTTATTGTTTTATTGCAATATCTTTTTAGTTTAGCAAAGTATTATTGTTATAGACAATATTAGTATATATATTAATTTGCGTATTAAAGAGATTATTAAAATTTATAATTGCAAGATTCAATATCTATCTTTATATTTATTAGACTTTAATTTAATTAAACTAAGTTTCAGTATATTAAAGATGTAAATTAGACAATATTAGAATATTATTTAACTTGCGTTTTCTAACAACTTCGATATATATCTGCAATACGCAATTAGAAGAAGTTAATATAATTGCTTTGCGCATAAGCACTTTAAGTATAATATCGATAAACAATATATATTCGAGACAAATATATAGAAGTTAAATAGAAGACTTGCAAAGTACAAAATCGAGATAAATATAGAGAGAGAAAAAATTAGATATAGAGATAGAAGTTTAAAAGTACATATATCTTAAAGAGATAATTCAAGAGAATTAAATTTAAGATATAGATAGATCGATTTCGAGATCAAGTAATAGATTGAAAATATCTATAAGAACTATATTAAATTATATTAAATACAAAATTAAATAAATATATATTCTTATATATCTCTGCGTTAACTGTATATTTAAATAAACAACTAACAAAGTTTGCAAATTAAATAATTAACAAAGTCTACAAATTAATCGAATTAAGATCTTTTAAAACAATATTATATATATAAAAAATATCTCGTTTTTAATACAAAATAGATCTATTTTCTCTAATCTTAAATTATCTTATTCTTTTTCTTGTTATTGTTCTTTTTGTCTTCTGTCTTATTGTTATTATTTGCGTTATTATTATTTCTATTAATAGATTTATTGCTTTAAACAATTATTAACAATCTCTTTGCAACTCGATAATAAGAGTTAAATAAAGCTAGCTCTATCTTAAATCTATATATTGCTTTATTAGATATACTATTTTCGATAACAATACAATACAATATAGAAAAGAGATTTGTTATTAATTTTTGATTATCTATTGTTTACTCTTAATTCTCGACAATACTATATATTCTTCTTATTCTAATATAACAATCTAACAATTTTTTTTTAAAAATCTATTTAAAGAATTTCTTAATAAGAATACTATTATTAATTTCTAAATTAATAGAACTTAATTTGCGAACAACAGATAAAGAAGAAGAAGAAGAAATAGAAGCAATCAATTTAATTTTTTGTTTAATTGCTGTTAATTATATAAAATCTACAATAAACAATATTGATTGTAATAGAAATTGCATTTGTAAAAACTAATATAACTATTAAAACTATTAATATTAATTTCATATTTAATTTGCAAAGTTCGATAATACAAATATATAACTATATAAATAATATATTAACAATTAAAACTAATATAGAGACTATTGCTAATATATAGATTGTTGCTAATATATAGACTATTGTTATATTATTAAAGTATTCTTTTTAAATATTAAATTTATTATACTCTTGTTGATACTTTTCTAAATCTATTATTTTGTTATCTATTATTAAAACTATATATAGATCTTTAAATTACTATTAAAGTCGCTCTTTTTCTTATAATTATTATTATATATTTGCTCTGCTTTAAAAATACAAGTTGTAGAAGTTATTTTATCTCTTTAATCTATTTATAATAGATATAACTCTTACAATAACTTGTATATAAATATATTTGCTTTTTTGTTAACAATAGCTTTAAACTATTGCATTTATTTCGAAGTTTTTATATTATAGTATTTGTTAATATAATTAACAAAGCAATAGTTATTCTAATTAATATAATATTTGTTATAATATTATTAGTAAGAAATAAATTAACAATTGATGTTATTTATATTCTTTGTAATATTTGCTCTACTTCTTGTTTGTTCTAATAATTGATTTATTCTAATAAGTCTAGTCTTTAATATAATATTATTAATTAAAGAATTTAAGAATAGATTAATACATAATTATTTTTGTAAAATAAAAATAGAAAAACTAATTAAATTTTTATTAATAATAGCAATAGTCTCGAATCTAATTGTTAAATTAGAATAGAACTCTATTGTCTAAACTCTAATTATATTAACAACTTTATTTTATTAAAATACTAAAAAATTATTAATAAACTAACAAATTTGCACAACTCTTATATACTTTATTCTAACAATTATTATAATATTTTGCAAAACTTAGTTTTTATTAATATTGTATTTATCGAACTTGTTGTTAAACAATTGTTCGAAAATTTAAATATTAAACTTGCTAATTATTTGTATAACTATAATATAAATTTACTCTAGACGTTTGCTAATACAAAAATCCATTTTTATTTCTATTTTAAATTTATTGTATTTATTTTTTATTTTTAACTTCTTTAATTTAGAATTAAACAATTAATTTAGTTTCTTTTAAATCTTATACTTCTTTCAAAAACAATAAAGAATCTCGATTTTATTGTATTTCTTAATATTTTTGCTTATTTGCGTTGCTTTTTCTTTTATTGCACTTCTATTTGTATGCAAGCGTTTAATATTTTTTTGTTTGTCTTATATTTGCATTTGCAAGCAATATTATCGACAAAATTTTAAACAACAATATTAAAGAGTCTCTTTTTAACAACAATACTTTGTAAATTATAAATAGTAAACTTTATTTTGCAAGCAATACAATTTTTTCTCTAATACTCTTGTTGCTTTCTAGTGCGAAAAACGCATTGTAATGAAGAACACAATGTGATAGAAAGAATTGAATTGCTAGCTAGAAGAAGGAAAGCTCTTTAAATCTAAATATAGACTTGATTGCCAAGAAATATCTTGCCAAGCAAGGAAAGTACGATTATCGTAACATTTGCCCTCAACCTTCTTAGTATGTCATTGTTCTCAATGGCGACAAAAGGGATAGTCGTAGATAACACGAATTTTCGTCGTCGAAAAGATAAAAGAAGAAGCTTTTCATAGACGACACGAATTCTTATTGTCGAAAAAATGAATCGACGAAGTGTAGAAAAGATTATTAGTGTAATAATGAAAAAACGAACAACTAGAGACGAAATTTCGCTAATGATACGCCTTTAACAATAATAAAAAATTGTCGATCAAAAAGAAAAGAATTCTTAATAAGTAATGTTAATTCAAAAAGGAATTTCGTCTTCGCGAGAGAACAAACAACTAGAAGCGAAATTTTCGTTAATAATATATCTTTAAGAATTATGATTAAAGTAATTAGCTATTAAAAAAGATTAAGAAAAAGCGATAAAATATAAAGTATAAAAGTAATTGATTTTCAAGTGTGTTTTTTAAACAAATGTAACTTTCTCTTTAAGAATTTCTTAAGATTTTTCTCATGTGCGTAAGATTTCACATGCGACAAAGCGTTCTTAATTAAAAAGAAATCTTCGAAACGCATAGAATTAAGAAAAGCGAACGATAAATATCGTTTTACGATCTTTATGATAATTTTGTTTGCGAATTTCTTGATCGCATTAAGTGATTTAAAAACGTTCTTTTTGTTCGTCTTAATTAAGTTAGATGTCAAGACAATCTTGATCAAAGATTGCATGCGCAATTGATTTTTCTTAACAACGACAAAAGCTTTTACGAGCATCGTTATTATTCGATTCGTTTAAAGTAAAAGCGTAATTAATAAAAATCTAGAAGCTTTAGCTTCTTTTGAGAAAATCTCGATGTTAAATTTTAGTTTTAACATCGTTTTCAAGTTTTTGCTCGTCTTGATTTCCTTGCCTTTGTTCTTGTTCTTCGTTTTAATTTTTTTGACGTCGTTCTTGCGTTTTTTTTTGTCTTAGACTTCTTTGTTTCTTTTTCGATTTTATTTTTTTTAAAGAATTCGTCATTCTTGCTCTTGTATTTCTTGTTTTTTGCTTTTTTCTTTGCGACTTCTTTGTCAAATTTGTCTTTAAAAAACTCGTTATTCTTATTTTTGTCGTCATTAGATTCTTGTCTTAAGACGAGATTCTTAAAGAAAATCGTTAATTTCGTAGATTTATCGATAGTTATTTTATCTCTCTTTTTGACAAAAATGCTATGTTTATCTTTGACGTGTTAAAAATTATTTATGAGCTAGATATTCTTGTACGTCACGACGTAATAATTCTTTTAAGTCGATAAATTTCTAAGAAAAACTAGTTTTTCGTTACTTGACACATTGACTTTTATTGTCTTTTTATTGACAAAAGTTTTTCGTCAATATAGTTCTCGCGTTGCAATCTTGACGTTACGAATCTTATAAAGTCATTAATCGAATAAAATCGCAAAATTCTTCGAAAAATACTTAATCGAAAAGTTATTAAAGTTAAGTTTATTCGAAATCGACGCGTTATAAAAGAAAGAACGCGACTCGTTATTCGTAGTTAACATATTTAATATTAGAAGATCAAAATCTATAAGATTTGCGAGATCGAAATTTGTGAAAATTATAAAATTAAATTCTAATGTTATGATGCAAATGTAGAGAAAAGATAAAGAAGAGTCGAAAGTTGCGATCGCGAGATTATGAGTTTTTTTAAGTGTTAACATTGAATTGCTAATAATATTGAAAAATATAATGATCTTAACAAATGCGCTAAAAAAGACGCGTGTTATCGACGATTTTAGTAGACGAATTCTTGTCATTATTACATCGTAGTGTGCAAGAAAAAGTAGAATTGCGATTAATTTAAAGTTATTATGTTCTTCAAATTGCTAAAGAACATTAATGACAAATGCTTCTTTTACGAGTAGATAAAAGTCTTTGTTTACGTTTAGTATTTTGCGAGCTCTTAGTTTCGTATATATGTGTGTGTAATTAATCGACGAAGTAAAGAATTTTGAAACACTAATTTTGTCAAAGCTTTTAAATTAGCTTCGTGTTTTTAAAACGTTGCGATCGCTTTTACTTCTAACAAAATAATAAGTTTTTTTTTAAGAGATTTTATTCTTATTTTCTTCGAATGCATCTAAAATGACAAATAAGCAAAATCTTCGAAATTGTTACTTTGATCGAAAATCTCGAATAAACTTAAACTTTAAAAATTAAGATATGTCTAGTATTCTCTTTATGTCTTGAGAACAAGATGCTCAAAATTAGTAAATTTGTTACGATAGTTAATTATTGATAAGATCAAAATAGTAATTTTGATCTTCAAGTAAACTACTAGAAAGAAAAGAATTTTCGCGATTGTTATTACATCATAAATGATTAACATTAACAATGCAAAAGTCAACTTTTTTTTGTTCTTGTTATACGCTTTAAGCAATTTCTTCAAAGCTTTAACTTTATTCTTTAAATATTTAGTTTGTTCTACTAAGTTAAAAATGCGTTAACGATCGTTTATAATTGCTAAAAAGTAGCGATTCTTAATAATTAAACAATTTCGTCGAATAAATTTCTTCTTCGTTAATGATAATAATTCGAGTTTGTACTTGCTAAGAATCAAAGTAGCAATTAATTTTTTTTTCGAATATAAGACTAGATTTGATAGATGTAAAATTCGTGAAACTACTTTTTCTATTGTTTCGATAAAGATTTCTTTAAGTTTGTCGAACTGCTAGTAAATTATGTTAAGCAATCTATTTTCTAGCAAGTCTTTGTCGTAATAAGGCAATTAGCAAATTACGATAACTCTCATTAATATAATATTTTATTTTTGAAAAATCTTAAGAGCAATTTCTAGTCTTATGTCTTTAAAGACGATATTAATGTTTGTAAGATTTTGCGTCGCGTTTCTTGCTCTCGTTTCTTATATTGTGCGTCTAGCTAATTTGTTATAGTATGCGAATTCTATGCGAAGCAAGACTAAATTATCGACTATTTTTCTCATTCGCATTATTAATCGTTTCGCACAATTAAAGAAACGATTTCTTCGAACTTTTGTTTCTTGATTGCTATTTCGTTTCGCAATCAATATCTCTTCATTAATTTATTTTCGTTTGCTTAATAAATATTTTTATGCGAGAACAAAAGCAAAGAAATTCATTGCTATAGCGTAAAGAAATATGTTAATGCTATGTTTAACTATAAAGCAAAGCTAACGCGTTTTGCGCATCTATAAGTTCTAAGAATTTCGATATTTATTTGCAAATAAAGCATATAATAAGCAAAACAATATCGTAATTCAAAGCAAACACACTTTAAGAAACTCGTTTATTGTCTTGATTTAAACGATGTTGCTTTACGAGTTTTAATATTTTTGTATTAATTGTGCGTCGTAAATGTTTAAGTAATTACTAATTAAATTTAACGTTTTCTTCAAGTTAACTTTATTGTATTATACGTTATGCGTCAAGTTTTAATCTTTTCACTTAATTAAATATTGAACGATTTTCTTTTTTCGATCTTTGTTGTCGTGCAACGTTACATATTTATCAAACAATCTTTCGAACTTATATTAATTATTTTTTTCGACATTATTTACAAACAATGTGTTAATATTTACAACTCTAAAATACGAATCTTTCTTCTTTGAGACAAGTTCTAGCATAACAATAAATATTATTGAATGAATTTTTCAATTAAAAGACAAATCTAGTCTAAACGTTAAATGCTTATAGATTTTTAAAATTGTGAAAAACTTTATTCTTTAATTTAAGAACTTAGAATTTTTTAAATCTAGAATGTTGTATTCGAAATAAAACTTAAGAAAAATCTTATTATTCTTTTTTAAGATGAGCGATTAATGACGATTGTCGTATTGAAGTTTCATTTCTACGTTGACGAACGCCATGAATTTCGCGACTTCTTTCTAATTTCTTTCTCTCTTCGCGACGTAGTTAGTGTTCTCTTTGTAAAAATTAATTAATAATAGAACGTCGCAAACGATTTTTTCGTTAATTAGTTCGTTTGAAGATTTTCTTGTTGACGCATTTTTGAAGATGTTTAGAATATTACGTAGTTTAATGACAAAACGTTCTCAATTTGCGTTCGAATTCGTTGTGAGATAGTGACGCAATGCTATTTCGATTATTTGATTCGATCTCTTGATTTGATTATCTAATTGTGAATAATAAGTAATAGAATACAATAAATTGATTTCTAGCGAATGGAAAATTGCTTTCTATAAAGCGAATAGAAATTTTCTATCTCGATCGAAAATAATGCATAAAGGGAGGTTCTAATTCGCGAGAGCGTCGATGAGCTTAAAAACTTATTCCTCGACTAAGAAAGTCGTTTTTTCGACTATTGTTGTAATTCTTTTGAAGAATTTGTTTGTTATTAACATGAGAAAATTTTACTCGTTAAATAGCTTCGACAACGCGAAAATAAAATCAATAATAATAGTATAAAATATCTTCGACTTCGTAATAATGAGTTTTAGTTGTTTGTACAAACGATGTCTAACTATGTTGTTAAGCTAACATAATGAGCAATGTTTTAGATATTTTTTAATCGCTTAGTCAAGTTTCTCATGTAATAACTAGCTATAATTTTATTATAAATGCGTGAGAATTCTTTGTGCGTCTATACATCAAACAATAGCTTAAAGATTCTCGCTTTCATAGCTTTAAAAATACACAATCTTAGTTGTTCGTCTTTTTTGTCTTAAAAGTAAACAAGTTCTTTCTTTAATATAAATTAAATGTTCTCTATTTTAATTTTTTCTAACTTAATTAATTTTTTCAATGTTGTTAAATTTTTCAAAATAGTAATCTTCTTTAAATTCTTTAATGTCGTCGAAGTTGTTAAAATTATAACAACAAATTTTCGTCTTATCGTTTTTAACTTGATCGACTTTTTCGATATCGTATTTGTTGTATTAAGCATTAAGATCACAATTTAAGTTTTTGTCGTTAAAGTTAAAACTTTTGTCAAAATAATGATAGCAAATTTTTGTTTCGTCGATATTTATTCTAGATTAACTAAATAGTTTTAACTCTTTTGTTAATTATTATAATTCTTTTCGCGTTAACTAAGAAGCATTTCGTAGATTTTAAATCACTTTTTATTAATTTTGTAGATTTTCGTTAGTTTTTTTTTAAAGAATGAAGTTATTTTAATTAAAATAACGCAATACGTTAAAATCTCGTCTAGAACTTCGTCATTCGTAAGATTCTTTTATAAATGATCTTTTCGCAATAATTGTAAAAGAGCGTTAAGAATAATGTTGTGTTTTCTAGCTTTCTATTTAATGTCAAGAGAAAACTATAAGATATATTGTGAGACGCGAATAAGTCGTAGATTCATTCGATCAATTAAAGAAGATAATAATTTAATTTGCTTCGCAATGTTAATTGTCGCAAAATAATTAATAAAAATTACGATAAACTTTTCTAAAGTGTAATTTAATATATGTCGAATTTTTTTAAGTGTCTAGACAAACGTTGTCACTTTAAACTCTATTAATTAGTATTTCTTTTTAACGTTATTTAATAGCTTAAAAAGATACATTATAGTTTAAATGTTAACTACTTAAAAGAAATTTATGTCGAAATTATCTTTTACGTGATAAACATAAATTTCGAACTTATATTTCTTGAAATCGTCTATGTTGATATACATTTGTCTCTAGAAATTATAATGATAAAAAATATTCTTTTTCGTTAATTGCTATTGAAACATTTCAAAGCTTTGCAACTTTATGTCGCTAGAAATAATACTAGTATTTTTGCAATATTGTGCGCGAATCTTTTCACTCTTAGTTAAAGATTTCTTTAGCAAATCTATCTTAAAATTCTAAAGAACTTTTGCTATTTGCGCATAGTAGACGATCTTTAATCGAAGTTAATTCGTTATCTTTAAATAAATCTTTAAGTTTTTTAACGTTTTAGAGAAATTAAGTTCTTTTAACGCAACAAGCTTTTTCTCAAAAGTTTAGAAATCTAAATTATCGATACGCTATCTTAATAATGTTATTAATAAATATTTGATATACAATTTCTTGAATTTCAAAGAAGTTTTAATTTAAGAAAATAGAGCGAAGATAATTTTAAGATGCGTCAAATGTTCGACAATATTGCGCGAAAAGACTACAATATTATTAATATAATATTTGTAAAACTTGCGATAAAATCTAAGAAATTTGTTCATTTTATTTTGAACGTACAATATTAATTCTTTGAAACTTATAAGAGTCACATTCGATCGTTTCTTTTCTTTGTAAAAGATAATTATAAAACGATCTTAATGCTTCTTCTTAACTAGAAATTAATAAAATTGATCGTTGTTATTTACGACGATAATATAAGAGCAATCTTGTAATTTAATTATTATATCTTTTTGCAATGACAAAGAATACAAATTCGTAATGCTAATAACGTTTAAATCTCGAATATTAATTATCGTTTTGTCTTTTTGAATAAACTTTTTATTTAAATTAACATATACGATTTTTCACACTACGAAGATAAGAAATTCAAAGAGTGTAAAATTTTCGAATTATTCTAGCTTATTTTGTGCATGCATCTTGTTAAACTTTTTATTAATTAAGATCTTTAATTTCTAACTTAATAAATAAACTTTGTGCGTTAATTTCGTATTGACAATGATTTGTTAATTAATTATTATAGAAATCTTCATATGTTTTTCGAGAGAAAGATCTATTGTATCGTCGATATTCTCTTAAATTCTTAAATGACAATTAATTATCTTAACATATTTTGATACTTCGTTAATTAACTCGTAGATAATAATGTCGTTTTTCAACTAAGTTTTCATTTTTTTTAAAATAATCTTTTAAGAGAGACTTATTTTAGCAAGATTTAACTTAGATAAAATTAAATAATCTTCGAAAAAAGAAATTGTCGCAAGTGAGTAATTCTTTTTCTTCATAATATAACATTTTTCATTCTTGTATTCTACAATACGTTTAATACGACAACAATTATTAAAATTTTGCAAGATTTCTTTATTGTTGCGAAAGTTAATAAATTAAAAGTTCGCATTTACGAAATAAGTATACGCTTCTAACATTGTGAACTTAAAAAAAAAATTACGTTTAAAAAGCTTATTTTTTTTTTAGAGTTATAGCAATCTTTGTTGTTAATTTTGCGAAAATTATTTTCTTTTTTGTCGTGCGAATAGTTCGACGAATTCGAACATTGTCTTGAATCTTTATTTCGCAAGATACTAAAAAATTTTTACAAAATTCGAATTTTAGTCTTCGACTTAATATATTTATGATTATTTATTTCGATTTTAGAATGTTTATATCTATAAGAAATTTCGTTTTAAGATTATTTATTAAGTGAACTTCGTAACGAATGTGAGCAATTACTTTGTTATTAACTTTGTTCTTGCTCTTTAAATAGACGTTTACAAAGAATTATTCGTTTAAAATATATTTTGCTACATCAATGTCTCTTAATGAAATTAAAAGACATTTTTTAATTTTTATGTTAAACATTTTCGTCTTAACGAAAGCGCAATTTATTATAAACATGTCGCAATTAAAATTTACGCAAAAGAAATTTAATAAATCGCTAACGTTATATTTAATTATTGCTATAACGTAATGTTACGTTCTAAATGTTATTTCGTCTTCTTTAAAAGATTTTGTTAAAAAAGTTATTATTTTTCGTATAATTATATTTGGAAAAGCTAGTTTTAAGAACAAATGTTGCCAAGTAAAGTCTAAGAGCTTTTGTTAATTTTTTTTTTGTACGATCGCACGTAAGTATAAAGCTTGTTTCGAAATTCGAAAGTATCTTGACATCGTTAATAGATAGATTATTCGACAATGTTTTTCTATGAAAAGATATAATATACTACGTCGACAAAGAAACTATTAATATTCTTGTTATTTTTCTTGTTATTATTTTTCTTTTTATTGAAAATTTTGTTACGAGAATTAGTTTCGCAATTCTAAGAATGCGTCGTCTCGATATTCGTTAACGCGTAATCGTAGTATATCTTTACATTTTTTTTATCTTTTTGATCTTAATTTTCGTTTTAATTATCGAAGTATAATTAAATCTATTAATATGTTATTTGCGAATTTAAGACTTGGGAAAAGAAATTTGCGTTATTCGTTTCGTAAAAATATAAGAATCTCTCGCGTTCTCTTTTTACAATAAGAACTCTATCTTGATCGTAGAATTTATTTCGATAGAGATTGACATTATTGGCAATAATTATTAGCGATTGTTTTGTCAAAGATAAGGCAATCTTTTAATTTTAAATGTTTTGAGCATTTGATTAACTCGTGTAAGTTTAAGTCGAATTTAATTTAAACATATTTGCGTTTTGCTAATTCGTGTAAGTTTCTATTTTATCATTGACGTAAAAGAAATTCGAGTCTTCTTCTTAATAAGAAAAACTCTATTGCAAAGAAGAAAAGCTTAATTAATAAAGTAAGAAATTTTGCTAATACGAAGAAAAGTAAGATCGCTAATAATTTGAACGAAAGTTATCTCATCCTTGTTCGAAATAACGATCAAAGAAAGAATAATTTGTAAAAGTTCTTTTATTTGCTCGTGTTTGCGAACGATTACGACGAAATTTCTTGTTAATTTTAAATCTATTTTTCGATCTTTTTAAAGATCGACTTTTTTTCTTATCTTGCTTCTTATTCTTCTCTTGAAACGAAACAATACGTTGTCACATTTTCTTTTAATTCGTCATTAATTCGTTAAATTTTCGAATTAAGATATTTGCTATTGACGACGATATAATTATTTAAAACTCTAACGACAAGTAATTTTAAGTCTAGATTGTCTTAATTAGATTTTTACTTAAATTTGCTTGTGTAGCGTACAACTCTACATTTTGCATATATACGTACAACTTCTTTTCGTTCTACGAATTCTTTACGAAAAAGATTTCTTAATTTAGCTTATTTTGAATCGCTAACATAAAGATTTTGAATCACTTCTTTAATTGACGAAAAATATAATTTAACTCATTAAACAAGACAATCATTGCGTCTTTCTTATTTTAAGTAAGATTATTTAATTACTAATACAATGCGTTATCTCGAAAGCATGTAAATATATAATTTCTAATCTTCTCTTTCTTAATAATAGTAACATAGTTGTCTATTTTGCGACAAAAAATATATATCTCTTAATAGATAATTTTCTTTTCGATAGTAACGATGTTGTTCTTGTTATAGAATTTCTCAAGATTTAGATAAAAATAATCTAAATTGAAGACCCAAAACATGACGTTATCTTCTAAAATATCATTATTAACTAATTCGATTAATCTCGAAGAATTCTATTGTTTTAAAGAATCTTGCTAATTAGTAAAATTTGTTAAACTCAAAAGAGCGACAAGCGAAGACAATTTACTCAATTAAGCAATGTAGCTTGCTAATGCTTTAGTTATTGCCTAATTAATTAGCTTCTACATTGTGAGATTGTTCATTAGATCTTCATTTTTTAGCATAGTTAACATTGTCGTTCGTAATATGTTTACGCGAATGAGCGAGATATTTTTTTCTTAATTGTTTTTAAATATCTTGCTTGTTTCTCGTCTTTTCTTCTTATAGACGTCGATAATGCGAGCTTTAAAAAAGCTTAATTCGAAAGACGTTTAAGTAACGAGAAATATAGACTCGTTTCAAAAGTCGAAAAAAATCTCCTAAACAAATAAAATAAAAAAGATCAATAAGATCGATATAAGAAAATTAAACGAACGTCGATTTCTTTCTAGTATAGAAGTATTGTTGACTTCTTGAAATCGTGTAGCGATGCGTAAAGCCAAAGACTTCGAACTTTACAAAATGCTTTTCTTCTTAATTAAAATCTCTAGCTTTCTTGTTTGCGAAGAGAAGAAAAAGCTAAAATAAATTAACGTTTGCCAATAGATTTTTGTGTTTATTACGAAAATCTTTATAGCTCTTGTAAAAGTCGATCGATTTACGACTTAATCTAATGAATAGTAGAACGACTTAGCAAATCTTAAACGCTCACTAGTTTTAATCGCTATATAGGTAGTTACTAGCTTGAAAATATTGTTCAATACACTCTATAAAATAGGCAAAAACTTCTTAGATCATTTCGACGATAATTTACTAATCTTTATTAGATAATCGTTTAGCTTTCACGCAAGCTCGATGATTTCATTCAATAGTTTTGGCGACGACGCCAAAATTGCTAGCGAGAGAAGTCGTGATGTTTGTCTATAAAGTAGACTTCTATTGATACGAAATACTAATAAGATATTCTCTTCTTAATAGACAATTCTTGCAATGAAAAAGCAAACTTCACAATGTAATAAAGCAAGCTTCTAAGAAATAGAAATAATAATAAGATAATTTCTCTCTAGTGAGATAATTTCTTTTTGATAAGATATTCTCCTCTAATTGCAATTAATGTAGAAATTGATTATCGAATTCTTTGAAGTTATTAAATGATGCGAAAAACACATTGTAATAAAGAACACAATGTGATAGAAAAAATTGAATTGCTAGCTAGGAGGAGAAAAGCCCTCTAGATCTAAATATAGGTCTAATTGTCAAGAAATATCTTGCTAAGCAAGGAAAGTACGATTATCGTAACACTTTCTTTTAAATATTGTCGATATAAATTTTATACAACAAGATTATATAGTTAATAGTAAAGAGATAGAAATGTTTGTAGCAACATTGCAATTGCTATTATTAATAATAGAACTATTGTTTAATAGAGAAGCAAAAGAAGCAAAAGAAGAAGAAGAAAAAAGAAAAAATATGTAATTATTATTTACAACTTCTCGATCTTTGCTTCTAGAAACGATAGCAACACAAGCAATAGATTGTCTTTGTCTATTAGAGACACGAGACAATATAGATTGATAAAAAGGAACAAAGTCTTAATTGCGACGTTAAGAAGATATATTGCAAATCTAAAAATCGTATAAATTTGATAAGTTATATAAATAGAAGCTTTAGTTTGCTAATTAGATCAATAGATGCAATGGCAATAATTGAGAAGGTAACTTGTGATATATACAATACTAGGACAAAAGTATTCGCGAATCTCGCCCTCATCTAAAAAACATCTTCCCATTTGCATTCATTGTATACCACGCAAAGAACTAGGAAGCTACATAATTTAGATAGTGATTTGCACTCAATTGACAAGTATCATCCTAAAATTTCTTAGTTCTAATACTTGATATATCATTTCTCGAACGCAATAAGTGCTTTAATTCTTCTTTTTATACTTCACACTAGATCATGCAAGTAGTCCTTATTTAACGCCTCTCACGTCTTATATAATGCATCAAATAAGACCTCTTTGATTCTATCCTCATCGCCAACCACGTCGTTTATATAGGGGTTAACTTTATAAACGTGTTCTTTGAGTAGGAATCAAAGGTGCTCAATTGAGTTCATATTTGAACTATAGAGTGGTCATTCCATGACGTTTATATTATGTTCGCGAAACCACAACGCCATCGCTTTTGTTGTGTGTATAGGGGCGTTATCTTGCATGAAAATAAGACTTGGTTGATAGACACTAAGGAGGTTATCGTCGAGTATGTTGAGATAGAACTTGACGAAGTATTTATGCTTTTTCGTCTTAAAGTCACGCTCTAAAGCATAGAGGTTTGAACGTTCTAAATTTCAAAAACAAGCTCACATCATGATGCTAAAGTCGTGTCCTTTTTTGTATGATTAAATTATGACTTTATTTCACTTTTGTGAAGGCGTACAAAAGCATTATTGACGTCGTTTGCTCGTGCCTCTTTCGACGAAACATTCGTCGCTTCATATAATCTTCGTTTAATCGTCAAAAGTTCAATGTTTGTGAGTCAACGCCCATGCGTAACGTTTGCTCGCAACCTTAGGCGTCAATAGAGATCTTTTTTTGCATAGTCAATTGATAATACCCTCCTCTTTTAGTATGCGATAGATGGTTTTAGTGGAAACGTTGACCCTCGTCTTTGTAAGAAGATTTTGGTAGATAATCTTTGAATCTAAACGCACAATTTTGATGACATGACGTTCATCACGTAATGAAAGCTTTTTAGGACGTCCTAAACGAGGTTTAGATTGATCGTGGTGTTGCCAAACGACGACGTTGCAAATGCCTCGAACGAAGCTTTCTAGAATCCCATGAAGACGTTGAACCTTTGATGGCGTCAAACCACCACTAATGGCCCCATGAATTAGTCCTCTTTGATAGGGGGTATATTCCTGTTTGTGAACGCGATTTGAAGAAATTGGACCTAATGGACTGCGGATCATCGTGTGGTAGTTGAAGAAAGTAGGTGGTTTGGAAGGGAAATTTAATGCGTGACGCGAATTTCCGCGTTTTCGCGAAAACTTTTGTCCGGGTACTGTATATGCCGGTAATAGGGGATTAAGTCTTTCCGTAATGCCAAGCTTTGCAGACCTTCATGAAACCGCTAATAGTGGCGGCCTTAAGGCCTCCCATCTTTGTTGAGGCACCGGTAGCACATCAGTGTCATTTCCCAAATATATCAAGATTCGCGGCATAAAGCCTGTTCCATGTTTCCGGCATGGGGATGAAAACCGAGGTTAAGAGATTACAACGATCAGCAGCAGAAACAAGATCACATAACAGTCCTTCAAGATGCATTGACTTGAGAAGATTCAGAGGATCTTGGTGCGCTGGAATTGGATCTGAACAACCTCAATGCCTCGAAAAGCTGGTGATGGCACATACAGTAAAACTCCAAGCCTGCTCAGAATCTACGAATAGAGCTGGAGAAAGAAAACGCTGCTAATCATTGCACTAGGGTATCACGCAACAGATATGTTCCGGAGAACCGCTTTATTAGGACCCCTCCTCGTCCTTTTCAAGCCTGCAATTTTCTCTTCCGCCCTATCATTGATATATATCAGTAACCTCAGAAGCTATGAAGACGCTGATGAACGACTCAAGCAACGAGAATGTCATCGCGATCAAATTCACGTCCTCCTAGGCCTATCAAAAAATTGTTGTTGTGAAAGTATATGGAGGATGGAAATTTGACTGTTCCTGCAACTACCTAATCTTGCTCTCCCGATGTATTATGGTAAACAGCAATAATCTCCCATACCCAAGCGGTAGCTAAAGATCATCTCAGATACCCAACGGGCGAACGCAATTACGCAATAACGTGTTGGTGATCTTACAACCAAGGCAGGCGATAATCGGCGATAAACATACATGCGAAGAACTCTTTATCAAAAGAAGTTATCGTGCAGAAGAGGTATATTAGATTTGATGGCATTTCATAGTCGATTGATGTACATTTGCTAATTGCGTGTCCACGGGCAATACCGTCAATACGTGATTGCGTCGGCTTGTTTGGTATTCGAGATAATTTTAGCTGCCGCTGGGTATGGGAGACTATTGCCGTATGGTAAATCTAGTCTTCCCACCAAGCTCAGAGGGGATGACATAAAGTCCCATGGGGCTTTTAAAACCATGCAAAGGAAGATCAGAATAGTAAGAGATGACGTTTACGCAGCTATGCCCTTCATCAGTCACAACGATTGCGCCTGGGACCCTTCATGGATCGGTTAAGCTACGTTCAGCATGCTTTACCTGTGTTTTGTAACATTGACTAACAGGGTGGCTAAGTGGGACAACTGATACGTGATCCCAAAGGACTGACAATTCGTTCCCCGCAGATGAACCTTCCACGATGGATCCAGGTTTTAATATCACTATTCACGGAACTGTGAGTCGACCTGCTTTCTCACTGTATTCATTGTCAGGCTGCTTCAAAGCTACCTACTTAAGGAGTCTCTCCCACCATTCTTCGCTATCCCTCCACAACTTCCGTCAATAACAAACCTCCTGGACAAGCTTTTGAAAACTTCTTATACTTTGCATTTACCTTCTAAAGCTCTGATTGTAACATAATTGGTCTATTTGATTGTGCTACCTTGTCCGCATTCATACTTTTGATAGGCTTCTCCATTACGGTCCTCTGACTGTGCTCTGCTCTCGTCCCTGGGGATGCTCATTTAGTGCATGATGACACACCTGATCAATACGAGACCGGGATCGCTCTTCCAATTTCCACCTGTATTGATGATGATTTTCACAGTGTCCTCAAGTTGCAGCCGAAACTGCAAGCGAGCTCAAAGTCCATCATCATACGGCAAAGAATCAAGACATCGGACTTCACAAAGCTGTATGCAAGCTTGCTATCTAGAGATCATATCGATATCGTCTTCAAACGCAGTCTTCGTCACGCTTTCAACGCCGTTATGACCCCGTCAGTCAGAGAAAACTTGGTCAGCTTATTTACCATGTCATCTATCATCACAAACGCACACCTAAAAACCGCGGAAGCAGATGGGCAGCAAGTCATGTTCGGGCGAGAAGCTGAAGAACTCCGAGAATCCCTCCTTAGGTGCGCAACAGCGTCTATGCTACGACTTTTGTCAGCCCAGATAACATAGACGCGCAACGCTGAACAAATCGAAATTTCAGCTCCAAGAATCGCCATAATCTCGACTGAACCATGGGAAAACTCGTTACTACATGAGATCGAATTTAAGGGCGAGACCATTGCTCATCGACATCTCAACGTCAAGAAGAGAGGAACAGACGCTGGTGTCGACTAGTCAACCGCAGCGGAGCTCAAGTACCTGGCCCAGCCTTCGAGAAAATCTAATGAGCCTTTGGACATTCACTGAATAAACCACCAGTAATATCTTTCGAAATTGTCAGAGCAACAATGCTCAAATAATGTTCTGATAACCTAGCCAGCCAATGCTTCATTCTCTTGCACTCAAATCAGGACACTTCAGCACGTCATCCGAAAGCTCAACGTCAAAACCTTGTTGTCCATCTCAGCTATAGTCTGTGGACTTCCATCAACTAGCTCGGTTCTGTTCACAACAGTAATTGATTTGATTTATTGTTACTTCGACTCTGCAATATACCTAAGCCTGCTTATTATATAGTTCAACTTTACAAAAGTTGCTGTGGGGACACTCTATTCAACTCTAGTACTCTGGGCCGCTAAACAGCCTTCGGAAGACTCTGCATATGATCGCACTTATACTATAAAGGCAATCTCACACACCGAGAATATTCTCAAGCCGATGACACAGTGGCGATGTTTCGCCTGGGTTGTCATCCGTCTGCGCCGTGGCTTTCTCCGGATGACTACGCTGTAGGAAAATCGATGCTTGGAGATTCATCAAGTCCGAATCCGCGTACTCAGTCCATAGACACTTTGATCTTCCAGGACGTGAGCAATGATGACGGGCTTACCATTCATCAACTAGAACAGCGATGTTCACATCGAGGAGGCACTGCCCGCAGCAACACATTCGATGAAGAGTCTGACGCAGTGCGTCGTCAGCCTGCCCTGGTAAGAGGTCGGCGGAGGCACCCAGTAGAGGACTCCTCCGACGAAGCCCGCGTTTCCCCCCGCCAAACTACTGTACAGAGACGCAAGGTCTATATGCAGACGGAGAAAAACATTAGATTTCAGTCGAAGGACAAGAAGTGTGCAAGAATCAGCTATCAGATAGCGATGGGGATCCACACAGCGCTCATGCAAATCCAGTGGCAGAATCCGTCGGCTTTTATCGCAACTATGGGTCGGATTCGATCGGCTTGTGTTCGCGAAGTAACGTTCGATGAGGTCGAACTCGTCGTTACAGTCACGACTCTAGCTATAGAAGTCCTCACGAGTCCAGGTTTGACATCCAGAGCAGGCTCCCAGTGAAAGCGACCCAAACGAGCAGCGCACGTATTACGATGCAGTGATCAAGAATCTAAGATCTTTTCATCCTTCCAGAGATCGACAAAGACTATCAACCAAAGAATTGCGATACATTGTCTGACAAATGGGTGTGAAACTACGTTTACACATCGATATACATAAATCTCCAAATGGGGAAGAACAAGCGAATTTCAAGACATTGCTGGAAAACGATGGTGCAAGTAAAGAGCAAATAGTCATAGCGTGCTCAGTCGAGAGCACAGATTTACTATAAAGAATTACAGATCTGTTGTCGACGTCGACCTTTGGAGTGATCCCGTTGTACCCTGCGGACAATGCATTCCGAGAATCGCCCGGGTATGTCGACAAGGGTAACGAAGTCGAGAAACCAAACATGGTTAGTCATACAACTGAATTTTATCGAGATACCGCCAACAACTGATGGTACTCGATTCAAGATGCTAGAATTCATCATAGATTAGACCGAAGAGCTATATCTCTCTATGGCCCTTCTAAACCGTGCCTATCATGCGGGCAGGACCCGAGTGATAATCATGGACTGGAGCAAATAATCCGTGTGCAGGCCAAAAATTCGGCTAAAAGCCAGTGCAGTGCTCCAGACGCTGGGTCAAGGAAAAGACCTAATGGAAGAATACATTTACGGCTAAAGGAGCGGTAAGAGCGGAGTGACAGGAAACGGGGATACCAAATTCGTCGAGAAGAATTTTCACATGGCATGATATATATATAGAGGAATTTTGGTCTCCTTGCCACTTGTCTTGTCCACCTCAACCTCACACAGCTCAGTGAAGGACAAGCGAGCAGAGAAATGAAGGACACTACTGTCGCAGGTAAAAAGACGCTACCTTATCACTGATGTACCTCCAAACAGTGAGCAGCCGCTGTTGCAACACTCCTCCTCGCTCAGCCCTGGACTTCGACGCCCCCTCGCAACCAGACGCACGACTCTCGATGTCGTCTCAACCGCATCTGACGTAGGGGCTTATACGTTGATGGGGCATGCGGCGGGCTGTGGTGACAATCACGGGAATGGCAACAGGTCAAAAGCCATGGCCGTAGCTCAGGTCCAGGGGAACAGAGGACCGAACGGCGAACACGACCGTGCCAAACGTGGATTCGACTCGGTAGACGGTGAATACCTCAGTTGATCCGCCTTCCCTACGAAGTCTTTCTCCGAAGAAAGTCAACCAAGGCATACAATGTTCGACATCTAGAGTACTCGATTCTCTCTTGAATGAGGCAAAACCGCACTGGAGGGAATTGTCAACGAAGGACAGAGAGATAAGAAGCAGGATTGGGGGAGGGGAACCAGCAGAAATCGAATCATATTCAGCGATGCCAGCACCTAGAGAGAACGGTGGCAAGACACATGAGATCGTTAAGGACCCTTGCAAATTCCGGGTGGATGACAATATCGCCGAAGATCCGAGATGACCAACGCCATACTTAGGCTACAATTACTAGGTGGGTTGATTTCTCAGTATATAAATCTCTCTCTTTCGAGTCTATTCTGATGTCTTTTGTCTCTCGCACTGTTCGGATTACCGCAATCTATCACTATCTTCTTATTTCAGCATCAATCTAATTACGAATACCTTGTCGTTGGCCGTCTGGTACGGTCTCTTTGCCTTAACTCCATTCATACCATCGAATCCTACCATACCACTATACCGCCGGAACATCAAGTCCTCCCGCCTCCCTCTTTCGCTGCCGTCTTGCCTGCAAATAGAATCTATGTCGCCCCAGACACCAAGGGCAACCAATGCGCCTAGATTACCTGCGTTGATATCATACAGACATGGTATCCACCACCGTATTGTATCGATTGGAGGCGATCCGTGGGCTATGTACGATCCAGTGAGGCGGGAATCGATGCTGAAAAGAATGGACGCCCGCAAGGCCTTTGCGGCAGAGCAAGAGCCTGTCAAAGGAGAGAAATGGCTTCCTCGCAACTCACGCCGAATTGCCAAAGTCTCTTGTGGAATGCTGACCAGGGGAAAGAATGGAGCTGGTCGTAAGTGGCTTTGGCCGGAAGTCACAAAGAATGGAGCTGGTCGTAAGTGGCTTTGGCCGGAAGTCACTGCAGATACCGTGAAATTCAGATTTCAAGTCCATCAAGAACTTCGATTACTGTTGGCTCAAGGCGAAGAGATTCTATCTGAAGAAAGCTCATGATCTCCTTGTGACTACAGCAACAGTAGATGCTCCCTGTAGCAGTCGTTCTCATGGACGTGGCTTCACAAAGTACGAAAACAGAGATGTTCAGCGCTTGGATTCGCTATCTGTCGATGATGGTCAAGCTTGCGTTGTTCGGCGATCACCAGCAATAGTACCGTTATTTCCTGTCTTGACGTTCGGCTCCACAGCCAATTCGTCACTGAAGCACCGTCAAATTCTGACTGGTCACCTCTTTACCATACTGGAAGAACAACACCGCATACATGGGCCACCGACAAATGCCGTTGACCAGAGAGTGATGGACTGGATCTGAGAGGCCAAGGTTTACTGCTACCAATGGATACAAGAGGCTTATAAACGTTCGATCAAGAACTTCGTGATGACCCCAGTTTCTAACATTCCAGGTCAGAAGAAGGCAGCGAGCCTGCAAATTGTGTTGCTGTCCATCTGAAAGCTTCCCCTTCCAAGTCCAATACCGAGCAACGAAGCTGCGAAAACCGGAAAACTGGAAGAGAACGCCTGGACCTTCTCCTCATGAGCGCGTATAATATATATTCTTCCATCTGCCCGTGTCTACATATAATTCATACTCTTACAATTCTATAATACTCTTCAGAATCTGTGGATGGCGGAGAAGATCGCTCTCACGAGCAACCGCACGAAGACGGGACTACCATTTACTATACGGTCGACGCGCAAGGAGGGGAAATCACTCCTTACAAGTTATTAATTCTTCCCAGAGTACACTGCCGATATCCCACAACCTAATCCAGAAATTGAGAAAAGAACAGCTGACCGAAAATGGATGGCGGGCAATGCAGGCCCTGTGAAGAAAGCGCTTGTCTCAAAATGCAAACAAGAGCAACACCAAGCACAGTCTGAGGTCAGAGCCAATTGAGAGATTACGAAAGACGACTTGGCGAAGGACTTCGATATGGCCGCAGAGGATGCCCAAAAATGCCACGACGGAGAGATCGCTGCATCGCGCGCACAAGCAGAGGCCAGAGATTGAGGCCTCAAATGTAAGTTTCAGGGGTGCAAACCCTTCGTACAATACCGGAGGCCACTCAGCAATTACGAATCCTGCTACACGAGCTTTGCCATGCATGTCCGAGTGGCTTGGTCAATCGAAAGTCGTTCACGCCGGCAGAAAGCATCTTGTGCCGTGGAGCGTGCCAGACTCGCAGCTTTCTGGAAGGAAAAAGCCGTCTTCTACTTCTCAGAAGAACGCGAGATCATGGTACCTCTCTTCACGGAGCTCTTACAAGCAGCCGTGAATTCAAAATATTTGTGTCCCAGGTACAGGAAGAACATGGGCCCATACCGCAGCAAAAAGAAATAAGATAAGAGCGTACGCTAAGCTCGTCTCAAGAACGGTAGTAATCCCCCTTACTTTACTCCCTTATTTGGCGTCGCAACTCAGCTGCACTAATATACCCTTATCGCTTACCTTATGCTTCATGTCTGCAAGACTTGGCGTGCATCACAGAGAGCTGCGCCCAGCAACCATATAATCCACGAACTTATTCGCGATAACGTCTCACGACAGTCACAAGAGGACGGCAACTACCACCTCAATCTTTCCAATCTTCGCCATCATTACTCCGAGGAGTTCGTTAACCACCGTGATGTAATCTCTATGAGATTTCTCTCTACCGCCAAGCGACTCGCCCAACAAGTACCTAGAATCCATGCAGCAGCAGCCTCAATTCTCATTTCAGGTTGTGGGACAGAAGACACTGCGCTAGAACTCGCAAAATTGTGGACAACAAACACTGCGATTGCGCATCTTACTTTTGTGGATGGTCTACCCGATATGCTAAGGCAAACAGAGATCAAGTTAGATATTTTTAATAATATTCGACGAGATGGACTTGTCAAGGAGTTTGCCCTATTGCGAGGAACTCCGGGACAATACCTCCACTTGGCGTGGATCATGCTCTGCTTGCGGATGTCCACGACATCGCGAAGATTCGGTCCGCAATAGCCAGCCACCCGTTGCCCCATGTTATTCTCTCTCAAAGGGCGCCCCCTACAGATCCTCGACCAGGAGCTCTTCAATCCAGACCTTCACTATGAAATATGTCGGTATATACCTTGGACCAGCCAGTAAGACAACTCCTTCCAGTCCTCAGCGGAGACATACGGCTGGACGAGTGTTCCTCTGCACAAGATGACAAGACTCGTTCGGCGCGGGCACCAAGGTGATATTGCTCCGCACATGCGTCAAGCACTCAGTAAGAAGGTGCTAGACATAAGTATCCTTCAATATGCCAACTTGAATCCGTTCATAACCCCGCAAGCACAAGCTGTTAACCAATCACCTCTATCAACTCTAACGACCTACGACTGCTGGCATACTGGCAGAAGCTCATTGCAGTCAACTATTGCCCTCATAACCAACCTTCGCGCTCTTACATTTTATGCTCCCACTCTTTCCCATTGCACAGCGTGTGATATCGTGCTCTTGTTAAGTCACCTCACCTCTTTACTCTCCAAATCCGTACCTCTCATCCTGACAATCCTGTCCGTTGCGCCATGCGCGATGTCGTGGTCTTTCTGATCCAAATCAACTCATTCTCTCAAAAGCAGAACTGCGCTCACGACAGCGTGGATTCACGCGCTGCGCTAGCGCTGCTATTGCTGACCCTCAATTGTCATCTATGAAGACGCCAGATACAGAAACGTCGTCGGAACGTGAGTTGAGAGATTCAAATTGGGCCGAAGGATCGGTGCTCAGCATGACTAGAAGCTCCGGCTATTTAGACGTTCAGGCGTCGCTTCGACTGCTGCAGGCGGAGACGAGAGAGGCGCAAAGGACCTGGAGCAGCAAGTGGATCTTAGGTTCCGTGGAGGTGGATAGTCTTGAATACCACTTGTTGAACTGTGGCGCGCCGATAACTTCCGTACAGACAATATCGTTCCAGTTCCACCCCCTGAGGAGCTCATCCCATCAGTTGGATCTACATGTACCTTGGCATACGACATCTGGAGCAACTTAAACTCCGAAGTCACCGCTTGGTAATTATACCAGACCCTCGCGATCACGCCTTGCCTACAAGGTATTAAGGAAGAAAGGACCGATAGCGCTGGGAGATCTCAAAAACTATCTTCGCATAAAAAGCGAAGCTCATGAGCTGGTACTCTACGATCGCTGACGAGAGTGGTCTCGACTCTGACATTTTCATATCTGAAAAGCTACCTGGGTCAAGATGATACTGGAAACGATGGGGCGCTGCAACATGGAGAGAGTGATTGCAAGGACTCTATAGGTTTGTTACTCTGTTTATATGAATTTTTGCTTTTGTTTCGGGGTATGCGGTTAAGATACTATATAAGGAGTTAACTTGTTTTTCGTTTCTATCTTGTTTTTCTTGCTTGGAATACGGCAAGGAGCCAGAGCATCTTATATTCGGCGCTCCTGCGCTTTACATGATCAGGCTTCCTCTCGAGAGCACTGCTGGTAAAGGCAAGTCAAGTTCCTGGAAGACACGTGTGGCTTCGCTGGCTTCAACCGTGGAATCCCTTGATTGTGCCTGGCTCTTGTTGGATGTCGAGGACTATGGATGGAACCATCTCGACAGGCATTTCCTGAAAGAATACCCAGGTCGTGCAAGCGCGGTTCAAGTGGGTGCGTTGGCTAGCCTTCATCGCGCAGCCTACTCCTCAAGCTTGGGAGAACCTGGGGGTCACTGGCATGAAGACTCCGAGTCTTTAAGCGTCCCTATTGAGACACGGTTCGTTCACGACTGCCACAACGGCCATGCCTCCCATCCTGGCGAGCGCTTTGGTTGTATCAACGGCATTCAGCATGGCTTCTTCGGCGATGCAAAATCGTACACGATTATCTACCATCAAGAGTGCGATAGTTGCAGGAATCTCGATAAGAAGAAGGTGTACGATGTTTACCTTACTATATTACAATTACTTTCTCAAGTAGGAGCTTGCCCTTATCAGCTTTATTCCCAATTGCTACCTACTTTACGGCCTTGACTCTCCTGTGGCAATCATTTTCCCCTGAGAAAGCCACTGCGGAAATCAAGTTAGCAAAGCAGATCAAGACACGCACCCAAGAAGACAAGAGCTTTGATGAGGGCTCACCAGAAAATTAGTGCATGAATTCGCGTCATGGCTTTGCGAGTATAGATGTGAACAAACGGAGAGAGATTTACCACACCGCAGTCGCACTGCTGAACATTCTTGTTCTGCCTAGTGGTCTTCAGCTCATGCATCTTTATCTCCATCTTCCCGCCTTCCGCATCTCAAAAATTGGACATCGCATCCTAGCCAGAAAAAGAAATGGACGATGTGATCAAAGTCGCTGCGGCCAAGGCACACATTGCGTCCTCCGTCCTACCTTATATCAATAATCATGAACGGACAACAGCAGGAGGACGCGTATGCTGACAGTAGTATTGACAGATGGGAGAATTAAGCCGTATACCAGTCGATCTCTCTTCATTACTGGGAAGGAAATCGGTGCCATTATCCTCGCCCAAAACCTCATACGTCAGCGAGTTCAATAATGAATGGCACTCCTACGAGATAGAATCTCTTGTCGGACATCGCTTTCGCCGCTATGGTCGTAGAGAGCCAATCTCAAAGTACCTTACCCGCTGGAAAGGTTACGGCCCAGAGTTTGACCAATAGTACGATGAGGATATACTTGATGAAGCAAAAGACCTCGTCGACGAGTACAGGTCGAAGCACGGCGTACCTGTAGATAATACAATGCCGAGCAACCTACAGATACTGCCGTTACCAAGGTTTCTGCGATAAAGATTATCTACAGCTCCCTCACCGCAAGACCCGCCGGTCGCAAATTCGACTCCGCACGACTCTCAACTTGGCGCGATTGAGGAGGCTCCACGGCGAGGCCGTCGATCGCCCCCGTAAATCATGAGACTTATGCCTCCGTCTAAGTAAAGACGTTGAAGTAGCTACCACACTATCATTAGCAGAGCATCACCATTAACAACAACCCGAGCAGAGGCTATAAACCGGCTACCGCACCATGACCTCCAGTTCTTCTAGCAACGAACCCGAACCCGCTGTCGGTCGTGCGAAGATCTTCAAGGCAGCGAAGTACATGATGCTGAAGGGGTTCGAGGACTTTCCGGGTGCTTGGTCGGCGATGGATGGGTTTCGCACGAGCTTCTGTTCGCGGTGGAAAGGTTTGCGCCCGGTGGTCTGTGAGTGCACGAGGAGTGCAAATGGACTTTTCTGTTGTTCTGCCTCGGCGGCCTTGTTTTACTTGGGGGTTTTGTTTACTCGATGGATGTGTTCTACTCGATGGGTGGTCGTGCACTTGATGGTCCTAGGGGGTATGCACGACCGGCTTTTGTAGTTTCCTTTCTACATCTACCTAGCATCGGTGAGGGCGCCGTCGCTCTTTTCGAAGGGGGGCATTTGTTAGCACTTTGCAAGTCGTAGCTAGGCAGAGTAGTATTTGGCTAGGGACTAGCTCACTTGCCGAGTATACAGGCAGTCTCGCCCATAGCTAGATAGATTCATCAATTCATCTACCTACCAACAACTCATCGAGTGCTTGTCCAGTTGTGTTTCTTGCTTGTTTGTCTGTTAGTCGTAACAAATGATAGCTCAAAGGTACTCGATCGCGGTGAAAAGAGCACAAGCAAGCGTCTGAAAGTTGACGTAGACCAATAATCGACTTTCATGGTCACCAGAAACGGCTCTGGGGACTGAGCAAGATCTTTAATTAGGCAATCGGGAGCGATTGGCGTAATCATGTTATAATCTCAATGGCTCCCTGATTATGTGCCAAAAATCGTCAATAGTAAGCGAAGGAATGAACCAAATGCCAGCCGAATACGAGCTCTGGTTCGAAAGGCAACCCGAGCAGTACCAAGATCAGGCAGCAAGGGCGGACAAGAACGTACTCAAGCGCATACAGCAGCTCGCGCTCGGGCAGACGTCAATCCCACAGGATTCGGATACTTTCAAGCCCAACGTATCGAGTAGAGGGGAAGGAGCCGTCGATGGAAAATGCGGTAGAAGAGTTGTCAGAGGGATATACTGAGGACATTATGTCAAAAGCTTTCTGCCTTCTGTTTTCCTGGATATATGCAAGTCAACGTACGGGCCACCTCCAACTATCTCGCCCAAAGGTCTGCAATCGCACTGGAAGAACGAAATCAAGCAATGGGTAGATCCAGCATACGAAGACATTCTAGGTTTGAACGGATGGATACACCACGGAGATACCCCCGCACAACAGATACTGGATGACAAGAGATCGACTTACCTCCTGGCATCCGACGATGGCGCACCTGGCGTACGAACGGACAGACACTCCATCATCACTACTAGTGGGTTATGTAAGAAATGGGTCGCCGATCGATCACTCATTCGAAAGGTCTTGAGTTTATTGAGGAAGGGACATGACATACTTCCCCGACTGGATTTCGCGGTGAAGCTCCAATTCGACTTGGTTAAAAGAGTTACGGGCTTGGGACATTGCCGGAAAGTACCTGTTTTTTTATCAAGAAAGAAGTATCTTCCCGAGGGGTGTGATTTTAGAAAGGAGGGTAAAAATTACCAAAAAGGGGGTTTGTGTAGACTGGCTTCCTGTATTCAACATACATATCCCAGGTGCAGCGACCACTGCGTATCCAACGTCATTACGTGCAACCGTTATTCTCCATCATCAGTGCCTCATCCCAAGCCTTAGATATTAGACATAGAAGCAATCTGACACTGACCCAAATCCAATGACCTGGGACAAAAGACGGCGTTTAGCCTCGTAAAAGCCCTTGTGAGAGGAGTAGAAAGAATCTATTGCATGCATGATACCTGGCTCTGGAGCCAGAGCAACTCAAGAAAACCGTAGAATGCAGGCTCACAACGCATGCTCTACCTCGTTGTCAGCTCTTCCCTCTCGGATGTCTACTCGTCCTCATCCACGCCTTCATCTTCGCTTGTGCTCGGCCACTGCATACCCAACGTTATTACGTCCATCCGTTATTCTCAATCATCAGTGCCTCGTCCTAAGCATCAGAAACCATACCCATATCAGCAATCTCATGGTTGTATGTGGGCCTGAGTAATACGAGATGAATTTCATCTGAAGAAGAATATGTAGTCGCCGACTCCCGAAATCTTTCGAGAGCTCAACGATTAGCAAGGCCATTCAGTGCAAAATGAGGACGCTCCTCATGGTAGTCGCAAAAATTAGTGAGCAATGGACTGATCGAAGGAGCGCGGCGGGAAGTGTTAGTGCTGTCGAAATCTATATAGATCAATTTTCTTGCGCTCACCGGGGAGGGAGAAACCCGCACCCCGAAGGTTATGCAATTGATGTGCGAGACGACTGCCTCGTAAGTGCTGCGCTGCTAGAACGCCGGAAATCTAAAAGGGTGGGTCTTAAGGGCAGCTTGGTCCTCGGTCGCCACCCTTCTAGATACCATATCCCTGGAGCTTGATCGTGAAGACGGAGGTTCCCACTTCCGTCCATCTGGATGCCGGCCTATCCAAGCCTCCCCTTTTCATTTCGCTTCCTTGGCCCATTAGCACAACTCTCACTGGCTTGAAAGCTTCGTCTGACAGGTCATATTCGTCTGAAGAGCCATTGTAGGGCTGACACGTCATTGTGGGCTGACAATTCATCATCTTCGTATTCCAGCCGAGTCTCTGGTATCGCTCCGAAGATAACATGGGCTCCCAGTCTCCCCTCCCATCCGTCTAGAATACGTCTGCTTTCCGGGTATCCGTTCATCCAACGAGGCATATGAACGCAGAACGTCGCACTGATTAGCCAAGCCAGCGACATCCGCAAAGACTCGGAGTAACCCTTCAAAATTGTCCAAAAGAGCTGTGCCCGAGAAGAGGTCAGAGAAATCACCAGGTAAGTATTCAGAGAGCGAATCGCAAGCAGACAGATATTTGCTCAACACGATACGTAGCTTTCTCAACGGTAAGTCTGGTAAAAGCCTCTCTTTGCATAGGGCGGCGCAGGCGGAGCGAGCGCAAGTCCAGAAGTACTCAAGATCCATGGAAGGTAGAATGAAAATCGTGAAGTCGCGGACTTGACTGAGATCGAGTCCAGAGAACGCGGGAAGCCAGGAGGCCGTCGCTGTCCACTGTTCCAGATTTCTTTCCAACGGATCGTATCTTTGAATGACAGCAACTTCGAAGGACTGGTAGTGCATAAGATGTTTGGCTTCATGGCGAAGTTGTTTATTAACCAGAGATACAGAGTACTGGTTTTCTACTGGCCTAGACTTGATTGATATGCCGTTCTGTTCCCGGTACATGATGTCCCGAAAGATCTGGTTCTGAGTCGCAATGTGACACCAGATAGTTCTGGGACCAATAGGCGATAGAACATACCCGAGAATCTCCACGCGCAATTCCCTTGGGATCGTTGTCAGTAATGCCGGCGCTGGTGATTGAACCATTGCGAGGCACGGCTATCGTGACGGATAGGCGTGCCCAAGGATGGGCAAGAGAATGGTATGTTCAGTGAGCCCTGATGACCATCAGTCAGGATGTCAAATCGACAGAACGAGAAGTAATCGAAACCATCCCCCTTATCACTGCAACAAAACGACACATTAAAGAGTCTCCACAAATGACGCCTCTTTCGCCAGGGTTCAATCGCTCCAATGTACAAGCAGAACTGCGAATGTAGACCATGAGAAACGGAATTGCACATCGAAAACTCCCGTCAATAGAATCATCTGCGAAAAAAAACCGTACCGTTCACTGAGGATTTAAGTAAGTTTCGGAGTCAGCATTCCTCCTTTCAGTCAATGCATGAGCAGAGGTGCATGCTTTGGGAGCGGATACAGCTCAGACATGTTTCACGCTTCTTGAAGATCTCAGAAAGGGGTTATAGATGCTCCGAAAGTTACTTACTACTTATACACAGTCAGCCGCTAGTCGCTTCATTGACTGCCTCAGTGTTCATGATAACCACACGGAGATCACATTCCTGGTGGCGGATTAGCGCGAACAGTGAGTGCCATCCTGACGACGAGAAATCATGGTTCCGTTGGAGGTTGTGAAGAATCAAGGTCCACCGCACGGTTTGTGTGGTTCATGCACCTAGACTTTGGTGTTTCTCGACACACGACGCTAGCAACCTGATTTGCATAAGACTAACCCATCTACCCTGCAGAACCGTAGCAAGCAACTACATCTACCTATAGCTCAACTCCATAGACATCTCGATAGCTAACCTAGGCCACCCTTAATTCAAAGTCAATTTGGGCTCATACGCTCAAGACTGGTGGAGACTCACAGGTCCAGTCAAGGTCGATCAAAAATATCCAGCACCTCGCCATCCGTACTTCTGTAAGTCAGACTCTGCGGTCCATCGCTCACGTACTCCGTCCCATTCTCGATAATCAGAATTGGGTATACCCATCGCGGAGGCGGCGTGATATAAACCGTGCCCTTGTTGGGGCTTCTAATGCCCCTTCTCACAAGCCGACTTCTGGGCAAGACTCCCGAACTGTATGCCGTTCCTGCTCTTGCAAACCACTGTCCGCCGCCCCAAACAAGCCCTGCCATGCCCTGAAGGTTTAGCCAATCTGCCGTCTTCGGATCCGGTGGTACTCTCAACGGCAAGCGAACATAATTTGCGCCGGAAGATAGTCGCCAGTCTACCTCGTTTCCGTATAGGCCTCGAAGACCAACTTGCCAAGTTCCGGGACCCCATCGCGTTTGCCATGGTATTCCGGCGCAGCCACTGAAGGATGATAACCGGTTTCTCTGCCATACAGCGGCAACATCGTAAGCCTCCAGGTGGCGGAACTGAACGCCCATGGCTGGGTCGTCCCCCCAATGGGAAACCATTGAGCAGCAGACGCCCGGAAGGATGTTCTTGCATATCAGATCAACGTGTACATGAGTTATGTTTATGTCAACTTGAAGAGTTGGTATGGCGGAACTAAGTAGCAGGATACAAAGCCAAAGAAGCTTGCTCCTGCGATTAATAGCCTGGGAACACGTTGATAGACAATAAATAGAATTGAAAGCCATTGTCAGTAGCAGGACTCAGCAAGATCAATAGCAAGTGCACGCAAGGTAATATAGGAGATGCAGCAACCCTTTCCGAGCTACTGCTGCAACGGCAACATGCTCGTTCATGCACACGCATCGCGCATAGGGAGATGTGCGCGCACGTTACCACAAACGAAAGCGTACCGATAGAGAGCAAGGTCTGTGCTGTTAGTGAGACTCAATTTTCATCTAGATACGAACAGTATGAGACTAAAACGTCCTATCACTCCGCTCGAGCTCAGTCTGTGGGTAAAACCAGGGGGCTGTGTTGCTGCCATAACGGCATTGTAGCTTATATGATGCGCATGAGCATGAACGACAGGGAGCTGATGGGTCGTCACTCAAATCTGCGTCGAAGGCAGGCACCGAAGGGTTATACCCGCGAGACGTTCATGCTTCAAGCCACACTCGAATTTCTTGATGCTGCTGAGATCTCACGAGCATGTTACTGCTCCGGCGGGCTTTCGTGATAGCACGCATACGATTTGTACTAAGCTCCGAATCGATATGCAGCCTTTGCTCTCCTCGAGATACTATATGGGCGGGGTCCGTGGCGGTTTTGTAGGACGTTGAAGCCGACGAACTGGTAAGACCCCTCGAGGATGGCAAAACAAGAAAGCCCAGGGGCGTAACGTCGGATCAGCACCGGGTCTGAATTAGATATACGGCAATAGTCTCTTATACCCAAGCGGCAGCCAAAATAATCTTGAATATCCAACAAGCTGACGCAATCTCGTATTGACGATATTGCTCGTGGACACGCAATTAGCGATGTACATCAATCGACTATAAAATAAATCTACTATATCTCTCCTGCACGAAAATTTCTTTCGATAAAGAGTTCTCGCATGTACGTTCATGGTCGATCATCACCTGCCTTGATTGTAAGATCGCCTACACGTCAATGCGTGATTGCGTCGACCCGTTGGGTATCTGCAATGATTTCAGCTACCGCTTGGGTATGGCAGACTAAGGTATTGCTGTTAGATATAGCAGAGACTTTATCGTGAAGATCAAAACACATCCTCAACCCCACTATCCCCCCTCTCAACCCTCATCCAACCCTACATCTCCACCACCACCAAACACCGCCAAAAAGCTCCCTCTCCCAGCACCTCCCACCTACCACCATCCACGCTCCTTTCCCACCATGCCTCAAGCCCAACCCGAGCTCAAAAAGGTCCGCCCCCCTCCCCCATCCCCCTGCCAGCTTTACTAACCACCTCCCTCCTCACAGTATCTCGACAAGCGCCTCTTCGTCCAACTGAACGGCAGCCGCAAAGTCATCGGCGTGCTGCGCGGCTACGATGTGCGTCTTCCCTTCCCCATCGCTGCGGCCTACAGAAGCGTCACTCAGTATAGACCTGTCATCAGCGGATATGAGATTCAGGTGTTGGGATTGCGCGCAATTGGCTGATTGGCGGTGGGGACATGAATAGGTCTTCCTGAATATTGTGCTCGATGAAGCGGTGGAGGAGAAAGCTGCGGGGGAGAAGGTGAGGATTGGGATGGTGGTGCGTATATCCCCTTTGCCCGAGGGACAGGGCTGTTGGCGGTGAGGGATGTGGGTGCTGATTGGGAACTAGGTCATCCGCGGGAACTCGGTGGTTATGTTGGAGGCGTTGGAGAGGATTGGGGGGGATGGAGGGGGTGGAGGACAACGATGATATGAGGCTGTTGCTCAGGATCTGGGGAAAGGACTTGTTGGCATTGGGGATGAGGCTGTGGAATGGCTATGGATGCACGACGAGAGCGATAAGGGCGCTGGGAACGTGAAGGTCCACGTGGGCTCTATTCCACTGCTGGTGGGTCGCGCATAAGGTTTTGGCATAGCGACAATACGTCGACGGTAGGGTGCAGTAACTCGCATGGGTTGTGCCCTCCGAGATTGTTGCTGTCAATACAATGATTCACAGTATGTGCCAAGGGAAAGCGAGCTTGGGAGATCCAACTCATTACTATTCGTGCTATCCATATCGTTGAAGAAAGCGAACGCTGTCCTATCCTTGCCGAAGACGCGCATGCTAAGTACTGGTCCCAAGAACGAAGAAACTCATACATACCACCAGTCATTTTGTGCTACTCCATTATCATAGACGTATCCTTCGTTGGGTATGCTCATCGTAACAGCAGACATGAACGCCAAAAACCGACAACCATAATGATACAGATATGGGAAGACCTTCGTTTACCGAGGCCTTTTGTTGGACTGGGCGCCATCTACGAGATAAGAAGAATCCATATCCCATCGTCTCTTGCTACCTGCAGCGTCAAAGGTGCTGGCGACGGTGTCTCGCCACATACTTGACGTGACGAAGTTGGGAGCCGTAGGAATGGTGGAATTGTAACTCGGCAGTTGTGTGACGGACTGGACTTGCGGCATTGGCGCCATACTGGAGGGCACTGTGTATTGTTGTTGCTGCGGCGGATCATGGTATGTTGAAAGGTCGTGAGAGACCATTGATGAAGGCGTGTAGAGGGGTGGCGATGGCTGAGGCATTGGATTGGGGTTTGCATTGACGGTAGCAGTTGGCCCGAAGGCCGTGTTCCACTGACTGCATAACGTATTAGCAATTCGCCAAGTCTTAGGTTGCTGAGAGCTTACTCGAAGATCTTTGTGGGATTCCATCCCATCCCATCATTGCTCAACGGCGTTGTTGACAACGGCATAGGCTGCTGTTGGGCGCCCATTGCCATGGACATCGACATAGAGCGGTCTCTTCCGTCGCCGAGGCCGGCGGAAATCGGAGGGGTCATGGGCTGTTGAGCTTGATACGGGATATCGTGCGACGTCTGACGACTTAGGCTTTGGTACGTGATATCAAGTGGAGGATGTCGTCCTAGCGTACCTCCAGGGCTACCGTGAGGAAAGCTTGGCCTGAGCTCAAACGGTTTGCTAGTATCGACAGAGAAGGCTTCTCTCAAAGCATCGATCTGACTTTGCATCTCTGGCATTGGCCAGGCTGAAGTACAGCTCTCCAGGATGCGCATATGACGCGTAAAGTAATCCTTAGCGTCTAAGTTGAAGTCTGGGTCGGGAGATGTGATGGCAACCTTGCACTCTATTAGTACGACACTTGATGAGGGACGATCTGTCCAACTTACAAGATGGATCATGGTACAGCTAAGAACGGAATAGATGACGAAATTAATACCCCTCTGCATACATAGCAAGCCCGAGAGACCAAAAGCTTGCGTTATGCCCTCTTGCAATCGACACATGGCCTTTGCAGAAGAGTAGCAAGAATCCATATGCTGTTTCCAGCTGCCTCCTGCTGAGAACGAGTTGGCGTTCATCAACTGTGGCCTGTGCAGCATGATGTTCGTGAGGTGGTAATAACAATGCATGTTTCCCACATAATGCGAGGACGGGTAAGGCGCAGAGCCATTCTCGGGAAGTTGAAGCTGCAGATCCCTTGGGAGCTCGTCAAGCCACTTTTGAAGGTCTGGAACGATACTGGCGAATTGAGGGTCGTTTCCCCAATCCTTTTGCCTCTTGACTCTGGCATATATATCGCTCATAGTGCGAACATTGCGAATCATGCGAACTAAGTAGGTGAACTGTCTAGAGATCTGGTAATCCGAGGGATCAATGCCCGGCGTTGGCCTCGGAACGCCGAAGTCCACGGACTTAGGGTCGACACCCATGTCGACACGCCCTAAATGGGACGAATAAGAGACTGTGTATTACGAAAGGGGAACTTGTGACTTACCTTGTGGACCGCCAATCATCATCTCGCAGACAAAGATATTTTGCCATATTCTAGTCTTGATCAAGCATTCAACCGGATCTGAACCACAATCAAGGCCAGCTTGGTGATCGCCGTAATGTTCATGCAGCTCGAGATCCTTGGCGAGAGTCACAATCGTCTTAACAGTCATCCACGATCTGTAGTAGTAGCCCCTCTTCGGCGCCGACTCTCTGGCTTTCAGGAGTAGCAAAAGTGCTTGAATGGTACTGAGCCTTGGGACATCCATAAAGCAATCCTCGTGCTCTACCAGGCTCGATTAGCGAATACGCCAAGAATTGGAGAAGGACGGTTTCGTACTTGATGCTAGGGCTAACCATTGCGCTCCCTGGGCCGGATCATCAGACATGCGTCCTGCACAAGCAAAGATAGCTTCCAAAATAAGTGGCGATATCGACCTGCGATTTGTGTGCCATTGTTGATAGAAGTATGATTTGCTGATGACTGGTACGTAGGGATGGATGTGTGTGAAGAAGATCTCGAACCATTCCATGCAATGTTCCTCTGAAGGCATGAGCTCGGGCGGAATCCTGACCGTTGACCCGGACCCAGATGCCGTGGTTGGTAGTTTAATCTCAATTTCTTCCCAGGCTGGTGCTTCCGCCAGGCTTTTCTTTTGTTGCGAAATATATGGGGCTTATGGAAACTTAGCGCTCTTCTTGTGCAATGCGGAGAACCGAGAAGTGAGCGTACCTTCGCCACTTTCATGGATTTTCAGTTCTCCCAAGACATCAGCAAGTTCCACTGTGCTGTATTGGTCATCTGACCAGACATGATGGCCACGGGCTGGATATGTTTGCCCATTTCCAATTTTGAAGTTGTTCGGCTCATGAAACGATTCCGACCTTAGCTGAATCGTCGGTACTTCCTCGTAGGAGGAATAGTCATGCAAGCTTGGCGCTCTTTCGGAGTACGGTGGAGTGTGAAATGCGCCTAGACTCTCGCTGAAAGGTAATTGGTGCTCTCCCAGCTGATCATGGGGGTTGGGTATATCATAGTATGAAGGGCCACTTGTTGTATTATGAAAGTCGTCGTCGCCACCACTTCCGTTGTCAAAGTCTAGTACTCTTTCCAATCCTGAGAGATGCCCGCCCCCAGGATGATTGCGGTCGTAATCTACAGTCGGTGGAACACAGTGCAACTTCAGCCTAACGCATGCAGCACAAGGCCACTGGTTAGACGTTGCAGCGTCACATTTGATCTTTCTTCTCCTGCAGCCCTCACAGGCTCGCATGACTAGAGAACTTAGCATCTCTAGATAGCCCCTTCGAGAGAATCGAACATACCCTTGAGTCTCTTATGACGGTTATGTTCGTCGACAAAGACATAATCTATCAATTAGTTAGCACACACAGAGTTCGCCTATCGCCCATAAATGCTTGCCGAGCGCGGAGAGAGACCCACTCTTTTGGTTGTCGCCAAGCCCAAGATTGGGAGGTGCGAAAGAGTACGTCTGCATTGGGATATTGTGCGGCAACAATGGCCGTATGTCCGGTCCTGTAGTCATTCAAACAGATACCCTTTTCCCAAGCTCTCTGTTGTACTCCCAATGGTAAGCTATCAAATGCGCTGCATCCAATTGTTCTTGTCCGCAGGTCTTGGGGTTGGGGCAATATATCCCACGACCGCTCTCTGAGCTCTCTGAGACCCAGTAGGAACACGTCAATAGTATCGAAGCAAGTAGAGATTAGTCGTATGCCGGCGCAGTCGAGCGCAAAAGAATAGACGCGGAGCGGCAGACAGCTGGTCAAGCCGAAAGACCTGCAGTGAATGTCGTGCGGACGCAGAGTAGTTTGGCGGGGTTATAAAGGTTGTGTTGGGTATAGTGTAGATATCTTAAGCGGCGACGGCCTTCGCACTGGCGCCGACGTGTAGAATAACAAGTTTTCGGTGATAGCGATGAGTGCAAGGTCGATATCAATTTCAGACGGAACAAGCTAGCGATGATTTTCAGGAACAGGAGTAGGATACGGATCAAAGTCTCTCTTGGGAAGTCGTCCGATGGTGGGGCAGGCGGCTATATGAAGAGTCGCTTTCCAGGTAAGACACACAGCAGTCTGCTTCGAAACCCTCGATAATATATATTCCAACGAATGACTCGCGAACAAATTTTGGATAGCGAGTTGGCTCTGGATCGATGGTGGCTGTGGAAGCGCCCTGTCGATCTGGCACAGTCCGTGCTAGGCGCAGTCAGCACCAAGGGCAGAATCGTGGTGTTTCGAGTGTTGTTGGGCACACTCGTCAATGCCAAAAGCCAAACGGAGATGTTGTCATCAAGGAAGCTGGTCGAGTCCACGTAGGTTTACCTCGCAAGCGTACACTTCAAGTAGATACAGATATTATTGTTTGTTGGCTCAAGTGCACCAGGGGCGTGGTTGCAGTCGACAGTCGTTGCCCAAGGCGGGGTATGTGGTAGCGGGAATAGTCCCTAGCAATTTGGCAGAGAGTCCAGGGCACCGTCTGCTGGTGTTACGATGACCCTGGCAAAGGCGACTAGGCCAGGACGCAGGTTGTCTGGCTAGGTCTGCAGCATGCGGAAAACGTTGTGAACGTCGGAAGCCTGCAGGTCGAGGCAGACCGTTGAACATGGGGCCAGACCTCCCACACCGAGACTCGTGAACTTGTTCCGACCCTGTTCAAGCACGAGAGTGAGACCGCTTGACCGTTGCGACGATTACCTAAGGCTCATGGAACACACGGGTGCAAGCGAAAGGGATTTGATTCTTCTTATTTCCCCGGCGTGTGTCGTGACAGATCCAGGGTCTTGATGTCGACCTTTTCACTTCAGAACGTGTGCGCGGCTTCGAGGAGGAGTCTTATATAAATCGTCAGGAGACAGAACGGATTCAGGCGAGAGTTCGAAGACAATTCATGCATAGTGGTGCCGGGACACCCCACCTCTTCTGGCCCAAGCTTTGGCAGGCACATGGTGAGATTGCTCCCTTCAACTTCAGCTGCAAATCCAAGCCGTCAAATCAGCGTCCACGGCAGCAGGAGGAACACCCATCCGACAGTATCCATGCTCGTGATCATCTAGCTTTAATGGTTCGCCCCTTTAGCCTTGCCGTCTGCGGCTACTGTGAGGCATCCGCAAAGATCAGCACATCGACGGAGGATCGTGGTGCAGAGCCATCGCGATTGGCTCTGTGACGGCAAGATAAAGAGCTACATGTCTATCGGAGATATAAGTAGAAAATAATGCCGCACAAATAATGCAATTCAATACCGCCCATGTTGAGCCTCGGGTCGCTGAGATCAAATCTGGTGCAATCATAGAGGTAGCGTCCGTAGACTCTACAGATATGCCCTGCCAATGGGTCACGACTAGGAATAGCTCTTCAGCTAGAATTACATGTGGATATATTGATCCGAAGATATGAAAAGACTCAAATGATCCCACCATACGACAGGTTCTTCTGGAAAAGAAGCGCACCATCCAGGAACGATGAGATCACGGCTTCTGGAACACGCAAAGGAACAGAAACAGGGAGGAGAGGTTCGCCTCTGGTACATGTAGGCACGCCATCAACAACATCGATCCTTGTCTTGAAAAAAACAATCTCCCAATTCCCTATCCATGAATGAAGAAGGAAATGCAAAATTAGTGATCAAGTTCTGAAGCGCTCTTTGGATACTATCGCGGTTAGGTAGAGGTTCAGATGTGTCGCATTTTGGGTGCCTGGGTGCCTGGATCTGCCGTGTGATGCGAGAGGACAGTCAGCCGTAAGCTGCAACCTCTCATCCAAGGGGCGAAGATCAGGTACATAGAAGTACTCATGAGCAGTAGATGGCACGGTTAATGCTCCGCAGCCGTGTCTAACTACATGTACTTTCGGAGGCCATGCCAAATTGTAGCTAAAGCGATCGCTTAGTCCGTCGTTCGTCGGGATTCTAGCGGTGAAATGTATCGTCTGTCCACGATTGAATTGCCAACACGAAACACTTCCCGTATCGACTGAGACAAAAGTTGATCGAGCACGAGAGGGGAGAGAAAAGATATGGATTCTTTTGAGCCTCGGAACGTTAGGGTGACGCTTATCGATTGGGTATCATAAGCGAGACGATCGCATCATCAGAATACTTACTCTTACTTACTTTACACTTTGCACGACCCCGACTTCTCGAAGAAGCGCGCCTATCTCTACTTTACTTCAACATCAGAGACACTTCGACTGCCTCGCGACCACGCAAATCGATCGCTCAGACGTCTTCTTTCACAGCCCGTTTCAGCAATATGTCCGAAATCCTCAACGCCAACCCTGCCATCCGCAACGCCTCAGACCTTCCCAGCCGTCGACGGCAAGCCTCTCCGCATTCTTCGTCAAAGACTTCCCTCGGGTTGTTTTCGAGCACGGTCCCTCCCTCTGCCTACGCTCCCGATCCCTTCACCCTCTCCACATCCTCGGCCTCGGAGAATTCGGACGACGATGGTGCGGTCGAGCCCATCGATGAGCAAGAGATATACGGTAGGTCGCCACTTTTTCTACAATTCGGGCAATGACCGCTCGCATACGAGGTTGCGGGTTGGATAGATTGACTTTAAGCTCAATCGTGGGCGACTCACCCGATCGTCCTCGATGGCAGCTAGACGGTCGAAGACGCTTACCGCGAGTCCCTACAATTGTGCACGAGCCATCCTCGTCTCACCACGACCTCATCTCGATCGTTTATGGCCAAACGTGAAAAAATCAGCCTGGTGTACCTCAGCATTCTATGGTCGCTGCTGCGAAGCCCTGGACACTGAGGAGTGTCCCTGCATTTCCTGCCCTTAACACAATTCAAACCGATAGTTACAGATTACTGGATCGATCCCTTGGCCATACAGACTACCGGCGCGGTCTGCATGCGGATCCGTCGAAATCACTCTAAGCCTAGGATACCCCATGAAGGGTTCCAGAGAAATCGCCGTTCAAAATCGGATATTCAGACTTCCATTGCGCTCGAGCCCCCAGTAGCTTCGCAATCTTAATTTTTCCTCAAGCAACATTTGTCCCATCCGACTTGCTAACTCCCCTCCCACCACGCAGACCTCATCGCCCCCATAACCGACCCCGAACACCCCCTCACCCTCGGCTCCCTCTCCGTCGTCAACCTCCCGGACATCCACCTTTCCCCGCTCCCCACCTGCCCCTCCCTCACCGTCTGCACCGTCTACGTCACACCCACGATCACGCACTGCAGCCTCGCGACCGTGATCGGGCTGGGCGTGCGCGTCCGACTCGAGCAGGCGCTGCCGGCGCGGTTTAGGGTCGATGTCAGGATCAAGGAGGGGACGCACAGTACGGCGGAGCAGGTGAACAAGCAGCTGGCGGATAAGGAGAGGGTGGCGGCGGCGTTGGAGAATGGGACGTTGATGGGGGTGTTGAGGAAGATGTTGGAGGGGTGTAATACGGTGTGAGGGGATCTATATGGGCAGATTGGATGAAGAGCTAGGTGGAGTGCAACTGCGACATATCAGGAATTGAGGTTCCGAAGAAACCTATGGCGTGTGGGCTTGAAAAACCCACCAGGAAGGAACGAGGCTCGGCTTCGACGCCCATGTCGATCGTGGCTTGATGGTATGTTTGGAGGATGCTGCATCATCAAAGTGGCAAAAGTCAGTCACGGAGAAACAAATGCTGAGCAGAGCAGCTCCAGCTAGCGACACTACGGCAAGAAAAGAAAATGTTGCTCCGATGGAGTTTGGCACAGACGCGCAGTTGGAATGACGACGAGACGAAATCACGTTTCGATAGCGTCCGAGACCTTTGCTTTATACACAGCTCATAAAGCTTCTCTTTGTTTTGAACTGATTCCATCTTCATCGCGCATAACATACCTCCAGTATCCATCCATGTCCCCATGATCCCCATCCCTACTCCCCCCTCCCCCTCCTCATCCCCTTCTTCAACCTCTTCGCCTCCCTATCTCCGATCTCCTGCCTATACACCTCCTCCGCCGCCCCCTCCCCCTTCCTCTTCCCCCCCTCCTTCTTCCTCGTCTTGACACTGACCGTAACCTCCCCATCGCCACCTTCCCCTCCCCTCCCACCTTCCCCGCCCTCCCCGCCCTTCACCGCCTTCTTAACCTGCTTCTCCGCCTCCTCCCACTCCGCGCCTCCGTTCTCAATCTCATAACTGTCTAAGGGCAGCGCATCAATCAGCGCTCTCTGTTTCTCCTTCAGCTCCCTATCGACCTGCTCCCCGCCCTCCTTGAGCTCAACATTCAAATCCTGCGCCAATGGCGCAAAGCGCTGCGGCGGCGCACCATCCTCTTCGTCAGCGACGCTAGTCACAGGAGCAGGCAGCGGCATCGTCTCCCCAACCGCGCTCTCGACCAGGGTTCTGAAATGCGCCGCCACTTTCCTGACGATCTTGACGAACATAGCCAGCAGCTGGCTCGCCGGCAGACCGAGTTCTTTCTCCACGTCGTCGAGGATTTTGCGCTGCAGGCCGATGGCAAGGAGGATGGATTGCTGGACGCCGGTGAGGGCGACGACGGGGCGGAGTTTGGCGGTGAAGAAGAGGGTGGCGATGGCGGGGAGGAGGTCGAGGATGACGTGGTGGTCGAGCATGTTGTTTGCGTAGCTGTCGAGGCGCTTGAGGTCGAAGGGGGAGAAGAGCTCGTCGAGCTCGGGTTTGGAGAGGGGGTTGGGGGGGGAGTCCGGGTCGAGGGCGGCGCCGCGGGTGGCGGATTCGTTGATGCTGAGGGCGAGGACGGAGGGGAAGGCACGGAATTGGAAGGAGAGGAGGGAGAGGAAGCGGCGGTGGAAGTCCCGCGCGAAGGCGCCGAGCCAGGCGGGGTCGTTGGCGGAGGTAGAGAGGGCGCGGAGCATGACGCAGCTGTGTTCGCCGGTGAGGTCGTTGGGGGTTTGGCGGAGGTAGACGGGGGCGAAGGAGGCGCGTTTCCAGAATTTGTGGAGGGGTTGCGTGAGGCCGTAGCTGACGCCGAGGTAGTCGAGGGGCTGGGGACGGCGTTCGGAGAGCTTGGAGAAGAGTGGTGGCATGCTGTTGATGTCTCTAACTTTCACGTTGTCGGACAGTAGGGTCGAGGATTCGAGCTCGGTGTCTGTGACGCGGACCATGGATTCGGGCTCGGTGGTGTCGATTTCGGAGAGGTTGGCGAATTTGCCTTCGTAGAAGTCGGTAAGAAGGGAGAGAGCGCGACTGCCGTAGCCCATGCCGACGTATTCTGGGTTTGTCGCGATGCGGACAATACGTGCACCGGACAAACCGGCGAACTCTTCGTCTTGGAATTGCTGGCTTACGAGCCACGGGATCAGGTCGCCACCTGCGCGCTGACCGCGAGAGAGGCTGTTGAGGACACTTTGCCGGCTGATTTGGCCTTCTAAAGCGATCTGAATGACACAGAGAGGTTCAGGGAGGCAGAGGCTTGAGTCGTCGATAGGAGGAACAAGGACGAAGAGTTGGTGGGCAGGGGCGTCGGACATCAGTTGAAGGTCGTTGGGGGAGTTCTTGTAATGCGATGCTACGTAGAGGGCGATCATCTGCTGGAGGAATTTCTCGGATACAGGGTGGAAGGAGAAGAGCGTGTCGCGGTTGACGTGGAGCAGCTCACATTGCGAGGGATGAGGGCAGCCTTGTATGCTGAGCTTCGAGCTGGGGAGGGTAGCGTCGAGACAGAGGACCTTGTTGAGCCACTTCTCTACAGAGTCGCCCTGGGCGTACCGTATTGGTTCTGACAAGGTAATCTCACGCAGACTGCGGCCTCTAGTATAGGTGCTTGCGCCGTTCTTTGCAGACCTGTCGCCTGACCGATCGGCCGCTTTCGTATCGCTGTCGCCATTCACCTTCGCTACACCTCGAGACTGATCACGGAGCTGTTGGATTAGTTTCAGCGACAAAGATCGACCAGTGCCCTCATAACCGTTAATGGTCGACGCCATGAACACAAGGTATGAACCCATGAGCTTCCTGACAAGGGGTAAAGGTATGGCAGCGGCTTCATCGATGACGAGAAGCTCCGCTTGGCCCAGCGTGTACGCATCTTGCGGCTGGATGTACTGTATCGTCTGTCTATGCTGACGATGAACATTGACTCGCACAATAGCTTTGTTGAAGTCCGGATTAGTTGACTGTACAATGGTGTAATCAAGGTGATCTTGATAATTGAGCGCGTCGAAACCCTTGAAAACAAAGTCGAATAAGGTCTTCAGATTTTCAGGACTAGGAGACGTGATGAAAATGTTACTATAGCCATGTGCTATAGCAGCTGCAATTGCAACGCCCAAAGCTGCAGACTTTCCTCTACCTCGAGCTGCCGTCAGAGTCACCGTGCTTTTCAGCGTTTTCTCTGCAATTGCATCAACGAACGTCAGAAGAGCTTTCGCTTGATCAACGGTCTTGGCTAATTGCATAAGTGATCCCACTGGCTGAGAGTCCACAAGGCTCTCCTTGATGCCGTCTAGCTCTTTTCGAGCTGGAGTCTTTTCTTCCGCTTCCGAGTCTGGAGGAGGGAGAGGCTTTACGTTCTTCCCGCCCGAGATCGGCAGGACATTAAGCTCATCATCAACGAACAAGCAGGAGTCGCAACTGCCGAGCGAAAGCACAAACCGTTCGTTGAAGCGAGCAACAACATCGTCGTGCGATTCTGTACGGTATCTCGAGTGTATGTCCATGGAGAGCGTGTATAATTGCTTCAGACTGGTCATGCCCTTCAAAAGCAAGAGTACTAAACCTCCCCCCTCAACGGTTTCAATCGTTCTTGCGAGGAGATTAGGTGTAATTGCTTCGAAGTCCTGTAATATACACATGCCGAACGTGTTCCCAAGTATCTTCTCCGTCTCTTTATAATAGACATAGCGTATATTATGTAGCGTTAGGAATAATTCGAAGGGATCTTCGGTGTTTGCTTCTCGGATGCCACGTTTGATCTCCTTTCTGATCTTGTTTTCTCTCTTCTTCCGATGGCTGTCAAAGGGCAATGTCAGCATATGTCTCGGATGATGAGGCTAACCGTACCTGGTAAAACCCAGCAGGTCCTTCTTGTATGCCCATAAGACGGATTTGTTCTGCTTGATGTCCACGCTGGACATGATGTAGTGTAGGTGGACGATAACATCCTTAGCTCGATCGCCGACCACGACAATGAAGCTGCGCTTCTTCTCCTGCAGTAAAAACAGTCAACGGATGACGAATTTCGAATAGTGTCTCCTCAAGATCCTTACTTGTATGCCATTGCGAAGGAGAGCCGGTATTCGGGAGTCACTGGGACTGAGTCAGAGCCTAGACCGCGTGATATGGAAACCATTGCCTACACAGCTTTTCGCGGCATCCCGATCTACACCTCGCAGACCTCCAGCGCCCCTGCGCCTGGGAATAGGTGGGTCGGCGCAGCCTATAGCGCCGAACTTTTGGCTTTCCCAAGAGAAGCTGGGCCTAACCTTGTCTTCAGAGAGGGTAGTTCTTGATCTTCTATGAGTGTCACGCAAACGACAGATACGCCCACACCAGATGCGACCTGAAGTGCTTCGAGTGCGAGAATCAATGCCGAGGCTTGTGTGGGTGGCTGCGTCAATGGGGGCGCGTCTTTCTTGTTGTCCTCTTGTCTCTCAGTGAGCTTGATGTTGGGCTTTACAGGTTACCAGGTCCTGATGCACCGAGAGAATAAGTTGAGAGCATTCACTGTCCAATATCATTCGAATTAGAGCTTTGGGCCAAAGGCCCAAGTGGGGAGTTGGGAGACGGCCCGTGCGGCTCGTCCTGCCTCGTCGGCAAAGGAACGTCAAGCAAGCGCAGATGCCAGAAGGTGCTTCGGTCGTAAAGTACACGTAGGTAAATCCAATTCTCCTCCTCCCCTGCGTTGATGATAGATTCATAGCTTGCTACATAGCTTTGATACGATCGGGCTGCATTTCGCTTTCGAGAATAAGGAATCTTGGCTTCTGCTCATGCATCCATCCGGATGACATGGGCAGAGCCGTCCTCCTATCTCTAGGGTACGCAGAGACACTTCTACAGTCCTCTCCGGTGAAACGCCAATACTGATCCGCGATCAGATGTCTTGTTGTCGGTAGCAGCGTCATTTGCATAACATATAGAACTTCTCCTGTCTTCGGTAAGTGAGCCCTGCCTGACCCAAAGCCTAAAAACCTCCTGGTAGCTAACCCGGCTGAAGAACGGCCCACTCAATCCGCGATTGTCTCTTTCCTCGTTTCTGGGTGCTTCTTATGTACACTCTGTTTCTTCATCCCCAGCTTTCTTTCCCCTCGCGCAAAATCGGCCAGTGATGCTGCACTCCCATTCCAAGACCCACCCTCGCCTCATGACGCCAGGGCATCCTCTTTTGGTGCGCCTGTTACTTCGGTATCAGCACGAGCATCGACTAAAACACGCATTTTCACCGTGGCTCTAGCCCTTACGTTGCGCGTCGAAATTTTTCGAATTGTTTCGGCAACTGGGGTCTGCGCTGTGCCAGGAATCGAGGTAAGCATTCTCTTGCAACAATACGCATGCCAAATCGACTCATGTACCTTAAGGCTCTCGTTATACTTGCTGTGACTCTGTATTATTACTGGAAGGCTTCAAGCAAAGGGCAACATGAATTCCTTTCACCCACAGTGGGCGGGGCCGCACTCACATTTCACGATGTGCTGCACGGTAAAGCGAGATATATTCTTCCGGCAGCCATTCTGAGTATCGCGCATATCCTTTCAGCTTCTGCACGAAACGTGCGATCCACGAACATCTGCCCTCTATCGGTCTTTTCTGCCAACGTGGTGCCATGGCTCCAATTGCTAGCGGTTGCTTTGGATGCATGGACGTTTTCTACTACCTACTTTCTTGCTGAAACAGCTTACAAGGCGTCATTGGCTCCAGCAAGCATCGGGTATACCCTTTTAGTGCGTATTCAAGTTATCTCTCAATCCTGAAAAGTCATGCTGACGCTCAACCTAAAGTCATCGGCGGCTATTCTTTCCCTTGGTGGCCTTGTTTTCACCGTCACGCATGTACAGTATTGGAAATGGATTTTCGGCATAGATTCAGCATACATACTTAGTGTAACCTGGTACTCGATGCTTTTGACGATCGTCTTGGTTTGTATACTATGGTCGGTATGTAAATTCGGTCTTCGATTGCGTGAATGGTGGCTAATAAACCTTTTAGCTCCCACTCGTAGGTTTCTTGCCTATTGTGATGCTCATCGGTTTTGTCTGTACTTCTTTTACTACTTTCATGACTGCTTCAGTCACTCAAGACGCCTTCCCACCGGTTGCTACGCTACCAAACGTTGCCGCGATAGTTCTTTCGTACCTAGCGCTCACGCTTGCATGGCACGCTGCGTCAGTGTCGGACTCGACAGGATCACTGAGAATCGGAAATCTTTCACTAGCGTCACCGACCACACTTCGTAAGATCATAGTTCCAGTATTGTTGGTACACCTTTACCTCCAGGTTCCACGGAGGAAAGTGCTCGACTATCATCCGATAGATGTCCTAATACGAGAGTCTGCGACCAAAGCCGCCACCTGGGCCAGGCAGGCGACCGTCAGCAAGACTATCGGAGATGCTGTAGCACAATATCACGGGCGCTACGGTCGCTATCCGCCCCCTAGCTTCGAGGTATGGTATGAGTTCGCAAAGGATCGATCGTCTCTTGTCATTGATGACTTCGACGATATGTACAATGACCTGGAGCCGTTCTGGGATCTAGATCCGGCAGAAATCCGATTGCGGACTAGCAAGATACTCTCAGACCCATGGAATGAGGTGGCTGATATTGTAATACGCTCGGGCAGAGCTGAAATCGGGCCTAAGATATTGGCTACTCACCACTGGATGCTCGAGGGTATAATTGCGATGATCAACCCTTTCGCCTTACATCTACCTGATATGGATCTGGGCTTCAACATCAATGACGAGCCCAGAGTAGCTGTCCCTTATAACAAGAAAGCTGGGGTTCGCGAAGCAAAAACGGAATCAGGCCTGCCATTCAATGGATGGAGTGGAGATCGTCAAGACGGTTGGCCCCTCATTGATGATCCGGTCCGCCCATTCATCGATCGGTCGTTCAACAAGAACTTCTATGATTACGGCTCGGTCGCCTGCCCGCCTAATTCAGCCGCCCGTCGTAAACGCATCTGGGATGCTAGCGCCTTTTGCGTTGCTTGTGCTGCTCCCCATTCATTTGATGGCTTCCTGAGCAACTGGACGCTCTCCGCTTCTCCATGCCACCAGCCAGATCTCAGCAACCTCCATGGCTTCTACCTCAGTCCTGCGGCCTTCAAACCTTCCCAAGAGCTTTTCCCGGTCTTCTCGCAAAGCAAAGCCCACGGCTACAGCGATATCCTCTACCCGTCTGCATGGAATTATATGGATAAAGCCAAATATGAGCCTACAGATGAACACCCAGACCCACCTTTCGCACAGAAAGACAATACTCTGTTCTGGAGAGGGGCAACTTCCGAAGGGCTCTCTCGTCACGGGGCGTGGAAAGGCATGACTCGGCAAAGGCTGGTGCACTTGGCTAACAATCTCACTTCAAGCGACCGCATCCCCATTCTCTTTCCTCGGCGAATGCAACGCGATAAATGGGAGTACACATATGTCAGTCCCCGAGAAATTGAGGCGGCTAACCTAACCACCGACATCGCGATCGTCGAGTCTATCGCTCGCTGCTGGGACACGGACTGTGATGACCAGGATGCAGAATTCGGTCTTGTTGGCAAGACCGACTTCCAAGCTCATTGGAGATACCGCTATCTCTTTGACATGGACGGTGCAGGCTTCAGTGGGCGCTTCCTTCCATTCTTGCAAAGCCGCAGTCTCCCCTTCAAGACCGCTTTATTCAGAGAGTGGTACGACAGCCGGTTGACGGCGTGGAAACATTTTGTACCGCTAGACTTGCGCTTGCACGGTGTGTATAGTACCTTGGCGTATTTTGCGGGAATCAAGACTGCGAAGGGTACGCAGATGGAGTCGAGGGTCAAGGAGGGCGCAAGGATGGCTGAGGATGGAAGGGAGTGGGCTGGAAAGGTGTTGCGGAAGGAGGATATGGAGATTTACATGTTTAGGCTGCTTCTGGAGTGGGGAAGGTTGACGGATGACAACAGAGATACCATTGGGTACTCTGGGTGATTACAGTGTCAAGGGATTTTGGCAAATATTGCCACAGGGCATCATGTGGAAAGATCTATGGTGCAGCTCTTCTACGATAGGCAAAATCCATCAGCAGGTTGAGGTGTGTATCCCAAGTATATCGACGAATGCCTCTATCTCACTGCTTTAAAGATATTTCCCTTTCTCAAATCGACTCGTGAAGTCTCCTGCCCGCTTCACCATCTCCCTCTTTTTTGCCTCCCCAATCTTAGTCCCCAACCCCATATCCTTCGCCCGATCAAACTCCCTCTTACTAGGATCATCCTCCTCCTCCTTCCCCCTTCCCGCCTGCTTATGCGCCTTGAGTAAACTCCCGCCCCGCTTCTCATTATACTCCTTTATCCTCCTTTCCGTCTCCCTATCCTCATGTTTCCCCTTTCCAGCCCTTCCGCCACCACCTCCTCCATCCCCTTTCCCAGTACTCGGTTGAGACGCACCCTGCCTTCCCATAACCTCATCCTCCAGCCTCCGTCTTTTCTCCTCCGGCGTCTCCGTCCACACCGCGCTATCCCCCGCTCCAGGAGCTCTCGCCCCCTTTCCGCTTTGGAACTTTCGGTTCTTGAGCTTCGTCGGATCGACCCGCGATGACCAGTCCGAGTTCGAAGGCGGCACGAGCATCCACTCTTCACGCTGGGGCTTCTTATTCGCTTGCTCAGCTGCTACTCGTGTGGCGCGGTCTAACTCTTCGCGCTCGACCTGTTGAGCGGCGTGTGAGCCGGGCGCGGGCGGGAGGGAGGGACCGAAGTCATCGGAAGCGGAGGATGAGGAGGTGGAATGGCTGGGGAATGGCGCTGTTGAGGGGCGTTCGGAGAGGGGAGCTGGTGGGGGTGCGGGGCCAATGATGCGGCGGCGTTTGGAGGTGGTCGAGGAGGTCGAGGAGCTGCGTGAGGTGGGTGAGGGTGAAGGAGGAGGGGAGCGTTCTTCGGAGCGTTTGCGCTTGGTGAGGTGGGGTGGCAGGGTGGGGCCTACGGTTGGCATGTTTGGATGCTCGAGGTTTTGGTGGCCCCGCAGAATTGACGTGCGAGGGAGAGCCGAATTATATTGAAGGGAAGAGGTCGGTTCTTAGACAAGCAAGTGTGTGGTGAAGTGCTAAAAGTACTTTGCGGTCGGTTAAAGTTGCCCTTCGCGGCAGTATCCATCAGCCTTGCGAATGCCCGACATGTTGCTCTTTTGATGGGGAAGCGATTCGTTGAAGGGAGTCTACCCTAGTTCTGTAGCTCCTTGGGACTCGCCATTTAGTCTTCGCTCGTTCATAATGATGAGTTGTTAAAGTAATCGTTAGGCGCCAAAGGAACGCTTCCGTCATTTCGACAGTAGGCGCCACGGAGATGAGGGCTGTAAGACAGCTCCGATGAGCTCTGCACATGGAGAGGCCGAGAATGGTCGTGTGAACAGCGTCAACGATGAGGAAGAAGAAGAGGAGGAAAAGGACTTGCCCGCAGGAACTCCAGATGGGGCTTATAAATCAGCACAAGCGGCCACAACAACAATTGAGAGCGGGCCCAACGATGATGCTGACATGAGCGAGGATTCCGTACATGGTAGCCCTCGGTTCTCATTCGATGGTCTAGAAAGGGATCAGAAGAATGCAGTTGAACCAAATGGACCTGGTCTGTTGCCTGGGGGGTTGGATAGACCATCAAGTGCTGATGGATCTCTCTCGATCCCGGACGACACACCGTCTGTTCAGGTGTGTACGAGCATGAAGATCGTTGGTTAACAAACAGCTAAACCCTCTATCAGGGCTCGCTGGCATCCCACCAAGAGAGACGTTTTCATTCTCCAATCTACGGCCAAAGTCCCACACCTTCACTACGTCCGTTCGATCGTCGATTTCGAGCTCGCTTGTCCCCCGCAGCGAACTCGCCTCGAGCATCGTCGCCAGCCTTCCTCACTATACACTCTAGACAGTCATCTGCAAGCCATATTATTCAAGACGTACGCGGCACCGATACCCCACAGGCGCCATGGGACGTTGTCAGATGGGCGAAGCTCAGAAGGATTGCCGGCCAGGCTTTCTCGGAGATTGGCAAGCGCAATTTTGGAAGACCCACCTGTATCGCAGTGTCTGCATCTATAGCATTAGGTACATCGAAGGGCATTATTCTGGTGTTCGACTACAACCAAGACCTGAAATCTATCATCGGACCGGGTTCGAAAGGTTTTGGTGATCCAAGATCTCCTGCGGGGAATTAGGGCTAATAGGGATATATAGCGATCGAGTGTGGTGCAGTAACTTCTCTCAGCATATCTGCTGATCTTTCCACCATCGCTGGCGGTCATGCCTCCGGCAACATCTTTACCTGGGAACTTGCGAAACCTGCAAAGCCATTCCTTCAGATACCGTCCATTGATCGACGGCGAGCGCCTGAGGCTGATGGTCACTTGGTTGATGCAGCAATCCTGCATCTCGGCTTCCTAGGAACAAGACACACAGCGCTCGTCTCCGCCGATGACAAGGGAATGGCATTCTCGCATTTAGCTACGAGGGCAATGTCCATGATGGCTCGGACTGTTCGCTCCACCAGAATCCTAGGCCGTTATCCTGACATCAATCCTAGCAACATCAAGACTAGGAAGCCAAGCTCTGTTCTTGCATTTTCACCCTTGCCGCTTGGAAACGCAGAACATGCAGCTGATTCAATGGGTCTTGTTGCAATGTTGACGCCCTATTTGTTGGTCATCGTTTCAACCACGCCTATAGCGCAAACACAATATAAGACCGCAAGGCCGAAGGAGCTAGCTCATACAGCTATGAGTGCTGCTTTAGCATGGTTTCCAAGTGTGAAGCTCAAGTCGCACAACTTAGAGAACAGGGCTGCTTCACGAGCCAAGCTCGTCTATTGCTGGTCTAATTTTTTGACAGTCCTCGAAGTCGTTGAAGTTGAACCATCCGACTCCGCCGAGAAAGCAGCACCACCAAGTCTCCAGTTCAGGCCAAGAAGTAGGTGGAAAGCAGAAGAAGCCATCGTTGCCGTGCAGTGGCTGGGCAGGTCCGTTTTGGCTATTCTTACAATCACTCAGCAGCTCATTATCCTGGAGGACAATTCTTTGCGTGTTACCGATACATCCGATCTCATCCAGAAGCATATCTACCATACAGATCTATTCACACAAAATCTCAGCTGGCTTGTGGAGAATCTCGATGAAGAGGATACTTCTATGCATGGGGTTGTTGCTGACGCATTCTACATGAGCTTTCGTGCGTACAAAGGGAGATTGTTTCTTCTAGGGTACAACGAAGTCTCTTTCGGCACATTATCTAATTGGGCCGATCGTCTCCACGCCTTGGTGGGGGAAGGTAATCCTGTAGGTGCGATCGAGTTGGCTACATCGTACTATGCTGGTCGAGGCGAGAGAGTCACTGTTGGCCTTCCTGAGGATGATTCATCAAGACATGAAATGGTGCAAGAAAAGCTGCTAGACATGATTACAGCTTCCCTCAAGTACGCGTTCGGAGAAATCAATGATTCGAAGGATAAGCAGCCTGAGCGACATGAAATAGCAGAGCTTGCAGCTGCTTGCATCGCCGCATGTGCGCATATGAACGAGTTGGGCTTCCTCTTTGAAGACGCTTACGAATATTACAAAGATGCAGGCTTCGAGGGCATATTTTTGGAGACACTAGAACCGCACATTTTAGAAGATGAAGTCGAGAATATGCCTCCGACCGTGGTCAAAGATCTGGTCGACCATTACACCGGTCGGGAAATGAATACTCGCCTAGAAGAGATGATATGTCATCTTGATCCTCGGATGGTAGATATTGACCAGATCACCTCTTTGTGCAAGAGAAACCGTCTCTGGGATGCACTCCTTTATGTCTGGAATCAGGCATTCAACGATTACACGACCATTCTGAACGATCTGCTGGATGCATTTGTCCAATCAAACAGCGCAACAGTGGATCCGCTGACACGAGCGTCCCAATCTGCAAGTGTCTCGAAGGTCTTCCCGTATCTTTCATATATACTTACAGGACGTATCTATCCTACCGGTAAAGACATGTCTGATGATCAAGCTTTCGCGGCCAAAGCCGAGATCTACCACTTCTTCTTTTCTGGAAGCAACGATGGGCGAGCGCAGATTGTCCAATCCCCAAATCATGTATCACCAGTATCGTTTCCTAACCTCCGTAAAATCATCGACTTTGACGCACCAAGCTTCGTCAGCATGCTGAACGAAGCATTTGAGGACTCTTTCCTGAACGGGAGTCACCCTCAGGCCGCCGAAGGACAGATTCAAAAGTTGACTGAAGAGCAAACATTTGGATCTCAGGTCAACAGACAGTGGATCATCAGCATCCTACTAGAAGTGATGGCCCCTCCAGACTATGAGGCCGATGATATTGTCTATCTGAATATGTTCATCGCGCGTAACCTCCCCAAATTTCCGCAGTTCATCCTGCTGCCAGGGCATATTCTGCACCGCGTACTCGGAGGGCTTTGTCAGTATCCGGATGATGATCTAGCAGAGGACTGTCAACTTAGCGTCGAGTACCTGTTATCGATATACCAGCCCCCAGACTTGCCATCGCTGATCCCGCTAGCACACGCTGCTCGCTTCTACAGGGTATTGAAGTCTATCTACAAAGCCGACAAGCAGTGGTCAAAGCTGCTAGAGACATGTCTCGAAGACGCCAGCGACCCGGACGCCGTCTTTGAGTGCATTCAAGAGTGTCTGAGACAGGGTAGTGACCTCAGTGAGAAACAACGCGGCGAAGTTCGACAAGTCATGGTTGACCATGCGCCAGAATTAGTCGCACTAGATCCTGCAAAGGCGGCCGTGACTATGACTGAAGACGCTCCAGACTTACACGAGGTTATGTTACAAGCGCTAAGTGAGGATGAATACGATCAGCTACGGTATCTTCGGGCAATACTTGAGCCGGAGCTTGAAGCTGTGGTTGATGAGCACGTACTGAACGGTGCACCGCACAAGAATTTTGTCGAACAATACGTTCGTCTTCTTTGCGACTACGAGCCGCAACACGTCAGTGAATATGTGCAGCATCTCAATTCAGGCGATTTGCGGCTCGAAGAGGTACTGCCTGCACTCGAAAGCAGTGGCGCCGTCGATGCCGCTGTAGTGTTAATGGCAAGAGAAGGAAAAGTCCGCCAAGGCATTGATCGGCTCACCCAGCACTTGAGGACACTTCAAGCTGCCCTCACTGGTTTACTGGATGGCGCTCATGCAAGCCCAGACTCAGCGAACACTGCAGAGGCAGCCCAAGATCTAGCGACGTCCATTCAGAAGTATGTCCGGATAGGCGTCTGGCTATGTCGAGGGCACACTAAGACCGGCCAGCAGAGCAAGGCTCAGCTGAAGGCTGCAAGACGAGGTGCTGACGTCAAGGAGGAGCTGTCCGCTGATGAAACGCTTTGGCTGGACCTCATTGATGCGGTAGTCGGAGTCACGAAGGATATTAGCCAAGTCTTAGAGCCCGGCACGTCTCAGACAGATCCGAAGATGCACCCGGAGAGGCAACCTGAAGGCATTCTACAAGACTTTGACCCTGGCAAACTGATCACACAGCTACGTGCCACCGTTCAAGAAACTTTTACGGCTCTCTTGGCCACGACTAGTGCTCCTCGAACCAGCAACGTACGCCGCACAGATGCATCTTTTCTGCGGATCCTGCGGGCGTTCCTGAATCGTGCCTCAATGTCATCCTCTTCCCTCACCAATGTCCGAGCCGTTCTGGGCTCCATCTTCTCGGCATATGCATACGAGGAATCGTTGCTCGCTTTGGCTAACAGACTCCTTGACAAAGACCTGTTTCTCCACATTGCAGAAGCGGACGCATTGCGGAGGAGAGGATGGAGACCCCTTGGTCAGGTATGCGAGGGCTGTGGCAAACGAGTATGGGGACCCGGAGCAGGTATCTCGATATGGGATGCATGGCAACAAGAGAACGATGTCAGGCCAACATCGCGCGAAGCAGCGGACGGTGCTAGAGCAGGCACTGGCAAGGGTAAAGCAGCGATACCTATTCAAGGCAAGGTCTCGGCAGCACAGCATGAACGATGGAAGTCGGTAGCGGATCGAGCAAAGCCACCCCCAGAGTCGGATACCGGGGGAGTGGAAGGAGGCGGGAAGGAAGATCTAGGTCCTGTGGTAATCTTTGCTTGCAGGCACATGCTCCACCGGGGGTGCGTGGAAAAGATGCAGGGGACGGAGGAAGAGGTTGAAAGAGGCAATGCTTTGCGCGAGTCACAGGCAGGCCATAGTACAAAGCTTGCCTGCCCGCTATGCACGGGCGATGAAGCGTTATGAATCGGGCCGCGCGTGTAGTCGAAGGAGGCCCACAGCATTTTCCATTGTATATATTTGTAGTCATATAGCAAAATTGTTGATATTTAGTTGAGATATGGAGTGTAATAATCAAGGAGTCGGCGACCAGTGTGATCGTCCCAGTATCCGGCAAGTCATGGGAAAGAGTACGGAAGCGGTAGGATCATCGCCGGGCATATGGTACAGCACTCCCTCAGGATGCTAATGCACAAGTTTCCTTTGGTCTTTCTGACCATGGCAGTGCCCCTGAATGAGTTGCCTCCTTCTCCTGTTTGCCTTGTACGTGTCCTGGCTCTGCTTCGATGCCAAGCCTTGGAGACGCGTTTCAGATTGGACGCCTAAATTCATCGTCAGCAACCCATACTTTAGAGTAGTCATCAACTTTACACATCAAGGCTTTCTTTATGGTGTGTGATGAACAAGATTACCGAGTGGGTCTGCTGGAGATAGACAAGGCACACGTACCTGGCCCATTAAGTTTCGAGCATGTCAAGACTCAAGTTCAAGAACCGATGTTTGGGCGTTGATTCGTTCTCAGCTTTTGATATAGCAAGCATCTGGCAAAAGGATTGGCTGCTGCTGAACGCCGCGGCCCGCGCTGGATCCCAGTGAAGCATCCACCCTTTCCAGGTCGATCTCGCTTTCTCCTTCTGTTTCTCATCAGTGGCGCATGAAACGGCATCTGTGGATCTTCCATCACCCGTCCAGACAGCGCCAGGTTGTTCGGCGCATAATCGAACAGCATGAGTACACTCTCCTCTGACTGGTCATACAATTTCTACACTATCATCCTGCAGTTTCTTAGCAATATCTCGCCCCTCGATCAGAGGCTTCATCGCCTTGACCTCCTGAACCTCTACCAGGCCTACTGAGGGTCGACTCGCTGATCTAGACCATTCAGCCATGGGTTCCCCTGTTTTGTATTCCACACCATGCCCCCAGCTACGAATCAACCCACCATGTCCGCTGTATCAGGATTCAGCGTGGGAATGTGGAGCAAGACGCCCTGTCCCCTGACTTTGAAGCTTCTCTGCTGTGCGTGTATTCCTACCTGGGAACATTTATTACTCTCCTGATATCCACTCTTTTCCCTTTGCTCCTTTCTCCGGTCCAAGCACAGCAACTTGCAAGTCACTCCTTTGACCGTTTGGCTAGTTCAAACTTGAGATTCCCTGTTCAGTCCGGTGCTTTGCTTCGTGTATACCGGTTATACACATTACACTCTCTTAAACCATGCTTTTCTCCGATATACTTCTTGGCGCTGGGCTCGTCCAACTCGGCCTTGCTACCTACACATTAAAAGATGACTATTCAGGCAATAACTTTGCCAATATGTTCAGCTTCGATACGGTGTGTCCACGTTTTGCCTCTATTCCGACCCATATTTGGTACTGATTAAAGAATAGGAAGCTGATCCAACCAGCGGATATGTCAACTACGTTGATCAGAATACTGCTCAGTCCCAGGGTCTCTTCAATGTAAACAACGGTGTGGTTACCATGGGGGTTGATCACACGAACGTCGCTTCCGGGCGTGGACGTAATAGCGTTCGTGTTACGAGCAAAGCCCAGTACAACCATGGGCTGGTTGTCCTTGACCTTGCCCATATGCCAGGGAGCATCTGTGGCACCTGGCCTGCATTGTGAGCCTTCTTCGCATCTGACATTGCATCACTAACCTTCCAATAGCTGGATGACAGGCCCCAATTGGCCCAACAGTGGCGAGATTGACATAATCGAGGGTGTGAACACCGGGTCCCAGAACCAGATGACCATGCACACCAGTAACGGCTGCACACTCGCAGGCAACAACTGTCAAGGCAACCTTGGGTGCCCAGTCACTGGCGGTGGTTCGAGCTCCTACGGCAATGGCTTCAATTCGGCCAACGGCGGCACGTACGCTATGGAGTGGACCAGCTCGCAGATTAGCATCTGGTTTTTCTCCCGCGGCAGCGAGCCCGGGGACATCAACTCCGCAAACCCCAACCCCAGCAACTGGGGTAACCCAACTGGAAGCTTCACTGGCGGTTCAGGCTGTGATATCGACTCTCATTTCATGAACAACAACATTGTCTTCGACACCACTTTCTGCGGCGATTGGGCTGGCAACGTCTGGTCCCAGGACAGCACGTGCTCTGCTCTGGCTCCGACCTGCCAGGCCTACGTCCAAAACAACCCTAATGCATTCCAGGATGCCTACTGGGCCGTCAACTATCTGAAAGTCTACACCCAAGGTAGTGCTGTCTCCGGGGTCGCCTCGGTGACTCCTTCCTCCAGCAGCTCCTCAGCCCCTATCGCTCAACCCACCTCTTCACCTATTACATCTACCGCCGCAACGTCTTCCGCCGCGCCCTTTACAGTTTCGATCTCGAAGTCCATCCCCTCCGCTTCACCCTTCCCATCTGGCAACGCAACATCGTCCGCCGCGCCCTCTACAGCTTCGATCTCTAAGTCCATCCCCTCTGTACCCTTCCCAACCGGCAACACAACCTCCATCGCCCAACCCACCGCCTCCGGTGCACCTGCTCCCTCCTCCAATTCTTCTGCCTCGTTCAATACCGCCAACCCACAAGCCCCCCAACCCATTGTCTCCGGATCATCTTCTACCGGCTCCGCAAATCTTCCCATCGGCGGACCCGCTACAGGCGACAACAGTGCCCCTACACCTTCAACGGCGGTTTCGCCACCTGAAACACCTGGACCTGTCGCTACCAGTACCGTCACTGGCAACTATGTTGTCACCGAGACTGCTCAGGCGACAGAGCATCGCCACTTCGGACACACGTATCCTCCCAGCTTTGGGCCGAAGAGCAAGAGGACGAGTAGGGTAACACGGCATTTGCAGCAACATGCTCACGGCGCGCATAAGCATTCTTGAGATGGAATTATTACCGGAGAACGTCCTTCGCCTGGTGCGGAGGAAGCCACATTGGCCAGAATTGACCAACCGCTTCTTTCTTGGTATTATATTTGGCGACTGCGTGGAGGGTGTGTAGCATCGAATACATATCGTTACCCGTCATTGGGTACCCTAGGCTTTTGGAAGGGTAGATAGAGGATTTGTATATAGCTCTACTTCTTGGATCATCTAGATACTTTTGACCTCTATAGAAAATGGGAAAAGTACAAAATCTGGAATTGAACGACACCAATGAAGAATACCCATTTCCCGTTTCTGCTCAAAGCGCGGGTTTAGCCGTCGGCGTTTAGCCTCAGCCACGTTGCAAAAGGCAAGTATGCCGTCAGATTATGGCGCTGTAAATAGAAACTCTTCAATATACCTCTACATTCACCTCTTCGTCAAGACGAGGCCACTTCATTACTTCACCCTTTGTACAGTGAATTATCCATAAATAGACTTCTAGAACGTCCTTTGTTTGCTTGTCGACTACCAATTGGAATTCGCCTTCAAAGACCACCTCTGAATACGAACCTTTGTCAATACCGTACATACGCTTCGGCGATGAGCAGGTAGCAAGACAATCATCAGACTATTACTGGACAGGAATTCATTCTACACATTGCGCCGAAGATCTGAGCTCAATATGCGCTCCGCTGCCAAAGGCTTCTTCTTGGCTTTCCATACACTCTTCGCACATACTTATACTTCCACGGCCAATACTGGTAGCTCAGATGCCGACCCGTCAGCCGTCTGCGCAGTATGTGGTCCTCATTTGGTGGCAGTGGAGTACAATCTTAACAATCTGCAGATCGATCCTCGGGCGATTGTATCCGATGCCTGCGCCTCCTACTCCACCCTCGATACACTCAACAATGACATTTCACACTCCTTGAAGGACATCACACAGAACACAGACTTCTTTGCCTATTACCGCTTGAATCTGTATGATCAAGCATGTCCAGTCCGCGCCTGGGATGACGAGACAGGAACATGTGGCAATATCGCCTGCAAAGTTGATACGCTGGAAGATGAAAGGGACATACCGACGATCTGGAGAGCGAAAGAGCTCAGTAAACTAGAAGGTCCGAAAGCGGCACATCCAGGACGACAACTACAGAAAGAGCGCGGGAATCAAAGGCCTCTCCAAGGTACATTAGGCGAAGACGTAGGCGAAAGCTGCGTGGTCGAATACGATGACGAATGCGACGAGCGCGACTACTGTGTCCCCGAAGACGAATCTGCAACTGCAAAAGGCGACTACGTCAGCCTGGTCGACAACCCCGAACGCTTCACCGGCTACGCAGGTGCCAACGTCTGGGATGCCATCTACCGTGAAAACTGCTTCTCCAAAGCCCCCGCCCCTTCCTCTCTTTCCATCGCCTCCTCCCCCTTTGGCGTTTTCAAAGCCGCCGACGACCTCCGCCACGTCATCCAAGCCGGTAGTCCAACCAACGACCTCGATTTCGACGACTCCTGCCTCGAGAAACGCGTCTTCTACCGCATCATCAGCGGCATGCACGCCTCCATCTCCACGCACATCTGCAACGACTACCTCAACCAAACGACAGGAACCTGGGGTCCTAATCTCGCATGCTACACCTCGCGCCTTGCCACGCATCCCGAGCACATCTCAAACCTCTACTTCAACTACGCCCTGCTCCTGCGCGCCGTCGCGAAACTCCGCACCTCCCTCAAAACCTACACCTTCTGCTCCGGCGACCCCATCCAGGACGGCATCACCAAGTCCCACATCCTCGCCCTCACCTCCAGAGCCTCCACCCCTTCCCAACCGAAAATCTTCGACGAGAGCATCATGTTCCAAGGCCCCGAAGGCAGTCTTAAAGAAGACTTCCGCAACCGATTCCGCAACGTCAGCCGCTTGATGGACTGCGTCGGGTGTGACAAATGCCGCCTATGGGGGAAGCTGCAGACAGTGGGATATGGCACTGCGCTAAAGATCCTATTCGAATTCGACGAGGAGAAAAACGGAGAGAACCCACCGCTTAGACGCACAGAGCTGGTAGCACTGGTGAACACCCTGGGTCGGGTGAGCAACAGCTTGTCTGCACTGGGGCGAATGCGCGATCTCGCCTTCCAGCAATCCCAACCCCCACCATCCAGCAACCACAACAGCGCCCACACCACCCAGCCAAGCCCTCCCTCCTCCTCCTCCTCCTCCTCCTCCTCCCTCGCCTCCTCCTCCTCCCTCGACGACCTTGACGACTTCCCCGCCGACTACCCCGACCCCTCTTCCCAAGACGAAGAAGAACAAGACACCATCATGGAAGCCATCCGCAGCGAAGCCCGCCTCGTGTGGAAAGCCTATGTCTACGTGCTGAAATCCTGGATCGCGCTCCCGGGCCTGGCGACGAGGATCGCGGCGGGCGAGGTGGGGAGGCTGTGGCGCTTTTGGTTGGGGATGGAGGTTGGGGAAAGGAACTGGGAGATTAGGCTGCCGACGAAGGAGGAGTTGTAGATGTGGGGGGAGGGAGGGGAGGGGAGGTGGTTTAAGCGGCATTTGGGTGGGCGTTATGGGATAGAAATTTACTAGTACATAGAGGGCGAAGAAGTAGTCACAGTGGTCTGTATGTTATCGCATATATCGCATTTAGAGGAACAAATCATGCTTTTACCTCGAGCTGGGTGAATTGCCGCATCCCAATTCGCAATCGGACGTGGCGACAGCATACACCGGGATCCGCTGGGGTCCATAAAACGTCTATGAGAACCGTCACGGTTACAGGTAAAGTAGGTTAATTAACAAATCGAACATACGTCAGTCAAGCAAAGTAATCGAACATATTCGAGCAAATGAAGTTGCACTCCGTAGCCCGTGAATCTGGCGCTTGAGCCTTATTAATGGTGGTCGTGATGATGTTGCTATTGATAACCTGCTTGGACTGTAGAACTTAGGAACAGAAGTGCTGGAAGCAAGTGTGTCGCATCCCATTTCCCCCATACAGGCCCGCCCTCCACCAGAAGCCAAGGCTAAAGAGTTTCTCAACCGCTCTGATCCCTCGTCTCATGGCACCTACCAGGGTACAAGAAGCGTATAGTAATGACAAGTAGCTTGAGGGGTACATGTCCGATTATTCAGCTTCGCCTTTGCCAGCCAACACGGATTACAGTACGATCGCCAACTCATGCCTGTTCAGCCTGTCTTCGTCCATATTGGGGTAATACGGGATCATCGCGTCCGCGGCCTGGACATAGGCGTCGTTGTACAACCTGTAGAAGTTCCATCAGCTCTCCTTATCATGACAGTCTGAGAAGAAAAGAAGACGGGGGGTAGGGAAGTAGATTAAGGAAAAGCTCACCTGAAATACGGTGTCCGCACCTTCCGCGCCGGATGGAACAGTCCCGCCCACACATAATTCATCACCATACCCGTCCCCACCGCCATGCGCACCGCATCAATCGCCTCAATGATCCGATCAATCACATGCGGGCTCGTCTCAAACAAGTTCGGGTACAGCAGATTCAGCAGATGCATCATCGCGTCCTCGCAGCCCAGGCCCACCACGCCGAGGGCAACGTGCTTGACCACGCTGGCGGCGGTCTGGCGATGCACCTGGTCGCGGTCGATGAGGGCGTCCTCGAGGAGGGGCGTGACGGCGTAGACGTAGTCCTTTGCCATTTCGCCAATGTACTCGAAGAGGAAGGAGAGGGACTTGAGCACGCCGTTCTGGACGTTGAGCTCGGGGACGCGGTACTCGTTCATGAGCGCGGGGAGCACGGTGAAGGGGGCGCAGGTCTCGGCGACGATGCCGATGGCGACGGCGGTGCAGACGCGGGACTGCCGCTCCTGCACGCGCAGGTTGTTGAGCAGCGTGGCCAGCACGTCCTGCGGGCCGATGGCCTTGGCGATGAAGCCGAAGGTGTTGTTGGCGGCGCGGCGGATGCCCTTTTTGTGGGCCTTGAGCATGTCGAGGAGCTCGAAGCAGATGCGCATCCATTCCCTGGCGTTGACGCTTTCGGGCCCGCGGTCGGCTATGCGGCCGACGAGGTCGATGGTGTTTTCTTGGACTTTCTCGTGGCGGTTGCGGAGGATGGGGGTGAGGCGCGGGAGGAGGTCTTTGATGGGCGGTTGCATGGAGTTGATGCCGACGACGGTGACGATGGAACGGAGGGCGCCGAGGATGGAGCCCAGGACTTCGGGGTATTCCTCGCCGAGGTATTCGTAGAGGACGATGCCGAGTTTGCCCATCAGAGCGTCTTCGCCGCATTGCTTCATGACCATGGCGATGCGGGAGATGAGGTCGGCGGCTTGTTGTCGCACGGTTGCGGATTTGTTGTTGAGTCGCCAGAGGATGGTGCTGACGATCTGGGGTAGGTATGGCTTACATCGAGTTCCGAGGGCGTTAACCACGGTACCAAAGCCATTGAGCATGACGATGTCTTCAACACTTTGCTCCTGGAACGAGTGCAGTACGCCGTCGATCAAGCGCTCTTCAAGCCGTTCGCCAATGTCCGCAGCTCCAAGGCCGGCAATGACCTTCTCGACAGTTTCCAGTGTCATCTTCCGGTAGGACTCGCTCTCGTCTTTCAGGTTGTTGACGATCCTCTCCACTATCTCGCCAACGCCGACCTTCTGACCGATATCGACAGTAGTCTCAACGACCTGCCTGTAGTTTCTCTTGTCCATAGCCATTCGTCTGACCCAGAAGCTCTTGAAAAACTCTGTAAGTACATGCTCCTTGAGATAGCCAGCTGTGACACCATCGGTGCTTGCACACTGAGAGACGACCTTGAGCACGACCTTCTTCATTTCCTCGTCAGGCGAGGAGAACTCCCGAAGTAGGATTTCCATGATCTGACTGGTGTAGTAATTGGCGTACTCTTCGTCCATCAAGGGGATGATGTATCCGACGGCTTTCAAGAAGCCTGCCAGACCCTTGCCTCGCTGCTTCCTAAGATATGTGTTAGTAGTGAACAGATATACATCTGATGACAAAATAATAGCACAATGCAGAAACCAAGAAAAGTCCAGTCTGAAAGAAGGTCCTTAGGATTTTCTCCTAAGGATTTTCGACACTGTCGCCTTGTGCTTCACCGACTTCTCGTGCCGGTAGAGGTGGCCCGTGTTATGGAAGCTCATGTTGCAAGGGACGCATTTGTGAGGCTTCTTAGGGTCGACCATATCTGCTACTTTCCGAAGATGCGAAGGAGTAGCGTTATGCTGATCAAGTTTGTACTTTGAGGCCTTCGAGACTTTGCAGAGGTCACACCAGTACTTCTTCGCGGTTCGAAGCTTGTCAATTGAATCCTGGTTGCTTTTATTGTGCTTTGCTTTGCGGAGGTTGGCTAGAATTTCGAGCTCTTCATCCGAGAACCCCCATTCGCCAGGAACCTGCTCGTAGAGACAACAATGACTGCACAAGCCGCTATGTTCTAGGCTAGCACGGTCCCAAGGGCAGATTGAGGACATGCCATAATCGCCTTTTGTTGCGTACATTGCCCAGAAGACGAAAGCGAAAGCGGCTTCAAGAAGGATAAAGAAGGTGCGGACTGTTGGCTGTAGAGGTCTAGCCGGGATCGGACATCTGCATAGAAGGCCCTTGTAGCCGATGTGATAGCCATCGTCTAAAGCCTTCTTGACATATCTAGGCAGAGTATACCCGCTGACATAACACTGCAACCTTCTCCAAACTCCCAACTTGGGATCGGTGCCAAGGCCGACATAGATCTTAGACTTATGACCAGGTTTCTCTAAGACCAGCAGGTAGACAGCCCAAAATCGATCAAGCCGATCGCAAGGTGGCAGAGTCTTGAAATACTCGATCGTAGGCGGAACCGTACTCTGAAGTACCTGCAGAAAACCTGGGGCAAAGACGAGAGCGATAGTCGAAGCCATCTGATTGAGAGCGGCCTCATCAGGAAACACGACATCGAAGACGCTGTTTTTCGAGCTGGCTGAGATCGTTGAGAGCATAGTCCAGGCGAGAGACAGCACAAAGACGAGAATGTCGGCCATGATGAAGAGGAAGCTGACAACTGACTGTAGAAGCAGAGCTGAAGAAGGTCCTTGTTGAGTCCGTAGTAACAGTCTTCGATGAGCTTGTAGAGACAGATTGAAGCAAAGACGACAGTCTCGAGATCCAGGAAGTAAGTGGGGCGCCCCATGGTGGGAAGGTGCTTGCACCAAAAGCAAACATAGGAAAAGAGAGAAGTTGCGAAAAGGAGGAAAGAACTGACCGGGCACCTGTCCAAAGCGGGTTCAGAATATCATCAAAGCTCTCGATACCGTATGGATTAGCTGCTTCGGCGAGGGCAGCAATAGCGAGACTGGTAACAGTTCGGACTTTCGCCTGCTCGTCGCTCAAATTGTCGCCGATACAGTCAACCAATCCTTTCAGATGTGGCAGGATAGCGCAACCCATGAGAATGGGGATTTGCTGGACGATCTTAACTCCAGTGTGTCTGGCTTGCCACGATTTCTTACTCCTGCATACAGCGCGTAAGAAAGGAAGCAGTGCCGGTATCCCTAGAGCTGAAGCAACCACAGCAAAGGCTCGAGCAGTGGTATTTCGAACGTATTCGTCAACGTGATCGATATCAGGTCTCATTGTGCTGATCAGGTGTGCTAAACCAGCCGCTTTGCTAAGGTTAGATATGATCTCTCGGCCCTCCACACGGGCATAGTAGTCTTGGTCAATCAGGAGAGGCTCGATGACGACGAGGATCTTGTGTACATAGGGTCGTACAAGATCATCGAGCTTGTACAAAACACGATCGATGACTTTAACAAGTAAATGCCGCTCCTGGTCCTCGAGGGTCTTCTCCATGAGCAAAGGAAGGATCTGATTGAACAGCGGTCCTGCACCAAATTGGCGTGCGTTATCCGTGAGTTGACGAAGCGCGGTCTTACGCATCGGCGGTGTTCCGTTTTTGACTTTGAGGAGCAGCCGCATGATCTTCCTCTCTTTGAGCTCCTCAACCGACATAGCGTTCTCATCTCCACCGTCTACCAGCTTGCCAAAGTATGCCATATCCTCAGCTTTGAAGAATTGTAAGTCACCCACACCCGGAATCTCAGTCGGTAGCTGTTTGCCCATTGCCCTTGCACTTTCTGGTTCTTGCATCATAAAGCCACCAAATCCTGACGTGCTTGCAATCGGTGCAGGGGTAGTCATCATTTTGCGCGCAGGTGTCCGTATGGGCGCGTAGCCAGGAGGTGGATCGAGGACTTTGTAGCCTTCGCTGGGAAGCATGAGGTCGAGCTCCTCGTCAGACAGAGGTGCGTTTCGTGATGAGATGTCCGTACCGAAAGTAGTAGGCAGCATAGCGCCACCAGCTTGGGAATAATGCATAGGAGTAGCTAAACCGGCTTGTCCAACAGGTGTAGCACCTTCAAGAGACGGTGCTTGATCCCATCTTGACCGTTTTGGCGTGGCTTCGACCCCTGGAGGCGCCGGCGTCTGGTCCCACCGAGACCGCTTTGTTTTGGCCTCGTCTGGAGCTGGCGTGCCCTCAGCGGATACATCCCATCGTTGTTTGCGCTTTCGCCCTGAGGCTACTGCGACTGCAGCGCCTGACTCCTTGTTCTCTTTATCACTGCTATCCTCCTTCTTCAGGGTGGCTTGATGCTCGATATCCCCGTCTTCACCCTTTGCTTGTTTGTCCGCAATGAGCTTCTTGACTCGTTCCTCTTCTTTTTCTAGGTCCCTTGCGGCCATGATTTCTCGGTAGCTTTGGCCTTCATCTTGGATGCCGGCTTGACGGTTTGCTGCGAACGGATCTGCTCGGGTTGGTGTGAGAGGACCACGATTCAGGCGGCGCTTCTGATAGTCAGTTTCGCGATCAGCGATTCTGGCTTGTTTCTCACGCCCAAGCAGTATATCCTCCTCCTCAACGCCAGCACCGGTGGCAAATTCATTCATTTGGTCCTTGGTAGCGGTATACTGGCCGACCAGACGCCGACTACTATCGCCATCGGCATCCGCCATATCGCTATCATCCCCATCAAGAGCGATGGAGGTGTTGTACCCCGCAAATTTGTCAACCACATTGCGATCGTAAAGCTGCGTATCAAAGCTTTCAGTCAGGGAAGCCTTCGTCGATACGTCAGTGCGCTGGTTGGAGGGATCGAAAGTCTTGGAACCTTTCTTCCCTGAAGCTGCAGCGTTGCGCGCCGCCTGATGGGCTCGAATTTCTTCGATTTGTGCTGGCAGAACAGTGAGTTCAAGGATCGACAGGTGGTGTGCGATACACTTACAGTCCGACATTGTACCTGTTCAGCAGCCTAGCCAAATAGACGTCACGAAATTACTTAGGTCAGACTACCATCAGCGTCGTCTAGGTTGATGAAATGATCGTGGAATGAGTCGAAGGAATTCACGGGACAGACGGCGCTAACCCTTTTTAGCAGAGCTCTACAAATTGGGTGGCCACATCAATACTGTGCGCTTCTATGCGAACAATCACTGTACATGGCGGACTGCACACAGCATCAATTCTATCTACTCCCGTATGCCGCGACTCCATCCATTTGCCACACAGCTCGGCGAGCGTTCTACTAAAGGGACCGAACCAATGCATACAAGTTAGACAAGTGTCATGAAGTAATCTGAAATACAAAGATAATGCAAGGACGCTTTTCTGGAGACCGGCTTTCATCATCTTGCTTTCACCAAGCGTTGACCTCGAAGCTCTCCTGCAGAGAATGTCAGTAAAGCGACTCCAGGACTATTGTTCAAGGACTACATTTACCTCAGAGAAATAGGTGGTGACTACTGTCCGATCTTGGAATTTCCTTCCGGCTAGAGCCTGTAGGGCTTTTCGTGCGGATCCAGGAGTGTCGTACTTGATGAATATCTTGCCGACCCCGTTGGACTGCCTACTTCCGCCACTAGGTCTTGGGATCTTCATCTCCTCCACACTGCCATACTTCTCGCACTCTTCCTTGATGTCCTCACAGATTTCTAACGAATGTCAGTGCTGACGCTTGGGATCAAAGTTTGATGAAGATGTACCTTCATAATCCTCGTTATCGATCAGCTCTTCAGCCGTCACCATGTTAAGAAGCTGCAGGACTCGTCCTTCTTCAAGATCGTTCGAGGTCGTACCTGCTAGTAGAGACATGGCGTTGACACCCATCTCAAGTCCCGCAGCTTGGGTAACGCCAATACTAGCTCGCTGAACCCTTAGGAACCTGTCGCCGAGTTCCATGCCGTTCAAGCCATTAACAGCTATCTCGGTGTACGCCGGATCTGTGTACTCGCAGAAAGCAATTCCCTTTGTACTCATTAGCCCGGACGGATCGAACTTTATAAAGCTCCCTTACCCTGGACTCTTCCGTGCTCTGATCCTTCACAAGCACAAAAGCTCTGAGCTGCCCGAAAGCGACGAGCAGCTCAGTGACCTGGTCATCGCTCAAATTCGGGAGAAGATTTGTTACGCTGATCTTGTTTGGGGTATCCGGCACAATGCTGGAAATCTCGCCTTCCGAGTAATCACTATCATCCGCAATGGACGGCACGATGTAGTCCTTCGGTCGCCGTACGGACAGTCCCTTTGAAGATCCGTTTGTAGCACCGTCGCCTGTGTCCATACTCTCAGTGTCCTCCATCGCGACCCCATCCAATGCCAAGGCCACTGTAGTGTCGCTCGGCGACTTAAATTCGAGGAGTGCAAAAGATCGATCGCTGGATATCTGAGCAGAAATGCAGGGATCGATGCCTTGAATCACGTTCAACCCATTGAGTTGAAGGTTGAAGAAGTTGATGATGCTTTCCTCGTTGGCGGAAACAGGAATATTGTGTACAAATAGACGTTTTGATTGTCTTGCGTTGGATGGCTTGAGAGCTGCATTGCCGGCGGATCCTGCTGGCTGGTCCATGAAAGCTTTCAATCTGCTTGGATCCATTGGCTGTTGGCGAGGTGCTCCTGGTAAGGGAAACATGCCTGCAGACGCATTAAGCACAGTAAAATCGTGGTGGTCTGTTCAGATAAGAGCTTACCAGAGAGCTTCGCCTGCTCCGCAGTAACATTTTCATAACCAGGCGGCTTGATGTCCCACTGAGTCAACCTCCTTTTTCTCTCGGTAATCGGAATAGTATCCGTCAAGTCAGGGGTAGGCTCCTTTTTCTTCGGCGGTGGGCTAGCATCCTTTGTGCGATCGCGTGCTCCCATTTGCAAGGCGAATTCATCGCGATCGCTTTTGCCAGCCCGGGGAGCCTCCCGACGACGGTCATTACGCCCTTCAAAGAGATCCCTATCTCGTCGTGGCCGCTCGTCATCGTCGCGTCGAGCGTCGCGTCTTGACATGCCCCTATCGCGGTCACCACGATCACCGCGGTCTCGATCCCACCCTCGGTCTTCACGGCCGTGTCCACCCGTGTAGCGATCCTCCCGTTCACGCGCTCTGTAGTCTCTGCTCGTCGAATATGAATCTACCTCGGGTTCGCGGCGAGAAGGTCTAGAGTTTCGGTGGTGGGGTGACCTTGAGCGTCGCCGATCTGATCCGCGGTATTCGCGATCTCTTGGATCTTTGTTTCGTCGGTCATCCCTGGAACCCTAAGCAAGAAGGTTAGTATGCATACCCAGCATTGCAGCCTCATGCCTTCGCAAAAGCCTCGAAAACTGCTGTCGATTAGGATCCAGGCTTACGTAGTAATCTCGAGACGACCCATGTCTGCCAGCATCTGCATTAGGATGGCTCGAGTCAGTTTCATGCTTGCGGATCCTTGGAAGGGCGTTTGTTGATGCCATTCCTCTTGACGAATAGCTGTCACCGTTCATGGTGGTAGTATAGGTAAGATGAGCGACCCCAGATGACTATATCACAGCTCATTCATATGATTTCGCAAGCTTCTCCAAGCTCGTAAGAAACAGAGATTCTGGTCAATCACGCTGTGAGAATTTTGGAGCTTGAAGTGTTCAGAAAGGCTGACGGCCCGACGCTCAAGCGTTTGAGGCTAGCCGTAAATTTGACGCGTTGGATGAATTCAGAGACACACGATCTGTGAAGTAAAGAACACTAGAAGCATCTGATTTACATCTGTCTAGATCTTTACCCAGGTCATTGATTGGAGCAGTATGACCACGGTACGCAAAGTTCCTTGGCGGAAGCTACCTATAACTCTGGCCGAGCTCTGTCTCGACACAACCCTTAGATGCGGCCAATCTTTCAGGTGTGAAAGCCCCCACAGGTTCGAAATGATCATAGCTGATAGTTTTGAAAGATGGAGAAAGTCAGAAGATAGTACATGGTCCTGCGCTCTTCATGGTCGCATTCTTTGCTTGAAGCAGGATACCACGTATTTACACTATCGAGCAATATTCCCTGAGACCCCTACTGCTCCTCCCACTCCACCTTCCTCCCGGTCATCCTCGTCCAACAATCATCACCTCGATGAGGATGATACTGAAGAGCTAGTGCGACATTACCTAAATCTTGGGCCGAATCTAACGTGCCTATATGAGCAATGGTCATTAGCAGACTTGAACTTCAAGAAGAAGGCACCCAAGTTTGCGGGCATTCGTGTACTCAAGCAAGATGCTTGGGAAGCCCTCGTTGGCTTTATATGCAGTAGTAACAACAACATAATCAGAATTTCCCAAATGGTACTTAATCCCAAGGACAGTGGCCTGATTATGTGCTAACAGAGGTGGTTTGTTAGATGGAAAAGCTATGCATTCATTACGGATCTTTAATCGGCTACATTGATTCGAAGCCTTTCTACGACATGCCACCACCATCTGCCTTGACCGATCCAGCCGTCGAAAGCCGTTTGCGTCAGTTGGGTTTTGGCTACCGCGCCAGGTATCTGAATAAGACAGCAGTCATGATATCTCAAGAGCGAGGAATTGGCTGGCTTGACGGTTTGCGTAACCCCGAGAGTCCCGTCGTGGGCTCTAAACCATCATATGCTGGACCGATGCTTCCAGGCGGCCGAGAGGGCTATCGTAACGCCCATGCCGAGCTCTTGAACCTGCAAGGTGTCGGGCCCAAAGTGGCAGACTGCGTCTGTCTCATGGGGCTAGGCTGGGGGGAGGCTGTGCCAATTGATACGCATGGTACGCTTTAGGATCCTGGTGTGTGTCGATAGACTCCGCTGACCTGAGCAGTATGGCAAATCGCACAACGCGACTACAAGTTCGGCAAAGGCAAACACCGCAGCTTAACCCCTGCTACGTACGATGCGATAGGTAATCATTTTCGCAGCCTATGGGGCCAGGAGGCCGGCTGGGCGCACAGCGTCCTGTTCACCGCTGACTTACGAGCATTCTCTGAGCGGCTGAGTACAAAGGTTGAGATTACAGAAATCAAGCAAGAGGATGTTCTGGAAACTCCGAGTCAGGTTATGCTCGAAAAAGAATTCAAGACGGACACAGAAGAGCAGGGGGAACCCGAGGGCGATGAGACGAAAAGGTTAATACTGAAGGAGAGCGCCAGAGGCGAGAGGGCCAAGCGCAGGAGAATAACCTGAACTTCTTCAATCCTTACCAACCAAAAATTAAAACTGCGCATTGTCCAGCTGATCCAGTCTTCAAAATTATACAGACGAGCTTTGCTGGTCATACCGGCATCCGTCACCAGCCGGGGTAGAGTAACAGAATAAGCTGTACGTCTCCCTGCGATCTACTAGTACGGCTGTCTGTGGCCAGGCAAAGGCGACAATATGAGCCAACAACAAAAGACACAACGCGTGAGCAAAGAGCAAGATCACAACCCGTCAAGTTCTAGATGGCGATAATCAAGTGCCCCAACCCATCACCGGTGACGAGGAGAAGCACGCAGAGACTGAGCAATGGGCCTTCCTTTCAGCCACGGCTCTGACATACAGGATATGGCAATAGTCTCCCATACCCAAGCGGTAGCTAGAATCATCTCAGATACCCAATGGGCCGACACAATCATGCATGGACGTGTAGGCGATCTTACAACCAAGGCAGGAGATGATCGGCAATAAACGTACACGCGAGGAATCTTTATCGAAAGAAATCATCGTGCAGGAGAGGCATATTAGATTCAATGGCATTTCATAGTCGACTGATATATATCGCTAATTGCGTGTCCAGGGCAATACCGTCAGTACGTGATTGCGTCGGCTTGGTGGGTATTCGAGATGATTTTAGATGCCGCTGGGGTATGGGAGACTATTGCCGTACAGGATAAGGACGAGTATTCACAAGGATGTGAGGACACCGATTGCGTTGACAATCGAAGAGTATGAGCACCATGTTGATAAAACAAGGTTGCCAGTCACCTTGCAGCGTCGTGGAGTTGCCTCACCACATAATGCAGGCGCTCATCCGCACAAGCGACACCCACGTCAAACCTCCTTAAATTACTCTCCGGGATGGAGTATCGCATCGATCACAAGAACTTTAGGTCCTTGAATCGTTCAATCACTATTGAGTTCATCTGCTACCGCTCTGTTTCCAAGGTCATCTCGCGAAAACAGACATTCGCGTGTATATACGATACAGACAGCATACTTAACATAAAATTAAGTAAAGAATCGCCCTTGGAAGGGTGGAAAGCGGGTCGGGTCAAGCGTCTTCAGATTGTACGCCACCTCTGCTGAGGCATGTACAACAACTATAATAAGATTGAGTCGTCTTAACAGTAGGAAACTGCCTCTGATGCCAATCAGAACGATAATGGCCCATGCATTCAAGAGCTCAGTGAGTTGTCCGAAACCAAGAGGGCAGCGAGGCGAGTTGGTGACGATTGAAAGGCCGAGTGTGGAAGAAGATCAGCCACGCCGGGAGGCATGATGGCCGCGGGGCAGTTGATTTGAAACTCTGAGCCCAAAGCATCTCTTCAAGTGCCCTGTGAAGTTCGTCGCTGTTCATGTAAGATTAAAATAAAGTTATAATCACAGTCAACGTTCTCTGTACAGTAGGAATGCGACGTGGTGAGAGTAAAGGTTGGCATGAATCATCTGAAAGGAGGATGCCGACAATTGTCTGCTGGTAGAAGGTGATTGGGCCGAAGTAGATTAGAGCGTATTCTACTCGGGCCACTAGCTGCAGGAAGGAACATGGGTCAAGGACGGCCCTGGTGATGGCCCAGAAAATCAATCTCCTCACTGTGCATCTTCCCAGGGAACCTCACCGTCGTCAACCTTGCTTCACGCCTGTGTCACAGCTCCTCTGCAGTCTCCACGTCGCTGCATTGGCCTTTGTCGAAGAGTGAGACCAACAGCCCGGTTTCAAACAGCTTCACTTGTTGATTTCCTTTTTCTGCGTCCGACGCGAGCCTTCATGCCGCCACTCCTGACTCAATCGCTCTGGCACTTTTGATCCTTAATTCGCCATCCAATAGATTGGGATCTAACGGACTACAGCACTGAAGCTTTGGTCAAGCAATGAGATTATCTTCATTGTTTGGCCCTGCGGCGGCCGAACTTGCACACATCATCCTCCTATGGCCGTCCCTCACTGTGATCGCGCCGGCCCATGGGCTCAACTTCGATCCAGTCCCTCCACCGGACCTTGACCTCTCCCAGCTCGGCCGTGTCGCATTGACGGGTGATTTCGATGCCATTTCTCTCTACTCCTACAAGCAGCAGACCGAGAATCGATACAGCACCAACGGCAGTCAATCGCTCATCACCCAGCAGCCCAATGGCGACTTCGCAACGACCGTCACCTCCGATGCCTACATCAAGTCCATGTGCCCTTTTATCATGAATGATGGAACGTTGGCAGGTGTCGTGGTTGGGGGAAACTTCACAAGTCTGGGTGGACAAGAGGCACAAGGAGTGGCAATGTACGACCCATCAACACAGAAAATCACAGCCCTGCCCGGTTTGACTGGAAACGTGGAAGTGCTTTGGTGTGATCAACAAACCAATACGGTTTACGTGGGTGGGAATTTCAAGGGCGGCAATTCGACGAACGCGATTGCATGGGTGGGTATGGCTGGATGGTCCGATCTGCCTTTTGCTGGCTTCAATGGACCGGTCTACGAGATAAGAGGTGCTTCGAACGGGAACATGATGTTCGCTGGATCTTTCACCGGTCTAGGCAACACGACGACGCCAACCCACAAAGATCAACAGGTGATCAATCTATCTTCTGCAAACATCACCTCTGGATCGGCCACCACAACCAATGGTTTTAACGACCCCCAGGCAATTGTCTGCAAGTCCAGCGGACAGGATGGCGCCGGCAACACATGGCTATTGGCCGACAATACACCAGGGTACTGGAGGGCAGACCTCAACTTTGGTTTCGAACCTACGAAGCTTAGACTCTGGAACACCCATCAAGGCGGCCGGGGCACGAAAACCTTCAGGTTCACAGCTTTATCTATCCATGGCATCATGAATTTCACATACATCGATCCGGCAACGGGAAAGAATGCGACATGTGATGCGTGGTGCCCGCTTCCTCAGGACTCAAATACCCCTTACAGAGATTTCCATTTCGTCAATCGGGTTGGCATGAGTGTTTTCCAGATCGACATCTTGGCTTGGTATGGTCAAGGAGGAGGACTTGATGGAATCGAACTCTTTCAGGACGGTACGAGTCCGCTTATTCCAACACGAGCAATACTAAAGTTTTCCAGATATTTACGCCTACGCTGTACAGAGCCTGAACGAACCTACTTGTGCAGAAAGTAAATCCCCATCCAATGCCACATCAACTGGTCCCTGGACAATCACGCCATCGGGCAAAAGCAACTCTCGGTATCTGACAGCGAACCTCAGTGATCCTAATGTTAAAGCTAGTGATGTTTCGGTTATCTTCAGTCCGGACATCCAGCAAGCTGGTAATTACATCGTCACCATTTACACACCCGGTTGCATGCAAGATCAGACCTGCGACAGCAGGGGAATAGCGAATGTGACTGGGCAATTCTCGACCAAGACCGTTCCAGGACAGGCCAAGTCGACGACCATATATCAGACGAATAATTACGATAAGTACGACCAAATATACTCTGGGCCTGTCGACGCCAGCAGTGGCTCTTTCCGCCCTACAATCACACTTACACCATCGGCCAACCAAAGTGGCGGCAACATAAGCCTTGTTGCTCAGCGAGTCCGCTTCGAGCTTACCGGAGGGAATTCTACCGGCGGACTGAACGGACTGTTCGAGTTTGACCCAAACCAAGCCTCAATCAACACCGATTTTACTAACTCGTCAATCGATAAAGCAGGAACGAGCCTTGACGAAGGTGCCATGATCAATGGACTGGCTATTCTCGATGGCGTGGCCTATGCTGCTGGCAACCTCACTGGACCTGGGATCGTTAACATTTTCTCAATTAATGGCAGCAATGGCACTTCTTTGCCCGGTGGTGGCCTCAATGCGGAAGTCAGCACATTATTTGCTTTTGAAGACTTGCTCTTCGTGGCTGGGCAATTTTCTGGCACTATTAATCAGACTGTGCCTGGGCTCAATAACATCGCTATATTCAATTCGACGAGCAAGGGCTGGCAAGCAGTTGGCAATGGTGTACGAGGTCGGGTCGACACTGTCGTTCCTCTAGATCTGAACGTCACGACGAATACGCCGGAAACGTGCCTTGGGTTTAGCGGTGATTTCGACCGAATTGAGGCTTTCGGTTCTAATCCTGCGATCAAGGTCTCTGGCTTTGCTCTGTGGGTTCCGTCACGGCAAAATTGGCAAGCAAACCTGGTGACTGAGTCTATGGCAGTGGACGGATTTCTCAGTGCTTCCACGAACATCACAGGTAGCACCCCGCTCTTGTCAGGAACTCTCACAGCGCAAGACATCAACGCCGGCGATGCAATTTCTTTGACGTCGAGTCCCCTCCGCATCAATTCACTCGGAGTCAAAATACAGCCTGAGCAACCTGGGTCACCTTCGAAAGCTAAGCGGGCTGTGGCTGGTGTAAGCGGGCAGAACGTCACTGGTGCCGTCACCGGGCTCTTCTACAATGCTGGAGGCGACAACATCACCATCCTCGGAGGCCACTTCTCAGCGACCTCGAGCAATGGCTCCACGATCAACAACCTCATCTTCTTGAACAGCACCGGCACTATAACAGGTGTCGAAAGCGGGCTCAATCCTGATTCAGTGTTCCTAACTGTTGCCACTCAAGCCAGCACGTTGTATGCCGGCGGCACTGTTGCCGGTCAAGTCAACAACCAGCCTGTCAATGGCCTGATCACGTATGATCTCGTTGCAGCCAACTACGCCAACCCTCAGCCTCCAGCCTTGGGTGGTAGGAACGTCGCGGTCAACGCCATTACGGCGAGGCCGAATTCTGATGAAGTTTACGTTGGTGGCAGCTTTGAAACCGCAGGCTCATTGGGTTGTCCCGCTGTTTGCACGTTTGCAAATCGGCGTTGGAACCAACCAGGCACGAACCTCGGGGGAAGCGTTGCGGCTTTTGCGTGGCAAGGCAGCAACAAATTACTTGCTGGCGGTAATTTGACAGTGGACAATAACCCAACCACACTGGCCACGTTTGATACTAAGGCTTTATCATGGGCCGCTCTGAAGGGCGCGTCCGATAATGTGCCTGGGCCAGTAACCGCATTGTCACCTGCAAACCACGACGCATCCCAATTTTGGGTTGCAGGAAAGAACACCAACGGCTCAGCTTTCCTTCTCAAGTACGACGGCAGCTTCACCTCTGTCGGCTATGATCTCGGCGCCGATACAACGATCCGCGGCCTCTCCATGTTCCAACTCAGTCAAAAGCACGACAACAACAAGCTCGTCGACGCCGGCATGGTCCTCCTGGTTACTGGCCAACTCGACCTTCCAAACTTCGGCAACGCGTCCGCCGCTCTCTTCAACGGTACCAACTTCACTCCTTTCCTTATCTCGACTTCCAGGAACAACCCGGGCAGTCTGTCGCAACTCTTCTCAGAGAAGGTCCTGAGCTTCACAATCTCAGGTGGGCACATGGCCATCGGCCTCGTGGTCTTGATCTCCCTTGCCTGCGCCCTCGGCACCATCTTTCTTGTCGTCGTCGCCGGCATCCTCATTGAGCGTTACCGCCGCAAGCACGAGGGCTACAGCCCCGCGCCCACGACATATTTCGACAAAACGAGCAACATGGGGCGCATCCCACCCGAGCACCTGTTTGGGCGGCTGACGGGCAGGGGCGCGCCGCAACTGTAGGCGTGAGGTGCGATTAATGACTTGTTTCGAAGATTCTGCGACGATACCCTCCCTTGTAGCGGACTCCAGCATTTAGCGATGGTGTTAAGGGATCTGATTTCTATGTACAGTTGGGGGGGATAATTCATCATACTGCCGCCACCGACGCCGCGTGTGGTGAACCTTTAATCTAAGGTAATTACAACTTCGATAATGTCTCATATGTCGAAGGAGCTGGGGGCAGGAAGGGCTATTGTGCAGCGCTTGCTAGCCCGAGGTGTCTGAGATTCGGATATAGCTGTATGGGCAGTTGTGGAAAGGCCTCCGGGGCCGAGGACTACTGGGTATTTACAGCAGGTACCTGGCAGAATCTATAAAAGAACCCAAATCTCTACACATGCCGTATTTCCAATTCTAGTGACTTGTTCTCTATGACGGCAGAGGAGATCCCCACCTTGCCCCTCACGGAAAACCGTGTTGACGGAATGCCGGTGGGCTGCTCGGCCATTGACACCCCAACTGCTAAAAGGGCAAGCAGTCAAGCCGTATCGCATATTTACACTCGGTCACGACACCTCTTGGAGGAGGGATCATAGGTTTCGCTCGACCAACAAGGTCGTGCATACCAAATAGCCACCACCATCCACAACCCTGCTCCCAGGTAGAAGATCCGTGTTCATCCATCCATCCATCTTATACCCTCCCTATCTCCATTTCAAAAAATTAGAAAGAGACAGTCAGACACATTGGAAGACAACTAGCCCGTCCCGTAGAGAAAACATCCTCAACTCCAACCCTACTTCCACATACCTAATAAACATTCTTTTCCCTTGTACCATATATATACAATAGTCAACCCAGTCAAAACACTCTTACACTTCCAAAGCACATCTCCCGTCCAAAGCACCCACCCTACACTAAATCTTTCCAAAACACCCACCCTACCTACCCCCTCCAAACACTCTCCCAGCGCCGCCCTCACCCCCTATCCTGCTCATACCGTCCGTCTCTCCTATTTCCCCAAACGCGCCTTACGAAAGTCGCCCCACATAACGCGCTTTACACAAGAAACGACCTCCTCCAAACAGCCCCAATCCCTCTCCCATCTTTGCCCTGGCCCCCCCATCCGCGCGTCTTCTCCATCCCCATCCCCTTAGTGTTGCGTAAGCGCGATGGGGATCCGAATCTACGTCTATATATCGAGGCACAATGCAGCTGACTGAAATGAGAGACTCGTGCTCCTGACAGGAGCTGGGGTGGATAGAGCCTACATACATACAAACAGGAAAGGACAGCACTACAAAAGAAATCAACATGAGGGCTGAATGCAGGAGGTGGGCCCACTCGCTAGAAGCGCGTGCGGCTATGCATTCACTGCATGTCAGCCTTGGCGCTGGTGATGAGTAGAGTAGCTTTCAAGGGGCTGAGGGGAGCGGACAGGCAGCAATGACTGGCAGGCAATGGGAAGAATGAGCTGAGGGATGGCTTTGGGTGTTTGGGTTTAGGGTAGGGTGCTAATGGGCTGCATTGGACGCGGAGAACGGATTGATAGGATTACGGTGGGGAAGGAGCTGGAACGGGGATGAGGCTATGGATTTGGATTTGGGTTTGGGTGTTGTCTGGGGCATGAGGGAGGGTCGGCTGTGGGTTCGATGCACTACTTGGGAGCGGAGGAAGTCTAAAGTGAGAGGCTATGGTTGGGGAAGGCAGGCGAAGGATGTGAACACGAGGAGAAGGGGCTTAGAGAAGGGGAATCGTGTGGTGGTTATTCCCGAGCGCTGGAGATGGCTGTGCCTCGAAGGTGTTCAGGTGTGGCAAATTGTTGGACTCCGGACCTAGAGCCAGGATTCAGATAGATATGCGACGATTTCGAGTAGTTCTTCTTTCACTGCTCTCCCCACCTGAGCTGAAAGCTAGCTCTATGCGAGTATTCCAGCTCCCTTAATCCTTCAGCCTTATTCCATCGCGTCGTTCGCCCCTTCCTCATGCAATGCAATCCTGATCCTGATCCTGCAGCCTGCCCGAAATCCAATCCCATCCTTCTGTCCCAGCACTGTGGATGGTACAGTGCGTCATAAAGGTACAATAGTTCCTTCCCAAAGAAGAAGAAGCCGCTCGGAGCCGTCGATAACGTTAAAGGCTTTTATGCTTCGCCGTTGTGCCCATGAATCGCTAAATGGAGTACAAGACGTGAAAATAAATTTGCTGGAATACAAGCGCCGGACCTGTGGATCCAATCGTGTGATCGGAGAACGCGTATTGAGTAGGTTAAGAAGATTGTGGAATATTCCTTTCGGTCCCAACATGGTGTGATGCCGTACTTTGACGCCTGTTGGGGAATGTCAAATTGACAGGCTCCTACTCAATTTTAGAGAACCCCCTGCGAAGCCATATTTCGGCTTCTGTCGCGGAGATAGAGGGTTACGGCACAGGACTCGGGAGAATTCATGGAGGAAGCCTTCTGCTTGGTGGAGCTTCGAGGGGAGTAATAGTCCTATTTTCATGTCATAAGTGATACTATTCGTAGATCTTCCCAAAACCATTATCTGGACGCGAGCTCTTGGCATGGGTATTCGAAGGATCCCACTCCCTTCCGTAGCTCCTCCCGGCACTCGGCGGTCTAGGCGTCGAAAAGCTCAAACTTGGCCTCAAGTATGTTGCTTCCTTTCCGAAATAATCTGGGCTTGAAGGAGAGAAAGTAGATATCGAGTCAGCGCCTGGGCTCACAACGGCCGCCTCGGGTTGTTTTGGGGTGTCGAGAGGCCTCGAGGGTGGCGAGGTGATCATCTCGTAGTTTTTGGTGTCGTTGGCGAAGCGCCGCGCGTCGGCAGAAACGAATTCGTGGTTTCTAGTGAATGGGCGTTTGAAGAGTTCGAACCAGGCTGGTATCATCGAAAGGCGGCCGAGGAAAAGGATAGTCCAGATGCCGTTGAGCGACATCATGATTAGGACAGCCATGACGATTGCTTCGCTCTCGACTAAACCGCCAACCTTGCTCAGACAGGCGTTCTTGTTCGTTGGGTGTAGAGCTAGACAAATTAGCCAGTCGTTGGCTTTACTGAGGTTTTGTCTTGCGGCTTGGACTGAATTGTCCATTGACACGAATACGATGGACAGGAACACGACGTTGACAATGATGATGATGACCACGATAATACCCCTCCATTGTAGGGATATCACCTTCTTGATTCTCTGGTAAGCTTGTCGTGCTGTTACCGTCTTGATACTCCCATTGTATGATGGAAGACCCGAGTTGTTCTCTGACGTAGATTGCTGGTCGTCGTTCATAAGGGCCCTTATATATACCCGGATACAGTATCCAAAGGTTACAAATTGTAATATGGTGGCGACAGCCGCGAAGAATAGGATAGGCCCCCAGTAATCTTGAAGTGCTTCGTTGTGATTGATATGGCACGTGTCCCCGAATCTGTACGAGACGCCGGTGACTGCGAGGGCAGTAGCAGCAAACACTATGGGCACGCCCCACCCTGCCAAAAGCGAGCACCAGAACGTTTTCCGTCCTGGCACAACCTTCCAGCAGATTTGAAGATGCAAAGAGACGGTACGAACGAAGCCTGGACGGCAGTCAGCGTTACGAAGGTCATGTCAGCATTGAATGTCCACACATACCCCACATAATAGAAGCAAATCCCCCAAAAAGCAAACAAGCCCCAGAAAAGGCACATGTGAGGTCCGAGGACATATCGTTCGGCGTTATGGCGTCATGACACTGTTGTGGCTTGGCTCCTAGGGGTATTATGAATCCAAGCTAGGTCAATCAGCTGCGTACGCACGAAGACTGCTTTCAGTGATACGAACCTGTAATATGCAGACGGCAACTACGAAACACACTGTGAGGTGATGCCGACTTGTTTTCTGGACCGGCAGGACAATGAAAGAAATCAGGAGCAGTACTGTGCATATCATGCCAGCAACATTGAGCCAGTTTGAGACTCTCGACAAATCGTCGAAGTCTGTGTATATGGTGAGCTACAGATGGCTGTGTTCTGGAAATAATGGCGTACCATCTGCGTATACCCAATCGCTGATGGGACAAGGCAGGCAGCACTCTACGGTGCCTTGTAGGGTAGGAGTAGGAGCGCAGAACCGGCCAGGTACATCTACGGATGATTAGCGAATGTGCTACACATGATCGATGGACACGACTCACTGCCTTCATTGCCTGGGAAATTGGAGAGCTGCAAGAAAGGAGCGAGGCAGGCTCCTCGGCCCATTGTCGAATTTGCCATCGTGGGAAGGGTACTTTATGAAGAAGCCCTGGTTCTAAAATTTGCTGCAACCAGAGTATCGGGACGGGAGAGGAGACTTGTATGTTATGTATGTGATCGACCACGCGAGGGGAACCCCACCATCAGTGCAGGTGTTGGATCCTGAAAAGCATTTCCTGCAAGGTACCGGGGAACGCGTCAGATGCGACAACCGACCGTGAGCAGTCTTCCGGTTGGTACCACAAAGGCATCGATTGCTAGAAGGACATTCCTAAACAAGAGCCACAGAGTACATATACGATCCAACCGAGAAGGATGAGGACACGCCAAGGAACGTCATGCAACAGGAGATACATTTGGAAAAAAGCATGGGAAATAACCTCATTTAATCGAGATAAATCGCAGATTATCACCCACCTTTTCGAGAAGCACGCGAGGAGCGAATCGCCACAGTCAGGAGGACCCTAGCAGCTGGCCCCGGCAGAGGCCTTTTTCCCGCAGCGGGCTTTCATCTGCCCCCGATGGACGAGTCACGTTGTTTTGGCTGGGGTAGCCGTGGCCTCGCGCTTCAACGATCAGCTCCCCAAGACCCACAGCACGAGCCAGGTCAAAGTCACAGTGTGGTTGGTGCTCCCCTGAAGCCATGATCCTGGCTCAGTCCAATGACTGGGAGACCCTAGAAGGAGCCATAAGCGCAAGGCATTATGACGAAAGCTAACCGAGTGGACGGCCACGGGAGCCGGGACAGGGAAGATATGACGGGCAACGAATGTCGTTGCTAGAAGCTCTAGTCAATGTTGCTGAGAATGATAAAGGTAAGGATGTAGAAGTAGGAGTAGGGAATAGGGATCCACAGGCACGGTGGTTCCCTGGGAGCTGATTTGTACCGGGCAAGTGGAGGCGAACACCTAAAGCCCGTTCTTGGTGCCGGAGGAGATGCAAGATGAGCGATAGCGCCTTCCTTTTCTTTTGCGCTTGCCTGCAGAGGGACCAAAGCGTCTAAAGGCCAGAACGATGGACGAATCAGAGCCATCCTGGCCGACCCTTCGCAATCCAGACCTCGTGGGAATAGGACGTGGGAAGCTCACCATGGCATTAAGGCTGACGCAGCCCGCGGCAGTCGGCGCCGGTATGCGCAAAAAGCTGCAGGAGACTTGCATCAGCATGCACTGAGGCAGCTTGTATCATTGTATGTCATCGGGATCATTTCAGCCTCGTGCTGACAATGGCTTGGCCGCTGTGGACAATCATTCGTGTTGCGGACCGTCGGATGTATGCGTGGGGATCCTTCTCGGAGGCGTCTCTTGCTATTCTTTCAAAGCCAGACAATACACTGGCTTAGCCAAGAGATTGCCTACGATGTCGAGGACTTCACATCGACCCTTCGACGTTGCAGGATGAGCTGCGCATGCCGCCCAAAGAAAAGTGCCGCAGGACTTTGTCCAGAGAGGAAAGTCACCTTTCTCATCCGCAAATCACGGTACGAAGGTACTTCTACAGAGAGACACGCCTGACAGGGGCCTGGTTCTGCGGTGTAATGTGAAGTGTGATTCGACGTCACTCGGAACAGTACTTCTACGAGGCATATCGGGACCAAACAAGTGCCAGCGGCAAAGCGAATACCCTTGCACTAGTGCTTACCAAAGGCTCCAATCATGACCACCTGTCCACCTGGCTCTGGGGACTCATCTGCCATTGATGATCTACACCTGCTGCCAGAACCTATTGTCACTGCTTCGATTCAGGGGCATAAGTGGACACTGGACAGTCCCACGCAACTTGAACCAGGGCCATATTGTTGAGTGAGCATTAAAAAAGGTGTATATTATGCTCGCCCGGCAGTCGGATCGACTTGCCTGCATGATTGGGTTATTCTCGTGGGATTGCAACGAGAGTCATTCGTATCGAATGCATCCTGAAAAGTCTAGATGCTCGTCTGTCAATAACCTAAGACGTAAAGCAATATCATAACAATTTCTATTGGAGTGACGGGATAAAGATAGGCGGCATCCCGCATAACAATTATTTTCATGACAAAGAAAAGGAAATCGATCACTGTCGCCATACTGGTCTTGAAATCTATGAAGTCATTGAAACGACAAGGTGTTGCTGATTCATGCAGCCTCATGAAGACGCCCTTATCGAGATATGTGAAGCTGGTCCTTGTTGGAGACATGTCCGTTGTCCGCATAATAACATTGAATAACTACTTGAAAGGCATTGTCGGTGCAGGGATTGCGGCTTTTTGAATATACAGACCTCTTATCGATGTAGAGGCACCATGCACAATGGAAGCGCAGGGTTGAAGGGTGGCTGGTATTGCCCCGAGTAATCTACCACACCAGAATTATTAGTATTGTGTCTCTAGAGGTAATTTGTAGGAGTAAAACAAGAAATCTAGCAGGTTGCTCAGAAGTCCATATAGATCATCGCAGCTAAAGAATCTAGCTGCTGACATAAGAGGTACCAGAAAAAATGTATTGTAGGATATCATCATAAGAACGCAAAGCGAAAGGCCGATCTGGAGGGTATGGCAACATACCATATCTGATTCAGTCTTATCAAGAGGGATTGTTGATGATGGTAGGTATCATTTGAATCTCTCAATGGCGACACGAAAGCCAGCACCAACGATGAGCTGAAAGAGCTTAGGATTTTACCTTTGTCGTTTGGTGTACAATGGAGTCAATGAGAGTCCAGGAATGATCAGACTTTTCTTCCCAAGCACTAGCGCTCGCTTAATCTAGCGCGCCAAGCCCACACAGCATATCGCGACGTAGGAGTACTCTTTCTCTAAGTATTTTCAACCACCGAATCCACCACAACCATGGGTCGCCTCCACAGCAATGGCAAAGGCATATCGGCCTCCGCTATCCCGTACTCCCGTACTCCGCCATCATGGCTGAAGTTGACCCCCGACGCCGTCGTGGAACAAATTTGCAAGCTTGCAAAGAAGGGCGCAACACCCTCGCAGATTGGTGTCGTACTCAGAGATTCGCATGGAGTTGCGCAAGTCAAGGTCGTGACTGGTAAGAAACGGATGGGTTTCGTTGCTACACTGGCGACGCCAGCGGTGGAGGACCAAGACTAACTTGCAATGGCAGGAAACAAGATCCTACGTATCCTCAAATCGAACGGTACGGTGGCCTTTACATGAAGACACGATACGGCTATACCCTATATGGTTGCTCTACATTGCGCTTCGTCGCACTTATGCCTCTGCTTGGTCTTTGACTGACGGAGTGATTTCGACGAATAGGCCTTGCACCAGAGATTCCTGAGGACCTCTACATGCTGATCAAGAAGGTACGGTCCTATCCGCCAAGCAACTGCCCTCCTCCGAATTCCTTGCTCTTGTTGTTTTTGTTACGACTTTGATAGCCCGCTGACAATTGCCAGGCCGTTGCCGTTCGCAAGCACCTTGAGCGCAACCGCAAAGATAAAGACTCCAAATTCCGCCTCATCCTGATCGAATCTCGCATCCACCGCTTGTCGCGGTACTACAAGACCGTTGGGGTATTACCGCCGACGTGGAGATACGAGAGCGCCACGGCTAGCACACTGGTCGCTTAAAGTGGGAGACTGGTGGTGGCGAGCATGGCTTTGAATGACGAAAGGCGCAGAGTTGTTGCTGGGGTTGCTGCTCTTAGGTGGAGATGAGGGGCAGGAAGCATCAATTGAACAAGTCACAAACAATCCACGAAGGCACATTGACGAAATGTGATAATGTTTCAATCGTCGATGTTGAGCTACCGCTTCTCAACTTCGAGACAGCCACCCATCCTGGGTATCTTATGTGAGGTGACCAACCACCCCCACCCACAAACGCCGTCGCTATGTTCATACCATCATCCTTAACTACGGCCCTTCAATATCCTTGCTCCTCTTAATCAGATATTCACCGAGCCAACGTATCGGCTCATCGGGTCTAGTAGATGTTACATTCAGCTGTGCTCTGTGTCGTTGCGCAACCTCAACTTACTTCAGAGTGACCAATCTTTTCAATCCCTCCACCAGCACCCCAGTGACTTTCTCATTTAGATAACGGCGGGCCGGCGCGCCGTGTGAAGCGGCTTTGGAGGGTATGGTGAGAGTTTCAGCGACGCCGTTGAAGTTTTGGCTCGGAGTGGAATGGCGTGGCATTGTGGAAGATTGTCTTTGCTGTTGCGGGATAGGTGATGGCTTGCGGATGATAAGTTAACCTGTTGTTGTTTTGCACGATAAACGCAATGGGCTGACATACAGCGGCTTCACTCATCAGAGTGTCAGCTTGAATAGTAATGGGCTCCGGTTGAGCTTCTGTTTGGTGACTCTGTTCTTCTGGGGGTGGTTGTGCAGGTATGGGTTCAGGTAGGCTCTGTGGTTGAACTTGAGCTTCCGAGACCTGAGCCACAGGCTGGTCAGGGACTTGGGGCTGCACATCTTGTAGTGTTTGCTCGGCCATTGTGGGGTTTGTGTCGTTCTTCTCGTATTGCAACCCAGGTCTTCGAGTCCTTCAGCTTGCTTGGCCTAGTGCGGCGCTTGACGCGTCTCTCAGATACGCGACGCGATTGGGCTCTTTATTTAAATGATCCTTCACCTCAAATTACTGCAATTTGGCCAATGTACAAGTCTTTGTCCATGGCCTTAGAGCCACGGAGTCCTGCATCCCACAACCAGATGCTAGGCTGCAAAATCCGCCATCCGTCTTCCACCAACTTCGATGAGGAGTTTAAGACTCCGATAGCGAAGCGCTTAAAGAGGCTTGACAGCACAAATAGCTCTTTGTCTAGGGATGGTCTTGACGAAGAAGATGATACCCTCAAAGTATCACCCAGAAAGCCCAGTTACCGAGAGATCGCGGATTCAGAGGCAGAAAGTGACGATGAAGACCTTCTACCGCGAGCTAGTCAAACCGAACTAGAGAATGCTCTACCACCAATCAAGACGGACAAGGCGGCTATTGCTGAATATGAAGCCACGCGAGCTGCCGAGAATGCGGATTCACTGGATCTTCAGGGAAGACTAGGTCAGAGAAAATGGCTCAGGGGCAAGAGCTCGATCTATGTCGATGCATTCAACCTGGCGTTAGAGACAGTGCTGGAGGATGAGGCCCACTTATTTGATGAAGCCGAGATAGCTGTGTTCGAGCAATGGAGAGGCTTGAGTTATGAAGGCCAGTATCTGTAGGTAGTTCTCTTCTTGTAGCCAAACCACGTATTCCTGAACTGGTGAGGCTGAGTCTCGTGCTAGATATGTGCGTCTTTTCCTTCGTAAAACTGCCGCCTGGCATAGAATCAATCGCCTAGGCTACTATGGAGACATTGGCGATTTATCTGCGGCTGTCGAGGAGTTGCTTAAACCCCGAGCAGTGCCAGCTGTGACGTCTGAAGCCCAAGAAAACCCTGGCGAAGCTGAGCCACCAATGGATAGCGTGCTGGAAGGAGCCTTCACCTTCGCTGATGGCTCTGATAAGCACATCAACACGCTAGAGGAAGCTTCTTCTCTTCTCCGGTTGGACGAGCTGAAAGAAATGGGCAAAGGTGCGAAATTGCAAGGCAAAACCAAGCGCGAGCTGCTCAATGCTCTCCGTCGAACAAGCTCCGTGCAACGTGGCTTAGGTTTCTCCAGCCTGAAGCGCTCAGACACAGAGGAATCCGGCAAGTCGGAAGCTTTCCCAGACGAGAATGGCAACGAAGACCAAGATTCAGAAAGCGTCAGCTCCAATAGAGACTCGCACTACCTTTGCAAGATTCTTCGCAGCACCGGTCCCTGTATCCGTCTCTCCTCCCCTGTCTTTAAGCTCTTCGAACGTGTCCACCTCGTGTTCTACCGCTCCACAGAATGGACCGAGAAATCCCTTACCACCATCATCCTCGCCCGCATCTCCCGCCGCAACTTTCCCATCTACATTGTCTCCCGCTCCGCCAACATTTTCCAATCACGCTCCTCACTCCTTGAGTTCGAAGCCTCTATCCGGACCCAATTCCGCATTGACAACATCCTCGAATTCAACGGCACCCCCAAGAAGAACGATCTCCACGCCGTCAAAGACATCTTCGAAGAAGTTTATCCCCGCTGGCGAGTCCTTCTCGCAGAAGAACAGCGCAAAGAAGACCGCGTGTATGAAAGCGGCGAGGGTGCCTACCTACGACGCTTCTCCCCAGCATGGGTGTACACGCGCATCGTCCACAAAGGCACCGCCGTGCTCGGCCGCTTCAAAGAGCACAAGCGCGAGCACGAGATGCTCACCGAGCTACTTGAGCAGCATCTCTTCCATGCAGCGCGCCGAGGGTCGTGGTACCAGCGGAAAGCGCTGCTGGAGGAACACTACATGTGGGCCTTAGCACCCTCCCCAGGGCCGCATTCTGAAGACGCGCAAAAGAAACACTGGAAACGCATCGCCCTCGCCACCTGCGAGGACGGCCTCCAAGACCGCACCTGCCACCTCATCTACCACCACGACCTCCAGAAACGCATCCTGAAGCTCGAGAAACAGCTCAAGATCCCCAAACGCCAACAGCACGACTTCCTGCACGTCCGCCTCGCCAAACCTATCGAGCGCTCCATCTCCGGCATCCGCATCGAGCACCGCACGCCCACGCCCAAAGGCCGACGAAACAGCTCCCCGCACCCCACCACCACCACGACCCTCGGCCGCCGCGGCGCCAAAACCATCTGGCTCGACGAGCACGAAGGCAACGGCGAATGCAGCGTCGAAGCCATGTGCCTGTCCTCGTACCGCGCCTCGGGCTGGAAAGGCTACCACAGCGAAGGCGGCATCGTGCGCACGCTGTTCGGCTACCTCTTTGCCGACATCCTCTTCACGTACGTGCCCAACGTCTTCCAGACCGCGTACCAGAGCTGCCCGCTCGACCTCTTCACCGACGCCTTCTACCCCTCGCGCGCGAGCGAGATCAACCGCCGCCTGGCCGATATCGGCAACGGGCTTGCCGAGCATCTCATCAGGGAGGTGTGGGAGCGGGAGCATGAACGGCAGACGTGCATCGTGGGCATTGATTGGACGTTTGAGCTCGAGGACTTGCTGGCGATTGTAAGGGCTTTTGATGGCAACTGGGAGGGCTTGGCGACGGTGTGTAAGGTCATGGCGCAGGAGTATCAGCAGCGGGGAGGGGGCATCCCGGATCTGTTCCTGTGGCATGAGGAGAGGGGGGAGGTGATGTTTGCGGAGGTGAAGAGTGAGAATGATCGGCTGAGCGATACGCAGAGGCTTTGGATACATGTGCTTACGGGGGCCGGGATACGGGTGGAGCTGGCGAATGCGGTTGCGAGCGAGGTCAGGGTCACATAGAATTCATGGTAAAGGTTTTGGTATAGCTAAAACGTTCGCTATCCACAAGAACTCCGGACATCTCCATTTCCCGATGTCTCATCCTCCCGAATGCTACCCATCGCTATCACGTGAACCCTCCCAAGCACCTCGCTACCGACACCCCGGCTGGGCGCGCCGAGGCCGGAGATGGCCTGTTGCACGATGTGAGCAAGAAACTGTAGAATTGCGAACGCTGGAATGACAAGTGAAGTGCTTACCTAGACCATCTCCGCCTCACGCTCCTCGGCGCACTTACGCTCGAAATCGGTCTCCTCTATCACCTGGTCGCACGCACCCGCGAACAAGACCGTACCCAAAATCGAAGAACCCCCACCCAGGACGATCACCCCCGCCCATGGATACTGTATATCATGGATCAAAACCCGCATTGACGCGATAGCTTGTTAGGCAATCGTTGGGGTTGGTACGTACCTTGTCATGGTGCTTGAAGAAGACGTACGGGCTCATAAGCAGAACCAAGCACACCCAGATCAAGCAGATTCGGGTGTTGGTGAGGCCGAACCAGTGCGTCTTTGGCGCTGACACGGGCGCAGCGGGGACAGGGACGCCGTCATCGGACTCCGGGATCTTTTCGTCGTACTCAGAGGCGATGCTCGCGTTGGAGCCAACGTCGGCGGTATTGGACTCAGTGTCGGTCTCGACAATCGCGTGGAGGTCGCTCATGAACTTGGTGGCTTGGGCGACGGTGTGTGGCATGATTTCGCCGCGGGAAGGAGAGCCGGCACGCGTCTGGAAGGGCGTGGAGGTGATTTCGTCACTCATGAACTCGTCGTCCAAGTCATGGTGGAGGGGGGAGTTCTCGATAGTGGCCATTTCGGAAGTGAGTTCTTTGGACGTTTTGTCGCTCGAGGTATTTGTATGACGCTGACGCAGTCCTTAAGAGCTGACAGACTCCATCATCAGTTTATGAAGATGATGTATATAGTGTAGCTGTCGAGTTCCGGGGGTTTTGGAGGGGTGATGATTTTGAGGTGCATTTTTGGCAGCGCGCACAACTCAGGTTGATCTAGCCAAATGGGCACGACAACGACAAATAGTGTGCAGGGGTCTGTTTCGGCGCTGCAGAATCAAAGAGGATCATGGCACATACCTTGTGATTTACTGTTAATGTGTCAAACGCAAGGTGGTTGAAGTTGTGAACGTCTTCGAAGGATGGTGGTGAGGTTTTAGGAGGATGTCGTAGGGCAGGCATCTTGTATGCAGAAGACGTCTGGGCGCCGGCTTCTAGACGCGGCGGCTATTCCGCACCTACTGCTCAAGGACCGACATTATAGTGAGTTGTACAAAGGTATCAGAGGCCTAATTTTATTGGGGAGTGTCTTCCGTCCATAGACATCCACAAGGAAATCACTAGACAGCAGTCTTACAGCCAGGGGCACTGATATCGTCCGTTAACAGATCTCCAATCAAACCTGAACAACCGTGCAACATATCCTGGAGACAAGATCAGGGTCCAATAGCCCTCAGACTAAAGATGGACAGGACTCGTCCTCTTGCTTCCTCGATCATGGCTCTTAGCATCAGGTTACTTTTCTCACCCTGCTAGCTCTGGAAGAAGATGGATCCCTTCTCCATACTCTTGGCCCTGGAAAGGGTATGCAAGCACCTTGGTCTGGCATGAGAAAGCAGGTACTGGTAGCTTGGATTCCTCCACTGCAAAGTAAGAAGATGGTAACCGTACGACGTAGACTGAACCATGGGGCTGCCACTATCGCAGAAGAGATTAGTCAACCCACATTGTAGGGCTTTGTGATATTACTGACGTAGAGCGCTATGGTAGATCGAGACGTGAACCGAAAAATACCACCGAAACCATAGAGGGATATCTACCATGACCCAATGGCCTCAGATTTCCCTCCACTTACGCCCTGACGCCATGGCTATGCTCAAATGTCGATGCCCCTGGACAGGAATAAGGAATATGCACACCTCACGTGAGCGGTAGTTTCGCTCAAGTGCCGCCTTTAGGAGACTGCTTTCTTGCCTGCAACCGCCGGACTCCTACACCAATGGCCACAAACCGGTTCTCCTTTGGGTGGAAGGCGGCACGGACATCTAACACACAGTTGGCTTTTGAGCCGACAAGCTCGACAAGTCCAGAAACCATGACAGTACCACGCTCTGGAGGCGTGTGGGGGAACTTCCAGGTTTTGAGGAGTGAGTTCTTGAAGCTTGTCAGGGCTGAGCTAAAGTCGGTCATGACACCAAGCAGGCCCAGAGACTGAAGCCTTTGCTTAACCTCGGACGCCTTCGCCGCATCTGCTGAGGATAGGTTGGGCGATGGTACAACAGGCAGCTTATCTGCTTCTGCGCCTTGCCCTGCGACAGCGCCCGATGGTTTTTCCTGGCCTTTGTCTCCTTTTGCAAGTTCTTGGAAGTCGACGACTTTGGTAGACGTTGACTCTGGCTTGACCTCGGATTGGATACCTAGCATTTGCTTGGCTCTCGCCACCTGCAGAGACCAGAGAGTACTGTAGCTTGACCACATGGAAACAGCAATAGACTTGGGCCAAAGAGCAGCTTCCAAGCGAGATACTTGCACTGGATCTACGGGCCTAGTGGTCCATGCAATGTAACTGTCGGCGATTTCAATCCTATCAGGGATGAATATCAATACATTCAACGTCAAGAAGTGACCCGACGTACCCCGACCGCTCGAACTCAGGTGGCGGACCGTCTGGAAAGTCAATATCCAACCAATACTTTCGAGGCTGGATAGGCTTTCCCAGTTGCTTCTCAAAGTTCTTCATGCTCGCTATGTGGCGGCCGATCAAGCCTACAAGTTCATCTATGGGATTCTTAGTGGTCTACCAGGCGCTCAAGAATCGAACTATACGTACTTCGGACAAGCTGACTCCTCTTCTTGTCTTTTGAGAATTCTATGAAGCTCTGCCATTCAGGATCTGTGCCTTTGTAGAAAGTCTGTGGGAGCTTTCGCGCAAATCCTAAGGGTACAAAGATGGCGTCTTCGGGCATCTCATCGGGTATCTGAACATCTTCTTCCTTCTCTTCGCCTTCTTTGACCACGGCATCATCTTTACGCTCGGTGTTCGTGCCTTTCTGGCCCTCCAACGCTGCGATTCTTTCTTTCTGCCCTTCCTGCTCTGCTATCTTTTTGAGCGGGTTCCATGGAGTGTCTAGGTAGAAAAGACAGAATATTGCCGCGACACTCGCGTGGAGAGCGACCCTCTTCGACGACCTGAAATTCCCCAATCAGCTGCCGAAGCTGCGTTGTATAACTGGAGGGTAAACACGGTACCTCTTCGCCCGGCTTTCCCTAATGTGTACATGCTGTACTGCGAAATTACCGTTCTGGCGGGCGAGGGAAGTGGAATAAGGGAATGAGCGAGGAGGAAAGGTTGAGAGTCTCCGCGAGGTTCTGTACATGGGCGTGGGGCAAAGCCCGCTTCAAGAAGGGGCGACGGCTTGCAAGTCTCTGATATTGGTGAATTGGGAGCTGAGTGTAGTTTCTGATACATAGGATGGACCGAAAGCGCCTCCGCTTAAGGTGACGAAATGTTCTATGAAGAAGAGTCACACGGTAGCTATAGATGCTCTCAAGCCTTGCATCGAAAAGTAAGGGAAGCCGAAAACCAATAGCTTGGCGCCAAGCCCACATGTGCTCGCCGCCTCTGGATCCGAGGACAGGCTTGCGAGATCGCCATTGTCGACCTCATCACCGCTTGAGGCTCCCAGGTCTCTCATTCAGCCCTTAATTCAAGATGAAGTCGCTTGCCATCCTCTCGTTAGCGAGTGCGGTCGCTCAAGTAATTGCAGCTTCACCTGAAGCCTCGGTATACCTCTCCGATAGCAGCCAGCAACATCACACTAAACCTCCTTCGATATCTCCACTTGAAGCCAGATTACTCTTTGCCCAACGATTAGGACTCTCAAGCTATGATAGCTTAGGGGATGTATCGGACTCAACGTTGGAGCTTCTCAATCTATATGGTGGTGCACAGAAACAGCTCTTTCATGAAGAGCAATGGCAAAGTCCGAGCAGATTGCTGGCTATTGTAGAAGGTGTCGAACATCCAGAAGGTATGCTCGTCGGAGACGCTCTAACCTCTAAAGCGATTGCTCAACGCAGGTACTAGAAATTACTGACTCGCAACCTACATTAAAAATACAAGGGCCGCCTTCCTCTTCAGACAATTTACAATTGGTGTCAGACCTATTCCTACAAGATAAGCATCGGAGAGAGCTCGTGCAGGACGCCACACGGAGCGGTATCGCCTCCAACGTATGCCTATACGAGCTCCGGGAGGACGGCAAGATCGGTGGTGGGATCCTCGGTGGACACAGTGTGAGCGGGCCGGTACACGTCTACATAGCTCACAACTGACGCAAACACAGGGAGATGGGGGATGCGACTATGAAGACATGCATATCCAGACCGATTATTCAAGCCAGGAGCAGCGATATCCCTCTGTCTCAGCCGCATATCTGCTCAAGATCTATAGGCACGACGCCCCCGAGCAAACCGCCTTCATACACGACTCGACGCTTGAAGGGATGAGGGGAGCCGCTTACACCGAAGCATTCAGAGAACTACGAACCTCCATCCGACAGATGCTCTCCCTCCCAAACACCCAATCAACCATCATCTTCATGCCACTCTCCTCCTCATCCCGCAAACGCTCCACCTACGGCTCATACACCTCTTCGACTCAGCTCACCCGCCGCGCCCAGGCCCCAACCGAAGAACCTCTCTCGTTCCTCCCGACCACATCCTCTCAGCCCTCCGCCTCCGCCCAAAACATCTCCACCAGCCCCCGTCCCTTCACCTCCGTCCTCCCCGTTTGCCACGCCACCCTCGAATCCGCCAACGCCGCCACACGCAACTGCTCCGGCCATGGCACAGCCTACAAGAAATACACCACCCAGCTCGGCGAGAACAAAGAGATCGATTGCTTCGTATGCAAATGCACGAAGACAGTGACTACAGACAGCGAGGGTAGGACGAAGACGATTTACTGGGGCGGGCCAGCGTGTCAAAAGAAGGATATCAGCGCGCAGTTCTGGCTGCTGGCAGGGTTGGGCATTATGCTTGCGGCGACGGTGAGCTGGGGCGTCGGGCTGCTGTTTAGCATCGGGGAGGAGGAGCTGCCGAGTGTCATCGGGGCTGGGGTGGCGGGGCCGAGGGCGCAGAAATAGGTTGTCGGGAGAGAGGTGTGTAGAGTATAGGGGCTCGCTGGAGGGTACATATGCTTCTGTAGTGGCGAGAGCATTCGGGCACGTAGGCGTTACATGTAGGCACATCGATGGTTTGAAGCAACGCCTTACTTTACTACCTCCCACATCTTATGTACACCCTGCCTCCCCTATGCCTGCTTCTCCTACTCACCCAGCCACGTGCCATCTCAGCTACCTCCTCAGTACAGCCGTCTCAACACCCTCATCATACAAAAGCCAGCCTTGTCAATCCACCCATCGTCCCAGTTCGAAAACACCAACCCTCCCACCTCCCGAACTCCTCCCATATAACTCACCTCACCCAGCTTCCCTACCCATGAATCTAGCATGGACGTCAGGGACGCCTACATTCGTAGTATGCTAACCCAGCTCTCACATAGCCACGTTTGAAAAAGCGTTACATCGAAGAAAGACTCCACCACCCCGGACAAGCCGGCAGCAGCAATGTCCCCCTCTTGCCTATCGCGGTGATATCGTGTGGCCTACGCCGCCCTTGGTTCCCAATACACAGGCATTATTAGCATGATGGGGTGAGGAGCTCCTACCCTGTGTCGAGATAGCCCGCCCTACCCCTAGTTCCCACTACACGGACGTTAGCATGACGGGATGGGAGGGGATCCTACCGTGGAGATATGCCGTTTCGAGATAACCTGGTTGTTGTCAGATGTTGTAGGGGAAGGGATGGAAGGAGGGGGGGATGATGAAATACTGGGTCTGTGAGGGGTTGCAACATATATGAGAGTTGCTTGCCTCTAGGGCTGATTAGGCGGTGGGATTAATTGATTATAGAAAGGGGGGGATAGGGATTTTGCTTACTTTGACGTAAGGATTTGGGTTGCCACCATGCGGACTCTATACGAGAAGACTATCCTGCTGTTGTTAGATGTCCGAGCTCAGTGCGGTAGAGATGGGGAAGACATACCAAAGGCTGTGCCCGACTTCATCACCAATGCTTAGCAGCCCCATCCATCAAGAAATTTGTTTGAGAACTACCCAAACAACATCAGCAACCTCGGCCCTCAATAGCCTCGGTGTTCTAAATCCGCAGATCGCAGACAGCCCGGAGATGCAGAGGACCAATTTCAATGTTTTGGTGATTGTTTTCTGGGGAGATTCAAATGTTTTTGGGTTCCCTCGCCGGCGTCCCCTCCCAGAGCTACCGGCTCGGGGGTTTTGTGGGTTTTTTGTGGAAAAGAGCAAAAGCGAAAGCCAAACAGTAAAAGGAAATCAAGCGCGAGCATGGATAGAGCGACGGATAAACAAAGGGAATTACTACCAACCGTTTCTCCGAGTAACAACTCCCCCACGCAGCGAAGTATGCGGAAGCGGAGGATGGGTATGCGTTGGGGGTTCATCAGCCCATGTCGACGTCGCCGTCGGCATCGACATCGTCCCCCGTCGGCCCATCGCGGATCCACTTCGTGCGCGGGAAATGCACCTGGTTGTGCCCATCCGGCTCAAGATACCTCTCAATCCACCGGCCTCGCACATCGTTATGCGTCTTGAAAGCCACACGCTTGAAGCGCCGCTCGTAGGGGGATCCAAGCAGCTCGGTGTGAACCGGTGACTGGCCCTTGTAGTTCCAGCGAGTGTACTCCTGGACGAGCGAGGTGGCTGCAAAACGCACAGAGCGCTTGGGCTTTGTGGGCGGAAGAGTGAGGCAGGGCTTGACTGCAAGCGCCGCTGGCTTTTTAGGGCCGCGGTGCTTGTGGATAGGTGGCACGGACCGTACGGGTTTCAGCCGCGGGATGGGGCAAGGTGTAGCCTCGCTGAGGGCAGGTGGTGGCCTGCGAGCAGGAGAGAGGGCAGTGACCTTTGCCGCCATCGTCGTGGCATAATTGTCCGTACAGCCTGAGAACCAGGTGCGTACCCGTTGTGGGCTTTCTCCGCCGTTGACAGATACAGCCACCGCTTTCGTAGACTCTCTTGGCTGGGGAAGCATCTTGCGATGGAGCCATGCCTTGAGCTGTCGCCAGGAGCCGGGTCTGCGGGTGAGGCAGAGCACCGGAGCGTGTACTCCTTCGATGTCTGCAGCTGCCAACGTAGCCGCAGGCCTAAGCTTGCCACACCACTGCAGGAGCGGTGCGCTGAGCGTTACCGCTGCGGTGGAGAGGCCGTACCCCGACCAACTTGCGCTGATCGGGGGTGGGAGGAGGGAGGGGAAGGGAGCAAGCGATGCCGAAGCAAAGCTTGCAGGGGAGATGAGGAGAGTGAACATTGTGCAGGCTAGTCTTTCATGTAACAATGCAATCATGTACAGAGAGCAGAGTAATCCAAACCGGCGAGGAGAAAAAAGGAGGAGAGGAGAGGGCGGGATGAGATGGGGATATTTATGAGTGCCCGCTAGCGCGGTAAACAGTGATATTCACTGTTGCTCTGCCTAGCAACAACGGACCGAATGTCGGCCCTTTGGCGACCATGATACCTAATGCAACCCTTTGGTTCTCATGTGTGCTTTCGATGTGGGCATCCATATAGCTGGTAATACGTCTTTCAATTGATACATCAGGATAGTCAAGATGTTTTGCCCTAATGCCAAGCTTTGTGTTAAAGGGGTAGAACAATTTGGGCCCAAAGAGCTACTGGGACCTAGACGCGCACTACCTCATAAGGAGATAGGGGAGGAGAGATCATCAAGAGCACGAATCAACTAGCTGCAAAAATCAAAATCCAAAAAAGAGAAACGTACCTGATACTATGGGTGAGCTCGACGTCGTAAAGTCCGAATACTAATGCCGGTCGCTCGATGCGGTCGGGGTCCCCATATCCGTACTCAAAGGCCTTTGCGAGTGAAATGCTTGTCGACGGATTCGAACCCTGGGCTGCCCTAGACCAGTGCGACCGGACTGAACCAAACGGTTGTACTACGGAGACGGTTAGCTGAAATATGTTCTTTGAAAGAAAATATAAAGAAAGAAATATCTCTGTGTCAATTCGATTCCAATATGGTGCGCGTCTTCGATGTCGGATCCTGGTTGAGACTCTACCAGACTCAGTCCACATATCACGTGTGCTGGCGGGATACTGGCAGAATTAACGACGACCAGCCCAAAGCGTTCTCTCAACTGCTCCCATAACCAGCGACGGCCTTGCCAGTCTCTCGAATAAACCAATACGTCGATGCCTACCAGTCCTAACTGGTCAATCTCTCAAGGTCATCACACAAGTGTCCCCACCAACAAACAATCAATCTGCTCTTCCAGCTGCCAATTGCAGAAGCTTTCAAATCAAGCCGGCGTAGTTCATGGGTATCGTTGAGAGAATTCTCTTGCCTGAAGAGCAAACGTAGGAGCCTCACAAGCACTGCCATCGCTCCGATGACTGAGCCCAGTGTGCATTTGCCGGACGATGAGGTTTATATCCCAACAAATATTCTTCCCACATCGTACCTAGCTAGACTCGGAAATCCAAAACGTAATGCTCAGTCACCAAATTTCGAGCCGCGTTCTATACCAAAGTTATGCATTAAAATAAGCCAAGCCGGACTCACGGTCTTAGCAAAACTTTCTATCAGGCAGTAAGTACCCCGACCATACATCTAATTCGATGATGACTTTCTTTCTGTACACCTCATACACTTGTCGTAATTGCTCGTCTGATTTCCTATCCCATGCTATATCTACTCTCCGTCAGGGTACCCATCACCAGTCATCATAAAGTCAAGGCCGGAAATCAGTCCCACACACACAGATGCAAGGTCAGGGCACCGCGGCGTCCAGGCAATCACTCATGTCACTCTTCACAAGTGCGCCGTAGATTTCTCCCGAGGCAAGAGCCAAGACATAGAGGAGAGGACTCACAACTGCCGCCCAAGCTTATACAATTCACACCAAGTAGCCTATCCGGCCCAACAAAAGCAGCAAGTTAAAGGAGAGAAGTGAGTTCTTGCCTTAAGTCTCAAATCATGAAACGTCATCATTGTTCGCTGTCCATGCACCAATATCAACCCCTATCAACTATACAATAGCCCTCCTGCCATACAGAAATTTGACCAACCATACGTGGATGCAAGATAACCAGAAGAGCAAGAGAAGAAGAACCTCGAGAATCTTAGCGCCCAAACCCATGAGAGAGCACCCCTGTTGTTTTGCAGCGCTATCCGCCTTCTCTTGTGCACATCGGGTTTCCTATAATGAATTCATACGTTTCCCAACTCCAGACGTCCCGTCGGAGGGTCTTGTCCATCGAACTCTTGCACAACTACAAGAGGAAGAAAAAACGTATAGACCGACGTCTAACCGCCAAGCCTTTCTCAAGCTGACTAATACCCTATATCTCTTCCCGTCATCAATTTGAGACACCAACCGAATCTCAAACTCCAACACCCAAAGCGGAACTTCCCACTTAATGGTCTCCTCCCGTCTCAGCTCCTCCTTCCCCCATCAAGTCCCAAGTTTTCGCGAGCCTATGATGCGCCTCTCGGTGGTCATGGCAAGCACTATGATTGTGGAAGGCTACAAGTAGACCAGAAAGGCCGGCCCTTTCCGAGCGTCCGTACACGCTTGCGCTCGATCCAGAAGGTCGCACAGGGGTGTTTCGAAAGGCGAGCTGACGGAAGAAAAGGTGGCCTTGCTGCAGGGTCCACGTCCTCAAGTCACCTGCAGGCTGCAGACTCGACCAAGGGTGAAGTGATGGGACCGTGGTAGGGCGACTAGTGTAAGCCACATACGCAATTATGATGAATATGGCTGCAGGGGCGGAAACGCTTGTGATGGCGCTGTGCCGCTGAATCGGGAGGATGACGATGTTGGGACCAGAAGTGGTTGCAGGGAGCGTTGGGGGCTTGAAGTCGTTGTGGGAGAGTGGAACAGGATAGGGCATCTTTGATGGTGCTCTTTTTGCGAAGAGAGCCACGTGCTGTGATGTAGATGTTGGGTGACTTTTGGGACTCCGGTAGTTCCAAAACATTATTCTCCATCTGCAAATAAACCCACTATTATGGAGGGCCATAACATACGCACAGAATCATGATCAGAGCAAAATAGTATTATAGATAATGCCAACGAAGGACACCTTATCGCCTCAGCGAATGTGGGTATAATTAATTGATTCATACAGAACCCACAGACCCTTGATACTAAACTCCCAAACACCCTGCTAAAGGCCCATTGCAATGGCCTGCGACAATGCTGTAATGACTGCTCTATGAGGCGTGATAATGATACACAGCGGAATATGCAACAGTCTACCGACAAGTCCCTATGGCTCGCGAACGTTGCAATATTTGTCGAACGACTGCGCAAGCGACAACGTATGGTGTGTTGCGCAAAATGACCAGACCTGGACCGTAGAATCGAAATGTGAGACTGTAAGCAAATCATAATAGAAAGTATCATTTGTCGGAAACCCAGGAGCCTTCCGGTGAGCCTTGGTCAGACATGTGATCGCCCTTGTGAACCTTACGATGACGACGAAGGTTTGAAACCACGGAGAAATGGCGGCCGCAACCATCGACTTCGCACGCGTATGGTTTCTCCCCGGTGTGACTGTACATATGAGTCTGGAGCGAGCTTGGGCGGGTGAAGCGTTTGTCGCACACCTTGCACTTGTGCTTTTTCTGTGTGCTCGAAGAAATCTTCGAGTTGAATTGACCCATCATCGACTGAGGTGCGGGTAAGCCGGCGCCGCCGATCAAAGCAGATGGTCGCGGTAGTGTCCTTGAGCCGATAGAGCTAACAGAATCTACTTCTGACTGGGAGCTGTAACCTGAAACAGACGAGTCGACGGAGTCGTAGTATGAGCCATAGCCCGAGCTGGAGCCCGAGATCGAAGAGTGTGAGGGATGGGAAGAGTGCGAGGAGGGAAAGCCATAGCAATCTGCAGAAGACTGTCTTTGCCGGCCGTAGATATTTCTGGGTGTAGTCAGATCCTGGCTCATTGCAACCATTCCCCGCCCAGTATCAAGCGCATCGTATGCGTCATGGTGTGATGAACCTGATGAATTGCTTGCATGTGAGAGCCGTCGTCCGCTGTCTGCCGGATGTTGCGGGATATGAGCGAAGGAGCCAAGGCTATAGGGTGCCGATGTTGGTGCGTAGGAAGGCGATGCGGAAGTAGAGTACCCTTGACCGTACGTGTCCCGCGGTGGGCTCAGCAGTTCTGGTTGTTGCATACCGAGTAATTCTGGTTGAGAATACGATCCACTCGAGAAGTTCGAGGATGCGGTACTTGGATTGGAGGCGTGGGAGATAGAGACATTGCTCCTTCTGACAGCCTGCTGCCTCTGGAGAGAGTCGAATGCTGAGTGACCGGAACTAAGTGATGTTGGGAAAACCTGAGATGTCGAAGGGCCAGACGTCGAGCCTGCCCAAGGGTTGGTGAAAGACGGTCCTGGGAAAGGCATGTGGTCGTAGTGCATTCCACCACCGAGATGGCGGCTTTGAGGATCCAATGTCATCGTCATTGTCACTCCCTTGCGAGATAGGAAGTGAGGTCGGTATGCGGACTAAGGTTAGTCTGCGCTCCGGGAATGGTCAATCGATGCGACCAAGTTTTATGTCGGAGGGGTATTTGCGCGTTGCTGTGATTCTTGAAACGCGACGATAGGATATATGCTGCGAGTGAAGGCAATCAATGCAATTGCTTCCAACCTCGTACGACAATCGCTGATGCTGCAGTGTACAGATACAATAGTAAACCGGACGATCAAATTGATCAACGTGTGACGTTTGGATTGTGTGGAGAACAGATTGTGTTATTCGAAAGAAGGAGGGAAAGGTGTCTCTAGATAAGCTTGGTGGGTGGGTAGGAATGGTCGGAGGACTGGGGTGGACAGGGGGGAAGGGTGATGAAGGCGTACAGGGCTTGCAACAACCACCTCTGTCAATGGCTTGCACAGTTGCACCCAAACCCACACGCTAGAGAGGGAGGAGATGTATTTTGATTTGCTCCGCAGAAGCAGATGCGACGTCAATTTGCCGAATATCATGGGAGGGCGGGACTAGTTTAGAACCAGCCTAGCGACTGGGCAATATCGTCGTTAGCAGCAAGCCACCAAAAAGCCACCGAGCCCTTCTCGATCAGTGCCGGCGCAGGCTTGCAGTCGCTAAACGTCCGTGAAGGATCAAGCCTTGTCACAGATTCGGGTGATGGTGTGCTGGGCATGCGCGACGAGGTCAGGGGTTATTGTTGTTCTTCACTTTAGACTGGTGTGAGTGGGGGACGAAAGGTGTGGACGGCTTCCTCTGTCCGACGTACTCAGTTCCACTGGTTGGTTTTCTGCTCTGCCGTCACCGTGGCTGTACCCAGAAACGTTGTCTCGATTCGTGGTGCAACACAACCGTTCAACTAAGATCCTAGACAACTCCACGGAACTGTAGCACCGAGATGCTGCATTCATGGCAAGTTCTTGGCTATTCCCGGACCTGGCCCAGGCCGGTGTAGGTACATGTGTCGAGACGTTCGATCGGCCTCTATTGGGTCAACGGTGTTTCTAATATTACTTTGATGACTACGCAAAGTGAGGCTCCTCTGAGCCAAATAGACCAGCACGAGTGACCCACGAGCCTCGATGCACAATTGCCACTTGTAGATCATGGATGTTTCCTGCATTGTTCTCCAGAGCTGGTAGCAATGTCAGAAATAGGTCTTTCAGAAGATCATTAGTAGCATATATTCATAGCATCCTCTTCACCATCAACTCGAGTACATCATAGGTAGAGCAATGAGAAAGCATAGGTGTTGTCCCATAAGGTTCCCATAAGGGAGCAAGTCCTGAACAGTTGAGACCACCGCATTGGGACCATTCAGAAGCCCATCTGGTGGCATCTACTTCTTGCTGTTCCTCATACCCACATGTACTAGGAACCTCACGCAGGTGTCAGACCTGCTTTCAACTCCTTCTCCGCGGTTTTGATAGTCGATATACCCCCCGACTCTGTTCTAGGCTTGCCCAGCCCCTAGCGGGAAAGGCGTTTCGCCTGGATTGCAAGACCGAATCAGAACACCGAGATGCCACGACGACCGGAAGAAGACAGCGATGATGACGCTTATCTCCCGCACAGATTGCGGAACCCTTCCCTGATGCCAAGACGGCCAGGGGATCGCAAGGTGGCTTCGGCAAAGGCGTGTTGCCAGTTAACGCGCAACAGCTGACGTTGGAAAACGTCATTGTGCGCCAACTCTGAGACGCCGTGCAGGCGGCCACACTTGATTCGCTCATCCGTTCAACATCCTCCGTTCGCTGTCGTCATTTGGTAGCAGGGTAAGGCAAAAACAACCACCAGAGAGAGCGGGGAAAGTCCGAAGTATTCTTACGCCTTGACGTTTTGTTCTTCAAGGTGTATTGGGATCCCAGTTCTATGGATGCTTTGGCAGGGCCAGCTCGCCAGTGTAGGGTAAAGATCGTCTCCAATCGGGCACAATTGCGGTCGACCCCTGTACTTGAGAGGTCAACGATTGCATGAAATGATGCGAAGCACAAAGCGGCTGACCAGATTCACCTTCGAGCTCACGTTGTGCGAATGCAGGGTACAGCCACCACACCATGGATGTACAAGCAAGCACAGTAGAATACTTCAAGCTTTGATCGGACGGGAGATGTTGCGGTGGCGTCCTCCATACTTAGAAGCCCTTGGGAGAGGTGAGAATAAGGTGTGACGATCCAGCGAAGATCCGGCAGTCGGCGAAGGCATATGATGATCTTCGAAGACAGCCCGATAATAGAACATGGATCCAGACCAAAGCTATTAGTAGAAAGTAGCAAGTCGAGAATAGCCATAGCGAAGAAGTTTTGGCATCACCACCATTGAACCAGTTCATTGTGCTCTAGGTAGTAATCTGACAACCATGATTGTAGGATTATGCATACTTTATAAACGGACGACGAGCCATCCAATCGGCACGTTGGGAAAGATGACCGGTATTATTATGAACTGAACGCACAATTAAAAGTTGTTGTTGGAAAAGGCCTTGGCGTCACAGATTCATTATTTACAGTGCGAATGGCACGGTGGCGTTGCGTTCGAAGGGGTGCCGGTTATGAGAACGTTGGTTTGCTTGAAGACGCTGATGTATGAAGTAGTGGTCACGCTCCTGGGGCTCAGTGGAGTCTTGGGGCTAGATTTTCAATGTGGTACTGAGGGCTAGCAATTGCGTAGACGAGGTTCGAGGACGATTGATCTGCCTGCCAAAGCTTGATGGTTGGGCTCAAAGGACTCAATGTTTACCCTGCGCCACCTGATGCAAGTAGGACCTCCACTATTATACGCCTTTAAATCGCTGTAATAGGTATAAATCAATGGAATCGATCCAACCTTGCCCTGTTCATGGCAATTTGGTCATCGACAACCGTACTCTGGCGAAGAAAATCAGCTTCTCGGCCAATCCCACGTTTATGAGGAAGAAGTGACGGACCTTGTTATTAATTCTTTCGAGATGTCGGTTCTGCTCATCCAGCTCTTTACCAGTTGCTTTTGCTAGAGCGTTGAGCCTCGTAGCAGCACCACCTAGAGCATCCAAATTAGAGTCGATTTCATTCTCCATCTCCTCGTCCTCTGAGTCAGCCTCGAATTGAAACTTCGCTCTTTCAGCCAGGCTCGCTTGCTTGTTGGCCTTCGCCTGAGCGTCTGTCACACTTAATCCTTTGAAAGTGCTTTCGAGGCGTTTGTCCGCCTGGTAGGCTTCCTTCCTTGTCTGTTCTCGTTCCGCTCTTTCCAACCTGTGTCTTTCCATGACGTCGGCGTCGCGTTGTTCGCGGCGCTTTGACGCCGTGAATGGGTTTGACGGGTGGATTGCGAACATGCTACCATTGAGTCTCTTTAGCTCCTTGGCTTTATCCTCCGCCATTCGATTATGATTCGCTGTTAGATCAAGATTTTTTTCCGTGTTGTGGATACGCTCTCCTTGCGCACCCAGACGAGCCAGTGTCCCTCTTCCCTGTTCCTCAGCCATCGCAGCGGCGCGTAACGCATTTCGTGTAGATGAGACGTCACCCTGTTTGAGAAACCGTATTTCTTGCTTGACTGCCTGAACGTCTTCCTCTTCCTCTTCCTCGGCTGTCAATTGGCGATCTCCGTAGGCTTCATAACTTGAAGTGCCACCGTAGTCTCCAGAAGTTCCACCGAGGCCTCCAGATCCCCCACCTTGATTGGCATCCGTATCATACGGTGGAGGCTCACTAGGTTGTTGCTGCCCGTCCGGTCGATCTTTGGATTCCCCAAAGAGCGGCTCCCGAGTTCTGTCCGGCGCCGAATGTGGATTGGTGGCATCCCCTAAGCCTCCATAGCCTCCAGGGCCGTACCTCGAACCCCGTTCTTCTGCCTGGCTCTGCCCTCCGTATCTATCGGCCCCATAACCATTCTGAGTACCATATCTTTCCGAACCGTAGCCGCCTCCATACTGACTGGCATTGCCGGCGCTCTTGGTGTCCCGATATGCAGAGTTGTTATCATCCCCACATTCTCCTGGCCTTGTGACACTTGGGCCTCCTTTCGAACTAGAGGGTAACCCGTTGACGCCTCGAGGATTGGGGGACTTGGTGTATCCGCCTACGCCGGCGTTGAATTTGGCTTGTTGGTAAGGGTCGGCGGCTGACGCATGTTCGGGAGGTTGGGCGTAAGGATTGCCTGTCGGCATGGGTGACTTGTTCTTCGAGCGTGAGAATAGGCCTGATCGACCTGAATCTTCATCTCCGTCGCTTTTCTTTCCAAGCCCGAATTTGCCCATGTTGCCAATAATCGTTATGACTATGCGGAAATGATTACAAACAAGGTTGCGGGTTCGTAAGGTATTAATCGATTTCGTGGTGGATCTTAATGATAGACAAGGAAGAAAAAATGGGCAATGGGTTTAACTTGATCGTAATGCGTGTGAAGGTGGCTTGGAGTTACAGATGGCTGCAGTTTCGCCGGTGCCTGGACTAGGCCTTTTAGGGTGGGGTGAACAACGTAGCTAGGTGAAGCACTTCTGTACCTTACTGTAAGATAGATTCAATTTTCATGAAAGTAGAAGTCAGATCAGTGAACAATGTCATAAAAGGACCTTGCTGAAACAAAAAGACCTGCAGTAGCTGTGGTGAAGCTGTTCCACCACTTTGGCTCTCGGAATTACAATACGTTCTCCTAATCCCATTAAATCCACGCAGTGCGCGGAGATGTTAATACCCATATGATACTATTGATGCTTCTCCCCCGGACCCGATGCCATCCTAGACTTGTAGTCCCTTGGACTCTCATAGTCTTTCTTCTTTCCACCCCACATACCCTTCCTCTTCAGCTTCGCCCAGCTCTCCGCCTTCCGATATTTGTCTTCCAGATGCCCAAACTCCGCTCCTGACTTGGCTTCGTATACTGTTGCCATGCCCGCGCGTAGCATTTGCAGCCCAACGTCCCTCCTCAGAAGCCACTTCCTGACGTACACGGTCGCTACCGCCCGATCATACTGATCCTTCTTGTAAACGTACGCTCTCAATTTTCGATGCAAAATGTAGGAAGTGAGCCAGTCGAGTGCCTCTTGGGAGTAGGGTTGAGGGGGTCGCCCGAAATGAGCGAGCTCGGGGGCGTCAACGCCGGCGAGGCGGATGTGAACCTATCCAGCTTTAGACGGCTCGAGTACCTCAACGGGAAACGTACGGTCTTGTTCTTCAGGTTCTCCCTCTTCCTTGGAACTCTTCTCCAAGGTAACCATTCCCAGCCCGCTAATTTTCCACCTGGCGTATGAAAAAGTCTAAAGTTGTCCCCATCGCCTACACTAGTGACCTGTCCAAAAAGGCTTCTCCGACGCCAGAACATAGGCTGAATGCTGACGGCCTGGGGGATGCGTCTCAGGTAAGAGCGATAAAGGCGGACGGAGAGTAGGCAGGTAGTTGTGAGGATAATGGTCGGGATCACAGTTCTGGGATCGGTGTAGTAGGACCAGTCGGTTGCATTGAGCGTGTCTGTCCATTTGGCTCGATCCTTGCCATTCTTGTCGCTTTTGTCTGCTGACGACCATGGTGGCCATCGCATTGCGGTCGGCGAGCACTAAGCTCGAGTAAAAGCGATCGGCGCCCAAGTCTGGAGATGTGACTGGGAACGCGTCCGGATCATGGTCACCTTCAAGGCTTTTTCATAAGAAGGTCATTTAAAGCTGGCCTTTGCAAATGTTATCATTCTTAGCATCCCAACTTGAAAGCCTGCGCTACCCATACCGAATACTTGTGTAATCTCTATCGACGCGTAAGTTCACTCGAACTTCGTTTCGGGAATTGATAGTCAGATGGGTCATTCGACAGAGACCCAGGCGAACCTTGAAGCGGTTAGAGTAGTGTAGCGCGATGCTGGACCCTGTATAAACGCCTGTCTTCCGCTCAAACTCACATACTCTCGAGGACTTACGCACAAAGTAACCACAGGCTTCGTCCCACCTTGCATCTCAAGGTACGTGGCGACGAAGAATGAGGGTAGGTAAAGCCCGCGATCAAGTCTCGGCCACTGCGATTGCATCAAGCTCTTCATGTCCACCGGTTCTTCTTATCGTGATCACTACCATCATGTAAATCGAATGAAAAGTAGTATCGGAATGACCTGAAGGTTTATAACTATACTTCAACCATTGGCGAGCTCTTGGGAAGTTGTCCAATGGTCTAATACGAAATACAGTGAGTCAGAGCAGACCTCGAACAACAGTCCTCTACACCGAATGAAGATGTATTCCCAATTTCGACGCAGTGAGTTCTAGAGTATCAACAAAACTTTTGGAGATACATATGTCTAACCTCATCCATCTCCTTCGATCTTAGTATTTCTTGCTCCCCCTCCTTAAGCTGAATGTATCGTTGAACGATGCTGGCGCCTAGCATTTCTCCTATATCCTCTTCTGTTTCCTTCAAACACTCAATTGCTTTTCTCAGAGTCAACGGGAGCCGCGTCACAATACCAAGGTCGCGCCTCTCCTCGTCGGAAAGCTTCGAGCACCAAGACAAACAATCTTTCCACCGCAACTCCTCCTTTTTCTTAAGCCCTAGCAGACCAGCGCCAATGCATGCCGATAACGCGAGATACATGTTCGCGGTTGCGTCCGCAAACCCAATGCCCCTGGGCAATCTTTCGAACAGGCGTGGTTCGGTTATGTGATCCCTATGCTACCCATTCACCTGCTTCAAGAGTTTGGACACGGGTGTAGGACTCCTGAGCAGATTTGGGAGTCAGCATACTCCTTAAAGTCAATGCATTGACCCAGAATATAGGCCTTAAGAGCGGATGCTGTTAAAACATCTCCAAAGCTTGTTGAAACCCCCAGAAGGGGGTGAGAGATGCTCAGAATTATACTTACCAGGGCGGGCATGGTAAAAGTACAGAGCGCAGGTAGCCTGTTGAGTAAGCCGGCCAGAAAGCCGTCCTCCTGGTAAGGTGGATGTATCGAGAGATGTGTGTGCGCGCCATTAGCGGGGTGATCAGCGAATGGCTTAGGGTACATGGTTGCCTCGTGGCCGTACTTGAAAGCAACGTTTTTGATCACTTCCTGTGTGAGAACCAACGTGTCGACCGCCTCCATGGGTGGTAAAGGAGCTAGAGAGATCTCAAATTGGCCGGACCGGCCCTCGGAATGGAATTGCTGAACGGCTACGTCCAATGATCGAAGGGTATCCACACATTCTTGGACATGGACGAAAGCCTGCGTCCGACAAGCGGAAGCTGTCCAATGCCCGCCGTTCTGGAGGAGCGGATACCGTTGGCCACCGTCCGACTTGCCCATCAGTATGAATTCCACCTCAAAGCCAACCAAAAAGTCCAAGCCGTATAAACTTTCCGCCTGCTTCAAGACGTTGCAGTGTTGCCCTAGGACAATGCCGATAATCTGTATCCAGATCTTTCGTATCTGGCTCCCTGGTGCGGCACATCACCGAGGCATAAACATTATCATCTCCACCAGCGTTCGTTTTCCGTAAAGATTGCCAGTCAGGCCACAGGGTGTTACTGCCAATCGGCAGCCCATTGAACATGGTGTTGTTGACCAAGGTTATGTGTGCACAGCGTGCTATCGTAATCGGTTTCTTGCTCGTGGCGAGAGACAGACAGTGGCCTTTTGGTGACGTTCCTGACACGAAGAATACCAGAGTAATCCAGCCATTGATAGCGGATGTACTCGATTGAGGGGTTCGCCGCCAGGAAACTCATCAGAATGTTCGATGGGACATGATGATGGAATTCGCCATTACGCTTTTGTTCGCCATTCTCCATAGTATTACCACGCTTGAGGCTGCCCATGTTTTCAAAGCTTTACCAAAGTGCCACGGATAGCGAATGCAGCAGATAGATATCTGAAAGAAACGCTTGCCACAAGTAGCGTTTGCAAGAAGGTTCAGTCTCTACACAAAGCAATCCCACATAATTCAGGCCAGAGTTAACGTGACACGGCAGGAAAAGAAAACATACTTCTGTTGCAGAATGATGCACATCTCCAATCTCGGATCCGGCGCAGGTCGGTTTCCTCCACGGGCCAGAAGGGGAAATACTGGCAGGACTGGGGACGGCCCAGACCTGCTAGAGTTTGGGATCGAATGAGTCTTCGGCCGTGGTATTGGTGGAGCCAGGTCGTAGAGTAGGGAGTACCGAGCATCTCCGGTGAGGTTCGATTGTTGGCAGACCACTGTGTATGCGCCTCGATCGCTGTGCGCACCAATCATGGTTGGGGATCTTTGAACAATCAATTGTCGCCATACCCCTCATTGGGACCTCGCGATATCTCCTATTGTGTACAAATTGAAGTAGGGGCTGATGATGCACGCCTTCCACACCTCGATCACCGTGCTGGTTTCGCTTTACCGCCAGCCTTGATCTACGGTCTTCGAAAACATGGCTGATCACTTTGGTCCCCCGCGGACGTACATTTTAACCTGCACATAATGGATTCCGTGCAAAGGGCCAGGCTTGTGTCCTCATTTCGTCGCTTGCAGATTTCTTAGCAGATCTTGGGAAACGCCCTTTTGGATTGGGACTAGATGAAATCGACAATTCTCGCAGTGCTCCCAATATTGCCCCCAGCCTTTGTGTACATGTATGATTTGATATGCTCTCCAACTTGCGCATGGCTTCGACACGTAACAAGAGACTGTTGATCGTCGTAATTCAGAACTCTGATCAACTCGAACAAGCAGGGTCAAGTCCAAACAAATCTGATTCTTGATCTCATATTAATGCACAGACTGGAAAACACAAAACGACTTTACTTCCTACGTAGAGAGACGAGCTGTCTAAAGAGTATTTATTCGGCATGGAGGAGTAGACCCAAAAGTCCTGGACATGCCAAGACGTGACTGGTGGGGGTTCCCTAAGGGCTACAAGTGAGTTTCAGGGTGCAAGGTACCCCAGATGTGGCCGAGAAGAGTCGCCTGAAGGATGGGCTTTAGGTGGCTGTCTGGGCGACCTCCAGCTGACCACACTAGTCACGCTGCTAGCGCTAATCAGAGCTTTTGGTGTTAGGTAAGGTAGAAAGGCATGATGCATGCTTGCGATTTCTCCCTCTCCCTCTGTTGCTAGCTAGACGATTGTCCGCCTCGGTCAGTATCAGTTGTCATCTCTTTTCAGAATCTTGGTCTTGTCTGTAAGGCCATAGAGCAGGATGTTTTGATAAATCACTCGGTTTCAAATTGCGGACTGTGTATTCCTTTCCCTTCACCTGCTCTACCCGTGTCAGGCCTGGACTTGCTCAGTATCGCAGCTCGGTTTCCGGGTGATTAGAAGGTTCTCCCTGTGCTCGTAGCTTCGTACAAAGTAATGATGGAGCAGAGAGAAGTTGGAAAAACATTAGGCCGCATGCAGCTCAGGAATGCATGATCCCAATCTGATCCATCATTCAAGGCAACCTTCATCGAACGATGATATGGCACGCCAGCTCCGGGATGTGATGGTCAGCTCGGCCTCAATGAAGGATGCTCGGAGACTATGTATGCTTCATCTCTTTGTTCGCCGTTCGACGAATGTGCTACCTGCTTCCTGTGTTCATCTCTGGCTGTCTTTGTTTCATGCCCCACTGTCTCCACTCTGCTCCACTCAGCTCCACCTTACTGTTGTCCGCCTTCACATTGCCCTTTCTTCTGTCCATTGCAATACTGTAGGTAGCAACAGTGTCATCGAATTCGTGCCGGTGGCATTGAGATCAAGATGATTAGGTCCAGGCCGACCAGCACGGTCATACCACCTCTTAATAGGTCGGCATCTATCGATAGTGGCGTCAGCGGCATCCGCGACTATGTTGAAGAGCAGCCTCGAGATAGGAAGGCCGAGCCTCCAGAGTTCAAGCCTTCTACAAGACTCTACTTGGCTTTTCTGACCCTCGCGGTCATCACCATGGCAGTGGCCTTGGACGGGACCTCGTTATCTGTTGCGCTACCTGTGAGTAGCTCTCCGACGATCCTCGAGGCATTGATCAATTGAAGAAGTCTGCTCACAGGCGGCATACAGATCATCTCACAGAAGCTTCAAGGAACAGCCATCGAGGCATTCTGGTCTGGAACGTCCTTCTTGCTGTGTTCGACCATCTTCCAACCCAGCTTCGCATCCTTCTCTCACATCTTCGGACGCAAACCCTTGATCCTTGTGGCCCTAACATTTTTCCTTGTCGGAGCCATCGTCGCCGGTGTAGCTCACAGCTTCGCTATACTCCTTGTCGGCCGCTCCATTCAAGGAATCGGCGGCGGTGGCCTCATCGCCCTGACCGAAATCGTCGTCACGGACCTCGTCCCCCTCCGCATCCGCGGCAAATGGTTTGGCATTATCAGCGGCATGTGGTCACTCGGATCCGTTACCGGCCCCATCATTGGTGGCGCGTTTGCCCAAGAGGTCTCGTGGCGTTGGATCTTCTACATCAACCTGCCCATCATCGGCGTTGCCTTTATCTTCGTCCCCTTGTTCCTTAGATCTAATTTCGCGCCCGCGAACCTCGCCTTCCAACTCCGCCGCGTCGACTGGATCGGCTGCGTCCTATTCATCGCCTCCACCACCTCCTTCCTCATCCCTATCACCTGGGGCGGCGTCTCCTACGCCTGGTCTTCATGGCACACGCTCGTACCCCTCCTCCTCGGCCTCCTCGGCCTTATCTGCTTCATCCTCTATGAAGCCTGTGTCGCGGCCGAACCCCTCATCCCACTCACCATCTTCCAGAACCGCACCGCAGCAGTCAACTACCTCGGCACCATCATCCACGGCATGATCCTCTGGTCCCTCCTCTTCTACCTCCCCCTCTACTACGAAGCTGTCAAATCCTTCTCCCCCATCCACGCCGGCCTCGCCCTCTTCCCGCAAACCTTCACCGTCGCCCCCGCCGCTGTCGTCGTCGGCATCCTCGTCTCCCTCACCGGCCGTTACCGGTGGGCCATCTGGTCCGGCTGGGTGTTCACCCTCGCAGGCACCGGCTTACTCTACCTCCTCGACGTGCACACCACCACCGTATGCTGGATCTTCCTGAACCTCGTCTCCGGCTTCGGCACCGGCATGCTCTTCTCCGGCATGGCCTTCGGGATCCAAGCCTCGGCCACGAACCGCGATCTCGCCTTCGCAGTCGCCATGTTCTCCTTCTTCCGCGCCTTCGGGCAGGCCATTGGCGTCGCCGTCGGCGGGACCGTCTTCCAGAACACCATGAAGAAGAAACTCCTCGCGTACCCGGCCCTGGCGCCGAAGGCAGAGGAGTACTCAAGGGACGCAGCGAGCCTGGTGCAGATCATCAAGGGCTTCACCACTGCCGGCGCTGCTGCGAGCGGTGAACATGTGGGGAATGAGGTGGTGAGGGCCCAGCTGGTGCAGGCGTATGCGGATAGCTTGAAGGTGGTGTGGGTGACGATGTGTGGGCTTGCGGCCGTGGCGCTGGTGGCGAGCGCGGCGACCAAGGGGCTGGATCTGAATCGGCCGTTGGAGACGGAGCAGGGGTTTTGGGAACACGAAGGGGAAAAGGAGAAAGGGGGTGGGGATGTGGAGAAACGAATAGGGGATGGGTTGAAGGGACCCGAATGCTGAAGATGTGGGTACGACGGATATCGAGCATGCGTGGGCGAGCTGTTTTGATTGCTTGTATTGTGGAGATTTTCGGATCCGGCTTATGGGGTGGAGGACGAACCCGCCGCTTGTGAGTACGCGACCATGAGCTTGTTGGAGGTAATGTATTGTATCCGTGGCAGAGCTCCAGGATAGCTTCGAAAACCCATAGACTCAACTCAGCGTCTCCACAACTTGAAGTGATATCCCGATCGGACGGATACGGTAGGCCAGCTACAGAGCACTGGGGAGACGTTGATACGACTGAGCTAAATCTCCCGGTATCTACCTTACAGGACTTGCACATCTTACCAAGTTCATGCCCTCGACTTCATGCCCCTATCAAGCCACATCCACAAACCCCCTCTTCCTCCTCCCCCCTCCCTCCTCTCCACCCTCCACCCCCTCCTCCCCAACCACCCCCCTCGCCACCTCCCCCTCCCTCACCGCTCTCCCCACAACCCTCAAAGCCGCAAGATTAAACCCCATCAAATCCTTCTGCCTCCCCAACCCCCCTCTCAGCGCCCCCCTCACCCCCTCCAACACCCCCCTCATCGCCCCACTCGCCACAACCTGCCGATGATGCACCCTCAAACAAAACACGAGCACCCTTGTCGTCAGCTGCAGCTCCCAGCCCCTCTCCGCCCAGATGGCAAGGAACGAAAACAGCGCCGGGATCTGCGCGAAGGGGAGGACGAGCAGCGCGTCCTGCAGGGCCGGGGCGGGGATCTTGGAGATGGTGGATAGGAGGTGGGCTTCTGCGGAGAGGTTGCCGTGGGCGAGGAAGAGGGGATGGCGCTGGGGGGGCGCGAGCGAGGGGTTGGTTGTTCGGGCGAGGGCGTACTCGCGCATGAGCGCTAGGTCTGGGAGGCCGAGCTCAAGGGCTTCGGCGATGCGTTCGCCGGCCATGAGGGTTTGGGAGGTTTGTTTGCCCGCGGGGGCGACGTCGGAGGGGTCGTGGAGGGGCTCGTCGGCTTCGAGGGAGGTGGTGAGGGTGGATTCGTAGAGGTCTTCGAGGTCCTTTTCGCGCTCTTCTTCGAGGAAGAGCTGCTCCGAGGTTTGGGACCAGATGCGGATGCTCTTGTCGTGGCTGGCGCTGACGAGGAAGTCGCCGGTGCGGCTGACGGCGAGGGCCCAGATCTCGCCGTGGTGGCCGGGCAGTTTCTGGATCTGCTCGAATTTGTCGCCGTCCCAGTATTTGAGCGTGGTATCTTTGCTGGCGCTGAAGAAGTGGTGGCCGTTGCCGTCTTGGTTGTGCGGGATGAAGTGGACGGCCATGATGCTGTCTTGGTGGGCGAAGAAGGCTTTGTGGCAGTCGCCGAAGTCGAGGCCCCAGAGGCGGATGTTCTTGTCGGCGGAACAGGTGGCGATGAGTTTACTGTCGTAGGAGATGGAGAGGGAGAGGACGGGAAGTTTGTGGCCGTAAAGGTTGAGGAAGAGTTTGAGGGAGTCGGTGAAGAAGACCTTGACGGTGTTGTCTAAGAGAGAGATGGCGAGGAGGCGGGAGTCGGGCGAGAAGCGGAGGGCGAGGATGTCGTCGGTTACTTTTAGGGTGCGCGTGTGGATGAGCTTGAAGCGTGGTGTTGTGCGTTGAGTGCCGGGAATTTCTTCTTGGACGACTTCGAAGCTGAAGAACTTGGCCGTTTTGTCGGCGCTGCCAGTCGCAATGGATCGTCCGTCGGGATGGACGTGCAATGTCCAGACTGGCCCATCGTGGGCTTTCACTGTATCTATGAGAGTCGACGAGGCGATATCGAAGAGCTCGAGCTCGCCGCTCCGGTTGCCCACGACTACGATCTTGTCACCTGGTAGAAAAGAAGAACAGAGTGCATAACCACAGTCCAGCGTTCTGATACAGCTTTGCGTCTTGACATTACATATCTTGAGACTGCCGTTGCAAGCTGAAGCCAGCATTCTATCATCAGAGCTTAGAGCCAACGAACGGATATCCGTACGATGACCTGGCATATCCACGGAAAAGGTTCGTTGGTAGTCTGGCGGTTCCTCGGACTTCGAACTCTTATCTTTGTGCTTCGTAGGAATGTTGTACACTTCCAATTGGTTGTTCGTGGTTGCAGCAAGAAGCTGAAGAGCTTTACTCGTTCTACCACCTGCCCAGTCTATCGATCGAATCTTGCCTCCTGTGCGAATTATAACGTAAGGAACAATGACGTCTGAGATCTCAGCAGTTGAGATGTCCTCCACGTCGTCCTCTCTATCAGCCCCAGATACCTTTGGAATACCATTCCGATCATTCGAGGCAGCCAACTTCTCACGCCGTCGTTTTCGTTTGCGTGCCATCGTCTTCTGCACCTCACTTTCGGAACGAATTCTCCATAGCTCGACTGCTTTCTCAGATCCATGTGCAGCAATATAGCTACCTTTAGGGTGGAAATTGACAGTCAGAGTCCTTTCTTTGCCGTTTCTGTACAAGATCCCTCTTTCTCGCAGATAGGTCTTCGCAGAGCCTTCAGTGACTTGGCGCGCCGCTTGGTTCAAGCCCGCAATGTCAATGGACCAGACTTTGAGCTCTCCTTCGTTACCAGCCGTGATACAACCACTCTGATCAGGATACACACCAATCGACCAGCATTCACCATTCGACTGCGCCACATGTGTCTCTATGCAATGCTGCGATTCAATGTCCCAAATCTTGATGAGCGCATCTTTGCTCGTGGTCAGTAGGAAGCCTGCCCGATCGTCATGCGCCGTTGAGACGACATCGGCGACCATACCGTCGCCGTTGATCTCCACGTCCACAGCCTCGTCTTGAGATCGACCAGGTTGGAGAAACTGTAACGCGGTAATCTGATCCTTGTGTCCTCGAAGCTTGAATAGTCCTACTTCGCCAATCAGATCCCAGATGACGATATCTGTGTCCTTTGCTCCGCTCGCCAAGCGTACACCTTGTTTGTCGAACGCAATAGCGGTAATTGCAGACCGGTGTCCATTGAAGGCGATGACGACCGTAGCTAGTCTCGAGTCCCACAACCTTATGCTGCCGTCTCCGTATCTGAGATCTATGTATTAGCCTACCTGTGGCCTCGGTCCGCGACAAGGGGTAGATGCACACCCCACGGCATAGATATCCGGATCCGCCTTGCTGTGCGCAATCGCCGTGACTTCTGCGCTACATGCATTGTCCTTCCATCTGCTAAGAAGCTCTCCTTTCTTCACGTCCCAGCATAGGACTTCCTCGTCTGCACCGACAATGGCACGCCCTGCGCCCGAAGAGCGCGTGGCGGCATTGTGCGCATCTTCATTCGGGGCCCAGACGGCGTTGGAGGAGGCGGAGGTGACAATACCGAAGGTCTTCGAATGCTCATACTTTCTACAGAAGTCAGCATCTGAAAGTTAGACGTTAAGCATGGTTGAAACGCACTTACAGGTAAGATTTGACCATGGCTGTGGGTGAATCTACAATCGAGGAATGGCGGGCAGTTTTTCTATGCCGCCGTTAGCGCAGCCCTAAAGATCTGCGGCCTGCGTGCCCCACGTTGCCCGCTACCAAATCGACTACCAAGTAGGCAGCTTAAAGCTTAGAGACTGACTGGACTTGATATGACCGGTTTTCGATTGAACAGCCACAATATCACCCACAGTGTAAACCCCTCGGTCAGATTCCGGCACCTCCACTATGCTCCTCCTCGATTACCAGAACGTTCTCATTCAATCCCTCCTCACAGAGCGCTTTTCAGGGTACTCCCTCCCCTCCCCACCGTTCTCCTTCTCCCAAGGAACATCGCTGAGCCTGCCTCTATTCCAGCGCGCCCCCAGTATCAATTGACCAAATCGTCTCAGACTTCGACAATGTAACCTTCCACATCTCGACCCCCGAATCCAAAACCAAAATCCTCGTCTCCATAGCCGTCAAATGCTACAAAGAGCTTGTCCAGTATGGCGCCCAAGTAGTCCTGGAACGGGAATACGGTCCTTATATCGTCGCCCCCGAGACAGGCTATAATTTCTCCGTGCTCGTCGATCTGCAGCAATTACCTGAAGAAGCCGGTTTGTCTGTCTCTGTGGCCTTCCCAGACCATATACCCACCCTTGCGTCCACTCCTTCCTAGAAGGCATGCAGAGGCTTACTCTACATCCCAACGTAGAAGCACGAGAAGACCTCATCCGACGCATATCCCTCCTCAAACGCAACGCCATGGCCGCACCCTTCGAACGCGCCTTCACCGACTTCACCGCCCGCCAAGAAGAAGCCTCAAAGTACACTCGAGAGTCCGCCCCCGAAGGTGTGGCGGAAGGAGGGGAGGTCATGGCGATCCACTACCGCGACGAGGAGGCTATCTACATCAAAGCGAGTCATGACCGAGTTACTGTGATATTCAGCACGATCTTCAGAGAAGAGACGGATCGCATATTTGGAAAGGTGTTTCTGCAGGTCCACATCTACCGTTCTGTGGTGATAGGGGCCTTGGAAGGCTGATATTGAGGTATAGGAATTCGTGGATGCGCGGAGAAGAGCAATCCAGAATGCGCCGCAGGTCCTTTACCGCAACGAGCCTCCCCTCGAGCTACAAGGTGTGCCTGGGCTGGCAAATGGCAGTAACGGCGAGGTCGGCTACGTTACATTTGGTACCCAAACCCTCTCCTCAAATCCTTCCCAAGAAAGCCTGCGTTCTTTCCCCTATCTTCTCCCCTCACCCTGCCCTCTTCCCGCCCTCCCCCCCATCGCCCATGGTAAGTCCACTGACCCGGTCCTTCCTCCTCAGTTCTCTTCCCCCGCCACCTCACCCCCCAACGGCGCGCCGAGACAATCTCCCACATCCAGACCTTCCGCGACTACTTCCACTACCACATCAAAGCCTCGAAAGCGTACATCCACAGCCGGATGCGGAGGCGGACGGCCGATTTCCTGCAGGTGCTGAACCGGGCACGGCCCGAGAACGAGGAGCGGGAGAGGAAGACGGCGAGTGGGCGGACGTTTAGGGTGCAAGGGTAGGGAAGAGGATGAATAGTGAGAGGGTAGAGGGTAAGTAGAGAGGATGGAGTCTTTGAAGAGCGGAGGGGGGGTGGCGGTAGCGCATAGAATTGGAATGCTGATCACGCGAAGCATGAATCGTCAAGCGTTTCCGGACCAGTAGAGCTTTAGTGTCACAAATACATTTAATGCTCCAGCCAAGGCTATAAAGTGGTGCATCTACCGCATATCTTGAAGCAAGTACGCCAATAGCTGTTAGTACATCGAAAGGAAAAGGAGCAAAGTAGCCAAAGCTCGTATGCGCCATGCAGGCATCCTCATGGCCGCTCGTCCATGGATCCAACAATATGTCGTACCCAGGTACCGCAACGGGGCATCCAAACCCATGTCTCGCTCCGTAAACTCTCACACCAGACGCCATCGGCCATGCAAGTACCATGCCAAAGCCAGCTCAAACGCCCGTCATAACCTCATCCTGTTCCGTTTTCTCGTCGCTAGCCCTGTCATTCTGGGGTAGTGCCTCTTCTTTGTCCATCTCAACTCCACCCTCCATCCAGAGCCTGGTCTCCTCAACCTTCTTCTGCACTTCCTCCTTCGACGTCTCAGCCATCCACTTCGGATTGGTAACAAACTTCTCCACAAACTTCCTCTTCCTCTCCTTCTTCATGTCCTGCATCCCGCTCAAGCCCATCCTCCTCACCACATCATCATGCACAAACCAGTCGGCGCTATTTTTCTCATACTGCAGCTTGTAACTCCCCGCGTGAATCTTCATCAGCAAGCCATCCTGGTTGTGCTGCGGGTTGCTGTACATGCAGTTGTACTCCTCGAGCGTATCAAGCACGGGTGGGAGGTTGCGTCGCAGGAGTGGAAGCCAGGTCTTGTCCTGCGGCACGCCCTCGGTTTGATCGCGCATGGTGTAGGAGGAGACGTAGTATTTCCAGCGGTCGAGGGCGGCCATTTCGTCGATTTCGAAGGTGCGGTCATCCTTTTTGAAGATCTGGATGTAGGCTTCGCGGGTGTTGCGGCTCTGTGGAACTTCATTAGTCTTGACTCTGAGAGTGGCTTAGGAAAGAGACTTACGTAGCTGATGCGGTAAATGTCACCGTCTTTGGAAAGCTTCTCGACTTGCTTTCGATACATCAGCTCGGCGTCATGTGTCGTCTCGTCCTGTTTGCGATCCTTGTAGAATAGGTTGACGATGTCAAGGCTCTTGTCCTTGTTGTCGCTGACAAGGATATTCAAGGCGAAGCGAAGAGTGGCTGAGGTGATTTTGTCGAAGTTGTATAGCTGCCAACCTTTCTGAAGATAGAAACGCCGTAAAGTTTCTTCGAGGGGTGAGGCTTCGGCGCCCCGGGCCACGTTCTCGCACATGGCAAGCACCTGTCGGTAATAGCTTGCAGTAGGACTGATATCACTGAAGTACTCAGCGGGCTTCTTGTCTTGAATTCCTAGAGCGTCTGCAGCTTTGGGAATGTTCGATCGATGGACGTCTTTGTGCACATCGTCCTCAGCGCTTTTGATATTCGCAAGCCTCTCGTAAAGTAATTGGAACATTCTAAGGAAGCAGTAGATGTTGGAGCTGGCATAGAGAGCGAAGGTGTCTCGAGGAAAAGGCTCGTCATGATTGAGGATGCCATGTGGATGCTCCATCCAACGGTGCTCTCCGGGATCAGGTCGCGCTGCTTGATCGGAAGGGGTTGCCGTCTCCTCGTCCATCAGGACAACGTCAGGCGTTGTTTCCTTGCTGCCGCGCATTGCACTGTCGTCCCGATCTCTATGGCCTAATTTGCGATCTAAGACTCCGCGCAGGAGGGTACCTTTCCTTCCATTTGCGGCTCGCCGACCTCGACCAGGTCCTGGCTCTTCTGCATGTTCATCCTCGGCCTCTTCGTTTGGAGGGGACTGGTCATCGACGTCACTCATACTCCGTTGAAAGGATTCACGATCCAAATCGAAAAATATCGGTATGAAAGTGTTAAAAAAGTTATGCAGTCTTGAATAGTCCCCTGACGTGCCCACAGCTCCAGCATAGATGCAAGTTAGTAGCAGATGACATGTGTCATAGATAACCTCCACATCATTGAAAACGTAACTCAGCTGGTATCTCGGTACAATAGTCGATGAAATTGCGCGTGCGCGGCGTTGTTCCTCGTATTTGATCTGAATCTCCGTCTGAAGTGACTTGGGCTGGAATTGGCGTATACTTGCATTTGTGACGCGGACGCCTTGATGATCAAGACTCTTCCAGAACTGTTTGTGTGTCTGTTCTCGCCAGACTTTGTCCCATTCACGCTTGTTGCTAATCAGCTGTGGCTTGAACGGATCTAATGAATAAGAACTCACCATTGATGCTTTCCACTCCTCGACTTTCTGGTTAAGCCTCCAACTTAGCATAGGCAAGACAGCAGCCGGAACCTCGAACATGTCTTGAATGACCCGCCCTCCAGTCTCTCGGCCATAAATCTTCTTAATCACGCGTTCATAGATTGTCTCACTCATTCCTCCAATGCCCGGAGGGAGCTTGTAGGTGTCTTGATCGGCTGCCGACATAGTCTTGATCTGGGCGACGATGGGCTCCATAAGCTGAATGGTCCGGAGACACGCTTCAATATTGATATCGTAATCGTGACGTTCTTCTTCACAACGGTGTAACGCGTCCTCGAAGGTATTTTTGCGGTGCGCGATGAAGCCAGAGTCCTCGGAAGCCCAGGTTGGGAATGAGGACCAATCATCGTTCAGGACTGAATAACACATTTCGTCGCGACCACTGCATTTCATCTCAAGCTTTGCCGCCTTTGGTACCAATCGATAGCTCGGACCCAGGCCGCGGCAGTTGCTCAACACAACCTTGGTGCTCGCCGTCCTCGGTTTGTTTTCTAATATCTCATCGCGGCCGTCGTACCTAATGTAATCTCTGAACCAGGTCATGAGCTCGATGTTGTTGCCAAGGAAGCTGAAGGCTTTATGTACGAGAAGATTCTTGTCCACCATCTCCTGATTATAGAGATTGATGATCTTGAGAAACTCATTGTAGGTCTGCTTGTTCGACAGGTGCTTCCTCACACGGTCGAAGAAGGCGAACTCGTCGGAGTTGCCAGCGGAAGAATCTGTGGGTGGGAGCGGTCGTGGAAGGCTTGGGACGAGCGTTGGTGAGACAGGAGGCAGCTCAGACCCCGGTTGCTTTGCTTGCTCGATCCTAGCACGCTTTGGCGGAGGTGGCATGTTAGCAGTTGATCGCACCGCAGAGAAATCAATCGAAGGGAGAGTAGGTTCTGGAGAGCTTGCGTCCTTGCGAAGGCGCATGGCTGCAATTGAGAGTATGAAGCCGCTAGCAAGATAATGTCGTAGCTCCTGCTCTGCAGTACAGCGATACGAACGTAACTTCTTGTGAGCTAGCTGGTTGATAGCCAGAAGATGGGATTATGAAGATCTTGCTGACAAACGATGCCAAAGCAAAAGCTGGTGATTGTGGTCAATCATGACAGGATTACTGCTTCTGTGCATGCGTGCGAGGGAAAGAGGGAGTTTATGGTGTTCAAGTAGGCTAATACCAGCGCTAGTGTGAATGAACAACAATAGGGAGCATTTAAACACAACAACTCCAAGGAGCTAATGCTCTCATTTATCACAGGTTTCAGATGCATGTTCACTCACCTTATTGGAGTTACTGCCACGCATGCCAGAGCCCTTGATGTTTTGGCTGCTTGTTCCAGGTGCTGTATCAGGGGCCGCCGCTCCACCTGTTAATTGAGACCCTGCGCCACCTCTTCTCTTCTTGTTTTCTTTGCCAACACTTGGAGGGGGTGCAAAGTTACCCACTGGCGGCATTTTCATTTCAGGTCTTGGAGTGTGCGCTTGGTTCGTCGTCACGCCGGCCAAGTAGGCTGCATCACCACGAACATTGCTCAACATCGCAGCATCTTCAGTCGCTTGGCGCGCCGCAGCGGCAGCCTGAGCTTTCGCTTGAGCTGCAGACTCTGGCAAGAATTGCTTGAAGTCCTCTAAGAGATCAGGTGCAGTGCTGAAGAGCTGAGTGACTTGAGCATAGACGTCCTGGATGGGTTTTGACTCTCGCTGATAGGTCTGCAGAATCTCCAAGAAGGACTTGTAAATGTCCGGCTGGGAAGCGAATCGATTCTTGGGAAGATGTCAATACCAAGAACCCAGCTCAACATAGTCGGAAAGCATACCTTAATCTTGTTTACGTAGCCTATGGCATGGTTGAATTCAACAGGCCCTCGCTTTTCCAGGCCCATTTGGTTTCCGGAGCCCAAGATCGAGCCAGAACTATTCATAGCTAGACCACCCTGACTGAGACCCGTCACTTGTCCTCCATTCGGGGAGACCTCAGCCATCGGGAGATGGTTCGTAGCGCCATTCGTAGCGATAGCAGAAGCAACATGTGAGAGGTTGGACACCCCGCGCTGCTCTTGCCGGTGTGCTGCCTCTGCTGCTGCAATTTGTTCCTCCCTATCATACACTGTTGTGCCGTCAAGTGTACCGACCCTTTGTCCGTTGTACTGCGGGTGTACGCCAGCTCTACCATTTGGGAGAAAAGGATTCTCGCCCGCTTCTATACCTTCTTGATGGGGCAACGGCCAGTCACCATTAGCAGAAGTCTCGGCGTAGGGCCCCTGGCGAGCGACGGACATGCCGTTCTCAAGCCCCGGTGCGGCTCCGGGCCCCATGAATCGGCTTGGTGCTGAAGGCATCTGAGATACGGTCGTGCCCATAGGCGTCGTTACTCGGATCGCGTTGGGGTCATCCTGTGTTCCACATTCAATCCTATAACCTGGAGGCAGGAAAGTATTGAATCCTTGAATAAGCTCAGGGTGACCAGCGAACAGGCTTGAAACCCGATCAATCACACCGGGGGTGTCAATACTGTTAAGACGCGTCAGCGATGAATGTCAAGTCACAGGACTCGCTTACGCTTGACTCTTGAAATCCTTCATTATGTCCAAGAAGCGGTTATACACGTCCGGTTGGTCAACGAAACGTACCTTCACCTGGTCTAAATAGCTCAAGGCATCCTGGGTAAGCATTAGCCTACCGCATCCTTCACAGCGACAAGCAACAGATCCATGTCCGCGTCATGAAAAATCGGGATGATCAAGGACGGATTCTCATGAGTATTCACACCCATCTGACAAGATAGGAAGAAGGGATGAGCATACATTAAGGATCGGTTGCTGCGCTCCCTGAGACAGAGCTGCAGGCACTTGCTGTGCAGCTTCAAGCCCACCGGGATTCAGAAGCTGTGGTGCAGGAATCAGTTGAGGCCCTTGCTGAATGAATTGATGCGGTGACGCTTCTCTTCCGGGCTGCATATTGTTGACAAATACATTACCGGGTCCGCTTGGTGCCCCTAGAGGAGCTGAGGGATTTACTTGCACACCGTTAGTACCAACATGCTGATGGTTGAGGATGCCATTAGGACCGTGAAGTGTCGCTGGAATCCTTGAAGCAACCGGCTGCTGTATGGGGATAGAGCCTGTATGATTTTCATGAGGAGAATGATGTTGTTCTCTTTGTTGTTGTTCTCGTAGCTCGATCTCGCGTTCGTAGTCCCGTTGGGCAATTGTCTCTTGCTGTTGTCGCCGTTCCATTTCTGCTTCACGCTCTCTGGCGTGCTCACGGTCTTGCTCAAGGGCCACTTGAGGTGGTTGCTGTTGCTGCATAGCCGAATCTGGGGCTGGTAAAGAGTAGCCGAGTGCTGTTGCTTGATGCTGGCTTCCTGGAGGTGAGAGCTGTTGTTGGAATGGCGGTTGTCCCCGGTTCGGTTGCATCGGAGATACTTGCATCAAAGACGAGGGATGGGTATTCGTCGGATCCGAATAGAACGGCCCTGCGCACAACTTCTGTCAGCCTTGAAGCGTCGAGCAGCCAAAGCTTGTGTTCCTTTACCCATGGTTGCCCTAGTATACGGAAGGTACTCACCGGGTTGGGGGACAAGGGGGGGCCCGTTCAGCTGTGGCTGACCTTGCTGCATCGGAAGGGAAGCTCTGCATAGTCGCTACTTGTTAGCGATAGTGTATGATCAGTCTCAACGAATGATGATGGCTCAAAAACATTTGTACAAAGAGGGTTCTGGGCGTTGAAGCCATGAGGGAAGCAGCTTAAAACGTCGCTCATTGGACTCACCCAAGGTTTCCAAGCGGTCTTTGCTGACCGGGCATATGATTTTCATTACTTAACGGTCCACCATACCCCGATGGAGGTGGCCAGCCATTGCTAGATTGAGGGTTCATCATGTGCCCCTAACCCAGCTGGCCGGCACACAATCTTCAACAAGAAAAGGATACTTTGGAGGTCGTTCGCGGGTCAAGAAGGCTTATTCAGCCTCGTAGCTAATATTTCGGGCGCTGCGATCAGGAGCTCTCCTCCACCGACGCCCTGCCAGGTGGACAAAGTCAGGAGACGTGGGTAAGGACAGTTAGAAACTGTGTGTATAGAGCCGGGAAAACGTAGAACTGCACGAGGAAAGAAGGGCGAGTTGCGCGCGAAACGCACTTAGATCTTGAAGATATCGGAAGACAGAAAGAGAGAAGGAGATGTTCACCGCGTGTGTTTGATAGTGCGATTGAAGAGCGCAGCAGTTGAGGCAGGGTCCGACGTCATCAACGGGAGCTTTGCCCCATCGAGCCCAGCCGCAGGGGCTGGCCGAAATTGCGCGTGATACGCTACAATTCATAGAGCTCTCCTGTACTTCCCAGTACCGTATCTCCGCATCTGGTCAAACCGTCCACGTTCATCAACGGGACAGTGATGAAGACCCTTCTAACAACTAGTATAGGCCTATGCGATGGGTAATTCCAACATCATGCAATTCTCCGGACCTTGGACCTGAGCTACGTTCTCTAACGATTGAAGGGAGCCTCTATTCATACTCTACAATTACTAGGTAAACCATAGCAAATATTCTCTCTCCTAAGCCTCAACATGCTGCACCTTTCAGGGGTCAAGAGTCAATCGCGTAAATATTCGCGTACAAATCACTGTTCAGGTTGATTTATTCACTACTTCTAGGTCCTGGAATGCTTTGACGTTTTGCCTCTTTGGCTATGGATCCGCAGTGGTCAATCTGCCCATCACCATCGTCAAACCGCTCTATTAGAGACCGCCAATTTGAAAGGACTGGTGCACCATTTCTTGATGGGGTAGCCGAAATCAGTCATGGTCTCGATAGTAATTAATGGGGTCCGAATTGAGGGTCCCTAATGAACAGGATTTCTCATTATTCAATCAGCGTACTTTTACCAGAGACAACCCTGAATGCATCTGATAGCTCAAGCTCTGCATCGTTGTATACAGCTCCCACAGAAGAAAATGAACATGCTCTAGCGATGAAGGCGATCAAGAAGACCATAGAAATAATCTCCCATGAGCTTCACAGGACCACCGCCTTCTAGAGATACAGAAACAGATCGATTTTGGTCAACTTTAGAAAGACTACAAGCATGCAGTAGCAATAGGTGCTATCTAGCTATCAGTGGCGCAATGGGAGATGAAGCCGATCCTGGAAGTAGCTTCTCCGAAATCGCAGTTCGTTTTCACCAAACAGTATCATTCTCCTAATTCACAACCCTGTGCCATCACATGCCCTCGCTAATCCTCCCCTACTCAAGTGTGTCAACACACACATCCACCTCTTGACGCTCTTTTTTTCTTCCGTATCAGTCAACCACTTCCTATCCAAAAGCCTTCACAACTTCAAAAGAAAGTTATCTTTCCTCTTCAACCGTCTCTTCCAAGTCCACCGCACCCCACACCATTTCACATCATGACGCCATCCAACCACCACACCATTGATCTCTCTTACTTCCGCCCTCATACCGAGCCTCTTTCGGATACAGAGCCCATCCTTCCGAATCGGCGTCCTCAGATGATCCGATTCATCATCACCACATACTTCCTGTTCTACCTCTACACCTATATGCTGTGTACGCAAATTGCCAGGCGTAACCGATCCTGCCGGCAAGCTCGTGATGGGAAGAAGGGATTGAGTGTGGAGTTTGAGGAAGAGGTGCTGGTTGTTGGGGTTCAAGGGTTGACGACCGAAGAAGGGGGAAACGTGAGGTGGGAAGTTGTGGGGAAGAGAAGACTGAAGGCTTGATCGATATGAATAATGTGCAGAGGATGTTCGATCAGGAAGCGGCTATTTTCTGGGTGCGGGACTCAATGAATCAATGTTCATCTAGTGTTCTTGGCTTCTCAATTTACGACTGCTCCATGGGATATTGGTTCCTGGACCAAGGGGAGCTCCCATGTCTTCGCGGTACGGTTACAAGTGAACCTTTCACTGGCAGTGGTACTTTCAACACTGTTCACCAAAAAACGAAGATGACTGATATCTTCTTCCTCGGGGCTCACCGACCTAGAATCCGAAGTCTAGATAGACTTGAACGAATTATTTGACGTGTCTCGGAAGCCATCTCAACACCATATGTCCGACCTTAACATGGGAAGAAGGTTGATACCGCACATTGTAGGAAGATGTGCTGCTCGGTGACAACCCCATCTTAGCGCTCACAAGGAAACTTGGGGCACTCTGATATTTCTCTATTTGGTAACGTCGAGGAACACGTGATTCGTGCTTGTGCTGGACGCTTCTGCACTCCTGGCTTCAAGCAGAAACGTAAAGTGATTCGTACTCGGTCGACGGGAGTGATATAACCACCACCCGACCCTCCGAAGGTCGATGCCAAACTCTAGCCCTAGAGCAACCCTGGACTGGCGCCACCACTATGTTGATAGTAAGGTAGGGAGGGCATCCATTAGCTCGGTCATGTATGGTCAACGCATCCTTTGATAGTAAGTATCACCTCTTGGACGACTGTCATCACATTTTCTCATGTGTACCGAGACTGAGCTGGTTGGAAGAATCAGCCCTCTGATCATTTGGCAGGCATATGCAAGGCTGATCGGACGAGGCTGAGCTACGAAGCATGTCTACCTGCTTGTTTTCTATTGATCTCTGTTCCTCTTCCTGGTACTGAACCAAAACTCCCATGATGCTCTTTCAATCGGACGACTTGTAAAAGAGTCTTAGGTGGCTATGAGCTTTGGCTTCAGCATATCTGATTTTGCGCTCTGCGCGCAAATTTGTCATGGTATCTATCGTGCTTTAAAGGAAGCTCCTAGAGAATGCGAGGCTTTTGCCGAGGAAGTCCTACATCTTCATAGCTTGCTACAGGCACTGTCACATGATATCGAACATATCTCCGAACAGCCAGATGGCGTCGCAGCTCTGGCTGGCCGGCGGCCTATGCTGAGCGAGCATGGATCTAGGTGCATAGAGCTTCTGGTGGCAGATATTGCAGTCCATAAAAATTTATTGAAAGCGAGTGGTTGGAGAGTGTTATCATGGACCGATCTCATGGTGGCTGAACCTTTCGCGTTTCGCTTCGAAGCTTCCGCGTTTTACTTCGAAGCTTCCGCGTTTTACTTCGAAGCTTCCGCGTTGAGGCAAAGATTCTCTCAGGCAAAGTTCGTGAGGCAGATACCTCATTTACGGGAGGCTGTAGCCAACATCGTCAGCAAGCTGACTTTTAAAAATGTGATTCTCATCAGGTATCGTGCGTATCAACGACATCGCCGGTGCAATTAGCTGACTTTGCTCAAGATGCCAAGGACAAGAGGTCACGAAGTCACAATCTCGCATCGAAACCTCTCAAGCCCAATTGGAGAGCAGAGTCACTCAATCTCACACTTTCCTTGAACGTTCACAAGAGCTCAACGTGTCAGCTGCCTCTGCTCTCCAAGAATCTCAAATCAGGATCGAAAACCAACTGCAGCAAATCTTGCAAGTCCAAAGCCGCCACTCGAATCCCGTGCTTTCCGGCAGCCTAGATGCATCCTCTCCTGAAGGCCGAGAGACCTGGGTGGAGCTTGGCAGGTTACTCCGAGAGGAAGGAATTACCCCTAACGTCATCTCCAACAACAAAGGCCTCCTGATCCAGGCCATGAAGAAGTCGATCCAGGGCTTGAGTGACTCTCCAAACATAGCTTCCTACAGTACGGCTCTGGAGTATCAGAGCGTCTCCACACCGGCACAGCGGTGTCTGACGGAATTTCCACTAGCGGATAGGTCGATGAGCCTTCTAAGTTCTGCACCCTCTTTAGGGGCAACGTTCTCTAACGACCTCTTGGCTCGCTCAACGCAGATTCAGACCTGCCTCGAGCACGAAGACAACATCGAAGATGGCATGAGATCTCTCATGGGTGGTATGACCGACGACAGCAAGCCTGTAGAGACCTCTGAGCAGCCTGGCGTTGAAATGGATGAGTATACCGACAACCTACAGTCGCTTGAATTCACGTGCATGTTTTCGGGTTGTGGAGTGAAATGCAGATCGGAAAGCGATTGGGTCGCTCATAGAAACGTATGCATCCCTGTGTTCTTGGCTTGCATGGTCCTAGGTGCTGAGTTGATGCAGGCACCTCATCCAGTCAGCGCCACATCGGAGTATGAAAGCTCCTACAAGACGTTATCGCCAACATCGCTCGAGTGGTCTGGCTTGCACCAAACGGAAGCAAAGCGGGAGGGCAACGAGGCGGCGCCACACAGATATTGGTCCATTGGTACTAAATATTTCTCGGTGAGGTAACCGGATAATCCATAAGCAGAATAGACTGCATCTCCGCTTCTGCTACTTTTGTATCAGTAATACGTATGTTTACGAGGTCGTCAGCATCCCATTACGAAGCCGTCAAAACCCCATCGAGGATCAAGGCATGGGTCCAAGTCACCGTAGGACCGATCCTGCACTGGTGGCAATGGTCACTGAGTGCTGTCTCATTCGCTGGGAAAGGTCGGTGAAGCTTCTTCGCACTCGCTTAGTGGCCCTTCACGATCCTACGACACATCACTGCAAATCCTCACAGCGGCTTTGAGACTCGAAGAAACGGTCAGACAAGGTCTTCTGACAAGAAATGAAGGATATGCTGATACATCGATCGACCATTGACAATTGAGAGCTCAAAAGACGCACACCATCACAAGATACAACTTCCTTAGCAATACTTCTCAGCAGAAAGGCGAACAGGAAAGACCAACGTGTAGCCAAATAAAGGACTGCATGCTCAACCATACTGAGCACACGAGGAGAAAAGATAGAAGCGATCACGGGAGAAAGGCGTCTATACGTATCTGAATCGATCTGCACATCAATGAATCATATCTGCGCAGAAGACGTGAGGATCAACAGGCCCTTGATACGTCTTCAGCTACATCCCTTCTCGGCATGAGCGCTACGTTCCTGCATTTTCAAGGCAACGATTTTATGTTTGACTGACCACATCAGCGACTGTAGCGATTGTGGGACGGGAAAAGGCCCCAGATCCTTCGTTCGATGCTGGTTATCCCATACCGGAGCAGGGAAAGAGGAGAAGAACCAGGTGAACGAGGGTGAGATGTTTCTAGTCGACGCATCTGAACTTTATACTCTGAGCGACGAAAGATACAAGATGATTGATTGGTAAATCTGATTGTTTTAACGATTCGTCGAAGCATCTGTGCTTTATGTTCCCTTTCTAATCATCCAGCTCGTAACCGGACCTTTTTGCACTGCTCTAACGCTTGTACATTTTGGCGAGTTGAGACTTTTCTAGACTTGAACTGTCGGTGGTCTTAATATACCATCAATCCGCTTGGTCAACAGGCTATGTAGCACAGAAACCATTACGTGAAGCTTACTCGAAGTATGGATCCAGTGTACTTTCGACCACTACAACCAAGACGCGTATGCATTGCTATAACATAAACCAGATCAACCACTCCCTAAGCCCAAGCCCCGACCAGCGCCATCAAAACCCCACCACCCACCACGGCCGCACAAGCCTCCAGCCTCCTCCTCCCCCTCAAAACCTCATAGCTGCGATCACTCAAGAAATCCTCCGCCAACAACTCCACCAGCCCCGCAAACAGTAGCAACCCGCTACTAATCGCATTCATGATCCCCACCATCAACAGCCCCATCTCCCCCTCGGGATCATACAGCCCATGCACCCCCAACCCAATCGCCTGCCCGATTGGTGTCGTCGTTCCGTACGCCAACGCCATGAGCCACGGTTTAGGGGATGAGGGCGGGAAGGAGGTGATGGCTGCGATGCGCGAGCCGAGCGCGAGGCCTTCGAATGTTTGGTGGAAGGAGATGGCGATGAGGAGGACGAGGAAGGGCGGGCCGACGGAGACGGAGAGCGCCATGCCGATGAAGACGCTGTGGAAGAGGATGCCGGCTTCGAGGAGGAAGCACTGCAGCAGCATTTTCTGTTGGAGCTGGTGCGTGGAGAGTGAGGCTGTGGTGTGGTTGTAGGGGGTTCGAGTCGAAGGTTCTGCGGTCGGGTCAAGCTCGTCGAGGTCGAAATCAGAGCCGTTGTCGGAGTCTGCGGTGGTGTGGAGGTTGCCGTTGGTCAAGTTTGGGGACCGAGGAGTGCTGGACTTAGGGACCAGGTTCTCGGTGGAGCCGGATCTACGGAAAGGGATGTGGTCTTCTTCGCTGGGGCTGAAAGATGCGTCTTTGTATGGTCGCAGGGATTCGGATCTCAGTCTTGAAGGTCGAGCATTGCCGCTGTCCATTTTGTGTGCTTCAGCGCCATGCTCGTTGGGTATAGTGTCGTATTCGCTGCCGTGCATGTGCCCTGCACCTCTCGTTGCGAAAAACATCTCGATACCGACTACTGTCAGTACGGAGACCATAGCGATAAGGCCAGGCATCGCCGGATAGCTTTCGTTCCAGAATGAGGGAAGACACGGATCAAGAAGCGATGCGAAAGCGGTGGGGAGAAGGTGGACGAACGCTGTCGCAATAAGGACACCGGTGCCGAAATGCCGAGACAGGAAGAGGAAGCGATGAGGTACAGGTATTGGGAGATCGGGAAATCGTCGTACTATAATAGGGAAAGAACATGCTGTTGAATCTCAGCCACGTTCTTGATTCCAGTGGAAGAACCGTACCCGCGGTACTGAGCACCAGAATGAGCACAAGGGCGAAGACGTGGAGGGACGTATTGTAGGACGCCCTCGGCCCCTTCGATCCACATTCAGGCTTTTCATAGTCATCGCCCAACCTCTTCAGAAGCGCTGCCCTCAAGACTTCGGTGGGAATATTAGCCCAGGGATCCGGAGCTGTGAATCAATCAGTTCAGAGAAGGGCGGGAGCACCGTAAAGAGCCTACCTCTCTCTAATATATCACCAGAGGCTGTAACAAGCATACTTCGCAAGGCCAGGTTTCGAGCAGCGCGCCATCATCTGCGAAGCGTGCAGTAATTGAATAGTAAGTATTCTTAACTCCACATTATGTGCCTCCTTCTTTGATCTCGGTGCCCTCCGGAATGCAGCGCCGGGCCGCCTATCCGTCGTTCGAAGTCCTCGACGAACCCTAGGGCCCAATTCAGGAGGAAAAGCGGCGGATCATCATGAAATCCTTCGACACTTCGCTGGGACAGACACCACAAAGATTGAGAGCTCAAAGTTGCTCTTGGGATATCATGAGTAAGCCTCCGATGCTAGAAAGTCAGTGCTCGAATTACGTGCCATTGAGAGCAATAGAAGCGGTCTCTACCAGACTTCTTGGAGATTGAGCATCACCGGTGCCGGTCCAGAAAAATAGACCCGCCAATTTGTGTTCCTTCGCATATTTAGCCTTCAATTGGACTGTCTCCTGGTTGTCATACGAGACGAATCCTCCATCTCCGCCAGTGCAGTACGCTGCGCCTGTGCTTTGATCAACCGATACCTTCGCTCCTGGCCGAGGCAAGTCACGATACTCGAAGACACCTTCTTCACCGCCTTGGCCCGTGAATTTGTCTCCAGCCTTCTTGGCTCCTAGAAAGGAACGCCCATAGGCGGGGACACCGAGCAATATCTTTGGCGGAGGAACGCCTTGGGAAACCAAATACTGCACGCCGGACTGGCAGGATGTCGTTGCTGCATCGTCATAAGGGTTTCGGGGTGTGAAGAGTTGAGACTGGTAGCCGCATCTTTCCGTCCATGGCCCAGAAAAGTCATACGCCATTAAATTGATGTGGTCTAGGCATGTTGAGGCTCGTCCGATAGCGATATTTCTCAAAGCCCACTTTCCTGCAGGCAGCGCGGAGGTGAGTATGAATGGAGCAGGCAGCGCAGAACGAAGGGCTTCGAGCAGCTGGACATAGGATATCCCTTGGGTGGGATCCGAAGGGTGCTCCCAATCAACTTTTCCAGATCAGCGACTTGCTTTTTTCTTGTAATCTCTTACATACTGTCGATACCGTCAAGCTTGTACGTATCCACAATTGCCCTTGCACTGCTTGCGAAGTGACTCCTGGTGCCGGACTGGCTGGCAACCTTGGCAAATGCTATGCTACCCTCACCAGCGCCCCCAATTGAGAGCAAGACTTTGAGATGAGTGTACTGCTTCTTAAGGGCGACTAAAGCGTTCAGACAGCCTTTAGTGCCATCAACCTCGATCTGAGTATCCGCATACTCATCGTGAAGCTGATCGACAATTAGCCATTGTCGATCCATGTACTGCTGCCATAATGATCTCACATATACAGTGCCATCGGATCTCAAGCTATCATAACAATTCAGCCGCGATCCCCTCAATCTTCTCTACGAGTCATACCGTGCGAAAGCGTAGAATACATGAGTTACATGTGCCAAGTTCATGGACGAGGGCGGTTGCTGTCGGTAGATTCTCCAGCTCGGATAATATACTCCATTGACGAACTTTGGACTCCCGCCTTTCGCTAGATCAACTGTCAATGGCTGCTGCTGCTGGGTATTCATCGCGCGAGAAGGGTGCGTGCTCATGTTGGGCTTTGGTGCACGACTGAAAAGACCCATGTTGAGGAGATTCCTCGCGAACAAAATTGTTACAAGGGTACTCTGCACTAGAAGGAAATAGCTTTGAGGTAGTGCTTCTGGGTTCTCCAAGACCAATGAAAGGCGGCCACACTTTTGACGGTGTAGCTCTGAGTTGCTGAACTCGGAAGAAATTGATACAGAGCACAAGGTCAGGATACATAAAGATATGTTGAAACACTACTGATGCCAGGCATCATGATTGAAATACATGATGTTAAAGTTGACTCGCACTTGCTCTATGCAGAAAAGGAAGCACGCTCGCAAGAAGAGTAACGAATACCCTCAAAGCTTGTCTAGGAGACACAATTGGATGAAATTCATTATCGTGCACTCATCACTGATCTGAAGGCAATTTGCAGCGCGTGTGGGTTCCTCGCACTTGAGTCGTCCCATTGGTCACCTCGCTAGCGGGAACCCACTAATGTTATGGCTACGGCCCGACCATGCCTCCGAGCTTCTGAACCTTTGCTTTGAGAGCTCGAGCTTCAGCGCCTCTTTCTCAAGACTCATCCTCGGACTCGACCAACACCTCTCAAGGCCTCTCGATCGCCTCAAGGCCTCTCGACCGCTTTCCTGACTTCCCACACCCCGCATGGCCACCTCAACCAGCACAACCACCCACTCCCACCCCTCCCCCTCCCTCTCCCCACCCCCCGACAACTCCCACCCCCTCTCCACCTACGCCTTCTCCTTCGCGCCCTTCCTCAAACACGAATACCGCTTCGGCCTCGATCCATCCCGCCCCTACTGCAAGGCCTTCCGCGAAGGCCACTGCCCCCTCGGCAACGACTGCCCGGACAAGCACCAAGTAACGCACAGCTTCAATAATCTGGTCTGCAAGCATTGGCTGCGCGGACTGTGCAAGAAGGGGGAGCAATGCGAATTCTTGCACGAGTACAACCTGTGCGTTCGCTTTCTTCTTGTCTAATCTTGGAAGGAGAACAGGGATGGGCTACAAATGGTGCTTATACGATATACTAGACGCCGCATGCCCGACTGCACTCATTACAGCCGCACGCTCTCCTGCCCCAACGCCTCCGACTGCCTCTACCTCCACCGGGATCCCTCCTCCGTCCCCCCGTCCTGCCCACACTACACCCGTGGCTTCTGCCCGCTCGGTCCGCGCTGCGCGAAGACCCACATCCGTCGCCGTTTGTGTAGGTTCTACTTAGCGGGGTTCTGCCCCTATGGGAAGGGGTGTAGGGAGGGAAATCATCCCAAGTGGGTCGAGGATAAGCATTTGGAGAAGCCGAGGGTGAGGGTGGAGAGGAGTGAGGAGGAGATGGAGAGGGAGAGGGAGAGGAGGAGGGAGGAGAGGGAACGGGAGGATGGGGAGTGGGAGAGGAGTGGTGGGAGGAGAGAAGGGAGGGGGAGATGGAAGGGGAGGAGTGGGGGGAGGAGGAGGGGTGGGTATTAGGAGTGATTGTTTGGGGGGGAAAATCATGATATTGAGGAGACACGTATACTGGGCTCTGAAAGCACGGTTCTCCCATAGAATCGAAACGAAGCGTTGCGTGTGGGTGGCCCGAATAGCAGTCGATGGACAAAGTGGGATTTGACAGCGCCTTCTTGAGTTGGCGATGGGCAGAATCACGCGTTAACGGGTCTGCGACAACTAGACTCGGCCGTTATTCGACAACTGGTGTGAGTAGCCAAAGAAAGATATTGAGGGGATGAATGTCATAAGGCTGCGCAATCTGCACGATATTGTGAGTATCCCATGCCCTGGTATCGTGCCACCCACAAGGGGTCAATCACGTCAGCACGTTCGCATCGTCGTCTAGGTCCTTCCACTCAGGTCTGATAATCGTTCAATTGAAGCGCTTTGACTATTTGCCGTTTTAGCTATGGGCTTTCATCCGGTCATTCCGCCTTCATCATCATCCTCCGAGACCCTCCAGACCCCAGCCCAAGCAGCCTTCGTAGCCGCCCTGGTCTTTGTTCCCGCAGGCCAGACGGACCATCTGGTCAACTGAAGTTGACCTTCGCGACGGTCTCGTAGAATGCTTTGCCCTGCGCGGTAGCCAGCTCGAGTTCTTTGGCGGTTGGCTGGCGCGAGCCATCGACACCCTGCATTGCATCACACATATCAGATGTACGTACTGGGTCCCAACGACGAGGAGGTAACAACAAAGCTCACCGCGAAAGTACCAGCGCCCCACGGACTCCCACCGCGAACCTCTTGAAGCTCGGCCAGAAGCGGGAAGACAGTCTTGTAGCCCAGGGGAACGTAAATGATGCCGTGATGCGCAAAAGTGCTCATTGCGGAGATGACAGTGCTTTCCTGACCGCCGCCGGGGGTTGCAGTCGAGACGAAGACGCCGGCGTACTTGCCCCAGTAGGCGCCAGTCTGCCATTGCTTGCCGGTGTGGTCGAAGAAGGCCTTCCACTGGGCGGGGAAGTTCCCGTAGCGGGTGGGGATGCCGAGCAGGAACGCATCGTAACCCTCCATGATGTCTGGGGTAATGAATGGGATTTCGGAGGTCTGGCCAGGAGCGTACATCTTGCTGAGGACCTCTTTGGGTAGGGTCTCTTCGACCTGGTAGAGGTCGGCTTTTCCGCCTGCTGCCTCGATGCCAGCTTTCTCGGCCTCGGCTAGTTTATGGATATGCCCGTACATGGAGTACTAGAGCGCGATTGTAAGCAAATTTGTTTGTCATTAGTTTAGCTGAGCGCAATGGTCTCGTCAACTAGTGAATGCGTACAAAGATGATGGCAACTTTTGGAGCCATGATTGTGAGAGTAAGCTGGTGACGTAGTGTCGTTGCGATAAAACAGAGGGCAGCGACGAGGAAGCTCTCGTTTGAAGTATGTCAAAGGAAGTGGCAGCATAGCATGATAATAGCGGTACCGATTTATAGAGGTCGGCTCCACAAACGCCGCAAGGTCCCTAGCGGAAAGCTTATGTCATGCTAGCCTCAGCACTGAGTGAATCCTGTCAGCATTGGGTAATCTGGCATTCGGTGTCCGAGCTATGTGCTTGAAAACCAATTAGCAATCAACTATTCCTCTTTCTGCAGTGGTCAACCTTACCTCAAAGTTCTGTTGTTCGAGAATTTGGTTCTTGGCTCTTGGCTCTTCTCACCACCAAGCCACTTCTTCCTTGCATTGGCAAGGGATGGTGCATGTTTGCTTGGCACATCTTCAAGGCGTTTTGACAGGGTGACGGTGGGCTGATCCATCGGAGGCAAGTACGGAGATTGCCGACCAGGCACCACGCCGCGCATGCAACATTCACATATTCTCCTCGATCTCAACCTGTTGTTGTAGGCCTATCGATAATCAGTCAACTCACACAAGGGTCTACCGTACATGTTGGCCGAAGAGATACCGTACATACCCCACAGTCGATTGGCCGCACTAACGATGATCTCAGCCTTGAGCATTACTTTCTGCTGGAATTTCTCCTCATCTCCGTAGTCTCGGCGTTTGCTTGGTTGAGCCTACGATGCGTTAACACTGCGAGGTCGAAGGAACCCCGAACACCTACCATAAGTAATACCGGTATAAGATCCGTTGGACTCGCCTCTGCCACGGTCATCAAATTCTTGAAACCGTTCTCCCAGAGCACCCTCGCTGTTCGGCTTTTGACGAATGGAATCCGGGCAAGATCCAGCAGGTCTGCTCTAGCACCAGCCTTGACGCGGTCACCCATATGCTCAAGAACAGCCTTTAGCATACCCCAGCCCATCCGGTCGCAGAACTGTATTGTACCAGCAGCGAAGCCTTCGCATGTTTGAGCAAGGGTCTGAACGAAACCCCGGGTGCTGTCGTACTTGCGTGCCACAGCGTGTATGGGCATCTCATTGCACAAATCGCGCAGTTGAAAAGCAGCGTAGCAACGACGATATATTCTCGCAACCCTGATTTCCTCTATAGTGTTCTCAGGTAGGGGACGTCCACTGTTAGCCCTGCTCTGTGTCAGCCTTACGCGCAGTCAGCGGTGACTTTGTGATCATACATCTTGTTGACCAAAGCTGGGTTGACACCTATAAACCCAAGTACCCGCAAACCGCTATCGTCGAGGCTCTCCATCTCGCGGCGGAAGATCTGCCAATCGAGCTCGATTTGGCCATAGAGCTGAACAGGAGTGAACAGATAGAAGATGTGCATCTCACCATCCATGACGAATGCTCGTAACGCTTGTTGCAGCTCATCATGGACGAGCAGTCCATCTTCTGGCGACATGAAGGAGCCCACAGTGGCTTGACTCAGGCGAGTGGCCTCATAAGAACCGATCCTGCCAATCGTAAGGAAGCCTGCAGTGATGAGCTCCTGAATGGCTTTCTCCACCATGGAGTGTAGCAGGCTCGGCTCCACAGTATGGAACAGTAACGTGCGTTGGACATACTCCAGAATCGCCGCCTGGTGGGTTGCTAACCGGACTGTGATCACTTCAAGCAAAGCCCTGCCAGATGTCAGCGCAAGCTTGCCTTCACCAGCAATTACCTACCTTTTAATACCCCGTTTTTCAGGCGTCAGGCTACTTTCGACTTTAGGTAGCTCCATCTCAAGAAGTTGGGCTACCTCTTCGACATCGGGCTCGTTGCAGCAAAGGTATGTCTCTCCAACCTCGTCCTTGCCCTTACGCCCAGCTCGGCCACGCATTTGACGTCTGTAATCATATCAGCAAAGCTATTGAACATGATACTTTGAAAGATCTACAGCATGGCCGGACCTACGGGATCTCTACCCATGTAGGCCTCTTGGACGATCACACGGCGAGCAGGGAGGTTAATGCCTGCTGCAAGGCTGCAAGTTGCAACAATCACTTTGAGGATTCCTCTATCGTACGCCTCAGCCACGATGCACCTCTCCTCGCTCGTCATACCCGCATCTTGGAAATGTTAGTTGCTGCATCAACCGAGTGATAGGCTACATACGATGGAAAGCCACGCCCTTTACGACAGCTTGGGCTAGATCTTCGTCAATGGCTATCGATAGATTTCGAAGTTCACTAATTATCTCCTTCCTCTTGTCGAGAACTTCATCGGCCACGCTACTCGGCATCGTTCGACCGACAAGCGAAGCAGTTTTCTGACAACGTTGACGACTTCTGCAGAATATCAAAGCCCCATACCCTGCCATTGCGGTTTCAATTGCCAGAGCAACAACAGCGTTTATTAGGGGCTCCCGGAGCTCTTTGAATGGTGATTCACGGATTAGCCGGCACGGAGCAAGTGATGAAGGCTTAATTGATTCTTTGCAGCCCAAATTCTGAAGCAGTGTATTCGAAGCTGACGCTGGATAGATAGCATTACCAAAGACGAGGAATTCGTCAATAGGGATAGGTTTGTAGTTCGAAATATAGTGTTTGGCATCAAGCCATTTGGCTATCAATTCGGTGTTCTCGATCAATTAGCGAGGATGCCTGCCCCAGAAATCGGTAACACGTACGGATAGGGTGGCGCTCATCCCGATAATCTGCACGTTGCACTGTAAACTGAGAAGCTTCGTTGCCAGAAGCTCCATGAGATATCCTCGGTGAAAATCGTCCACCATGTGCAGCTCATCTAGCACCACAGCTCCAAGACTGTCTATGGTACACTGCTCAATGGCGTGGTTGACCAGGTAGTTCGCCTGTAAAACATTCAGTACTATTTTCGTTTTTCTGGCATTTGAAGCTGAGACCTTTTCGAATGTGCACACTGCTATGTCCACGTCTTTCCAATTGGCGGCCCGAAAGGCTTTACTTCCTCCGTAAAAGCCTGCAACACGTACAGAGCTCTGGTGGTAAGGCTTCCGCCATTTGTGTTCTGATGGGCTGACCTGGGATGAGCGATCAAGATCCACATGTTTGGCAACGCCGTCTACGGCTTTTCGTAGCCACTGGAGCTTCTCTTGTACCAGCGCCACATAAGGAAGCACCAATATGGCCTTCTTGGTGGGGTCCTCGATGACTCTTTTCAGCATCCGAACATCTCCGATCAGAGATTTCCCGCCACCTGTAGGCGCGCTGTAAACAAGGTTCTGCTCGCCAGCCAGGATGCCCCTGCCAAGAAGGCATGATGACTGCCAAGGATAAATGCTGTTAATACCCAAAGAAGCGAAGTTCTTCACGAGAGTTTCTGGCAAGTTGTAGCGAGGATGGGATAGGTGGAGCAAGGGGTTGCGGGTTGGAGTTGGGGTGGACGCTACAGCTCGACGTTGGGAGTACTCTGAGACAGCCGGACCCTCCGTGCTCGGACTGGAATATATCTCGCTCGCTTGGATGCGGTCGCCTTCATGCGACTCGAGGCATGGGCGCTTGAATGGAGTTGGCACCGACGGATTGCTAGTGAAAGCTCCTACTATAGGAACATCTGAAGGGGACGCAACGCTATCAAGCGGTCTTTTCAAGCTATGCTCATGATTCAACTGAGATATATTCTGCTTTACGAGGTCAACTGTGGGCGTAACACCATAACGGGTGTACTGCTGGACCATGACACGCGATGATCACATGTGGAAACAAACGGATAGAGTACAATGAGATTAGTAGAAAAGCCAAACATGCCTGATGGAAGCAAAAGAGGAAGACTCTATTTTGCCCATACATTTTCAGGACAGCACCTCACATGGAAGTCAACACGACAGGCCTAGCCGAGGCTACTCCCAGCTCGGCTAGTGTCGTGAACGACGTCGTTCAAAGTACGCGCCTTGTGGATGGTTACAGCCCGGATTTTTGATTCCATAGAAGCTGGAGACAGATATGTGTAAATAGAAGATACACATGGCGACAATCCGGACTCGCTGTTGGGGTCTTTGAAGAGTGGTTCGCCGAGCTTTGTCGGATCAGCCAGAGCGCTAGCTAACTATCATTGAGCCAGAGCGTCTCGACTATACATCGAATTAGGGATTACACTAAGATCTGGACGAAGGAGGACTCTGGAGACGGTTGATAAGGAGTCAGGATGAAAAGGTTTGGGCGGAACAGATAAGTGAGATGTAGTAAAGTAGCGGGGGACTTTTCTGCCCGCAGATCATATTGGGCACTTGGCGCTGTTATTAGCGAGTCGCAGTCCGCCGTTGTGATACTCTGCAAGTCCCGTCCACCCATTCCACTTATTCCACTCTAAACTCATACTTCGCCCATCTGGTCCTTCGTGGTCATCCTCCGTCTTCTTTAACCGTGATAGATCCTCCGATCGCTCCAGCCTGCCTATCTTTGAAGACCACTATACCTTCCGGTTACGCAATCCTTTGGATAGGTACTCGACTTCTGTACTATCCGGTAATATAATACGCCCGCCTTCCAGCTCTGTCAGCCTGAACTACTTGAGATACTCTGCACTCGCCACGTCATTGCGTCGCCCTAGCCATTTGTACTAGAATCAGCTCATTTAGCCCTGAGCCTCAGAAGCGCCGCCTTCTATGCATTGGCAGGGTTTGCAGGCTTCAAGCCCGGGATAGCCGCTACTCCAGGTCGCCTCGTCTGTACATTGGGTCAGGAATGAGGCGCGCTGTTGGTGCGCGGGTACCGCAACCATCAAGAGGAGGTCGTTGCATCCTATGAGGCAGACTTCTCCGCCTACTGGCCTACCGGGTGTCACGTATCATGGCGGATGAAACAGAGGGTAACTCACATGCAAGTTCCCACTTTATAGCGCAGGGTACACCTCACCCCACAGCTCCATCGGCGACCCGGGGCCACAATGAAAATAATCTATCAGCCATCTCACCCAACGCGCTTCCTTCACAGCCTCGACCCGATCCACCGTCACCTTCCGATCCACCTGCTAAAGCCACATCGCAATCGATGGTCACATCTCTATCATCCTCATCTGCACCCTCAGCACAACACACTCACGCAATGGATACAAACGGTCCGTCTCCGTATGGCACTAGGTCGCGGAATCGGACAGGAACTTCAAGACCGAACTACGCCGAAGATCGCGAGCTGGACACAGAGTACGAATGGAGTAACACAAAGAAACCTCATACCTCCTTGGCATCTTCGGCTTCTGCTCAGATGCAACCGGTGGATAGCGAAAGATTATCAGGCATCAGCACTCGCCGCTCTTCAACGACAGCATCCACAACGCCTGCAAATAAGCAGGCAGGCATTAATACCCCGAAAGAGCAGATTCCGGGCATGTCGAGCTTCTTATTGAACCCAGAAAATGCCACTTCTGCCCCACCTCAGTCGAGAAAGCGCAAGGCTCCCGGTAGTCATGTCACTTCCAGTGCACCCAATGGCGGCGAACAGGCGGCCAGCCTTCCGCGCAAACAGGCCATTATTGCTACTGTGAATAGCGCCTGGGAAACAAACATGATGAGTTTCGAAGGCTCGCAAGCATATCTAAAGGATGGGAAGCTTACGGCTGACGATGGAACTACGCTAGAGGTTAACGGTATGGCTCACTGCCCTCGGCAACTTGATGCCAGGGGATTAGGGGAGTCATGATCTATTACTGACACAAGTATAGACCACGCGTACTTGATATGTGAGCCACCAGGTGAACCTTATTATCTAGGCCGAATAATGGAGTTTCTGCACACCAACAACGATCACAACATGCCTGTGGACAGAGTGCGGGTCAATTGGTATTATCGTCCAAGGGACATTCAACGTAAGGTGAATGATACACGGGTGGTGTTTGCGACTATGCATTCCGATAATTGTCCCCTTACATCGCTTCGGGGTAAATGCCATGTCTCCCACCGAAGTAGCATTAGGGATATCGACGATTTCAGAAAGACTCAGGATTGCTTTTGGTATGACAAATTGTTCGATCGCTATATTCATCGCTACTACGAAGTCATTCCCACTAGTCAAGTTATAAATGTACCAGCACGGGTCAAAAAGGTACTTGATGAGCGATGGAAGTTTGTGCTTGTCGAGATAGGGCGCGGTAAAGAATTGACCAGCGCTATCAAGACTTGCAAGCGGTGCAGCTGCTACTCTGCAAGGTGAGCCTAAGCTAAGTTCTCTTGCTGGCTGCTGTCTAACATGTGATCCAGTAACGATTCTGTGGACTGCGCCATGTGTAAAACCACGTACCACATGAATTGCGTGCAACCACCACTGCTCAAGAAGCCTGCACGAGGGTTTGGGTGGTCCTGTGGGCCCTGCAGTCGGAAGCAGGAGCGAAAGCTCGAAGCTCGGAACACGCCACTCGTAGGAGACAAGGCTCGAGAAGCTGAAGAGGAAGAGCTGCAAGAGCAAGAAGAAGAGGAGCGCGGAAACGCCATCAACGGAAGCAGTCCGCATGACATAGAGCCTCAGGGTGCTGGTTCACGGCCAGCCACAGCAGAACAAATCGCGCAAGCTCAGGTATGGCCATATCGATATCTCGGGATTCATTGCCGTGTAGAAGATGCGCTCGATCTGGATGATCGGATCTATCCACGAGCTAGCTCTCGCCTAGGACCCAAGCATCAGGCCAATGTGCATGTTTGGCATGGACGGCCTGTTCGACTCGTGAAGCCTGCCGAAAGCAGAAGGAAGTATGCTAAAGGAGGCAGCCATAAGAAGGATGCGAAACCCACAAAGGAGGCAGCTGCTGAGCTAGAGACGGATGGAATTTCGCGAGAGAAGCGACCAAAGTGGGTGATGGATGCGCCTCCAGGCTATGTTGTACGAGGCGAGGACCATCCCAACAACGACCCGGCGAATACTGCAAAAGTCCAATTCAGAATGCCTGAAGTGGGCGAGCTGTCCTCGCGTGGGACCGATGGCCACGGTCGGAGCAAATTCGAGCCGGCGGAGCGTGAGAAAATCATTGATGACTACATGGAGCAGGCTAAAGAATTAGCTCCTTCACTTGGGGTCCAGAAATTCTGTACAAATTTCTTGGACAAGGCTCTCGAGCTGCTCTATAAGAACAATTACGCAACCGAGCCGGCGTTGGCACAGCTTCATACTATGGACAGACGAAAAGATCTCAAAGAACCTGAATACAGCAAAGAAGAGATCAAAAGGTTTGAAGAAGGTGTGAAAAGGTACGGTTCGGAGCTTCGCTTGGTATCCAAACATGTGGGGAAGTCACAGAAACTTGGTGAGATTACAAGGTTCTACTACATGTGGAAGAAGTCACCCTCTGGCCAGGCGATTTGGAAGACCCACGAGTCGCGCAAAGGCAAGAAGTCATCACAACAAGTCGATGCCAAGCTTGTGGATGACGTCGCGGATGATGTAGACGATTCAGCATTTGATAATGGAAAGGCATCTATGCGAAAGAGAGGGTTTGAGTGCAAATTCTGCGCTTCCCGCAAATCTCCTCGATGGAGGCGAGCCCCAGGGACTGCTCCCGGAACCACTGTGCCCGCTGATTCGTCAAATAAGAACAGCAAAGATAAGAGTGCACACTTGATGGTCGCCTTGTGCCATCGCTGTGCTGGTCTCTGGCGCAAGTATGGAATTCAATGGGAAAATATCGACGAAGTCGCCAAACAGGTGGCGAACGGGAGTGGGAGGGCATGGAAGCGAAGAATCGACGAGGAGCTACTCCGTGAACTACTCAGCGCTAACGAAGCAAGCTCGGTGGGCATAGGCAGCCAAACAGCTGCGGCGGCCACTTCCGTGGGGGTTGAAGTACCCTCTGGGCTGACCATACAATCAGGTCAGGAGGGCTCACGTAAGAAGCAGAAGACCGTACTCGAAGCTCAGCTACCTCAACCAATTGTGAACACAGAGCCGCCCAAGAAGAAAGTGATCGAGAAGCCTCCAGAACCAGCACTTGTCCCAGAACCGCCTAGGATCCGTATCTTACCGTGCGCAGTTTGCAACGATATGGAGCCTATGGGAACTCAGCTCCTCTGCTGCCGGCATTGCAGACTCACGGTGCACAGAAATTGTTACGGTGTTCCAGAAGGACGCTCCGAGAACAAATGGACGTGTGATATGTGCGTCAATGACACCACCTGCCAGATATCCACCTCTTATGACTGCGTCCTGTGTCCACTTCGACCTACAGAACAAGAGTTAATGGATCCTCCGAGAGTCTCTCATAAGAAGAAGACTGACCGAGAACGTGAGAAAGAGCGCCTTGAACGAGAGATGGTCGTTGAAGCAACCGATCTGTACTACCAGGACCAAGCAAACAAAGGGCGGCCTTTGTATCCACGGGAACCTCTGAAAAGAACTGCCGGTAACCATTGGGCTCACTTGATCTGTTCCATGTGGGTACCAGATCTGAAGTACGGGGACGCTAAGTTGTTTGAGCCTGTTGAAGGCGTGAGCTCCATCCCACACTCGAGATACGAACAGGTCTGCAAGATATGCAAAGGGGACCAAGGAGTCTGCATTGCTTGCAAGCAGTGTTCAACAAATTACCATGCTTCTTGTGCACAGCGACATGGGCATATCCTGGGATTTGATGTAGCCCCTGTCAAAGGTTCGAGAAGAGATGCGGTCAGCGTTGTCACCATGGGTAGCGAGACTGGGAATGCAACGCCAGTAGTGTACTGCAAAGAGCATGCGATCAAGACAACAGTCCATCCAATTAACGAGCCAGTCGAAGACAATTCGCTCAACGCCCTGCAACTGTTCTCCCGTACCAACAAACAAGCCGACACGTCCCTGACAGGGACTGTTCGCAAAGCGGCCAATATAGTCTCCTCCTCAAGGCCGGCAAGCCAGTTGGTGAACGGTAACGTGGGTCATAGAAATTCGACGTCGTCTATGACAGCCGCTACAGCAGCGACCAGCAGAAGCTCAAGGGTATCGCCGGCGGCTATGACGGTGAAGTCGGAGGAGGTGGACGAAGAAGGCGACAGAGTCGTATATCTGAAAGATGTAACGATTCCGGAACCGTCGCTGAAAGAGTGCGCACACTGCGGAACTACTGCAAGTCCTCTGTGGCACAAAATTACGACCAAGGTTGTCGATGTGGTGGACGAATCCCCTACGCGTCCGGAGTCCAAACAAGCGTCCCAATCGCAATTATCTGATCGACCGCCGCAGGTCAACGGCCACGTCAATGATAACAGCATATCAAGCGCTGAGCTACCTCACGCAGACCCACCTGTTCTCTCGCCGCAACTTGCGAACGGGCATGCTCAAACCTCAGAGCATCTCCATAATGGCCTAGATGCCAATGAAGCAAGCCAAATTGATGGCGCTGCTGAGCTTCCCGTGATTCAGAATAATGAGGAACCCTCCAGCTCATCCAACGCTGTAGCAGAGGCGGCTACAGGTTTCCACTGCCACAAATGCCATCTGAAGAAATTACGGATCCCAACGCCTCCTCCAGCACCAGCGCCATTGCCCCAGCCGGACGTGGCCCCGGTAGAGGCGCAAACCACCTGTGAGCCAGACACTCCGTCCCCTCCGCGACGTCCGGCATGGCCTCCCCAAATGCCTCCTGCACCGAATCCGGAACATTTCCACCCTTATCCAGCCCAGTCAGGACCGCAGTCCTCGTTCCCGCCTCGACTGCCCAACGGGGATCCTCATTCGCCGCCGATCACAGCTCCACCTCTTCAGTCGCATTTCGCACCGCCTCCTAGCATATACCACGGCCCTCCGGTATACCACGCTCCACCTCCACCTCGTCCAGAAGTACCCCCGCAGCCTCCGATGAACAATGGGAATCCACCCATTTACCATTTCCAGCGGGCTAGTGGAAATCGGCCGGCGGGTATACATTTTGCATCCCATGGGCCGCGGCCACAGCACGTGCCACCACCGCCCCCACCGATCAGTGTTCCTCGATCACCTCCGCGGCCATCGTTCATGCAAGGGCCTCACGGTCCACCTCGCGCAGAAGAAAACCCCTTTGCGGCCATTTCTCGGCACTCGCACTCATCCCCGCGCGATCCGTACCATGGGGTTTATGGGAGCCCGCGCGGCAACTACGAATCACCTCACACGCCACCGCGGAATGGAGGGTGGCCGACTGGTGATGTGATGGGCAATGGCGCGAGCGCTAGCCCATCTGTGCGAAACCTGCTACGATGATTTTTCCAGCATGGGTCAGGCGTCTATGACTACGGCTGGGCGGTAGGGCTGTCAAAACATGGCAAGCAAGGGAGTTCTGTGTAAGGGAGGATCCAAGCAATAGGAAGCTCTGGGCTGGAAGCTTGGGGGGGAACTTGCATATGGACAGAGTCGTGGGCAGCATCTGGCGTCGTCTAGTTACCGACAACGCATGTGTCCCAAAGTGCACCAATCTGGGGATGCTTTGCTTTAGCGTTTGGAATTTATGTACATATTAGGTATAGTACTCGCCCAGCGACACGATCCGTGACATGGATCAGAAGGGATGCCGTGCCCAGAGAGGCCGATGATAGTCATCTTGAGCAGTCGTTCAGAACAAGAATCGGAATTTCCGAGTGAACCATAGATGCGTTGGCACTCGTGAAATGCCATCAACAAAGTGAGGTGACCACTGGCCGCACACCACACCCTACTTCCTTCACACACCATTCCCCACTATACCAGCATATTGCAGGCCAATAATCAGAATGATAATTCTCTAGCTTTCTCAAGCCCTGCTCTGGTGACCACGGAGATTTCGTTGCCAAACAACGGGTTAGGTGGGCCTAACGCAGCTATCCCCTGGAAAAGCCACCAGAGGCATGTCTAGGAGCTAGATCTGGGTTCAGGATTGGTGTACATGTATATTGTATGATGAAGGTGGTGTGTGAGCAAAGTAAAGTAAATAAAAGGCAGTTACATGTAGGGTGGTGTACTCCGTACTTCGGCTACTTTAGGTATGTTAGGTGATGGCCGTTCTTGGCCTAGTGTCGAGCACGTTTTACGGGAGGCGGGCCGTGGACAGGACGATGAAGGGAGCACAAACAGCTGGGCGTTGTGGATGACAGGAAGTGGGTTTGATCACGCCATAGCAGCTTCAATGATCGCATGGCAATCGATTACCGTTCATCACGTCTCACTCCCCTTCCCGACCATCGCTTCGCGCGAAAGGTCCACGGAAACGGAGCTTCGAGCCTTGATTGACCCTGGCTCCTGGTACCCAGTCAGCCAGCATGAAGTGACCATGCTCCCTCCAATATATTAATCCCCGCGACATCCCACCCTCGTCAGTCTCATCGTCCTTGCATCCAATATCTCCTATTCTACACATCTCTTGGTCCTGTGCCCCCGGTACACCGTGCAGCACTTGAAAATCGCCTTTCCCTCGGCTATCTTGCTGCACGCTGCTCCTGGACTTCCAAGTCACGCTCAAGCTTCTTCCCCTGCTCTCTTGAACGTTCCTCACTTTCTATATGTCCTGAGTCCCTCAATTCCTTTTCTTTTCCCTTCGTTCACGTCTTGTCGACATGTCGTTACATAGCGCGACAGGAATCGGCCATGGTTTGGCCAAGTTGCTTGGCATCAAGCTCAATTATCGCAATCCCACTGGCGACCCGGTGACCAGAGGCGAATCCACCTTCTCTGCTTCAACCGCCGATATTTACGTTGAGCAAGAGCCGACAGCCTGGGACTGGCTCGAAGACGTCTTTCCTTCGGGCCGCCAACTGCTGCAATATGTCTATAACCTCTTTCCTTTCGTTCATTGGATTAGTCGATACAATCTACAGTGGCTCAGCGGAGATCTGGTTGCGGGTAGGCTGGTTGGATTCGTCTGACCAAGAATGAGGATATTAACATATCTTTGCAGGCATCACAGTCGGCGCTGTCGTGGTTCCCCAATCGATGGCTTATGCTAAGTTGGCTTTGCTTGAGCCGCAGTTCGGTCTTTACTCGTCATTCGTGGGTGTCCTCATTTACTGGTTCTTCGCCACGTCCAAGGACATCACCATTGGGGTAAGCTTAGCTTTCCCCGTGCCCAGAGCCTCCTTTCTGATTCTCCATAGCCTGTGGCTGTCATGTCCACTGTGACCGGGAATGTCGTTGATCAGGTCCGTGTGTCACATCCCGATATTCCAGGTCATGTGGTGGCTTCCGCTCTCGCCATCATCGCTGGAACTATAGTCTGCTTCATTGGGCTTATCCGCTGCGGTTGGATTGTCGACTTCATCTCCCTGGCTACCATTTCTGCATTCATGACGGGGTCCGCACTAAACATTGCGGTGGGCCAAGTCCCTTCTTTAATGGGGATCACAGGCTTCTCGAACAGGGAATCGACCTACAAAGTGGTGATCAACATCCTTAAACACCTTGGAAGGACGAAATTGGATGCCGCCATGGGCCTGACTGCTCTTTTCGTGCTATACGCTATCCGCAGCGCCTGTAACTTCGCAGCTCGCAGGATACCTAGCCGCGCCAAAACGTTCTTCTTTCTGTCGACGTTGCGGACGGTTTTTGTCATTCTGTTATACACCATGATCAGCTGGTTTGCCAATAGACACCATCGTAGTAAGCCCGTGTTTTCTATCCTCGGCAAGGTTCCCAGAGGTACGTGGCGTCGGCTGCTCCATCCAAGATTTGAGCTGACAATCATCTAGGATTCAAGAATGCTGCTGTTCCGAGGGTTGACACCTCGATCATCAGTTTGTTTGCGAGCCAACTTCCTGTGGCTGTCATCGTCTTAATCATCGAACACATTGCGATTGCCAAGTCCTTCGGCCGAGCCAACAATTACACCATCGATCCCTCCCAAGAGATGGTGGCTATTGGAGTCACAAATTTACTGGGCCCTCTCCTCGGGGCATATCCTGCTACTGGATCTTTTTCTCGTACTGCCATTGCGTCGAAGGCTGGCGTCCGAACGCCGTTTGCTGGCGTCATTACTGCAGTTGTTGTTCTCCTTGCAATATATGCCTTACCTGCAGTCTTCTTCTTTATTCCCAATTCTTCGCTTTCTGCAGTTATCATCCATGCTATTGGGGACCTCATCACGCCACCGAATACCGTCTACCAGTTCTGGCGCATTTCTCCCTTGGAGGTGATCATCTTCTTCGCAGGGGTCATCGTCACCGTGTTCTCCAGTATCGAGAATGGCATCTACACCACAATTTGCGTGTCGGTCGCTGTCTTACTTTTCCGCGTGGTCAAAGCTAGAGGTCGTTTCATGGGGAGAGTTAAGGTGCACTCAGTGATCGGCGACCATCTGGTCGACGAAAACGGCCACGAAGGTAGAGACAAAACCGAGCGCCACGTCTTCCTCCCTCTTGAACATAACGACGGCTCTAACCCGGAAATCAATGTGGAGGCGCCTTATCCCGGAATCTTCATCTATCGTTTCTCTGAAGGATTCAACTATCCCAACGCAAACCACTACCTCGACAACATGGTCGCTACCATCTTCAAGCAAACCCGTCGGACGAACTTAGACACCTACGGTAAACTCGGCGACCGCCCGTGGAACGATCCTGGACCCCGCCGTGGCCGGGCTGCAGATCACACCTCCCACCTACCAACTCTTAAAGCCATCATCCTTGACTTCTCATCAGTCAATAACGTCGACATCACCTCCGTCCAGCACCTCATCGACGTTCGCAACCAGCTCGACCGCTACGCCGCTCCCGACAAAGTCGATTGGCACCTCGCCTGCATCAACAACCGCTGGACCAAGCGCGGCCTCGCCTCCGCCGGCTTTGGTTACCCGTCCCCTGCCAACGACGCCCTAGTCTTCGAGCGCTGGAAGCCCATCTTCAGTGTTGCCGAGATCGGTGGCTCGCACAGCGCCGCCGCCGCCGCTCAACTGCGCGAAAACCGAGAAAGGCAGCGAAGTCTGGATGTGGAGAAGGGCCGCTTGCCGAAGAGCCAGAATGATGCTGATATCACTGCAGCTGATAATTCGAATGGGATCAGTGATCAATTGCAGCAGGGCTTAAGCGCTAGTAAGCCATATACGACGGCCAAGGTAGTGGCGGTGCATGGGCTCAATAGGCCGTTATTCCACATCGACTTGACTAGTGCATTGCAGAGCGCCATTGCGAATGTCAAGAGCAGAGGCGACAGGGAGGCACAGGGTGTCGGTACAGAGGTGACATCGTAGGCCGTTGCCTGGAACGAACAGTTGGCAGCCTTGCCTGCTCGTCTTCTTCTTTTGCGGTCGCTCATTGATGGTTGGCGACCCAGTGATATACGGTCAGAGAACATAGATTAGATCTGATATCCCATGCAAGAGCAAGCAATGATGCAACAGTCCTTGACAATCCCTGAAAAACCGGATTGACAGCTTCACGACGGGCTGGACCACCAAAGCAGGCTCACAGCTGCACAGTCAACCCATCAAAGCATCTGCCTTGCTCGATCGAGAAGCCCAACAAGAGAGTCTCAAGAAGGCGTTCCATATGTTGAGCTCGATGGACCCTCGTGGAGGTGGACCATGTCAGCGTATCGAAGATTCCTCTTATCGATTCCGGGCTGAACCACAAAGCACCAAACCCCAAGCTCTCTTCGTGCCTCCTCACCTGTCTTGACCTCTAATTGACGTCACAAAGATCAACACAACAGCAGCTTGCCTTTTTAGCGATGCATGCTCACTAGACTGATCGTCCCCTCATAATACCTTCGATTTCTTTTATTTCATTACAGGTGGGACTACCCTGGCGAGCTCAGGATATAACACGATGCCTTAGGGTGGGGTATCCATTGCATAGCAACTTCTACAGATGCTGGACGTGTTAAATCGACTTCTTCAGACGATAGGCCTGCCATGCATCTTCTCCTCCGCAGTCGAGTTCGTAAGCAAAGATCTCTCCACCATTGTCTGTTTAGCCCTTCTCATGGTGTCAACGGCGAGAATAGCGACTCGGCTATCTGTTATTGGGACCTTCCAGTCTGACTCTTGAGAGAGAGGGAAGTAGGGGGGTAGACCCGAGGCCCTGAATATCACGTTAACAAGGATCGATAGGGGGCGCAAAGGAAACTCTGAGCTTACCAGTTGTGCACAAGAAAAGATCCAAGAGTGACCATGACGCCAGTGCATAGAGTACTGCTGAAGCTTTCGTGCGCGTAATATGGGTACATGGTGAGAGAGAGTGCGGTGATATACGGTGCTCAATGACTGATGGAAGATGAAATGGAGACTGAGGACGAGTGCATCTTGAGTATTGTATTAAGGCTCGCTCGGGTGAAGAGGATTCTGTTTGAGTGAGCAATTATCACGTTCTGCTCGATTCATCCGTCCCCTCCATTCCCAACAAGGGAACCTTGGTATGAACTTTGAGTAAATTGAATGACCTCCGCAGAGCGTCTAGGTTCGATTGACTATTATCACGCTCCACGCCGTCCGTATGTCTACAAAAATGCGCATCTGAGCTTTCTCGCTTCGCGGCGCTTTGCGGCTACCACTGGAATATTAACGTGCAGAAATGTAAACACACTCACTTATTCCGAAGTCTACTAATGGGTTACGGGTAACCATCGAATAAGAATGATCTACACAAGCGCCGGGATGACGCAGATCGCAGCAGGTCGAATCACGCGTTTCAGCTCGAATCCTAAACTCCGAGGCGCAAGCGACCAGATATCCTCCGATAAGCGTCCACCACTGCCCTCGTTGTCGTCGCCTATCAATAAACCTTTACAAGTCAAGCCGATCATGGTACGTTGATGGTACCAGGCAGCACAATATCGTGCTTCTGATATCCCAGCTCGTAGCTCGATAGAGAAATAACGCTTTAACGCTGAATTATTGTCCAACAATGCCGGCAGACTACAGCTCCACCGCTCGGGCCTTGGCCTTACCTGTGTCTCCATCACGATCCCCAACGATACCACACCACTCAAAGCCGAGACCATGGTCTCGAAGTCAATCTGGCACGCCGCTGATGCGAGATAATCCTGCACAGCAAGGGCAAGCCAGCAGCATGAGGGATCGAATCATCGATAGCGTCGAGAGGATCAACAGGAGAATACAACGAGGCGTTGAGAAGTTGACACCGGTGCAAAGAGCCCTAGCAATCGTTGTTGGCATATCCACTCTGGTCATTGGCATACTGTTCCTGGTCTTCAACGAAAGGATCTTTGCTCGGCTGGAGCCTGCTGCAGTGAAATGGAAAGAGCTGAGGGGAGGTTGGCTCATACTGTGGGCAATGATATTCACCACGGCATTTCCGCCTGTCATCGGCTACTCGACATGCTTGACGATTGCCGGTTTCGTATATGGGTTTCCTGAGGGGTAAGCACACAATACTCTCCTTTACTGTAACCACTCGCCCTTGTCATATCGTATCTGGGTCCACAGGTTTTGCTGACAGATGGTCTTCTGCAGGTGGTTTATAGCTGCAACGGCCACGGTCGTCGGGTCAACGTGCTCCTTTATCGTTTCCAGAACGATACTTTCGAACTTCGTCAACCGCTTAGTCGCAAACGACAAGAGATTCGCAGCTCTGTCGCTGGTGCTGAAGCACGATGGCCTGAAGCTTCTGTGTATGATCAGACTATGTCCGCTTCCTTATTCGATCTCCAACGGAGCGATATCGACATTTCCTACGGTGCAGCCACAAATGTACGCGCTCGCAACGGCAATCGTCACGCCTAAGTTGATGATACACATATTCATAGGATCGAGACTAGCCGCTATTGCGAAGAGTGGGGAGAAGATGGATGCAAGTACGAAAGCCATCAACTGGGCAAGCATCATCGGAGGGGGGATCATTGGAGCCGTGACTGGGTGGCTTATATACAGACGGTAAGCAGAACCGTGGTCCCGCCTATAGGAATCCACTAATATCGTAAAGGACTGTTGCTCGGGCACAGCAGCTCGAGGCTGAAGAACGAAACAGCGTTCCACATACAAGAGCACAGCTTCCGGGATTTACCGATGATCCTGAGGAGCAACAGGCAACGGCAGCATTAATACGAGATGATCAAATAGACTTCGTGGATTCCCAAGGTATCAAAGGAGCCTATCAAGACGAGTTCAGCGAAGACGAAGACGATGTCTTCAGATTTGGCGACGGAGACGATAGCGCCATCAGTCTGGGTCGTCAATTCTCGCAGCGATAAAATTATGAGTAAACGTTGGATATGGAGAGCGTTCACTACGAAAGCCCCCGGTTGTATTTGGTACGAATAGATTACGAAGCATTGTAGGAACCCGTGATGCATCATGGAGCTACTTAGATTATTCAGTTTTATACAGCGAGTGTGCTTAGAGTAGACATCGAATCTCTATTGTTGTGCCCCCTATACTATTTCGAACATTGATGAAGTGGGAAGCTCCATAACAACCTCAGCTAAATACATCCTTGAAGTCTTGAACCCATGGGCCCCTTGTCCATATATGGTGATAGCCTAGGGTTGATTTCAGGGTTGAAGCTCAAAATGAGAACGACGGCAATTGGATGTTCATCAACGTAGAAGTCTCATAAGTAGTGTTGTACACATTAATTACGATACCTCTGACTCGTCCTCGAAGTTTTCCCATCGAATTGGGCCCAATCTCTCCCCGACCTTCTGTGTGCTTTCATAGGCAGAGTAAAGCTTCTGAATCCATCAGCGGCCGCCCTGCAACCCGCATCTGTCCATAGCATGGATACAGATGACTTCGACAACGTCTCATGGCGTGAAGAGCCCAGTAGCGCTTCGTCTCGCCCTGTAACATCGGGCAACAGTGACAGTCCAGGCCGCGTTCGGACCGGGGATAATGCAAAGAGGAAGCTGAGCCATGATCCTGAGTTGAAATCAGGGGCTGATGCCGTGGACATTGCGGGCATTGGTGAGTATGGGAGATTGGACTGCACTGTGGACACGCCGTCGAAGGAGAATGAAGGCACAAAAGATGCCTATGTCTCGTACCTAGTTACGACTCATGTACGTTTGTCTGTTGCCATTACAACAGCTGCCCCTCAACCAACGATACCCAAGTACCAGTATTGACCATACACAGAGCGATTTTGCCTCCTTTCAGAAGCCCTCGTTCAGTGTCCGCCGCCGGTTCACCGATTTCGTCTTCCTCTACAAAACCCTTTGCAAGCAATTCCCCGCCAACGCCATTCCCCCTCTCCCAGACAAGCACAAAATGGAATACGTCCGCGGCGACCGCTTTGGTCCCGACTTCACCCAACGCCGCGCCCACTCCCTCCACCGCTTCATCCGGCGCCTCACCCTCCACCCTTTCCTCCGCCGTCAACTCCCCCTCATAACCTTCCTCGAGTCCTCAGACTGGAACGCGCACATGCGGTCCCACCGCAGCCGCAGCACCTCCGTCTCCGAATCCAGCACATCCGTCTTCGACAACTTTACCGACACCTTCGTGAACGCCTTCTCGAAAGTCCACAAGCCCGACAAGCGCTTCATCGACGTCCGCGAAAAAGCCGACAAGCTCGACGAAGACCTCTCCCACGTCGAGAAGATCGTCGCCCGCGTCGCCCGCCGCGAAGCCGATCTCGAAACAGACTATCTCGACCTCTCGACCCAATTCATGAAGCTCGCCGTGCTGGAACCCGGCGTCGAGGCTCCCGTGCACGGCTTCGCGCAAAGCGTGGAGGCCACCGCCAAGGGCTTGACCGGCCTGAAAGAGCACACGGAGCGAGACTACCTCGGCAGCTTACGGGACATGGAAGCGTACATCGTAGCCCTGAAACAGCTGCTCAAAAGCCGAGAGCAGAAACAGATCGACTTCGAAGAACTGACCGAATACCTCACCAAAGCCTCCTACGACCGGGACACCCTTGCCTCAGCATCACACAACTCCGGCCTCTCCGGCCCCGGGGGCTTCATCCGCTCTAAAATCGAGGATGTGAGGGGCGTGGACCATGAGCAGAGCCGGCGGGTGCGGGTGCGGAAGCTGGAGCTGCAGACGATGAGGCTGCAGGGGGAGGTGGAGCAGGCGAAGAAGGATACGGAGATGTTGGACGAGCAGGTGGTGAGGGAGGTTGGCGAGTTTGAGAGGATCAAGGGGGTGGAGTTCCGCGAGACGATGGGGGGGTTGGCGGGGAAGCATGTGGAGTTCTATGAGGGGGTTATTGGGACGTGGGAGAGGTATCTGAGGGAGGTGGAAGGGGAGGGGGAGGGGGGTCGTAGGACGTAGGTCGGTACAAGAGGGAATTGCGGTATGAGTTATGAGGTCTGAACAATGAACATATGCAGAATTACTAATGATCCCATTACCCCACGCTCCTCCATCGCTTGTGCAAAAAGCCCCATATAAGCAAAAGATGTCTCCCATAGAGCACATAAACCTCTCCCCAACCCCCCATCTTACATATCCAATCCCAAGCACCCACCACCCCCCTCCTTCCAAGCCACCCTAACCATATGCTTGCCAACACCCAAAACCCCCCTTCCCGACCGCCTACCCTATACTACTCCCCAACAATCTACGCGCTTCAGCAAGCATCCCTCACCATCCGGAATTGGGGGCTCTGAGTTCGTGCTGTGGCTTCCTGACGACGATTTCCCTGAGGGAGACATTTCTGATATTGTAGTCCCTCACAGTAAGGGCGTTGATACCCCTGGGTTTGAAGTCGAGGCTGGTGTTGCGGTGGCGGGATGGAATGGTTATGGTGGTCGGGTCTGTGTAAATATCGTGAGGGCTGAGTAGGAGCGGCTGGTGAGGTGACGGCTCGATGTGTGGTTGAACTGGGAGTCAGTTGTTGTCGGTGGGAATTGGAGGGGGATCCAGCTCGTTGTGGGGGTACTTGTAGGGCCGGTTGCGGTTGTAGTTCTGGAGCTTGCGTTGGAGGGAGGATGCGGGCGTGGGTGCTGTGTATAGGCTGAGGGCCTCGATAGAGCAAAGGATGGCATAGCGGTTTCTGAAAGGTTTTCATGCTCAGGTTGGTTTGTAGGAGAGTTTCGGGAGCGGATGAGGAAATAGCAGAATGACTCGCAGAAAGTGGGAGGCATTGTCGCTGAATAGTGGTGACTGCGGTGACTGTGGTGGAGGGGAAGAAACGGGAATACGTAAGTGATGAGCTAGACTGGTAGCTGGAAAAGAAATGTGGTATACAAAAATCGAAGATTAAACTTCAAAAGCATGACTGGAGAGGAGACGTGACAATGTGAAAGTGTTTTTCAGATAGATGGGAGCATATGACCCGCTTCTTCCGACGGACAGATGAGATAGAAAGAACCAGTTTTGTTTGCGGCAATGGCTGCGTTGTTTGTTAGGGAACGAGAAGCTCATATAGGTCGATAGAGAATATGAGAATCCCAAGGTAGTGTGCGACGCTGATGCAATAGCGTTAGGAACCTCTATAGATAACTTGGAACATACCAATGAATATTGTTTTTTGATCATGAGGACCCCTTTCGAATTTCCTGTAGATCTCGAGCAAGTTTCGAACTGCTCAATATCAACATCCGAGAGAGCAACACTTGTAACCAGCAACTCGGGCATACGTGAAACGGCTCCGCCCAGATCCGGCAAGATATCATCATCTACCAACCCACCATTTACCAGTCGCTCCAACACCAGAGAATGCGCTTGGGATCGGACTTCCCGCTCAGATGATGCCGAATCGTACTGTACATGTGAAGGATTCTTAACGCTTCTCATCGTCGCTGTGTCGCGAAAATTTTCTTCCTCGTTCTTTCTCGTCATTGGGTCCTTCGTCTCGATAACCTTCCTCTTCTGATAAGAGCTCCTCGTCGCTCTCACCCGCGAAGGCGTCGTACAACTCCCCACCTCGCCTCTTTTGCCGCTTGCCCTGTGCACCGCCATTGAGCCCCGTCGTAGTGTCGTCATCCTCAACCATCTCAAACTCGTAATCGTCTCGATTGAGGCGATTCCTCCGTCGTCGTTGGACGATAAAGTATGTTCCGAGACCGGCGCAAAAAACAACAATGATTGTGATGGCGCCATAGATCCAGATCTGGGTTTTCTTTGAGACGCCGAAAGTGGGAAAATAGTGTGGGAGGTAGCTGTCTACTGCGGTGGTTTCTACTGGCTCTGCCGTTGCGACTGTTGTGCTATCCGTGGATGAGGTATTGCTAGGTTTCGTTATAGCCAGAGGAGCTGTCGGTTTAGCATTTACGGGACGGTGTTGATGATCTGATGGGATCGCTGAAAGTGTGTCACCCGATGGATGAGATACGGTGGTAGTATCGACGGAAGCTGTTATGACATCGTGATCGTCGTCGTCATGTTCCGTGGGCATAGGCAGAGGTTCCTGTATCGACGCATCAATGCACTCGCCCCATAGTGTGAGCTTCCAATCAGTGAAATTCCCTGTATACTCGTTCTCATTGGTGTCCTTGACTATGATGCTCCATTTGCCGATACCGGTTTCGCCCCTACTCATATATCAGCAACCCACGAAATATGACGGAAAAGCTGCGCCAACGATACGTACCAGTGGGCGACCGACATAAATGTCCAATCCTCGTAACCATACTTTGCCTTATCTAGTCTTCTTGCTACACTTAGATGACTCACGACATTCGTAGGACTTCTCAACTCCACGCTAAGATCTCCACGACAAGTGTGGTTGACGTTCATGGTGACGGTGATATGCTCGACTTTCTCGAAATTTGCATTTTGCAAAGCGTCTTTGGTCACTTCGAAGGTGCTCAGTAAGCCTTCCACACCTTGTGGAATCGGATGCCTGACATGCAGCCACGGCGAGTTGTACCAAGCCTGTGGTTTGACCAACTCCCAGTATCTGGCTGCTTCGACAATACCGTAAGCATCAAGCTTGCCATATCCGTAGGTATGGCTGAATTTCTTGCCGATGAACGTCTTGTCCCACTGCTCCTGTTCGTTGATCGGAACCGCGGTCTGCACAAGTATGTGCTGCAAATCGCGCCAAGTAAGTTCAGGACGGACGTCGAGCGCCAGAGCAAATATTCCAGCTCCTAAAGGCGCGGCAGCAGAAGTGCCTCCATGATTTGAAAAGCACACGTTGGTACCTACATCGGTCGTATGGATGGCATCGCCGCTTCCACTGCTGTAGGTAACCACCAGCTGCGCAGAGCATTTTTCTGAGTAGTATGGATGCAAGCCTTTCCTGTCAATGGCTCCCACAGTAATGCTGTAGATACTGTTGGTATACCCGTCAAAGTTGCAATTATCGCCACTACCGGCACCGTTGCCAGCCGCAAAGACGTAGATGTTGCCTTTTCCTTGTCGACCTTTCTGTACCGCATTGATCATGGCTTTCTTAATCAGAATGCCTGGAGCATCCATCGATTGACCGTCATCCGGAGGACCCCAAGAGCAGGAATAAATCTGATTCTGCTGGTATGCGTAATTCATAGCTACAGCTTCATCTTCGTCCGTTATGACTTTAGACAATATGCGAAGGCCTCCTATTCTAGCATTGTATGCAGCTCCTACACCACAGACACCATTCTTGACCGCCGCAATTTCGCCAGCACATCTGGTGCCATGGTGATCGTCTGATAATCTGGGCCTTGGTTCATCGGTATTATCATTGAAATCATAAGAGCCTTCGGCGAAGTAGTTGTCCTTGAGGTCATCGCTATACATGTCGATACCATCATCGACCATAACCGCCGTGACGTTGTGCCCCGTGATGCCTTGCGTCCATACCCCAGTAACATTGATGTCGTGACCAATTTGCACAGTATTGATGAGATGCCATTGCTCGTCAAATATTGGGTCGTCAATGCTCAGCTCCCGTTTGACATTGGTTCTCAGTTCCATCGCCGCTTGTTGCGCAGGCTCAACAGATGGACTCGGGTCCTGAGCGGGCACGACCGTAGGAACGCCAATCTTTTCTGCTCGTGCTGGATCAGGCGGTATAACGTTACGTTTCGCCATGCGAGGTTTTGGCTTCTGCTTTTGGTGCCACAGTATGCCATCCAGTTCCTTCACGCCTGTTGGTACATGCCGTTTCCTACGGCGTCGCCGTAGGTCCTCAAGAATATCATCAGCGCCATGTTGCCGATGCCGAAGTGACGAGAATGTGTGATGTTCAGGCAGCTCGCCTAATTTGCCTTCATAATCAAGACCCAGCGCTGCGGCTACGTGTAAGGGTGAGGTGTCGGATTCAAGATGAAGAGCGTAGTATTCATGCGTGTCATGATTCCGGCGGTGAGGATTCGCTGCGTAGGAGAGGCAACGGAGTGTCAGCGCCAGTAGGCCGACGCATTGCCTAAGGTGCATTGTTGTATTGCTACCTTCCTGCCATTAACGGCAGATCTCGGTCCTTACGCTGCTTCGAGAAAGGGATACGAAGTAGTAAGAGCGGCTGTAGATTGGAGGACTCAGAGATCTGTGGAGTAAGATCTAAGATACGTCAGGTCTTTGTCGTGTTCATGGGAGGTTCAAACAAGGATGTTGAACGTGGAAGTATCAAGGTATATGGCGTCCTGGCCGAGTAAGGTAGAAGAGTGGAGGAGGCAGCGCACCTCAGCGCTCCGTACGATGGTGATAGAAAGGTGAGTGAGTTCAACGTTCTAGTCGTGAGTAGTGCAATAATAATCTGCTATGTAATAAGGAGTGAGCTGGAAACATTGTCTTCAAAGGGCCACACTTTGAAGGCGGCAGGGCTACCTTAGCCGGACCCGGTAGCTCTTCCGTCCTAGGGGGGCCCCGTGCTAGCGCAGCATGCAGTCCGGTGGAAAAGGATGCCAAGCCGAATGAAGGGAGGTTGGATTCCAAGGAAACTCAAGTAATCGACTCTTCGACCGGCGAAGCGCATGCTTTCGACAAATTTCTTTGCCTTGTAAGATGTTTGCTAGCTGTCTCGAATCTGCTTCTCTGGCGTTGTGGTAGTGCATGTTTTATCGGCTTGCACCAGCTGATCGAAATGTCATAATCATTATTACCGGTTACCTGCATATCCTTATCCTTTGTACTTGGGCAGTTGTTGTCGAAAGTCGAATCGCACATTCAATAATCTGGATCTGCTACACATTGACAATGGCAGCTCGTGACCCTCAAGTGAGAATCAACTATCCTGCTCCCGTTCCATATCCTCAACAGGTACCCCAGCAGAAACCAGTACGAGTCGACCCATTCGCGCCATTGCCCACGTCATTCGCACCCGTCGAGAACGCAGATCATGCGTCTTGGCCAGAAGAGGTGCAGAAAAACAGCGTGGCTACGCCTGAACAACCGAAAGACGACTTAGCAAGGGCAACGTCTCGAAAACGAAGAGTCAGTGGGACGGGGAGAGGACCAAGGAAATCGCACGTGGCAAGCCATCCTCAACCTCCGGCGCCTGAAGTACCACCAGCTCCGTCGGTTCCTTACCAAAGACAACATGCCATGAATGGCACAGTCTCCCGGACCAGCAACCCTACGTCCTTTGCTGCTCGAGCGCACGGCTTGTCGGACAATGAGGACTTTCCCTCAGCAGACGCGCATCAATCCCCTGAACCCATCGTCCAGCCTGCGAACTCAAAGCGGCGGGAGAGTAAACGGAGATCCCGAGAGCGAGCAGCTTCAAACGAGCTAGGGCCAGGTAACGGGCGTGAGGTATCCCAACCATCGTCGACGCAGAGCGGTGTCCCTATCCAGCAACCCAGAATCGTAGACATACCCGCGCAACGGCGTGTGGTAGAATCGAAAGCTGTTCCGCTGGAAGAACCCCCCTCAATTGAAGAGCCTCAATCGGACGCAGTGCCTCGCCCAGCTCGCTCGAACGCAAGAAAGTCTTCGGCCGGCCACGATGATGCGGGAAGAGAATGGGCCCCAGACCGCTCACCGTTACAAAAACTTGAAGTCAAGTTGAATGATATTAGCAAGGAAGAAAAGAGAGCTCGTGTCGAAAAGGCTGAACAGAGGTTGAGGGAGTCCAAAGCCAATGGAGAGCGTCTCCGAGCCGGCCAAGAGAAGCAGCTAGCTGAGGATCGTACATCGGCACAGCGTCCTTCTTCCAAACGTGGTGTCAGGGATGAAGCGCCTCCAGAGCAAAGCCGCCAAGACGACCACAAACGACATGGGGAAAACCGCGCCCGAAGGTCGGCCGCACCTGCCTATGTTGAGGATATTGATAGACAACAAATGGAACGTAATCAAGGTTCGGCCCGTGACCAGCCATTAGTTCACTCAGGAGTGCCATCTTCTGGCAAGGCTCGGTCCAGGGTCTTGGAACAGCAGCCTCCACAATCATTACCGGCCGATTCTATCACTGAACAAGTAGGAGAACGCGGTGTACGTTTTCATGGTCAGGTCGATAATGGTGATCTAACCACAGATCCAAATGTGCATGTTGCCCAGCGATCTCCGCAGACACGCAATTTCTCTAGAACAAGTCGACAGGGCGCCGGGCCACAGGAAAAGCTTCGTCAGGAACAACCATCCATGGGTGTCAGAACGTCGAAGGGGGTCTCAAAGCAGCAGCAAGCATTATATAGCGGTAAAGGACGACATTCGGGTAAGGCCGGTGATCCTACCGCGTTCGGCGGAGCCCCTGACCCTGTATCTGCAAGATCAGTCCGCGGCCAAAGCGATGCTGTGAAGTATGAGATTCCTCCTCAGACTGCAGCTGGGATAGAAGCTCGTCAGAAGGTCGGATTTGATGATACTCTTGGTACACCTGCACAAGCTCCAGGCCATCACAAGCATCATCTGTCTGATATACTACATCATGGCAAGAAAAACGCTCCAAACAGTAGTCCACAGCTTGGACCGCAACCCAGGCATAGTGACGAATGGCGGCAGGGCGGAACCGCACGTCTAACAGCTGCCGAGCTTGTTGTTCCAACGGACGATGCTAAGAATCAGAGCGCATGGTGGGAAGAAGGAAACGCTAGGGACCGTAGGACATCCGACAGAGCTCAGGTTCAACAGAATCCCGGCACCACCTCATTGGGACACGCCGGGCAAGACCACGCCCAGGAAACCAGATCGTTCGATCCTCCTTTATATCTCGCATGTGGCCCGTTATTGCGCTATACAGGCCTGAAGAGAGACAAGCTTCACGCTTCGCGCCTCAGAAGTAACAATCGGGGGACGGAGCTGGAGAGCTGGCGTGGTAGCGTCATGATCGTGACAGCAGACGGCTGGTCTGATTATAGCGATCCTCCAATCCTTCGACTGTTCCCTGAGCCAATAGAGCTACTACCTCTGCCACCACTGCAAGTGAACGGAGAAAGTGGGCACAGTCTTCCTCCAGAGTACATCGATCCTATTGCAGGCCTTCCAAAGCTGTCAAGAACAGGGACGACCGTCTATGTTAAGCCGGTAGAGGATCTCGACCCAGGAGTTGATCTTTCGCGCGTCGAGACCGATGATGGTCTCTTCGAAGAAACACGGACAGCTGCAGTACCGACTTCGTACGGCAAACCAGATCCGCGCTTTTCTCAGTCGCAACAGAACGACTTTAAGATGGCCCGTGTTTTGGGAAGAACAAGGTCCAAGAGCCAATCGGTCAGAGGTGTACGGCTGCATGCAGAACGAGGTGTCACCTTCTGGCGCTTCAATTTAGAAGTAGAGCTAGGTACACAGCAGACACGGATCGCATACAGCATCAACAATGGACCTTCCGTTGGGTTTTGGGTACCGGCAAAGGGGCAGTCGATGAATGTTATGTTTCACAGCTGCAATGGCTTCAGCATGAATGTCAAGTAAGTCTCTCCGCGAGACAAATTAATGTTGTCTAACGAACAGAAACAGCCCTGCAAATCTTTCTGGACCTGACCCTCTCTGGCGTGATGTTCTCAACAACCATCAGACGAGGCCTTTTCATGTCATGATTGGTGGAGGAGATCAGATATACAACGACGCAGTCATGACACAGACTACCTTATTCCAAGATTGGCTCAACCTTAAAAACCCGCATCACAAGCGTGAGGCCCCGTTCTCTACAGAGATGCAAGAGGAGTTGGAGTCTTTCTATCTTGACCGATATTCGATGTGGTTTTCACAAGGACTCTTTGGCATGGCCAATTCACAGATCCCGATGATCAACATTTGGGACGATCATGGTAAGTTTCCCACAAGTCTACAACAAAGATTGATAGTTCATGCGACTCCTGTATCTCAAGACGCTTGCGCCTCGTGGATCTTAGCTGATAGAGATCATGTAGATATCATCGACGGTTTCGGCTCATATCCGCACCACTTCATGAACACTCCCGTATTTTGTGGGTTGGGTGCTGTCGCTTTCAAGTACTACATGCTATTTCAGCATCAGAGTGTACCCGCCGAAAGCTCCGCGGATGAGCCAAGCTGGCTTTTAGGCGCATTGCCAGGGCCATACATAAATGATTTAAGCCGGAGCATCTTTTTGAGCCTCGGCAAGCACGTCGCTTTCCTTGGACTTGATTGCCGCACCGAGCGGACGGTGAGTAATTACCCTTTGCTATATATGTATTCTCGCTCATGGCTTTGATAGAGAGATATGGTCATGAGCCAGGCCTCGTACGAGCTAGTCTTCGACCGGTGCCGGCGAGAGATTATAGAAGGCGAAACGAAGCATCTTATCGTCTTGCTTGGAGTACCCATAGCTTACCCTAGGTTGGTGTGGCTCGAGAACCTCCTTACTAGCAGGGTGATGGATCCTATCAAAGCGCTAGGGAGGACTGGGATTCTTGGCGGCTTCCTCAATAAATTTGATGGCGGCGTTGAAATACTTGATGATCTCGATGATCACTGGACTGCCAAGAACCACAAGGTAGAAAGAAAGTATTTTATCGAGGAGCTTCAAGAATTGGCAGCAAACAAATCGGTCAGAGTGACAATCCTTGGGTAAGACCGTTTGAATTACAATCTTGCGGGTTCATGCTCATAATATTGTAGGGGAGATGTCCACCTGGCAGCTGTTGGGCAATTTTACTCCAATCCTGTGATACCTAAGGATCGGGACCATCGTTATATGGCCAATGTTATCTCGTCTGCCATCGTTAATACGCCGCCCCCCGAAATGATGGGAGATATCTTAAACAAACGCAACAAGACGCACCATTTCGACTACGACACAGAGGAGAACATGATACCTATGTTCACTCATGATGTCGACGGTAAGGCCAGAAATAATAAACACCTTTTACCCCGGCGCAACTGGTGTTCTATTCGGGAATATCATCCAGGCCACACACCTCCGCAGACTCCTACCGACGCAGGTTCTCTAATGTCTGACAGTGGACCTGCCAAGCCTGGTCGACTTCAACGGACATTGTCTCTGACACGGGGCGATATGAAGCCAGGTAATCTAGTCCGACGGCTTTCCCAACGTGGTCCAAATCAGGATTACCCACCTTCCAACGAGTACCGCAGCTCGCCGACAGCCGCTCCATCTCCACCTCAACGGTCGCCAGAAGCTGATGGTTACTTCTCGTCCCTGCCCAAGGCCTCGGCTAATGCTCCTCCAAATGGAGCCAGTGCTTTTAGCTCGGCTCCCCTTCGGCGCCCTGGCAACTTCCACCGCCGCCCCACGAACATGAGTATCAAAGCCATAAAGAAGGGCGGAGCCGATGTTGACGAGAAAGAAGGGCAGGTCAACCTGGAGCACGGCCTTGATATCGTGCTCAATTGCGAGGTTAGCCCAAAGGATCCTGCTGGCATCACGGTCCCGTACCGATTGCTCATACCTGCTCTCTGGTACGAGGGTCAGGGGGACGTAAATGAGGATCCATATAGGAAGAGGAATATCTTGCAGCGGTTTAGTAGCCTTCGAGGCAGTAGGCGAAGAAGTCTGGCGAACAACCAGGGACAAGGCAATTGGGGCCAAAGCCAAGAATCTTATGCAGCGAGCGAAACGCCAAGCGAAGTAAGCGAGCACCAAGCTCGACGGGATGTTGAGATGGGTAGAGGTGGAGCAATGGGCCTATTTAGAAGACTATCTCAAGGCGCAGCCGGTCGTCGAGTACCTGATAGGGAGACGCCACCAGGAAGGCAACTCGGTGAAATGAGCGAAACACCAAGTGAAGCTAGCGAGGAACAAGTCCGACAAGATGCTGGCATGGGCAGAGGTGGAGCAATGGGGCTGTTCAGAAGGCTGTCTGGAGGCGCAGCCGGTCGTCGAGAATCGAACAGAGACACGCCACCGCGAACGCAACACGATGAAGTGGTCGAGGACAGACCTGAGAAAGCGGGTCTGTTCCAGCGCCGCCCCTCCACGAAAGATGGTCCTAAACCTCAGCTACCCATCACAACCAACGAACACCTAGAGTCTAGACAAACGCACGACCGTGTTGAAGGCATGAGTCTCTTCAACCGCCACGCCTCCAACCCAGCGCGCGTAGGTCCAATCTCTCAACCTATGCCCGGCCTCCAGACCAGAACGATTACGACCACCACAACCACCAAATTTCAAAGCGGCCAGCAGCAGCAGTTACCTCAGCGCCGCGCCTCTGCCACTGAGCGTGTTGAGGGGATGGGCATTTTCCCTCGCCGGGCTGCGTCCACCAATACCCGGCCCCCACCAGTGCAGCAACCTCAATCCCAATCGCAGCCATTAAGTCTACGCACTATGGAGGCTCGCGCCTCGCAACAAGAGCAGCGCGACTTTGAGCGCAGAGGTGATGGGTACCCAGGGCGGAGACCGAGTAAGTTGGATCGCGTTCTGGGCACTGGGCATGCCCGGGATGAGCCAGTGGAGCAGGGGAAAGGACCAAGCTTCGCAGCCAGACAAGGCAGCGTTGGAGCCATGGATGGAGCGGACGACGATTACTATAGCGATGAAGGGCAGAGTGTGAGTGAAATCAGTGAGCAAGGTGGCGGGCCGACAAAAGGGTATGGTGGTATTGAGGCGTACAAGGAGCAGAAGGGCTGGAGGAGATTCTTTTAATTATCGCGTCGTTGGCTTGCATAGCCAGGTGAAACAACAGGGTTGGGTATTCAGAGTTGGAGAGCGAGGACGTTGGATACAATGAGACATGATACCCTTCGGCGAGCATACATACAGGTTTTGGATAGCATAGCGATATCGCTTTTAGGTCATGGGGTCGTCTTGCATCGTAATATCTTAGTTTCTGGCAGCGCTCGCGCTATTGCGGTTGGAGTCGACTTCGTCTTTCTTGGATTCGATGGCGTTCCCATACAAAAGGTCATTAATATCTGGACTGTATCCCTTTCGTGATATTGCAAACGCGATATGCTTTGCCACTCCGCCTCTTTAGCGATAAGTCGTTACTAGCCGATCCGTCACTCCATCGCCAGCCATTCCATCAACATCCATTCCAAGATCGCCTCCGAAAAGCGCGTTCCGCTAGCGTATAAGACCAGTCTCCACCCGTCAAGAACATCCCGTCCAAATCCCTATCCCCTTACACAAGCAAACACCCATATTCTCAAACCAGAAAGAAATCCAAAGAAACCCACCAAACCCCCAAAGAAATTGATAACCACTAGCCGCCCGCCACCCTTTTTCTCTCCCAAGGTACACTCTGCTCGCACACCACTCCCTCGGACCAAGTCTCATCGATTAACGTACGACCCCTGGTTTCCGCGAGGGCAGGGAGACGAAGAGAGATAAGGTAGCTGGGTGCGGCTCCATTGACGTGCGTTCTTGATCGGCATCAGGCGGTGCATGCTCGAATGAAACCATTGTCTACGAATCGCCAGCTATTGAGATGTCTGAACTTTGGGAAGTAAGTAGTCATCAAGAGCAATAGTGGAATCGATGACCTATAGAGCACACCCGCTCAGCCTCAACCATTTCGAGAAGTCAAATCACAATGGATTCGTAGGGAATGAGAATTCATGAGCCAACAAGGACAGCTGTAGTCGCGATGTGGCCCATTAGAGGAACGGAATCGCTAGACTGAGCGACCAATTGACGGCCGTAGCTGAACGGGAAAACCGTCGTAGCTCGCCGTTATCGCTGCAGAGTGTCCTATGCCAGTTTATGGGATACTCAGATTTCGCTAGCAAGCTGCTGTGTCAGCAGCTCCATGGCCATTGTAAATGATGCCATCGATATAGGCGGTGAAGCCAAAGGTGGATGCGGGAGATGGCGGTCAAGGACACGGATGCGCGATGGTGAATCAACAATCCTCGATTGACGAGACTCTATACATTTACCTAGGGAGGGGCTCGTGTGCGAGAGTCGTACTTCTCCGGTGATGTACTTTAATGATTAAAAAAAATTATCCTCTTCCTGGGTGACAGCCCACCACCAGAATCCAAGCGATACTCCGGCCTCTCGGCCTTCTTTGCGGGCAACTGGCCCCAGAGTCGGCCGACCCCGGGGCTCTCTGCCCGTAGCTCGATAAATCGATTTAAACCCCAAAAGCCCTGGAGATGTGCGTCACGGTCTGCGGCGGGTTCGAACCGCCGCCATCGTGTGAGGGTCCTGGTGGTTTTATAGATTGGTTTGTTAGGCCAATCGCCCTCGAAGCGTGTGAGAGTGATGGGTGTGTGTCTATAATGCTTCATTGTCAAGGCGACAGAACGTTAGAGATTACCAAAAGCAAAGTCGAGAATCCCAGGGACGTAACGGAAAAGATTTCCAAAGGGTGGCCAAGCGAAGTAACACCATTTCGGTGCTGACGCATGGATTGAAACTTGCCATTGAGATGAATCACCCACAGATCAAGAGCCGAAAGGGAGATGCTATCCAACCTTAAGCTCGTCCATCCAGGACCCCCCTATGACCATACACCAAATAGCCCACCGATACACCAACGGAGCCATTCAATCTCACCCCTCCTTCGCAATCTCCTCCCACTCCTGGCTCCCCGTTTCCATAGTTCCCTCCCCCCTCGCGCTCCTGGCGTCCCCTCTCTGCCTCAACCCCAACATCCACCCCACCACGCCTCGCGGAGCCCATCTTCCCACCATATGATACATCCAGCTCCCTCTACCCACGAATACCGTCCCATCACGACCCCTTTCCCTCGTAATAACATCAAAGACGCAATTGTGCAACTCTCTCAACGAATGTCGTCTCCTCTTTTCCTCTTCCTCCGCAGCCCTGCTTCGCTGCTCGGGGCGTCGGGCGACGAGTTGCCGCTCCATAGCCGTCATAAGGGGACCATAATCGAAATTCCCGAGCTTGAGCGTCGCTATGTTGAGTTCTGTGCCGGGAACTTCGCGGTGAAGTGTCGATATGTATGCGTTCAGGGCGGCAGTGATGACCGATTCCGGGGCGTGAGATGCAGGAGTAAGCGAGGGCGTTATAGAGGGCGTTAGGTGGAGGATGGTGGAATGCTGGGAGGCAAGGAGGGGTAGGAAAGCGCTGAGCGTTGTGACGGGGGAGAGGAAGTGCGCGTTCAGGCTGTCGGCCCAAATCGCAGGCGGAAGGGTGGATGTGGGTCGGGTGGGGAGGGAGAGGGGGGGGATGAGTATTAGGGAGGTTAGATGGAGATTGTGTGGGGGGCTTTGGGGATGAGGGCGATGGGGAGTGGTGAGGTGGACTGTTAGCTCTTGTATGGTAAGGGCTGTGGATTGTTCCTGGGGTTTCCATTAGTCAGTATGAAGACGTGCGAAGGAGCAGGGTTGGTCTTACTGATGTGACGTCTAGGTGGAGAGGTCTTATATCCGCTCGGAATTCAGACTGCACAACCTGCTCCTCGAAAAGGCTGCTGACGAGAATATAGACGATGAAGCCGCGCCTCTCGAGATCCAGGGACAGCGACCTTGTTAAGGGCGACTGGGGCGAGCCAGCCAGGACCACGACTTCGGTCCTGGCGCCGTTCTTCGCTCTCTTTGCTCTTCGCTTAGTTCGATCTGCCCTTCTCTGTCGCCATATGATGATCGCTCCAGTCGCTACGAAAGCTACTATCGCTGCTGAAACCGCTCGATGTTCCGAGACCCAGTGCTTGCAGGCTGCGATGTACTTTATAGGGACAGTCTGGCGCGGAGGTGGAGGCGGAGCTGGTTTCTCATACAGCCATGGCGAGCTCTGGATTGTTTCTCGGATGGATGCTGCGATGGGATATTCGAGGAGCGAGGTTGCGACGGCTTTGAAGTGCTTTTCGATGGAATCGGCGAAGCGGTTGACATCGTTCGTGATGTGGTCAAGGTCGGGCATCATGTTGTCTAGTGAAGCAAGCCAGCTCTCCCAAGGATCAGAGGAGCTGCTGGGCATTTGAACAGTGTTCGTAGAGACGATCGCAGCAGACGCTCTTGAAGGTTCGGTCAAGGGATGAGGGGTGGTAGCATTATCGGCATGTGACTTAGCGCTCAATAGAGTGGAGCCTGCCGCTATCAGCACGTGCTTCCCGCGATAACAATGCAGGGTCCACAAAGGCTAAGCCTGTTCGAGGTTTTATCAAGATTGTTGTAGGTCCTCTTCGTCCGAACTTCGCCAACTTCACACTTTCTTCACGCTCCATGAGCTGTTACATCAGCGCTGATGAACCGTTTCCCCTAAAATCCACACAAGACAAAGATATTTCCCTAAAGATACTTCGACCGCAAGGATAACTCCTCTATAGCTGTGTGTGGACGTTGACGACAGGGGCACCTTCAGCCTGCTCACCTAATCCAGCGCCCTCTGTGGCTTTGTCACATCTTCCAACAACCCTCACTCTCCCCTTTCCATCCTTCCACCAAGAACCGGCCACCTTCCATCAAGATGCATGAAATCGATCCTCTCATCACCTCTTACCAACACGACACCACCAAACCCCGCGCTGTCGAAGCCCTCCAGACGCTCCGCAAAGTCGCCTCCCTCGTCAAACCCATAATGCGCCAACGAGGCTGGCGCGTCGGCACTCTGACCGAGTTCTTTCCTCCGGAGAAAAATCTATTGGGCTTGAATTGGAATAGAGGGCAGAAGATATGCCTACGGCTGCGATACCCAGGCGATGAAACCCAATTTCTGCCCATGGAGGAGGTGGTGGATACGGTGTTACATGAGTAGGTCAAACGGCCCATTCAAGATCATTACGAATGGGGTATAGGAAGAAAAAGAACAGGGCTAATAAGAAGCTGCTAGGTTATGCCACATCGTCCACGGACCCCACGACGAACCTTTCCACACCCTCTGGAACCAACTCCGTACCGAGCACGAATCCCTCCTCCGCAAAGGCTACACAGGCGAAGGCTTCCTCTCCACAGGCTACAAGCTTGGCGGCAGCAGTTCTCGCCTTCCCCTCCACGAGGCGCAACGACGCGCTCGCGCCGCTGCCGAGAAACGACGCACACTCACCGCTGGGTCCGGGCAGAAACTCGGAGGCGCAGGCGTGAGAAGGGGGGAGGACATACGGAAGGTGATAGCGGACGCAGCACAGCGACGGATTACGGTCACGAAAGGGTGTGCAAGCGGGACGGATAGGGGAAGAGGCATTATCGAGGAAACGGAGAAAAGCGGGACGAGGACAGCGGCGATCGACCTTACGGATGAGGACGAAGAGGCTGTGATGCTCGCATACATCGATCTGATACAAGAGGAGGAGCGGGAGAAATACGGCGACGCCTATGTCCCTCCCAGCAACGAAAACCCAGCCGGCAGTCAAGGTGCCAAATCTCAGGCTACCAAGTCTCAAGCCAGCTCACCGCTACCGCCGTCTATACCCTCATCCACGAAACCGGCCTCTCCTCAACCCGAACCAATCGACCTCACACAGGCCCCCAGCGACTGGACCTGCGACATCTGCACCCTCGTCAACCCCTCCACCTACCTCGTCTGCGACGCCTGCGGCACCGAGCCCCCCTCCCCTCCCCCCTCTCCAAAACCAAAGCCCAACCCACGAGCCAACACCCACGACCCTCGCTCTAGACCTCCACAGACAGGGAAACCAACTTCCCTCACGAACAAGAAATCCGCCGTCGAGAACATCCGCATCATCGAGGCGCAGGCGAAGAAGGTGCCGGCGAAGCCGATGGGGTGGATGTGTCAGCGGTGCGGCAATTGGATGGAGCAGCAGTGGTGGACGTGTGCGGCGTGTGGATCTATGAAAGTGAGCTCGTAGGGGTTTGTATGAAGAAGGTGGAGATGTGGTGAACCCTCAGAGCTCGATAGTCATTTTTGTTGCATAGCGACGGCTGATAATGAGGCATAGCAAAGGCCGCATTTGGACGGCTGCATAGAAGGATGGGATCTGAATTGTGGTCATATTATAGTGCATAGCATAGCGATGGGCGCCTGGCAAGGTTCGAATAAATGTGGAATGTCACATAGAAGTAGGAAAACCGTCTACCCACCCTCCTTTTCGGTAATGTTCACTCCCCTTTTCGGTAATCACATTCCCCTCCAAGAAGGTACCTGTTTTTTGGTGTAAAATCAGGTATCTTTTAGTAGTTTCCCTGACCTCTAAAACTGAGCATAATATCGTCGATTTCGATCTTCAATTCGCATTCGATAAGAGGTCTTATTGCACCTCTAAAACGCACGAGATACTACTCGAGAAACAATCGTTTTTGGGCCTAAAAGCATGCATTTTTTCTAATCTCCTTGCCTAATCTAAGTCTAATTAAAACGTTTGTTCAAAGATCGATCTAAATCTTCAATTCGCATTCGATAAGAGATATAATTGCATCTTTAGAACATCTAGAATATTGTCTAAGAAACGATCGTTTTTAGATCTAAATGCAGGCTGTTTCTCATGCCTTTCTTGTCGCCTATCTTATATTTAAATCGATGTCAAACTCGCTATCACTAAAGTTCTCGTAGACATTCTCATCTTCGTCGCTGCTAACGACGATAATATTCTTCTCTAAGACGATAATGATAGTCTTTATTACTGTCGTCGTCGCCTTTCTTGTCGTCGCCTATTTGATATATTTGGTGTGTATATTTCTCGTATCATTTATCTCTTCAATCGCGATAGTAGATTTTTGTCGTAAAGCTCGATCTAATGTAAATGTAGACTCGCCTCGATCTCGTTCGCGATGACGATCACTATCGCGTAAGATCTTAATGTTCGTTTCAACATGCTCAAAGTCAAAAGAGTCTCGTTTGATAGATCTAGTCTTCGTCTTGTTCGTTCGCGACATCGTATCTTTCTTGTTCTTCGCTTCTATAGAACGATTTTTTGTCTTAATTACGCGAGACTCATTGACGTGACGCAAAGCCTCGTCGTCGTCAATCTCGTGTACATTCTTCTTTGACTCGTTCGCGTTAGACGAAGATTTTAAGTTCTTGTTGTTGTCGACTTTGCGAAGAAGAATGACATTCAAATCAAGTAGATTGCGATTATTAACGTCGTTGCTCTCATTCGTAGACTTCTTCTCTAAATACATCGTCAAAGTCTTCTTGATAGCGACAAAATTAATCTTAAGACGTGCGATAGAAGAACTATGACCTTTGTCGAAGCGTCAATAATAGTGAACGTCTTCAATAGATATTTGTTCTAATTCATTCTTTATCTTCTTTATTCTAGTCCTAATTTAATAAGCATAAGAAAGATTTATTGTTGCAATGTATACATCGATGCAAGCAATTAACGACTTTGTCTCTATTGCTTTTTTTACTAGATCGTATTGTTTGTGCATTTTTCAAAGAACGTAAGACGTAACTCTATCAATTAGATCTTGTCACATTGTGAGACGAAATTCGAACGAAATTTTTCTCTTTGCATTCGCAATCTTGTCTTGATAGTTCTTTTGTTGTTTAGTTAACATCGTTTCGATTCTATCAACTACAATCATAAGATTATCGATTGAAAACTTCAAAATAGTCTTTAGAACACGATAAATGTCTTTAACGCGTTAAGTCGTAATAAAATCAAAGTAAAGAATCTCGTTTGTCTTTTACTTGCATAGCTTTTTCGATTAATAATCGAGTCAAGTGTTATAAATGTAGTCTAGATTCTTCTTATTAATACGAGAATATTGTGTTAGCATTGTCTTTTATGTTGCGTAACATTTCTTCTTTGTATATATAAATAACACTTAATGTCAAGCAACTTTAGAGTCTATTTACTTCGCATTAGTTGCAAAGAAGTCTTTGCAATTCTTTAAAACGTTCTTATTAACGTATTAGATGCATAGAATAGCGTTAATAATAGAAAAGATCTCTTTGATCGCTTGCATTAACGTCAAATCGTAATCAATAACAATAATATTAGAATTTAAAAGATCTAAAGTATCGTAAACATTCTTTAGATATCTTAATACTTATGCATAGTTTTTCGAACGCTTCGACTCTAGAAATGCGAAGTCTACATAAAAAGTAATGTCAATTGAAATGTGTTCTACAATTGTAAGTAGAGACATTCGATATTTGTTTCTTTTGTAGATGCAATTCATAATAAGCATCTCGAAATTCTTGCTTAAAATGTGTTCGCTTTTCTTGTTTATAAAGAATAGTTGTCGAATCTTCTTAGTATTCTTTCTTAATTTGATCTTTACAAATTAATTGTTGCGATTTAGATGCTTTAAGAGCGTTTGCGTAGAAGTATACTTGTCAAGTCTTTTATCTCGAATCTTCTTCTTCGCATTGTAGATATTCTAAGAGATAAAAAGACTAAAGAGATTGTTTAGATGTTTTGCAAATAGAAATTCGCGAGAAGCAATATTTATAATAGATGTCAATATAGATTTGCATTGCAAATACATTTATATTAGCTTTCAATACAACATTTAGACGATTTAATAGAGCCTAATCTCTTTGCTTCTTTCGTAGCGACAAACAAGCATTTGCAACGATTGCTTCGTAATTAGACTGGTCGCGTCGAGCTGGGTCATCGAGTTCGAGCCGGGTTCCCGGCTCGCCAAGACTCGATTCGAGTCAGAAATCTTGGCCCAAGTATTCGGGTCGGGTCAAAGGGTAGGTATGAAGTACTTAGCGTATAACCCGGCCCGACTCGCCAAGACTCGAAAAATTTAGATTATTTTTGAAAAAGTGCATTAATCAACTTAATCAAATTGATTAATTTAATTAATTTGTTTATAATGTTATATAGTAATGCATTTAGGTAATGCATTTGTACGTTATTTGTGCGTTATTATTTTTAAACTATTTTTAGTAATTCAAATAATGCGAATTTTTTTAAAAATAGAAAATCTTGGCATTTTGACGTCATTTTCGATTGCTTGGCGGGTCGATCGGGCCGGGTCAAGAAATCGTTGACCCGGGTCGATTCCGAGTCGAGTCAAGAGGTTGGTACCGAGTATCCGGGTCGGGCCAGAATGTTGGTACCGAAACCCGGCCCGGCGGTCAGTCTATTCGTAATTATGTTCGTCATTAATAATCTCTAATGTTTACACATCGTTGCTTTTTTTGCGAATAACGTTTGCTTTAAAAAGACAATCGATCTTAATAAAGAAGATCTTTCGTTTTCGCTTTAGATTGTTGTTGCGAGATCTCAACAATTCTTCACGATCGCAAAGAAGATTGATCTTGTTGTTAAAGTTATCGCTTCCCTTTATAGATTTCGAGCGCTCCTTAACGATGACGTAGCCCTCTTTCGAGGCGTGCGCTTGAACGACATTGACGAACTCGTCAATGATAATGTAGTCGTCGTTGCGAGGAGTCACGAGCACCATGATGATAACGATATTCAATATAAGAATAATGTAGGTAAAGGAGATAGAGAAGGAGGAAGTGTTTTTGGCGAGCAACAAAGCGAATCAAAATTTATTCGGCTAGGTTTACGATAAATTCTAGGCGGGAGGGTGTGATTACCGAAAAGGGGGGTGAACATTATCGAAAAGGAGGGTGGGTAGACGGTTTTCCTAGAAGTATTATCTCTACAAAAGCGCCTCCTCAAGCGATACATGAGCGTCTTCTCAGCGGGACAAAACGCCAAAGCCGCGATCGCTCAGTATCTGACAAGCACACTTTGTGCTCACTTCTTCCAGATTCAAAGCCTACACAAACCTGGGCCATTCCATGGTGAGTACACCCTATACGCGGTGGCCATTGAGTACCCTAGCAGGGTGCTCAACCTCAGGTGCTAGCAATGTCGAAGCACCCTTGAATAACATATTCACAAGCTGTCTTTTACTAGGCTGATCACTCAGTCGCATCGTGTGAGAATCCCACACAACCGACCCTCCAGGGGCGAATCGTACTCCCGCAGGAAAGGAATTAGACGAAGGAATTTATGGGTTGTAAAGGGGTATAAAGAGCATTTATCTTTATGAAATACAGAGCACAAGGCCGGTGGGGGTCCATGAATCCTATCACATCACCTACCACTAAATGGATATCTTGTTGATTGCTACGCTGTCTAGATGCCTGCCCGCTAATGGCGTACCCCTACCGATGAAGGTCCTCCCAAGAAACATGCTCTCCAGGCACGAGGGGATCACAAGTAGATAAATTTTCCTAGCTCAGGCTAGCTCCCTTAAACCGCTTAGCAAGCTGCTCTTCCGACCCGAAATTGTGAGACGCTCCAAACGAAGACGACGAAGGACGCTTGGGGGGGCGCTCACCGCTTTCTTGCAGAATGGCCAGCAAGGTGGCCCAACCAGGTGTGCTGACAAGTTGGAACCCTTCATCAAGGTCATGCGAACGGGCAACACGGCAGACAAGGGCTTCTTCGTCCTACAGGATTGACAAAGAGCGTCAGACCATAGGCCGAGAAGAGACAGAGATTGACATACCTCGCTCAATATGCCCATCCCATGGATGAAGCAGAGCAAATGAAAATCTGACACAGACTTCATGCTCGCATTCGCGTCTATCTTGCTTGGACTGACACTAAGTTTCTTCGCAACGGTACCCAGCTCCTGGCTTTGACCTAACAGCTGCCGGTTCTCTATGGTAAAATTCGAGGTGTTAAACATGGGGCTTGGGCTAGCCGGGAAGCCATGCGTGAGCGTCACCAGCAGGTACTCGACCGGAAAACTGGGCTTCGCATTCTCCTGAACACTGGCCCCGTATTCGTTGATACGCCGGTAGAAGACCTCGGGAATGTATCGGGTCCGGCTAGTCGAACCGTCCGCCTCCTCCTCATCGCGGACGAGCATGACTGCAGGGTCTGCGGAGGGCTCGACAATATCGGCTCTCACCATCTCCACTGCTGAATTAGAAACCTGAAAAGCACTGATGGCAATGCCTCCATCTTCATCGCCGCTGACAACGCATGTTACGAAGTTGGAACCAAACCGGCCAGTGTCACTCCATTTGGTGGGCTTTGGGTTCTGCGCCTGTAGCCTGGCGGCGAACGCGATCTCTAACGAGGAGAGATAGTGCGAATCGATGTGCCGCTTGCACAATACTGTGCCGTCACCAGCACCAGCATCGGTTAGATCAGTGAACATTACTCCGACTTTTTGCAGCCCACATAGGCGTGCTACCTGGTCAACGTCTTGCTCGTTGTCCCAATCGTGTAACGTGCAGCCGTCCGGCTCGTCGACCTGTGGAGGCTCGTAGATGGCTTCAATGACAGCTTTGATGCCCAGCGGTACCTCCGTGTACTCCTCGTAATGACCATATAAGAAACCCACGCGCTGTTCACCTGTTTGCCTCCAAAAGTCGAGCAAGGAATCGACAATGCCCGGTGAAGCAACCTCAACATGGTCGACGAATCGGTACTGCTGGGCTTGTAACGTGATAGCACTTGGTTGACATTTCGTGCATATACCCTCAGGCCACTGCGGGTGTCCAGAAGGGCAATCTCGCTTTACTCGGTAATATGGCTCGCTAAGTGGTGGCATGTATGAGGACTTTAGCTCAGGCTTATTCGTGGCTGAATTGATCTTCCGAAGGTAGGAATGAAATGACAGGTGCTTGATCTTCTTTTCTGCGAGGTAATTCGTATCGTAGGGTTCGAGAGGCATGCAATAGTCGCACATTCCTTTCGGTCCATGTCTGCACATTTTCTGGTCTAGCTTTCTTGGTATTTTGCCATCTTGTTTGTCTAATCGATTATCCAGCGGTGATTGCTGCACGACTTCCCACGGAGTCTTGATGGTAGCCGTCGGCGAAGCCTGGGAAGGAGGGGCAATTGGGAGGTCTTCTGTAGGTAATATAGGGATGCCATTCAGCCGATTCGACGAGTTGTGAGGTTGGGGTGCGGTCGGCGGAGGTGCAGATGAGTGTCCATTGACTGCTGACTGTTCGGAGTATTTGAGAAATAACTTTTCGCCATGCGTCAATCCAACCCTTTCGATTGTAATCCCGTCCAACGAGGTGAGAAGTCGGTCCTACGAGAATCGTAAGCATCAGTACAGCCCTCCTCCCAAGAGCACACGTCTCTATCAAAAGCTCGTCAATACTCAGGAGCTCTCGCTGCCGAGCATAACGTATAACACAGAGAGCACATATGAGGCTAGACTCGGCTCCAGACAAAACGTACCTGTCCTCCATATGGTTTATTCGACAATATAAGTGACCTAGAGTCAACGTCCTTCGGCAAGTTGTCAAGGATCTTCGGTAACAGCTATAGGAGATTCTCTAATTAGTACCAATGCACCACGGGGATGTCTCAAGCTCCGGTAAAACACACCGTTGGAAACTCATCGCTCGGCTTGACCGTCAAGCGGAACTGCCCGTTCTTGCTCTCGAAACGGAGAAGTATGATTCCAGGCGGAGGCATGATCTGCTGATAGTCCGCGCTCGATCTGTGGTAAGTCTTGCAGACAGCCTAGTCTTCCGGAGGCTGTAGTAAGAGGATCCGAGAATGTGAACACTTCCTCAGCACTAATACAAGTGAAGAAAGCTGTCGAACGTGTTCGAGTCCCAAAGCTCATCACGTCAACCTGCTTGGCGCTAACGGCGCCTCCCGCAGACCCCTGTCAACCCTAAGCTAGCGATCGCATATTGCCGACTCGGTTCTAAACGGTGTCCCTTCAGCAATTTCTCTCATCAACCAGCAGAAGTACCTTCTTTTCTCTGCTTCACAAGCCGTGGAATTTACACAAGAAATACTCGACCTGAACCCCATTCTCCGCAAAAACAATTATGCCTTCCCGCGATTACTGAACGATTTCTATCAACCACCATTTGCTTTTCAAAGTACTCTCTTCACCCGACGGAAGGAAAACCCCCCTCACACCCATCATGGTGGACTGGCTAGGCCTCACCGTCCCCATCGCCTACCTTTCCCTCCTCATCGGCTCCCTCGCAACCTGCTCCTCCCTCTATCGCAAACGAAAAGCCGGTATTTCCCCCTTCTCCCTTCCCTTTCTCTCAAATCCCCCCTTCTACAACCCCACCCCACTAGAACCGCCCCTGCTCATCCCTTCTCACAGCAAAATCCCTCTCCCTCGAACCCTGGTTCCCGCCCCACCTCCACCGCGACATCTACCTCTCCCTCCTCCACCTCGAACCTTCCTCCTCCAACGGCGAGAAAACCCCCGCCGTACCAGACAGCGTGCTCAAAGCCGCTTTGCTCCAGCGGGCCGCCGAAGATATCAACCGCATCATGCTGATCCGGAACCAAAAACCGGCATTGGGGAATCTGCTGGCGAGGGGGAGTGTAGGGGACGAGCTGTGGCAGCGGTTTGAGCGGGCGGAGAAGGAAATCGAGGCGGAGTTGAGGGACGTCGTCACGGAGGTAGGCACCCGGACTCTTTTTTGACTTGAAGTGAGGGTTTGAGCTAAGTCGTGGCTCGCGTTGCAGGCTAATGCATTTTCACCCAATTGGGGCAACACGATTTTCCAGACCGCGAATGAACTGGTGCAGCATGACTTGCTCCACAAGAAGATCGGGGCGCTGCAGGCGCAGGGGAAGGCGGATCGGGAGTGGTGGGATCAGGAGCGAGCCAGTATAAAGTCCAAGTTCATGAAGGAGCTTGATGAGGAGCCTGGGGCGGCGGGCCACAAACCTGCATTGACAGGAGGCGCAAGGATTGGCAGCGATGAGGATGCGGTGCTTGTGGAGGGTGGAGGACCAGCGGCTTCGGGGTCGGCGGCTTTGCAGGGAAGTGCGAAGAAGCGGAAGGGAAAGAAGTAACGCAAATTCTGGACACAATTGAATAATGAAACATAATCATACTACTCGGGGGCCATAAAGCCTATACGCATCCGCTGATCGTGAACAGTGATACGTTGAATGGGCACATCCTCTCAATGCGAGGTCCCTCTCGCTTTGAGGTTCCTCTCATTGAGAGAGAGCCTTCTAGACAGACTAACAGTCGCCTTACAAACCAGCTCAAAACGACACCTCTCAATGGCTTCGCTTTGGTACAGAACTCAGCCATAGTGCCATGGTCAACCCGTCAAGCGACCGGCCAGTCAGGCCGTAATCTGGCTCTGATAGTCAGTATAAGCTAGCTATGGTACATGTTTCTGCATTGATCATTGGCCCATGCGGTCCACTCTTCGAAGCCTACCCTTTACATGCTCCTTGCCATGCAAATCCGGCTTCTCGGATGCACTCTCTTTTAACAGTTCTTGCGGATAAGGCGTCAAAGATACCTTGCAACACCTTGGCTGCATATGTAGAGACCGAAGCATTCATTATGGCCATCCATTACAATGTCTAGGTCCTCAGTATCAAATCTATTTGGCCAACAATGCGAGCAGTAAAGTGGTAACAGGCAAACTCAGACCCTATGCAGCTCCAGGTGCCAGTGATCTCCTATTCATGAATTGAAACCACAAGCTCGTGTTTGGATCTTGATTTCCACGGGCCATGTTCCCAGAGTCGAACATCAGCCTCATCTCATATGAACTTCAGGATGATAATGTCAAGCTACATCAGTCACGGCCTTACCGTCGTACATGTCAAAAGACTTGCAGTTGCCCATGAATCTAAATATCGTACTAGCATGTTTTCTTTTACCTAGGAACTCACGACGTCGTGTTGGATAATCTAAGAGCAGTCAACAGTCTTAACGGCGGATCGGGTGACCAGAACGCGCTGCTCTGGATGATACTCGAGACTAACGTGGCGAACACGATCTCATGCTGGCATTTCAACTGTTGTCTTCTTAATAATGACGAGCGACGGAAAGCAAGTAGACCAGGTGGAGGGAAGGAGCGGAAGGATCCATCTGATTCCAGAGACAAGTTGGTTGGCTGTGGACCTGGTCGAGAGAGGTTCAGAGAATTTGCTTGTCCAGCTCACGTTCACGTTGCATAGGTCAGTGGAGAGCAGGATTTGAGAGGTGGTTGCGAAAGTATACTCATTTGACACGATATTTTTCTACAGCTTAGCAGTAAACGGCTACCAATACATCTGAAGCAGTAGATTGTGGTGCTCATCAAGATCCACGAGCGCACTACAGGAAATTTTGTAATGGCGCTGCAACAAAGGTTTATTGCGCTAACGGCCTGGAAAGCGTGTGCTGGATTTCCAGGACTTGCGTTGTAGGTTCTGTCCAGTTGCTTTCTGCCACCTTACCTACGAAAGAATGGCCTGGATGACCACTTGACTTAGCTGGCGATGGCCAACGGTTGCCAGAGTCTAATAAGAATGGAAAGCCATTCTTAGTCTACATATGCGAATTCGTGTCGACCTTGAGCAGAGTGAGGTCGCGCTCGATGCGAAGATTTTAACCGATCACCGAGGTATAGGATTACATTCATTCCCAAAAAGCAAGGAAAAGGAGAGTAAGTTCACTGGTAAGAAAAATAACAAATTTTGTGGAGAGCGGTTCTGGACATACCTCGTGACATAGCGCCTTGCTCTACCCATGACCATCAACATATGATCAAACGAGCTGGAAGATCTCGAGACCATGAAGACGTATGGTCATGCTATCGACGGTCGTTGCATTGATGCTTCACGCGATCGACTCCTTCTTTTGCTGTCAACACTGCTGCGGACTGCTACAGGGAACTATGATCTACCTTGCGGAGACGTTGGGTTGCCGCGTAGCAGAAGTGAGGCTAAAGCTGGTAGTTCAGGCACAGTTTTGTTTATGTAGCGAGATTTTGTCAAGAGCCATTCCAGTAGAAGGCGGGCGACTAGAAAAACAGCATGTCCCATGAATCGAAGGAGGCTGTGACTGTTGCAAGCCGATGTCCAGTCAGCGGTGTTAATTTCCAACCGGATTAGGCACGGAAAACCGATTGATGGTCGAAAAGAGATATGGGTGTTCAAACAACTTATCCAGGACAGCTGCTTCAGAGCGCTTGCCGGTGCCTCGTCCGTGGCGAGACTTGAACAAGGTGGTTTGCTCCATCTGGGTTCTGCCAGCTTTCAGCAAAGACATGGCTTGTGAACACTATGTATGATAGCTTACCGGTCCATTCGAGTAATCGGAATGTATCAAGTGTGAAAAAGGTGGTCTTTCGAAATTATGCGAGTGCTTGCACAAGTATCGTATAGCCGAAACACAGAATTGGGCATAGAGGAAGTCGAGTTGACTATTCGACTTAGGGTGCTTGGCGATATTAGGTGACACTGGCGGCGAGAACTACGGCATGACGAAGAGTGGATCATTGTAGTTGGCGTAAGGCCTCAGCAAGCACAAGCGAATCGCAAGTTGAGTGGTCCAGTCTATGCCGTACTTGAAAGATGACACCGATCAGGCGCAGTGGAAGGCGAATCTATTACATGCTGGTGAAAGGTTCTGATGCCACGACGTCTGACCGATAGTAGCTTCCATGCGCCAGATACCGATAGTAAGCCCTTGACGAAATAGAGACCCCGCAAGCCGCCGTATGTTGACGAGTGACTGAGCAGACTATTGAACCGCAGACTGTCGACAGCGAGAACCTTTGCTGCTAATCCATGAACTGACCCTGAACTGGAAATGATCGATACTTTTGATAAAACAACAGGCGCTCCGCTGGGCGACCTCCGAAGAGAAAGTGGAACAGCATTGCCGATTGATGAAGAGAAAATGTTGAAGCGCTAGAGCTCGTGACAGGACTGCCAGCCTGTGATCCGGCCGCTTTTCTTGCTCTTGTTGATGTAGGTTCCGGCGCATCTATTTCGCTGAGCGCGCCGCACCTGTGTATTTTAGCTGACCGCAATTCAACGACGGGAGTACCTATCGTTTGGACGGTCGGAGGCTCTACCTCCATACGCATCGCGAGCATCCCTAGCAGGCGCTGCATCGCCGTAGCTACCATGGCTGGGACGTTCCCGATCATAGCCTCCACCACCGCGACGCTCCTCCCCACGGCTGCTGTAACGGTCATCGCGGCCGCCCGAGGCATAGCGATCGATGCCGCGGGACCCATAATCGTCACGACGTCCGTATGAGCGGTGATCTCGATCTTCGTATCTCGATGATCCGCGATAGCTATCGTCGTAACGGCCGCCGTTCCCTCGATAGCTGCCGCCACCGCCGTAGCCACCGCCGCGACGGTCGTCATAGCGATCAAACCGGCCCCCACCACGGCCCCCGCGTGGATCATCATCTACAAGATACTTAGTTTTAAATAGCAGATAAGGTCGATGGAAGACTTACCTCGCTTGGGCGGTCCGAAGTATTTGCCAGGAGTGGGAGTCCTAGGCCGAGCTCTCCTAGCTTTCTCGATGCTGAGAGTACGACCTTCATACACCTCACCCTGGAGTCCTTCCTTGGCGGCGTCGGCTTGCTCAGCAGTGACCATCTTCACGAATCCAAAGCCGCGTGATTCTTGAGTATGGGGATCCTTCATGATTGAGCAGCCTTCGACCTCACCGTACTTCTCAAAGAGGCGAGTGACCTCTCCTTCCGAAAGCCGAGGATGGATGCCGGTCACGAAGAGGTTGGACCCCGGGTTGCGAGCGGCTGCTTCACGGTCATCGTTGTTGCGGTTGCTGGGAGGTGGGCCGCTGATCAGATGTTAGCGATGTCTTCAGTATCAAGTAACTGTTTCGAACGGACCGAGAATCCATGCGACCGTTCGGTGAGGCACTCCTATCACGATCACCACGGTAGCTATCTTCGCGCTTTGGCTGATAGTCATCGTCACGCTTGGGGCGAGGAGAAGCACTCCGGTCGCGCTCGCGCTCGTAAGCTGGCTCTTCTGCGAGCCAGTGTCAGTTCCGAGAACACACTGAAAATATAGGAGTATTGCACGAGGCCGGTGGAGGTCAACTTACGGTCGTAGCGACCGTTCTCGGTCTCGTAATCCATGGTGGCCATTGTGCTGGAAGCTGTCACTAAGGGTGAAGTCTTGGAAAGGTCGTTGTTCAGATGGCAAGTGGCTGAAGGATGGATCTCTGCGTGCACGAAGCAGGAGAAAATGGAATAGGAAAGTGGATTTCGTGGGTGGTAAAGATCGGGAGGATGCTTGGTGTCGAGAAAAGTGAAGTGACAGAATTAGATTGCTGTTCGCGACCGCCAAGAGATGGTCATGCTAACCTTATGCGGACAATCACGTGACATATGGGACTTCTCTATCAAGCCAAACTGGCAATAGTGACTATTGGAGCACACACACAGTAGTACTGAATACACGTACAGTACGTTGGGGTGCTTGAATTTGAAAGGCATCAATAGCCCTGATCGAAAGCTGGTTCAAATAAAGGGCTGACTGCTTGCTGTCTGACTGTTTTAACATTACTCGCATACTGGGAATCTCCTATCATACAATCGAGGCAAGAGGCAAACAGATTGTGCATCAAGAAACATAACACCGCATGGAGATGCAGGCAGATGAGCCTTCATACCCACGGAACCGCTCATGCTTCCCTATCACTCCTTTGAGGACCTGTGTAACGCCGGTATTTCGCAAGCAAACCCCCGGCGTTCCTCGTGGATTTTCTTATCCAACTTCTCCTAGGACTCAGCGATACCCGCGCCATCTTCTGCGCTTGGCTGCTGCTTTACGGCGGGCTGCTGCCACTTCAGCGGCATCAGGATGTAGAGTACCATCCTCGCCTCCTTTGCGAACCTCTTCCGATATTTCAACGTCCATCAATCCTGAGAGCTCTTCGTCTTCCATATCGCTTAGCTCCTCGCTCATACCTCGGACAAGTTCCCTGCCTGTCCAGCGCTCTTCCTGGATCGTACTGCCGTCGGGATCAAAAGTGTCCATATACCATGGTATACCCCCGTTGGACAGTGGCTGTGTATCGCCACCTGTGCTCATGGGAGGTGTTGGCGGCTCCCGGATTTGAATGCCAACCGGCCCCTGAATGCTTCCACCCTCGCTACTAATACCATTAGTATTATTTCCTTGATCATGGGTTCCATTCGTGGAAGACGTCGCATCTGTGTGCTCTGGTGTTGGTTGATTGGGTGCGGTAACTGCTGGCTGCTTTTCTCCCATCTTAGCCTCGAGTACGGGGCTGTCGAGGTTGACGGCAGCGGAACTACTGTCATTGAATATGCCCAATGCATCCACAGGTGTAACATTGTGGTTGCTGACCCCGAAACCCCCATTGACCCGTGCTGGGTGCGGGTGATCATCAGCAACGAGCTGCTGTGCTGCAGCTTCTGTTTCGGTCATTTCGACTGACAGTATCCCATTTACAGAGTCGCGGCGAGAAGCAAGGCTGTTCTCCAACATTTGATCGAGTTGCTGCAGTTCCTTCTCAAAAGGTTTCCTTAATAATTCACTCTCTTTGCGTGTGGCATCCTCCAGCGCGGGCTGTACCGCCTTTACAATGCGCTTAGCAAGTTTTCTCTTCTCCTTGTACTCTGAAGTGAAGTCTTTGGATTGGGATCCCTCGTTGATCTGTGCTTCGACCTCAGCCGTGTCAGACACGGTGGGCAAATCCAGGATCTTGCTAAAAACGGCTCCAAAATCGGCTGAAAAGCCCGAGACCGAAGTGTAGTAACGGACGAGAAGCCTCTCCCGAAGAGCCGCAAGCCCTGCGGAGAATACCCGCTTAATGTCGAATCTAGAGAAGATTTAGCTAGAGAGATGGAATCATCGAATTGTATAGATACTCACGCTTGAGCCTTTTCAAGGATCGGCCACAGAAGTGGAGCGATTGGGAAGTAGACAGTGTCGGTGATATCCTTGAGCATGTATACATCTCTCAGTTTCTCCTCTTCTCGCCTTCTGATGTCATCACATAGAGATCTGAGTCTATCAACATCCTGCAGCAGCTGCTCTGCAAAGTTGATCCGTCGCTGTAAGCGAACTCTGCCGGCTGCTCCCATCCCTACGAAATTGCGTCGTGTAATCTCCATTGACGAAAATGTCTCCATTTGCAATTGCAATCGTTTTAACAAGGCTGCCCCTCGCCGAGATTCGCGCTTAAGCGTCCAGTACTTACATGCTTCTGCCGCATACTCTTTGCGTTTCCGGATCATGAATCGTTGGAGTGAACTTTCCACAGAATTGTACAAAGCTTGAGGAATGACAGGTGCGCCGGATGGCAATTTCCACACGGTTTTCGGTGGCTGATTGCGTCTACGCTTGTTGGCGTCTTTCGTAGTTGCGTTCTCGCCATCTTCTGCCGGGTCCACTGGTGGTGGTTCTTGTGAGTGCGCTGCAGCGAAATTCAAAGCGGCCTGTTGACTGTCTGCCCAGCGTCTGCCTCGCATTGTGTATTGATAATACTCGATTGCATCAGCTGTCGCGGTCTCGACATCGTTCTCCCTCCGCCAGTCGGCCGGCACATGTTTGTCGCAGTAAGCTTTCAACACGCTTGCATCCATGCTTGCGGGACCGCCATGGGTCGACTTCATCTTGAGGAACAACTTCGCTCTTCGTGCACACGTCACGTGGAATGCAACGAAACAATTTTTGTTTCCACATTGAATACAAGCACCCATCTTCTGGCGGCAGATATAGCAATTCAGCTTCCACCTCGGTTTGGGTACTTTTTCAACGTCCATAACAGGTTCCATGAAAGTGTTGTTTCCCAGCGAGACTTCCGGTATCCAGATTGCGCAGAGAAGATGAGACCACCTCGATGCGTTGGTCTGCTTGAAGGCTCCGTCCGTGTTTGGGCAGAAGATGCAGGTAGGCGTCCCTCGGCCAATTAATTGGCACTTTCGACATAGCCATTGGCCCTCAGGGATGAAAGGCACGCCGTAGCATTCCTGGTGGACAGCAAGGTCGCATCCGTCGCAGAACACAATGGCATTGGTATTCTCACAGTCACCGTCATCGCAGATCGCACATTTGCTGTCTTGTTCCTCGCCTGCAACAGCCGGCTCACCGTTCACCGCTGCTGCAGAGCTTGATCTTGGACGATGAGTCTGGGGAGGCTTGGGATTGGGTTTTGGGATTCTCTTCTCGAGGGCGTGCCATTCCTTCTCTATCTTTGTCATGGTAACCTCGAAAACGGCCGGCTTGATGGGCTCGACCTGTTCTGTCTTCCTTTGAAGGTTATATGCCTCAAGCCATTTGGTATCTTGCTCATCCATGTCATATTCAACGCGACCTACACCAGAACCTCCAATAGCTGCGTTTCCATCACCGTCACTTTTTGCACCCGGAGCAACATCAAGATCTTCCTCTATATTGCCGTCCGTCATGCGTATAAGCATCTTCTCTGGGCGATTGTAAATATCGCTTTCTTGGTAGCCTACATTTGCCATTGTGCGATCAACGTAGTTCAGCTTTTCAATTCCTTTTGTTTCGAAAATAAGGAAGGGGTCCACGGGACGGAACGATGGTTTGGGTAAGGTGAGCTTTTCGCGAGGGTTGGGCCCTGGGAGTGGCACGAATTTGGGAACGTCAGGTGCGCCGATGCCTTTCAGCATTGAATCTGGCCGTCTGAAGGGCCGCCCAGGTCGTCTCCTTGGGGTCATGGGGCCTGATCCAAGGTCTTCCATCATCTCTTGGTTTTCGTTGGTAGGAGTCCTACAGTTCTCTCCATCCTCTTGCGATCCTCGCCGCTCATTCGAGTCCCCTCTATCAATTGCAGGGCTGTGGCCATTTACCATCATCGGACTGCCGCTGATCTGGCGGGTCAGAGACGGCGTCAATGTAGGTCTTACGATGCCATCGACTTCATCTGCGTCGAATATGGGGAATTTCGCTTCAATGTCAAGATCTTGATGAAACTCCTCCCACCCCCTCTCCTCTCTTGGTTTGAAGCCATCGCCATGTACAACAGCGGCGGCGGCAGCAGCTGCGGAACTGAATCGTGGTCTCGCGCTGTGTCTGTCCCTGCGACTTTCTCGGCGTGGGCGCGGGGGCACCACAGGTTGAACTCCGTTCGCCATGTTCTCTCGTCCAACCCTACCTCGCGGTCCGACGTAGTTGTAGCCCCCTGGGCCTGTTCCTCCTACTGGTACTTCTGTGCCGTCAGCGTCAACGTACCGTCCTCCACCTCCTGGGCCTCCAGGTACGTATCGGCGTTTCTTGAGGGGAGGTCCGGCCATGCGGATATCATCGGCTAAGGGAGTATATTGTGCCGATTTTCGGGCAGATCTCGGGCGCGTGTTGGATGATTTTCTTTCGGGAGAGGGCATATGTGCCATCACAGCTCCTGGCGCGGGCAGGGAGGCTCATGCTTGAAAGAACATGCACTACGCACCCGTGGATAGTTAAAATCAATGAATTTGAAGAAGCAGCCTAAAGGCGGTCAACAGACTTTTCAGTAACGTTTATATGGCTTCTTCTCTTCTAATCGCTGTCTCCGTTCGCAGTCACATCTGAGGTGTGAAGTGCAGTCACTAGCGCGTTTGCAGGGTCCACCGGGCCGCTGCTGCCGTCTGTTAACTCCGGATCTCCGCCACTAGCGCAAAACTGCGAGATGAAGCTCGCTGCCCGAACGCCCAAATCGCTTTTAGGCATTGTGAAGAGGCAAGCTTTTGAGCATGAGCGGTGCCAACGACGACCGGTAGACCTCTCAAATACTCGACTTCATCTCAAGATTGCGCTAATCAGCCTTCAGTTGGCGCCCGGCGCGTGGGCAACAGCATCCTCCTTCTCAGAACCAGAATCGTCAGAACAACGAGCAGCGACGCAACCAATCTCGTGACGGAGGACAAGGTAAAGAATCACCAAGAAACTTTCAAGGCACAGTAATTGAAGCTCAATGGGATTAGGACCTAATGCCTGGCAAAGCGCTGAGCGTAGTGGCAAGGATGGGGCTTCCCAAGGTCCGCCACAGGAGCAGCATGTCCCTATAGAACGCTTCAATGGTCAGGAAATACGCGATATGCTCAAGCATGGTAAGCTAGTCGAGCTTCTGTTCGTTAGAGCTCATCTGACACGACCCGACAGCTTTCAATGGCTTGAGCGCTGGGGACGCGAAAGCTGCGCGTTATAAGGCTCCTCCTGCTGGTCAGACCAACAGCGCGAAGTCGGGTGGGCCGTGGGGCTCTAAGCGTGAGTGCAGTCGATTTTTCATACTTGACCTGTGGAGCTGACCTTCGAAAGCGAATACTATGGGCAACGGTAAAGACTTCTTCTTGGAAATTCGCAAGCAAGTGTCTGCACTGCAGCAGGGCACGGAACGTGCGGGTGGGTGAAGGGGAGATTCGAAGATATATGCATCAGTGTGGCATTGTTGGCGTTTAAGCGAATGCATACGATACCCTTAGGAAGAGCAACAAAACATCGTAACTTGGACGTATCTCTCCAGTTCATCGACTCGTATTTCTCAAGAAAGCTGGAACTAAAAGTACAGTCTTCTCCGATGAAGATAACAACGGCTTATCGTATGATCACGCAGATATATTCTACTGATAGTGTACTTCGATTACTGGCGCAATAGGACGGGCTGGCAAGAAATCGTGTATCAGTGCTTCGCACTCCCTCTGAAAAAACAAAAAAAACGGAAAGACAATAGATTGATTGACCAAAGGTGGCCCATGGCAAAAGAGAGCAAGCATTACTCCATGAGTGCACCGAACATGAAGACATAAAGAAGGCGGAGTAAGGATCCGACAATTCGTTCAGCCCCTGGAAGTGCACCAGGCCAGCGCATGGTGGAGAAACGATCAGCAACAGACAACATTCCATAGATCAGACAGGAAGAATAGACACTCCAAGAGCACCATGTCGTCCAGCTCAACAACGAAAACATCGCAGAATGACACACCGTTGGCAACTCGCCAAACCATTGTCTTGCATGTTCTTGATTTCGGATTGTCCGAGGCAAGGAGTCACCCACAAAAGCCTGGGACTGGTCAACGATTATAGTAACCGTGGTGGCGGATCCGTGCCTTGGATCTATGTAGCTCTCTGCAGACCGTCTGCTGATATCTATCCTGGATCATCTGTGGAAAAGTCAGGCTCACATATTGAATACGAGCTTAAATCGTCACCCTTACCCACATACATTAGTCAAGTGGTCTTTGATATCGAGCTCTGGATGGAATCCAAGACAGAAGCTCTAACAGTACGAAGTATTCAAATGCTCCGTTGCCGCTATTCTGGGTCCCAGTTACGGTCTTTACGATCTTGTTGATCGACAGCGCCATATACGAGTGCACCGCAGCATCGACTCAACGTTGAATGTGCTTCAAGTCCAGAATTGTGGTGGAGATCTGCGATTCTGAATCGTTTTCTATTGAAATAAGGTTTGCCTTGCAGAGAAAGGACTGTCTGTGGTACTAGATAAACGGCTTGCTCGGACTTGCGCATGTTCTGACCACAACCTCGAGACCCGTACCGTCATGCATCATTGACAGGCTTTTGTGTAATTCTTTTCCGGGAAACATGCTTGCAACTCACGAATGACCCTTTGTGGGGGCTTATGGATTGAATGAGTTGACTGATCCTGTTTGACCATCCTCGGAAGCCACGTCCTGGCTAGGAATTGGGCTTGGCGGAGGGACAGGTGTATGGTCCCCTTCAAGGATAGAGAGCGTTCCGCCTACCAGGTGAAGACCACCAATAATGAATACTTGTACCTCGTCCGAGCCTTCGGCCAAGTCTAAACAAGATTGTACTGCATCTTCGATGGTGCGTACGACATGGGCCTTTCATGAGTTCATACCGTCCCAAACGGACGCAAAGCCTTTAGCCCTGGCCCGGGTTGTGACGTCGATTTTCCCCAGTTGATGTTAATCTCAGGACCTATCGAGTAGGCTGGGGACAATCGCCAGTCGATGACAGGATCAAGAAGCGCTCATACGGGATACTCGCCACAGGACGGTGGGAAATACTCAGAAGCCTGCCGTGGACGTACCTCTACGATACCCAATTTTCCGGGTAACATTCGTGCAGAATACCGCATGATCGAAGTAAACACCACACTCTTGCAGAGTACGACAGAGATCTTGAAGCCAAGTCACGGCGTCGACCCAAACTCCTTGGTCAAATATGTATCATCCGGGGATCTCGTGTTCTATAAGGATTACCAGTCAGCAACCGACCCACAAGGCGTTAATAGTGGATGAAGCAGGAGACCGAGTCGATAAGTGTTGGTGACGCCATTATAGAACGGGTGAAGAGTGAGACGACACCTTTTTCCCGTTTCCTCAGCAAACCATCTACCAGCAACTTTGAGACTCTCCGCTGTATGAGCCCCGTCCAAGAACCATGTGGCGTTACCATGGGCCTTAATCTCGCAGCGGCCCCTCCATACAGCCTACTCAAGTCCTTTCTGAACGACTGATGGGATGCCTTCTGAGAAGGATAATGGGTACTACCCTAACTTTTGAAGGACGGTATTGGCAAGAATAAGGGCAAGTGACGCATTCTGCCGTTGATAATGTGTGTCAGGTACAACTGCGACATAACAGGATGTAGTCCTATGAATTGTAAAGGAGCGTGCTTCTCCGCAACGCGTTGCCTAAGTACCTCGGCGGCAGCTTCCACTTGCTCTCCTAAGAAGGCGGCAACATCTTGTTTAAAGATACCTGACTTATGCCAGGCGATCTGTTCGCTGGTGTCTCCTAGCACAGCAACGTGATTGATACCGAGAGCAGTAATACCCATGGCGGCTGGCGCCCCAATAAATATTTGTCGAGTCCCACGCACCGCCAATTCCAACCTCGTAGATTGCTGTATCCACTTCTTCTCTGAGAAATGTGGAAGGACATCAGCGTCAAAAATCGGGAATAGTTCGGCTTGGAAATGTTCCCGGCCCTCTTGAGCTGCCGACGCCTCCAATGCATCCCAAACTTCAAAGAAGTAATGTGCAAAAGCCGCTCCCGATATCGGCGTGGAGTTGATTTGAATCCTCTCACACATATGCAACAGATGAGGCGAGGTGTAGAGACCTATTTTGCGGGGAATTCCGGGCGCTGAGTGATTAATGGTAAAGATCGGGTTGACGAAGGTACATGTGGATCCTTTGCCTTTAGTGCCAGCAACATGGACGATGTTGAGGTCATTAAGCTCTCTGGTTTCATGGCAAGATCGTAAAAGCCATTGTCTCATGTCGGAGCCCACAGATTCGTTCTATTTGAGGCCTTGTCGCCGACGCTCCTCGAGAACGGCGAATGTAGTCTGGATACGGTTAAGAGCGTTGACGGCGTCCTAGGTTCGTCAGAATTTACACTGTTGGCCCCCGTTATGAATGCCAAAGTGGCAGAACGTGAAAACGGCAGAACGTGAAAACGGCAGAACGTGAAAACGGCAGAACGTGAAAACGGCAGAACGTGAAAACGTCATATTATGTGGATTGGTTGTTGCACGCTGGATAGGATCTTGGCCTGGCGAATATGTGGGGAATCTCTCTATAGTGCACAACAAGGCAACTCGCTTGATACAGTGGGGCATGCGCAATCCAAGAAACTTATCTACTTATAGTGTAAGATCTTATTATGCCCATTCTACAGAAAGACGGTCCTAGCATTACTCAAATTGTAGCGCTCGAGATTCTCTTGTGCAAGAAAGCCGTAAGACAAAAAAGCACCCAACGGAAGGTCCCGACGACAAGGATACGGCTTGCAGGTTCAGTGCCCCAGGTATTATTGTGCGTTGTTTCAAAGAACGTTGCATGTTTACCTGACTCATCACTGGGCTGTAAATCCTGTTAGGACTGTAAGCCGTATGAAGGATGCTTGTATGAGCACTTAGATGTCGTCCAAGGGTCAGCGTTTTCCTTTCCTGCTTTCGGCTAAATGAGAATACCGTATGATGATATGCAGATCTACTTCGATCTAACCGGAAGCACTTCCCGGGCGGTCGTTCCAGGCGCAAACGTTGCGGAGCCGTGGCTTGTACGAGTAGCAGATCATGCGTCGCGCCACAGGCTATTGGAGAGAAGCTCTCGAGGTTGGTAGAGGCTGGAGCTGGGAACAGCATTTTCCGATGAGCATCGTGCGGTACCCAATCGCTTATATTTTGCTCTTGAAAGGCGAAGTCGGTGCAGGTATGAGAAACTGGAGGCTGCGGAAAAAACATTCCGATCAGAGGTTACTGGACAGTCGCCCTAGGCACCTACTGGTATGCTCATATCAAAGAGCGTATGACTGCCCTGAAACAGCAGGCAGGCATTATTTGGCGAGAAAGCTCACAGCGCTCCCGCAGGATAAAATACCTTTCAATTTGAGTGGTCACTCGAGCTATGAACTTTTCCTTTGCCATTCTCCGAAGCATAAAGTATGTAAAACAATTCTCTAATAATTCTTATTATAATTTTAATGAGTTGATATAACTAATTTAGGCAGCAGTTAATTAAGAGTAATCAACAACATAAGAAGAAGAAGAAAAGTCTGTAAAAGATATATAAGCATAGCACCTTAAGTGCTTCGTTGCTCTTTATATACTTAGCCTCCTCATCCTACCCACATAGTCAATACGCACCCTACAGGCTTCGGTTTTGAAAGATAGCGGAGCCTACGGCCATGGTTTTGGGCCATTATGTGCTGCCCATGCAATCCGACGATCATGGAAATATGTCCCTTCCTGCGAGATTTTCGGGACAAGCCACTATCTGAAACAGCATCTTGACATGGCATCGAGTCAATCGCCGTGTCATCCCAGGTTCGACCAAGATCCTTGTTTACGGAGTATTGAGGTTCCCCATCGGACTCGCCGTCAGCAATGTGTAGCGGTGATGGTCCACTCAATGATGTCAGCTTCTCTGCATGCATTCATGAACATTGCGACCGACAATCCATCGGCCGGAGCGGTTCGAATTCCTGCGCCCCATCGTTTCTGTGCCCAGATCCTTGGCATCATGATGGAGGAAACGGCACAGGCATTGTGTGTCCTCGAGCTATGCCACTGATACAATTCGGCTGCATCTTCATGGCGGAGTCATCAAGTATAGGTTTGGTTGACCGTCGTTCCCTAGTAATGAAGCCCACCTTTCTTTTTTTCTACTGCCAAAAGGCAGAGTCGCATATCAAAATTCGGTGTTGCCTTCTAGTGTTTCTACCGCATTTGCTGCTCCGTGCTAGGAGGTGGGTCTCAATCGTGGAAAGCTTGGAATATCACACGCTAGGGAGCTTTAGTTGCGTGATCTGACAATAAGCATTTGTAAAGAGGCATACCTTTAAAACCTATCACTTGGTATGCCATGCAAGACAGCGGCTAGTGATTCTGCCTCTGCATTCTGTCGCTCGTCATTGCCATCGAATGCGTGGTTGGAGAGAAATCCCAAACACATCGTTGTCTTACTCCCCAACAGCAACCCAGGCACTTAATGGATCTGCCCTATCGAAAATCACAGAGTCAGCATCACCTTTCTAGATATAAACAAGCCCGTAGAATGTGTCTCAAGACCACCGACTCCCCAAGTATGCGAGTGTATACATCTAGTAAAACAAGAGAGGTGTAACAAGCGCCGGCAGAGTTCACTTCTCAGGATTTCGTTGAGCGTACGCGCCCTTTATGTTTTCCGAGCCCTCCAGTTATTCTTTTTTCTTATATAAGGCAGATATCCTGCCGGTTTGCCTCTTCACCTGTAGATCCTCCTGGTCCTTCAGTCCGTCGATATTTCCGTCATTGCGTCCTTCCATATATAACAAGGGCGCAGTGCACCACCCAGTGCGGTTGTTGGGAAGGGAGCTCTATGGATACATACCATAGCTCTTGACATCCAATCTTTCCCTCTCCATCAAATTCACTCAAGACATACACAAACTCCTCTTTCCAACCTTTGCCTGTCTTGACGCTCTTGAACTCCGCCTGCAACTTCACAGTGACAGATCCTCTCCCGTTCGTACCTTTGGCCTCAGGATCAACCAGAAACTGATCACTCGATGGCAAGGTCTTTTCCGTAGGGTGAAATGACAGCGTCGATGTCAGAAGATCATAGTAGTCATCGCAGGTACTTCCACTGCTATGAGCGGAGTCTCGTTGGCGACGACCTCGAAACGTCTGGCCCAGGAAAGGGAGGCGTTCAGCAGCCCAGGAAGGGCCGTGTTCGGTGATGCTCGCGTTAAGAGTGAAATAGTTGTCAAGGATCTCCGTAGGGGAAGTGCCCGAGACAAATGCCTTGCAGAAGGATTCGGCGGTTGACCGCAGGAGGTCTGTGCGGGAGGCTGCAGCTGTCATGGCTGTAAGTACGCGGTGGAGACGACAAGTCTTAACATGGATTGAAGCCACACGAACACAACCACTTTTGGGGTGCATGGTAACAAAGATTTGGGGACAACTGAACAGTTAGCATGACGTCATGGAAATTGCAAGCGCCAAGCCCTAGGACGAAGCCTACGCTAGATGGGGGGCAACAAGATGGTCATCAGCATGGTCCGAGCTTTGTCGTGATGACTTCAGTTAGCGAGAACGCAGTGGCTTGTACTTCAAGGATTTAACATACAGGTAGTTGCGCCTGCCTATGTCAGACACTGTCCCGAATGTCGGTAGGGAGCACTTTCTAGGGAGCAATATGAGCAATCATTATCTCGAAAACGTATTGACAAATTGACGATGGCACCACCGACGAGTAATAACCCTTCGCCAAGAAGGCAAACGGTTGAAACGTACTCTATAGTTGATGATGACTGGGATCGCGGAACCTTGGGAAGAACAGGAATAAGAGAAAGTCCTTTGGTGGCCATTAGATGTCTTGCAAAGAGAGTATGTATCCATTGTTGTAAGCGCATAGAATAGCTACAGTGTCATTCAAGCACCTAGTTCCCCCTCTCCATATCAACGACGAGGGGTACGGCCGTGCCCGTTAGAGCGAACAATCTTGTCTAGGTAACACCAATGTCTTCAGGCTTAGCTGAATTTCTGCAAAGATGAATAAGTTCCTCGGACTTTGGTTTTATTCCTTGTAAATGTAGCGGAGTGCTGCCAACAGCATGATGATGAGGCTGGGGCCGATGTGAATGAAGGCATGGAACCCCCGATCTATCAACAGGTCGCTAGGCCACGGTGCCATAAAGGAGATCGTGAGAGCATTGTTTGGGTTTGTTCTGCAAACCCTGTCCGTCCTTCATTCTGGTACGGTGATAACACAACCTTGTGCTGGACTAATGATGAGAGGAGTAAGGCTGATTGAGACGAACGATGCGTAGGGACGCTGAAAGACTCATCGATTTTGCGACATGGTTATATTGACACAGGTCCCTGGCCTTCTTACGCATCCTGTACCATTCGAAGCGCGAGTGATAGCTTGACAGAGGTACAAGCAAAGCGATGGAAGCATGTCGAGAATTTGTAGAGGACCGTGCGATGATAGTGAAAGCCTTCAGAATGGAAGTCTGTAGACAGCAATCTCCTATTTGAACCCATGTCTCAATCCTCTTTGGTATAAGGATTGCATTGACAAAACCGTGGTGGCTTTCTAGTGGCCTGGAAGATTAGGATTTTGATAGCTTTGTTAGCTCTGATGGCCTAAGAGTAAGCTTCATATCTTTACCTAGTACACATTCTCGCCAATGCCTTTCCATGTTGGTGCAAGACCAAGAGTGGAAGATCATGATCATTGTCACTAGATCCCACAGCAAAAGGTCTGCTATCTTCTTTCCAGAAAAGAAAAGAAGAGCTCCAGTAAGCTTGCTAGCAAATCGAAAGACGCACTTGTTCGTGGTTGAACGGCCGAATGGCCTTGGGAAGCGGTGCTTAGGGCATCGCCAAGGCTCTCAAGGCAGAGGAGCAGTGATATTCAAGGTACAAGTACCTTAGAGCCGAAACAAGCTGAGCATCCACTCTACTCACGAGCCGCATTTAGCTTGCTGTGGGTAAGTGCCAATTGGAGGCACAGAAGCGCCTTTTGGCAGCCCAAACCTGTAGAGCGAAGGAATCGATATCAACCGACCAATGAACCCTGCAAAGGCTCGAAGGTTCAGAGCAGTGAATATTAGGAACAGTGTGCCCATTTTTGGCTGTACACCATCCTCCGAGGGCAACGGTCGTCGTCAGCATGCTCGCTTCAAGCATGCGGAGCTGACGTGTGAGGCACCTTGGCCTCGACACCGTCCAGGTATTTCCCTTGCCCACCCTGATGAAATCGCAAGTGAACACTAGGCTAAACGATCTTCTCCTATTGTCATCAGTAGATAGAACATGCAGGATGTTGGATTTGATGCACATCGCCCATCGCATATACAGCCGGCGCATACACGGGCGCGGATGTCGCGTCGTCACACGGAGTCATTCTTCAAGATCGCACTTCCAGTCTGATTCGAGCATACTTTGGCGCCTTGGACGTAATCTAGGAGATTAGGACAGATCTCCTACGTAGAGCAAGGTGGTCTTTCGAAACAAAAGACTTAGCATAGCCTTGGTGAATGCGGCAGCTTCACTGTTGCTAAGAAGCTCCTCGATAACCCATGCTCGGGCTCGGTTTCTGCAACCTCTGAAAGTATGCATCCGGGGACCGGTAGGGGCCGTTATTGATCTGTGCGTTAAGCTCAGCTAAGCTCAGCTAGATCCACACTGCATGGTCCGGGCCATCGCGAACCAATGCCGGCGATTTCTTGCTTGAGCGGCTATACTGAAGTGCATGGACTATACACCTTAGCTTGAATTTGTGGATATTGGTGCCGGTTCACGCTTCGGGGACGGCTGGAAATTTCCGATAAGGGAGCATGATCGAAATTACTAGAGGTTCGCTTGCACTAGTCGTACTCTATGTTTCCAGAAGACTGCAACTGAAACCAAATCTAGGCGTTAGCTGCGCCACATGTTTGCGGAAGGATTGCATCTGAGGCAGCGTTTTGTCGATCGCCGTTGAGGAGGCTCGAAGTTTGAGAGCAGGGCAGAGACGACATGACATATAAAATCGAAGCGCCACCTCCAGAGACGGAGCCAACAACAGAGCCAACATCATCTTACACGCTTCCAACTCCTTGTCTTGGTTGTGAGGAAGTTTCCAGCCCTCATATGCTGAACGACCTATCAATATTCATAGTCGAATCTGGACTCATCAAAGTAAAAATGACGTGGGTTTCCCCTTCGTCTTCCAGCGAAGTCCTCCCATAAATAGCATCGCACTCGTACCTTCCGTCTAACATCTGAGGGACCCAAACAGATCACACCGGGAAGCGCAAGCCAAGCCGAGGACTGAAGATGCATGCCAAACGAACGCTGCCCGTTATCCAGAAGCCATGAGAAGATACCTCTCGGAGACAGACAGATTCAAGGAATTTCTAGTAAAAGAGCCCCATACAGACCAAAATATCTCCTCGGCACCGAGTAAAACGTCAGACTATCGTGTGTCTGCTATGTATTATACGGGCGACTTTGACAAGGGTACGTCTGAAATACTACTCTCTGGCACTTCTAGGACGGGAAACTAAGCGACAAAAGGTGCTCGGAGATCTTGAGCGAAAGGCCGATGACATTGCGTCTAAAGCCTGTCAGGCAACGTCTGTGAGGGATTGATCCCCCACAATCGGCTTGGTTCTCATGGCCGCTCAGGAGAGTTGGGCTTCGTGATGTACAATACTTCCCGCGTTGATGACGTTAGAGAGCGATAGCACCGCTGGGTCCTGAGAGCGGATGGTTTAAGGCGTCTAGTACCTGCAATAGTCATTAATTAAGAGACTCCACAATGTATGCTACGTCGTATTCAAGATTTTCAGCAGGAACTCGAATGAACCGTGGTGATCAGCATCAGCTTGTATCATGACAAATGTGCCGGCGCAACGTAGAAGGCATGCATTATCCGACGAACCGTGGGTCCTTAGCAGGCGATACAGCGGGTTGCAGTATGCAGACCTACCAGCGAGAGGAGCTCATACCCCAACACGTGGAGCTGATATGGTGTTCCGTAAAGAAGGTGCAGCTTATTTGACCACTTGAAAGAGCCCATATCTTTCTCCCTGCTTGCGATTGTTGACCATAAAACACCGTGCCACGTGCCTGCCTCTATCATTCGCAAACGTCCACAGCGATCGGCAGTAAATCCGGCGGCCTCCCCTCGGTATTGAAGCAACAGTGGCAATACTTCCGCCGCGATCTGTTGCGCAGTGTGGTTAATTGGTAACAGGGCTTATCACGTATTGCAGGTGCCGCAGGAAAGACAAGAGGGGTGCCTGGGGTAGAATGAGCCCGACTCCTGGAGTAGCACCATGCACATCAGCCTTAATGCATGCGATGAATACCATGCATGATGGGCGAGTCCAGTGATCTGGAAAGACAAAGCTTGTGGAAGGGCCACAATGAGGCTGGCGGCAAGCCTTTCCGACTCGGCTCTGCTATTGCCGCCTGCAATTGCTTGGTTGTCAGAACCTTGTCAGTCTTTACAATGTTGCTTACCACGCCCGTCGTAAACCTTCTCCGCCGCGTTCGATGTCCAATTGCGGTATGCCTCGCAGAATGCATCGGAGCTTTGGTATTGGGGGCGATTTGTCATGAGGTGCCACAATGTTTAGAGGCCCTGAGTCAAACGAATGTCTGAATCCCAACTCAATTGTGCGACGAGAGGCAGAGCAGAAGAATCCTTCGTGTGAGCGACAGCGAATGTCTGCATGGGCTGTACTGGGTAGGAAACTACCACACAATTTACGCATGATGTCAATTTATGGGCTAGCTCGAAGGAACCACCCGAGAGATTCCCGAGCGGCTCTTCAACACTATAATTAGACACGAAATGATGCAGACGTACTTCAGCCCGGTAATAATACTTCGAACCATGCATCATTGTGCAATACCTTTGATGTAGGAGGGTGTCAGATGTCGTCGAAGCATCAATCGTGTCGTTCTCGTCGTCGCGGCCATGTCCATTCTACCTTCACCGATGGACTCCATAAGTATAGTTCTATTAACCAAAACCCACAATACATCTCACCTGCCACATAGGCCCCGCCATATGTCATAAGTAGGTGTGGGAGCTATAATGTTCACAATATTAAGCTAGTCTCTGGATGGTCGCAACCCCAGCACAGTAATGATCAAGGATGCCGCGACAACACTCGATGTTGACTCACTCATTGGTATTCTGCATCATTGCATCTCTCAGCTCTTTTTGCCTTGTTTTTCAGCTGTCCTCGGGCGCAGCTACTACTTCTGGCTTATTTCGGGCACTATAGTCCCAATGATATGTTGCGTCAATTAGTGAGGTATTCTCGATTCAAGCATCCGGAAAAGCCAACCACCATCGTTCGGCCTTTCACGGCTTTCCTTAAGGACGAGTATGGCCCAGTAAACTGGCACATACAGCACGTTAGCCGCTAAGATCGAATATCGAGATTCTGGCGTGCTTAGACGAGACGAGATATTCTACTCGTATTGGTCGATGGATCGCTTGATTCATGCTGCATACGTCCGTATCTATCCAGTTCACTTGAGCTTCGGCGTACTGTGATGAGATACTCCACTGAGCTTTGTCCTTGAAGTTGACATAAGCAATGTGTTTGGGTGTTCAAGAGACGGTGCCAGGATTTTGGGCTGGGGACCGCCTCATACATGCAGCACACGTCCGTATTTATCCGGAGCACTTGAGCTTCTGCGGACTATGATGAGGTAACTCGTTGGGATTTGTCTTTGCACTTGACACAGGCAGTATACTGAGGTGTCCGCGGGAGAACATGTTAGCTTTCGGCTACGTATTGCTGGATGCATGCAGCATACGTTCGTATTCATGTGAGCTTTTGTGGACCAGGAGAAACTTCGCAGTCTGGCTTCGCCTCTGCACATGGAAGCAGCCAGCGTGTTGAGGGTTTTAAGGATGAATGCTTGCGCTTCTCGCCGTTTTTGTGAGCTGCGTTGTTAGATAGGTCCTCATTATTCCCGTTTTGAGGCAATTCATCATCCGGCTCTCCCGCTTCGCGAGAATTTACTAAGTTATCCCTCGAGATGAGTCAATAGCAGAATTATAGTGTTCTTCAGAGGAATATATAAATATATATATTACGATTATCTCCTTCCATATCTCCCATCCATCTTCCATCCAAAACTGACTTCTCCAAACTTCAGAACATCCACACATTCCCCCAAGCCTTGCTTAACTTACAACCCTCTATTACCAGCAAACAGTCATTCACAATCGAACAAGCAACATGCATCTCTTAAGCTTACTCCACACCATCCAGATCCTCTGCCTCTCCCCGAGCTTCCTCAGCAGCCCGGGCCGTGCAGAGACAGTCGGCTGGGCAGACTCGCACGCCCCAATGCCAGCAATGAACCAGACAATCGAAGAATGTAAGTCCCTCCTCACCCTCCCCAGCCCTCACCCTCCCCACCTCTAACACCCTCCAGACTGCAGCTACCCCCGCTCCTTCCACAGCATCCCCTACTTCCCCTGGAGCTGGTGGCAGTTCAAGCACGCCACCGTCTCCGACGGCGCGCTCTGCTGCCAGCTATGCTGGGAGAGCAACATCAACTGCGTGTCGGCGTGGTACGACGCCCGCAAGGACACGAAAAACTGCATCTTGAGGATCCGTGCGTTCGCGTCCGGGGAGCTGCCGCCGTCGCATTACTGCCCCAACGGGGTCTTTGATAGCTCGCGGCTGAAGCAGTCGGTGGAGCGGGAGGATTGGTATGGCTGGATCTTGGGGCCGTGTCTGACGAGGTGGCTGTCTACGGGCTCGGCGAATCATGGAAGGATCGCATCTGGTCATTTTGATGACTCGGAGGATTAGGGATGGGCTTGGGATAGAGGATGTCAGCATATGAGTGGACGGTCCTGAATCTGTTGTCGGGGATTGGATGAAGGGATGATCCATATAGAGAGGAGTCACAGGCGGCATACTAGAATAAATCCATGTTGATTGATATTCCATGAAATTTACCAAATCTTAATGGTATGACACTGGGTGATTGAGTCTACGCTAAACCGTTGAACAGTGCCTGAGCCAAAGCAACTATCTTCCAAAGCAGATTTTTCAAGGTGTCTAAGTCTTGTGATCAATGGCAAAGAAAGCCCCCTTTCACCGTCTGCCGTTCACGAGGCGGATCGTAGATAATCTCTTGAAGCGTCCTTCGATATCTGATGTCCGCCTTGTTCTCCTTATCAACCCCACCATTGCGAAGCAGAACAAAGTCCGCCGGTGCTCCACGCTCAAACGGCGACTCGGGCTGCGCGAAGCCAATCGCAGCCTTGGCGCTCGTTGCGACACAGTCAAACAGGACCTGACAATCTGCTTTCGTGCCAGCTTGATAGATGCCAACGCCCATACTAGCAATATTCAACGGGTCGCAGTTTCCTTGGGGAGTGAAGGCGTTCCCAATGTTGTTGACGCCAATAGCGCCTTGAAGACCGTATTTCTGGGTCATCTGCGGGATCTGCAGTGTGCCACGGACTCTTTGACCTCCGCCTTCTTCATCGCCTGGCTTACCCATCATGTACAGGTCCGAGGTCGGGAGGCCGACGAAATAGACGGGTAGATTTGCGATGCACGCTCTCAGATGGCGCCATTCATCTGCAGCAAAGAGGGTAAGACGTGTGCAATGGCCGAAGACGATTGTCTTGTCGGGGTCAATCGCGCCCCACTCCGCGTGAAGACGATCGAGAACATAGTGGATCAATGGTGGTCTTGTGGGGTCGAGGTTGTATTCTAGATGGAAGTCTAGATGCTTCCTAAACTTGACGGCTGTTGTTACCGCCCAGTCCACGTTCTTTCGCATCGAACTCTCGCTCTCTTCGACGTACGGCGTCGTCCCAAGAGCATCAACGCCTTCTCTGCTCAGCGCTTTTTCAAGGAGTGCTTTGCCTTCTGGATGATTGTTGCCGGGAGAAAACAATGGGTCTTGCGCAAAGACGCACAGCTGGATCTCACACCTGTCGCTGAATTCTGCTCTCAGTCTCAAGCCCGCATTGAGGCATTTGAGTTTTACTGTTGTATCTACAAATTTTCGGAGTGAGCATTTCGCCTTTCAGTCAGTCGATCCAGTCAAGAAACATGTCTTTGGAGCGGATGCTGCTTTTAGACATGTCACAGGGCTCTCGATACACTTAAACAGGGTTGGAAAAGCTCGGAAATTGTAACTTACCGACCTCGACAAAAGCACGCATGTGGGTCACCCCAGCGGTGATGCTCTCCTGAATCAACCATTTGCCCCTGGTTATCAGGTCATCTTCTTCGAATCTCTTTTTCGCTTCCGAAGTCAGCTTTAAAGCTTCTGCGAAGTCTCCCTTCACGATTTCTAGGTCAACGTATTTTGGGTGTGAAAAAAGGAAACATTTATCCAAGTGGATATGCGGATGGCACAGTGAGGGTAAAAGAACTTGGGATCCTCCGTCAAGTAGGCGTGCTTCTTCCGACGCGCTGGTGGAGCCCACTGGCCCACCTTGTCGGGATTCCGAAGGCTCAAATGAATCGACTTTCCCATCCTGGATATTGACATCCCACCGTACATCCCAATGTTTGTCGGAAAGGCGGACATTTTTGATCACTGTGACTTCTGACTCATTCGGCTTTATAGGTGTGGACGTATGGGTCATTGTTTGGCTGTTCTGTGCTTTATCTATCTCACGCTGAAGATTGATGCCGTGCACTCGGAGATAGTCTGCTGCCATCACTCACTCTTTGTAGCTTACAACTGGTGTAATATAGTTAAATGCACTGTGGGCCCGAGAAAAGTTTGACTTGTTCCTGGCGACGATTGATGAAATGGTGAAGTGGTTTCCTCGCCTTTCTGCTACCCATTTCATGTCACAATTAAAGATGTTCAGAATGGGCTCCTTCCGAGAATAGTGCTTGGCTATCCGACACGAATGATGTTAATGTCTAACAACGATTTGGGGGCAGTGATTGTCCGACTTTGTTAATTGCGTTCGAGCTTGAAATAGCAAGATGCTTTCGCATTAAAATCCAGAACCTGTTCTTGACCAGTACTGCATTAAACCTGAGTATCGATTGACTGATAGTATTGCGTGGGGCGGCTTCAGCGGTCGCTTAGCCGGACTCGTCGGAAGTCATGCAGGTTTCGGGGCTCTTTGAGTACTCTACTTCACTGACCTCACCACTGACAGCGACTGGGACCCCTGTGAAGCCCTGGTCGATGAGCAATAGATCGCTGTTCTCATCGCTGGTACCCAAACTTTGAAGATCTGAAACTCAAGAAGACTTTGTAGTAATGCGCATTCTAGAGGTAAGGCGGGGAATTCTCATCGCGCTGCAATCGGGTGGGTGACTTGCATTACCTTACTGATGGCGGAGAACCTGAATTGGGATCTCGATCGCTAATCGTCGCGAATCAAGTGCGAGCCCTTCCGTCCAGCACAGCCAAAACGGCATGGCGTTTCTTCAAGTGTCGATGTGCGGCATAGATATTGAGTGACCTAACCACTTCTGCTCTGATCAGCAAGCGCTGCATCCAAAGACGTTAGCACCAAAAGCCCATTTGACGGATTGGACTTTTCCCGACTTCCAACCGCGCCGAACAGATGGCCCTTGCTGAGCCCAAGGCTCTGGATGGTACGCCATCATCGGGCCATTGGAAGTCCTGTTGCTTCTCCTCTAGCATGCCTCTGGCTAGACCGGTGACCGAGTCGCGGCTCGACCATGAGCTGCCTGCTTTCACCCTCAGGAATAGCAGAGAATTTTCTTCAGTTCATCGTCCACGTGGGGATCTGTCGACAAGTCGTATTTGTGCCGAACGGTCTCCACTTGACGTTGTCGTTGGAGATCACATCGAAAGCCAGGCCCAGGACACGGTCTTGAACCTCAGTGGAGATGGCAATCCTCCACTCTACAGTGGATGCTGGCGGGCGGCCGGTCCTGCGACAGTACTCCTCCACCGGAAGTATTAGTGACCAGTTGAAGGCTGGATCCGCGAACGGAAGCCCCTCTCCGTCGCCTCGAGGTCGCATTGCGAAGCTTAACAATTCATACCTTTCACGATCATCGAGTCGCTCAAGGTCAACCGATCGTTTTACCTGCGTATCGGGTGCAGCCCCAAGTCGCAATGGCTTCCGTGCTGCGAATATTAGGCGGTGGGATGGCAATGAAAGAACGACTGTCGCGTGGGACGGCTTGCGCAGGGTATGCTGGGATGAAATCTCTCTCCTATTTAGTCTGAATTACGTGCTGACAATCTTGCGTTAACAGGATGCTGAGCTCTGGTTTCCGACTGGCGATTGCCTCGTCCATTTCTACGAGCGAGGGCAGTCTAGACGAGGGCCATCCTTACGACTGCCATTCGCCGAGATTGAATCGAGCAATTGCAGGCCGCTTCTACAGCGGGCCGCCGTATATCCAGTGTCAAACACACCGTCACCAACTTCTTCGGATGGTGAGGACCCCACCGCACATTCTTTGCAACGAATCCACCATGAGCTTTACATTCCAGCGCCTTCACACCTTAGCAGGGAGGAAGCTTTCCTATATCACTTGACGACTCGCAATTTCTTCGCGTGGATGTTCGAAAAGCCCTTGGTAGGGTCCCGTTTGGGCGAATCTTTGATCTCACTCTTGGAGAGAATGGATGAATATCGATCGTATCCGCAGGAAAACCAAGACGACATTCTGGCGTTCATTGACGGTCAAGAGTATTCAGATTTTCGCGACTGCCCGGACCACGCTTTAGCCGTTTTGCAGTTTGCAGAGAAGTCCGAGCTCCGCGAGTTGTGGACCGACGCGTTCGTGCATTGTGCGGGAATGAATAATGATCTCTTAGCAAGTGCCGAGTTTGAGGTATGGCTCCTTCAAGCCGGCAACTTCACAATCTAATATGGCGTAGTTCACCTCTCGAACCTCGAAAGCCTTGATTCTTAGAGCGCATTTGGAGATGGACTTACGCTTGGAACATGCAGGCAAAACTCTCGGCAATTTCCTTGAAGATGAGATGTCGGGTTCCTACCTTGGTCTTGGCCAGGATGCTCGGGTACACTTGGAGCGCTTTCGATCATTCCTCCACTCCTTCTACGTCCAGAAATATGGGTACTGGCCACCTCCTCAAACGAAGAGAAACAGCAAGACTCTGCCCAAATCCACCTACCGCACCATGTATTTCGAGATCCGGAATTTGTACGAATATCTCGTTGATCCCAGCTCGAGCGACTCCTTCCAGAACGATCGTCCGGCAGACGGTGGTATCTGCGTTTTGCAGAATGTCAAAGCCTTCGACAAAAGGCATAAGTACACTACACTATCTCATTCCCTTCCTCTGTTACCACAACTATCGCGCGAGATGATCAGTCAGAAGACCCATGGACTAGCCAAAATTTTCGGAAGTAAGCAGTTGAGAGTCGATCGTCGCGTTGCAGCTTGTGCTGCCTTATCCGCGGCGACCAATCCAAATGACATGGCAGTGATGGAGTGCCGCCTCGTCCGCGAGTATCTCAAATTCGAAAAAAGTTGGTCAATGAGTGAAGAAGAACGCATTTCGTGTGCGGATGGCCGCAAGGTCCGCTGGATCCTGATATATGCTATGCTGCAGACACTCATCTCGGTCACACGTGCACCTCAAGAAGTCAGAGATACCGAAGACGTGTCTTACCCACTATGCTGCCAGATTGCAGGCACACCACCATGGGGGGCTAGCACGAAAGCACGCCCATTCGATGAAGGCCATCTCAAAACCGATGTTAGGGTCTCCACTCCGGTTTCGCAGATCAGACCCGATAATGACTATTTCGTGTCCAAGCGTGCATCGACGCCCCTGGTTAAACCTCAGGCCGCTATCTCCTTACCTCATAGGATATCCATCAGTCATGGGCTTTCTCTCCAGTCACCTCAACCTCAGAAAGCTGGATTTTGCGAAATGCTCCTCAATGGCTTTAGTCTCAATACGAACGCCGACGACGTCGAGTCAGACCCCAGCACCCCATCCTCTGTCGAGCGGGAGGGTAGCAGCGGATGGGATACGAGTTCCGATGAGGATGCTATGGAGCATGCGAGTGTGAACGGAAGTGCGAGCTTCTATGGAGATGACGAAGCAGCGCAATCTGGCGAAAAGCTCTCGTTCCACCCCATGTCCAAGAAGATCTCGACCAACAGTTTCCAACTGCGCGAATCGAACCCTGAAGTCGATAATTATATTTATTCCTGATCGACAGGGCCTTCTCCCTGTAAACATTCATTTAGCAAGCGTTGGCGTTGGCGGAGCAAGGGTATACCATATCCGAAAGGACTTAAGAGCCGCTCCTGTTAACAATTTGTAGCAGTGATTTGACTTTGCCATACTATTGCGATAGCAACGGCGTACAAATAGCAATGGAACTACTTTCAATGCAATATAATAACTTGACATAGTGCAAGATCGCCGTGTGTCGATGTCGGGACTAGTGTCAAGGTTGCTGGAGCTGCCAAGATATTACCAACATTTCTAAACCGTCAGTGCAGACCGACCTCTGACTTCGCATCTAGCAATGGTGAACGGCAGAATTAGAAGTCTGAGTTGATTCAGCAGCGATCATCGGAAGTATCAGAATCGTGAACAGAATGCTGGCTTTGCTCGGATTGACGATAGGGTAGTACTTCGACTTGGATGTTTTCGTTCACGAGGCTGGGGCCGGGGCCATCTAATGATGTTGGAACCATGCTCCTTAGGTCGTACAGGAGGACTCGGAAGCAAGTAGTCAGAAGAAAGGGTAAGACGGCGGTCATCTTCCACCTATGGACGACATCTGTCGCTCTGCCGCTAACACTGCAGAATTGTCACTTCACTTTCAGCTAAGTCAGACATCTACTTTGTGGAGTTTCTCGTTTCACTCTCATTTGGTACAGGGAATCCTTGGACGATATAAATTCTCTACGAGGTCGTGAGTAGTTGTCCAAAAAAACTCGTTTATATCCGTGGAATGGACTTCATCTTAATCGTCTAGAATGTTGTATCCCGATGGTGACAGGAATGTACGCCAGACTTCGCGTCAAACTATTAGTCCTAAAGTAGGTCTTCTTATATAGGCAAACGTAAAACCCTCCCACTCTTTCGCTCTTAGGGTCCTTCTTGTTCTCCTTTCTCCACTAAACTCCTATCTTGTTCTATCAAGACTAGAAACCCTCCTTCCATCACTATCTTGGGTTGCAATTGCGTGGCACGCCACCATGTACTGGTCTACGGCCTTCGCGGCACTGTGGTTTGCATCCACTGCGCTTGCTCAAGGCAGCGCTGGTGGGGATCCATCCTCATGCTCTGCATCGCAGGCTTGGGTATACAAAGGTTGTTATAATGATACCGATAACGCAAGGACTGCCGGCTTTTCGTGGCAGCTCCAATCCTCCACCAACGATCCGAAATACTACCCCGGCTTTACTGGTTCAAACAATATGACCACCGAAATTTGTCTTCAAGCCTGCCGTGGCCATGGATTCAAATGGGCGGCAACCTGGGCTGGCGTGGAGTGCTATTGTGGATCCGAATTCCCAATGGCCCAGAACCCTTCTTCGACCACCTCAGGGCCTAGCCCGCCACCAGGAGCCGCTCCCGGAACACCTACAGATAACGCCGCATGCAACACTCCCTGCACAGGTAATTCGAGTGAGACGTGCGGTAGTGGAAGTACGGCGCAGCTGTACTTCGATCCCTCATTCTCAAACACTACTCAGACGGCATCTGACCCAAACCAATATAAGTACCTCGGATGCTTCGATTACGCCCCTCCTGGTCCGATGTACATGACAATCCAGACTACGAGCACCGCTTCTTGTGTGACATATTGTGGTCTCTTGGGCTACTCCTTCTCGGCTCGGGGTGGCCCTGACAGCGATACGGGAGGAGCGACTTGTGGTTGCGGTAGCGAAATCCAAGCCGGTCTCCAGCTCGACGAAAGCAGGTGTGGCACCTATTGTAATGGAACAGGTGGGGCATCGTGAGTTCCTTAAACCTCTTGGAGTGGCGTTCGAAAGATTGTCTCGCTAATCTGGGTCGCAGAGGCGGTGCGCTCACCTGCGGCGGTAACAATGCTTTTTCGGTCTTCAGGAATCCAACGCTTCAGGGCTGTTATAGCCCGAATGTACCAGGAGTAGACGCGACTCATTCCTATGTCGCTCCTTCCGATGCTGGCGTGTCACCCGATTCGGGCGCATCCTCTTCGAGTGCTACAAGCCCGAGTACCACAAGCTCAAGCACGGCCAGCTCCAGTGCGGCCAGCTCCAGTACGACGAGCTCTAGTACGACGAGCTCCAGTACAGCCTCAACATCCTCTACGTCTTCGCCTAGTGTTCAAACAGGAACATATACTTCTGTATATGTGACGTAAGCCGTTTCCAGTCTTTCTCCTCGAGCAAGCCATCCCAATAACGCTTGTCCAGTACCACTGTATTGTCAACAACAAGTGTCTACACTACGCAAACCGAGTCCACCACCGTCATCTCTACCCGAAACTCTTATATCACTTCCACCGTCACGTCGCAGGTCCGTATTCTGCCCCTCCATACCGTGGATGGCAGAGCTGTAGAGCTTTACTGATCCACTTTCCTTCGTCAGCAAACGTTGACAACAACGGTGCCAACGACCGTCACTATGACCACAACGACTACCAGCCTCTCCACTACAACGGCCACCGCCAGCTATACCTCTACTGAATCGTAAGTGATGTTATGTGAGCTCCGCTACCATGTGTGGCGTTATCAGATGTCGCACTCTGAGAGCATGTCTCCTGTTTGTCGCACAAGCAGAACAGCAAGGCTGACTGGGATTCTTTTAATCAGGGACTATTTTACGACGACAGCCGGTACCATCACGAGGGAGCCTACAACGACCTTCTTCCCTGCTGCTCCTACGTAAGCACTTACCCATAGCTTCCTTATTTCTGAGCTAATCCCATCACCCAGATCATCCTCTACTAGGTCCGTATAGTCCTCTCGAATCTTCCCCCTGCCGCCATACCGCGAAGGATTCTGGCTCAGCGTGGATTGGAATTTTGGCTTGACCAACCGCATACCGTTTCGTGTCTGCTAATTCATTGCAGCAACTCATCGTCATCCTCGTCAACCTCGTCAGAGTAAGTCCTTCCAACTCGAGAGAGCCATCTACTCAACGTGGGATGCTAACTTCCATTTCAGGTCATCGTCCAGGCAAGTTCCCCATCTTATGAGGGCCACCATCATTGTCGTCAACACTAACATCTCGCCTGCTCAGCTCTTCGTCCTCTACCACGCCCACCACTGCTTCAAGGTCCGCTTCTTTCTTGTGAATACACATACGTTCCACACGTGCTGATTTGCTCCTGTGCAGCTCGACGTCATCCACTTCTAGCCCGACGACGTCGAGTACCGATACCACGTCCAGCTCGACAACGTCAACTAATAGGTATGTGACTACCCCGACCGGCGGCAAAAACCCACGGATAAGCCGTCAACGGGTGAAGCTGACCCCACCACAGCACCACATCCAGCCCAACGACGTCAAGCACCACATCCAGCACTACATCCAGCACTACATCCAGCCCAACGACGTCAAGCACTTCGTAAGTGACTCTTGTAACCCGCGGAATGGTTTAAGTAATCGCTGACAGTCCTCCTCTCCACAGCTCCAGCACCTCAAGGTAAACTCTGAATCCACCCACTGTCTAACAAACGACATCATCAACAGCTAACCCACCACCGCAGCACCACCAGCTCCACGTCGTCCACCTCAAGGTACTGCCCACCCTCCCCAGCCCCCCCAAACTTTCCGCACATGCTAACACCCGCCCCCACAGCACCTCCTCAACCTCCTCGCCTTCCTCCTCCTCAACCGGCTGCCCGCCCTGCACGGCCCAAACCGTCACCGTCACAGCCACCACGACCGTGTACACGAGCTCCGCGACCCCATCTCCGTCTGCGACCTTCAAAGCGAGGGCGAGGCGCGCGATGGTTTAAGGTACTGCATGCTTTGCAAACGGAGCCGATGGAAATGGGGACGCGCAATGCCTTCATGACAGCGACGGCTTTCAGGCTCACGATGGCTATGAGATGGATATGAGTCGTGCTTTCATCCTTTGTTTTGGTGGGGGAGAGAGGTTTGGAGATATGTTCGGGATAGCGGCCGTGTGGTTTTTCGGGGGATTTTGGTGGCATGGGATGGGTAATCGATTGATGATGTTTGGATTTTGACATGCTAAGTAGAAGGGTAGTTTTAGAATCAATGTCTAGGATATGATCGTTGAGTTCTAGGAAGCGAGAAGTCTCTGTCCCCGGCCACAATCAGGTCTGTTTTGTTTTTGTTTCTACCCCTCCTGACCAGCGAACGCGTGTGCTAGATCTCGGGTTCTACGCATGGACAAAGTTTGTACACAAAACGTAGTCTCTCCTCGGAGCGAAGGTTCCACAGCGAGAATGTAGAATGCTGTTATTGCTATGGAGGACGCTGGAACGTCAACGCCCCCTGATATGCGTAATGTTATGCAACGTATCCCCGGTTGCCAGTAAGAAGAAGCTGCAACAATAGCGCTGCCAATCAAGAAAGTCTCATTAAGCCATACTTCGCCTTCAAGTCCCAAAGCAGCCCAGCTAACCCCCTCCCCACAAAACCCCTCTATGGCCACCACCCCCTCCTCCTATAACTCTCCACCACCTCCCTCACCTGCTCCACGCCCAACCTCTCCACCCCCCTCACCCACCCCAACACCTTAACCGCCTTCCCCGCACTCAAACACAAATCACAATCCTTCAACAGCTCCTTCTCCATAAACGGGCTCAACGGGCTCACCCCCTCCGCGATCCCCTTCTCCTTCAGCAGATCCGCCCACGGCTGCAGAATCTCCTCATTCACATCGTCCACCACGCTGTCGAGGTTGAGTTTCGCAAACGAGCTGATCAGCGTCCCCTGGAAGCCCGTCTGCAGGCTGAAGATGCCGCCGAACAGCGTCGCGAGCGTGCCTTGGCTCGTGTCCCCGCCGTCGACGATGTTGAACGCGCGGTCGGGGGCGGAGGTGGAGGCGGAGGTTGGGGTGCGAGCGCACCACTGCGCGGCGAGCCAGGCGGCGGAGCAGACGTCGGAGACGTGCACCGTGTTGACGCGCAGGTCCTTGCCCCACAGCCACTTCAGTTCCTTGCCCTGGCTCTCATACACCCTCGCGAGACATAGGCCCCGCGCTAAGAAGCCGAGGTCGTAGGGCCCGTAGACGTGCGCCAAGCGCAGGCTTACGTACCGCAGGCCTTGTTCTTTTGCTAGTTTTTCGAGGCCTTCTTCGGCTTGTAGCTTGTATTTGGCGATCTTGAGCCAGGGTTTGAGGGGGGAGGTCTCGGTGCAGCCGCCGCTGGAGATGAGGGAGGAGGAGGGGGGCTTGTAGACCATGCCGGTGGAGAACTCGATCAGGGCGGGGGTCTTGCGGCGGGCGCATTCGCGGGCGAGGTTGAGGGAGAGGTTGAGGGAGCGGGCGGTGTAGACGGAGTCGTCTTGCGAGTAGCGCGTTTCGCCGCCGCAGTTGAAGACGTAGGTGTATTCGGAGGCGGTAGCGGGGGTGAAGATTCGGGAGAGGGATTCTATGCGTCAGGGAGGTAAGGGTTAGCATCCATTTGGTTACGATTAAGGGGGAGCGTGGGCATTGGGGGAGAGTACGTTCTCGGCTGGCGTCTGCTTGCATGAATTTGTCTTGGGAGCAAGCTTCGGCAAACTCAGGCGCAAGTCGAGCGAGCTGGGGCAGGACCTTGTCGACCAGGCGAACTTCGGAGGCAAGGCCGTGTTGATGAATGTGGAGGGCCAGAAAGCGTCCTATGTAGCCTGTAGTTGTAATTGTATGTTAGAGGTCTTTCTAGGTGAGCTTGGGAACATTGGACGGCACCTAGTCCTCCGATGATGAGAACCGCAGGCTTGCCCCCGGTAGAGGTTTCTCCCTCGGATGGTGCTGCCATGGCTGATCGTGTGCTCAAGTTAGTGAAACAAGAGTGGTGTGGTGTGCGCGCGCTTTTGATAGCGTGGCTTCGAGAGATGTTATCGAGGACTGAAATGCATGAAAGGAAAGGTATAATAGGCAAGATATATACAAGAAAGGGAATGACTAGAAAGAAATACTTGGCACTGGTTGAATGCTGGAAAAGGTAAGAGGGAAGTCGCAGCTCGCGATTGTTCCTAGTTCGACAGTGCAGGAGCTAGGGAATGAGGCTACGATGTGCGATGGTCCGGGCTGGGAAGCGCGAATTGCACAAGCTCGACCACTAACTGCTTGATGATGCTTGATTTTGGGAGATCAACAGCAAGATGTTTGCAAGCCGAGACCACGGCGTAGCTCTGGCACCCGTCTGGGGAAGCGTGGGGAATGGGAGAGCATACTTCAATTCCATGGGGTTTGCCCGGCAGATGATGATGTTGTCGGTCACACTCCTGTGCCTTAATGAAGCATCCGTTTCAAACATTGGTCAGGCAGGAGAGCAATTTCCGTATGATTGCTGGATAAAGTTGCCCTTTCTCTTTCATCCAGTCCGGGATGGGATGGAAATGGAAAGTAAATGTTTCAGGTAGATGCACCAGGGTGTTTGTAGATGTGGTGGTGTCGGACATGGCAGGGTCCTGACTCGTGGTAGAGGTAAAGTCCATGACCAGCCCCATGCTGCATGCGTGCTGCATGTGAGCTGCATGTGCATCTCAGCCTCCACGAGTTCCTCTCAACCACTCACTTGCGGCATTCACTGAAAATCGCCATGCATCTGGAACACACCCAAGCTCTCGGTGAGGCACACGGTGTGGTGAACACCCAGTCTATCGCAATGCCGAGATGAACACACACTCCAAGATGTCGAATCACTGATGAGCTGTCTATCATGATTGCTAAAATAACTGCTGGTAGTCTATTGCCTTTGAGACAACATTGCACGCCCATAAATATGCTGTGCCACTCGACCCTCCACCCTCCATAACGGCCAAGGTTTAATCCTCGTGATGAATAGCTATTCGCCATAGCCAATAACGTTGTAGCCATGCTGAGCAACAAGTATCCCCTGAAGCTTTGCTGACGGAGCGCGCCCGTGTCCCGATCGTCGGGTGATGCCCCTAGAACTCCCAGTCCTCCTCCACCGACTGAATCGCCCAGTTGAATTTTTCCCGAAGCGTCTTAGAAAAGAATCGCTCGATCGGGACGTTAAACTTCTTCGAAAAGACGACAGTGAGCCGAGGGTCAATATAATTCTGCGTGACCTGTCAGCGGAGCCAATGCAGGCTGCAACAATACTCACGATCTTGGAAGTACCGAGAGCAACTTCTTTGTTGCCCTCCTTATCCTCCGCCTGGACAAGCATCGTCTGGATGCGCTGATCCAGCTTATCGATGTTGCCCTCGAGCTTTTCAACCGAGACCCCTCGGCCTTCCGCCTCCACCTTGCCACTCTTGTTCTCCTTCTTGAATTTCTGCGTAAGTTCATCAGCAGCCTCAAGCTTCTCCTCCAGCTCTTTCGGCTTCATCTCCTTGTCTCCGTCAGCCTTCAGTTTCTCGTTATCCTTGGCGAATTTCTTTTCGATCTTTGTCCGCTGCTCCTGCACCAGGTAATCCTGGTGCTCGTGGACCCACTCCTCGTCCAGATCGTCCTCAAGCTCGAAGTATTCGGCCCCTTTCTTCTTCTTGATCTTGGGATCGACATCGATCATCATCTGCTTCACGCGCCACTTCTGGTATTTGAGACCCTTGATCCGATCTCCTAACTTCTCCATTTGCGACTCGTGCCCCGCGGCGACCGTCCGCTTATGGTTACATAAGATGGCCACTTTGCGGTTGGCGGCGTTGTAGTCCTTGACTTTCTCGGGAATGGTACCGTGCGACTCCATCTCGCGGAGTAAGATCGACATGGTATAGGAAGCATTGTACGTACGAAAAACTTTCGCCGTGAGACCCGTCATGTAATTTGAAAGATGCCTGTTGAGCCCATCCGTGGTGAGACGATCGAAGATCTCGTCGCCTTCGCCTTTCGGAGGCTTCTTGAAGATCTTCAAGTTCTTGAATACTTGCGGGTCGACTTCAACCTCGTCATAAAAACGAATACTGTCCTTCCCAAGAAAATCGAATATCACCTTATTCGGCGGCTTTAGTGTAACGTGCTCGAATTTGAGGGAGCAGCAGCCAACCGTGTCGGCTTCATCGTCACCCTTCTCGTTTCCTGCACGGAGTGCGAATTTGTCAATCAGATAAACTGCCGTTGCTCGCTGACGGTTGGCCATAACTTCGTGCTTCAACTCGGCGGTGTAGTCCTTGCGGATGCGGTCAATATGTTTCTTGAGTTCGCGTGCCTTCTCAAATTTCTTGAAATCGCTTTGGCCTTTGACGTCGGAGTTGGCAGCAAGCATCACATATTTGTACGCACCGTTGATGTTCTCCTGCCACATCGCTAGCCACGTACCTTCATTATCATGCTTGATCTCCTTCCAGCTATGATCTTCCGGCGGTGGTGGTACGGTAGCCTCTTTGCCGATATTGATGATGATCTGTTCAGGCTGTACTCTAGCCTTGACTTTGCCAGTCTTTGGATGTTCACCGCGTCCGCGAAATAGTCCAGGTGGCTCAACTCGGAAATTCCCAACTTTCTGTTTCCGTCCATCCCATAAGCAGTACTGATAAGGTGCTTCGGCTGCGTCCTTCTCCGCTTTTAATTTCTTCTTTTCGGCAGCAGGGAGGGTTTTCTTCTCGGTACGCTGTGCGTCGTAGTAATCGAATATGGGCTGGAAGTCGCACTTGGAGAACTCCTTGATGTCTATCTTTTTGCCATTTCTATCGGCGGCGCCGCCTGTCTCCTTGAGCATCTTCTGAAAGTCCGCTAAGAAGTTTTTCTGAAAGACAGGATTCTCTACGTTGTGAGTAGAATTCAGCATAGCACCGAAGAAGCCAGCCACTTCCTCTGCCTCAGGAGCCATGGTTATTGGGATACCGTCATAGCGCATCCTGACGTCGTTCGGTAATGGTTCGTAAGGAGGTGGAAAGACAACTCCATTATGTTCGAGAGTGGCCCATTTCTTCGTTCCATCGCCTTTGGCAGGATCTTCCCACCAACGGTACTCCTCTTCCTCATCTTCAGCTTCTTGATCTTGCTCAGTCTCCTCTTTCTTTGCCTTGCCTTTTATTACTTTCTTGGAAGTAGAGCTCTCTGCTTTGGACTTCTTTGCTGTTGGCTTTCGTGCGAGAGGCTCATCGTCTGAACTCTCCTTCTTCACGCTGTTGGTCTTCTTCGTGGACGAATGAGTACCGTTCGCTTGCTCCTTCTTCACTTTCTGCTTCACTATGGGCCTGTCGGCGTCGTCGTCGTCGCTGTCAACTCCCTTGGACTTTCTTTTTCTGGCTGGTGCTGCCTTTTCTTCCCGCCTGAGAGCTTTTGCTTCTTTCTCAGCCTTCTTCTCAATGCTCTCTTTCTCCTTCGCAAGCTTGATTCCCAACGGAGTATCTGAATCTTCGGACTCGCCAATAGCTGCTGGAGTAATTGAGGGCGGCTTTTTCAGAATCGTAGACAAGCCGGACTTGGCTTTCTTTTTGACAAGTGGGATATCGTCAGAATCCGATTCAGATTGTGCCTTCGATTTAGATACCCGACGTCTTTTGCTCTGCTTAGATGTTAGCAAGGTGAGCTGAAAAGTTTCCTTGGTTCACCTGTGACCAACCAAAGGCTTATCATCATCCTCACTCTCGCTGGCTTCCTTGTGAGAATTCCCGTTAACCATGCTTTCCCTAGATTTGCGCTTTGACGTGCCGTTTGGCGCTTTGTCTACCTCCATCTCTTCGACTGGGCCGTTCCGAATGGATATTCCCGCGGCTGCATTGATCCTGGTCGGGTTCGCTTTGTCCATAGCCTTGTCGACGCTTTTAGGAATGATGTCTTTCGACTTCGAAACTTTGCCTGGACAAGGAGGACATGTCAGTCACTGAAAAGTGAAGCCCAGTTATTTCGGGGAAGTAACGAGGACCGAAGGATGCTCCGGCGTCTTGCGCAACTGAAGACACAAGCGCATGCCTCTGGGTGGACCTGCCAAGGGTGAGATACGTACCATTTCTAGTAGCCCCATTGAGCTTGCCCTTGGCTAAGGGCACGTCGTCATCTGACGAGCTCATTGCGACGAGTACTGAAGGTAAAGCAAGTAAGAGAAGGCGATCAATGGGCCTAATGAACGCGACCCGTCATCCCCGAAGTAGGCGTGTCATTAAGAAGTGGCCCTTCGAGATTACTTGAGGTGCTGAAGGAAAGTGTGAGCCGAAGTCGACCGAGATCTGATTGAACAGATCCAAGGTCAGTATAGTGTTGAAATTGAACCAAAAAGGATTAAATGAGTGTGGTGAAAAAGGAAAAGAACAGAAAGCCGCATTCCGTGAAAGGGCGGAAACTTTGCTTGCGGTAAAGAAGTCGCTGGCCGCTGATTGGGGCGAGCTTGTGATGTGAGCACTAGGCTTAAACGGGTCTAGGATGCCAAATTGAGCGGAACGTCTCCCTCTCCTCAGAACTCACCTTGAGAGGCCAATTATCAATTGATCAAAAGCTGTGAAGGTGATACCTACGGCCGTTGTAAGCAATTGACGGCTGTGTTTCGATAATGCTTTCAAGGGCTGTCCGACCTGTCCTCAGGGTCGGCGCTTCCGCTTTGGCACGGTACGTTCTCCAAGTCAACAGCGTCCTAGTGATTCCCACGTTCCTCCGGTGGGGGATTACAGTTATGCGACTACTCAGAGTCACACCCTGCTGACTGGAGTAGACCTTTAACCCCCAGTGCTGCCAATTATGCCACGCTACGGGAAATCGAAGATCGCCTCAAGTCCATCCGGAACATTGAGAAGATTACCAAAACGATGAAGATTGTTGCGTCGACAAAATTGACACGAGCCCAAAAAGCCATGACGGAATCCCGGAACTATGGCCAAACCTCGAACACGGTGTTTGAACAAGCAGAGACCAAGGCTATGGAGGAGGAAGGCAAAAAAACCCTGTTCATCGTCTGCAGCTCCGACAAAGGACTTTGCGGAGGCATTCATTCCGGCCTATCTAAGGCGACACGGAGGATGTTGGTAAAGAAGCCCGATGCCGACCTGGTAGTCATTGGAGAGAAGTCGAAAGCACAATTAAGCCGGTCGAACCCCAAGAATCTCCGGTTGAGTTTCGCAGGGATTGGCAAAAATGTGCCGACATTTGCGGATGCTCAAGCCATCGCCGACCAGGTCTCTATGCTCCCGCAGGATTATGGGAGTATTCAGGTCGTCTACAACAAATTCATCAATGCTCAGAGCTATGAAGCCACACCCATCGAAGCTTTCTCCGAAGAAGCAATAGCGAATTCACGTGGGTGAAGCCTATTCATTTATGACCGCCTGCTCACCGACTCCTAGCAAATTTCGCCGCTTTCGAAATAGATGACGAGGTGCTTGCAAATCTTCGGGAATACGCTCTTGCCAATTCACTGTTTTGGGTCAGTGCAAGGCAGCTCTCGTAGTGAATGCTATAAAAATTAATTGTGCGACAGGCGCTAGCAGAAGGTCACGCATGCGAGCAATCAGCGCGCCGAAACGCCATGGATGTAAGTTACTCCGTGTCCCGTCCCTGTGAACGAACATGGACTGAATTAGATATCTAGAACGCCTCGAAGAATGCTGGTGATATGATCAACAAGTTCCAAATTCTTTTCAATCGTACCCGTCAAGCGGTCATTACTGGGGAGTTGGTGGAGATCATCACCGGGGCCGCTGCGTCCGAGGACCAATAATCTCATGTACAGTATTTTCTAGAAACAACCACAAACACTCGAGCACGATCCCGGAGCGTCCACCAGTGTGATTTTCGAGCTCCTGATGGTCCTTTACGCGCAAGCTGTCGGGCTTGGCCACTCACTGCAACCTTCAGCATGAAGTTCTCTTTTGTTGTCACTATCGATCTCCCAGCCACCTCTCAGCTACAATAGCATGGCTCCTTACCATTTTATCATAATATGTCTGTGATATCAATTACTATGCCTTATAATATATGGCAATCTATGTTCTGTTATTGCTCCATCGCTAAGGTACAGACTGGCTCTTTAGCAGTATGCGGCATTCGTGGCGGGCGCAGATGAGTGCACTGTCACATGTCCATCTCATGGTCAGTGGGCGGAGAGACTAATCCTATATGTCATTCCCGCTCAATCAGGAGCCTGGAGGTACACAGTGCTTGCGACAGGAACAACGCCGATGAAGCCCGCATGTTGAGCTCGCTCTGATGAGGAGATAGTGAGCCCTCTTGCAATATAGTTCGGCATTCGCTCTCTGAAGAGTGCGGTCGAGGACTACCGAACATATTGCCATATCGCGGATGGGTAAGACATGGCATGTCAAGCAATAGCGCTTCATGTCGCGTAGGAAAGGGAGGGCGTCCACGGTGTGGATTCAGTGATACTCCACTCACAGGTGTCTCAACAAGATGAGAGTAAAGCACCGTTTCAGCGAGCACCTTCTCGATCCTTGCTTCAAATGCCCCATCTATTCGAATCTAGTGAGTAGAATCGAACAAAAGCCACGTTAACCGAGCCACTTGCCGAACAACAGATGGCTGGGGTTTTGGAAGTAAAGTCCATTGACTCTTGCTGTGTGTTCCCTTGATTTAGAAATTGGTAGATTGGAATCCACTCCAGCTGCCGGCATCTCATCTCGCAGACTCTGTGCACCTGGGCTGCTCGAGGCCCAGCTCGCCGAGAGATCTCGTCAAACGTACCGCGACTGTAAGACATGGCGGCCTATATCGAGTATATCTACTGCTTGCATCTCCCGTTGTTCACTTGTTACACTGCTCGCTTTCCTTTTGCGCTCTACAGCAGAGTGTTCCTCGCTCTGTTGAGCGACATTGTCATTCTTTCCGGGCAAGATCCCATCACGTTCATTTCTCCTGTCATATTTTAGCAACTGTGCAAGCGTACACTTTTCAGCCAACGTAAATATTCAACACGATTATCACTTTTCTTCTGCCGACGACATGTAGCTACCCGTGGTTTGGATCGCTTTTGTGATCGCAGCTGGTGCAGCTCCAGTCGCTTACGATGGCGATGACGACGATTGCATTCAGGTCTGGACTACCGTCGATGCTGATAGTAGCTCCACGGCCACGGCTGCCATGCCCACTAAAGATTTGAGGAAAAAGGCAGAAGCTTTACCCGACAGCTCCATTGTCATTATCTCTTCCGCAATTGATAGCTCAGGAGACTCTACCACCGCCTCCTCCAGCAGTGCCACCAATCCTGCCTCGGCCACGCCGCCTCTTCTATGGCGATTCCTTCTGGAAACTCAAGTGGTCTATCGACCCCGACTCTGCCCGATGGCACTCCTGGGTTTCCAAACAACGACGACCACCTGAAAGCTCCCATCGACGACACCCCCGTGCCCGACAGTGCAGCAATTTACACCCCTCAAGGCAACACCATCAACTGCATCGAGTTCACGACCTGGGAACCTCGCCCAGCGCAAAAACAACCTCCCCTCCAAATTCCTCAAGGTAGCCCCCATCATCTACTTCTACTCCCTCGGCGACGCCTCCACCTCCACCACCATCGCCTTCCGCTTCTACCGCGGCGCATGGACGCTCGACCTCCGCGGCGCAACCTTCCTCGTGACCTGCGCCCATCGCGACAGCACCATCTTCTCCATCAACCAATCCGAGGACTTCACCCTCCTCGGCGGCACCTTCTGGTAGGACCAAAGCGAGCTCTACTCCCAAGCCCGCCTCCCCTCCCTCACCGCCTCCCTCACAACCTCCACCCTCAAAGCCAGCTCCCCCCTCCCCATCTAGCGCACCACCTCCCCCCGCAACCAGGCCCGCACCGACACCTCGACCCCCACGCATTTCCCCCGCCCGCCCTGCAACTCTCCGCCTACGATTTCTCCATCCTCGACTCCGCCCGCACCTTCACCGCCGCCATCACCAGCCACCCTACACTCCAGTCGGGCCCCAACCAGCGCATGAGCGTCGTCACCGAAGATAGCGGCGGGTTCTACATCAAGGGATTGACGTCCAATGGGGCCTTCACGCAGATCGGGCTAAGTGGGAAGGTTATTGCTGCGCTGGAGGATGTCTGATGTGTGAATCCGCCGCCGCGACCGGGGTTTGCGACGCTGAGCTGGGGACATGTGGGTGACTTTCATGATATGTTGGGGGAGGCGGGGGCGCGGTATCCGGGGGAGGTTTGGCAGTATACGGGGTGTAGGCATGATTTGGCGCTGAAAGGGAATCAGACGCTGCTGGGTGAGTAGGTGGGTTGGGGGGGGGATGGTGGATGTGGGAGACTTGCGACGTGGGTTTGGGACGTTCGCGGCGGGTTTTTTGAAGGTTTGTTGGTTGTGGAGAATTGGATATACTATAGTGGCTGGATCACACGTATATATATGATGTAGTAGATATGAACCTCACTGTACAAAGGCCTGGTCGCCGATGAAATGAACCCATTCTTGTCTCCTTCAATAGAACAGAATCATTCCCTGTACTCCTTTCCCTTCATGAACCGTGATTGTTACCACAATGTTACATAGCCCCTCGCCACCCCTTCCTGATCTTCTCCTACGAATCAAAGCCCAAAGCCTAAAAGCCGTTCTACCTTTGCTATCCTTCCTAGAACAATCCAGCCCAGTGCGGAGTCAGAACATCCAGCCTCCTCGTTGGGAAAGTATTCCCAGCCCGCTCTCCTCATCAGGATTGTGGAATCGCAATGCGATCTGTCCTCTCACCCCAATCGGACACCGTAACACCTTCCACCCAAAAACATACCAGGGATAACCACGTCGATTATACACTTATACCCCGAATCCAAGATGAAATTTTCCAATCTAGAATATACGCACAAATGTGCATTCATAGAGGGATTGCGGAGGGAGAATCGCTGCTTGTATTGCATGATGCGCAGTAGCAACCCCAAGGGAAACATCGACGACTTCGGGGTTTGAGCGCCGCGAACGTAGCACGTACCTTGTGTAGCTGCGAGAGCTCCATGGGAGATACGAGATGTTTGCCTGTGAGTTGTCGGTGCTGTTTATGTTGGATGCTTAGCATGCCGTTATCGGGAGGAAAGCCTGCTTTTCGGGCATTGCTCTCTTCAGCTCCCTGAGACTGTTGTCGCCTCAACATGTTGTCGTCGTTGTCGTCGCCAAAATCGCGGAGGTAGATGTTCTGGACGATCCCAAGGCCTCAATCATTGCCTCAGGCGGCCCGGTCCTTCTCTTGACGGTACAATGATGAGGAATCCGAAATAGAGGATGTGTGGTGGCCAGCGCTCTTGCCTTTGGGCGTAAAGGCGTTTCAAACAGCCGCGCACTGAGCGTCGACCGTGGTCAAAATTCTTCCCTCAAACTTTCACTTCGCCGCGGCTGTCGCATGCGTGTTATTACCAGCGGCCTCGAATGTCAACAGACGCCCCGCCCCGATGTCCACACCAGCATACTTGAATTCGAACTCGAACTCTCCGAACCCCCCGGGCTTCGGGCGTCCGCCACCACCGCGCGCGATCACCAGCCTTTCCCAGATAATCAGGAACGCTCTTTTCAACCGAAGCCACGACATTCGCGGGTTGTCTTTAGCGCCAACTGTCCACGTACTGAGCACGACTTCGCCCGCTGCGCTCGGCGCCGCGGGCACGTAGGCATTCAAGTTCCAGTTGTCGTGCTCGGTGGCGATGGCCATGGCGTTCAGGAACGAAGTGAAGACGTCTTGGGACTTGATCGTCTTGCCATTGAAGGCGGAATCAATGGTGAACTTGGTGTCATAGGGGTCGTGAATCTGGCCCCGATCAGCCATGACGCTAGTAGCGTTTGTGGAGCTGGCTTGAAGGGGGTCGACGTAAAGATTGGTTACGCTTTCTCCGGGATTTGTTGTAGGATTGAAGTTGATTTGTCCGTACAGATCATCACGAATAAGCAGTCCAACGTGGAGCTTATGGAAGCCTCCATCCTGAGCAATGGCCACACCCGCCCGATATAGACCCTGCACGGCCATATCGGCACGGAGTCTGTTCCTTGGGTTCAGTACCGGTTTGATGTTGCACTCGGTAGTGAAGATGTGCGCGGACATGGAGATTGGGATTGTGATGGGGTCTCTCCATTTCAGGTTACCGCCTATGTAGCTCATCATTTCTATGGCGACGAGGTAAACCTCTAGTGGGTTCAGTGTCACGAAATTCGAGTTTCGCCTCGAAACCGTGTGGTGGCAGCGGTGCAGTGATGATCTTGAGTGAGCTAAAGGGTCCGGTATGAGCGAGGTACAGCATGAGACCCGAGTTGCTAATACTTACTTGCTGGGGATGTGTATGTTTGGAGGAGCTTTGTCAACAGAAACCGTTTGAAGTGGACTAGAGACTGATGCGGCGAGCGCTAAAATGAGAGGATATAGGGCCAGCAGAGCTAAGCTTTTGATTTGAATCATCATTTGCTCAAGTCAAAGAGGAAATAAATGAGCTCGGAAAGGAGGATGGGACATCACATTCGAGGATAATGAATGGCGCGTGTTACCCGCAGTCAAATCGCATAGCGCGTAGTCGCTACGATCGTTTTCTAACCTGGAGGACAGCCGCAGAACACTGAACACAAGTATATATCGCTGTAACATATATCGCTGTAAGAGACTTTCCCATCTATTGTGCTTCACAGAGAGCAGTGTCTTGCTGAGCTTCAAGATTAGGATACAGAGTCTCAGCCCCTCTTGGGCGTTGCAGAGCTCTCGCAAATGCATACCCTGAAAGTTTCCAGGGCGTTCACACAACCTGTTCGTCGACGAAACATACCTCTGGGAAGTTGTTAAGGCTTAGAGTCGATGAGGAGGTGGATGATTTGACCCGACACGGTCGGGTCTAATGAGACAAAGTTATCTGCTTCTTGGAGACATCCTTGATGCATCACGTGGTATCTATCAATGATAAGAGTGGCTTATCGCAGTCGCTCAAAAGGGGAAGATAGAATGGAGACAGAAAGCTGGTCCACACCACACGGATTCCACACACAATATTGAACGTCCACTGATCTCTCAATCGATGACCACAATAGCCGGCAAGCCCTACTCTGGGCCCCAGAACGATGCTAGTAGCACGATTGGCTCAAAATACTGTGTGGCATTCATGGGAGACAGGCGTAGGGATACATTGTAGTAGAAGGGAACTTGAAATCTCTTATCGCGCTATTCCTACTTAAGCAGTATGACGCTTTGTTGTTATTCTGCCCTGGACATAGCATCTTTTCTTCGTCTTTGTCCACATTGGTGTAACATCTTGAGAAAGTAGGCACGTTTGGGACTTCTGCACGCTGGCTGAGCCACGTACATACACTGACTGGCACAAGTTGACCGTAATGAGGATTATCGTTACAGCAAGTGGAATCAGGAAAGTCTCTACACACTCGTCTAAATTTAACGATATCTTAACATGCTTGTACATCTACACCCTGTTCTCTCAAATTACGAGTACAGCCAATTGGGGCTCCATGCTGCTGATCGCCACCACGTCCGTTATCGATTTGACTAAAACTCTGTGAGTCTTGGTCCTCGGTTTTTGACTTCGACCTCCGTTGGACTAGTGAGCAGAAAACGTTGGGATCCGTCGGTCGACGAAAAAGACAACTGGGACTGACCAACTCATGCATGAGAATGAGTGGTGGGATGCTCGGAGCTGGCTGGCATGTCTTTGCTTACGCGTCACATGGTACCGTCTAAGCTTTCCAATCCTATGCAGTGTATGCATTGTGTGTGAAATTCTCTTGTGCGCGGCCTACAGGCAGAGCAGAAGTACATACCTGTCCATCGATTGTTCATACAAACGATGAGCGCACGGATATGTTATGCTCTAACAAGGATAAGATGTACAGCAAGGACGGTTTGAACGTGAACAACCGGTAGGCCAAACGCTATGCTGTGCTAACCCTGGTAATCCGACCTTTCAAATTAGGCCGTGGACTGCAGTAGTATCCAAGAATGCAAAGTACTTCTATCAGAGGATATGTTTACCATGCATCAGTTATAGTACACGCTTGTTTATAATGCATCACCCCCAAAAGCCCTGGTTTTGGCACATCGCGCAGGTCCAGTTTATCCATCTTCTCAATGTCGCTGCTGCCATGAGCTTACTAGGCGACATGGTTTTCTATTGCAATCCTACTGCAGCCCACATCTACAGAGACATTGTCAGCGTGGTTAGATATTGATGTAGTGTCAAGAAATAGTCCCGATCCGATGGCACAATGCCGTTCGACAAATAGTGCCAATAGCAAAAAGGCCGACGACGACGACAAGAACTTGCGATGGTGAGAGTCAACAGTGCTAAAAAGTTGGATAAACTGGACCTGCGCGATGTGCCAAAACCAGGGCTTTCGGGGGTGATGCATTATAAACAAGCGTGTACTATAACTGATGCATCTTAAACATATCCTCCTTCTATCATACCCAACCCCACTCGCTGGAGTACCCACCGTGAGCGCCGATGGGCTTTACCCTCCTTCAAGATATGCACGAGAGGCCGCTCTTGTATTCTACGATCACGGTCTCCCTGGGTATGCTGCAAATTCGAACCGAGCCGCCAGACTCTCAGATCGTCCAGATATTATTCACTACGCTAATACTGGCAGAGGACGTTGATGAGTGCAGTTTGATACCGAGGCGCTGGCAAGGATTCATCCTGGGTCCGTGCAGGTCGACTCGCGTAGGTAGAGTTGTGGATTCGAATAGCTGCAGGCGCCGGTTGGCTGCTTCTGTGGGTGTGGGCCAAAGCTCTGCGTCTGTAAGTATGAGCCGACAATGCGCATAAAATAAGGTAGTCAACGGTTGCACAGATTATTGCAGGCTCGCCAGGGGTAAACTGGGAAAGCCCAGTCCGAAGAATGAAGGTCGAATGTGGTTAGCAGTCCCGGCCGGCTTTTATCGATAAGATTGCAGGTGGTGGGCGACGGGTGGCTTTGGTTTCACATCCCAAATCGTCCCAGTCGTACGGATTACGTAGACGCCGCAACCTTTGTTCTACATCTGGATATCTGTCACCACCATGTTCATTACCCCTTTTCGCCGTCTTACCGCACCAGCTGCAGTGAACATGACCACCTGCACCAGATGTAGCGTCGCAGAGCACAGAAGAGGGGGTGAAGGGGTCACAGCAGCAGCATGGTCAGTGCGATGGTCAAGTCCGAGCGTCGACACGCTCCCTTGGCAACTGTAAATCAACTCCCCCTCTCCCGACAACGCAGTCGACGGCCACGCGCGTGTCCATCGAAGCAAATCCTTGGGATCACTGACCAGGATCAGTAACATCTTCGGTCAGGATCAGGGCAGAAGCTAACAAGCGCTGTCAAGACAAGCCGCTGACAAGGTACCTTTGTACCAACTACCTCACCAAGGGTCCAATGCGCCAAAGCGATCTAGATTTCTTTCATCGTGCATGAAACGTGGATCCGTCACCTTCACCATCTAATCAGTCGGTAATTCAACCCTCCAAGTCCGAAATTGGTTCCTGGATCCTAGTGGTTGACGTCTTCACTACCGCCCGTGTGCCTGGACTACATGCATTCCGCGGCCCCCTTGTTCCTCCAACGTCTACAGATGCAAGTTCTGTGCACTGCCGTAGCCCAGGACTGCTGACGACCGCTTCACTATGATTTGGCATCTAAAGCTTACGTGGAATACCTGGTAGGGTCTCGACTCTCGAACCAGATCTAGTATAAGATGGGTAACCTTTGTTTCATGTTCGTCTGTCTTTCTTTACCTCGCCCTCACCCATCCTTCTCCTCTCTCATCTCTTTGTCTATCCTCCTCAAGTCGTTCTTTCGAGCATCCAGCCTGCCACAGTCTCTCTTTCAGAGCATACGCTCGTCCATTCATTGCCTACGTCGCTGCACGCACATCCTCTGGGTCAGGATTTACCATTCTATCAAACATCTTGACGCGCCTTTTGGAATAGATCCAACATCATGCATTTCTCAACCATAAATACCGTTTTCTTGACGCTGAGCGTCGTCTCAGCCTTTCCTCGACAGCAACGGGCTAACATCCCATGCTATGCGGACAACCCCATGCGAGCTTTGGAGCGTTTTTCGTCCGAGGCTTCATCGTTCTGTCCCAAATATCTCGCTTCAGCCAGCATGGCACTTCCCAGTGACTTTGTGCAGTACGGCTCTCGCATGACCAGCGCGTGCAGCTGCTATGAAAAGACCGCTGGGACCGTCGCTCCCACTTCTACCGCAAGTGTGGCCTCGTCGATCTCAACCATCGCGTCGACTACTCAGACTTCCAAGAGTTCCTCGGTGGTGCTAAGCATGTCAACCCCTACCACGAAGCCTGTTGTGTCTGCTACTTCGCCCACAATTACCCTTACAAGCCAGAGCACATCCTCGTCGGTGCCGCTTCAGTCATCCACCACTAGTGTTCCGTCGACTATGGGGACTGTCGCCTCTTCGTCAGCTTCCACTGTACCAACATATGTCTCCACCGGCGGCACAGCCAAACGTGGGCTCGTATACGACTACAATTCTAAAAGCGCCTACGCGAACTTCTTCACCGGCAGCCAACACGTGAGCTGGGGATCCAATTGGGGCGAAACGCGTGCCACGGGCAACGGCGTCACTATCCCCAACTCTTTCATGTTCCTCCCAACCCTTAAGGTCGACGGCAACCTCGCGAACAACAACTGGAACACCGTCGCGAAAGCGGCCATCGCTAGCGGAAGCAAGTATCTCTTCGCGTAAGTCGTCCAAACCAGCTCGTGAAGCCCGATTTCGACTGCTGAAGCCGCTAACCGTACCCTTCTACAGTTCCAACGAACCCGACAACGCTGGCCAGGCAAACCTCAGCCCGCAAGACACCGCCAAAGTCTACCAGCAATACATGCAGCCCTTCGCCGGGCAAGCTCTTCTCGCCACCCCGGCCGTGACCAACGGCGGTGGTGCCACAGGCCTCAATTTTCTGTCATCCTTCCTTGACGCCTGCACCGGCTGCCATTTCGACATGATCAACATCCACCACTACGTCGACCGCTCGAGCACGAACGTCGACCAAGCCGTCTCAGCCCTCAAATCCTACATCGAGACGAATGTGCCCGCCCTGCAGGCCAAGCACCCAAGCATCCAGGGTCTGCCGATCATGATAGGCGAGTTCTGGCTCTGGAATGCGAGTCCTGCCGAGGGGGGCACTTATTTGGAGAGTATCATGCCGTATCTTGACGCGAATACGAATATCATTGGCTACCAGGCTTTTGGCGGGTTGTGGACCGGGAATTTCATTACCAGCGATGGTAATGGGCTTACGCCTGCGGGGACGGCGTACAAGAACTAGTGCCAAACCGAGTAAGCGATGGGCTCCCCTAGAGAATGTCGTCGTACAGATGAGTGGGGTTGAAGTCTGTGGCTTGCAGCACTGTTGCGCATGGTGACGTTCTTCAATTTGCGAACGCACTTTGTTTCCATTCTATGTACATATTGCTTCCAAAGCACTGGGACACTTTACGAGTCTCCTGGTCCGAACCACCATCGTTTCGTGGTACCGCTTGCCTTTCCGATTGGCTCCACACTCTTGTGACACCCACGCGGCGCCCACTACTCTACTATGGTGGCATACAATCTCTATCTTGTAGTCCACACACCTCCAAACAAGACCACAGATGGTCGAAGACCTTGTTCTGGAGCATTAGTGGGTTTTGTGAAAGCCCATGACAGAAAGCAATCCGAGATAGATATCTCTCTTTTGATGCTGGCACACAACAGCTCTTTCTGTGATAGACACCACTGACTTGATGTACCCTTCCTCACTCCTGAACGCTTGTTTCCGTTGGGGCTCCTTGTCAAGCCAATGTACAATACTGTGCGATGAGTGAGTTCCCAGGATATCAACTATTGTACTTTCGCACAAGCTTCTATACATTTGATCTTACCTCTTCACTCTACGGCCCAAAAGAAGCTTGTAGCCTCTTCCCAGCCCAGGAACATCTTACAAGCTCAACTCGTGCCCCATCTCCTACATCACCCCCAAAAACCCAACCCGTGTCTTACATCCCACACCCCTCTCCCCACCCGCCCCCGTTCCCTCCCCTCCCCTCCCCATCCCCTCGCACCCCCCACCCCATCACCAGAAGAGGGCTACATTTCCCCAACCATCTTTCCACACCACCGAAAAACTAAGAGGAATATAGCGCCCCCATCGGTGTGGCCCTCCTTTCCCGATCGTGGCTTTGGTTGGGGGAGGGGGGAATGGATCTCAGCTGAATCAGAGAAGGTCGTGGAGTGAGAGGTGTACGGCCAGCGAGAAGAGAGAGGGGGGGGGGAAAGGGGGGAAAGCAATGATTTTCTGAGGTTTGTGGAAGCAGTTAAAGTTTTGTTTTGCTTCGCTTCCTAGACGCTGGGATCCTTGTATTTCGCGACGAAGAACCCGAATGACGTTTCGCGGCTTCAGCTAGGGATTGGCCGTCGAAGAGCTCTGGAGAAGGACGGGTTTAGGTGTTCGGTGGTTGTGTTCTGGGATCCGGTACCTGTGGGTCTAGCTGCTAGAGAGCGCTGTTCATTGGGACTCATCCTATTGTGGTCAATGTTAAAAAAGATTAATATTGCATAAACGTATTTCGTGTAGCATCTGTTATAGACACCAGCACGCTCACTGCGAGCTGGCGAGCAGAAGGTTGATGAGGGTATGTTGCGCTCGATTCATGAAGGCGTTGGAGAACACTAGTCTTACATGTGCTGTATACCTGGTTTGTAAGTACACCTTTGAAGATATTTCAATTGAATATGAACGCATCTCTTCCAAGAAGTTGTCCGTGGCGCAGAGGGTTGCTCGCTATCTGCTGGAAATCATCTAGCCGGTCCTTGTGGTCAGGCACCAATGAGTATGGGCAATTTCTTTTTTCTTCGCTTCCGAGAGGATGGCCCCCGGTTCGAACCTGTCGTGGGCCAGCTTTTTGTGTGGGATATTTTGATTGTGATGCGCTATTAAATTAATTAATTTCTACTCGCTGATATAGGGTGTGGGTTCAAGGGCTTGTGGTTGTTTTGGCTGTCGTGAGAGTTGATGGGGTGATGAAAGGAGTGGGTGAGTGATCCAGAAAGCCCGATGGTGAAAAGGGAAAGCGTTGAAGAGTATCATTTTTAGATAGTGAGCACCCAACAAGTGGGTTTGGAGATAAAAGCCAAGCAGATTGGCAGTCTAAGGGATTTCAGGGTAATAACTAGCACCCAGCGCTTAGGACCTGTGTAGGCAACGATGCCCTGTATTGCCAGTTCAGGTATCCATTCTCTGGCTCATCGGTGGAGAGACGCTTGTCCTTTCCTATTGAAAAGTGGATATATCGGCATTCTATGGTAGACCAAAGATGCAACATACCCCTGCCATGATAGAAACGAAAGTGAATTAGAGTACATACTAGATCCCTCAAAACCCGTGCCTCCAATGATGAGTGTTCGCTAAAGACTGGTCAAACCTTGCTAAGAGACCCAGAGAGCACGTTAGACAGTTTCATGCTGCGGTGTCCTGACCTCAAGATCCCAAGTCATGAAATCGAATCTCTATTCCAGAATCCATGAATCCGATCACGGTGCTGCTTGGAAGATGTCATGATAGAGCTGAGAGCGAGGTGAGACCTCCGGTGGACGTTCATAGAGTAAGTGTCTACAGTTAAAGCAAGTCGCATCTTGTTTCCACCTATTTTCTTCAGACCCTCTCAGATCGGTAATCTCGTATTTATGCACGGGATCGTTGTTGAGGCGAGTCCAGGCCAGAAAGAGCTTAATATTGAGATTCTTGTCGTTAGGGTTCCTGTCAGACTTTAATTCGCCTCCAGAAGGGCGGACCTGTTTTATGCTTCTCGTGGCTTGCATTAAAACTAGGCAGCCAGGGTGCATAAGAATGTTGCAATGCCAGCAGATAATAAGCCTATTCTCGGGGTTTAGACGTTGGCTGCAGGAGAAACAAAAGCCATAGGCTTGCTAAAAGACAAGTCAATGTACATGTGACACGCATAGACCAGCAAGGACTTACTGACAGCGTTCCTGTAGGAATATCGAACTCCTGGCGCCAATAAAGGCCGTCTGGCAGCGCCTGACCTAGTCCTTCGTTCCAGTGCTTGATGTTCGCCTGCCTGACGATATTGGCTGCGTCCATGACCACCATATGGTTTGTTGCCATCAACTCTCTGCGACCGTGGAAGGTCTGTCTTCCCCCAGGCAAATGCTCTGGGTGGTAAAACAAGTAAAGGCGGATGTAGACTCGATCCGGATCGTGACACTTGATCTCCAGAATGAGGCCGGAACGAAGTACGACATTGCCACTTTGCATTACGCGTATGACCACCGTGTCGTTGATAGAGTACTGCGTCCCGTTCGCTGATACTGGTCAGCTACTTGGGAAGGAGCACCAAGAGGAGAGGCCTGGCTACCATCGATACTTCTGTGATATTGCATCATCTGCCATACACCCTGTGGTAGTACCTTGTAGTGTATCTTACCCTGAACAAACCTTCTATCGAGTATGAAGGGACAATCGACGACAGTGTTATTGACGTCGTGGCCTTGATCACTTGGTGTAGTGGGTGGGCTAAGCGTTTTTGGCGTAAAAGCATCGGTATTGAAGGTGTCGTCGGTATTGGTGGAAGGATATTGCCGCTGATCGGTGTCCGCCATCGCCGATGAGTTGGCGTTACTGCTCCTATGATCGGTTCGTGGCATTGTTGCTAGATAGTGATGACGGGCTGCGATATCCTTGTCGGGCGGCATTGAGGCTCTGTGAGGATCAGCGGAGATATTCGAGTGGAGGCTAGCGAGCAATACGTTGTGAAACAATAGCAGCTAGAAATGGACGATTCGTCAATTGTAATAGTGCTTTGGCTAGTTTAAATGAAGGTGCAAGCAAAGGCAGGTTGAGAGTCCGAGGATATGGAGAGAACGCTAAAGTACTGCTTCTGGATGAAACGCCAATTGAAGGAAAGAGCGTCGTTTAGCTACATTCGATGGAATTGGCTTACTTCTCGCGTCAAATTACTCGAGACACGGCCTCAATTTTGTGGATTCAACAAGATATGGCTAATGAGAAGATCTACTTATTGGGTTTCTTCTGGCGCCCTCGTTCAAGGGACAGCTTTCTACGATTTCTCATCCCGGATGTGACCCAAAATACTCCACTTAACACCTTCATCATACCGGGGCACAGAAAGCATGGTCCCCAGAAGCCCTAGCTAACCGATGGAACCGGTCGAAGCCGCATTCGCTGAAATTTGGAGCCCGAGGGGTGGGACGAGAGCAAACACAATCTGCTTTCAGGGCAGCATCCGTATTTTGCTCCGCTTGAACAAAAGTCAGCCCTTGCCTCGAAGAAGTTCAGCTATGGAGTGTGTCTAACCAATGTCACCAATTCTGCTTTGGCCATCATCGTTGTGCATTACCATCGGTATCTCGATGCGAACGTTCGCATTGATGCAGATAGGCGAAACCCTTAGATGAATTTTCCCAACATGCATGAAATGGAGCTTCAGGCAGGCCTTCTTTTCGCAAACTCCTCAAGATCTCCTCTTGTTGCAACACCAAGGACGAACTTCCGACTAGCATCAGTGACCACTGCAAAATCTTGAGGCTCAGTGCCACTGACACCTCCATTGAAGAAGGCTTCGAGCTCTTCGAGCGGCGTATCCATTGTTATGACCTTATAAACGTTGCCTCTCCTCCTGAACTTCTGCATAGCTTTCTCCACATAGTCGGAGTCATTAACCTTGTTATCCTTGAGGAGCTGCTTTAGTCTTGGAATATTGAGGTAGCCTAGCAGAGCTCTAGTGTCTTCCGAAATAACGGTAAGGTGGGTGTAATCTCTTTCGTAGGCGTTTTCCAATGCGTAGCAAATTGGGTCAGTAGGCTTTGACGATAAAGCTGGAGGAGGATCCAGGTCTTCCACTGTAGCCTAAGGGAGATGAGACCCCGAAAAGGACTTTTGAAAGGATGACGGAACCTACACCTCGATACTTGTGAGCCCAAGCCGAGCTTGGGGCACTGCCATTGACCTGCTTGCCACTGTCCATCGTCCTGATGATTGAGGCCGCACGCTGACCGAGAGCGTGCACAAGATAGCTAGAGAAGATACAGCCCTAGCACCTACCAATCAAAGCCGTGACCCAACAGCAATCTGTTAATGCGCTGAGTTGCTACTTTCAAAGACCCCTCCGGTCAGACATCCAGGATGCCAAGCCGTGCCGCAGCTCACCCCTCTTGAATATTCATTGATGAGCCAAAGCTCCCTCGCTGCCATTGGCAAGCTACATCGAATAAGACATACTAATAGGCGACCGTAAGTTCTTGTCTTTCGGACTGTGCACATTGGTAGCTAAAAGTTCATGACAGACAGCATGCCCCTCCTCTATCCAACCCAGGGCACACTCCAAGAGGTCTTCTCACCTCAATTGCCCTTCGGCCGGTCAGAGGCGGCATCTGAAGCTGCAGTGATCAGCGCCCACATTTCTCCTTCCAATCGCTTCACGGCATGGAGTGCTGCAGACGATGTCAAAACCAAAGCCAATGCACTTAGCGAAGAGGCCCAGAAAGAGATAGCTAAGGCCAGCTCGAAAGCCCAGGCAAAGGCTGGAAAGATCGAACTCTACTCGCCCAAATTCTACGCTGCCTGCACTTTCGGCGGCCTCCTTGCTTGCGTAAGTCACTAGCAAAGTAACCCATGGTGGCTCACCAACGGCCTTGGCAGGGTACCACCCATACAGCAGTCACGCCCCTTGATCTGGTCAAATGCAGACGCCAAGTCGACTCAAAGCTGTACAAAGGAAATTTCGAGGCTTGGGGCAAGATAGGCCGCGCCGAGGGCTTGCGAGGCATCTTTACCGGCTGGGGCCCAACGTTCTTTGGTTACTCGGTAGGTTTTGCTCCTTATTTATACGGACGGCTTGCTGATACCATACAGGCTCAAGGTGCTTTCAAGTATGGAGGCTATGAATTCTTTAAGAAGTTCTATTCGGATCTGGCGGGCGAGCAGAATGCCTACAAGTACAAGACGTCTCTGTACCTTGCTGCCAGCGCCTCCGCCGAAATCATTGCCGATGTGGCTCTCTGTCCCTTTGAGGCTGTAAAAGTCCGTATGCAAACCACGATCCCACCATTTGCAACTGGAACGTTCAGCGGTATTTCGACGATAACGGGCAAGGAAGGGACGGCCGGGTAGGTAAATGGACACCCTCATCATACGATCTGGCTAATTCTTGATGTAGTTTATACAAAGGTCTTTATCCTCTATGGGGCCGGCAAATTCCTTACACGATGATGAAGTTCGCGTCCTTCGAAACCATAGTCGAAGCCATCTACGGGTATCTCCCTGGCAAGAAGTCTGACTATGGCCGAGGCGCCCAGACTGGAGTCTCCTTCGCTGGTGGCTATATGGCAGGTATCCTATGCGCTATCGTGTCGCATCCAGCCGATGTCATGGTCAGCAAATTGAACGCTCAACGCCTACCTGGAGAAGCGTTTGGCGCCGCCATGAGCCGCATATACAAGGACATTGGCTTCGGCGGACTGTGGAACGGTCTGATCATTAGGATCTTCATGATTGGTACATTGACCTCGTTGCGTAAGTACCCGCTGATTCGTTCTTCTTTTCGCAACATTCTGCTGACGGAAGAACAGAGTGGGGCATCTACGATAGCTTTAAGGTCTTGTGAGTTTCGCGTTCATGCAACGGTATCTCCTTACTGACCCGTACCAGCATGGGACTTCCCACAACAGGGGGCGCTGCTCCTCCCCAAAAATAAGAAGCTCACCTTTGAGCGAGTGGGCGGTAGGTGTAGTGGGACTAGACTTATGCGTAACGGTGAGCATGTGTATTGTGTGGGCCGGATGGTTGGAGGCTGTTTGTATATCCACGATTCCCCTCTCTTCTCTATTCTCATTCACTTAGCTGAGCTGTACTACCTGCTTTGCATCTCCCCCAGGCTTGGCGACTGCGTGCGTCGGTGTTTGCATAACTATTAGGTAAAGGAATAGCTTTGGCGCTATTCGCCGGAACAGCGCCACGGGATGGATGCTTATCGGTACGACTGATATACTTTCTCTGAGCAAATGGCAGCGCGGAAGTTACCTACAAACCTCTTGGCTAATCCTTAGCATTTGCCCATGCGATCGTGTCAACCACCTTTCACGTTGGCTTCCTCCGATCCCGGTCTCTGGGATGGTGTCCTGCATATGATGAAGGCGGCCAAATGCCCCTCAACGTCATCCCACGCCCATCCCACATGCTTCATGACCGGACAGCACTCCGAACTCTAACTCTAAAGTAGCTACCTCTCCTTCTCGTCAATTCAAAGTCTGCAATAATCTCTACTTTACATCTCGAGCTCTTCTACCTCTCCGTAGGCAACTGACCAGGCTCAACACCCTCTGTGCCCCACCTTGCTAACCCCACCACCACTCTCTCCAGATCCACAACCATCCCACTCCCTTAAACCTCTGAACCTCGAAATGGCAGACGAAGCCGTATCGCACGGCCGCGGAGGTACGCCCGTCCCTGACCGACTCAACACTCCCAGGCGCTGACGTTCCACCATCACAGGCGCAGGCAACATCAACCAGGACGACACGCCGTAAGCTCCAGGCCCCCGAATCCCCACCACACCCCACCTCCTCTCCTCCCTTTACCATGGAACCCCACTACTAACCCCCCCTCCCCCTCTCTAGCTACACCGACGGCAACATCGTCCGCGAAGGCCCCCTCGGCGACCAAGGCGACGGCGCCTACTCCGCCGGCGTACGCCCCACCCGACTCTTTTCTCCCATCCCCTCTTCCCTCCACCATACCTCTCATTTCCGCCCCCCAACACTGCCCACCCATCCCCACCCCTCCAGCGATCCAAAAACTAACACGCCCCGCCCGGCCACCCAGCGCGGCGGCGCAGGCAACATCGAGTCCCCACGCGTCAAGCCCACCGACCCCACCAAGCGCGGCGACGCCGACGTCGTCCCGGAGACGGCGATGCTTGAGACCGGGAGCGACTATGACAAGTACCACGTCGGCGTAAGCGAAACCCGTCTTCTCCCCCTTTCTGGTTTCTGGCGACGCGAGATGAGGGAGAGGGAGCTTTGATGATTCAGGATGACTAACGATTGGGGCTGTGTGCAGAGAGGTGGTGAAGGGAATGTTCATAGGGATGCGGGCGTGCAGACGCATAAGGGGTTGGCGGATAAGCTGAAGGATAAGATGTTTAAGAAGGGTGAGAAATGAGGGGCGAGCTTTGAGGGAGAGGGTGGGGGCGGTAATTTGGATGATACCAGAGGGTTTGGTTGCCGTTGGACTGGCCTCAAGGAGGGAGAGAGTCTAATAGATGGCTTTGGGAGCCTGCACGGTGGGGAGATTTACGCGTATGAATTCTTCCCAAACATGGCGGAACGGTGTCGGCTTCGCATGCGGTGAAGATGGGGGACGATATGATTCGTCGTTCAATCTTAGAGCAGGCACTCGAACTCTTTCCGACTCATTGCAGCGAACGTCAAATTGCCTATCCGGAAGACGATCCTACATCCCGTGACTCCTCTATCCAGACAATGCCCCTTGCCCAAGCCACGCGCCCCGATTCGCCATCTAGGTACAGAATAGCCCTGCCCTTATCCACGCTGCTTCCTCAGGATCCGGATCTTGGGCTCCATGCGAGGCTTCACCCACCACCCAGCAGTCAAATATCTCCTCGCATTCTCGTAGACCCACTCCTGCGCCTGTACTTGCGCCTCCTGCCACTCGAGCATCCGGAGACTTCCAATCCACAGTCTGAAACGCTTCCACCCCATCAAAGCTTGCTTCCTGAGGTCCCCAGTGCGCAGCCCTCCTCGAAAGTCCAAGGCGACAACCTTGATCCGCTGCGCAGCCGATCGCGCCTCCCTCTTGACATCGTATAAACTGCGCATCTGCAAGTACCGCCTCAATGGCGAATCACTCCCATCATACCTCCAAACCCCCTCATCCCCCAGCGCTTGCCCCGGCCGCAGCACCATCAACCCCGCATACCCATCCACCGTCTCCTCAATCTCCCATTTGCCAATCACGCGTTCCGGGCTCTCGGCCAGCACGTAATCGAACTGCAGCCAGAAGACCGGGTCCAGCAACCTCTCCACCTCCTCGGTCTTGTCGTATCGCCATATGGTCGCAGGGGTCGCATCTTCCATGACCGGTTTCTCCAGGAAGCGTGTGATGCCGGTCATGCAGCTCAGGGTGTCCATGTGCACGCTGACGGTCTTGTGCTTGCCGTCCGCGATGGCGTGTAAGCGATTCAGCGCTTCGGCGCCAGGGTAGTTGAGGCGTGAGATGGCCAACATGGCGAAGCTGGCGCCGAAGGATGCGAGTGTGGAGGCGACGAGGCAGAGCGAGAGAAGGCGGTAAACGAGGCTTTTGGCGCGCCGCGTCCAGACCCAGGAGGCGCCTGCTGCGGCGACGGTGAGGAGGGGAGGCACGGCGTAGATGATGAATCGCCATTCTTTGTGCGGCTGAAAGCTGTAGAGGAAGATGAAGAAAATATTGGGGAGAAGGATGTCGCGCGTTGGCTTGCGGAGGGGGCGGATGGTGATGGCAAGGGGAATGCAGATGTAGTAGATTAGTGGGTTGAAGAGCAGTCGGGGCAGTGCGGAGCTGAAGTAGAAGTGGAAAGGGGAGATGCCCCAATCAACGGCTTTGCCATTGATGGCGTTGTAGAGGAAGCCGCTGAGTTCGGGCCAGGTGGGGATGTGTTGCCAGAAGTAGGAGTCGATGGGGAGGGAGATGGCGAGTCCGATAAGGAGGCCGAGGAGGCCGGAGGGGATGATGTCCTGGAGCGGGTCAAGCGAGATGCGGCGCTGAACAAGGAGGTAGAAAGCATGGCTGCCGAGAAGGAGGGCAAGTTCGGAGCGGAAGATGACGCCGGTGATGGTGAGTATGACAATGGCTCGCCTGTAGAGTTGTATGCTTGACAAGGAGTGTGGGTTCGACGGATGTATGGATATGGCTTGGCGCTTTTTCTTCTCGTAGACAATGTGCTTGATCGCAAAATGGGGAAGAAGATCGTAAAGGGCACAGATAGCTATTGTGGTCAGAGACGAAAACACCAGAAGAGATTGGCTGGACTTATACGTACTCAAACCAAAGGCGAAGAAATTGGGTAGCGTGCGTGAAGCGTAGTACATGATATGGAATTGGCTCGCCTGAAACACAGTATACCAATTGGCGGTAACTCGACCAAATGTTTTAGCAACGCCGTTGCGGAAGTGGAGAAGGCAGAAGGCATTGAAGATACCCAAGACTGCTCTGACTGTAGATAGAACGTTAGTGGGCAGTCCTGGCTTCATGGACACAAGAATCCTTGCAGTGCAATAGCGTAGTACTACAGCGACCGGCGATTATGCGACGACTAACCAATAAACTGTCGATTGACGTCTGGAAGGTACTCAATCAATGGCCATGAAACCCCCGCCAGTGCCAGCGGGCCAACAAAGGTTCTAGGCACAGAGCCTGGAAATTCGATGTGGTCATATCGTTGGATAGGATCAGGTCGGCCCTTTATCCACGGTAGACCGAAAGTCAGGATATCATGAGTAGCTTGTAGATTGAACGATTCTTCGACCTTGGTGTAGGGAGCATAGTAAAGGTGCAGCAAGATGAGGCCGGGAATCAAAGTTGCGAGGAGGGCGTCTATTCAACTCAGTCAGCTTTGTACTTCTACTCAGAACTCTTGCATCTTCGGTTGTTGATGTACCTGTCAGATGCCGCATGATGGTGATGTAAGTGAAGCATTGTGGCCAGCATAATCGCCATGGTGTTTTGATAGAGAGCACTTCAGCTGCAAAACCCCCCTTGGCAAGGGTCTAAGCCTCCCGACTCCGCCTGCCGAGGTGCCTCGCAAGGCGACCGTTTCCATAAGAAAAGTACACGCGAACTTCCACTCGACTTTGATACGCAGTGAGCTCGACATGATGCTCTTTGGCTTGGGCAATCTTTTCTATGGTACACACGCGAAATAAACATTTTCTCAACGTACAAACATTAACCATAAACAGTCTCGATCCTTCTCATCAACGCCGTAGCTATTCTATCCGAGGACCGGTTCCTAGCACGCAGTATGTCCTTCCTTTCCGTCTCCGCACCTGAAATGCGACAGCTCGCCCTTGTGGAGTTGCTCGGCTTCCCGTCCGATATCACGGAGCAGTGCTGACGAGCGTTTGCAGTCGGATGGGGCAACACGCCTAATGAATCCTCCTTTGGTGGTTCCAGAGACGATGCAGCGAGTGTGAAGGGCAAACTGGTGAACCTGATCTCAAGTGTCAGAACTCTGATGAGAAGTGGGTTTTCTATTTCTTGGGAAACCGAAATAAGGAGGCTAACAGTGCTTGGGCAGTACCGCTGATAGTCATCAACACGCTGGTCATAGTGTATGAACTGGTGCTGGGTTGACCGGGGTGTGAACTACAAGATCTTGAAGGCAGGGCATATTATATACCCAATTTTCGTTCGCATAAAACAGATCGCGAGGCGTCGGGGACTGTTGCAGGGCTCAGGTTGTGAATGCCTAGGCAAAGATTTTACTTCTGAGACAACACGCACAGGGCTCGGAGACGTGCTCTTATATTGATGGATTTTGACCAATATCTATCCTAGCTAGCCACGGTAATGCGCTGCTAAATTGTGATACAAGAAGCCGAAGTGGGTGGATACACAAATGGACAGATCAGGACCTCAGACTATATGGCAGCTTCTGCGCTGCATGTATGTGATTTGTCCATCATCCCCGACCTGCCGTTTCCGCTCAGAACGCCGCCCATGGTGGTATCACGTAATCATTCGTCCAAAGACATATCGTCATGGCTTCGCTGTTTTTGATATGAGATCCCGTCAATGCTCACTTCTTTCCGGGCTGTACATTAGTATTACAACATCATGTTCGACGTTTTCTTCCGTAGACTGCTAAAAGGGTTCTTGGATTTTTCCGGCTTCTCTGAAGAAGCCCCAGGTGCCGCGGTCTCATCTCCGTCTATGACTGGCTCGTCTTTGCCAGTTTCTCTAAATCCCCAAAGCTTGGGCCTCTTACTGATGCTCTTGCTGCTGGCCCGAAAGCGACTAAGGCTCCCCGATATAGCACCTTCTTTGGCGCCGGACTCTCTGGCGCCATTCTCGGAGGCGATTCGATGCTCCTCTTCAGGCTTGGACGCTTTGGGTATTCCGAGGACACCCTTTGCATCAGCTGCTTGCTTCTTTTCATACTCCTTACGTTTGACCTCTATAGATTTGAGTCTTGCTTTCTCGGCCCTTTCTTTCTCCTTCTCGGTCGCTTTTCGCTCCTTTTCCTCTCTCACTCGCTCTTTCTTCGACACTACGTCACCCCTGACAGGGCTCAAGGAAGATGTACTTAGAGGATGCAGCGACGTCTCTGCAGGCGCTTGGACGGTCACTAAAGGCGGGTCTGCTGCTGCTGCCTTGTCAAGACCCTCCCAGTGTTCTTGGTCCTCGCCGGTGGGCGACACAGGCGTTGGTGACACAGCACTCTTGACGTGATGTATGCCATTCATGAATATGCCATTAGTCTTGATACCCAATCCCGCGGCCTCCTTGCTTATCTCAGCCTCCTTTGCAGCCTGAGCTCGTCTCTCGAGTTCTTGTTCCTTCTTCACAGCTTCAAGTGTTGTTTCTTGATAGAAAAGTACATAAGCACAGGCAAGCTTGTTTGCGTCGCCAAAGAAATTCCGGACATATTCCTTGTCGACTGGCTCAACACTCTCGTCATCAAACAGGAGCCAGCCCCGATCTTCGGTCTTGATTACTGAAACATAATGCCCATGGTATGGACCACCGCCAATATGCACAACCACAGCATATAATTCGTACAGGCGATCCGGGTCCTCGGCGTCTTCCGTTGTATTAAAAAGCCGTAAATGATAAGGGTAAACTACCCGGTAAAATAACTTTTGCAGACGTTGAAGGTCCTCTGTGTACTTGAATCTCTTCAGATGTAAAGCAAGAATCTTAGGTAACCGTTTAATCTTCATGCGTTTTTCCGCCTCTTGTAAACCACCGCAGCCATCGCAGTGAAATTTATTACGTTCGCAGAGCATCTCCTCTTCAGAGAATTTACGTAAGCACGAAGTTACTGAAGAGTGATGGTCGAGGTCAACGGAAAGATCTAGAAAAGCTTCATCTCGTTGCGAAACGTTCTCGCAAGTCAAGCACTTCGTCTCGGAGGTCAGGGTACCTTCGAAAAGATCATGCACCCATCGAGTATCAACCGAGGATCGTGCACTATTCCTCATTTGCGGCATCGCGGTTGCAAGAGCCTTTTCGAAACCAGTCATCTCTGGCGATCCGTCCATAGCCTTTTCTGCCTCTGTTGTCTTAGAATTGGCCTCCACGCTAGCTATTACTTCGTTCAATAGAAGGTTCAAGAACTCATGAGCGTCCTGATGCATCGCGGTTCGAAACATTTCGTTCTCTCTCCGAAGCACTTCGAGGAATTTATGAGGACTCATAACGCCAATTCTGGACTGATGCGCTAATATGGCCTCGAAAATGTCCTTCATCGAGGTAAATAGCGATTCTGGCATACCATAGGCAGCCGTATTCTCGTGTGTCATCGAAACGCACGGTCCAAGTGCCTGAGCGGCCTTCTTCTTGGCTTCTGCGGATTCCTTATCCTCAGGCTTAGGAGGTGGCGCTGGGCCCCCAGGATTCCGTGCAGAGGCACCAACAGTTGGCGTTTTTGGTTTCGTAGGCGAGGCGGAACTTTGTCCATTAGCCTGGGGAGAGTGTGCGTCGAGTCTTGGGAGGCCGTTGGGTAGAGTTGTGACGGTCTCACGAGCTGAGCGTTTAGGGTAGTTGATGACTCGTTCTCGGAAAGGTACAGAATAGTATAGACATTGTAGGACTGAATTGGCGTAACTGTGGCGAGACTATCAGCGCTCTGCGATTTGAGGGAGTCTTGATTCGCACACACCAGGTATTTCCGAACTGCTCGGTGTACGAATTGTCTTAGCAACCCTGGCCCTCGCCATTGGTCAAACAGCACTTACGTTCTCTAAGCCCCAGAACTTGTCACTGCCGTCATCTCGCAGCGGCGCAGCATCGACAAGCATTTTCTCTAGGGGAGTGGGAAGGATTGCGTTTGGGTCTTTCTTGGCGTTTGGGTTCGGGCTTGAGCCCCCCTACAATAATGGACAGAGTCAGCAAAGTTGTCTGATCTTCTGCAGGCTCGCAATACACCGTTCAGAGGAAGCCAAGTGCCCGAATCTAGCAGCACATAGAATAGACTTACAGCACCGGAGCGCATTTTCGCAAAGAGGGACGCCATCTTGCAACGGGCAGCGCCCGAGCTGCGCCGTTGCCCGGCTACGAGTCCCTTTGCAAGCCAGAATTATGTCGCTAGCAATGTATTTCGGTCGTGTCAATGTTGAAGGCGGTCATGGGGAGGAGAAAAACTTCTTGATTAGGCAGAATTGGCTTGACGAGTTTGCGTGATGCGGTCAAAAGGTTTGAGCTGCGAGAATAGTGGGGAGAAAAATTTGTAAAGGAGCCCCTCCTAGCAGTAGTGGGAGCGGCGTTCGAGTTGGGGATCTCCAGGGCGGGTTGCCGATCAGTACGTAAAGGTTCCTTAGGCTTCAGATTAGGCAGATGACACTGATGTAGCTGGGTGACTTGGGTCACGGCGGATGAAGATGTTGTCTAGACGGTCACTTGGTTTGTGAGATTGATGACCAGGAATATGTTTCAAGAAGAATAGGTTCGCTGAGCTTTTGCGGCGTAGGTTCCTGACTTGTACTTCTATCTGAGATGGTGGTTCCTGAACACTCAGCGGACCCTGCAGATCACTACCTATGCAGGTGAAAGCGGCTATTCTAGCCGGAGACTTCGGTTATTGCATTCGGCACCCAATCATATCGACTGCGGTATGGTAGAAGTAAAGTACAGTTGTGAATGACTGGGAAAACTATATATCTAGTGACACGACATGCTTCCTCGACGCTAAGTCTGAAGTCCAGAATCCGATTGTTCTCGAAATCCAGGCCAACACCTGCAGCTCTTAATTGAGCAATATGGCTTTGAACGGTTACGCTATTCTATGCTCCACCAACCCAAAGATCTGACTTGAACTGGACACGTACCAATGCCTTCGCTGCAAAATCTGGCAAGCAGTCCGAAAAGGTTGGATATGACCCACAAGAGGTGTACATTGTAGGGTACAGCCTCTCTCTCATGGCAGAAGACCTCTTTGAACATACACACCGTTCAACCCTCCATTGCATCGCTACCAGAGTCCTCCGCATAGCCTGAAGTTTTCTTCGGCCTTTGCTCAATATCATAAACCCCTAGTGCTGCCCACATCTGCAACTCCTCTTCCGCTGAAAGAACCCGGGGATGCTGGTCAACAAAATTCCGTCGCACACTCATGGCCTTCTCGTCCCAAGCTGCAAGTCTTTCTTGGAAAGTTGCTGCGCTCTCACTGTTGGCTGCTCGGTTTTGGTTTGTCCGTTCAACGTAGGGTCTTTTGGCCTCTTCGGTCGATTCGCGCCACATCTTCCCTAGGGCAACTCGCACTTCATCTCTTGAAGCCTTGGTCTTTGCATCCCCAGTGGCCGTGCGACGAGCGTCATCGCATTGCTTTTTGCACATGCCCCAATTATCTTTAGTGAAAAGCAGGAACGGATTTGAACCAGTCTTGCCGGGTTTGGAAGGGCGGTAGCCAAGCTCCGAGTAGATTGCTTGCAGAATCTCGGTTTCGAAAGCATTGAGACGCGAATTCTTGGCAGCTTCGGTTTCGACTCGTGGCTTGTCGGTGACTGGTTCGGGGTGGACAATGTCAGCTGTGCTTGGAGCTGGGACTAAGGGATAGGGTATCTCAATAGGGCCAAGCATCTCATCAATGATGTCGGAAGCGGCCCTCAAGCCTGAGATATATGCGCCATGTACAGTGGCCGGATGGGTACCACAGGTTGCTTCGCCGGCAAAGTGTAGATTCCCCACCGGCCGGGCCATGGCCTCGTAGTCACCGGGCTGGGATGTAGCGCCAACGTAGGAGTATGTGCCACGCGCAAATCGATCGTTGCCCCATCTCGTTACAATTGTTTCGAGCGGCAGTGGTACTTCTGTTTGCTTGAACATCAAAGCTAAGTCACGCGTAACACCGGCAACGAGTTCCGCGTCTTTCATATTCTCAGCCTGGTGAGCAGCATCTCCTGCCATGAGTGCAATCAGCAAAGGTAGTCCAGTCGTTTTGATGCAATTCCAAAAAAGATAAAACCGGCCTCGATGTGCGGCGTAATCCTCCTGATCAAGGCTATCAGTCACCTCGGCTTCTCTGAGAAGACCAAACATGTCCTGGTCGACATTCCAAAAAGGTTTGTCATAGACTAAGATAACTTTGTTAAGCTTTCCGAAACCCAAGCGTTGGATTGGGCCGCGCTTCCATTCTGGCAATGGTGGGTTAAAAGTAATGGAGCCGCTTTTCAAGACACCCAGCGGTGCTGTCAGAACGACGTGGTCTGCCTCGAACAACTCGCCACTTTCGCAAATCACTTCCGCCCCGTCACCGGGCGAATATCTCTTCTTGTATTTTATCTCTCTGACAGCGGTCTTGGTGCGTATGTCGAGTGGGGTAGGATGTTGCCAGATTGCCCGAGGAACCTGCTGATAGCCCCCAATGACCTGTGCGTGTTCCCCTTCGAACTCATTCCCGATATCTTGGTCCCAGCCGCCAAGGCTAAGCTTTCCCACGTTTACCGCGTTGGCATACTCGAGATTCGCATAATGCCAGTTCAACAACCGCATATCCTGTGGAGACAAGTCCAGGAGAAACTGGTACTGCTTGACTGCTTCGTCCATCGCTGCACCTAGCGTCGGCCATTTCGAAGACTTTGCAACACAGTCCAGGTTGAGGTCTTGGTAAGCCAGGACGTTGGCAGGAAGTTGCCATCCCATTGCCTCGGCAGCAAGCGCTGGGGGCGCTTTCGTTCGTGAGCCAGTCACCATGTGTGCTTTCCCCGTAAGTTTATCCACTCCTCCTGGAACACTCTCAAGCCCGCTTTCGGGCGCCTTTGATGCCGCGGCACTGCGTTCGGCATCTGTGTAACTTAGCAGCTCGTCAGAAACGCCCTGAGGATCGCGCCCAGCCTCAATTGATTCCTTGTCTCCCGCGGCTGTAGGTGCGATCACGCCACGGTGTCTATATACGCTGGCTCGATCCAAGATGTCGTTGAAAAGCTTTTCCACCATCACATCTCTTGCTTTATCCACCACATTACCGTCAACGTCGTAAAGTCTCGAATTGTCCTTCAGAGGATAATAATGCAAGGCGAGCTGGCCGCGGATGATCATACTTAAGGGGTTGCCATGATCGAAACCGGTGATGATGTGAGCACCCATCTCTGCTGTTGAGATCGAACGCTCCGGTAGATTTTCTCGCGCCTGCGTTGTCAGTGGATGAGAGTACACTCGACCGCCGACCCGGTTGCGCCCTTCAAGAACCACCACTCTCGGTGGCTCCTCGCCAATGGCTGTCCATCTTCCGCGGTAATGATTGAAGAGTCCTTCGAGCTGCCTTGCGCAGCCTAGACCTGCCATGCCTGCCCCAACCACAACGACAGTCTTCATTCTCAAGCGTTTCGTTTTGTATCTCTTATCCCGCCGCCCACTTGACAGATCTGTGGTTTCAACGCAGCCAAAGTTAATGTAACCTCTTCGTACAAGCCATTCGTATGCAACTTGTGCTAAGCCGAGCCACCTTGATGAGGCAGCGCATCCGGCGGCTTCTTCCGCTGTCACACTCACCAAGGGATTCCTTACCCACAATCGCAAGATTCGATTTCGTATGTTCAGGTAAGCCGTCACATGAAGCGGGCTGATGTAATCTCGAAGCAATTGATACTCATTCTGATTGAGCGCGAAGGGATTGAGCCGAGACGAGAAGGCTGCATGTATGCTTTGGTGTGCTAGATTCGAAGGTGCAAGATCCGAAGGCATTGACGTTCGGGGTCTTAAGCTAGTAAACTCGATGGTCTTTGTCATCGGAGCTCTTGGACTCGACTTGGGAGTCACTTTCTTCGGGGTGGGCTTCAGCCCAGCTGGCGTTGTGGATTTAGCTGGGGATAGTTGGGACGACACAGATGATGGGGCTGGAGATTCATGATCAATCATCAGATCCCCGTCCTCTTCCACTTCCATCTTGATGAAAGGTGGTCCAACGGAAGTGTGAGATGATTCCCCGGATGCTTTTGACAGAGTGCTTCCCATCCTTCGTGAGGTTGATGCTTCTTCAGAGGTACCAGCAGATTGGGGTGTCTCAACCGCCTCACTTTGGCTCCAAACGTCGAACTGTGTACTGTGATTAGAATATGGCCGGTCTCTGCTTAGTACTTGGTCGAAAGACTGCTCTGTACTTGAAGCGGAAGTGGTCGGTTGTGAGTCCTCAGGAGGTAGAAGACTGGCTTCTGAGGGACGTGGCTGTATGGATGATTGATTATTTATCAACGAACGTTGAGATCCGACGTTTCTAAATATGTCCGATTGAACGCTGTCGAATACTGGCTGCACTATCCCTTCGTGGGAGTAGTTTCTTGACTTGAAAGGCTTCTGCAAGGCGGCAAACCAAGAAGCCATGGCACCAGGCGAATTTCCTGATTGTAATAGCTTTAGGTCGTTATCATATATTTCTCGTCTCTGCACTGCAGCATCCTTATTATGGCCGGTCACAAAAGACATATTTGGTAGATTGTTTCTGAGTGTCAAGGACGCTCTTGCCTCATTTCTGTGGATATACCTTGGGGCTTCGGATCGACTGCTCTGAAGATGCTTTACTTCTCGCTATTAGCCTCCAACTTGAATACATGTATGGTCCATACGCCTACTCTATTTGCCAATAATAGCTGATTTGCCTTCAATGTAAGAATCTGCCGCAGGGTAGGCCTCGATTCTGGAACTCGACGTGCAACACTTGCTCGAAGATACTACTGTTTCCGGAAGACCGCGATGAAAGAAGAAGATTAGACCTATCTTAACCGGCCGTTGCACGACAAGAGATTGATAGACGCATACTTTAGTTGGTGACCCTAAGACTGGTTTTCTCCACCAATGGAAGCGACAGCGCCGCGCCAAGTCTAGGCTGGGACGACACTTTATCCCCAGTGCTTCATACTTCACGATTGTCTCGTGGTCGAAACAACTAAATATACTGTTTCACTTCAAGGAGTCTGCATAGACTCAGGACCTGCTCATTATACACGCCGAGAGTTCGAGCGATCGATTGCAATGACAGGCTGGACCGAAGGCTGTTGCCATCCTACATTGGGACCAGCGCTCCATCGACGTACTCTAGAATCCACAAAATGCATACCTCATCTAGGGATGCCCGAGAAGTTCAATCGAAATCTACGAAAGCAGCCCTCAACGATATTCAGACAGTCTTTTGATATCCCATTACACTCCTCGGCCTTCGCCTGAGGCCTGAATACACATATACTCGCCGAGCTTTCGAATCTGTTTGTGGGAATATACAGCATGGTATAAAAGTTAAGCAGTTTTCTTGTTGACTGTTGAGGTGATGGCAGTAGGATCATCGTCTATCATCGATCTAGTTGCCAAGATAGCCTTTTCCTTCACCTCTGCTCCTACACACGGTGGCCTTAGCTGCTTGACTGGGCTACTTCTTACCCAAAGAAGACGTGTTACAGTTCCCGGATTGTATACGCCTAAGTCCCCGTCTGCGATGATGTGATCGAATAAGACCTTCCAAAAAGCTGTACGATAGGTGGATATCATACAGCGCCCTTGCCTTTGAGATTGCGTGACGAGACGACGAGTGCGGTATTGACGATCCCTGATGACTTGGATTTCGTACTTGAACAGAACGCCAATTTCCGCATCGCAAGATCAAAATCATCAGAAGCAGGCTTTCTTGGGTGCTGAGGCTACATCAACCGTTATGCTAATGCGTACAACAGAAAATGTCTGGCAGTTTCGATCGCCAAATTTGGTGCAGAGCAATAAAACGGTTGCGGCCGTCCTATCGCTTCATCGAGTTGATCATCTCTTGATGACTTGCCTTGTCTCTGTTGGCCTCTGTCAATGGTGGTATACCTACCAAGCATTAGCAATACACAAACGATTACTTTCGAACATTTGACTTACTCCTTAGGTCGCCCACCACGTCTTTTGCTTTCCCAAAATACACCTCCTCTACACACCTGTCAGCCAAGACATCATTGCCAATGAAACCAATTATCAAGACATACGCAGGAGATTCCTCATCTTCAACTCCATATCCTCCACCAGCCTCCCAACATTGACAATATGGCTCGTATCATCCTGGATGGGCATATCCTGCTCGATCTGCCGCGTCATATTCCCACTGAGATCCATGTCCCCCAAAGCCTCGCTCTTCGTGCCCAAGTGCAGTATCACCGTACTCGTAAGCTTGTAGTGTGCCGCCCTCGCTCGGTCGATGGCCTCAAAGACATGGATCGAGTCCCAGCCGCCTTCACTCTTGCCCTTTGGCGTTGCTGTAGCCCTCCCGTTAGCACCGTCCCACTTCGTTGAACAGAACACCACAGCAATTGAAAGGAGAACCTCATACTTTTCTTCAACAGCACCACCCCCGCAAACCCATCATCCAGATCCCAGAAATACACACTACTGACCCCACCCTCATAATACCTAAACCCCATCAAAACCACCCTCATTAGCAACCCCCATCCCACCCCAAAACAAACATCAGCACTCACAACTCCCGATACACATCCACCCCCTCCCCCATCCCCACCTCCATCTTCCTCACCCTCTCACTCGGCTTCGTGCCCTCCTCGCCCTCCGGCAGCTCGGGATAGAACTCGTTACTCCAAGGGCTCCTCCAGCTGTCCCCATCGCGGTTGTAGTCGCAGAGCAGGTAGTCGCGGCCCGTCTTCTTGCATTGCCGGACCTCGAGAGGTTGGTCGACGGAGGAGAGGAGGTCTTCGGTCAGCTGGGGGGCGAGGGCGCAGATGCGGTTGAGGTTGGCGGTGGTGGAGTGTGGGGGGAGGCGGCGGAGGAGGTCGCTGGAGGGAGAGGGTCAGTGGGGGTGGGGGGTGGGGAGGGAGAAGGGGGAGGTACAGGGCGCTGTCGAATTGGGTGTCTGCTGCCATGTTGGGGTATTGGGGTATTGAGATATGAGAAAGTGGAAGTCCGAGGCAATCGATCTGGGATCCTTTGATGGTATTGGATGCCTAGAGAAAACGAATATGGTGAAGCATGTTCATATCTTATCTAATGTGGGAAAGAATTTACTGGAAGCGAATGCAATTGCTTTTGAAGAAGCCATGCTGCATCATGGCGAAGCTATTCAAGGGTATCTATTCTCTACCTGATACGCCAAATGCAGTATTACTCCAAACCATCCACAACACATGGACTATAGCACAATGTTTTGCTGACCATCACTCTTTATCGCTGTCATCCTCAATTACCCTTCTTGCCTTCCGCCTCGCAGACGCACCGCCCTTTCTCGCCTTGCTTGAAGACAGCACGGGAGCAGCAGCAGCAGCTGATCCAGGTTTCCCCATGAGAGCACCGAAATCCGGAAGATCCTCGCCTGAATCAGAGTCTACAGCGTGTTTTTTGCTTTGCGACAGGTAGAACGGCTGCCTAGTGTTGGCAGACGAGGCAGGAGAGAACGTCGAGGAAGTCACTCTTAAGATTCCTAAAGGTTCTTCTCCGAGCGTCTCTTCGCTAGCCTCTTCATCGGAGCGAAGATCTAAGGTGCTTTCCTTGGGCGCCATCACATGATCCCTTACTCTTTCCATGTCACTCATGGTGTGTGTTGTCGCATCGTGGAAGCTTGTCGTAGAAGCTGAGGTATCTTTGTGAAAGCCGGAGGAGCCGTTTTGGAAGGCGGCGCGCTTCTCTGCTTGAGCACTGCCCGCATCCCTGTCCTCGTGCCGCAGCGCCTTCTCATACCCTTCGGCTATTGGACCTTCGGGTTCATGCATCCTGGAGAGCATCTTTACCATTCTTCGAGTTACTTGACCGTGGGCGATCCGTGAGACTGGCCGCAATGACCGCTGTAGAAGGGGGAATGCATTCATTCCGGGAACTTGGACTATCTGCGGTGTATCGCCTTTGATGTCTAGATACGTTCGCTCAAGTTCTTTCTCTTGAGCCGGGGTAAGTAGTACCTCGTCGAGTAAAGGTACTTGCACCTGCGGCAGTTCGGATGCTCGGGACGGGGAGGTACTCATGGGTGTGGTGTCCTCCTCACTTGCTTCCGCTCCCAGTCGAGAAGCATTGACAAACCCTGTTCGAACGTTGTCCGGCATGTGGAACTTTTTCGGAGGCTTTTTCGGCGCTTTTGCCCTTCTTGTTGGTTCCGGTAGCTCGGGCTGAGTGTTCTCTGGAGGTATATCTATAATCGTTTTGTCCACTACCGGCTGCACAGACTTCGGGATCATCCGGCGATTGCTCTCATCATGGAAACTGAACCTGGTGCCTGCTGCGATCTCATGTTGCATCTTTTCGTAGTTGTCTTTGGCCTTGGTGAAGTTGGTTTCTTCCTTGCCCTTCATCAAAGTCACCACAATGTTACCCGCACGCTTCCTTCCTGTTCTCCCCATTCGTTGCAGCATCCTAATAGGTGAGGCAGACGCATCGTAGCAGACAATGAGATCAATCTCTCCAATGTCAAGGCCCTCTTCGCCGATTGATGTAGCGACCAACGTATTGTAAGTTCCATCCTTGAATTTGTTGATGACAGAGAGCTGTGTTTTCTGGTCCATACCTTCGGACTCCTTAGAATTCGCCTGCCCCACAAAGACGTGGGGACGAATCATTGGCTCATTACGTTTCAAGACCCTTGCTATCTCCTCCGCGCTGTCACGATAGTGTGCGAAGACCATGATCCTGGTACGGGAAGGATCTGTGGCTCCTCGGCCATCACCGGCGTCAAGAAAGTGGTTCATTGCTACACTTTGCAGGTATACCAATTTCGGATGACCGACGAAGTCTGGATTGCTAACCCATGCGCGTAGTCTTGTCATCATCTTCTGAAAATGTTCGGACTGAACGACTTGCTGATCGTATTTGCCGCTCTTTGCTCCATCTCGGAATGAGAGTACCTTTCGGAAAAAGGGACCGATTCCATGAAACTTCAGTAGTTCTGTACCATGAGAGAGACTTGCCAGCAAAGCAAAGATCTTCAATACCATGCCTTTCGTGCCAGGATTCGCCTTCCTTCCTGCGTCTGACCCCATCCAAGCCCTACTGGCCAGATTACAGCCATACGGGGTTAGAACCATTGGATCCTTTGCCCAGTAAGCATTCATGCCGTTCAATTGGTTGAGCAGGGGCTGGAGTGCTCTAGCAAAGAGTTCCATGACCATAACGATTTCTTCAGAGTAGTCAAAAAGTATGGTGTCAATCTTTCGAGCGTGGACATATTGACGTATGTCGAGCGACTCTTCCGTTCTGATCTCGATTCTCGATATGCCAAGACCGTCGATGACTTCTTGCACACTTTCCACGGACGCCCCTGGGGTAGCGGTCAGTGCTAGAACTCGGAAGCTTGTGTTGAAGCGGTTCAAGAATTTAACGACCTCAACATAGGCGTAGCCGCCTGTCGCACGATGCGCTTCGTCGACGACGAGGAGTACAATCCGCTTAGGGTCTGCAATACCACTTTTGAGGTCGTTGATTAGCGTTTGCGGCGTCATGAAGAACACTCTTTTACTGCGCCACTCTTCGGCTCTTACGCCGGGAACCGTGTTTCCGGTGAGCATGACAGTGACTGCTCTTGGAATTCCGGCTATTTCGAAGCATGCCTTCACCTGCTGCGACACTAGAGGTCTTGTGGGAGCAACGAAGACAATCTGTGCATCTTGGGTCCATCGGAACCAATTGAGCATAATTGTAGCGGCGATGAAGGTCTTCCCCAATCCAGTTGGCAAAGCAACTAATAGATTATGATAGAGCCCTTTGGCCACGATGCCATACTGATACTCCCGAATGCTGCCCAAATTTGTGGGATAGATCCAGGTTTGAAGGGCATCAGGATTCAGCACATGGTGCGTAGGCGGCTCCTCGCGATTCGCTAGCGGCCAATTATGCCTTTTTGTGCTCTGACTCGATGAAGGCTCTGTACGCGCTTTCTGGCCAAACAGAGTAGTTTGCCGTAAATTGTTCAGAGGAGCTATCAGGACTTGGTGAACTTGAGTAGATATGATCTCGTTCGGAATACTATGTGACTGCGGAGAGATTGCAATGGGATCATAGAGAGCGCCAGTTGGGCGCCCTTCCGGAGATGAGAATGCATCGGATGGAAGATCGACAAGTACATCCTCAAATGCTTCGTCTGATGTCTTGTGAGGCCGAGGCGACTTGTCGATGTCTGTAGCTTTTGGATTGCTATTGTTTCTCCTCACCGTGACATGATCGGCCTCTCTGTCCCTGTGACTGCTTGGCGGCTTTGTACGTGCCGCAGGCTCACATCTGGCTCTACCTTCTTTCACAGGGGCAGGTGTGACTTGCTTCGGCTTGTGCCAGCAGAATGGCTCAATTCTGTAGGGACTAGAGTCACGCTGGGGCGGTTGAGTATAGAAAGCATCTTTGGGTATCTCCCCGTTTTTGGGAACATGGATCCTGTGCTTGGATTTTGGCTTCTCTTGTTCACCATTGTTTTCACCCGAAGCTTCGGATCCATGTTCCGAGATCTTCGATGGTGATACATCTGACGAGTGAGTCGAAGAACCTTCTGAGTACTGGGAATGTCGGCTAGGCTCGTTGAGTTTGCGGCGCTTCGGCCCACGTTCGTCTGGGAATTCACCCGCGTCGTGATCCATTTTCAATGGGCGGGACGTCCAGTCGCAGGTCGGTCAGTCGCAGGTCGGTCACACCTCGAAGTTTCCTGTGTCACATCTGGAGCATTTTCGGCGCAGGTTGATGGGACCTAAGCAGTGGGTGGCTTTGGTGGACGCATCCCGTCACGGGTTCACAAATTCATCACGAGTTGAGGCCATTCTTTGCCTGAGGATAGCAACGAATATCGCTGATCGAGACACAACGATTACTACCTGAGCAGTCTTACTCATGAGCGGGGCGAGTAATTAGGAAAGAGGTCAAGTTGGTGAAAGTACGTAAACCTTAAGTCCTCTAAATCCGAGGTCTGCTGCCAAGCCTAGAAGTATAAACACAAATTGATCTTGAGGCAACACCTACGTGATTTACTATTCGCAGATTTGCATACCGTAAAGGTAATTCAGATCTATCTGAGCTATTAACACCGGCTATTTATGCTGATTAAGATATTGCGTTTGACTAGCATCACCCGGACAGACCCTTCCCTAAGCCTCATCAGTGCTTTTCCTCGGGCGTCCACGTCCACGCTTCTGAGGTTGCTTGATAGTCGCCAAGTCGACATCTTCTTCCTCCGCTTTTACTTTGCTAGGCCGGCCACGACGCCTTTTCGTAGAGACACCAGCACCCGGATCTACTCCGTTCAAAGCCAGTGAATCATTGTCTTGTTTCCGAGATTCCTCGAGATTGACCGCCCCACCGTCTAAACCACTCTTTCTGGGTCGACCTCGTCGCGGTGGCGCACTATCGGTCCCCCCGGTATATGTGGTTGCGGTCTGTTGGGAATTCTTCACCGGGCGCCCGAGAGCCCCTTGATTCACACTTCTCACCCACGGCAGGCCCAAGTTGCGCATCTCCACCGCAAGGCGAAAGATATAGTCCAAGCTTGTGACGGATTAGCAGAGCCTATCTAATATTCCAGATGGTTACCTCTCTGCCTGTGTCTTTGCCTTGTGCACGTTGTCACCCCATACATATCTTACAGAGTCAGTAATCGCAGACCGTGAACCTCTGCAAGATAACTTACACGCCATGTCTTCGAACAAGAACAGCATAGGTGTCAGGATATTTGTCCATCGCCTTCTCCAAGCTTTGCGTGAGGTCTTCTTCACTGAACGGGCAATCAGTGATGAGCCCGTAATGGTGTACAGAACTATTTCGCTATCTTACTGTGCAGTGTTCTCAATGATGGGAACCTGTAAGCGATCAAAGTACCCCATCATTCCTGTTTCGCCTCTGCCCTTGGGTATGCCTTTAATTTGTTCAATCTGCTCAATCTCGAAGCAGTCGCTCTTCGAGTCAAGGCCGCTACTCGTCGCATCCCTCTCAACCAGTAGTGTCACCAGCACAGCCCACTGACTGTGTGTATGAATGCAGCATCCAGCACCTCTCTCGAATGCGGCAAGAAACAAAGGCGTGCAAGCCGAAGGTTTGAGCACAGGTGGTTTGCGTAGGTAGGAGCGAGTCGCACGTAGCATCACAAAGATATTGGACGGCTGCATAAGTTCCTTCTGCACACCTGAGGGAGCAATGAAGATGTGAGAATCCGTAGCTATTGACGTCCCACCACCGGTACCGGTGACCCATCCTAAAGTGTAGAAATTGCGGCATAAGGTACATATGAGATTTGCGGGATGATCAGGATCAGTCGATGTAATGAGATGATCGTTGGTTTCGTCCGAGTCATCTGATAAGAAGAGAGACATTGCGGGTGGGACCTTCGTGAGCTGACGAGGTAACCAACTCATGTGGCGAAAGATGAAATTGGGAGGAGATGGAGTTCAGTCCACATATGATGGTAGCACTGATGAAATGTCGCACGGACGGCCGTTAGATTCAGGAGGAAAAGTTAGGTTCTTTGCCGAATTGTCCTTGACTAACGAAAAACGAGTTCACCTAGGATAAGTGAATTAGCTCGATCATTATTCGGGTAACATCTTTGGTTGAGATGCTTGTCGAGCAGTTGAGAAGACTGAGATCGACAAATTGTGCGAGAAATAATGGGTACATTCACTGGCTCATGATCGTACTTAATGAAGGTGGTCTTGGATACCCTAGGCTCGGCAAGCGCTTGAACACCCTCTGTTATGTGTACATTGATTGCATGGATCTGCTGGGAAAGAGCATGGTCAGATGTTTCCATCTGGAGGAATCTCAGAAAGGCTTTGCAACTGTAAGAGAGAAGCCCATGATTGAATTTGAGAAAGTCTGATCGAGCAATTCCACGCATACCTTACACTTACGTGCAAAGCGTGATTATGGTCCGTGAAGTTATATGGGACATACCGAGGGCCATGTGGATATCACTTACAAGGTCAACTGGACCGAGCTTTTGTGAGCTGATTGCGCCGAATGCCAAGGCACATACTACCTTCGTTGTTCAAGCAAGCTTCACTATCCTTGATCCATCAAACAGCCGACAGACGATACTGAGTGATCAGAATAGGATGAAACAAAAGCTTTAGTGAGGCTCATGGCATCCCGTCGGGTCGCCAAGTCGCTGTAATTGGCGGCTATATCCGCGGAAGGCGCTAAACCATATCCATGAATTTTACATGTGTCCTCTTCCAACATAAAACGCTATTACAGTAGACTGATCCTACTTACTTTTCATCTTCGCGAACATTCCGTGCCACATTCTCAGCTCGGTTCCGTTGACAGATTCTGCGTGTCTTGAGACTCCAGATCTTCCATAGCAAACATGCGTGTCAACGCAGCTCTGCTATCTGTTCTGTACTCGTCCGCTACTCTTCTAGGCGCGGTACGAGCAGACGATGATGCTACAGATCCATCTTCAGGTTCCGTAACAGAGTCATCTACATCCTCTCCAGTCGAAAAGCCAACCTTCACTGTAGGTGTCACAGCTCTCATGCCTAATTCAATTGATGCATGCGATGAATACTAACGCTTCGGCCAGCCATCGACTGTCAAGGCACCCTTTTTCGAACAGTTCACAGACGACTGGGAGTCACGATGGGCCCCATCCCATGCGAAAAAAGAAGATGCCAAGGCTTCCGAGGAGTGGGCGTACGTTGGCGAATGGGCTGTTGAGGAGCCCCAAGTTCTCAAGGCCATCGAGGGCGACAAGGGTCTTGTAGTCAAGAACCCAGCAGCACATCATGCCATCTCCGCCAAGTTCTCCAAGGCCCTTGACAACAAGGGAAAGACTCTTGTCGTCCAGTACGAAGTCAAGCTACAAAGTGAGTTTTTCTCCACCGGCCTACAACTAATGAAGCTGATATATCGATATAGATGGTCTCGAGTGTGGTGGTGCGTATATGAAGCTTCTCAAGGACAACAAAGCCCTCCACGCCGAAGAGTTCTCCAACGCCTCGCCCTATGTCATCATGTTCGGTCCTGACAAATGTGGAGCTACCAACAAGGTAAAGTCGAATGCTGTCTCCTCTATGAGGCAAAGGTACTAAAGGTGCGAAAGGTTCATTTCATTTTCAAGCACAAGAATCCGAAGACCGGCGAATATGAGGAGAAGCATCTCAAGAGCGCTCCTATGGCACGTATTGTAAAGACCACCTCGCTTTATACCCTTATTGTGAAACCGGACCAGACCTTCACTATCAAGATCGATGGCGAGGAGATGAAGACTGGTAGTCTCCTCGAGGACTTCTCCCCAGCGGTTAACCCTGAGAAGGAGATCGATGACGCCCAAGACACCAAACCGGAGGACTGGGTTGATGAAGCTCGTATTGCAGATCCTGAGGCTACCAAGCCAGAGGACTGGGATGAGGACGCTCCTTACGAGATCGTCGATGAGGAAGCCACAAAGCCTGACGACTGGCTTGATGACGAACCTGCCATGATTCCCGACCCTGAGGCCGAAAAGCCAGAGGACTGGGATGATGAGGAGGACGGTGACTGGATCGCACCGAGTGTACCGAACCCCAAGTGTGAGGAAGCCTCTGGTTGCGGAAAATGGGAGCCCCCAATGAAGAAGAACCCTGCGTACAAGGGCAAATGGAGCCCTGAGTACATTGACAACCCGGCTTACAAAGGTGTCTGGAAGCCGAAGAAAATTGCAAACCCTGATTACTTCGAGGACAAGACACCAGCGAACTTTGAGCCCATGGGAGCCGTAAGTTCTCCATGTTTACCGGTCTAGCCTGATACTAATCAGCCACAGATCGGTTTCGAGATCTGGACCATGCAGAACGACATCCTGTTCGACAATATCTACATCGGTCACTCTATCGAAGATGCTGAGAAGCTCAAGGCTGAGACATATGATGTCAAGAACAAGATCGAAACTGCCGAAGAGGAGGCCTCCAAGCCCAAGGAGGCTGACACGCCCAAGTCTCCTATGGATCTGACTTTCATGGATGACCCCGTTCATTACGTTCGTGAAAAGCTCGATCTTTTCATCACTATCGCAAAAGGGGATCCTATCCAGGCTATCAAGTTCATGCCCGAAGTCGCTGGAGCTATTGGTACCGTGTTTGCGCTCGTCCTTGCTGTTGCTATCGGACTCATGACCATGTCCGGCGCGAGCACACCTCCACAAGTGAAGAAGGCGGCAGAGAATGTGAAGAAGACTGCTCTAGATACCAAAGACCAAGTGGTTGACGCCGCAGCATCTGGCTCTGAGAAGATCCAAGCCGAGGTCAACAAGAGGACCACCAGATCATCGGGGCCAGCAGAGTAGATTCGGCGACTTGCCTAGGTAGAAGGGGTGAGCGTTGTCTATGGAAAGCCTTGCGGTTTGCTTGGAGGTGTGAGAGAAGAAGACGCGGAGACAGAATTGCATGTTTGGAAGGTTAATCAGTCAATTACTAAGTACGAGGCGTGTATGATAGTATGTTACCAAAAGTAAATCAGGGACTAAATAACCGTTACCGTGAAGCTTTCCCTCCACCGTTGCCAGGAGTGTCCGCCCTTGCTGCACTCTTCTCGACCATTGCCTGTAAGATTACTTCCGGCCCAGCTTGCCGAGAAGCCGTTGGACCTGAGATCCCCGCACATCGCTACCCACCCTCAAATGATTCACATCACCATCAGCTGACTCTCGAGATATTTGCAGTGAAGAGTGATTCAAGGATGTATCGGTCCCGTGGAAGTGGGAGACCAGCTTAAGACCGACCGTTGATTGTGATTTGGCTTACATTCTTCTCAATTGATGCTCGATGGCTTCATGGCGAGCATTGACCCGGACGGGGGTACCGAAGGCTCAGCCATTCGGTCACTATAGAGCCCCTCGAACGACATCTTCGCCCTTCAAATCTCCTGTTGTGGCTGCACGGTCACTCCATGCCACTGCGGAGTGTCACTACGCTGCCGCCGCCAATGCTGCGCAAGTAAAAGAAGACTATCCCGCCGACCACAAAGCTATCACATCACCAGGCAATACCCCAAATTTTCTGGACAATAAGTTTGTAGAATCAAAGGCATCCACTTGGATAGATCTCCACGATCCGGCTACAAACAATCTAGTCACACGAGTGCCCCAAAGTACAAACGAAGAATTGCAGGCAGCAGTCAAGAGCGCTAAGAAGGCATTACCAGCATGGCGAGCCACCAGCCTTCTCCACAGGCAACAGCTCATGTTCAGATTCGTCGGTCTGATTCGGGAGAACTGGGACCGACTGGCTGCGAGCATTACACTTGAACAGGGAAAGACTTTCGCAGACGCAAAAGGAGATGTCTTGAGGGGCTTACAGGTCGCGGAGACAGCATGCGGTATAACAACTCAATTGACCGGCGAAATTCTCGAAGTTGCAAAGGACATGGAAACCCGGAGCTACAAAGAGCCGCTGGGGGTAGTCGCGGCCATATGTCCTTTCAGTATGTGTTTCGCAGCTGCAGCAACTGGTATAGCTTGACCTGATCTGGGGATAGACTTTCCTGCCATGATTCCATTGTGGTCGATGCCAATCGCTACAATCACTGGCAATACATTGATCCTGAAACCGTCGGAGCGTGATCCTGGAGCAGCAATGATCCTGGCTGAGCTCGCTCAGCAGGCCGGTTTCCCAGATGGTGTGATCAACGTCGTCCACGGCTCGGCGAAGACGGTCGACTTCATAATCGACGAGCCAGCCATCAAAGCCATTAGCTTCGTGGGCAGCAACAAAGCAGGTGAATACATCTTCACTCGGGGCTCAGCGAACGGCAAGCGTGTACAAGCCAACCTTGGCGCGAAGAACCATGCTGCTCTACTTCCCGATTGTGATAAGCAACATGCGCTCAATGCTATTGCTGGTGCAGCATATGGAGCGGCTGGGCAGCGTTGTATGGCTTTGAGCGCTTTGGTCACCGTTGGAAATTCGAAAGAGTGGCTTCCCGAATTGGCTGAGAAAGCGAAAGGCCTGAATGTCAACGGTGGGTTCGAAAAAGGAGCCGATCTTGGTCCTCTCATCAGCCCACAAGCCCGAGAGCGTATTGAAGCACTTGTGGCTAGTGCCGAAGAGGAGGGAGCCACAGTCCTTGTGGATGGTCGAGGATATAAGCCTGAAAAGTATCCCAACGGCAATTGGGTAAGAAATTGACATGAAAGATCTGCCAGTCGAAGATCATCAACCGACCTGAGCTGACTTGTAACGTATGTCCAGATTGGTCCCACGGTAATCACCGATGTGAAACCGCACATGAGATGTTATCGAGAGGAGATATTTGGGCCCGTGCTTGTGTGCCTAAGTGTTGACACCATAGAAGAAGCGATCGATCTAATCAATGCAAACGAATATGGGAACGGTGTTGCCATCTTCACACGCAGCGGAAGCACAGCAGCACGCTTTCAGAGAGACATCGAAGCTGGCCAGGTCGGCATCAACGTACCAATACCCGTCCCTTTGCCAATGGTGGGTTTCCCCCAGTCTTGTCTCTGACTTCCTATCTGTCAAAAACGCTGATTTTGACGTGTGATAGTTCTCGTTTACTGGAAACAAGAAGAGTGTCGCTGGTGGTGGAGCAAATACCTTCTACGGCAGATCGGGGATCAATTTCTATACTCAAACGAAGACTGTCACAAGCCTTTGGAGAAGTGAAGATGCTGTTGCGACCCGAGCCAGTACGGAAATGCCGACCCAAAATTGATTGTCTCGCCTCGTCGAGAGCAGGCTTGAAGAGTCCCCAATGTTTGGTACTCAGGAGTGAGTCCACCGAGAGCTGTCTGAGCTTGCAGGTCCCGGGCTCTGTTCCAGAAGGAGGCTTAGGTGCCAGGTACGTCTAGGAGCTGGTACCCCCCATACCCTGGAATCTGTTATCATTGCAGTAAAGAGCGTCTGTTTGTATGTAAGCCAGATCATGTTGTACATATGTCAATATTACTTTCAGTGTATTGGACGGCCAACTATCATCTCTTCCAAGCTTTAGGTTGGCTCTTTATGTTTTTACTTTGCAGATAGGTTATCGATTTGACAATTCCTATCAGGTGCGTTCCCTTCACTCTCCTACCTGATGTCATGGTCGAACAGTGAAGGACGGGCAGCCCATGAACCACCCTTCTCACCACTCTGTTAGCATCTTCGAATCAATTGCTATGTCGTCTGATTGATCGGGCATTCTTGGAAAGGTACTGAGAGAAAGCTTCTCCATAGAGTCTATACTGGTTGAGTTAACATATATACAAAATATGAAGACAAAGTCCCATATAAATTCTATATCCAAAGTCGGAGCATGTGACGCGCAGGGGTATGATGATATGACAATTTGTTGGGTCACAAGTGTTGTTTGTTCTGGAAGTGAGCGAGCATGGCCCACGATAACCACGATCACCACGATCGTTGACAACGGAAAATTTCTATGGCTCTTGATATACCATCTCTATCTTTCAAACCTCCATCACCACGCTAGAATTACACCATCATCCACATCAATCATGGGGTTCAGGCTCCTCCAAAGCATAGGTCGCTCCTTCCAAAACGTAAGGCTTTTCATCTCTACCAAACTATTCAAGAAGACGAAGGAAGGACCTGCCCCCGGCCAAAAACACGACTCGATGTTTAGTGCCCCATTCTTCCAATTCCTCCAAGCCTCGAACGACGACAGCACCACCACCACCACCACCACCACCACCTCGAACCCAGCCATCTACACCATCCGCGCCGGCAAGATCATCATCACCAGCACCCACGCCCCCATGGCCTCGCCCCATCTCCAACACCTCCCCCTCTCCATCCTCACCCGCATCCTCCGCCCCCTCCTCACCTCCCCCATCCCCCTAATCCTCCACCCCGACGCCCACACCCCCTCCACCTACCGCACCCACCTGCACCCCTCCATCCTCCTCACCGCCCGCCTCTTCCACCACCTCGGCACCCCCCTCCTCTACGGCGCCAACACCCTCACCACCTCCACGCCCTACACCTCCCGCTCCTTCGACACGCACCTCCTCGCCCTCCGCGGCCCTTACCGCCAGCTCATAAAGTCCATAAAACTCGAAATCGCCTGGGCGGATGAGCTGTGGGCGAAGTTCCCGCTGATCGCGAGGGTGGTGGGGGAGATTGTGGGGTTGAAGAGACTGGAGATTGTGATTACGAAGAAGGGAGGGGGAAGGGAGGGGGTGAGGGGGGAGATGATGCGGAGGGTGGAGGAGAGGTGTTTCGAGGAGCTGGTGAAGGGGGATTTGAAGGCGCTGGAGGAGTTGAGGTTGGTGGGGTTTGGGGAGGGGGGGTTTGCGGGGGGGTTGGAGAGGTGGGTTAAGGGGGGGAGGAGGTAAGGGAGGAGGTACGGGATGGATGAGGGAGGTTGTTTGAAGAGAGACTATTTAGCTGTTTGGCGGTAGCGGAGATGAGTATTTGTTAGAAGAGCGGAATTAATTGATGCAGTTTTAAAGCACAGCTTTTCATAATCGGACCGTGAAGAACCCAGGGAAATGGCTGACGAAATTCGAGAAAGAGAGGACGAAGGTGTTTCAACGTTTGCACGGGATGGCGTTAGGCATCTTAACCAGCGCAAGTATCGGAGAACGACGACCCCTTTTCCGACGCTCGAACGGGCATCAGCTGTCCCAAGATGCTCTCCAACGACACCTCTGGAATTACCTTTTGACGCTTTTACTCCTCCCCAGAACCACTCTACAGCGTCGGTATTCCTCCTTTGCGGCTCATCGTTACTCTCTTGCACTCCTGCGGTTGATCGGCTAATGTCGGAAAGTCATGTAGCCACAAACTCGGGGGGAGTGTCACTTCCTGATTGCATATGGAAGCTGACATCCCTTGGGAGAATTGTCAGTTGTTCGTCCAAAAGCCGGGTCTCTATCTTCCAATCCCAGTCCTGGATCGGAGCTGCAGTCTAGGCGCGGCAAAGCACATGGGAATATCTTGGCATTTCCCATTCTAAACCAGACGGCCTTTCTCTGCCAGTGGATAGCGGGAAGCTCAGGTTCAACTCACGCTCTGATCGAAGAGTCGGCCATAAAAATATACAACTCTTATGGATATAACGACACCCCGTCCAGCCGACTAGGGCACCCATGTCTGGAGCCTAAAGTATCAAACCATACCGTCATCGTTGATGAACACCCTCACTTTCCTACTGCTACGACTCGTCTGCGTCGACCTTCGGGTCATAGTTTCCTCACTATCCCGTAACGTGGTTCCATCGCTACTCCGCTTTTCCTCTTCTTCGTCCTCCTCATTGATGAACAACCAGTCCCTGCTCCTATTGCCGGTATCTGCAAGGACGGTGATGTAGCGACTTGTATCCGGATTTGATACTAAATCACGGCTACTGAATTGGGCAGAACTACCACCTCTGATGTGGCGAGAATAATTCAGGGCAGCAGGAGGAGGGTGCTCGATGGTGGGTATGGGCATGTCGTAGACAGAGCTGCTGCGATTAGATTGACGACGGGACATGCGTTCCGACAGACTGATCGATGATCTCTGCGATGGAGGACGTGATTGTGGAGCACCGGACGGTTGCCGGACTTGTGAATTTCCGTCGTGCCAGGATCGTCGCAATATGTGTGGTATAGAGGAGCGTCGAAATAGTGATGACGATGCTATGGAAGATGACTCTTCGTCCATAGCGGTTTCGTGAGACGGCAAGGGAACTTGAGGCGGTTTGCGTTGTTCAAGCGGTGAAACGTTTGAGTCAGAGCTTGTATTGGAGGTCATTCGATGCCATGAGAATGGCCGTCCGGAACGCGAAACAGGCGGCAGTGTGCGGCCAATCCTGGAAAGTGGGTCTGCGTCCATAGCGCTTTCGGGAGACGGTAAGGGGGATTGAGGCTTCTTGCGTTGTTCGAGCGGTGAAATATTCGAATCCGAGCTTGTATTGGAGGTCATTCGGTGCCATGAGTATGGTCGTCTTGCAGGCGGAATAGGCGGCGGCGTGCGGCCTGTCTTGGAAGGTCGTCGAGGCTCGACAACCGTGGCATCTTCGGGGATAGGTACGAGTTGGTCTGCGAAGTCAAAGACTTCGATTTCTTCAGCAGCGCCGCCCGCCTGTAGAGGCTCTTGAGCAACAGAGCTCAGGTTGGTACCAATGGCTGTAACGGTGAAGCGTCTACCCCGATCAACACTAGCACGTTGATCGAGACCGGCACCTTTCTCAAGCTCTGCATACGACTCCTCTTCTAACCTCAGTACTACTGCAACGGCATTCTCGTCTTCAATGACTTTTGGATGGCGCTTTGCAAAGTACTTGGCGTATTTGTATATACTGTAGTAACAGGAGGCGATATTGAGGTAGGTCAGGACTGCCTTGTAATAAAGATAATACAGCAAACAAACAGCTGAGACAGATTCATTGCGGCGGCGGAGATGTATCTGTGTCAGTCAGCACTGTGCGGGAGTGCAGGAAGACATGGTCACTAGGATGACCGCAGTGGTCAAATGGAAAAGGCGCGCCACTCACATAATTGAAGATGATAACATTTACTTGATAGAGACCTATAGTAGCCAGGTACATGTACCCAGAGAAGCGTGGCCGAACGTAGAAGGATATCGGAAGAACGAACGGTGCAAGCAGGTATAGTAGCGTCTCGTAAACCTCTTGGAAGACGAACAACTTCGCTCCTATCTCCCACCAACCGAGTTTCCAATTGCGGATAATGTAATACATATCCCAGTAAAGGCCTGAGACGAAGAAGTAATTCCAGCGGAAGAAGCGTTGTTTCCAGATGGTCATCCTATCGATAGTGAGTAGTGGTTGACATAAGGAGGGCATTGACTGACTCGCCAAACCCACCCCTGGCGCCACCACTGGAGAAGAAAATCGCAGTCGGAGTTTCGGTTTCAACGAAGACCGCAGTACACATCTGTATCCTGGAGCCGAGCTGGCGAGCCACATGCCCAAAGAACCAATCCTCGGAGACTGAAAAGCCTGGATGAGCCTGGAAGGTTTTGATCAGAAGTTTCCGATCCCAGATGCTGATGGCTCCATGTGGGAATGTTGCAGAACCGATTTTCCCGGCAAAGGCACGCTGAATCCCGCTGATCTTGTATTCTACGTCCTGTGCTTGCTGGCACAAGGTTCCTTTGCTACTGTTGGGTCCGACGCTCTTGATCGTGTATCCGATACACAATGTTTTTCCACGTATTCTGTCCGTCACAATTGGGAAATTAGGTGGCAGCAGACAATCGTCGTCAATGAGAAGCACATAAGGAAATTGTTTGGAAACGTAACAGCCAACAAATTGTGCAACAATCTTTGACCCGATGGGTGACCATGTATGAGAAACACCATAGCTTTCACAGACTGCGGCGGTGTTGTCCAGTGGAGTCGGTGAATTGCCGTTCGCAATTACCTACCACATCAACCACGATCCCATCTTTACCGGAGTCGCCAGGAGCTTACAAATATGTTCTTTGCAGGGAAGACCTTTAGAGCCGCCTGCAACGTTGCAGCTATCAGATTTTCTGATTTGTAGCAAGGTATAAGCAGTGCAGTATCACTGGCCTGCCCCTTCTCCACTTGAGCCGATGAATCTAGTGGGGGCCGCTCGGGAGGCGCTTTTTCGAATAGTATCAGAAGTGGCAAGTAGGCGTATCTGTGCGTTCGATCAGCACGGAATAACAATGGAAATTGGGCCTCCAATTACAGAAAGCCAATGCCAAGGAAGATGGCAGTGCCGGCCGGTATCACCAGCTCCTTATCAAACAGGTAGTATACCGTTAGTACAAAGCCATTCCACAATGGATATCCGATAAAGACGAAATATATAGTCGCAAGCATAAGAAGGTAGAATGTATATTGAAAGCCAATTTGCACAGTGGTCGTTCGCCTCAGCTGTGCCTGGCGAATCTTGGCCTTTTCGTACACTTCTTGAAGGCTACTACGGCGAAGAGCGCCAGTGATGGTCTCCCTGACCTTCTCCACCGTATTCTCTACGGCAATACTGGCCCGGCGAACCACGTTGATGGTCGAATACTGCGAAACACTGGATTGTTTCCTGTCAAGAGCCGATTCTTTGCGCTGTCTGTCCGCATTTTTTGAGCTATTCCGGGCTAAGAACACTGGTGGGATGGATGAAGTTTCGGCGGATTCTTGTCCATTGATTTTGTAATTTTGGAGACCCTGAAAGATGTAGGAGTTTTCTAGCTCGCTTGAGGTATCGCTAACGAGAGGCTTCTGCGTTCGCTTCTGTCCAGCGCCGAATAATACCGAAGAGGTACGGTCAAGTTGAAGTCCCGGATTGGCAGGCTTATTGAGGCCAGTGACTCTCGATCTGCCTAAGCCGCCTAGATCTATAGAGGTCGGTCTTTGACGCCGTTGTATCGGTAGTCCCTGTTGGACAGCTTCATCGGAGCTTTGCTGTAAAGCTACTTGGGTGTTTTCGTTAACTTCAAGGATGCCAGCAAGCCGTTCCAATGTATCCTCTCGGCTTTCATTCTGCGAGTCCAAGGTTATAGTGAATGATCTAGCGCGCCGCCTTGCTACCTCTGCGACATCAAAGGCCTCGCTCCCGCCAGCGCCCTCGTTATTGGATCTGGGCTGGCGATCTTGCCAGGCTGTAAGTATTCCCCCTGGAATCACTATGTTGTCTACACTCATAGCTGCGATTGCTTGGAGGGGGAAAGAGGATGATGCTAGAGGTAAAGCTCTTTGCAAATGAAAAAAGACCTGTTACATGTGAAAAAGGAAACATTTCAACGTCCGAGAAGAGGAGACTCTGACCTAGTGCCATGACGAATTACTCTCAAGAGTACTAAAGCCAAAATACTAGACGGAGATCTAGATGTACGAAGTAAGAGCAATAGTTTAACACGGTCCACTTTTAGTACCCTCTTGGTCCAAGTGGCAACAGCGCTAAGCCCATAAGTTTTCTCCCCGAAACAAGCGTCTTCCCATCGCCCACTAAGAGATTGAGTTAGATAGGTGTATATCGTGTGCGTGATCCGTGCAATGACTATATAGAGGCGGATATTTTGGGGTCAGGAATTGTGGGTGGTTCATTTTAGTATGGGTGCTAAACAGCCCCGCACTATAAGTGGATGATGTTAAAATTCTCTTCGAGAGATCTGACATTTCGAGAATCTGAAGCTCAGAGTCACAAATGCGGACGCCAATGCGGACATGGTCGGTAGAGCTCCCCGGGTTAGAAAGATGGGAGGTCAGCTGGAAACCACTGTGGTCGGTGCTCCGTATTTGCGATTTCATTGGCCACGAAGCTGTCTTTTCACGAGCTTGATTTGATTTAACTCAAGCCAATTTTGGCGGTCCCACTTGATCTGAGCACCGTCCAACCTAGAACCATGTCGTCGATCTTGGGCAGCTGTAGGCTTCAGGACTCAGGAGCCATCACTAGGGGTGCTCAAGCCGCATTATCAAAGTCCGCTTCAACCTTTATATATGTCTTTAGTGCCAATGGGAGTAGCAGCGACCTTGACCAGAGAAGGACCTGAGAAGGGCATGGTGGATAACGATGCATGGGCTGGTGGTCAATTTTCAGTGCCATCCGTGCTGAACCACGTGCACCAATCTCTGACGTGAGGTCCCCATGTTGGGACCCCAAGGAACGACCACATCCCGCAGCGACGTTTGGATCAGGGCATGGTGTCGTAAGGGCGAATCGTAATGCCAATGCTTAGAGAGGGCATACGCGCCACCGGCGGGATCTACTGACTGGGGAGGACAATACTGCTAGCCTGCCAGCTGGAATGTATCGCCTTTGTGGCGGCGGAAGAGGCGAGATGTTGTCCAGAAATACAATTAGCTGTGCGCCTCAAACCCATACGAAGCAGGCTGGTGGTTACTTTATCCCAGAAGAGATGCTGGATCTTGATGTAGAAGCCTTATGCGTCATCACCGTCGAATCAGGCTTAGTGCAAGCCATTGTAGCCCTTTCTGGACGCAGCTTTGGCCGTCTTTCGGAGATTCGGTAATTAAAACAACGGTATTCTGCACATGACTGGGTCATTGTGTGAATACTTCGAGCTGAGTGATTTTCTGTGACACACGTCAATGACACACTAGACCTCGAATCTGGTGGGATTGAGCGGACACCACCTACGATAATCGTCCCACAGCTTTGCTAGAAAATCAGCGTTAGGGTTAGGCGAGAGTGACATATCATATCAAGAAGTCCGAAGTAGGTCCCCAAGTTTCAGTCAGCTAAATCCATGCTATCAACAGTGCAATAAATCAAATACAGAGTAGAGATGCTCTAGGTGGCCTTGTGATGGCGAGATTTGCCAAACGAAGCTTGTCAGTCGCTTCTTGTGTGAACAAACCTATCGATCTCCGGAACCTCTCCAGTCTCAATCCTACTTCTACACTCGGGTCGATACATGTCAGATCATTGACCAGCATCAGAAGCGACTGACTACTACGGATAGGTTGTTGAAATGTCTGATCATGATTCTCTGAATACTATTCAGCCCGATGATTTTTTGTCACAAGCCAAGGTCTTGGCGGTTGTCGTAGGCTAGCGTAGTACCGCGACGTGTACTGCCGCTGATGCTGAAGCAGTGCATGGAGCCAACTGTGTCAATTCATAGCCGATTTCTTGTATTCGCTTCTCTTCTGATGGAACCCAGAATGTGATTGCTTTTCGAAATCCGTGTATGACTTGTCCGAATCCATTACATACTACCACTTCTCTGTCAACCCAGGCTTCCCTCTGCGAAATGAACCAACATTCAGCATAGGCAAGCAAGCGCAATAGAGAGGTGCTGACGGCGATTGCGTGTTTGCACACGCTTGAAATTCCGCACGGAGCCAATGCCTCAAGCGGCGTCATGGACAGGGACGCCATTCATCAAAGGCTCTACCGAGTCGGTTCGCATGGCACTTCTGACCTTCAGCCTGGTTGGCCTCCAGTAAGCAATCCGGCTGCCGAAATCTGAATCATTTGGTTTACTCAATACTAGGATCACTTGGGGAATTGAAATGACCTGTATGATAGTCACGAACAGCCTTCCAGAAGGCGCAAACGACGGTTAGCTGATTTCTTGAACAGATTGCACACCATATCTCCTCCAATTAGGCCTTACGAAAAGCAAGACTTCTTTAGTATGGATCGCTGGACCTCTTTCTGGGCTTATCATGCAGCCCGTGGTCGGGGTGCTGGCCGACAGCTCGAAGTCGAGATGGGGCAGAAGAAGACCGTTCATGATAGGAGGATCGTTGATAGTGGGAATATGCTTGATTGTGCTCGGGTGGACGTCAGAAATAGTGGGCATGTTCGTCACAGACGCAGGTTCAGTCAGTCGATCCGTGTCCTCCATGCAAAGCGCAGCTCTGATTGTTTGGCACAGAAGCGGTCTTGCACCATTGCTCTGGCCGTTCTTAGTATCTATGCTGTGGACTTTGCAATCAATGCAGGCAAGTGTCATAGAAGCGAATGCCTGGTGAGACTGTACTCATACCTTTCCAGTACAATCGTCCTGTCGAAGCCTAATCGTCGATACCTTGCCGATACCCAAACAGCAACTTGGGTCTGCCTGGGGTAAGTCAGCATCTTTTCCATGATTGCGCGTGCGAAAATTGAGGTCCTGAAGCAAGTAGGATGATTGCCATCGGCCATCTTTTCGGCTACGGCCTCGGAACAATTGATCTCTTGAGTGTCTTCGGGACCACCCTTGGCGATTCTCAGTTTAAACAATTGTGCCTGATAGCCGCATCTACACTGTTTATTGCTGTGTCCGTGACCTCGTTGGCTGTGGAAGAACGCGTTTTGATTTCGACAAGGTACACTTGTTCCTGCTACGTTCTTACACTGTCCTAGGCTAATGCATGTTAGGGACGCCGATGCAAAATCCGGCGCTGTCAAAATGGTCAGCAAGATTCTCAAAACAACGTGGCATTTGCCAGACCGAATACAGGCTATCTGCTGGGTCCAATTTTGGGCTTGGATAGGTGATTATTTGTTCAGAAACGCAGCTTAGAGATACGTCTAATCACTTGACAGGATGGTTCCCATTCCTGTTTTACAGCACAACATGGGTCGGCGAGGTCTACTTTCGCTACTCGAAATATGTAAAAGTTGAAGATTCCAAGGATGCTCTGGGCGACATCGGCCGCGTAGGCTCGTTATCTCTCGTCGTATTTTCGATCGTCACATTCGCTGGATCCATCCTGCTCCCTTGGGTTGTACAGTCGCCGGGCAACGAGAAGAGAGAATTTACCCCACGACCGCCACACAGCATCGCGCCTCTCGTCAAGAAGCTTAATGAATACAAGCCTGATCTAATGACCGCGTGGATGACCAGCCACTTGATTTTCGCAGCCTCCATGTCTTTGGCACCTTTTGTTCGATCATTGAAAATGGCTACTATCATCGTCTCCATCTGTGGGATGTAAGTGTCACCACATCCACCGCTCCAAATCACCCTGCTAAAACCCCCCACAGACCATGGGCCCTCGCCTGCTGGGCACCATTTGCATTCATGGGCATCGAAATCAACCGTCTCACGGCCCCAAACTCCATGCTCGCCAACGGCTCCTCCTACCGCCGCCTCTCCATGACCGACAATGACTTCTCCTCCCCCGCGCCCTCCCCTACCTTCCTCCGCCTCAACCATCTGGACCGCGATATCGATGACTCGGCTGATGCATCGACTGGCGAAACGGCAGGCATCTACCTCGGCATCCTAAACCTCTTCACTACTCTCCCCCAGTTCGTCGGCACCTTCATCAGCATGATTGTATTTAGTTTGCTGGAGCCAGGCAAGAGCCCCGAGCTGCACAAGGACCCTGAGCAAGAGGGTATGGTATTGCCGGATCCCAAGAAGGCTGGCGAGGGACCGAATGCCATTGCGGTTTGTCTGTTCATTGGGGCGTTGAGTGCGGTTGGGGCGGCTTATGCTACGGCGAGGATGAAGGCTGCGAGGTGAGGGGTTTTGCGAAGGGGTTGGAGAGGGGGATATGATACCCGTTGGAGGCATCGTGCACATCTTATCTGAAATGGTGTATGATACGTGGGAGGTAAGACCGCTCCAATCTACGGAAAGGAGGTAGTTGGAGGGAAAGGCGGACGGCATGTGAAGCGCATCGATCTGACTGCGCCGGCGGGAGTAGTCTACCATCTAAACATCATGTAGAGACATTCGTACGTATACGATCACAGACAGCTACCGAGTACCGCAAGTGCCTTCATAAGCAAAGAAAACCATTAGGAGAGATCCTGATAATACACGAAGTAACTTAGTAACCCCTTTCATTTTACTCTGGGCGCGCAGAAGTAAAACAAATAGCGCAAAGAAGAGCCGTAGGGTTGAGATTTGAGATCGCGCAGAACTAAAAGCACATCTAACTACGGAAGAGATCCGGGATGGCTGGTGAGGACGAGGGCTTCCTGGTCACGATAATGAGAGTTTCTCCCACGCAGCCAAAGTCGCGCAGTGCTTTGACTCAAGAGTCACAAGCTTGCAAAGGTAGCAGATGCTTGGGTATGTCTTCTTCTTTCATCCCTTTCGACTCTGAGTGCTGAATTTGGGGGGCGGGGGAGAAATGGATGTTGATATTGTACATCAGGGCGACAACGCCGCAAGAGTGTCAAGATGCGAGTCTCAGCTGTTCAAGACATTGAGAGATCAAATCAGATCAGAGCATGAGAGCATGATGGTGCCATGAGGTCGTCCCACATTATTGCAAGCGAGGAACATTGAATCTTGCAAGAACAGGCTAAGACTGAAGGTTGTTAGGAGTATTGTATGAAGTAATTTCCGAACAGAGAAGAAGGGGGTTGACATTAAGGACACGCTATCAGCGCGTGGGAAGCAAGAAGCATGTAGCTCGTCGCTCTAAGCTTTGGTTGGGCTTGCACTATCAGCAAGCCAGGTAAGCGATACCAATTTTGAAGTTTTCATATATGGTACTATACCTCGTCTTATTATTCGAACAAAGCCAAAGCAGTCCTTCGCATCGGGACGACTCTACTTCGGTCCTTGGCTGCAGGATTGTACCCGCCTATACCTGCTTTCGTCCCACACCACTGTAGGATGTAGTAAATGTAATGCCAATTCCGTTGCTTCAGCTCGTTTGCATGATCACATCGATATGCGCAAATAGCATTTAGAACGTTTCCCACTCCAGGTTAGAAACTCAAAGATTGGTTTCCGCGGATGCTGAAGAGACCAATGCCCAGCAAATCCGGATGGCTTGGTCCGGCCGCAGGCTTTGAGCCAGATCCCTCCGTCAGTCTCTTGCAAGGTATCCGGTAGCGATCGTCCGATGATTATGCGCTCGTACAAGGTGCCGGGATATCACAACCAGGGACCCGCCTAACGATGTGTCTTGAGTAGGGAGAAGAGATAGCTTGAGACCATTCACCTGATGCTGCCGCAATCTGAGGTACGAGTGCTCCAGGTGGAGCGAATGGCTTTTGACTGAAACTCTGAAGAACTTCCCGCGCAATGTCTATAGCCGGTGCCGGAACGCCTGTACAGAGTCAGTTGCGAAACCCCAACACGATCAGATTGGTTACTTACCTGCGAGGCGCGCGACCTTGAGAGCATGAGATTGTCTGTTGACCCCTCTTTGAAGACGATGAATGTACGAGAACGAGCCTGAAGGGCCTTCTTCTATATCAGTACAATAACAGGCCAGCCGCTCAAAGTCACGAGACATATCTGCAAGCACATGAAAATGGGTCGCGAACAGTGTGCGGCATTGGTTCTTGTAATATAGATGATGCAGGCAGGCAAATCCAATAGCGATACCATCCTCTGGCGTGGTGCCGCGCCCGATCTCATCCATGATAACAAATGAGCGATGCGTCGCTTGATTCAAGATTGCTGCAGTCTCAAGCATCTCCACCATGAAGGTGGACTGGTCTCGAAAAAGGTCATCACCAGAACCAATGCGGGTGAAAATTTGATCAATGAGACCAATGTCAGCATGGTCAGCAGGCACAAAAGAGCCTACCTGTGCCAGTATTGAGATCAAACCATTCTGGCGTAAAAAGGTGCTCTTCCCACCCATATTGGGACCGGTGATCAGCCATATACGCTCCCTTTCGCCAACCGAGCAGTCATTGCCGACGAAAGCACGGCCTTCCTCTTCAAGCCCCAATTTGACGGTCGGGTGTCTTCCGCCGATGATATGATGGCTTAGGTTCTCGCTCACATTGGGTCTAATAAGTGCTTGCTCCTCGGCAAGGAGGGCGAAGGAACAGGCAATGTCGAGCTCGTCGAGAACGGCAGCGTTGCGTCGGAGCTGCACAAGGTTTGTGATCACCTGACCGCGTAGAGTTTGGAATATACGCTGTTCTTCAGCTCGGATCTGTAGTCTAGCTTGGTCAATCTGACCCCCAAGCCGACTCCAATCTGCATGATGAAACGATCGAGTAGACTTTGAAGACTTGACATCTCGTGCGGGCCCCGACTGTTGCAAGGATACACGGACGTCTTTGGCGCCTTTGACGTGGCAGAAATTTCCCAAACCAGGAGCCCACCGTAGAGTCAGGCTGCTTGCTCCTAGAACCGCCTATGAGTGTTGCTAATCTCAAGGGATACGTTATTGTACTTACCAAAGAGTGACCTCAATTGAGTGGTAAGCTGTAGTTTCTCTTGGTACAGATCGATGAGCCGGTGGTGCAAGTCTGTCATTGTTGGGCTTGCGCTACATTGCACATTAGCGAACTCGAATGATCACAGGCCTTTACCGAAGGCCTCACGTTCTCCGCATGATCCACGTCTCCGTCTCCTCCGGCTCTCGCTCCGCGATAGCCTTACTACCAGCTTTGGAACGAACGACCCCGGAAAGTGCCTGTAAATCTTCTACTGATCCTTCACTTTGCAGCACATCCTGGGCCAATGTAACCATGTCTGCGCTATCGCTTTGCTCATTCCGATGACTCTGCATCAGGCCGTCTTCATCGATAGCCGCAGCTATGGAAGAAGCTAACGCCTTTGGTCCATCAATTGACAGCCGACCGCTCAAGCCGCTCAGTGCCTGAACTGGCAGCAGGTCGTCGGACCATGAGTGCGGAGGCAACATACTTACAAGGTCGATTGTTGCCTCGATCGTCCGCATCACTGCCACCAAACCGTCAGCATCACCTTTACCTAGTGAAAATTTCTGCACAAGCCGTTGTGAGTCATGAGTACGACGCAAAAGCCGAGTCACTTCCTCTCTGAATGCTCGATTAGCACGGAAGTGTGAACATAGGTCAAGTCGATCATTGATGGTCTTCAACGAAAGAGACGGTGAAGCTGTTTATCAGAGTCAGACGTCCATGCCCTAATAGATTGTCCAAATCCATTGAAGTTTTGCAACCGCAGAATGCAAGCGAGAGCTTCGTACCTAGCCATGTCTTGAGAAGCCTTGTGCCGCCTTTGGTCACTGTTCGTCGAATCGAGTGCAAGAGACTGCCTTTGCCTCCCCCAATACCGTTCTTGGACGTCTCTAGAACTTCCAGTCCGCGCAGGCTGTTCTTATCGATCCTCATACTCTCGTTGTCTTGCCTACGGATCGGTGGTTGTAATTTCAGGCCAACACCTTGAAGCCTTTCATTTGCGTAACCCAAAAGAAGGCCTCCAGCGGCCACCTCGTCCGGAGTAAAATTGCCTTGCACTTCTGGTGGCACTGCAGCTTCGAGCATCGGTGTCCATTCGGCAATTGGGAGGTCTACATCACGAGCCCGATGGTATGTGATCAGGTGAAGCTGCGCGTCGAGTATACCATTCAGGACTTGTTGCGTAACTGGAGCTACACGTTTGTCCAACACAATCTCCCGAGCGCCGATTCGGGCGAGGGCTGACGGTAGGCTTCCTGCAGTCACGGTCTGTGTGTAGAAATCGCCAGTCGACAGATCTAGCCAAGCAAGACCAAAGCGTCTGGACGCATTAAGTGGGTTATCAGCCATTGTTGCGCTCCGCGTAGCTGTTTCTTTCTTCTTCAGATCGGGTTCCGCCGCAGTTTGAATAATGGCGAGCAAGTAGTTATTTTCATAAGGATTCATGAAATTTTCATCAATTAAAGTTCCTGGTGTTACAACCCTCATAACCTTGCGATCGAATAGCGGTCCGCCGGACTTCACTTTACCGGAGGCATTGTGGGCGAATTCCTCGCTGATAGCTACCGACTCGTTGAGCTCTTGCACAAGGATTTTGAGGAACCGATCGAGCTGGAAGTATGGGAAGCCTGCCTAAGAGTTACTCAGTATCACGAAGTGGACTGCATTTCCACAAGACTGACCATGGACACTGGACCAGCCGTGGTCTTCTTCTTGGCGACTTTGAGGTTGAGCAACGGGCCATACTTGTCTGCGTGGTCGAGATAAAGCTGTGACTACAGTCAGCATCTGCTGGAATATCCAAGGTATTGCCAGCGCACCTCGTAAAAGTTGCCAATTCTGGTCAGGACCACGCAACCTTCGAACTTCTGCATATTGTTCCAGACCTGCTGGACCACTGGTGGATATGCAGGATCTTCATCCTGGGAATGGAAGATTGCTTTTTGGCCTTGAGGAGGTTCACGGGGTAGCTCTTCCAGTTGTAAAGTAGCCTTTGACTTCCCGCCTCTGCGTTGGAGTGAGATTGTAGTTAGATGCCATGGCCGTGAGTGAGGACGTGACAGCAGCTGCAAGGAAGCAGCCGGCAACCTCAAAGATGCTTGATTTTGTCTCAATGTTGCCTTACATTGGGTGGCTTTGAAAGCTACGCGCATTATCTGTCTCGAAATCACACTGCTCGAGCACGCGTTAAGGTAGGTAGTGACAGCTCAAAGTCAGGGTTAGGTTTCCGAGAAAGCACGACGCCGATTTGGCAAAGGCTGATCGCAAAACCTTCAGAGATTCTTTACATCCTCAATGGCCAATTTGAAGAGTTGAGAAGTGGGATCGTATTTTTTTGAACGAGAAGTTCTGGTTAAGGCCTCTTGTTTGCTTCTCAATCCGTGCACGGAAGGCTGCAACCTTTTAACGAGGACCAGGAGCCATAGATGCCTGGAAGAAGCCATGAATAAAGCTCGACGAACAAAGTAGAAGGAACACATCTTAATGTGAAATCAAGATCAACGTGACAATTCTGTAAGAGCAAATATAATTTCTCATGAATCAAACATTTGTCGCCACTATCCTACTGATAGTTGCAATCTCTCCAGTCCATGCCACAGGTCTCTCCACAGTTCTTATGGTTTTTTGAAATGTTTAGACATCCAGCGGATTCTTACCTAGAGAGCACCATAATTCGGAGCGAGAGAGGTCTCACCACCCACACATAGCATCACAAAGGGCAGGATCGATGCTTTCTTCAAGTCCTTCGTTATATCGCTTGCACTTCTCGGGCAGACTGATAAGCTATTTCGGACAGCTCTCGAAACAAAAACGGTTCAGCGACAGGTCTATGGGAAGGATGACGAGGGAGCTTTCAGGCTGCCATAGCAAACCTTGACACAAGGAGGCTCCTCTTCGCAGATCGCTTTACAATAGCGCCAACAGAGCACACAACGGATTCAGCAGTGTGCCTTCGAAATGTCGAGTACTGACGTGTCAATGTAGACGAGCAAAATGGGCGCTGGACCAAGATCGTACTCGTATAGGCTTGGGCTCACGCTTGGCAAATGGCTACCCGGCAACGGTTGAGAGCATTCCACGACGTCGCTCGTTTTCACATTCCGTAGCTTGGCGCCACCAGGGGAAGATCGATAGATAGGAATACAGCTGATAGGTAACAAATGTTAGGCGACTCCGCAAATGACACGGTGGGACTTGACGAAGAGAAAGCCAATTCAATAATACCTCGTTCGATCGAGAACGAATCAGCGGAATCACGACTCCCGGGTTTGATTGTCGCAGTAGACGCCAAGCATGCGCCATTGTCAGGCTAGGCCAATGGGAAATTCCGCGCTGCTCTCTAGTGTCATGATCGCCGACGCAATCATCGACCCTCCCCTGACCTCTTCTCCAACCTCTATCCATTCTCTTCACTCTCTCAACACTGCCAGGCGACGCATCAAGTCCACTCTTTTCTTGATCGTTGCATTGTCGCCGTGAATAGCCTGTCTTTACGATCTAGTCACTCTCTATTGATATTCGAGCCCCCTTGCCGCGCGATTTGAAACCATCAGCAGCGAATTCACCAGGTATGCGCCGGGCGAGGTCCTTTTGTTACGCCATTCACCCTTTTCTTTATTCTCCTTGTCACCACCCATTGTTGAGCCGTGCAAAGTCGAATTCCCTCCCGTTGACAGCTAAGAAGTTGATCAAAGGATCACCTTATTCCCGATTTTGTGGAGTGCAAGCCACTTCTGATCCCCAAACCACAATATCTGCACTTTCTTTCCTTGCACTACCATAGCAGATTCCTCCTTAATCAATTTTGCAATCCCCTTCTACACATTACCAGTCGCTCTTTAAACATTGCACTCGTTATTGCTTTCCGTGCACGCGTTGACCGCTGACGCCGAAGCTTAGAATTTTCATTCGCATTACGCTACATATTACAATCTAAACTTAATCCTTCAAGTTTAGCCACAAACGAGGCACCATCACCACGGACCCTAGAAGCAAAATGCACCTCTCTTACAGCGCCCTCATTCTGGGGACCTTGGGCCTCGAATGCGCCCTTGCTCAGCCGACGAATCACCGACACACGCACAAGAGTAGGCGTGACCTGGCCGACGTGAACTGGCAGGACAAGAAAAACTACGGTGGCGTGGACTTCAACACCGTTGACTACCACATGGGCGGAAAAGGTGCCCAGCCATCAACGACCCAAGCCGCGACAACCACCGCCACTACTGTAGCGGTGACTAAATCGGCTGCATCCACGTCCACCAGCGCCCCCGCGGCCCCCTCCTCTCAGCCTAAGGGCCAGAGCCCCCAGGAGGCACCCCAAAGCCCTTCCCAGAGTCAGTCGTCCTCGTCCAGCGGCGCTAAAGTCACCTTTGGAGGCATTTCCTCGCCCAAAGATGACGGAAACAAGGATCACTATATCGGCAACGTTGGTATGCCATACGGCAGCAACATGCTGAAGCTGGACAAGCCAGAGCACGCAAAGGACTACAAATACAGCAACACCTTCAGCAACCCGACAAGCGCGAAAATCTCCGTCATCGTCTGGAACAAATCGGGCAAGGACGGCCAAGCCCAATCCGGAATGAGTCTGCCAGCCAACCTCAAGTTCGATCTCGGCCCAAAGGAATCCGTTGCCGTCGCCTTCGACGAGAACAGCCAGGTCTCCTTCGCGCAGGACTGCGAGCGGGACCCAGCCAAGGGCAACGTTCCGAACTGCACCTGGGGCGAGGTCGACTTTGGCGATCTACGCAACGGCGGCTGGAGCGGATACGACCGCTCCTCCATCCCCAACAGCGCCGGCAACACCGGTCTGCTGACCATCTCCTGCGAGGGAGCCCAGACCAGCAGCCAGCAATCCAACAGCTTCACCTCCGCTGTTCAGACCAACGCCGGTGGCTCGCTCGCACCAGGGCCTGCCCATTTCTACACGACAATGGGAGCGTAATGTAATCGACATGTTGAAGGTAAGCCTTCGTCCACAGACCGCGAACGCTCATACTGACCACGAAACTGTAGTTCCACACTGGCATGAGGCGCATGTGGAAACTCGGTTTTGACTACTTCTCGAGAAGCATCTAATGGATATGCCCGCAAAAACCATTCATGTATATCAACTTTTGCTTTGCCATGTTACACTAAGGGGGAGGAAAGCTATTGGATATCAGAGATGCGATATGTTCTCAAGGAAACTGGTCTACGTAGCGCTGGCGCAACTCTGTATATTCCTCCAGCCGAGGTTTGGTGAGCGTTGTTCAGAATACCACATATTGCTGTCTCTTAAAAGGTTGTTCGGCATTCTGCATGTGACTGTAGGTGCTTCTTCTTTGTGAAGGACTCTCCTTGCGGGCCGTGAATGTGGGGATTCTTTCGTGCTATGCCGGGAGCCTGATAGAAGAAAAGAAGCGTCAAGCTATCTTGATATGGAAATTGCTTTGCAGTGCAAGCAGGACGTATGGTATCTCTTTGCGTTTTCCTTTATGCCCAATACCATCCCATGCTGCAGATAACAATGTAACCTCCCGGATCACCCATATAAAACCATACTTAACCATAAGAAGCACGCTGAAGGAAGTTTCAAAGAGAGCATCATGCACGGAGCAAAGCATAGCCCTTTCAGAGAGGACACTAAGATGTCCAGGTCAAAGATCGCTTTTCGTAAACATAACAACCAAGACCACAAGCTTACTTGATCAACACTTTTACACTTACTGCGTACTGAATATCAACCCAACGCAGTTGCCTACCATTACCCATTACCACTTATTGGCGTATGAGCGTATTAGTGTATTAGCATTACAATTCAATATCATTGTAAGGTATCAACTGCATTATGCTCTTCCCTCTCGTCGCTGCCTGTGCGGCAATGGCGCTTGTTGTTCAGGGGGTGGTGGGTCAACAATGCGCTGTAGGAACAGCCACGGAAATCAAGTAAGCAGAATATTAAGCACATCATCGCCCATCTGAGCATGCCGCAAGCTCTATGTCTGATCAGTATCGTCTCCAATAACGCTCCTTTCAACGCACTCCCCTGACTCAAAGATAACATGCTAACTATGAAATCTGTAGAGGCAATTGGTACTGTTCAGCCGTGGACTCCATCAGCTACACCAACTTCCCTGGCACCGGCTTCTACAACAAAGTGACCAAGATGCTTGCCGCCACCGGACAGTGTGAGACCGAGAAGTACAGCTACAGCGGATCCTTAGCGCCTCTGAACGAAGAGGTGCCTACCCCAACTCACCACCGGCTCCAGGTAACGATGCTGACTGTGGTAACCACAGCTGTCTATCCATGTCCGCGGTCCCACGTGGCTCAAGGAACTTGCTGTGTATATCGCAAGCTCTGCTGTAGCCAAGCGTTCGAATAAGGATACTCTGTATGAACATGCACACAACCATGCCATCCACCACGGGTCTTCCGTTCATGCAGCACACTCCCGCCTGCACAAGCATGCTGAACGTGCCGTCGGAGATGTTGTGACTGCCACTATCGATGGGCAGGTCGTTCAATGGGTCAACGAGTATGCTGGACCAGCTGCCCAACCTGTTTCTCCTGACAATCCGGCAAAGGGTGATAGCAGCGCTTCACAGGCCACAATCATGGCGCTCAGTGTCAATATCCCGTCTTCGGCGAGCACGCTTTCGTCCAGTACCGCTCCGACTCCGCATTCGAGCTCGCCTTCGGCTACGTCTTCACGGAAAGCCGTTTCTACGTCTGCCCTGGTGGATGCTAGCCCTAGCACTGGTCGCTGGGCTCGTCAGGCTTATTATAATGCCGGAGAAGGTGTTTCGGAAGGTCTGACGTTCCTGAACCATTTCGGACAGGCGGACAGTATCCCTGCGTAAGCACGTCAAAGCATTATTTCATAATGGTCTGACGGAAAATTTAGATTCGGCGCCTCGCTCTCATATGCTTCCAAAGATGCGAAGTTCGGCGTTAGCACATCTCAGGTACTGGCTAACAGCGTGCTCCAAGAGGACACCGAAGTCGTGATCCTGTCAAACCGTACTTGCGTTGATGGATCCTGTGGCTATACCAGACCCGGGGGGCTGGCTTACCATGGTTTCGGAGGCGATCATAAGATATTCCTCATCTCCTTCACCATGCCAGCTACCGGAAAAACTGGATTCAATTCAGATATGCCTGCCATTTGGCTGATGAACGCCCAGATTCCACTCACCTCTCAGTACGGCACGAACCCAGCATGCTCTTGCTGGACGTCTGGATGCGGCGAACTCGATGTCTTCGAAGTCCTGGATAGTGGCAATCACCGATGCAAATCAACGCTTCACATGCTACCCGCAGGCGGCTCCTCTAACTACTTCCAACGACCAGTAGGCCAAACCGTGAAAGCGGCGATCGTGTTTACGGGAGCTAATGAGACGGTCACGATCCAGATCCTGGATGAAAATGTGTCTTTTGGCAAGGTCTTGAAGGACGCTTGTGTCCACCAATTCATGAGCGGCGTAGAAGGAAAGATGAAAAGCCTTTTTAGGCTTGTTGCGTGATTGGGGGAGAAATTGGAGATTGGAAGATTGAGATATTCTCAGGATACTTATCCTGTATAGCAGAGATAGAATTTCAAGTGGTTTTTACATGCAATATGAAGTGTTTTCCCGTGACTTGAAGGACGAGTTCCCGTGTTGACGATAGGTGGGAGTTGGGTTTGATGACCATTTCTACAAGACGTCTTCTCGTATGTTCGCCGTTCTATTCGATTAAAATGCAGCTGGTTACCTTTCCACTAAATCGTAATTCTCTCGCGACATTGGCCTGCATGGATATTACAGACCAACGTCCATAAAACCTATCGTAAAGCACGAGTGGTATTCTTGAGCTTGGGACAAAGCCGCCCATTACTCACTTGGGCAATAAGAACAAGCGAGCAATATTAAGAAGCGGTTTGACGGTTTCAATAGCATCTATGTGCCGTGGAAAAGTATCAACTCCATCACGTCGGAAGCGCATCTGAGAAAGTGACGATCTCCGTTGCCGAGGTTCGACTTTGCTTTCCCGCAATTTGACAAGCACAGGCCAGCCACCTTCTAGAGCTAGCATGAGTTAAACTCAGCATCAACCAGTGACCAGCGATTTACAGACCGAGGAACAGAGAACGAAACCAGAAGAGTATTTCAATCACCGTTCTGTTGGCCGGCTACGCCCTCGGAAAACCCCCAAACCTACGTCAAGTCTCCCCGCACGTCAATTTTTCTCGCTAGCCATCGCCGGCACGTTGGAAACATTGCAGGTCCAACGGAAGATAGCATGTGAGCTGGCTCGAAGCTGCAAGAGGGGAAAGCTACGGATAGGGTAGAGAGGTGGAAGCGGTCGAGAAAGGAGCACAATGACCATGGCGTCGCCCTCTCCGCCAAAGCCTTGGGAACGAGGGACACCAACTGGTAAGTCAACGCACAGCGCAGACTTCAGTATACCTTCAGCGGTCCTCAGCGTGTCCAGATCGCTAAATCCCAACTCTGCAGCCCTCGCACCTTCACCAGCCAGCGCATCCATACCTTTCTCAAACCCCACCGCGTCCACGACACCCGCAACCTCTACATCAGGACCCCCACCCCTCCCTTCGAAACCTTCAACCCTCAACTCCGTCGTCAATCGCACCGCCTCAAATTATACACCATACAACAGACCCGGCTATGGTACCTCTCCTTATAATAGCGGCTACGGCTACGGTTCGTCCCCCTACTCCTCGCCTTATTCACGCTTGGGTGGGATGGGCAACTCCATGTTTGGGGGTGGCTACGGATCTATGTATGGAGGCATGGGCGGTATGGGCGGCATGGGTGGCATGTACGGCGGCATGGGACAGCCAGGCATGAACGGAGACCCCAACGATCCCAACAGTCTTACCAACAGCCTGAGCTCCAGTACACAAGCTACGTTCCAAATGATAGAAAGCCTGGTGGGTGCATTCGGGGGCTTTGCTCAGATGCTCGAGAGTACATACATGGCCACTCACTCAAGTTTCTTTGGTACGTCCCACCTTCCCTTCTCCACATCCACCCCTTCACCACCGGGGCACTTACTGACGCCGAATCCCCGCAGCAATGGTCTCCGTGGCCGAACAATTCTCCACTCTCCGCACCACTCTCGGTTCCATCCTCGGCATCTTCACCCTCCTCCGCCACCTCCGCACCCTCCTCGCCAAAATCACCGGCCGCCCTCCTCCCGTCGATGCCACCTCCCTCACCCCCTCCGCCTTCGCCTCCTTCCAAGGTCTCACCCCCTCAAACCACCCCAGCGCGCCCACAACCCCCTCCCGCAGACCCTTCATCATCTTCCTCCTCGCCGTCTTCGGCCTCCCCTACCTCATGGGCAAGCTCATCCGCTCTCTCGCCAAAAGCGCACAGGAGCAGCAAGCGCAGCACCAGCAGCTAGGGCCAGTACTAGGACCAGATGGCCAGCCCTTACCGGATCAAGAACCTCAGCAGCCGCTTGATCCCTCGAAACTCGACTTCTGCCGCGTGCTCTACGACTACCCGCCTACATCCTCACCTCTACCCCCCGGAAGCGAAGCCATCGATCTCAGTGTCAAGAAAGGCGATCTCGTCGCCGTCATCAGCAAGACCGATCCCATGGGCCAGCCGAGCGAGTGGTGGCGCTGCAGAGCCCGCGATGGGAGGATGGGCTATCTACCGGGTGTATACCTCGAGATCGTGCAGAGAAGACCGCAGATCACGGAGAAGGGAGAGAGCAGGGCGAGTACGATGAGTGGGACGGGGAGTGGTGGTGGGGAGGGGAGCAGAGCGAATTCGCTGAAGGTTGAGGGAGCGAAGGTTCCTGTGCCGGTGTCGGTGGGGAAGAAGGGGCTGGTGGTGGATGGGAAGGGAGAGATGGGCGGGGTGGAGAGCTTTCAGAGGGGTGGGTTTTATTCATGAGATACAGGTGAATGGGGCGATAATACTCTGGATCATAGGCGTATGTAGCTTTAGGGCGCTGGATTGGGGGCGCCCAAAAATGGGATGTCTGGTTAAGACGGTTTTGGGTATGAGAGGGGGGTCCGTGCTATATCGTTACCCAGCATATTAAGCCAACTCTATAGCTTTATAAAGCAGGTTCATGAGATGTTGATACAAACCCTAATAGAGAGCTTGTATCGCAAGAGTTCCCACCAGGTGCATGAACTCGAATATCCCACAGACTGCTCGCACTGGCCTCTGTCATGCCAATTCTCCCTTCCTCACTCCCCTCAGCCAGCGCCCCTCCGGGCCCCACCCCCCGTATTACTCGCATGCGCCAGCAGAAATTTACAGCACGTAAGCGCATACTTGCACGCCCTCGTCCAGGCCTCATCGGTGCTATTTCCCAACTTGATACTCACATCGTCGATCTTGTCCTTGTGGATCTTATACGGCAGCGCTGAGCCCCCACTGCTGTCATCCCCTCCGCCATCATGCGCTTTACCCGGCGAGCGGATCGATGGGCGGGGGTTCGTGGGCGACGATGTGGGATTGGGGGAGTGGACGAACCCGCCGAGCTGGCGGAGGCATTCGAGGAAGGCGACCATGCCGGCGTCGATGCGGCGGTGGAGGATGATCCGGCCCATGGGGAGGTCGCCGGAGGAGAAGAGGTCGAGGGGGATGGTTTTCGGCTGGGGATCCCTAGCCGCTGGGGTAGGGGTTGGGCGCGGTGATGCTGAAGTGGTGGATGAGGGAGGATACTCGATTTTTTCGATCCTGGACGTGCTTCCCATGGGCTTTATGCGGTAGCCGCGGAAGGTGAAGCCTAATTTGTCGGCTACTGTGGCTAGTAGCAGTGCTGCGTTGCCCCAGGCAGCGTTGATCTCGCTCCAGTCGACGTTCTGTGGTGGGGGCAGGCGGCCGAGCCGCAGGCCGTTGATGGTGCCGAAGAAGCCGTCGTGGCCGATGCAGAAAGTGTCGTTGTAGACATTGGTGCGCTGGAGCCGTTCCAGCTGCTGCGTGTCGTGATCGTACGCCGCATTGAGCGCATCGCGTTGATTTTGGAATTCCGAGAGCTTTAGAGCGAAAGCGTTGCGGGACCGCCAAAACTGTTGCTCCTCTGCGTCCAGAGCTTGAGACTCGGCTTCCAACTCAGCAACCTCGGTGTCGAGGGTATTTTTCTCGTCTTCGAGCGAAACGAGCTCACGGAAGGCTTTTGCTTCGGCCTCCTGGGCAGATTTGAGGGTAGCTTGGGCTTTCGAGAGGTCGGCGGGGCTGGGGGCGTTATTTTTGAGGGTCTTAAGGAAGGATATGTATGCGTCACGCTCCTTTATGGCTGAGGAGAGGCGGCTAGAGAGAGCCGCGAGGAGGAGATCGGTGCACTCGGTACAGATGGGGTGATCGATGTCTGAGCGAGCAGAGACTATCTCGAAGAGGCGGGTAGCGGTTTCGACACGGTGTGAGAATTTGTCCGGGTTGGGTGAGGATTCTGGGGCGGTAGAGGATTGGCCTTTAACCTTGGGGCTTTGCGACGTAGGCTGCCCGTTTAGGTTAGGCTGCGCAGGAACGACTTGGGAATCTGTGAGCATAACAAATGACATGGCTGGATTGTCCTTCAGTCCGGCTTTGGTAGAGGCTGCCATGGCAGGCTGGACGCTGAGGCCATGCCGAGCCTGGGGGATGACCCGCTTGAATGTAGGAGAGGAGGCATTTTGGGATATGAGATTGTAGATGTCCTTTCGTTCTTGAGGATAGGGTAGTCGGGTGGATTTTGTGTCATGGTCGACGGACTGTCCTGTGGAGGCTGGAAAGACTTAGGCTTGATTCTGGGGTCAAGAGGTATTGACGGACCTACAAGCAGATCAAAAGCCGCTGGGTTCAGCTCCTGCAGCGAGCTGTCAAGCTTGAGGGGCGTTCGGCACTTCTGACAATTCATGGCCTCGTATCTCGCATTATGAGTATTTGAGGATAGAAAGTCGATCTGAGGGAAACATCGCTGGTTGTTTGCGCGTGATTGAATACACTCTCATATGACATTGGATAATGAGGCCTCATTCGGGTCTAGCGTGCTCTTATCGATAAGCGCGCAGGGGCGCGGAAACGCGACGCCATCACAACGGTAGGCTTCGTAAACATGACGGTCGCTTCATCAGGCGTCACAAATCAGCTAGCTCATTTTTCACACTCCTTGTTTTCAAGCATGGATGAGCTTTTCAACATCGACCGGCCATATAAAAGGCCACGTCTTCATTACGAAAGCTCAGACGTGGAGCTCAATCATAGACGGGCACGCCATGACCTTCATCTCAAGTCCAGGTTCGAGGAGATCTTCCAAAAATACGAAAAGGACTTTTCTGAGACGGCGGATGAGATTGACCTTGAAACAGGAGAGATTGTCGTGAACAATGGTCATCTGGCTGCAATGGTTGATGAATTCGATCTCGGCCAAGACCCTATATCTGCTAGCCATCAGCAGCCGGATGTTTGGAATACAGCGGATGATCTTGGTTCGCAAGGTACGGACTGGATAAATGGCGAGGAGGAGGACATCGCCGCCTTCTCCGTGTTTGATAGCACCACACAGGCTATAACAAACTCTGTTCATCTACGGAGCGAAACAGCAGCCGACTTTACAAAGCCTTTCCAACACTACTCGTCTGACGGGCTTACACCTAGACATGGCGAGCAAGAGTCTCAACCTGGTAGAACAGATAGACGAGGTCATGGACAATTACAATACTCGTCACCGGCGAACGGATACCACGTCCAGAGCAACAAAGCCGATAATAACACCGAAGGCCTTTACCAAGCTGCGAGACTGGACAGACTGGCGCTAGAGTCAGCTTGGCAAGCTCCGCCATTACCTGAAGATCGATCGATGAGCTTTGTTCACCCGGAATTACCATCGACCAGCGCCGATGAGTTCGAAGGAGGGCGGTCTCCGTCGCCGCCTGTGGGCTCTCTATGGGCTCCCATGGCGGGCCGCGGTCGGCCAAGACGTGATGGGCCAGCAACGCAGCGCCGCAGACCTCCACCTAGACGCGAGCCATTAGTACACTTGCAACGGCCAATTTTTGGGTTAGATTCAAACCAGCATGAAAATAACATGTCTTACGTACCGTCACGATTTCGTCCCACGCTCTGGTCACAAGAAGAGAATGAGCTTCTGATAAAGCTGAAAGCAACAACACAATTAACGTACAGAGAAATGGAACCATACTTCACTGGAAGAAGGTGGAAATCAATCGCATTCCACTGGTCAAAGGCCCTGCGCTGCGGTGAGCGTCATCCTTACCTGAATGGTGGTAATGATGTAGAACCCACGGCGTCTACGGAATCCGAAGAGGGAATCATGTTGCACGACCACTCTCCCTCCGACAAGATGAGGAATTACGAATCATCGTCAATAGCACGCGGGATACCAGGACACTCGAAGTTGCCCTCGAAGCTTCCAATCAACACGCAGTCGAGAACTCTTACGTCATCAAATTCTAAACCAGTCTCGTCCGAAAAACGGCTAGATGCCACGTTGGATTTTGACGATGAGCTAGGTGATTATCCTCTTGCCAAGAAACTCTCCACTATCCATCTTACAAAGTCATCGCCGGTTCCCACATGCTCTCGTACCAACTCCGTACTCTCTGCCACGGGAACGTTGAAGCCTCGAGAGGCTGCTACACCAAGGACTACCAATCCTCAAGCCAGGAAGCACCAATCCCTCAACAAGACCCCTTCTCACACGACTTCGCCGGTTCCCACATGCTCTCATACCAACCCCGTAGTCTCTACCACGAAAACGATGAAGCCTCGAGAGACTGCTACACCAAGGGCTACCAGTCCTCAAGTCAAGAACCACAAACCCCTCAATAACACCCCTGCTCACAAGACCCCGCTTGAGGACAATGGTGAGCTCTCGGATAGCTGCGAGTTAGGTCTGAGCCCTCCCCATGAACGAGCTTCAGCACCTTCATACCGGACCCGCACTGGGCTCTCAGCTGCCACTCCTCTGCCCTTCAAAAAATACAAGCAACCAGGCCCCCTTGGCAAAGCGACGACTACCCCCAAGCCTGTAGTGACTGAAGACACCAGCGAAGACGAGCTAGCTACGCCCGTCAAGACCATTGGGACTCCTCAAGCATCAGCGAAAAAGCTGTGTGGTAGCAGCCGCAGAAGTACGTCCAACTGGTAAGGCTGTTTTGGGCTTGAACGGGCTTGTTATAGGGCAGATGGTCCACCCTTTCCACCACGAGGATCATACTTCAGTCGTCCTCTTGAGCAGTCTTAAGCCACGAATGATCGTGCTGTCATGTGTTGACTCGTGTTCAGTCGTCAAGCTTGATAACGTCTTCTAATTTGCTGTCGGCTTGGCCACCAACGTCTCCCGCCTCTGCCCAAAACCTGGAGAGATATCTCGAACCTGAATCACAAAGTATGGTGATGATCCTTTGCCCTGGGCCCATGCGTTTGGCAACTCTGACCGCAGCGACGCCTAGGGCTTTGTCAGTTGACATGTCAATTATTACTACTAGCAAAGCATTGAACACTCACAGTTGACGCAGCTGCTACTCCCCACAAAGAGCCCATCCTTCTCGACTAGCCATCTCGCCATCGCTAACGCCTGCTCATCAGTGACCTTGATAGCGTCATCGATCAGTTCCCTACCCGCCTCGAAATTGGCAGTCACGCGATTGATGCCTACACCCTCGACAATCGAATCCACCTGCTGTCGTCTCCTGGTCCCCTCCTTCTCTTTCGTGTTGAACATCACCCCATACTTGATCCGATTATACAACCCACTACACTGAGGATCAGCGAGTACGATCTGGACGTCCGGCAACCTAGGCTTCAGATATCTCGCCACCCCAGCGATCGTGCCCCCAGTACCCGCACCCGCAACGAAGGCGTCCAATCGCTCTCCACACTGGTTATAAACCTCCGGTCCCGTCCCATCGAAATGCGCTAGCCAGTTCGCCTCGTTCTCGAATTGATCGGCGAAGTAGCCTCTTCCAGGCTTCGCAGGGTCGGCCGTATGCTCCGCAGCAAGCGAGCGTGCACGGTTGACGAAGTGCATAGGATCTATGATTGGCGCTGGTGGGACACGCTCGACTACGGCGCCGAGTTTGCAGAGGAGGGAGGACTTCTCGAGGGAGACGTCGGAGGGCATGCAGCTGGTCCTGTCATCAATACACGATCGTCCTTAGGACACTAGAAGAGGGAATCACATATAAGCCGTATAGCCTCTCGCCCTGCAAACCGTCGCAAGCGATATCCCCGTCGACCCAACCGTGCCTTCGTATATCACATCCCCTGCATTCGGAATCAAATGCCCTTGCTGTTCTGCCTGCCTCGTCACCCTGTTAGCTCCTCATCCACTTACCCCTTCCCAAAACTTACGTCTCTCACGCACCTCAATCCTTCCCCCGAGAAAGACATCAACGTACCGTCCTAATCATATTCAACGCCACCCTATCCTTCGGACTCCCCCCTCCCCCATTCATAAACTCCGCCTTCCCCAAAATATCGCACCCCGTCTCCTCACTCAAACTCCTGATCCGAAACAGCGGCGTATGTCCCACACAGCTTTCCAGTCCCTCCCCAATCATTTCCCTCCCCTCCACCTCACCCTTTCCCTGCCTCTCCTCGCCCGCCCCCTCCACCAATTTTTGCGTCTCGGATTCAGACTCCGTGTCAACCATCTCGATCCCCCTACGCAGCCCCGCTCCAGCAACGGCATTACGATCGCTGGGGCGTACGCGCCAGCTGCGGTAGAGGAAAGGGAGGTAGGGACTGAAGTAAGGCGTTAGGGAGGGGAGGGAGAGGGTCAGGAGGATGCCCGTGAGGAAGGCGGTGGGGAGCGTGAGGTAGGAGGGGAGGGTGAGGTGGGGGAGGCGGAAGCGGGAGAGGAGGGAGGGCATGGTGGGTGCAGTTGAAGAGTGTGGGGTTTGAGGATGGAGATGATGGGGGGTTGTTACTTTAGATATGGTGGACCCGGGATGCTGGGGAAAAAGAGTGGATCGGGCCGCTGTAGGCCGGGGGGGTTTGTGGGGAATACCGAATAAGTGGAGTTGGTACGGAGTACTTTGGAAAGACGTTGGATGAGCAAGGAGTTTGTGCATGCAGTCTTAGATGGCGAGGTTTGACGGAGCAATCTAACAGTTCAACTCTACGATCTCAGAATGGCCACAGAAGGCTGATGTGGTTTTTAGTCATTGTGCGACTCAACGGCTGGACAAGTCGTCGCTTTAGCGATTTGGCGAATTGATGAATCAACGGGTTTACCATGTAACGACTTGACGATATGATGATTTGACAGCTTCTGTAGTGTTCAGCATGGACCTGGGGATTCGCGTTGCGAGTGCTAATACGCGTTGATCTTTGTATATTTCTCGGATCCTGACCATTCCACTCTACACCGTTATCAGAACGCTCGCATTTTTGTACCAACTTAACATCGGACTTTCCCCATCACGAGTTTGGCTCTCCTCGACGTCGCTCCAACGACGCAGGAAGTCTTGGTGGCTGGAGACTCGCGACAGCTTACCTGTCATGGCTCGATAGACGTCTTCTATTACGGCGAAGTTGGTTGGGAACAGGATGTCGAAGTAGCCCTGTTGAACCAAAGGCGTGCTGACGGGGACAGTGCGCCGTTGATATCGCGTCTGAACGACGGGAGCATTCATCCCCTTAACCGTGTCTGGCAGGGCGTTGAAGTCACTCGCTAGAAGCTGGTGATGAGGGAAGTACTCTCTCAGTATGTCGAAGAATTGCATTAATCGCGTTGGTATGTATTCTGGGACAGTCAAGTTTGCTGCGAATGGTAAGCGGGCTTTTATGTTGCGGAGGATTCTCGAAGAACTGAGCGGGTGGGTAAAGGGGCGGGTACAGGCCGCATGCCGGACTCTGAGGAAGCGGGAGGCTACAGGATCGATGTCCCTGGTGTAAAACTCGAAAAAATCCCCAGCACTATCTATCAGTACGGATCCTTGAAGGGGTTGTTCGGAGAAAGGATCGTATCGGATACTGTCATGGGCGAAATTGTCGAAGACTTCAAGGGAAAGGAAATAGCAGGGAGCGGAGACGTAGCTATCCCAGTTGAATATCGAACGGTTTATGATCTCAACATGTTCGGTATGGTCGCGGGATGATGCTGTACGAGCAAGCTGCTCCTTTTGGAGGGTGGCCAATGCCGGCGATATCTCTATTATCTTGAATTTGGTGCGCTCATAGACGTCCGGGTGTACATCTCGGATGTAGTCCAATACGTTAAGCATCAGCGTGCCGTTCCCAGCCCCCATTTCGTATATTATCAGGTCATGATAGGGATGGTGTGTGAGTTTGTAATTCGTGACCATGTAGCGAGCGATAGCTTCGCCATAGTAGGGTCGGAAGAGCTCGGTGGGTGTGTGCCATAACTGGCGTGTTTCACTTGGTGACTGGTCATCTAAAGCGTCTTCAAAATCTGTATATCGCTCTCCGAGCAACTTGTGGAATGCCGCTTCGTTGGGTAAAGCAGGGAAATCGAAAGGTTCGCCTGGAGTGAAGATGACTGCATGCTTCGGAAAGTAGCCGTAGTTGGGATTGTAAAGACTGTCTACACGGTACTGATCAGTCCCAAGTCGGCAACGTCTACCTCGCTAGCCAACGCACCCTCAATGAAATCCCTCATGAGCATCTTCACCCGTCTCGGCGGCTCTTTGCGACTCCTCAATCCGTCCGCATCGACCCGGGGATATTGCGCGAATTCTTTCACTCGATCCTCTGGGAAAAAGTCCGATCTCTGTTGCCAATGACTCTCCTGCCGCCCTCCGTCCTCGTAGAATTGTTCAGTCGAACGCTTGAGGTAGTTCCTCTTCGTAACTGTGCGTTGAAAGGCTGAATGAAAGCGCAGTCTAGAACACGTCTGGTGCGAGAATAGCTGTCGGAAAATCCGAGTGACGGCAGTAAACTCCATATCAAGTGGACTGGGTGAGAGGACCAGCCTCTTGGATCAATGCTGATGTTGGGGGACTTGGTGCCCATTGACACTCCCGCAATGCTCGATTGAACAAGCGTCAGTAATGTTTAGGGTTGTTTGTAGGGTCCTGGGCCCTTCGACCATCCTACGGTAGAAATCTAAAGATTCAAGGCCTCCGTTCCACGTTCAATGTACGCTACTCCCGTGGTAATCAAGGTATACATACGGAGTAGCTTTGAGACCAATGTTGCTTGCCGGCACTCAAGCGACTTTCGACTTGACGGTCTCTGCGTTACCCTCAAGGTCTGCACCAACCGCTCGTTCCAAGATACGAACGAAGACTTTCCTCTTCTTTTCTTCATCATCTTTGGCCTCCACGTCTTTGACGTCAAGGGCGTCCAATTCCTTTTCCATGAGTTCCATGAGTTCTTCCGCATTACCAGGCAGTCCTAATTTCTCTAAAGCGGACGAGGTTCTGGAATCCACGAAGGGGTAAAATGCAGGCCATACACCCTGAATTCTCCTTCCGAAAATGTCAAGTCCCGTCTTACCCAGACCTTTGATATTCTTTTTTAGTGTATCTCGCTCCTGCCTGTGGGTTAGCATGTCATGTGGCTCAAGTATAGTCAACCTGGTCACCTTTTCGGGATCATGGTCCCCATTCCTCCTCACTTTCTCTAGGCTGACGTCATCTTCGCCGTCTCCAATGGTCCCAACCGCTTGATCTGCCAGAAGGCCTAGCTCATCAGCGGTTTTCTGCCTGTGCTGTGTTCTCGCCGTGTCTAGCGCTTCTCGCCGGCCCTCCGATCCTGCTTCTCGAAGTGCTTTAGGAGTCGTGAAATTGTATGGATCGTTAAAGATTGTGCGAATGGATCGCAAGCCCAGAGCATGACTGATGGGACGGCTAAGTATGACGGCGCAAATTAATTCCTCGAAAGGGCTGAAGGTCGAGGAGGAGTATGTCCTGATGTCGCCACGGTTTCTGAGGTCCTCAATCTCGTCCTTGGGTCGGCAGAGATCAACTGAATCGGATGATAGAAGGAATTGGATCATCTTAGCTGGGTCAACGCTTGACTTGGGCGCGCCTCGGGCGGAACGTCTAGGGGCCTTCGAGGGCTCGTCGCTGGTTTTAGCTTTGCGCTTAGATGGAATTGCAGAGGACTTCTTTCCATCGCTGGCTTTCGACTTGGTGATCTGTTTCTCTGGATTGGAGGATCTGGAATGTTTCTTCGTATCACCTTGCCCCGGCGCATTCGAATCTGCGCCATCTGGGCTAAAATGCGGCTAAGCCGATGAAATCATGGCGATCTCCCGTAGCTCTATTTTTAGCGTGAGATCAAGATGCGAAAGCGCGTGTATCGTTATCCGTTAACCATGAACTTCATTGCGTTGATATTAATGTGCACACTATTCGTTTCGTCTGTCCTCCGTAGGCCTATGAGCAGTTGACATCTCGATTGATCTCCAACCATGACGAGCTTTCCAGCTCAGCACGTTCCTTCAACATCAGCCGGAAACCCTCCCCAGCAGTTGACCTCACCGCGAAGTACTCGCACCTTACGCAAATTGCAATCAGCGCATCAACTGTCGTCCCATTACTCCGCCCTCAATGCACCATCTCTCATCTCGCAGCAACGCCAGCAACAGCGAAACCCCAGCTCCACTCAGAATCAAGGCATACCGCAAGTTCCGCCCATTCCCCCGCAACATTCCCCAAACAAGCCCAACCACCACCGCACGCGATCCAACAGCGATGCAATACCGCCCAGCACTGCAAGCCTCGAGCCTATGTCAAGACGCACTGCACCGCCAAGGAGGCAGATCAATTTTCAACCGCCGAAGGATCAATTGAAAGCCTTGATCAGTCATGGACCCAAGGGTGATGTTGAAGGCAGCCTGCGACGATTACGGCATCTCATTCTGGAGGACGGTCTAGAAGCGGATAACGATGGCATGGTGGGCCAAAAAGGCTTTTAGCAACAAGTCAGCGCTGACTTCCTCTAGTCACAGCTAAGAATCTACATCTGGCTCATTCTACTCAACGCCCCAACCCTCTCCACAGAGACCTACCTCTCGCTAATCCACCGTGGCCCTTCCCCAGCTTATGCCAAGATCCGAAACGACACCTTCCGCACATTAGCCACCGATCCACTCTTTAAACGTCGCGTCAGTGAAGCCTCTCTAATCCGTCTATTGAACGCCCTTGCCTGGAAATTGCACGACGCAAAAAACGCCCACCTCGACACCAATCGCATAACCAATGCTGCTACTGAGCTCGGTAGCCCTGAGTTGCAGCACGCATCACCAGTAGTAAAACATGCTCAGCACGCATCTACAACAACGGCCACAGAAGGGTCTGAAGCAGGCGGGTCAGAGCCGGGCATTTATGTCCAAGGAATGAATGTACTCTGTGCGCCGTTCTTGTACGCTGCCCGTTCGGAAGCGGAAGCCTTCATCGCCTTCCACCGGTTCATCACCGTCGCCTGTCCCGGCTATGTCCGCGGCGCTATGGATGGTGTTCACCGCGGCGTCACGCTCGTCGATAAATGTCTCGCAATTGTCGATCCTAAGCTCTCGGCATATTTACTCAGTAAAGGCATGAAGGCTGAGGTGTATGCATTCGCATCTGTTCTGACCATGTGCGCATGCACACCGCCGTTACCGGAGGTCATGCAATTGTGGGACTTTCTATTCGCGTATGGACCGCATTTGAACGTGCTTTGTATATGTGCGCAGTTGATGTTGATGAAGGAAAGGCTGATGGCAAGCCCTAGGTGAGGAGACCCTACCCAAAGCGCTTTAACACAAGAGGAGGCTTGGCCGCGCTGACACTGCTTTCTCTAGTCCGGGCAACATGCTTCGAAATTTTCCGCAGCTGCAGGCGAAGAGAGTGATCGAAGGGGCAGTGAACTGTGTACGAAAGATACCGAACGATTTATATGAGCAGCTGGTGCATCACATGGAATGATTTATGGTCTCTGTATCTTCGGCGGGTATTGTAAGGGAGGATAGGAAAGGCGATAGAGCCGCTCGAGAAGGGATGAAAAGGGCAGTACATTTAACGTATTCCATGCCCAGATGTAGCGCACTTTCTTCAGCACTCGTCGAAATGGGTACTTCCAGGTCCCCTCTACCCGTTGTTCTGGCTCCTCCGGTCGAGTTGCATTGAATGAGTACGTCCGATGCTTCGACGATTTGCCTCTTCAACTATGGCTTGACTGGGCGTTCTGACCATCGTCATTCCGTCATTCCGTCCTTTTCATTAGGTGCCGAGGGCAATATGCACGACGTCTTGCCGTGCTTGGGATGTTACACAAGACTGTCAGGTTCTGAATGCTTTGACGAAAAGACGTGGGTATCTCTATCATTCCGACATGCCGTTGCCGAAGACAGACGCATCCTCTTCTCCGACGGTACGTTCCCAGCAAGCTAATCTCCGACCACTCTCATGTTCTCGCCTCCCCAATCTTCAATTTCTCCATCATCTTCGCCCCGAATCCGCTTTTCTCCATGGCTCCTGCCTTTCCGTCTCCACCATCACAACCCTCCCCTTTTTCCGGAACTAGCACCCTTCCCAACCCCGTCTTAGCCTCCTTCAACGCGCTCTTCCCCTTCATATACCCTTCAACACCCACCAAAGCAGCATAGCTCTTCGAGACGCTCGTCGCCGACACATCGACACCACGAGCGCGCAACGCATGAAGGAAAGCCAAGAAATTGCTCGCCGGAGGACGATAGTGCCCGCTGCGCGGCTGCAGGAGCTTGATCTTGCCGTCCCTGATCTTGATGAGTCCCGCAGAGGATATGCGAGAGCCGTGCAGGAAAGAAGAATGCTGGAAGGCGCCGGACTGCTTGATGCCGACGTAGAGGTTGTAGGAGGTGTCGGCCACGAAGATCCATTTGCTTTTGGTGGAGGTTTTGCGGACGAGGCGGTTGAGGATCTGCTCGGGGGGCACTTCGGTGGTTTCCTTCTCGCGAGCGTCGGCGGAGGCGTCGGAGTCTGCTTCGTCGTCTGATCCACTTGATGGGTTGGCGGGCGGTGCTTGTGCCACTTCGCCACTTGATGTGAAGGCGGGCGTGGGATCGTCAGCTGGAACGATACCGGCGATCGAGTCCTTCCACTTGACGTTGGTATCGATGCGGATGCCATTTTTCTTCCAACACAGCCGTCCCTGCTCACCCACCGTGGTCAAGTAATTCAGCCGCTCCTCCCTACTCAAATACCGCACCCGCATCGAAGCAAGCCGCTCTCGAGGGCAATTCTCAAGACTGACATCCTTCCCCTCTCCACAATCAAGCCAGTAGAAGAAATTCTCCTGCGTGCTCCTATCCTTCCATTCGGCGTCGTATTTCCGCAGGTTGCTCCCGTACCGGTGCTGCTCGTCTACCATCTCTAGGAAATACGAGAGGTCTATCATCTGTGTCCCTTCGCCTCCCTGTTGTGGGCGCTTTCGCTGCCGCGCTTCCTTCTGCTCCTGCGTCTGACCCTCATCGCTAAAGGTAGAATTCTCATCATCCTTCTCGTCCCCGCCAGCACGCTGACGCGCCTCCAATTCTGTATTGCTCCCGAGGGTTTGTTGTCGTCATTTTGCATGTCACCGTTCGTAGCCCGAGGGCGAGGCCTGGTGAGCTCGCGGTATTGTGCCTCCTTGATAGCTTCGGTCCATCGCGTCGAGGGGTCGAGACTGAGACCCGCTAGTTGTCGGCGCTCGCGGCGGCCGCGGTAGGTTCGCTGGAGGACTTGGGCGGCTCTGAATGCGCGGTCGGTAGGATTTCCAGGTTGAGCTGATTCGTGTTTTGTGGAAATTTCTTGTTCTCTGCGTGTCTGGGTCTCGGCGATGGAGGACATGGCCGCACCGTGGCGGGGTGAAGAGAGGCATTGTTGGGTGATGGGGCTGCTTCGTGTGGAACTGGAGGGGTTGGGGCGGGGTTGGCGAAGCGGAATATAAGTAGGAGTCTGCTCGAGATCTTGCAGTAGAGTCATTCATGACAATGGTATCTGTCAATTGGCAAGCTTTGGAAAATTCTGCATTTCAGGAAAGAACAGACAGCCCTTTCATCTGCCACCTTCCGTGACATAAACCTCGATTGTCCTCAGTGACCAGGAGACAAGGCTTTGCAACAATGCACTGACGTTATGGGATCGCCCAATGAGAAACCATCGTCCAACAGGCAAGCCGTTGAACGCTACGAAATATCACGGCATACTTGATCAGATTTACCAACACCAGGACCAGGCAGCGCAAGCACCGTAGAAGAAATCAAGACATCATGACGGACTTGCTAAGGGAATGAGCACCATTGTACCAGTGCATACGATAGATCGGAAGGCCAACCGTCAAAGATTCTCATCGTTCAGCTCTTACAACTGGTAGAGGAGACCCCTGAAGCATAGCAGCAATTGTCACGTCCAAAGGAGATACTTCGTAGCGTAAAGTACCAGCGAAAATTAGAACAAGAGCCGACTATACACACTTCGAGATGGAGTAGAGAGTATTACCAAGGGGAGAACACCCCTGATTTTACATACGTATTCAAATCACGTGCGTAGACGAATTGTTTAGTACCAGACACTTCATCGGCCCTCAACTGTTATGTTCCTAGTCTAGCCGTTCCGCCTCAGCTCTTTCCATCGCTTTTCATCGCCGTCTTCACCTTTAGGACTTCGTATCCTTGGCTTTGTACGCTACGTGCAACTCAGAACTAGGATCAAGGAAAGGAGACTTGTATTTGCCGGCGGCGCGTCGAGCGAAAGCCAGTGCTAGGTCCGCTGAGAACTCCGGCATTGCGGTAAGCTTCTTTGAATGATCCTCCAAGTACCAGTCCATGTTGATATGAAACACATGATAAGCAACAAGCAACTTCCGGAACGATGCGCCCGCGGTGGTGTTCTGGTAAACGAACATTACCAATGGGAGCTGGGGCGGCGATATGGCTCTCGCCTTCATCTCGAACAACTTGTCGATGATCTGGTGGTGCAGGCGCATAATATCATACTTGTCGGCGAAAACGTATAGTTCTGCTAGTTGCATGTAGCGTTTCGCAGTGTTCGGCACATCAGTATTAGGTGCGAGCTCATAGTCCTGTCCGTAGAGCCACTGTACGAATCTCGCAACAGTCTCAACATCATCCTCCGGAAGGGTCATCGATTGGTCTTCTGTCTCCGTGAAGGTGCCATTGCCTAAGAAGGCTGATCGAAACATTGCTGACGCATCGCAGATGAGCTTTCGGTGGATACGAAATGTCGCTTTGGCATCACCAACAAGGAGGTCGATGATCGGTTCGTCGGCAAAACTATGATCAGATAATATCAGTATACTTGACATGTAATACGGGAAACGTGTGTGGGGTTCTAGACTCAGGCTCACCTAAAAGGGGTCGTCTCCATTATGGAAGAGCCTAAGCCCAAGCCGGCGCGCTTGATGAAACAACCTAAGGTCCGTGCGTGGATTTGCGCTTATCTCTCGATCTAGATGTGGTTAAGTGGATCAGAGGTTGAAGTAGTTGGCATAATGTACCTAAAGGAAGAAGTCGCTGGGCGTGAAGGGCACTATACAAGATTTTTCCTCAAAAGTGTTTCACTTTGTGATTGGATGAAGTCTTTACTTCACTGTTATGTGACATTGACCCGGTCTCTAAAGGCGAGCTGCATCACCACATTGCCACTGGTTAGGGGGCTTGCAAATAGTAGTCGGAGGATGAAACGTAGCATTTCTGAGTCTGCAGAGACACCTAAGTCAAAGAAACAGAGAGAGCCCGAGCCTGACTACTGCGACATCGCTCCCAAATTAGGCGAAGATGGCTCTATTATCTGGCCTGCCCCCGCAAAAGCCATTGAGGATGCAAGGACGTTTCTAAGACAATGGTTCGGTTGAAGACAGACAAACAAAGAATGTTCTATTACTGAAACATATATCTAGTGCTGCTTCTCCAGGCATGACGCTGGTTGTTCCAGATAAAGATGCAGATGGACTTGATGCAGGTGTCATCATCTACAGAACCCTCACGGCGATGGGCAAATCACCATCCCTGATAGACGTGCATTTGATCAAGAAAGGCGCCACTATTCACACCGAAGAGGAAAGAGCAGCTATGCAAGCCAAGGATCCGAAGCATATCATTGTCGTCGATCAAGGGAGCGTGGCGTCATCGCCTGTAGTAGATTCACCAGATGTGCAGTCTCTTATTATCGATCACCATCTAAGTGACGAGTTTCCCAAGAATGCTATGGTTTGAGTTGCATCTGCTACCAATGGTCGTAGCTTACGGAGGAGCAGGTGGTTTCGGCCTGTCATTATCCTCCTGTTGCAACCGCGTCACTGCTGACATACGAGATCTGCAAACTCCTACATCCTGAGATCGCATCTTCATGTGGTTATCTTTGTGCGATGGGAACGCACGGCGACCTCGGAGCTACACTCAAGTGGAAGCCGCCTTTTCCGGACATGAGCGAGACATTCAAGCTGCACACCAAGAAATCTATCAACGATGCCGTGTCTCTCGTCAATGCCCGTAGGACACTCATCGACAATCAATTGGGTTGGCTCAGCTGACAGTGTGCAGCTAGGAGAACCTCGAAGTTCGACGTTATTAGCGCATGGGAGGCGCTATTGAAAGCGAAGAGCCCGAAAGAGCTCCTGACGAACACGAGACTTCTATCAGCACGTGCTGAGATCAACGACGAGGTAGAGAACCATACTCACGCGCCGCCCAAGTTCAGCAAAGATGGCAAGATCGCGGTACTGAGGATTCATAGCGCTGCTCAGGTCCATCCTGTCATCGCTACTCGATGGGTAAGAGTTCTGCTCCATACGCGATCCTGGTCTAACGTTTTCTAGGCAGGCCATCTAAGCTCAAAGGCGCTCGAGATAGTTATGGTAGCCAATAGCGGTTATCTTCCAGGCATGGTCAACTTTTCCTGCCGTATTGCTCGCTCAGCTCGCTCCAAGGATCCACCAGTTAATATTATTGAATCCTTGAAAGCTGTGGCCGACCTAGACACCACCGATCTGGTCCAGAGGATGGGTCAAAGCTTTGCAAGAGGGCACAAAGAAGCCTCCGGGGGCATCATTCCGCCCGCTGAGTTTGAAGAGCTAATGGCTTTGATGAAGACTGGAGAAAAGCCTGACCCTGTCGAGGGTGCAAGTCCAGCTAAGTCGAAGAAGAGTACTGCAACGTCGCAAAAGAACAATCTCATGAATTATTTCGGCAAGAAGTAGACGCAGAGGGGCCCACAGCGTGGAACACAGTGGGAGATTAGCGGTGTGTACAGCTGCCACCGCTCTTTACTCGGATACATAGCTGAGGCCACTCTACTACCCTAGAAGCATATTTCGAACATAAAAAGGGCAGAGGGCAGGCCGACGACCCGTTGGCAGAACATCGACACGCTCTAAGCTTCAAACAAGATCTATGCACTACAATAGGAACGGACGTAGATGGCCGATTCGACTCCATCCGGATCCTCTCATTCGTGTTAGGTTTGTTCGGTCAAGCCTTAATATCGAGAAGCGAGGAGTCAACGATATTGCTTCTTTCCCAGTCCAGCCTCCCTCTCTCACAATGAATGACCAGGTGCGAGAGACTTACCCACATACTGGCATATGCGTGGGAAGTTTTCCCTCCAGCAACAGTGACCATACGCAGAACGATCTCAGAGTTATGGCATCCTTTGTGCATAAGCAGCATCAACCACACAGTCAGGCGACATCACACCAATGTCACATTCCCCCAAAGATACATCTCGCCTAACTTTGGTCGCGTATCTACATCACTGTGATAACCTACCTTGAGTATGCGCCACTGTCTTGTGGGCCACAAATTTTTTAGCTCACAGCCCGGTCTGTCGGCATCTGAATTCCCATAATTCCTGGCGGGACTACAAGTAAGATTTGGGCGGGGCCTCTAGGGCAGCTACGTGATGGTGTTGTGAGCTCAGAAAGGGATATGGCAATGAAAACAAGTGGGAAGTGCTTTACGACAGGGTTGAGGGGCGATTATGGCTCGATAATTCTCGAGGAGCATTGCGCCTGTCGTAGACACCAGACCTCCTTTTACTAGTCACTTACCCAGGCCGATTCTACTTGAGCGGACGCCCAAGCGCCTCCAAACACGGAGTCGCAGCTCTATCAAGTCGAAAAGCTGGATTGCCGTCTTGCTTGTGGGCCGTTGGGTGTGGCTATTAATAAAATTGCAGCCAAAGTTGACACATACAGGGAAAGAAAAGCATGTCCAGATCAAAGAACGCATAGCTAGTTGTACTAGCAGAACCACAAGACAGAGCGGCCTCGACCGCGGCAAAATTGGGGCAAAATTGGGACTTTTGCATCTCAGTCACCAAATCTTTCTCACGCCTGTAGAATTGAGATTGCCTCGCAGTAGCAGATCCAAAACATTAAAATGGAGAGCCTGAGGTGGGGCGCGACCTCGAGGTTTCGATATCTTGTAATAAGAGCCACACGCTCTAGCGATTGATATAGCCGGGCTGGATCATCTGCCAAGATATAAAACATACCTTATCCTAAGAATGTGAATGAAAACAAAGCGGAGACTCATCTCCACTGTAATTGCACAAACTAATGTTCCAGCACTTGCAGTAACATACATTTTACTCGCAACAGCAAGGCACGGATCATCAAATCTTCCCCTGAATCGCTCTCCAGCTTTCGTACTAAATGATGCGATATGCTTCGACATCTTTCCTCTAGCAACGGGTCATCACCGATCGATCAAGCCAGATTATCTCGTCCATATGTTCTTCAGGAATGCCAAAGAATGCTTGCTTTTTGGAAAAGCGCGCCATGGCAACTGGATATGTAGCTATACTGCAACCGTCTATCTAACCTCAAGCTATACGTCGCCCAGCAACGGCTACCTCAATTACATTAGCCCATATGAGGGTGAAGGGTAAACTGCGAGCACTATGTTCAACGCTTCGCTGGTATCATGAGAAGGCATAGCAAACGCTCAGAAAAGTGGTATCAATCTGCAGGGACGAACAGCACCGGGTATCTTGATCGAAAGAAAAATAAAAGCAAAGGAGAGCTGTATGTGAAATGGCATGGAGAAACTCAAGCATGAGTGGGCTCCATATTCCCAGTCAATTCTGCCACACGAGCCTTGATCCGAGCGACTCGCGATTCGATAGCTGCACTATGTTAGTTTTATTCAATATGCGGAACGGCCAGAGCTTACTCTCTTCGGCAGCTGTGTCACTCTCCCCGCCATCAGTCTCCCTATGGCTGATTCTCGAATGGTCATCGCTCGGCACTCGTGAAACACTTTCGGTATGCTTTGCTGCTCGCTCAGCCGCGTTCTTTCGGATCTGCGCCCAACGATCCTTGATAGGCGATGGCGGGTGCTCATCTTCGGATTCAGAGCTGTTGTCATACGACGGTTCATTCGACTCTACAGGAGTAGCAGCACGATGTGGAGACTCGTCAGGAACGAACGCCGGTTCATCAGTCATTGGGCCTTGATTAAACCGATGCTCGGGCTGGTCAAACTTGTTGAATTCCCGATCTGCTTGGCGCTGCTCGTTGGTATCCACACGACCCAGGCTACCTTGGGACTCATAGTGCTGTGGAGCCTGAGCATCGTAATAATGAGGATCTAGAGGTCCACCTTGCGGCGGATCATTTTGGAGCGCGGTAGGCTCGGGCTCATCTCTGATAGGACGCGGCGCAGGTGAAGGCATTGGATTGACGGCTGGAGACTTCTTCCTCCCGATGAGAGAGACGCGACGACCAAGATCCGTCTGCGAGCCGGTGTAGTTCGCTTTCATCTGGGGTCCTGGGTAAGCCGCACGAGCAGCGGCAACGGCAGCACTCTCCACTGGTTGCTGAGGCGCGAGCGGCAAGGCCCTCTTTCCGAAGAACCCTTTGAAACCCTTGCGACCGTTCTTCTGCAATTTCTTATTCTTATTGTTACTGTCAGGCGACGAGCCGGGTGTCCCAACAGCCTGCGAGTCATGGGTTGGGCTAGTTGTGAATTCATCTTCGAGCGGCAAATCTTTCTCTATCGGGCGAGGAATATCTGTAGGCAAGGGAACCTCAGATGCCTCATTGACCGCTCGCTCTGACGGATGAATCTCTGTAGGCACAGGCAACGGCGGGGCTAGGTTCTCGGGCAAGGGTGGAGGCTCAGTCGACATCTGCTGCCCATTCACTAACTGCGTTTGCTCCTTGGGGGTTTCGGGAGGCAGAGCTGGTAACTCTCTTTCTTCTTTCCCGAGATCCGCCTCGGTCTGTTGTGGCGCATCAGGGTTTGGGAAGTTATAGGAATGGGATCTCGGAACCTCTTTCCGAGGTATAGGTGTTAGAGATCCATTGGGGCTCGCAAGATGGCTGGTTCCCAGGTCTGTAGTAGAGCCCTTCCCAGTAAAATTGTTACCTAAGTATGCCGCACGGATAACGTTCTTATCATAGGTGTTAGCCCACTTCATTGCAGGTGCTGCCTCGCTCATGATAACTGGTTGCAGCGTGAAGACACTGTTCGTCTTTGTAGACATGGCATCTTGATGGCGGGCCCGTCGTGGACTAAGCCCGGCCTCATCGTCCTTCTGCTTTAATGCTGCCGCCGCTGCTTGGATCCGTGCATGCTGGTCTGGGCCAATACTGGTCTTGCTCATTGGCGATTCTTGAGCACTCCTCGAGTATGGCTCGGCTTTAGGGTGGGGCGTTGTCTTCATTACAGTCTTCGTCCGGTTCAGTCGGCTCTTCTTGCTGAAACCAAAACGGCTCTTCTTCTCCGCTATGTAAGCTCCCACCTCCGGCTCCGGTGCAGCACCTTTGACCATCTCTTCGATGACCAACCAAGTGCCGCCTCGAATGTTAGTCTCAATCAGCGCGCAACGGCCAAAGACGGCTTTCCGTGCTGTTGGTTCCTCACCAGCCAAACTGCTAATCCACACCCACCAGAATGCATCCTCTATGTGGATCGCATTGATACTGGCCAATTCACCAGGCTCCAGGTCTTCAGCTTCCTGCCCACGTCGGTTGGATGATGAGCTGTGTCCTCGTTTTGTATCAATGGGGGGCAAGATTTTATCTGACGGTAGAGCTAATGGTTTGGGTCCTGGGCTATTGGCTTCATCGGCAAAGCCAGAGGACAAGAAATCGGCCCACGAGGGTGTCACAGGACGGCCCATATCATTCTTGGACTGTGGAACTGATCTTATCCCATGTGACCTAGTCCTCTTGCTGAACGCGGACCCATCGACCTCATCCTCGTTGTCCGAGTAATCACCGAACCCACCAAAGCCAATGTCCTCGAAGCGTGACCACGACGCATCTGGACGACTTGTCGATGTTTTGGAAGTTGATACCGTGGACTGATTTGTCGAAGAGATGCTCTTAAGCACGCGCCGACACTCATCTGTCAATGCTTGCACGGGGTCTTCATAGTCAGAAAATTGCTGTAATGCATAGTCATCCTCTCGATATTCAAAGTGTTTCGCACGACGTAAAAGTGCGAAAGGTGTAGGAGACACGGAATCAACGATCATTACCACCTTCGACGTCGTGTTTAGTGATGGTTGCATCGGTGGGTATTCCGTAGCCTGAACCAAGTTTTGCAGAGATAGTGGCAATGCTGAGATACCATTCACTCCTCGGATCGAATCGCGTGACAGAGAACGCAGGTAGGCGAAAAACAGATGACTTGTGGCGTCGGCAGCACTGAAAAGTCAGCGATATCTCTCTTCTTTGCCAGAGCCAGAACCAACCTCGCCCATGACTTGTATCCTCCATCGAACCCATTGCCTGCATCAACGTGTTCAAAAGCCCACCATCCGGCTAGTCTCGACAGCTTTCTCCCACTCATGCCGTTTGTCTTGCCGTGGGCGGCAATAGCAGCCATGAGATCGAAGAAGTCAAATATTATTTTCGTCCGAGCGTCGGATTCCACACTGATTGGTATAAAGGTAGCGAAAGCGTGACGGGCCATGTTCGAGTCTGTGAAGCCGTGTAAGCGCTCGTTGTCAAGCCTCGGCTTCTGTAACGTACCTTGCTCTCCGATGCGAAAAAGCTCATAAGCCTCCCATGTGACCACACCTCCAGCGAGGCGACTCCAGCACCACTTCATGACACTACTCAGGACCTGTGAGTCTTAGTCTCGCTCATCTAATAACGGTCTCTCGGCTCACCGTGGGCTCCGTCAACATCAGCTCCTGGGTAAGATCAAGCTGAACGCCCTTGTGTGGGTCAAAGAAATTACGTATGAAGGTGCGCGCCGCACTCGGATCCGAACTAGGTCGGAAAGGAAGGAGGATGAACGGCATATCGAGGGCTTGAAGATACGAACAGATCAGTCAGTGGATAAATAGACGGACTTTAAGCCATGAGAGAGGTTGCTACCTCTTGATTTCAGCTCAGCGGTACACCCTCTGAGCAGCTCCTGTATCTCCTCCGGTTCTACGTCTTTCCTTGACCATGCATCATCCCACCTCGGTTTTGGCGGCGGTGCTGGTGCAAGCTTTGGTTCGTTGAATTGCTTTCTAGACTTCGTCTTCGCATTGACGGCTCCGCCATCCTTGCTCCTGAATACCTTTGAAAAGAATGGCATCTTGATCCCAACAGAGAGTCAAAAGTGGTCGTAGGATTAGTCGAATGTCCAAGGCATGGGTTCAGTAGCGCTCCGGATCTGACGTTCTCTGGAGCACTTGCCAGACTCGATTATGGATGGGGTGCGATGTCTTCGCAATCAATGCGCGTTCGCCACGATCAATCTGAACGATTCAGAAAACAGTGAATCACCACACCGGACTTGCCCAACAGGCGATATAAATATCGAAGACGGGTGCCAGCAAATGCAGCGCAGATCACGGAAGATCACTTGTGGGGCTTTTGAAGGTGACAGTCCTAGCTCAGAATTTTGAGAATGACGAGGCTAAATGAGCGTGGTATCGTTAAGGCTCAAGAGACTGACATGAAGTTTGTGATAAGTAGCAGTAGCAGCGGGCTCTCAATCTCAGGAGAGAGAGTCGTAAATATTTAGACAGCACTTAAAGGAGGTTCAGGGTAATCCCAATAAATTTACTGACAGGGGTAACGCGCCCGAACCGTCGCTAGCGTGACATGCAGCTAACCCCACCATATTGGGCCGTGGCATTTCTTGGCAGGCTAGGCGCGCACCGTAGAGAACTGTAAGATTTGGTATGCCTCAGAGTGCGTCTCACCATCCAAATGACCTTGTCGCCCCCACACAGCGCAGCACTCTTTCGACTGCTGATATCTGCAATGCTCTAGGAGTAAGTGCCATCCTGCAAGTTCAATAGACGAGTTGTACGTTGAATTGGGGCCGGTTGCCCCAGAGTGAAACACGGGCAAGCCAATCATGTTGCCCTTGCCAATCGAAGTATGAAAGCTCTCAACGTCTACAAGATATTACTTTGGGTACCCCGACCAGTGCAGCTCCTGCACAAAATCATGACACTGTCCTTTGATCTTTGTGACTTGAAATTATTCTGCCTAAACTCGCTCTGGCTGGCTCTACAGTGCCGTCGAAGCGGTTTTGAATTGGATGCTTTGCGAATGCCTCCATCGTAAATAGCTACTTTAAGTTATACATTCTGTAGGTAAGGTAGCAGAGTTCCCTCCAAATAATGGAAGTCACATCGTCGGTACGTACTTCACGACAAGGTAGGGTCCTGAACTTGGATAATAATAATGATGTAATGGCTAAGGTACTTGCATTGTCCCTTTATTCAATAGACTCTGTCATTCTTTGCTCACCTCCAGATCATATAGCCCAACACATGCGTCTTCAGTGATCCATCGAAGATAATACGAATTATCAAACTACGTGTATCTACAGAGCCCTCATTTACTCTTTGATCCATCAAGATGGTTAAAGACAACAATACTGTCATCGAGTGAGTGCTCTGCTGTAGCGTCTAAAGAAATTATGACAATTATTCATGATAGGTTAGGGAATTCAACGAGCTTGTCAATATGACAGCCGAAGAACTGGAAACATGGCTTAAAGAAGAGGTGTCGGAATCGTCTGGCTGGAGCAAGGATGATGGTTCTGGCGAGACGGTGGGCCACGAAAGGTAACCGCTCGGGGTTGTGGCTGGCTCAGTGATTATCCTGTTGATGAGAACTTATAGCGGTCGTAAGATCATTGAAATTCTGAAGAAGAACCCCAACAAGGACCCCGAAAAGTATGACGAGGACGACATCCAGCACATGCGCAAAGTCGTGAGCTACAACAAGCGCCATCTAGCGCAGGAGGAGAAAGCCAAGCAGGACACAAGCAGCAAAAGTTACAAGTCTCTAAAGAATTGGGGCCATGATGCTCAGAAAAGCTAGAGCTTAGCTAGACAGACGAAGTTGTTGAGAGAGTTTGAGTAGTGCTTCGTTGTTAAGCTTGGTTGCTCATATAACACTCTGACCACTGATATGATCAGAGTAAATCGGGTCTCGGCTCTGACATATAATATTGTAGGGGAAGACCATCCGTAAAGTCGTTTGTGACAATATTGTCAATGAAAGCCATGGATTACTGGTGATTCCATCCCCTAGTTCGTTCAAACCGTAGAGTCGTTGATCTGAGACGTAAGAACCTGTGCCAATTGCGACTACTCGCAGCGAAACAAGTCCTAGAATGTATAAAGATCATGACTCGGACACCGTGATCTGTTGGGCAAGTGGAATGAGAGTCAGACTCGAAGGGGATCACTATTGTCAGAAATAGAATCCTTTGATGATATGGATGATCGTCAATCCGCGGGACACGCTGACTTTGGGGTGTTCTCGCCACACAGTAGTATGCGGCTCAGAGTAGACTGTGAGAGGAAGGACGGAGCCTGGCCGAGAGTAGTCTATTTACTGTCAATTTCTGCCCTCACGATTGGCTTCTTTGCGTTTGTGGAACGCTGAAACACAAGCTAATAGTCCACAAAAGGATCTATTTCTGGCTCGAGGGATTGACAAATGGTCAATTTGCTGCACTTCTGCCGATCGATCGACGTTCATTCGTGGAGATGGAAGACACGTGACTCGATCTTGCCAAAGGGGGATCCACCCAACTCGAACTCGTCGGCAGTTTCGCCTACCTCTTTATTATTAGAAACTTGAACCTTCAATATCAACACGCAGGTTCAGAGGTCAGGATTGACCTATATGTCAGGCCGTTCTCGAGTTCTGTCACATTCTCGAAGTTCCAGTTCTTGCATTGTGGTCTCGAGACCGGTCTCGATCTTTCGGATTGCATTCGATTTCGCCAATTTCCTGAAACAGACACAGCCGTCGACTCCTCAAGTGAACCTCCTACCTGAGGTTGCTCTCCTGCTGATCACGCATCCACCTCTGGCCCTTGCACCGTCGCGATGGGCCGACGTAAGATTGAGATCAAGGCGATCAAGGACGACCGCAACCGTTCAGTGTAAGTCGTCTCCAGCTCTGCATATGGCATGCAGGCCGCCACTCTGGCCATCCAAATCACGACTCTAATTCCTATCTGACGACTTCACGCTCCATATGTATCTCCGTCGCTGACCTTCCTATTCTTTAGGACATTCTTGAAGCGCAAAGGCGGTCTGTTCAAAAAGGCTCACGAGCTCTCCGTCCTCTGTTCCGTTGACGTGGCTGTCATCATCTTCGGTCATAACAAGAAACTCTACGAGTATTCATCTGGAGACATTAACGAGACAATTGGCCGCTTTCAATACGTGCGTTCAGTTCTTCCTGCAAAGTAACAGTGGTAGCTGATAATAGAATAGTATGGCGCCGCTCACGAGCACAAAGGTCCGGCGGACTTCAACGGTCGGGGTGGCTTAGACGATGATGAGGATGACGAGATGGGGACACCACCTATGGAGGATCAGGTACCGTCAGAACATACGCTTCCGTCGCAAATACAGAACGTAGCTGGTTACGTGCACATGAGGCATGCGCCCTCTGCTTCACCACCCATGTCGAATGGCGTTCCATTCCACCAACGTCAACAAACCCCTCAAGCTCAGATGCAAGTCGGTTCGAGGCCGAGTTCTCGCAACACTATACTCAGACCAGGTTCAAACCTTGGCCCTTCGCAGCTAAGCCAACCACCACAAGGTCCAAATGGCTACGCGTATATGCCGAATCCATCCATCTACAATCCACACGCTGCCCAGGGAATGCCCTCCGCGCCCCATCATGGAATATCAGATCAAAGGTTTCACGCAATGCCAGGGAGCCAACAATACACGGGCCCGCCTCAGCGACACCCACAAAATGCTCAAGCTCAGCAGCCGTACGCACCCGAACAGAGGCGGCAATCCATGCCACCGGCGTTCCCTCAGCAAGAACCGCCACAGCAACATCTACAGCCTGTACCGTCACCACCCCAGAGAAACCGAATTCCGGAAGATGACAATCAGCTGAGCGCACCGAAACCGATCCCTGCAAAATCACGAAGTATTTTCACGCCTATCGATGATAGCCGTTCTCTACTCGCACAGCACTGGTCAGTAGGCGACAAGAAGGATATCAAGGTCGAGAAGGATAACAGATCGCAATCTGTCGACATAACCAGTGTGCAACACCAGAAGGCAAATCGACGGTTCACCGATTCCACAAAACTTATATCGAAGCCAGCCGAACCATCTCCGCTACCTCCCAAGTCACAAAAACTGCCAGCAGGACGAGTCAACCAAGTGACCGAGTTTCAACCACCGTCGCGAACGAACAGCGCGCCGATGGGGGCAAAGCGACCGAGACTCAAGGTCCAGATACCCAGTGAGCAGTCTGATGACGATGGAGATGCATCGGCGGAATCGTCAACGCGACATTCGGGCGGTACCGTTGCAGACACACCTGCGAAAGGAAGCACCGAAGCAAGTCACTCGTCGGGAGTGGTTCTGCCTCCACCTTCTCCCAGTGCTAGTGCTATGCTGAGCGCAGGCGCGCAAGGTCCACCCAATCCATTTGCTCGCCCGCATCCCCCCAGTCACAGTACAAACACCAACAACCAATCTTACAGTTCCAATAACAATATCGAAACACCAATATCCGCGTTACCCTCACGATTTGTAGCTGACGGCTTGCTTCCGTCACCGTCTTCTTTCTATCCAGAATGGGGCTTCGGCCGTGCTGGGGGCGACAGTAACATGCTGCCCAGCCCCCTTAACTTTCAGACTCCAGTCATGGGCCATGGACCTAGTTTTCTAAGGGACGACGAGGGCGACAAGAAGAGGAAGAGCCCCGAGGGCGACTCGCAAGAAGGCTCGAATTTCAAACGGGTGAAAACATGATAGATCTTCGGCCGAAACACGTCACAGTATCATGGAGTGGGATCATTTCCGTGAGGACACGGCCCTCCTGTAACTCGGTCAAAGCTTGTCGATTGTCGGTGGCCTTCTGTCATATTGCTTCGAGTCATATATTTGGGAATGTTAGCTTGGTGGGAGACTGCGTGAAGCCTGCGTTCGGCATTTGATGCTTTGTCAATGGTAGATACCCTTCACGCTCGCTGGAAGACCTTCTATTCTTTACTTGGACGGCCTTGTAACACAAATCGCTTAGGGCTTACATATATATGAACAATTGAATCAGGATTTGAAGCACTCTCGAATTGTGATTTTCCCGAATCTTCTTCGAGACTAGTCGCGGCAGAAGCATCGGCAGTTGAAAACAAGCACTTTAGCGGCGGGTATCTGGACTCGATGACGGAGATTGCGGGCGACGGTAACCGAACAGTCTCGCCATCGGATTTTGCCATCGTCTCATTGTTCGACGACTTCTCGTTTCTTCCGATACATCTTTCTGGTTCACCTATCAACGTTCTTTCTCTTGCTATTTCGATTATAGCGTTCTTTTTGCAGTCGGCTTCAACTCGTATTATTCTCCTATAAGAACGTACTTTAGCATGGCGCCTGCTCCACTTTTCTATCTGATTCAGTCTTACTCAAGTGTAGCTACTTGAACCGCTATCGTTTTATTCTCACGTCACCAAGTGACAGTCCAGATTAACGGTCCCGGGGAGTCAGCCTTGCTCTTTAGACCTTTGAGTCGTAATTGCGACAGTGGACAAGCCACCTGCTTCCATCATGGCGACAACGGCCGAAATACCTTCAGAAGCGTCTCGCCTCGAGGCTGTTGCTGAGGCTGGCACGGGCGCGGACGACCATGAGCATGCGGCAAAATTGAGCAATGATGAAAATACAGATGGTGCTATGTCCGGGTCACCTGCCCTTTCGTCGGACGGCGTTGGCGAAGAACCGAAGAAGGACGGGAAACCTGAAGAGCCACAGAGAAGCGCGCTCAAAGTCGTCTTGATCATGGGTTCGTTGTGTGTAAGCATCTTAGTGTCATTGGCTTTAGTATGATTCGCGCTGACCATGCCTCTAGATTGCGGTCTTCCTTGCAGCACTGGACACTGTAAGACCCATTATCATGCCTTGAGTTCAGAGCGCACGTTGATAAAGGCATAGACGATCATCTCTACAGCAGTACCCACCATAACCGCACACTTCAGGTCTTCGGAAGCAGATTACACATGGATCAACTCTGCATACCTCCTATCTGCAGCAGCATCGACCCCTACATGGGGCAAATTCAGTGACATATGGGGTCGTAAGCCAGTCCTGCTGCTCGCTAACATCATTTTCTTAGGAGGATCCCTGATATCGGCCTTGAGCATTAATGTCAAGATGCTTATTAGTGGAAGAGTTGTCCAAGGTATCGGAGGAGGTGGGCTGATTATCTTGTCAAACATTTGCATCAGTGACCTGTTCAGCATGAGGTAAGAACCAAGATTGCACGTGATTGACCTCTGAAGTACACGCTGACCGCCCGCTGCAGAGACCGAGGCAAGTATTTTGGAATAATTGGCATGGTCTGGGGTATTGCCAGTGCTGTAGGTCCTGTGTTGGGTGGTGTCTTTGTGAGTAATTTCATCCAGCCCAACGATCTATATTTGCACAGTAGTCTAGTAAAGAAGGCGATACTGACGTAAAGAATGCGCAGACGGAGAAGGTTTCGTGGCGCTGGTGTTTCTACATCAATCGTGAGTGCCTCACACCCACTGGTCTGCAGCACCACGACAACTGCTAACATAAGCTTTGAAGTCCCATTTGATGGAATAGCATTTTTCATCATCATGTTCTTTCTGGACATTGAGACGCCCAAAACACCAATACTGGCAGGTCTCAAAGCCATTGACTGGCTCGGTTCGATAACAATAGTTGGCGGGACTGTCATGTTCCTTCTCGGCCTCGAATACGGCGGTGTCAACTACCCCTGGAAATCCGCCACCGTTATTTGCCTCATCGTCTTCGGCCTCGTCACCATCGGCCTGTTCTTCGTCAACGAATGGAAACTAGCCCGCTACCCCGTCATGCCCCTCCGCCTCTTCAAGCGCCGCTCCAACGTCGCAGCGCTCCTCTCCTGCTTCTGCCACGGCACTGTCTTCATCGCCGGAGCCTACTTCCTCCCCCTCTACTTCCAGTCCGTCTACCTGGCCTCTCCCATTCTCTCCGGTGTCTATACGTTCCCCTTTGTCCTCTCCCTCTCCTTCATGTCCGCCGCCACTGGTGTCTTCATCAAGAAAACTGGCCAATACCTTCCCGCCATCTGGTTCGGCATGGTCTTCCTGACCCTCGGCTTCGGTAGGTCATCTTCTCCGAGCACCTTTTTCCCACTCTCGAGTGTTTCAAGAGCTTTGAGACATGTCTAGCGAGCATTCGATCGGAAGACATGCCTTATGGCTCCATCCACTAGCTTCAAGAGGAAATACTGACTCCGAAATCATCTAGGTCTCTACATCGATCTTCCCAACCACCGCGGCGAATGGGCGAAACTCGTCGTCTACCAGATCATCGCCGGGCTTGGCGTGGGCCCCAACTTCCAAGCCCCGCTCATCGCGCTGCAGTCGCTCGTCCAGCCCCGCGACATCGCCACCGCGACCGCAACGTTCGGCTTCACACGCAACATCGCCACCTCGATCTCCGTCGTCATCGGCGGCGTCATCTTCCAGAACGGCATGGCCAAGCACCGGCAAGAGCTTGTGGCCGCATTGGGCCCACAGCTCGGCGGCGCCCTGGGCGGCGGCAGTGCCGGTGCCTCGACGGGCATTGTCCGCTCACTGCCGCCGCAGCAGAGGATGGTGGCTACGAATGCGTACACGGATGCCTTGAGGACGATGTGGTACTACTACCTCGCCATAGCGGCATTGGGCATCTGCGCTAGTTTGGCGATCACCAAGAATCAGCTTAGCAAAGAACACGAGGTGCAGAAGCAGGGCTTGGAGGAGCAGGAGCGGCATAGGAAAGAGGATAAACGATTAAGCCAGATGTCAGCGAAGAGGAAAAGTGGCGACATGGAGCACGGGATGAAAGATTCCGAAAGAGAGGCGGAGAAAGTGGGAGCTTGAATCCGTTCCAACTTCAGGGCAAGCGAAAAGGAAGAAAATTACAAACGAAGGCGAGGATTACGTCGTCTACGTATGCCAAAGCATAAGCGTTTCATTTTACCTGTGCATATAAAACCATTGCATGTATGGAGTTCATATCGGACACGAAAGGGTGCATCGTCGAGGCGTTGCGTCCAAGTTGCATATCCTCGGTTCTTTTCACATTCGGGAGCGCCAAAACCTACGATGGATTTGAGTGTATTCTACCTAATGGATATTACGATTGAGTGATTTGGAACACCTCAGCTATGTGCCTCTTCACCGATGGGTCTTCACTGGTCGATCAGTCCATCGCAATTCCGTCGTGTCGTAGTTTCGGCGCCTGGAATACTGCTGTTCTTAGACCAAACATAATACAATCCTGCATTCTTCGTCATATCCTAACAACGATATTTGACGTACACCAATCCAAGGCAAATCTACAGAGGTGGTGCAATTCGATTGACGCTCGGAATCAGAGGTGTGTATTATTATCGTGCCCATCGTTTATCATCATTGTACCCAGCGCATCTCGCAGCTCGCAGCTCGCAGCTCGCAGCTCGTTCCTCCAGGTTTCCACCGCCCCTTCCCATCATCCTCACACCTTCTCTCATCTCTACCCGCTCATATCCCCTCCCCCCTCCTCACACCCGCCCTCAACCTCCTCGTCGCCTGCCCATACTCCACCAACGGCCCATACCTCGGAAACCGATCCTCCCCCTCTACCAGCTCAACCTCCCTCCCCACCACACCCACCCTCAAACTCTCCACCTCCCCCACCTCAACCGCGCAACCATCCAGCTTCTGGATCCGGTAACCGAGCTGTGTGCTCAGATACGGTACCACATGCTGCGGGCTCAGATCCGCAAACCTTACGCCCATCAGCGCATGCGTGAGCGCGACCTGCCCGACCACCATGCCATTCGTGTGAGCCATTGCCGCGTAGGTGCCTGCGAGAGTGGGCGCTGTGCTCCAGCTGCTAGGTGGGGAAGGGATGGTGCCGATGAAGAAGTGGATGAACAGTGGTTTGGTGATTTCGGAGCTGTTGACTTTGATGTTGACGAAGTATTGATGGCTCATGGCGTTTGCGGTGCGGGTGGTGGTGGTGGAGGACGCGTTGAGAGAACGGCGGCGGGAGAGGCTGCCTTTGGGGTTGTAAAGCTGGTTGAGTGCTGTGCGGGCGTTGGTGGCGAGTTGAGAGGGGGAGATGCCCCAGTCGATGAGTTCGGGGTAGGTGTATCCAAATGGGCGGGTAGAGCGAGCGGTGAGGGAGGTGTAGAGGACTCCGGAGGCGTCGGAGTGGAAGGGGGTTAAGGCTGTGAGGGTTACCTTGGGGAAGGAAGTGGGTTTTCTGTGGCGTCGAGACTCACGAGTATTGAAGTCCTCGGTGAAACTGGGAGCATTGGTGAAAGTGCCGATGGCGTCGGGTTGTGAAGCAGCGTAGGAGGTATTAGGGTAGATGGCTTGCCAGATGGCGAAGAGTCGGTCGACGTTGCTACACGGATACCATTAGATACCAGCTCACACAGAATACAGTCAAGGAACTTACGCATGATGCAGCCAGAAGATAGGATCAAAGGCGGAGTAGGGGATTATGGACTGTCGACAATCCCGTGGTCAGAATACCTGCATTGTAAGGTATGATCGTTGTAGACCGGTCCGCAGAATTACATACCATATGACCACCATTGCCGACGATTGCATGAATGGCATTATGCATGTTCTCTATGCTGTTGTACAAGTCTGTACCACGTCCATCATTGTATGCTGTGTTCGAGAACATGGCGTAGTCAGGCTCCTGCGTGATCAGCTGGTAGGTCATCGAACGCAATCTATGAAATTCAGCCAATTTCTGATGTATCCTTCTCATCGTAACTTACTGCGGAGCAAGTGTACTCAATTGTGCGTTGACAAGACTCGGCTGGCTCTGACCCATAGCATCAGGGTACCGGACGGTGCTATGATATGCGGCGAGCTGGGAGCACATTAGAATATATTACAATCCAAGAGATGAGGTTCGAGCCAGACAGCGTACGGCAACGGTGCAAAGCAACTGAGTGAACTGGTACGCGGATAATTACGCACCGTTTCATCAGGAGGAAAGTCCGACGCAGAAGGCTGTGGGTGAAAGGTGTAGTTGTACAGAGGATTGACGATGCTCTGGGTTCCATCTGGAGCATCGATGTTGATCATGGGCTGATTGACAACATCAGGCATTGTGGGATTGATAGACCAGTCCCAATATGGCATTCGCAATGTCTGGGCTGCAGCTTGATACTCTGCGCGCCGAGGCTCCAGATAAGTCGAAGCGATCTCTTGAGCATGGTTCCAGAAGATTTGCTGTATTTCCTTAGCATCGCGTCCCATTACTTGGAGGCGCACCATCGTACCTCAAAGAGCGCGAGATAAGGGCGATGCCACGTGGGAAATAAGATCGACCCGTGGGTACAGTACCCCATCTGGAATGCCCCATTGACGCCGTCCCATGCAGCGTATGGATGTCCATGAATGCCTGCGAGCAACGTAAGTCATCAAACCATACTGAAGTCAAGCTAAGCTAACCAGCAATTTGGTAGTATGAGAGCAGCTCGGTTTGATCTTGCTGAGCGAATGCTTGAAATGCGAGTATGTAAAGATCGAATACTGGACCTGCATGCTGGAAAGAAGAGATTTCTTGACGTGACGGTCGCTGACCAGTGACAGCATCAACACCACCTTGTGGTCCGGTGATTGCGTATGAAGTAGAGATAGCTACAAGTCCTGCGAGAACGAAAGCCCTCTGTAGGAAAGGAAGGTGCATCTTGGACGGCGATAGGACAAGTACTTAGGTAATAGGGTAAAAATATTGATCTACGAATGAGAGTGGAAGGAAGTATGAGGTTGACTAGGATATACAGCGTGCCGCGCCTTCTTCATATTAACACAATACACTAGGATTACCGAGGACGGGATCAGAGTTGGAAGATTTTACACCAGGGGACTGGCATGATTTGCACAAAGAAATCTCCGACTCACTTCAGCAGACGTCGATATATTCATAGCGCAATCCCAGTCCTTAGCTCCAACCAGATTCGCAATCACGTTTCGGGCACTTGAAGCTCATCTCCAGACGCGTCATGGTCGATGTCCTGCAGTCACCCGCATTGCTACCTGCTGCTTGAATGCAAGATACCTTGGACATGCAGACCGTTGGAAGGATTATCCTCGATCAATTTTCCAAGATGAAGGCCTGCCAGTCCAGAGGGGAGTCTTTCCCCGTCTCCCTGTACAAAGAAAAGACCTGGAGTATTCGGTCGAACCAAGTACGCATGCCTTCAACTGTGTTTGATCGCGCTTGCTGGGAATACTACTTGAAGTTGCACTAATACGAGGCCCATAATAGAATTGTCACCGTACCTGCATACTTTAGAGCCTTGGAACAAGGGAATCGCTCTGGGCATGTCATCGTGTAAGCTGTGTAACAAAGCTCATCGGATTTGGCGATACCTTAGTATCAACCAAACAACCATATACTGGCACCGCAAAGTCGATCTCCGACGCATTATGCTTATACCCGTCGACCTGTAGGCGTCCTTCGATGAGCACTGGACTCTCGTTCGCAATGATATGGCAGACGAAGCTAGTCTGAAGGACAGGATCATGTGAACCCGTTTTCTAGTGGTGTACCCTAGGGGCCGCTGTGATCAATGCATACGGAAGGCATTGGCCGCGTGACCAACTATCTTCGTGCGAATGAGCCTGACATGAGCGATTGGCAATGGGAGTGAATGGAGAGGGTAAGGAAGACGACTGGACAAGCAGCAAACAAACCGTTCGTGGTTGCATCGGAGAGCCTGCGCCAGTCTGTAGCTTCTGTACTACGGAGCTAGATCAAATGATTCTCTCGGAGCTCATGAGGCTACAGTTCAACTGCGTCGTTGTCCTTCAAAGGCCCCTGCGAAGTCTAGAATACTTTAGCACAGAGGAAGATAGATCTCCCACATTGATCTTCCGCTCTTCTGTTAGATTCACTAACGGCGGTGGCTGTTCAATCCCAACGATATGAGCATCCAATATGACCCATTCGTCTCCAACGTAGATACGAAGTCAAGCGGATTGGTAGGAAGACCAATCGGCAGACCCCTGCAACCTCGAACGCATCAGCAACTCCCAGGACTCTTGTTCAATCCTCCTGTACTGATTATCACTCCTGCAATTGACACGTCGAGGATCAGGACGCATGATGCATGAGACGATGAAGGCGGCGAATGACGAGGATGAAGCAAACAAGCTGGCGGCTGTTGAGACTCTGACTCGGAGCCTTCAAATGCTGGCCAGATTCAGCCACACCCTGGAATACCCTCCACCCCCATGAGCGCTTCCTAACACACATGATCGCTCTTTATGAGTATTGCTGGAACTTGTGAAAGAGATGGCTTACAATAGTGGTTACAATCCCGATGCGCTGCCGGCGTAGGTCTTCCTTTCGCGAATCCCTCGTACTCCGGTTGCGTGCTAACCTACACCTCTAGGCACGCCGAACCAGAGCAAGTACGTTTGTCGAAGAAGGCAATTCGAGGACCGACTGACAGCTTGTCACAGGCAGCTCAAATCATTTCGCAGCAGCAGCAACAGCCACCACCACCACAAAATCAGCGTCTTCCAAACCGGCCCCATCAAGCCTCCCTCTCTAACAATCAAAGCTACAACAATCCGCCTCCAAACTCGTACCAGAACCGTCCCTCACCGTTCGCATCCCAAGGGCAATTCCAATCTCAGCAGCCCATCAAAGGTCGCTCCCCATCCATTCCGCCCACCAATTATAATAACTACAATCATGACCAATCCTCCATTCCGCCCCAGAATTACCACGCGCCACCACCTCCCCAAACCTACGCTCAATCACCGAGACCCCCTCCGAACACACACGGCCAATCCTCTCCACCACCTCCAAACTACGGCTTCGGCCCTCCTCCCCAAGCCCACCATGGCCGCTCTCCACCCCTGTCTCGCCCCCCTGGAACCCCTGCCCCACCGCAAGGTGGCCGCAGCGAGGCTGACGCCTCACTATTCCCCCTCTTCAAAGCTGTCGACAAGCAAGGCACCGGTCATCTGACAGAGAAAGAGTTGCGCGCTGCTCTGGTTAACGGCGACTGGACCTCCTTCGACCCGCACACCGTAAAGATGATGATCCGGATGTTCGACACCGACAAAACGGGCACCATCGACTTCGATGAGTTTTGCGGCCTGTGGTCCTTCCTCGCCGCTTGGCGCGGCTTGTTTGATCGTTTTGATGAGGATCGGAGCGGAAACATATCATTTGATGAATATTCGAAAGCGCTGGTGGCATTCGGGTATCGGCTGAGTAGTACCTTTGTGGGAGTATTGTACAGGACATATGAGAAGAGGGGGAGTGAGGCGATGAGTTTTGATCTGTTCGTGCAAAGCTGCATTGCGTTGAAGAGGATGACGGATGTGTTCAAGAAGTATGATGATGATCGGGATGGCTATATCACGCTGAGCTTTGAGGAGTTCTTGACGGGTGAGTTGGGCTCCGCTTCTTGTGGACATGGAAAGCTATGGCTGACCGAAATCTAGAGACACTACGGCAAAGATAATGATAGACGAGGTTGTGGGTCTACACGATCACCTTAAAATTGATGGGATATATCTTTTCCGCAGGCGACGGCGTCACTTGATCCAGGACAGAGCGTTGGATTGGGGTACGCTAATCTTACCGATCTTTATACCCACTTAATGCTAGTACGCTGAGGTGGCAGGCGTGCATCGAGCAGCTCATTTCCATTAAGCATAGAGCAATTTTACTAGATCAGGTAACGAAACAATATCGAAGACATCCTCTGCACCAAGCAGCGACAGCCACATCAGGATATACATCTTTGACCCTAGCCACTCAAAGAGTGCAGCCTCGTTCGATTGTCCACAGAGTTCAAATTTGCCAGGACCAACCAGATGGCCGACTTACGCGCTCCTATTGCATTGCTATTTTGGCGTTCTCAATTCGATACATTGTTTACGCAGTGGTTCCACTATTTCACGCTTGACGACCCTCGATCCAGCGTCTTTTCGTCAATGTGTTTTCCCACGAGGTTTCAAGGAATGGTGGCCCAGCTGTTCCCAGCGTATGGTTCTTATGTCAACTCAGCAGTACGAAATGCCTTATAAGGCAGCCTGTACAGATGCAATCCGATCGTCATCCGGGAGGCCGTCGAGGTAGGCATTCAAGCTCTGAATCGCGGTAAAAGTCTGTCGTCGATGATCAAGTCAGCCCAAGCAGGGCAGTAGCGAAAACACAGTGGTACGTACAGTACTTTTCCAAGTCCCATTTCGTCCGCAAGCCAACCTCCTTCGCAATCCCCTCTTTCATGGAACAACATTCAATTAATAGCTATCATCTGATATTTGAACAATGTAAGTCTCAGGCCTGCTATTGTAACCATGTCGGCAATGCTGATCTTGTTCTCAGGATGCTTGAGCATTCGACAATTGCGCTCCCAATCCTTCTTACTCCACTATTCGCAAACCGGATTGCTCTTTATGCCGAGAAATCTGGTCGCAACCTTAGTTTGAAACTCACATATGCGCTGGGAGCGCATACTTGGCTTCGACATCTACAGCTCCCTCTTCCTTCGATCCATCGTCCTCTGTAATACGAGCCTCGGAGAAATCGCTTTGGTCCTCATTGTTCTGCAAGTCGTCAACTTCATCGATCTTTTCTAGATCGAACAATACCCCAACCTCGACGATTGGATTGTGGTTGGCTTGTTCTTTCTTGAAGGCGCGGTCTTTCACGTAGGACTCGTCGTCCCAAGTACAAGAACAAGTACTCAAACCAGCATCTGATAGACGTGGCCTAAGCTCGTGATCTGTTCACCATCTCTGAGAAGCTCGATATTAGTACGGCGATCAATGTAATATAGCCCGCAAAGTATACCAGAGCTTAACGCGTCGGTCGAGCTTGCCACCCGTTCTAGCAAGATCCATTGCCCATTTTCTCTGATCAAGCCCATCGTCTACCAGTGTCTTGACTCAGTACTACGTTCAGGCTTGCCGTTCTTGGATTTTCCCCTGCGCCCTATGGCATTCAACTGTTTGAGGCATATAGGCAGCCAACTACTATACCAAATAGTTTAATGGCCGACCAGGCACTTCGCTCGTAATCTCCCTTATCTCTGGAATTAAATCCTCTGTCTAGCTCTTTATGCGCCTATCTTGGAAGAAGGAGAAGAAGAGAAGAGAAAGAGAAGGAATCGCTGAAAAGAACAAGTAATACACGAAATCATTGATTGTAAACGTTGTCTCTATCAGACGTGTCTAGCAATCGACTCCATCTTATTGCCTATTATATCCCAAGTTGAAGCTTCAATTGATAACGTCACCAAGCTTACTTACCTTACGTGCTCATACGGCGATGAGTCCTGCGTGAAAAACAACGCCCAATTATTACCAGTCGAATCTCGTGAGCACTTGCGACTAATCCAAGCGTCCAGCGATATCCAAGTATAGCTATCGACATTAATGTTTGTAACAACGGGGTTGTTGTCTTGCTTCGAGTCAACAAGATTATGCACACGCGGGAGATCATAAGTCGACTCTTTATCTTCGTTCGTCCTGTCTTTGATCTGTTGCACCAAGGACGTGGCAGGGCCAACGGAGCTGTAGTGCGTTATCTCGTGTAGTGCGATGCGCGAGAAGGTGTCCATCTTCATGCTAGGGAAGGGGTGCAAGGAAGCGCAGTCGACGTCGCCGGCGCCTCCCCGCGGTGGGTCCACAGTATCCCACTCCGTCAGATTTTGAGACCCATCCCGGCAGATCAAGCACACTCGTACACTTCACGCGGTGTGCAAGGCCCCACAGGATTTGCACGCCCCGATGCCACAACGGTTACTTGTGGCAGGATGCCATCGTCGCCATCTCTGCTAAGTCTGATTCCGACGTCGATAGGTCTTCCAACATATAGGGCATCGCCGTTCTTCTTCTTCTTCTGCCACCATTGCTCTCTACGATTCTTCGTTAGTGATCAACACAGTAGCTGGAGGGTCATTATGACATACTTCCTCCACAGAGGTGACGTGCTGCTCATGAATGCGAAAGTCTACAGTGTCTGCGGCCACATCCTCAAATGGCGATGTGACAAGCTTCTGGCCTTCAAATTTCTTGCGGTGGAGCATGTATGCAATCTCGAGGACTGCCCATTATGTACCTTATAACTACTATAAAGCTTACGATAGCCACGCTCCAAGTTCTCTGCCTTTGGGGTGTGGTGTATGCTACAAGCATGGTACAGCTAGTCACTGTCCGTTGTTCGAGACCACCGTTCCCCCAGGTAAAGTAGCTGTCTAAGACATCAAGGTTTAACCACCTCAACGCACTGGACTTGTGGAATGAGCGGCCCCTTCCTCTCAAACGCCTTAAACTTACTACTCGCCTCACCCCACTTACACTGGTTTTCCATAGTATATATGTGACTCTCCTTTCAAACATTGTGGGGGACTCGTCAGGTTGGGCACCGAGCTCGATGAACCCGGCCTCTGACCACGGGTCGAGGTCGGGGAATTCGTGCGGTATTGCATTGGGAAGATTGAGATGGTATAGTAGGTGCTTTAAAGTTCTGACTGCGAAGAATAGAAGACGAGGGGGAGGCGAGGCTGGGCAATGTGTGGAAGTTTTTTGAGGAGAACTTGGAACTTCTCGTTGAAGATTCGAGACGCATTCGAAAAGTTGATGAATTCGCTTGTGTCGACAAAGCCTTTGGGATTGTCTTTCAGGTACTGGGTTTGGCGAGGATTGGGAAATTTTGGATTCGAAAATGAACGCAATGATGAAATGGCACCGAGTTCTAGAAGTTGAGCTTCGACGACATGTCTCTGACTTTGTCGATGTTCAAAGTCCAAGGCTCGACTTCAATAATTGTTTTTATGTAAGGACTCAAATTATGGCCTTTATATTATAGTGAAGTGATATTAGTATAACGTTTGTGCTAACGTTGAAAAGAGGCTCCTCCAGCAATGTAGGAAGGGGGGGTAGACGACATCTACTGTTCGTTTTCAAGGTCCAGCTCTTTGCCCAAAAACTGATGGTCCGCAGCAATCTCCAATGCGCAGTTGCCATGCTGGCAACATGGAGTTTTTATATTTCCGGTGTCGACCCCGACACAGATTTGCCATGCGCTCTATATCGTAGTGCAGAGGTGCAGTGATCCAGGCTCTGCACTCGCGGTTTCTTATAGAGCTGACGACGTACAGAACGAGTGGTAAAAGCGAACATCCCAAATTTCGATATTTTGACACGCACTACATCTAAGGTCGTGAAGGAGACCTGTCTCAATGACTCCGGACCGATCTCAAGGACCTCCAGTATTGGCAGATCCCTCTCCAACTCGGCGTAGGCTGCTAATCCCTTACTCTTGATCATGATCTTTCTCATTTTCTCCTCAAGCGGTGCCACGAGCATTCGGATCTCCTTCTGCGCTAGGTTCGCCCATTTTTTTGCCATTAGCTCCTGTAACATCTTAGACATGGTACCCAGATGTTGGCGATCCCGCAGGGGTATCTGGTCCACCTCGGTTTGATATGCCTTGAGCACACGGGCTAGCTCAATCATGGTGTGGGTAGCGCAGTTTTTGTCTGACCACTGGATCCCCTTTCTCATGCCCATTTGTTGGTCCTCAACCCGTCGTCGCCAAGTAGCGTCAAGTCTCAGTCCTCCTTCAGGAGGCGGCGGTAAAGCGAGGAGCCTCTCGGTGCTGCCTCGGAAGACCAGCAGCTCGATTTCCGCCAAAGGGGACGAGGAGACTGGTATCAACGAGCCTTCCTGCTGCGCGGTCTCATCCTGGCTGGCGATGTACTCCGACCACAGTCCAGAGACCGTGGTTCCCTTTTGCAGGCTCCAATCCGTAGCGCGTGCGAGTAACTCGTCAAAGGAATGCTCGTAGATATCGTCAGGCAGAAGGAAGGGTGCCCTTTGTCGACAGTTAGTCGTGTTGTGAGTTTGTGAACAGCACCTCTTTTGTTGGAGCATATAGCCCTGGGCATGCGGATATTGCTCGTCCGACGAGTGCAGGTTGCTCGCTGATAGGATTGCATGAGTTCGGGATGACTTCGTAGCTTCCGTCTGGAGCTGGTCTTCGAGGCGCCCAACGGTCGTTCCACTGCATTCAAGGCTTGGACAAGATCCGTTAAACGTGAACTAAGAAACCAACCCAGCATTGACATCGGCTTCGTCGACTTCGTCCTCTTTCCACATGATTTCTTCAGCAGTATCCTCGGTATCTTTCTTCCACGGCTGCCTGCTAAGCTACCCTTCATGATCTTCAGCATCGGTGTCTTTCTTGAAGCATGCAAGAAACCCCAATGTATCTGCCGAGTCGGACGATACTGGCCACGACGTCAGCAAGCAAGCTCGATGCTTGACCGACCGCTCCTCAGAGGAACGCCGTGAGGGTGTTTTGGACGGAGACCGAAGCCCACTGACTAGTACCTCGAAAAGCGCAGCTTGCTCGATTGACACCCAGACCGGTTATTCACACCACGATGGTCATCCGCGTCACCCACCTCTGGCTGGTAGGCAATCGCTGGCTCTCTCTCGTGTCCCTTCGTACATCTACTGTGGTTGTGCATGTAAGCTCAAAAGTGGCTGCAGCCACCCTCAGCCCCGTGTGTCTTTGCTCCATTGCGGTGAATCTGATGGTGATATCTAGACAGTAGCTTGTACATCCCCATACGCGATCTGTCCAGAGCCCACTTTATGTTCGTGTAGCAGCTTTCCAATGTTTCGACATCACTTCCGAACAGGAATGCCATGTGCGCGGTACCAATCAGGAGTATGGTCAGACTTGATCGAAAGTTGTATCACTTCGGAGTATAGCTTCCTTTCGGCAAATTGTGACAGCTCATCGATTGTCTTGCCGACTTCTCGCATCCTCTTTCTTTCTCTTCGCTTGCCGGATTTGTCAGCTGTTTTAGATGCTCTCGTACCTTGCTTGTCCTTTCGATGTAGCTTTCCACTTTTCATTCTGAACTTGCAGCGTTCATCATTATATAGATAGGTATAGGGGGAGAAAGGTAAGAGAAGTGTGAAGAAGAAAATTACACTAACTCTGAATTATTCTTTTTGCGCTCGTCGAGAGCGTCGCTGATAACGAAAGGGTCGTCTTAACAAGATATATTTCTCTCCAAGCAGCACGTTTGTACGCACCATAGAGCACGCGATATTGGCGCTCTCGATAGACCGCCTCTTCTGGATGAGGTATTTGCAGCAAGCATTTTGCTCGTGGAGCTTCACAGTCCCGACAGATAACCATGTGTACATGGCATATCTGGAGAGGGATTGGTACACCATGGATAGCCATCCAATCTCCGTTGCCCTTGCTCGATAATGACGTTGGATCAGTTGCGTCGGTGGAAGCATTTTCTTTAGACGCTGCGATCCCTTAGGCCGATTACGTGCCGGACGTCGTTCGGGAACTGGTGGTGCGGTGCATTCAGAGGCATTGTGACCAATTTGATGACATTTCCTATAGATATGATTGGGGCAGTCCTTTCTCATGTGGCCTGAGTGGATTCTTTGCCCTTGCCTTTCACTTTCTCTGGATTGGGCCACTCTTTGGCGAAATGGCCCTTCTTTTGGAAATTGTAACACATTAACCTGAGCGGGACGACGCTGTTCTTTGAGAGTATTGTCTTTGCGGACTCTCCCTTCGAAGCAGCAAGTCTCTTGATGTTCTGCTTCAATTCCTGTGATCATTTTCCCAAGGACCTTGATAAAGTGCTTGGCCACCCCGGCTAATAGGGTTCGTCGAGCTTGATCTGCTTTCAAACGATGAACCATGGAAGAAATGAAAAAGGAAATTAAAATCAATGGACGCTTGAGTTTCGAAGCAACGTCCCTCTTCTCCAGGAAGGGTTTCAAAATCTTGTCTGGCCACAAACAATCTCTCTCACTGGCCTTCAAATCTCCCAGATAAAAGGGGCGCTGAGATATCCCTTCCATGACCACACGTAGTGGGTTGCTACAGCGACTTTTTTCGACATAGGCTTCTGTCCCAACGCTGTTAGCTGGTCATCCGACAAAGATCTTTCATTGGCAACATGCTGCGTAAGGTCGGGGTGCTTCTCTGCTAAGACCTTCGTGGTAGGTTTCCTCTTCTAATCATATGTTATCAGAGCCAGTGGGTACGGTAGAAGACACTGACAGATACTAGTCAACCAGAAAATTGTAACTGTTGGTAGGTCTAAGCCCATGGGCATCCCTCTGGAGGTAGTTGAGTATTGTGATCCGAGCATCCGAGAACCCACATGTGTGCTCGTTGACGCTGGGTGGCGACATAGTCACCTTGATTGACTTTCCTAACTCATTCCTTCCCACCTTCGCCAATACGAGTATAGAATATAGATGTATATAGGTATGATAGCTCTGGTGCGATCTCATCATAGACATCACCCGAGGAGTGATTCGCAGCTAAAGGCGTTGAAGGAGTAAGTAGTTCCACGTTCTCTTTCGTCGGTCTGTAGTTCTGCAACGGGTAATTGAGTGCATTCGGCCTCATTGTCCGCGTGTTGATAGCTTTAAGCACTATAAGCCTTTTATAATAAACTCAGCAATAGCAGTAACACCTTGCTTTTGATATTTGGACTTTTCGATCGGAATCTGATCTAGTCCATCAGAATGGCGGGGGGGTATGAAATTGTAGTGTTGCGTCGTCTGAACGGCTTTGTCTCCCAGCAAGGAATTCACTTGTCCCAGCGTAGTGTTCGTCACGAGATCCTGGCTAAGACGTTTGAAAAACTCCACGATGGCCAGTAGAATCTTGACCTTCAAGCAGTCCGCCAGCTCTTGCCAAACGCTCAAATCTGAGCTTCCTCCGTCCAGTCCGTGGAGTATAAGAATGACAGTCTTCCCAGCCGGGATAGAGGCCATTACGGTCGGTCGGGCTAGAAAGACAGTATTTGATGGAACATGGGAGTCAGACCTAGTTTCTTCGGCTGTGAGTACGTGGCATCGAGGTCTGCCCAGTTCCGGAATCGTTCTTGAGTGGGAGTCGATCTCATAAAGCAAGGAACGCGCTGGACGCAAGATCTCGAGTTCCTCGAAATACCGGCAAGCTGTCGTCGAGTCATCACCGTGGACGTCTCTCACGATACGGTGCGTACGGCTCTGACTTCTCTTGTAGTCGAGATGAACTCCTCGTCGAATGCGATTGCGATCATGTATTCTAGGGTCATTATTGCGTCGTTGACGGCGACTAAAGAGATACGATCACTATCAATATGCGGACAGCACAAAGGTATTAAGAGAAATCACGTATCATGTGCGCCTACGTAGAGTTGCTTCGTCTGCTTCTCTTTCTTTCCAATGGAGCTTTCTTGAGCCGCTTGGCTCGTGGATTCGTTTCTGTCTTTATTATGGCCAGGTCATGTTATAGTTCTCCCAATCGAACGAACCCGGGTTTTTACGCATAGGTGGGTAGTTCAAGATGTGCATCACCGGGCCATCTGTAGAGGCTCAGCAAAGGAAGCGAACTTCTACGATGAAGGCATGATCGTCGAGTCAGAAATCCAGCCGATCCCTTATTCCAAGGCATCCGATTTCCTGAAAATCAGTCCAATGCATCTTAGATCGACTTCCGTCTCTCACAGTTGCCTTCATCTCCATTCCGCGAGTCTCCGGCAGGTAGGATCCCCGTAAAGACGCCGGAATGGCTCTCTACTGTAAGCGGGTCGCCGGGACCGTGACGATTCTTACATGCCCGGTCGAGGTCCCTGCTCAACCGAATGAGGAAGATGAAATTGGTAGTCAGGCCTTCCAAGCTCTAGCACAATAGAAGAACTCGTGCGTTGCGCGGTAGCTGTTTCAACATATTGCTCATATACAGAGCCTTTAGTCTTCTTGTCTAAGCTATTTACGTAGGCGGCCAGATCGGCATGGCACTTGAGCCCGACAAGTCTCGTAGTCTTTGTAGAACGCTCGAAACTTTTGGAGGTACAGACTGGCTTCTGTATGGTAGCTGGTACAATTTTGCTGTAGAGATCTTTGAGCGCCGCCGCATCCTGTTCTAGCCAATAAGATGTGAAGCTTATAACGCGGCGCTCGACATCGTCTATAGTATATCTCCTAAGAATCTTGATCGCGTCTTGCACAACTATCTTAATACATCATCGCTCTTCTCTTTGTTTAGCTCTCGCGCCAAGCCCATGGCAAGGCTATATAGATTATAGATTATAGGCTCGAGCATCCTTGGTTGCAGTCTCTTCCGTGGCATCTGTGTTGAGTCTCAAGACTCCGCCTGGACTTTGGCATGTGCTTCATCAGTCCCGGTCCGGGGCCCAAATCCCGTTGCGAGTGGCGCTATCTTCCATAGGATGTAAATTTGAAAGCTTCGAGAAGACCGGCGTAGAAGCATGAAGGCTCCCTGCCGCAGGAAGAGAAGCGTACTGTGTGTTGGTGAAGACATTTCTGGAGGAGTTCATCAGAACATCAATGTGACCCTTCGTTTGTTTGTACATTTCGCGCAATACAGCGTTCTCACTCTTCAATTCCTGAATCTTGTCGACTGCCTTCAGGTATCGTTCCGCGAAATATCATTGCACTTGTGCCAGGTGTCTTGCTACTGGTTACTTCAAGCTTGGTTTGCAACGAGAGCCTCGCAAGTGTCCTCGAGCTTGCTGTCAAAACCCTTATGCTTGTTGCTGGGACGCTTCATCGATATCTTAAACCGTGGTATCGTAAGGCCATTCGTTTGCGCTGTTGCGATGTTTGACCGTGCCCTCCGGATTAACTTCACTTCGTGAGCCGAGACTTACAATTCCTGTTTCTGAGGCGATTCCTTTGGTTAAGGGTGAGTAGAGTTGCGAGCGATCCTGCACTCGTTCCCATCTAATACTATTCTAAGAATTCGACTTGAAATTTCTCCCACACGATCTACCTTGAGCACCCTCTTGTTTGTCTCCATCACTCTTATCTCCAGCTCCTCAGCTTCCTTCCAACGTCCTTGGTTCCAATATGTCGAGGCCAGATTGGGCATGATAATCAACGTGTGAGGATGCTCCTCGCCTAGCACTCTCTTTCTGATCTTCATCACTCCTATGTTCAGCTCCTCAGCTTCCTTCCAACGTCCTTGATTCCAATATGTCGAGGCCAGATTGGCCATGCTGGTCAGCGTTTTTGGATGCTCTTCGCCTGGGCGTGCTTTGCTGTGTTCATTGCCTGCAGCATCTCCGCTTTTGGCAACTTCTTTTGCTCTTCGATGGGATTGCTGTGTAGATAGACATCACGTAAGAGAAAAAATGCTGATATTGCTCTTTCTCGAGCAGCGCTTGCCAATCTTTGTATTAGCACGATCCCTGAAAATGTCCCCAAGAGCAACTTTGTTGCGTCAGGCAGATCTTACCAAACGCCATTCGATTTGCAACATCGTATAGTAAAGTAGATGGAACTAATTAGCTCTAAGACGCATGGGGAAGCAGCTCTGAAGTCTCTCTCGATTTGACAAGTACGTCACTATCATCTCATCGTTAAGCCATTCATCTGGAGTCAATGGACCTGTAGCTGCTGAGCGAGGAGCCATGTCACGTATGGTATGGTGACATATCTTTAATTCATATGTGTCCGGTACTCCGTCGACATGATAATGGGCATCTTCGTATGTACATAGGCCCGCGGAATGAATGAAAAGATGAGACGATTTCTGGCGCTTTTGTGCCGTTCGTCGCGCTGTAAAAGTTGAGGTCAGATTGCGGCGATTTGAGGACGTTGTGGAGTCAAAACTTCTCAATGTAACAATGTTCTCTCACTCCAACATATGTTTGCATGACTGGACTCGGAGGGATGTGATCGGCATCTAAGTGACCCATGGTTGTCCGAGAGTTTCTGCTTTCTCATCTTGCGGAGCCATGGATATCTTTTGGCTCCAGCGAGAGTCGTCGCGCTTGCAGGGAAATGTAAATTATGATACACCACATTCTCAGAAGCTAGGGACTTGTCAAGCTAAGCGATATTCTTGCACTTAGATTCAAGCTTGACAGACTTCTCCGGACAGTATCTCAATACGGCTTTCTTGGCTCGAGCACAATCATATAGATTTTTCAACCTGTCATGTGCTTGAACGTCCCTCCAAGCGTTCATTGCCCTTTTCAAGCTGCTCCGTCGAATCGCAGAAGTCCACGAGATAGATCTGTTGGTGGGTCGTACAGAACTTGATTTTGAGCTACCCTCCCCTTGGTGTCATTTTGACTAGTGAGTATTAGCGAAGAAATCAGATTGCTTGTTCTCAGTTCAACGTGGGACTCAGGCATATCTCCATCTGTCATTCTTGAGATACAATCCTACTCCATGCCTTCTGTTGGTTTGCTAGCTATTGAAGTAACGCCATTGAGTAGTGTGGGTGTTCGTCCACCAGGCACTGCCCATCTGCAAAGGTTTTCAAAAGGGCCGGTATATCATGGACTGAAGCCCTGTACCGCATGGCTTGCATGTCGCGAATGGAAAATCGTCCTCGGAGTAATTGAAAATCCTTACAGATTTTACATTTCGTTCGATGAGATTGATCACTGCTTGTATATCTTCGGGATTATTGGTGGCTCATGGTCTTCCCGTCTTGGAGAACTCCTGATCAACTCATAGAAACTCCGTCTTGGAGTCCCTTGTCGCCGTGATGACTCCATCAATAGACGAGTCGACGGCGTTCAACACCACTACCTCTACAGCCTTGACTTGTCCGGATCGATATAGTCGACCATAAGCTTGCTTTTCGTCATTACCGACCCACCACTAGTGACGACAATTGGGTCAGCATAGAACTTCAAGTGTTAGGAAGAAGTAATGGCTCACGACTTCACACAGCTCGACGCATTATGTTCGGCTGAACCGCAATTATTGCATCGACTCTGGCTATTCTCAAGCTTCAGTTGGAGAAGAAACTGTTCGCCTTCGGTCATGTCCATGAACTCGTATTCATCCTTCAAAGAGGTAGAACGCACGATGGGAGTGACGTTGTGAGATTGATAATATTCGAACAGAGCCTGCAAGTATTTCTTTTGATCCTGGCTGACGGCCGTAACTGCGACTTACGTCTCAGTATCTTGCTGCTCGAACCAATTGAAGAATTTCGTGTTATCTGTCAATGTCGATAGATCGCATAGCGTGATGTGCAGAGATTTAGCCCGCGTCACTGCGACATTTATCCGTTGGGCAGCTCTGATGAACCCTATACCCAGACTGATATCAAGCGAGGCTGACTGCTGAGCTGAATATGCCACATGACCGCAGTATTGCGCTTCCTTCTGACCTCCTTGTAGAACGGCCGTGAATTTGCAGTAGAGAGCGTCCCAGAGGCCCGAACAAACGTAGCATATTGGGAGGCGTCCAGGAAGCAAGTCAGAAGGGCCGGCGGGTAAACACTGCCTTAAATGCCATCGTACCTTCGCCCAAGCAGCGCTCAATGTATTACTTGCGACCGTGGAATACATGAGTCAAATCTGCAATATTGATAGCGCGAACACCCCACATGATCATCGTATATGATAGTATAAGACTTTCGCAGCTTCTTTTGCCAGCGTTGGATGCAGCCCAGAACAGTACAGGAGTGGATGGAGTCGTTGTGAGTGTGCAAGGACACAGGTATAAAAAGGTTACTGCTGGATGAGCAAGTGGAACGTTGAAGCGTTAGAGCTCTGTTACTGGAATGGGGTGGGTTTGAGGATGAATCAACGAATAGACAAAAATATCGAGTCTGAGGTTTAGGTGCAGCTTTGAATAGTAGAAGGGCGGCACGCAGAGGAGTCGTGGCCGAGCGCCGCGAACTAGGCTCAGGAGCGTCCGGTTTACAGAGAACCAGTTGCCCTACCAGACATTGGAGTCAGCAATCCGGTATGGAGGCAGCTTTCGACCCCGGCCCGGGGTCAAAGGTTTGTTGGCAGCGGTCTTTGTATCGGCTTTCGTGGCGAGCTGTGTCTCCTTGTACGTTTGAGGCACTTGTGACCCCCTGCGATTGACTTCAATGCGCCCTTCAAGACGGCTGTATAGCGGAGTCGGGTGAATTATTGATTCCCGCCCCACAGAACATGCAGAACGCCATGTTCCACGCTTCGTGAAACGATTGACATTTCTTACAACAGATCATCCCACAACAAGTATTGATGAAGGGAGCTGTGCGATAGCGTTTCTCTTTTCTGATATGTCAGTAATGCTTCCAACACACTGAGCATCGAGTCGGGGCCTATTCCGAGGCCATTCAGTCAGACTGGGCGTGCTTGGTAATCCCTGGTGGTCTCTCACCGCTGGAACTCAGTTCAATATCTCCTGTGCGGCTCTGAGGCCAGTTGGGTGAGATTCAATCCGTACGTCGAGACGCTACCCTTACGTCATATCCACGTCAGCATGAGACTCCATCACAAGCTTCTTCCCTAAAATGGGCGATCTGGAAGGCTTATGAACTTACTAAGTGCACGGCCGTAGGAGTTTTCGTGAAGCTGCTTTCCCAATCTTTTTGGGTTGTTGCTCATCAGAGAGTACATCTCCGCGTTCTCTGGCGTGATCAAGAAGCCTAGGACCTCGCCTGAGAACGAAGCCGAGTGCTCATAGAAGAGGATCGACAATACGAGCAGTTTCGAATTGATACCTTTGAGATGCAGATATCGCTTTAGGAGTCTCCCTTGCACTTGCAAGGAAGGAATGGTGTACCTTTCCTTGATGCCCGTCATAAGGAAAGTTCTTGGTGAAATGACGATAGTTTATCCCACTGTGAAGAGCCACAGGTAGAAAGGCAAACCGTTTAAACATTGTACTTGCGTCATGGTTTGGCCCTAAACAGGGTTTGAACGACGGATGAAGTGACTCGAAGAACTCTTGACAAGGGCACCATGTCAGCGCATAGGATACAGTACCTACGAACGATGTCATTGAGGAGGTTTTGCTCGGCGCCGAGTGTGATAGCACAATGTGGACGTCTGGCCGGTTCTATCAAGGCGTAAAGCTGTATGAGGTTTTGATTCGGACACAGTACGCATTGAATAACAGACCGTAGTATGTGCTTCGAGCTTATTATAGAGTATAGAGGTACATGGGGTACACTAGACTTTGATCAAGAAAGACGTAGAAGTTGAAGGAGTTGGTGGTATTTGGGAAAGGAAAGGAAGCGTACTCCAAGCAGAAGTCGCCGTGGAATGACTGTCATAGGTGCAGGAGTAGGGATGAATAGTGAGATTCCACAGTGAGATGGCCGTTCCCCGAATGAGGTCACAATCTCCCGAGTGGGCCCAAGTGAGGGGATTGGGACAACTTTACCAAATGGAAATCCATCTCTCAAATCGAAAATTAGTGCCGTTCCCTCAAGGCTGCAGGAATACTTTAGGATGATGAGATCAAGAAGGCGAAACTGTAAATCTTTTAACAGAAGAGGTATAGTACAATCGAAATGTAAAAGGCAATGATTGTTACCCAAACCCCATTTCCTATGATGGGTGACTGCTCCACAAGCCAGCCACGAGAGACCCTCTGTTAGGATGGTCGAAAGCACCCGCATACGCCTCGTATGTTGCCGAATCACTTGAATTTGACGTCGATGGAGAGATGAGCCCCGAATTGGTTCCTTCGGTAGGCACTAAGTCGTCAACTTGAGATAGCTGTCCAAGACGCATGGGTGGCGCATCAGCCATGGTTTCATCCTGAGGTGGAGATAATCCCCGCGATGGTCTCAAGATCGCTGGCTGCTGTGAGTTTAGCTCACTCGACGAAGGTTTTGATGGAAGGCCTTGGAGAAGGTCACATGAGGAATCGAGAGAGTCCACCGCGAAAGCCAGAAAACCTGCGCTTTTGCTACTTACAGACAATGTCCATCGATATTCTGACAGCCGCGTTTGGTAGAAGTCAGTTTCTTCTTGAGAAGGCGCTGTTGCAAGCAGTAGGCTGCCAAACGTGGCAATGAGGGCAAAGTTGACTTTCGAGGGGAAGTACCAGAAAGAGCTGAGATGTTCTGGGCGAAGCCGGTTGACAAAGTCCATAGCGGAAATGAGGCGGGTCTTGGCTGCGGAACGGCACACATGTGAGAGATACGGATCAGTGTTGTTTGAGGTGAGCGAGCGTATGATGCATCGATGTAAAGTGATCTCCGTTGCGAAGTATGCGAGATGTAAATAACCGGTCGAAGATGGCTTCCCCGTCATGTTCTCATCCATCTTCAGACTCCTCGGCAATTGTGTAAACCACTCCTTGAGCTTTATTTGGACCGGCTTTGCCTTTTCGAGGATTAATAGCGTGCCTTTCTGCCTGGCAATATCTACCTCCTGCATTGATCTGAGCGTGTAGAAAGTTTCTAGAATGGTTGAGAGGATCTCGGTAAGTGCGGCCATCTGGCAGAACAATTCTCTGCCACGGCGGACGTCTTGCGCAGTGACCTCGTCCAGGTTTCCGACGTCCGCAAAGTCTTCTTCCGCCAACAGTGGCACAGCCCAATGATCTTTTGATATTAAGGATGGTCGACCGTGGATTAGAGAGCACCATTTGTCTTGCATGTACACGGCCCAACCCAGTCGCTTTCTCATTGACATCTCATCTTGTGATAGTGACCATGAGGAGCAATCCAGATGAAGGCCCAGCTCATATGCAATACCGACTAACTGGGTGTTGAGCGTCTTGGAGTCAACGTTGGGTCTTTGCATCAGAACAATACCGGCCTGCAATACTGATAGGGTAGGACTCGGCAGTGCCATACCGAACGATCGAAAGGCTATCTCTTCTAGTCTGTCAACATCCTCTCGGCTCAACCTGGCGTTGCATATCGGTGAGGTTGCAGAAAGCGTATACATTGCCGCCAGTAAGGCAGGATCCATGTCGGACTGTAAAGTGCCCCCATGGAAGTCGAAAAAGTCATCTTGAATAATCGGGAGGCTGCGATTAATGGTGTTGCCAAGGATTTTGAGTAAATTGGGAGCATTGGAGCCGACAACCGTATGTATTTGCCGCAAGATGCTTCCATCGTTTCCGTCACGGGATCCTCCGGGCCTGGGTATAAGGAACGCATTACGATCATCAGGCTTCTGATAGCTTGTGCCTTTAATGGTAGTCGTGCAGTCTGCGGAGAGATCGAAAAGTAATGGCTCAAGCTCGGTAGTATATCCAATGTGAGTTCCAAAGTGCTGAGAGCGTGAGATGGAGCTTTCAGTAGGTGATCTTGATCCACTTGTGGATTCACTCGAGCGGTCACTCTCAGTCTTGACAAAAGGCATCTCCTTCACAGTGCTTTTAGATGGTGGCTCAGGCACTGTAGCTCTGAAATTGCAGGTCAGTCGAGTTCACGGAAAGGTAGCATGCAACTCACGGTCCAGATATTGATCTCCTCTTTGCCGAATCGGTCTCCTTACCCTCGGTATCGAGTCTCCGCTTTCTCGGCTGGGGATCCTCTAGATAAGTACAATCTTGTCCGTGGAGACCACATGCCGCGCAGTTATTCTGGCCATCCGTAGCAACACATTTGCTCTTCCTTCTCCGACAAGCATCGCAAGGACGCTCTCTCCGACCTCGAGCAACCTTGTTTTCTTTGCCAGTTGCTGTTGCCTTAGCTTTACCAGAAAAGCCTTCAGTCGGTCCTTGGGTGGATCGAGCTGCACTCGTGGTTGGCATCGTTGCCGGTAGCAGAGGCGGCTGGGAAACAATCGCAGTTGCCATAGTGGTAGAGAATGGACTTCGTGATGCAGAGTACTCCAAAAGGACCAAGCCGTTTATTCACTTGTGAAAGAGGCTATGAAACCATGTCAGCTCAATATACGAGTCACCGTGATGCCCAGAAGCATATCATCTGCCTAAAGGGTCCAGTCGAAACTGGTCTAGAATAGGCACTTGCCAATCGAATATGAGAGCACGATGAGGCATACCTAAACTTCTTGACTGAGGACGAAGTCTGGATGGCACTTCCAGACAAGATTCAATGATCACGCACTTGGAGAGCCAGCTAAGGACTGAAGAAGGATGAGATAGTCTATGGTCCTGGCAGTCATTGAATTGATCCAACTCCTACCCAGGCACGCCTACAATATGTGTTGATGCTGCCGAAGATGATCGTGCAGATCCCAATGTGGCGCCCAATGGAGGTCGCTTTCGTTGAACGCTGCCACGAGTGGGTTGAGAAAGACCTTGGCAGCGATCGCAGGCAGTGATATACATACTGAGTCAAGCAGCGTTGCAGGCACGGTGGAAGGCATATTTGCTTTGTCAAGTGAGGGTTTCCAAGACGTAACTTTTTGCTCGCTTGTGCCAGGTCGCGTGGTGGTTCTCTACAGGGGAGAAGTGCATCTGGCTCACGGACCAGGTGCACCGTCGTTTGATAGGATCTTAGCTCTAGTCTTGCGGTATGATAAGGTACCGAGCAACTTTGGGCAGATAAGCGGTCGGAAGGTGACTGGCGGACAAGTCATTTCGACTTATGTAATTTGTTGCAACGCCAAGCTCCACAATCATCGAGCTATTCGTCAGGTCCGATGGTTTGGACCGGCTCCCGAATACCAGGTGAAGGAGCGAACCTTCTATTCGAAGGTATCCTGGAACATTTCCAATGCGCTGGCTGTCCACACGGCTTATGCAGCGATAGTTCAAGAAGGAAGGAGAGCCTCAAGGCCGGGCAATCTCGAGAGGCGACAAGAAAGAAGGTTATCTTCGTAAGAAGACCCACGGGCTCTGCAGCTGATCCTGCATTCCCCGCTTCCGCCCGTCGATCTTGGACATCTGCTACCAATGGACTCCGCATCGAATTGCACAACAGCAGGGCAGGTCATGTAAGTACTTTAGATGAATATATAGTATATACATATATAGATCAACGATCACCACCCCGAACCTACCAGCAATGATGAGAATGCTCATCCTCTTACCGACAACGCGTAGAGCCAGAAGGCTCAGTAGGCTCCACCAAGGTCACTGCGGCGCTCGCCGGCGTGCAGCGTCTTCACTGAACGGGAAGGATAACGTTACTTGTAGGCGTCCTATACCTCTGGCTTCTCGTGATAATCGGTTGATTCAACATAAGCGACCGACTTTTTGCGCCCGGCACCCACCTCCATGTCTGCCAGAGACTGCCTTCGGCCATCTACACCCAGGTCCTGCACCTCTTGAAACGAGACTGAAGGCACGAATCCAACCGATTGCCAAGCATGGGGGACCTTGGCATACAATTCGTCGACTTGCTCCAACGAGAGGCCTTTTGTCTCGTAGATCAAGCCCCAGACGAAGAACGCACAGATGAGACAGAAACCTCCCCAGATGAAGAACACCTTGAATCCCAGATTGGCATTACCTGGCCCCGAGTTGACCATGTACGGTGTAGCATAGGCGATTGCCCAATTGAGCAGCCAATTCGATGCAGTCGTCATTGATAGACATTTGGCTCGTGCTTTAAGAGGGAAAATCTCACCAGTGACGACCCACGCGATTGGGCCCCACGTCGAGGCAAAGAAATAGATATAGAGGCAAACGAAGGCGAGACAAGCCTTGTTAGCAGCTATATTACCCCCGTCAACAGTCCCTACAATGGCGACGATGTATTGGCAAACGAACATGCCGATAGCACCCATTAGTAGGAGGGGGCGTCGGCCCCATTTCTCGACCAGGTACAAGCCGGGGAACGTTGAAGCAACGTTGACGGTGTTGCAGATCACTGTGTCGAGGAAGGGATTGAGAATGCCCTGAGTAGCGAAGAAAGATGTTCCATAGTAAAAGATAAAATTAACCTGAGTTACGTTAACTACTAAGCTGCAAAGAGGTCAAAGTTTGGGAACCGAAACTTACCCCTGTGAGTTGCTGAAGGCTTTGGAGTAAGCAACCGGTCATAAGCCGTTTCCCCAAATTGCCCTTGAAGCAATCTATATAGCTAGCTTTGCCGACACTGAGCTCGTACTCGTGATTAGCCTGGACTTCAGAGAGCTCCTCGACGAGGGCAGGGTGGTCGACGTCAAGTCTTCGAAGTCGAGAGAGCGCTTTGGCCGCTTTCTCGTTGTGTCCTTTCTTGATATGAAATCGAGGAGTTTCCGGAAGAATGAGCATCCCAGTGACAAGAATGATTGCCCAGGCAAATTGAATGGCAACCGGGATTCGATAGGACCCAGTGTCGTTTCGATTGCCCGTCGAATTGTCCACAATGGCCGCAATCAGCAGGCCGATGGTGATTGCCAGCTGATAAGAACCCACAACGGCACCACGAATCCATTTGGGTGCTGTCTCCGATTGGTACAGCGGGACCAGAGCTGATAGCAGCCCTACACCGAAGCCAGCGAAGAATCGTCCAGCGACGAAGAGAGGGATTGCTGTCGCGGCAGTCTGAAGGATGACACCAAAGGTGAAGACAAAGGTGGATACAACCAGTCCTAGCCTACGACCGATCGCGTCTCCCAATGGGGCGGCGGCGAGGGAGCCGAAGAAGGTTCCGGCGGATAGCAGTGAAACGATCATTGAAGATTGACTCGCGGTGATATCGGGTAGACGATCTTTAGGATTATTGTAGCCTGTTGAGAAAAGTCTGCGCCAGTATTTCATGGCCAGTATACCACCAATTGTTCCTGTATCATATCTAGTACCTCAGTCAGCATCATCTTTGACTCTGTCCGCTGGCAACAGCGACATACCCGAAGAGGATACCGCCAAAGGCGACGAACAAGCCGACAATGATGGCAGGCGCCGCAGAGCCTGCCACCGACTCGGGCTTCTTGAGCATCAGACCCATGGTGGAGAAAGGTTTTTATCAAAATGAAAAAGACTGCACAGTAATCGCAAAGTCAATCGAAGAGATCGATTGACAAAGTTTCAAGTTACTCAAGGGATTGAAACGGAATCGGCCGTATGCGAGAAGGAAATGGGGACGAGCTTCATAAAGACTTGCCCACTACAGACTTGAGAAGTAGAGCTCGGCCTAGAAGATGCGGGGACCCCACAATGTAACTAACTTCGTCACTTATTCTTAGTTCATCTTCAGACTACTTTACTGGACCTCGAGCCGGGCTTTGAGGTGGCCCAAAGTCGCTAAGTCGAAGTATGGACTTTCGATGACAGAGTGGACCCAGGATGTTCGATAAAGGCCCGAGTCAGCACCTCTTGGATGTAGGGAAGAGCTGCGGTAGCACTGGCTAGTACACACAGTCTGGATTGAGATCGAGGTCCAGCCACTCGGTACATGGTAACATCAGCTTCGGGCTTTTGAACTCCAGCCGATGCATCACCTGCAGCGCTGCAAGTGCTGATAGCCATGACGTCGTGACATGCAGTAAGGAAAGGAGAGCAATTGAAGCCGGCCACATGACGACCTGCAACACGAGTCACGAGAGACAAGTGTCCTTGTTTGCAAGGTCCGTAAGCCCATGCGATGCGGGTCCACTTCGCTGCCGTTGATTATATTCTGTAGAGCCTTTAGTACGCAACGGCGCGTGGGGTCGTGACTCGTGCAACGAATCCAAGCAAGAAGCCGTTGCTCGATTGGCCACATGGTTGGCGAACGGCTCGGAGAGAAGCATGGGGAAGGCCTAGCGCCGCTCGTGGCATGTCGTCTAAAGCGGCTTGGCCACTGGGGAAAAAGCTTCTCCAATGCTTTTTGGTGAAGGTCTTGAGTATATTTCCTACATTTCGGTAGTGATCACTTTAGACTTTCTGTGTAGTGCCGAGGTACCACCGTGCTGTCTGCGTGGAAGCAGCATCCTTGACAGATTGACCGTAGGCGACCGATATATATCAAGCATCCCTCTGTGAAGGCTTGATGTCTTTCTCTTGCCTCGTTCGCCCATTTCTTTGCTTGTCGCGGATCTCGAGTTCAGACGGATTACCCCGTGTTCAAGTGATGTACCAAAAGTACTAGGCTTCGGTGGCTTGGAAATGCCGCGGGTGTCAGATCCCTCAAATTGCAGGAAGCCGAACAGCGTGCCGTGCTTCATAAATAGCCCTAGTACGATATCAACATTCTAGGGTTGTCGAAACACGATAATTCGCCGATATCGGCTATTGAGCTAAACAGCGTTGCAACAACCTGCACATGTAAGGACCTCTCGAAGAAAGCGTATCTCACATCAGCAATGGAACGCACTCGCTTATCACCGCCTTCACGCTCACCAGTTACATCTGTACACCCCGAGCTCCTGCTCCGAAGGCCACCCTGACCATCACTGTCAGCTGACTAACGAAATGTCCACTCAACCACCCAAAGACCACTGGACACAAAAAGCCTACTCCGTATCCGCTTCCTTCGTGCCCGAGCTCGCCACCAAAATCGTCAGCTGGCTGGACCCCCAACCCAGCGACCATATCCTTGACCTCGGCTGTGGCGACGGCTTCTTAACAGCCAAGATCGCCGCCCACAGTACCTCAGTCACCGGCCTCGACGCCTCGGCAAACCTCATCGAGGCGGCTCGCAGGAGCTATGCTGGGTCCGTATCGAACGTGACATGGCATGTGCAAGATTGCAGATACATCGAGGAATGTGCGGATGTCGAGGCGGGGGCGTACACGAAGGTATTCTCGAATGCAGCCTTGCATTGGATCTTGCGGGATGCGTCTACGCGGCTCGCCGTGCTCTGTGGCGCGTTTCGAGCGCTGAAGTCGGGTGGCAAGTTTGCGTTTGAGATGGGCGGTGCGGGCAATGTTGCGGAGGTGCATGCAACGCTGTTGGCTGCTGTGGTGCACCAAGGTGCCAGCATTGAGCAAGCGCGGGAGGCGAGTCCGTGGTTCTTTCCGTCGGAGGAGCTGATGAAGGGTATGCTGGAAGGAGTGGGGTTTGAGATTGAAAAGTCGGAGCTGGAGTACAGGCCCACGCGGTTGACCACTGAGGAGGAAGGTGGACTCGAAGGGTGGACGAGGTTGATGGGAGCGCAGATCTTGGAGGTCTTAGCTGAGGAGAAGAAGCGAGAAGCGGCGGTGAGGGAGGTTTGTGAGGTTTTGAAGACGATTTTGACGCATGAAGAGGATGGCAGTATGTGGCTTGGATACGTGAGATTGAGGGTGCTCGCTAGAAAGCCATGACATAGGCCAGAGGCTTGATTTTTCACGTCTTCCGTGAAATTGTGAGATGGACGTTATGATGGTCCAAATATCCTATACTGTGGCGAGAGATGGTGGGTCTCTTCTTCGCAGTCCTAGGAAGGACGTATTGACGGCCTTAGGGCGGGTGGGAAGACCAATAGAGACCCCAAAACGAAAAGGGAAACTTTCAAAGCATTTGCTTTAGACTATTAACACATCCACAAGAGGGTCTGGGGAAGGTATTGAGTATCTACAATAGTCAATTCGGTGAAATCCTAAGTAGTTCTCAATGCCATTAATGGGATTATTGTGAGAAAATTTAATACAGCCATCTATTATTCGTTCGATTTTAAGTACCTACTCTAGCTTAAGCGTCTCGAACCTGCCAATACTTTCTTCCAACTCTCTAATCTCCGCCTCAAGGTTATCGAGCTTCTTCCTTTCCGATTCTTGTACGCTGAGTATGGCCTTGTGCTTCCATTCCTCATCATGCACCATAGCTCTCTGCTTCTTTGCGCCCTCACTAGCCGCGTTGAGCTTCTTTCTTGCTTTGTCGATCTCGACATCGATATCCACACGCCCTTTGACTTTCAAAAAGACTGACGCTGAAGCATTGATGGGGCTAACAATAGCTCCACGAGGTTTTTCGTCTTGGCCCGAGATGATTTGGATCTTGCCACCTAAAAGGATGGCTTTGCCAGACAAAGAGCGAATAGATGCAACCTCATCAATACACGTTCTCAATGAGGGAGGATCAAAAAGCTGGATAACGACTTCTGCAGAATCTTTGATGGAGTATTCAGCGGTGAGAGAGCGGATTCCCTTGGAGACCTCAAGAAGCAACTCATATGCTTCCTCCGAAACTGGGTCATCCATGTCTTTCTCGTAGACTGGATAGGCTGCTTTCACTATACTAGGCGTGCTGTCTGCGGGGCGTCTTGGTAACCGCTGCCACAATTCTTCGGTGAGGAAAGGCATAAAAGGGTGGATCATGGTCAGCGCGCGTTCGAGCGCCGTGTACAAGGTTTGCAGAGCTGATTCTTGCTCCTCTCGAGAGCCGGACGTAAGGATAGCTTTCGAATTCTCAATGTAAACATCGCAAAGGTGATTGTACCAGTATCCATACACAATCCCAGCGGCATTGCTGAATTCGCGGTCCGCAAGCGCGGCGTTAATGTCTCGCGATGCAACCGTGAGCTTGTGGAGGATCCAGCGCTCTGCAAGGGATTTCTTGGGCGTGGGACAGGCGGAGAGTCGAGGTTTGAAGGAGGGAGGAAGTTTACCGAGAACGTATTTCGTTGCTTGGTAGATCTTATTGCAAAAGCGACGGTAGCCATGCATAACTTTGATATCGAAGTTGATGTCGCCACCTAGAACGATGTCAGGAAGAACGAGACAGCATGGTGAAAGGCTCCATCTTACCGCCCGTCGTATAATTTATTAAGGAGAACCGAAGTGCGTCAGCTCCGCATTCGGGAATCCCATCAGGGAAGGAAGTTTTTTGGAATTTCGTAGCGGTCGCCAGCTCTTTGGGATCCAGATTCCCAACCTTGAGCTTGTCATGCAAAGCCTGGAGTTCTATGCCTTCCATTACGTCGAGTGGATCGATAACGTTGCCTAGAGATTTAGACATCTTGCGGCCTTCGGAGTCGCGTACCAAAGAGTGACAATAGATTTCTCGAAATGGGACCTGCCCGGTCATCTTAATGCCCAACATGACCATCCGAGCAACCCAGAAGAAGAGGATGTCCCAGCCAGTCTCCATTACGGAGGTCGGATACAGCGTCTCCATATCGTGCGTCTTGCGTGGCCAACCCAGAGTGGAGAATGGCCATAGCCCAGATGAGAACCAGGTATCTAGCACATCCTCATCCCGCCTCAGTGTAATGTCTTTTCCAGGAAACTTTTCTTTGGCCTTCGCTTCCGCATCCTCCTGAGTTCTACCTGTAACCCAGCGTTCGCCATCACTATCGTCGCCTGGCTCTCCCTTGATATCAACGAAGTATGCGGGTGCCTGGTGACCCCACCATAGTTGTCTCGATAGACACCAGTCATCGATGTTCTCAAGCCAATTAAAGTAGCTCTTTTCGGCATTCTCGGGTCGAATCTTGATTTCACCATCTTTGACCGCTTTCACGGCCGCGTCTGCAAGGCCTCGCATCCGCATCCACCATTGAGGCTTCATGAGAGGTTCGATCACATCTTTCGACTTGGCGCAGAGGGGTACCTTCATAGCATTGTTCTCCCATTTGACGTAGAGGCCTTTCTCTTTCAATGCATCGATAACCTTGTAACGAGCATCAAATCGTTTTAAGCCTTGGAAGTCGCCAGTATTATGGTTCATAGTGCCGTTATCGTTCAGAATGTTGATGAATTCAAGGTTGTGTCGTGTTCCAAGAGTAAAGTCATTAGGTTCGTGTGCAGGAGTGATCTTTACAGCACCAGTTCCAAATTCCTGATCCACATATTCATCGGCGAAAATTGGCATCAGCCGGTCCACAAATGGATGTTTCGCCTTCTTTCCTACGAGGTGCTTGTAGCGCTCGTCCTTGGGGTTCACGGCAATCCCACTGTCTCCAAGCATCGTTTCCGGTCGGGTCGTAGCAACCTCGATCCTCTCTGTTCCATCCGTGCCGTCGATCTCGTAGCAGAAGTGCGTGAGAACACCAAACTCGACCTTTCTGTCATAGCCGGGTACATCCATCAGTGTTCGGCCTTCCAGCTCCTTGTTGTCAACTTCGAGATTCGACAATGCTGTATTGAGCTTCGTACACCAGTTGACCAATCGATTGGCTCTGTAAATAATTCCTTCCTCATGAAGTTGTACAAATGTTTCGGTGACAGCAGATGAAAGATTGGCGTCCATGGTGAAAGCTTCTCGGGTCCAGTCGAAGGATGCACCCATGCGCTTTAGCACGCTGTTGATCTTCTGATGATACTCCTCCTTCCAGTCCCAAATGGTACCCACAAACTTTTCCCGACCTAGGTCGTATCTTGTCTGCTTCTTTCTTCGCCAAAGCATGTTCTCGACGACACTTTGGGTCGAGATACCGGCATGGTCGCAGCCATGTAGCCAAAGGGTCGTAAGTCCCCGCATCCGATTCCATCTGATTAGAGTATCTGATAAAGCGTTTGGCACTGCGTGACCCATGTGAAGGGCTCCAGTAACGTTCGGCGGTGCTTCTGATATGACGAAGTAGCCCTCTTTTTTGACCTTGCCGTGAATGAATTCTGGTTCGAAAAAGCCTTCCTTTTCCCACCATGAGTACCATCCAGACTCTACGACTTTCGGTATGTATGCTTTGTGGAATGGATCGTCGAGCGGTTTTAGTACTAGGAACGTCAATTGAAGACTTCGATCTCCTTGCACAAACTGCTGTACCTACTCTTCTTCTGTCCTGGAGGCGTTTCTTCTACATAGTCCGGTAAAACTTCATCCTTCGACGCTTCTTGCTTGCTCCTCTTCTCCTTGGTTTTCGACGTCGCAGGCGCAGCAGCAGCACCTTCTTGGGCTTTCACCTTCTTGGCAGCGAATTTGGCGTTCTTCTCAGCTTGCTTACGCTCCTTTTCAACTATAGCATATATCAGAGAGACATCTTCAATTGATATGTCTAGCCGTACAAGAGCTCTAGCTAGTCAGGGGGTCATACGCTGCTTTTCGCTCTTGACTTTCTTGTCTGCTCCCTTGTCCGGACCATCGTTACCACCCTGATGTTGACCCGTTGGATCATCCTTCGCAGCGCCAAGCAACGCAGCACTTGTCTCGGGAGATACAGACGGAGGTTGACCAGAGATGGGACCGGTTTTCTCCCCGGCTAGAAAAGGATGTTAGCATAGAGCTCTCGAAATCCTAGTCTTGGATTTTTACTCGAATTGTGAGAAGCTGCGTTCAGAGCCATCGTAGAAAATTTCGATCCTTTCGGAGTCCCTATGGCACGACAGCGCGCCAGAAGCGCTTTCCGGAGTATGTTGACAGCTTTTCCTTGTAAGGAGCTGCAGCTCGAAGATATAACCGCTCGTTTCGTGGCCAAGTAGCTGGCGCACGTATAGTCGATTGCAACTAGGCTACTGCATGATCCGCAAGGTGCCCTTTGTATGAATATCAAGTACCCAGGTCTGAGATTGGAGGTTGATATATCTCGTCTAGATGAGTCAATCGCTTTTCACATCTTCTCACGAGAGCGCTGTTAACCCTAATTCATAGCCCTAAACTGGCACAAATGAGAAGGAAGTATTACACAGCGAGTCGTGGTTCATGTGTTAGCCACCAAGGAGTGCAGTTTACGAGGAGGTACAGCTGGTATTCTTCGTTTCGCGAGCTATCTGCGAAGCCTATGACCATGGAATTCGAACTCCGGAACATGATAGATACCGGGGATATCTCGCGCATACGCCTTGCTAAAGACCTTGCCCCCTACCATATGCAAACGCAGACTCTTCGTGGTGCTTCGTGATCCCTTGCGTGGGAGGAGAAAAAGAAGAAGAAGAGGAAGTAAATACAATCGATCAGTGGTTGCGAAAAAATGAGACAGTATCCACACGCTGTGACAGAGTCCAGTATGTGCATAACGGACCAATCGTGATATCGATGCTCGAGCCACCTGGGAGCGAGAAGATAAAATTACCCACAAAGGGCATGCTGATCTGTCTTATAAAGTTTCGAAAGGGCAGAGAATTCTCATGCCGCCGATGAAGATGAATGATTCTGACCGGATGCTGCAGCTCGCACGGGGGCAAAGTATGGGTGGGCCATCGCCTCCATTGCCGTCAAGCGTTCCTTGTAGAAGACTTAGTCTGGCCCCATCGAGCAATGAGACCCGGAGAGGCTGTGAAGGCTTACCTGGTGATCGTAGCGCAGCAACTTATCTAAGAAGTCAATGGAGTCTTGGCTCACGAAGCGCTGGTTCTCGGCATTGACGAAGCCATGCCAGTTTTTCTTCGGGAACCTACCCAGGATATCGTCGTATTGCGCGTCCAGCTCAATATCGTACTTGTCGAGATATTCGAATAGATCGTCGGTTCCCAGTACTTTCGCAATCTTGACCAGCTGATCCGAGTTGCTATTGCCGTGGAAGAATGGTTCCTTTCGGAAAATCATGGATGCGAACATGGCGCCAAGAGACCACATATCGAGAGAGTAGTCGTATTCCTGAAAGTCGACAAGGAGCTCCGGGCCTTTGAAGTATCGTGATGCAACGCGGACGTTATATTCGGTGCCTTGATGATAGAACTCCGCCAATCCCCAGTCGATGAGGCGCAGCTGCCCTTTGTCAGTATGTTCGATGGAAGTACAGATGCACGATTCACCTTGCGCTTCTCATGATCTATCATGACATTGTGAGGCTTCACATCTCGGTGCATGATGCCTTTACTATGGCAGAAGTCCAGAGCCTGGTCCTTGTCAATATCGTTGTACTTCCGCTTGGCTTGCGCTTGCTGCACCGACCTTCAACAGCTCGAATATGTAGTATCGCACATCGTAGTCGACGAATTTTGGATACAAGCTTCTGAAGTCGGTGTTGTTGACGTACTCAAAGATCAGCGACGGTGTCTTGCTCTGGCTGTCCCTCACAACATCCAGCAGTGCAACCACATTAGGACCTCCGCTTAGGTTCTGTAGGATTTTGATCTCGCGCTTGATCTTCTTCTTCTTGACCGGCTTCAGCACCTTGATGACACATTTCTGGTAGTTGACGACGTTGATTCCCTCAAAGACCTCTGAATACTTTCCGCGCCCTATCAAACAAGCATTTGTCAGCGCAAAACTATGAGGTGGAGCCTGATCACTGTCGAAAGGGACGTACCAATCTTGCGAACTACTTCGTAATTCTCAAGAACTCCCCAAGTAATGTTGACACTGTCATACTCCCAGTAAGACTTGGGCATGTGCTGATTGACATCGGCATAGACCCGGGCCATGATGCTTCTGTCTTGTGGAAATCACGTGGGCGCCAAAAGCGGGATGTTCCGCGGCTAAGGGTTGCTGCAGAATTCGAGCTGCATGAGGGCCAAATTTGATGTACTCAAGTGGAGTGAAAGAGCTTCATTGATCGATTCGAGGTGGTGGTGAATGATTTCCAAGTTCGAGGCTTCTGATATGGCGCCTATGTGGCTTTCGCGCTAATGCATCTTAGCCGATTAGTTCGCAGACAGAGGCGACAAATTCTTTAGCCCGCGCTCAGCCGCCAATTCATATTAAACCCGTATTCTGTCAGCTTCAACAGGTGGAGTCGGAGGAAGAGGGTGTACCGGGCAGAGGGGAAGAAGTGTCGTTAGATGCAATGTTCTACGACTTGAACGTCCCATGGACGTCCAATCATGCAGAACTTCAGCGTACCTTGGCCTTCTCAGCAGAGCGTGAGTCAGACATTACTCTGGAGCGGAAGAGTCAATTGTATTGACATTAAACAGTAGGCTATAACGTGGTCGCTGTGAATCACATAATAGCAGACAAGCTTCCCACCGAGATCACCAACCCGATACCCAAACCACTACCCTTCACCGTTCCTTCACCCCTTGCGATTCTCCGTCGTTGTACCCTGCACCTCTCGGATCCCTCTCAGAATGCACGCATTAACAGCCTCGGCGCTGTCTACGATATACTAGCGCTACGTCCAAGAACAGAGAAGTCCCTCGCTCAAGCGTGTCAATCTCTCGAATGCGACATCATCTCGCTTGACCTCACTACACGCTTTCCGTTCTACTTCAGGCAGAAGACACTTTCTTCGGCTTTGCAACGCGGTATCAAGATTGAGATATGCTACGCACCTGCCATCTTGGAAAGTGACGGGCAGGCGAGAAGAAACCTGATCAGTAATGCTACCCAATTGATACGCGCTACAAGGGGAAAAGGGTTGGTTATCAGCAGCGAAGCAAGACGAGCGTTGTCACTAAGAAGTCCAGGCGATGTGATCAACCTAGCGTGCGTATGGGGCTTGGGTCAAGAAAGGGGCGTTGAAGCTGTAGGGAGGGAAGTACGGAGCGCGGTAGTACAGGCAGGGATGAAGAGAACAGGCTTTAGAGGTGTTCTAGACGTGGTCTATGGCGGCGAGAAGCCAGTGGAGGTCGAGAAGCCTGTAAAGGACGGAAACAAAACTAGTAACTCAAAGAACAAGCGGAAGGCCATAGTGTTGGATGATGAAATAGATCCGTCACGGGAAAAGCCAATCTCAAAAAGAGAGCAAAAGCGACGAGCCAAGAAGGCTAGGGATGAATCCGCCGCCCTCGAGAATGGCGAGAATAAGGAAGCGTCTCTGTCGAGCAACATTACCGCACCGAAAGCACAGATTGACGAACCAAAGACGAATGGAAAATGAAAAGAGGATGTCCCACTAGGATTGACATCTGGCACCATGTAATTTCTATGGATACGCCTTGCGCCGCGTTGAACCATACTATCAGGAAGAATAAAGACGTGCAAGCCAGGTACATTGGTAATCTTCCCAACGGCAGCTCTACCGGCGAGCTGCTGTCGCTCTCGCTTTTCAAAGCTTTCCGAGGAGTACCGTGACCGCGCTTTGAAATTTTAAAGTGCTCAGGTTTGTAGGAAGTGCAGCTGCGGCTCCGTCTGCCGTGACTCCTTGCGCCTGTGGAGACGCAACTTTCGGAACTTGGTTCGCTTGCGTTTGTTCCATAGGCGGTCCTGGTGGTGGAGTCGCCATTGCCAACGGAGGTGTCTGTGGGCTTAGTGCACTCCCGATGGGCGCTGCAAGACTTTGCTGTGGCGTTTTACTTGCGTCGGCTTGAGCTTCGTTGGCTGACGCAATGGTCTGAAGGGTAGACTGTGATGGTGGCGCTGTTACCATCGCGGCCATCATTGCGACTTGCTGAGGCACATGAAAGGCGGCCATGGGACACTTGCATTGACAGTCGTTGCAAGCACCTGCGCCTGCAGAGCCTGTACCTGCATTCATCGGTGCTGACATAGCTGCAGCTATACCAGCTCCTCCAGTACTACTAGTAGCCAAAGCAACGCCAGAGGACAGAGCTGAGTTGCTGGCTAACACGGGGTTGGCACCAGCGTTGTTCGCAGCCTGAGCATTGGTACTCCGATTGCCAGCATTTCCAGCATTCGATTGCTGAAGATTGCCATTATTCGAGAACATACCTCCTTGCACTACGGCGTTGTTAGGAGGAGGGGCGACTGGCATGACGGCATTATTCGGAGGTGGTGCACCCACGAGAGGCTACTGAGTTGTCAGAGCTATGTCTGTTGGCTAGTCTCAGAACCTACTTGGGCCTGGTTGACATTGCCGCCCTGTAGACTCTGAGCTGTGGCGTCGGCTTGGATTAAGGTCTGATTCAGGGACCTGGGCGTGTCAGTTCACAGTTTCCCCATCTTCGCAGTTCGCCAAATCTGCTGCTCGCCAACGATGCTCTGTTCGTCACAAGAAGGAGGTGAAGACCAGATAGACCTACGTACAGATAGAAACATAACCTTGGAATCAATAACGTTGTCCGCATCGCAAAAGATCGTTAATGGTATCTGGCGCCAGGCCGGTCCAAATTGAGGCGTCGGAACGGAAGGAACGGCAAGAAAAGGAGAACAGGAAAATGAAGGGAGCGAAAAGAGGCAGCGTGGAGAGCATCCAGAAGGAAAACGAAGAACGACGATGCTTACGGGAGAGATGAGAGTATCTAGACGGCGCATGATTGCAATTGGCAATGCTAACAAACGTGCGATATAGCTTGCCTAATGTATAGTGCCCACACCACGCTGTTATTGGCCAGCTGACGCTGGGTTCGTCAATTGGGCGGCTGTCGAAGGTCCACGTCTGATTTCCACACCTGATAGCAGACAGCGGGCTTTGAAGCTCATGTTCCACCGAGGTGATACGCATGAAATCAAAGAGCAAGCATCAGACGGCGACAGCGCCAGGTCAAACGCCAAGTGTTTCATCGACTTCTCCGGAACAATGCAGCAGGACTCTGTCAAGACCCTCACACATACCTTAGCAAAGGACATTCTGGTGCTCGAGTGCATCGTACCCGTGTGCTTGCGGTACTGATGCGCCGTGATGAAATAACGGAACGACGAGATCACGATGAGCCCAAAAACTGGCCCAAGATCCCTTGCAGAATGCAGATCGACCCGCCCGGCGCTAAAAGTAGATCTATAGAGACCCTGGAAATAGCCCGAGATCGCCGCGGATCCATGACTTCAGCGGTTCATGTATTAGGCCGACTCCGTTGATTGCTCTGCCTGTCCGACAAGGGACGTGCTTACTACTAATGTAGGCACCTTTGCATAAGTATTGCTCGTCTCTGACCGTCGCGCATTCGTCGAATCGTTGGCAACATGGCTGAGGTCCATGCTCTGGATGATTACTACCTAGCGATAACGCTGCTGGTTACCCTAGCTTACCAGCTTTTCTTCTTTTCTATAGCTTTCACTTTGAAATTCGACAAGCTTACCGGTATGATCCATAGTCTCGAGAACGTTTGCGGACGCGGAATAACCTCCTATTCCAGACTTCGCAGGTGCTACAAATTTCGTGGTACTAGCCATCATCACGCTTGCGTTCTCAGGCCACCACAACGCTCGCCAGATTGTTGCTACCCTTTTCATAATTCTATGGGGCGCAAGGCTTTCCGCCTTCTTGTTGTTCAGAATCATCAAGACAGGCAAGGATGATCGCTTCGACGACAAACGTGACAAGTTCTTCTCATTCTTGGGTTTCTGGGTGTTCCAAATGTTCTGGGTCCGTAACGTTCCGGTCCGGAACCCCTCCTGCTCATTGCTGACAAGCTTTTAAGGTGTGGACCGTATCGCTGCCAGTCACGATACTCAACTCTCCGAATGTGACCAAGTTCCCTCAGCCCGCTTTCGGTACGGGAAGGGATATTGCTGGAGTGATATTTTATGCCATTGGATTCTTTATGGAGAGCGTCTCAGACATACAGAAGTACCGTTTCCGAAGCAAACCCGAAAACAAGGGAAAGGTCTGTGATGTGGGCCTCTTTGTATGGACGAGGCATCCGAATTACTTCGGGGAGATTATCATCCAATTCGGTAAGTCGGTTACGTTAGAAGATTTCTTGCCAATGTCACTAGCTAAGCTCTTACTAGCAATCTTCATGATCGCGGTGTCCCCAGCAGCATACCACTACGTTCATGGTGGAGCATGTTCTGCGCTCTACGCTAGCATCCTGGGGGCCTTCTTCCTGACCATTCTCCTAATGTTTGTCTCGGGCCTGCCGTTGCAAGAGCGCCCAGGCGGCAAGAAGCGCTACGAAAGCAGAAACCATCGGGAGTCTTACTCTAGCTATACGAAGCGTACGAGCATTCTGATACCGTTCCCGCCTCAACTGTACGTCCGAATGCCCACCATATTGAAGAGAACCATTTTCTTGGAGTTCCCGATCTACGTTTTCGATCCCGCCAAACATGCGGATCAGAGCAAAGTACAAGCTAGGGAGGCTGAGGAAGGGCATCAAGACACACAAGGAACGTGAGAAACTCGAACATTTCATGAGCGGCGGCGCAGGAGCGAGCGGATACCCACTGTTTACTGCAAGATTTCTTGATATGTCTCCCGCCTATCTTCTAATATTTTCAATGATGGACCGTTTCAAAGCCATGTTCCTTGCTACCTAGTATTTCAAAAGAACGTGCATTTGCCCCCAATGCTCCTCTATCATCATGTCCGAGCCGTCAACTCCGTCCGTCCTTTGAGCTAGTGCTTGTTGGTACTTTGGCTACCTACGGCCAGCATTGCCTGCACTTCGAGTCGGAGACAGTTTGTCGAAGGTCGACTTTGAGTCACCTGTATGTATTGTCAGGACTGCGAATATTCAACTCCATGGATGTAGGCCAGAGTATGAAGGTTAGCAGTACCGGGCTGCGCGTGAGCATCTTGATCACCCCTAGCGGAGGTCGATGCGGCAGGCTTGCTAGTCTGTGGCTTTGCTTCGCGGGACTGATTGCTTCCAGAGGCTTGCTGCCCCGTCTTCTTTGGACTATGGACACCAAGCGTGAAATCAGTCTCCCTGCGAAGAATTGCTGCATCGGAACAAGTCGTGATTGCATGAGGCTTACCCGACCCCCGACATGATAGTCAATGTCCTTCACGACTCGATGCTCAACTGTAATTCTTCGACAGTGAATACTCTAGTGCAGGAGGGTACTTAAAGTATGGCTGATCTCGACGTTATCGACAACGGCTTGCGGCCACCATAGAGGTTAGGCGGGGTAGCTTTGCGCAAGTGGGGTTCCGCCAAAGTGGGAAAAGCTTGGTAGACCGCTAAGGCGGCTCTGAGAAAGCTAGCGCATTAGTGAGTAAAGTAGAAGTGCGTCCTTGTAGGACCGATCTGAATCGGGCGTTTCAAAATGTTATGATGCCATGAAAAGCGATACTCTTATAGCTCCCGCTAAATTGCCTACCTATAGAGCGTAAGTTCAGCCGTCCGTCGCTTGTCTTTCACACGTCTTTGAGTTAGCAACATGAATTGGAGCACGAGCACGAGCACAAGCACAAGCACAAGCACGCGAGCTTCGATACTCAAGCCAATAGCCTAAGAAGATATAGAAATGCATACGCAGCATGGCGGTCCTGGTCGCGTCGCAGTCGGAATGTGGATCAAGCCCAGCAACTGAGCTGTCTGCTGTTATGAGCTTGACAACTCGCGCCTACAGCCATGTTGCTAGGCCAGACCTACCTGATATCACTCATATTTTCAACATGCTTCAAGCATTGTCATCACCCAGACATCGATAGCTCTTTGCTAATGATCACGCTGACCATTTGCGATCAAACAGTTCTGCCCCAGCCTGAAAGGAAATCCGAGCAAACATGCAAGGGCACAGCCGGCATCGCTAGATGAAAGAGAATAACTACAAACTTCAAACTCCCTAAAACTAGGCATATTTCAACGGATTTGGAAGCTCTGGTGTATCATATTTCAACACGATCAGGCTCGGGTTGTTCACGATCATGGAGGCCAAGCAGATTGTGGAGAGGTCGAAGGCATTACAAAAGGCAACCGCTGCAGGAGAGTCACCGTCAGGCATACTTGCTATCCTTAATGAGCTCAAGACCGGCGTTGTTCCCTCGGAAGATCTTCTTCGATCGACGAAGATCGGTGTTGTGGTCAATAAGTCTAAGCAGTCAAAAAACCCAGAAGTTGCTCGACTGGCTAGCGAGATTGTCAAGAAATGGCGGGACGACATACAAAAGCAAAAGGGAAGCCCAACACCGAATGGTAAGCCCGCATCCGCTACTCCAACTACCTCCCAAGGATCGGCAGCCACAATTACCGATGATTCGAAATCCACAGTCCCTCCTGATCAAAGAGATTTCAAGAAAGACAAAGTCGACACGAAGCGTACCAATCAAGCCACCCGTGATAGTTGCATCGGACTTTTCTACAATGGCCTCTGCTACAATTCCACAGTGTCTCCAAACTCCATCATCACTGTTGCAGTTGCATGCGAAAAGGCCGCTTTTGACGCATATGGCCCCGAGAACAATGAACAATATAAAGCCAAGATTCGGTCACTGTTTCAAAACCTCAAGAATAAATCCAACCCTGGTCTTCGAACAGGCGTGCTTGACGGCGAGATAGATCCGGAGCACTTCGTGCGCATGTCTAACGATGAGCTGAAGAGTGCCGAGCGCAAAGCTGAGGATGCGAAGATGATAAAGGAGAACTTGCGTGATGCTCAGGTTCCGCAAGCGGAGAAGAGTATCAGCACGAGCTTGCAATGCGGCAAATGTGGCCAGAGGAAGGTCAGCTACGGCCAGGCACAGACGAGAAGCGCGGATGAACCGATGACTACATTCTGCGAGTGTACGGTATGCGGGAAAAGATGGAAGGTGAGTCGAGTTCCCTCCCTTGAATCTAGTCTGCATCTGTACTAACCATGAGACAGTTTTCTTGAGATACGAGGCCTAGCGGCCAGGTCTCCTGCATCGGCCGTCCTGATCGTGGCAGCTGATGGGTGTGTGAGATCAATATCCTGTCTATTTTTTCTGCCATTCCAGTAGAGTGGAAAGGTTGCTCGAGTCGACGACGAGCATTTCTGAGACATCAGTCATGCACGATGACTCAAAGAGAGCAGCACATGTATTGTAGAATCGGCATGTTTGTAAAGAGATGCTGGTTTGCCAATAGCCAGAGCCCCTTAATGGGAGGAATTGTATCATAGTTTCAGTCCTGTTCTGACTCTACAGTATACAGACGAGACTTCTGAAGCCGGATTTCTGTAGATCATGTGATACATACGCACCTGAGACACCCGAGATCTTGAATCTAGGTACGAGCCAATTATTATAGATTCTATTGTCGCAAACGGCCAAATCGGGCTTCGCTTCGCATGGTATCCGTCTACCTACATACCTGCAGTACTTAAAGCTGAAGTATTTCGTCCAACTTCTCAATACATTACCTTGTCCTTCCTTCCTTTACATAACTTCGATTCATTCCCTCTCTAGATACAAACACCGAGACACGATCTTCCTCAAAACCCTCAGGCCTACCCCGCACCATCCTACTCTACACACCCCACCACAACCAGCACCCACGATGTTCGCAGCGAAGCGATTGGGAAAGGTGAGTTTACTCCGTCCGCCCCGCCTATCCCTCTGACAGTCCCACTGACCAGCCGTCCCTCAGGAGCTCACAAAAGTAAGAACCATGCTTCGCAAGCAAGACTACCATCCTCAAACACTCCCCAGCACCACCACCGCCCCCTCCCCTTCATGCAAGACCTACCGTACAAACCATCCTAACGCCTTCGCCGTCCTAGATCCAACAATCCCTCCCACCAGGTATAACCCTCGTCTCAGCCGACGACCTCAAACAATGGGAGATGGACATCCAAGTCCTCGACCCCAACCCCCTCTACCTCAACCAAACCTACCGCCTCCGCTTCCGCTTCAGCAACAACTACCCCATCGGTGCGTCTTCCCCATCCATCCCTCCCACCCCCCCAACATGCTAACCCCCAACCCCACCACCAGAACCCCCCGAAGTCATCTTCCTGCACATCCCCCCCTCCCCGTCCACCACCAACCTCTCCTCCTCCTCCTCCTCGACCCCACACACCTCCCCCCTCATCCGCAAAGTCCCCATCCACCCCCACATCTACAGCAACGGCATCATCTGTCTCGACCTCCTCGGCTCGGCCGGCTGGTCGCCCGTGCAGAACGTCGAGAGCGTATGCATGAGCCTGCAGAGCATGCTGACGGGCAACACGAAGGACGAGCGGCCCCCGGGGGACGAGGATTTTGTGCGGCTGAACACGCAAAGGCCGAGGGATATACGGTTTGAGTATCATGATAATGATTGCTGAAGGAGGGGGGGGTGGGTGGAAGGAAGAGGCGAAAGGAGGGTAGGGATGGGTTTGCTTGATGGCTCTTGTATGATTTTAGCGAGGAGTTTTTGCAAGCCAGGGCGGGTCGGTAGGCATGTGCATATGGAAGGGGCGGGAGTTTAGGATACGATATCAGGCATTCCCTCTCAGCCAAAGCGCTCGGATGTGTAGCATAGATTAGAAGCTGTGGAAAGCACAGCAGCCTCTGTACCGAGCCAGGGCTTTCTATATCCTTTGAACACCATGCTATGCTCTAATGCGATCCTTGCTTTCCCGTCATACCCTGTCATCGTCCGTTTTCGTAGGCGCTTTCTCCTTCAGCAATGGCTCCTGCGTCCCAATCTTCAGCCCCTCCGCCTCCGTCGTAATACTCACAACACTAGCAACCCCATCCTCCTTCGCCTTCCTCCACAGCCTCTCCCTCACCTCCTCCACCAACCTCCCCTTCTCCACCAGCACCCCATCCTTCTCCGCATGCCCCTCCGGCAGCCCCATCTCCTTGATCTTCACCTTCCCCTCCCTCAACTCATCCTCCCCCAAAATAACCGCAAACGGCACCCCACCCACCTCCGCAGCCTTGAACTGCGCCGGTAGCTTCGGCTTGTTCTTATACGCCAACTCCGCCTTGATGCCCGCTTCCCACAGCGTGCGCGCAACTTCCATACGTTCTTCCAGCAGGCCGGTGAAGCCTTTGCCGCCGAAGGCCATGACGAAGACGTCGACTTCGTTGATGCGCACGTTTTCGAGGCGCGAGGAGGATGCCATTCGGGCTTTGGTGATCGAGAAGATGCGGTCGACGCCGAAGGAGATGCCAACACAAGGGATCTGCGCGCGTCCGGAGAACATGCCGACAAGCTCATCGTAGCGGCCGCCGGCGGCGACGGAGCCGACGCCGAGAGTGGGGTCGGAGGAGCGGTCTTCATCGGCGGGGTTACTCGATGTGGGAGGTTTGCGCTGCGATGTTTCTTTCTTAGCGGCGTTTTGAAGGTTTTGGCCGGTGGCGGTGGAGGAGGGTGCGGAGCCCTCGGTGATGACCTCGTAGATTAGGCCGGTGTAGTAGTCCAGACCGCGGGCGAGGGAGAGGTTGAATTCAATTGAGGGAAGGATCTGGAAGGCGGACAGGTAGCGGAATAGAAGGGACATGTCTTCCAGTCCCTTTCGCATGTTCTTGTTGTCTTTGAGGTTGGGGTCCGATTGCAGGGATTCGAGAATCTCGGGCCCGCCATTTTTTTGGACGTAGGACCATATCTTGTCGGCGACTGACTCGTCGAGGCCTTTCTCTTCGATCATCTCTTTGCGGACTTCTTCCCAGGGCGATTTGTCGAGTTTGTCGACGGCGCTGCTGATTGCGCGCGTCTTGTCCGAGGGAACGCCGCATACGGCGAAGATCCCGTCCAGGATGCCCCTGTGGTTGATTTTGATGCTGAACTTGCCTTCCCATCCCAGCTCTTGAAAGATCTCGCACACTATTCGTAATATCTCGGCGTCGGGAAGCATGGGATCGTATGCGCCAGCGATGTCGAAATCGCATTGGTAGAACTCCCGCATTCGGCCTTTCGTCATGGCTGGTTGATCTCGTCTGTAGACTTTTGCAATGTGATAGCGTTTTATGTTCTGGACTTGGGGGTTCTGGGCCAGCCAGCGGGCGAAAGGGACAGTGAGGTCGTAGCGGAGGGAGCAGATTTCGCCGCCTTGGTCGGCGAGGTCGTAGATGAGTTTGCTGTCTTCGCCATATTTGCCGGCGAGGATTTCGCGGAGCTCGAAGACGGGGCTGGATCCGCGTCAGAGGGTGAGGCATTGGCAAAGTCCTGATAAGAAAGCCACGGACGTATCTATTGTTACTGCGCCGTGACGCTTGAAGACGGTCGTTATGGTGGAGAATATTTGATCTCGGATGACCATGTCCCTACCCTCCCCTGTTCAGGTTAACAGGGCTTTAAGAGATGGAAGGACGTTACTTACAGTCTTTCGTGCCCTTGGGGGTCTTCAATTGGAATTGAACCTTGTCTTTCCCCATATCGTCTTCCTCTAGATTTCGAAGGGCTGGTGTGGAATACTTTCGAGGAAAATAGTAGGAGGTACAGAAGTGTCGAGATGAGTATCTACAGGAGGCGGCGGGCTGTCGAGATCGCGCGCATACTCTCAGGAGGGGACGCATGCAAGATGGAAGACTCAATGTTCAATATCTTGAGTCATCTTAATAGCTTTGGTTTGCTCATATCGAAGTTCGGTTGCGCCTGCCTTATTTTCTAGGAGCGGAATTGGCCCCGAACGAATCTTGGCGAAATCCAGTGGCTAGAGAACGTCCTGCCAATGCTTCCATTCTTGAAGATTGGGCGAGGATGGTTCCTCATCCAGGTATCGATACAGCAGAGATCAAGGACAAAGCCAGGAAAGATCTTTTAGATCTACTACACGGCGTATGTAAGGCAATCTCCATACCCTCATCTCTCTATTTGAGAGCTGAAGATTGTAGGTTCGTGGGAAGAAAAATCTGGTGATTGAGAAGTCATTGGCTGGCCCAATTGGCCTGTTCATCAAGTTCTCGACTCTTCAGGAATATGGTGTCGACAAGGTCTTCTTCCTGGAAAATGACAACGTAGACTCGTTACAAAAGAACATTATCTTTCTCGCCCGCGGGGAAGAGGCTAGTCAAGCCATAGCTGTTGCTGGTATGTTCTTACTCTCTTATAGTTAGTTGTATATGTTTGGCGTTCCTCTTGTTCTCCTCCTAGTTCAGTGACGATACTTTTCTGTACTTTGTGACATGGGACATAAAAGTAGATTACGTAGAAAATTCGCTACTCTACCTAGTCAGTCTTGCTCCCTAGATGGTTCAACTTCAAAACACCAGCACGATCTATAGCGCCTTCTCTTACTCTCCCTAGGCCTGACGCCATCATTACGTGCTGACATACCCTCCGCAATTAGACCAGATTAAACGACTGCAAAGGAACGGTAGCGTTGAGCATGAATTCTCGGTGGTCTGGGTACCCCGCCGGACGCTGGTCTGCAACAAAATTCTCGAAGAGGCGGGAGTCCTAGGCGATGTCAATGTCAAGGCGCTTCCGCTACATTTCATACCTCTAGAGGAAGATGTCTTGTCGCTGGCGCTTGAAGACTCTTTCAGCGATCTGTATTTGGTATACATCTAATTATACCGAGCCTGTTGAATTTCGGTTGACACTAAACAGCGTAGAGATCCAACGTCAATCTTCCTCGCTGCTCAGGCCTTGATGCTCCTCCAGCAGAAGTACGGTCTGTTTCCACGTATCATTGGAAAAGGTGATAATGCGCGCCGCCTCATGGATTTGCTATTTCGCATGCGTTCAGAGGCGGCAGCAGAGGAGAACTCTCTTGTCAGCCCGTCGAAGCTTGGGATGATGCCCAGTGCTACAGTTGAGAGCCTGATAATCATCGACCGGGACACTGACCTTGCCACACCTCTCCTCACACAGCTGACCTACGAGGGTCTCATAGACGAGCTTTTCGGCATCCAACACAATCAAGCAGACATTGACTCCTCCATCGTCGGCCCTGCCCCTGGACAGCAACAGAACACTGCGCCAGACGCTCAACTAGGCCGTAAGCGCAAGATCCAACTGGACTCGTCAGACAAGCTCTACAGCCAACTGCGCGACACCAACTTCGCCACAGGCAGTCGTCTGCTCAACAAAGTCGCCAAACGTCTTCAAAGCGATTACGAAAGTCGGCATGTTGCAAAAAGCACATCGGAACTGCGCGACTTTGTCACCAAGCTTCCAGCCTACCAGACCGAGCAGCAAAGTCTCAAAATCCAGGTCGGTCTTGCACAGGAAATTGAGAAGCAGACGCTACACTCCGATACTTTCAGCCGCGTTCTCGAAATCCAGCAGAACCTCATCGCCGGAGCTGATCCGTCATCGCAGCATGAAGCCATCGAAGAGCTCATCGCACGAGATACACCTTTACCCATCGTCCTCCGCCTCCTATGCCTCGAATCTTGCGTCTCAGGCGGGCTGCGCCAGAAAGACCTCGACAACTTCAAGCGCCACATCCTGCACGCTTACGGCTACCAACACCTCCTCACCCTCTCATCACTCGAAAAAATGCAATTACTGCAGTCCCGCACCGGCAATCCGCTTCTTGGGGCCTCTGCCTCTCCGTCCGCGGGTACGAATTACAGTGCCGTCCGTCGACCCCTCCGTCTCATCATCGACGAAGTAAACGAACAAGACCCGGACGACATCGCGTATGTTTACAGCATGTACGCCCCCCTCTCCGTCCGCCTCGTCCAATGCGTCCTCCAGAAACCGTATCTCACCTCCCTCATCCGCGGTCCTTCAGCCACAGCGCCCAACCCCTCGGGGTACGGCTGGTCAGGCTTCGAAGACACCCTACGAAACGTGAAAGGCGAGACGTTCACGAAAGTGCAGAAGGGAGACTCGGAGCAGGCGGCGAAGGCGAGGCATATGCTGACGGGGCACGGAGGGAAGAAGACGGTGCTGGTGATGTTTTTGGGTGGGGTGACGTATACGGAGATTGCGGCGCTGAGGTTTGTGGCTAAGCAGGAGGAGCAGAGAAGGAGGATTGTGATTTGTACGACGGGGATCGTGAATGGGAATGGGATTGTGGGGGCGGCGGTGGAGAAGGGGGATTTTGGGAAGGGGTGAGGGGTGCTGGGAGATGCTGCAGTGCTTTCTGCCTTCAGCTGCTTATGAACAATTCGATCAGGCAAGTCCGATAGGTGCCTCCTCGCCAATTCATCATGCCACACATTGGTGTGGGGCAGTCCAAGTGCCAATCAACTTATTGTGTCCGTGGTTCTTATAAGTTTACTGTATGGGTAGAAAGAAAAATGATTTGGCTGTTTGTCGCTTTTGCTACGCCAGTGGATGTATACTGTTCGATCAGTCCATCCTCCACCCTAAAAAATACTCGTTCTCGCAACAACTCCTAAGCAACAAGTGCACCTATCTTTGCTGCAGGCGGGAGCTAGCTCGAAGAATTCTCTCGCTTCAATTATCTGTGTTGTATCATCAAGACCAGCCTCGTGTCCCCAATGGGTAGTATCTTCCTATACACGCTAATCAAACCCTCTTCCTCCCCTCCAGGCTCAGGAACAGCGAAAGTATTCCAAGCACACGCAAGAAAACCCGTCCTCGGATGCAATCCCCACCCGCCCGTCCGATCCCGCTCCCATCAAAGCTCACCCAAAGCCCTCTCACAAAGCAGCCTATACCTCTCCCCCTCAAACCCCCTCCTCTCCCACCCACTCATCTTAAGCCTCAAAATCCTAGCTCTCACATCCGCCTTCCTACCCTGCTCATCCCCCGTACAGCTAGTGATCCTCTTACCAGCATACCGATGCGCCTGTGCTTCTCTCGTGGACCTGATCAGCTCATCGACGGCTTGGATGTGGTGAGACAGCATGGCTGCGAAGGCGGAGAGGTGCGCACTGTAGCGTTCTTGGGAGCGGGTGCAGAGCCAGAGGTAGCTTGAGGTGGAGAAGGTGACGGTGGTGGGGAGGGCGGGGATGATTTGGGCGAGGGGGGTGGAGGGTAGATTGGGGATTGGGAGGGGGTCGGGTGGAGAGGGGTTCTGCTTGTGGATGCGCAGTGGGGAGGGTTGGAGGGCACGCTTTTGGCTGGGGGTGATGGAGGCGGATGAGGTGGTGGAGAAGGGCGAGAGGATACGGTTCAGGCCGCGTTGAACCTTGTTGGTGGGTGTGGATGGCGAAGCGGATTCGGGAAAGACTGGGGTCTCGAGGATTTGTTCGTGGATGGAACCAGTTGATGATGGTGAAGAAGGGTAGAAGGGAGAGTTGGGGCGACTTGGTGTGGGCGTAGAGTTGCCGGAGGAGGCTCCTGAGCTCGATGATGAGGATTTCTCAGATCGTGCGTCGTCTTCGTGGTGGTCATCTGCATGCGGGAGAGCTTTGGCTGCAGCTGAATAGGACTCTTTGACGTTCTCCAGTAGTTGGAGTTTAGAGGATGAGAGGTTGTGTGTCGAGCGTGCAATGGCCTCGTTGCTCAATGCTGCATAGAAGTTGAGATATGTAGTGTTCAGAAGGTGAGTCTTGGTATTGACTTAGTGACTGTTACACAGCTCTCTTGGACGAACATACCGAGATGGAAGTCTGTAGCAGAAGAGCATTGCAGCGAGTGGCACACTGCTTCCATTGGTTCTTGAAGTAGAGTCCCTTGACTCGTTGTAGAGCAATCCTCCATTCTTCATCTTTCTTGGGTTCTAGTGGGTCGAGTATGACAGTCGATGTTGAAGAAGGTAAAGGCGCTTTACCTTTCAATGGAGTCATATTGTCTCGATTGGCTGAGAATAAGGTAATCAGAGGTCTTCGTCGAGGCTTCCAAGCTCTACAGATGCAACGACCTGGAATTATAGATCCTACACTTCAAAGAGAGATTTGCAATATATGTAACGACAATTTTGGGAGAATGAGAGGGTCAAAATCAAGAAGATGAGAGGAATGACTCAATGCACCCGGTGGAAGCTGTTATTATTTCACACACCAAGGCGTTGTTGCTCCCAGGACACGTAAACAACAACAACATTCTCTGGCGGCGGGCTATAAAGCCATCAAACTATTGCAACACTAGCTGGCTCTTAAGTACGAGGAAAATGATTCAAATCGCATATCGACTATCACACCAGCTAGCCAACAACAAACAGCAGGGTGCATGCAGGTCCCCGAACAATTGCATTCTCGATATGGATGACCTCGACATGTCTCATGTGATATGCGACATAGCTGATCCGATGGGGCCATGGAAAGCAAAGAGTCACTTCCTGTGTACGATATCGAGCCAGGCAAAGGTATTGTCATATGATAATGGACACCCGCCCAGGTTCAATGCTCCCGGGTACGGTAAAACGGGAGTGAGCCTTCACGGCCAGGCGGAGGCGACGGCGATGGCGACAATGATGGGTAGGTATGCCATCACTAAGAGACGAATGTTCAAAGAATAAGAGACTCCGAATGTGTGGCATCGTCAACCATACATGAAGGCCCTAGGATCCACAAACAAGCGGAAAGGGACATCCAGGTCCCATGCTTCATGACGGGTAAAAGACGGAATGACTACGAGCCTAGATTGATCATAACGCTGAATGTAGAGTTGTGCAATTATTCGAGCCGTTGGACAGATCCTGGAATCCTTCGTTCTTATAATCGCATGTATCACAAAAGTTGCCTCAATGCTTAGATCTTCTTTGCAAAATTATGTTTAATATTCGACAAATTCTAATTCTAAGATAAACTCTACATTAAACTCTAACTATTTATAAACAACGCTACAAGATATAATATAATAGCTTCGAACAATCGACGAACGCTATAATAGATAATATAAACTATCTATAAAGAGTAAACGTTAATATCAAAATATAATTTTACTAAAAAATCTAAAAGCAATATTTAATATTTGAGAAAAAAATCAATTACAATAATAAATAAATCTTATTTAAACAAAAATATATAACAATATTTATAAATAGTGTGATCGTCGGGTCGACCCGCCCAACCCTAACCCTAGGGTCAGGCAAATTTCCTAGCCCAACAGGGTGGGACGAGCGAAGAATGCGCGCCAAGTGTCCAACCCGACCCACTCGATCACGTGACGTCACGTGACGCGCTAACCATATGTGGTTAGCGTGGACCCTGCACTAGCCTAATCGGGCTAGCTTGAATCCTGCGCCAGCTTAATTAAGTTAGCGCATAGATAAGATAAGATAAGATAAGCGAATGCTAACGCGACGAAGTTAGCTTGAGTTCTTGGCATTGACTCGACGAAACCCGACCCTGGGGTCGGGTTCGCGCCTTAACCCTGGCCCAACCCTACGGGGCCCAAGAGGGTGGGTCGGGTTGAGAAAAAAGTGTCCGACCTGACCCAACGGTCACACTAACATTGCTTTTGACAAAATTAAATGTTTTTGTTATTGTCTATTAAGATAAACGAAATTTCTTATCATTTAATTTCGAATGCGCAATTAAACGTATACATAGTTAAAATAGAAGACAATTGTAATCAATTAAAATACGTAATCTTAATGCGATCAATTTATATGCGATAGAAACTTTCTATTTTCTATTTATGTAATGTACGCGTATATAATTCTTTTTTAGCTCTTCTAAATTTATACGCACAACATTTCGAATTTCTTTTGCAATATTTTAAAACATGTTTTTCGTAATCGTGATGTAACGATTATTATAACGACAATTGACGCGTACAAGAAGTAAATAATAATAATTATAGATAATCTTGCGTGTTCTCAATCACATGTATCTTACTATACGTAAGAGATTCGAGATAATAGTAATAGTAATAATTAATGTTGTTGTTGTCTTCGCAATTTAATCGATCGATTTGTCGTAACGATTGCATCGAACGTTTGCGAACGTCTTGCTTGTCGATGCTAAGAACATTTGACTTTGTCGAATATCGCAATGTTAATAGATTCGTAGTTAGCATCACGTATAGATAGTTTTCTTGCTAGTTAATACTTATTATTGTAATAACTATTATAGACAATTTATTACAATCTCGCTTTAGTTAAAAACAATCTATTTAAACTTTTTCGAGACGTTAAGTTGACTTTAACAAGCTTATTACTATTCTTGAAACTTGATTAAAAGATTATTAATATTGTTTTCGCTCTCTTAGCTTTTCTTTACTTCGATTATTTGTTTGCTAAAGAAAATATTGATAAACTTTTCTTTACAATTTAGGCTATTATTATCTCTTTTTCTTAGTTAAGATTCTCTTATAGTTATTTATTGAGAAGAAGAACAAGAAATTTGTTTACAAAATCTTTATTTTTTCTAGATAACTAAGTAATTAATTTCGATAACTTCAAAGCAACTACTCAATAGTTTCTCAAATTAACAATTGAGTATTGCTCTAATATTTAGTATCAAAATTGTTTATTACGAAAGTCTATAGTTTCTCTTAACTTCTTTATATACTTTATTGAGATTACTTTTTCGAAATCTTTAACAAAACAAGTTATAGCAAAGTTAAGAAAAAGTGTTTACTCAAAAGATTTCGAAATGAAAAATTGTATTGCAATTTCTACACAATTTATTAAATCGATTAAGATTATAACAAGTAACTCTCGATATTATAAATTAACAATTACTACTAATAGTTTTTTAAGTAAGATTGTTAACAAGCGTTCTAAAAGAGATCTTGCTATCGAAACGTCTTCTATTAAGAAGACTTGTTAAAACAAAAAAATCGATATTATAATTTTTTTTTCGAGCAATTCTTCTTTAAATTACAACAAGACGCAGTATATTAGAAATTGCGTTATCTTACTCTATATAGTGCAAACTCGAGAGCAAGAACTTAAAATGTCAAACTTTTAACAAGTTATTACAAAAGAGAATATCGATATTGCAATTAAGATCTATAGGATGCTCTTTATTATTAAGAAAAGTTAATTTAAAGAAGAAACAAAAAATACTTTCGATTTCTTTCTTAATAAGACGAGATTTCGAGATTTTATTAAACGTATTTGTAGTAATTTTAAGAATATTCGAGATAAATTAATTAAGATTATAACTTAACGCAATTATATTAAGAAGCAAGAACAATTAAATTAATCTTTGCAATTATATTAAATAATATATAATATTTCTTAAGTATCGCAATATTGTAAAGAGACATTTTAATTTTGTTCTTAATTTTTTTGTAACTTAAGCAAAAATCTAGATCGACTAAAAATATATCTCGAAGAAATTGAATCTTTTATCTAGAATTAGTTTTGCTTACTTTTTTATTAGTTAGTTGCTAAATTTGATTGCAATAAAAAATTATGTAATTGCAACAATTAAGATTGCAATTAACTTGTCGATAATAATAGATTTTGAAAAGTCTATCTAAACTCTTTCTTAATAAAGAAGAAATATTAGAAACAATATTAGAAAAGTAGATATGTCTCTTAGATTGCGAATTACAATTTTAATTGTTCTTTTGTCTACGCTACAATCTTAGTAAAGAAATATAATTATAATTGTTTTGATTAGCGTTCTTTGTCTTTGTTGTTGCAATCTTAGATATCTCTCTTGTTAGTATAATGTATTCTAATTTTGATAAGTTTTATACAACGCGAAATTTAGTATATTTAAACAATAAATAATTCTTGTTACTTTGTTAAGACTTTACGATTATCTTATTATTGCAAGAGAAATTATTATTATACTAATAAAGAAGATTATTTACTCGCAAAGACAAACTATTATTGCGATCTATTTACTATTAATCAAAATTTCTTTTGTGTAAACTAGATAAGTTTAATAACAATATCAAGATATCAATATTATTTATAAACGAAAATAATATTATTAATTTTAAGCAAACGTTAAACTTTTTTATTGCATAAGATTGCAAAGCAATTGATAATATATTAGACTCGCTTATGTATTAAAATCGATTATAGAAAATTTCTTTAGAAATTATCTTATTAATTGCGTTATCGATGTTTGTAATTTGAAAAAACTACAAATTATAAGTAATAATTAATCTTCGCAAGATTAATACTTAATTATATTTAGATACGTATTCTTTATTGCGTTAGAATATTATATTTAACGCTCTAAAAGAAGTTATAATTTTTAGTTTTGTTAATCTTATTAAAAGCTTCTTTTAACAAAATATTAAATCAAATAATTAAGAGAAAACTACTCTAGTAATGTTTTATTAAAATTAAGAATAATTTACAATATTTACAATCAAACTCGCAAATACTTTAATCTTCTTTTAATATTGTATAAAGCAATTACTAAGATTATATTTATAACAGTTTGTTTTAATTTATATTAATTTATATTATAAATTACTTGCAAACTCTAGAGCAATATATTTATTATCTTGATTAAGTTTTAACTTTGCTAAAAAATAGCAATATTACTATAGTTTTATCGAAATATTACTTTGTCTATTCTAGTATTAAAAAGCTAAATTATTATATATCTTAACTAGATTTAAGTATTATTAAAAAGAAGATAGATACGACAATTAAAGTTATAAAGTTTTTATATAATCTTAGAGATCTTAAGATAGATTTAAGATTTTTTAATTACTACTATTAATTTGTCGATTATTACGTTGTTATAACTCGATCTCTTGTAAGATTGAAAATCAAGAATTTTATTAATAACTTAATAAAAGAACGCTTACAATACAAGCATGTAAAGCAATTATGTCTCTATTAGCAATACAAAAACAATTGCAATAATAAATCGACTAATACTACTCTTAACGCAAATAAGAAATATCGACAAACGTAAGAGATATTTAAGTTTGTCTTATATTAGACATTAGTTTTAGTCTATTTCGACTTTAGCAAGTCTTTTATTCTTTATATTGACAATAATAAGAAAAAAGAATTTAAAGTCGCGATCTATTAGTTAAATAAAGAAGAGACTAAAAGATTTATTTTGTTTCTCTCTAGAGATTTTGTTAATATTGAAACAAAATATTAAGTTACAAAGTTTAAGACTAATGCGTTTGTTTAAGTCTTAATTAAGCTATTACAATATTTCGACAATAAAGCTTTTATTGTAATTACAAATTATATTGCTTTAAGAGCAATATTACAAAACAAGTTTATAAATTGACGTTTTGCAAGACTTAATAAGTAAACTATATATCTATTTATATACTTATTACAAATAATTATAGTTTATTGTCTCGAAAAAAGTTATAATAACGTGAACAATCTTTTAAAACTATCGATTAATTACGCAAATACTAGTTGCTATTCTATAATTACTATTATTGTTAATAAAGAATTTTTTTATAATCTTCGCGATGCTCTTAAAAGCGATCTTTATTTTTAAAAGATTTATAAGAAGATAAAGAAGCAAGTAAAAGATATTGCAAAGAACTTTGAGAATTTAAATATTATATATTAATTGTATTAATTAAACGCGAATATTAAATTACTTTACTTAATTAACAAATTTAATTTCGATCGCGTCTATATTTTAAAGTTATTAAAAAGAAAAGTATTTAAGTTTGCTTACAATAACTATACTTACAATAATTATTATCGAACTCTAGATTGTCTTAAAATTGCTTGCTATTTTCTTAAGATAAAAAGCAAGATTTACGCATATATTAATAGATATTCGATCTATTAATTGTTAAAGTCTTTGCAAAGATTACTATACAATTAAATTAATTTTATTAAGATAACAACAATTTCTTTTTTTCAATTAGCAATAAACTTTGTTGTAATATTGTTAATAATTATATAGAATTACAACTTTTTACTTATTGTTATCGATTGTTTTTCAAAATATATTAAATTGATTCTCGACAAGAAAATCTAAACAATAAAGAATTAAATTAAGATATATTATTGCAATATCTATTGTTATTAAGAACTATTAATTAAGATAATCTTGAATCGCAATCTCAAATTTACAAACAAACTCTAAATTATAATATTTAAGAAAAATAAAGTTAAAATTAACTTTACAATTGCGTATTATTTTTTTGCAAATAATTAAATCGAACAAATAAATTAAATTGTAAAGATTGTATTGCAATATTTGCTTATAGAAAAATATAAGAAGAATTAAGAGAATATTCTTCTCTAAATCGAATACGTTCTTAATATTGTCAAAAACGTATCTATTTGTAAGACTATGTACGAACGTGTAACAAGACGTCGCTACATCGACGCACACAAGACGAGACTACATAATATGTAGAACTATAGTTCAAAGAAACATTAATTCGTGAAATTTTCAAAAAAAAATTCTTAGAGAAAAAACTCTATACGACGCTAAGTCGCTACTATAAGAACTTAACACTAACGTATTTATTAAATTATTGATCGCTAACATTACAATTGTTATTCTCTTTAAAATTCTAATCTTTAAAATGTATATTTGACGTTGCAATTGCGTTACGACTTCGTTTTTTCTACAATGTTAATAACTCTTCAAACGTTATAATAACAATGCTTTGCTTTTCTACTTTTTGTAAACGCATACTTTCGCGAAATATGCGACAATAATTCGCTTCGATTTATTGTCGTATAAAAGAAAAAGAAAATTTGAATTGTTAAAAAAAATCTTTTTATAGACTTTTTTTAATTTTTTTGATAAATTTTGTTTATCGCGTCAAATCTACGCATTTATCTTAATTATTTAATCGTATTTATAAAAAGATTTCTTGCATTTCTTTTCTTTATCTTTGTTTAACATTTTATGTAAAAAAGATTAAGTAACGATCTTAACTTCTCTCGTGTATTATCGTAAAATGCTCTATTCTTTTTGATAAAATTTTATTGTAAGTTAACTATATATTAACAAGCGAAAAGACATTTAAATTTTTAACAAAAGTATTTAATCTTATTTTTGTCGCAATATTGCTACTTTAATGTTACGACAACGTAACAACATTCGACGCTATTAATTTTAAAATTTCTTTTTTAATGTTATTTACTATTTTGATAAATCGATCGAAATTTCTTTATTTTACTTAATTCGATTAGCGTCGTTAATGCACTAATATTATTTATTTACAATTTTCGACTTTTTCTTTTTTTCACATATTAATTTTTATAACGAAGCGATAAATAATTACAAACGTCTCTTCTATTGTTTGTATTATTAATAATAATAATGTGTGCAATAAAACAAATTTAAGTAAATATTCTTAAATCTTTCTTTGCATTTGTCGATAACTTGAAATAATATTGTTATATTTAACGTTTTGCAAATTACGACTTAATTAATGTAAATATTATTGCATACGAATGCTTCGACTTCGTTGCATATAAAATTAACAATATAATATTTTATTACAAATATATTTTTGTTAAGTCTTTTCGTTTGCGTCTTCGTTATCTTTCGCAAGTTCTTTCGTTTTCTTTGTCTTTATTATCTTTTTTGTCTTAAGAAAAAGTTCGATTATATTGTAAATATTCGTTTTTGATTTTTTATAATTGCTTACGCTTTTAGTGTCGCAAGACGAAAAATTGTTATTATAATTATTGCGCTAAAAAACGCAAATTTGTACATGTTATTTTTTAATTATATATTCGATTTACGATTTAGTACGTTGCGATCTCTTAACGATTTATTAAACAAATTAACACTTTGTTAATTTTTTGCGCGTATGTTCTTAATAACGAGAATATTAAATCTGATCAATTCGAGTTCGTTTCGCAAGTTTAACGCTATTTACAATTTATATATGCATAAATTAAACAAAACAACTTGACTTCGCGTTCGAATTAAAAGAATTTGTTAACTTACATTAATGCGAATCTACAACGTCTTTATAAAGTTTAATAAAAAATGCTAAACGTAATGTGTTATCGCATTAATTTCGATGTTCTTTTTTTGAAAAACTTAGATATAAACGAAGAGTTCGAATTTGACTTAATTGTTACGAAAGACGACGTTGCTTTTGACGAGAAAACGTTGTAGATTTTGCGTAATTCGAAGAATTCGTTAAAAACAATATTATTTGTTTTGTTTTTAATTTTTAAGTCGAATTTTTATAAAGAAGAGTAAACGTGAATGTTTAGACAAAACTTTTCTTGTATACTATAAGTCGTTTTTATAGTGTATACGAATTAAAATTTTATATAATACGAATTGCATATTAATAAGATCAATAATCGAAATAAATTGTTTTTAAAATAAAAAATGCAATTGTAAATTTGTAAAAAAATTAAAAAATTTATTATATTACAAATCTTATTATGTTAAGCTCTTGTTGCATCGTTAACGCTTAAACTTTTGTCAAACTATCTAATTGTTTTAAAAGCTTTAAGATATATCGCTTCTTTAATCTATTAAATTAATTTAACAATTTTTTTAAATAACGAACATCGATTCAATTACGCGTTTTATTGACGTTACATCTTCGCATCTTTTATATTTAATTAAAAAAAAATAGAGATAAGAGTAATAAATTATCGAAGAGAGATAAAACAATTAATTAACGTAGTTTATTCGCATTGTGTAGTATGCATGCGAAGATCTTTACTAATAAAGTTAGTGTGATCGTTGGGTCGAGTCGAACACTTTTTTCTCAACTCGATCTACCCTCTTGGGCCTCGTAGGCGTCCCACGTAGGGTTGGACCAAGGTTAAGGCGCGAACTCGACTCTAGGGTTGGGTTTCGTCGGGCCAATGCCAAGAACTCAAGCTAACTTCGTCGCGTTAGCATTCGCTTATCTTATCTTATTTTATCTTATCTTATCTACACGCTAACCCAATTGGGCTAGCGCAAGGGTCCACGCTAATCGCATATAATTAGCGTGAACCCTTGCGCTAGCCCAATTGGATTAGCGTGTCACGTGATCGGATGAGTCGAATTGAACACTCGACGCGCATTCTTCGTTCGTCCCACCCTGTTGGGCTAGGAAATTTGCCTAACTCTAGGGTCAGGATTGGGCGAGTCAACTCAATTGGGTTGAAACTTGACTCGACGATCACACTAAATAAAGTAAAGTAAAAGAAGCAATTAAATAGAAATAAAAGAAACAATTAGATTTGAGCGCATTTTATGCAACTTTCTTATAACTTTCTAATGCTTCAATAAATTTATTAAGAGAGCATCAATTTAATTTACGCATTATTTGCGTTATTCTTTCGCTTTAATTGCGCAATTCTATGCTATTTATTAACGTTACTTATTGTTGTCGAAGTCTCTTTTGCGAACGCGAAGCTTTAACTTTCTCGTCTTTAATATTTTTTTATTAAATTTTTATTATATTTTGTATTCTTTAAGTTTTCGTTGCGCATGCGCTAAGTAACTTTTCGAAATTCAATTATTTTTACATAATAAAAAATCTTTTTATTAAACGAAATATTATAATTTATAATATCTCTATTTATTATTAAGAATATTCTCAACTTTTTATTTTTAATTTTTGTTAACAAATATTATGTTTTTCGATGCGATTATGTTCGCATTTCGATAATACAATTTTAACAATAAAACGTAAAAAACAAAATAAATTCGTTACTTTTTAAGAACACAAAAATAATACATTTGTTTATTAATAATGTTTTTAACTTCGAACGATTTTGTAAATTTATAAAATAATTTTTTCTTTAAACAAGCGTTCAAGAGATTTTTCGTTAAGAACATAATTTTATTGCTTACTTAATACTTTTTCGAAATGATTGTTTTATTATAATTGCGAGCTTGCGTTTGCTATGCAAACTAAAAACAATTTACACAAATTAATTTTGTTCGTTTTATAAAAATTAAATTTGTTTTTAAACAATCGAAACGTCGAAGCAATCTTTATGATCTTAATTGAATTTGAAATTCGCAACGATATTAAATATTATTTTAAGAAGCAACAATTTAATGAACGTATATAAAACACTATTGTACGTATATTAAGTTAAAGCTAGAAGCGAATCTTAATTATCTTATTTATAATTGCAATAATATCGCAAATAATATTTTAATGTTTAATTTTATTATTCGATTTAATTATTAATTTAAGAATAAAAAGTTGTGCTTAACTTTTATTTAATGCGAATGCGATAATATATTGCGAATTAATAATCACTAATAAAAAGCAATTTTTAATCGAAAACGATTTCTTGAATTTCGAAATATACAAGTAACATTTTTTCGAACAATATGTTTGCTAAATTTTTCGCGATTTATATAGATTTTACAAATATATATAACAACATCTTTAAACATTAATTAATAACTATTAAGATAACGTCGTAAATATTATTATCGCAATAATTTACAAACAATTTAATAATAAAATTTATAAAGATTTTTGTTTAAAATTAAGTTAAAACAAATAACGACGTCAACTTATTGTATAAACAATAACGCGATATTTTGTTACGCTAACATATATTATATTTTCTAATGTATGCATTAATATTTGACGTTATTTTGAATCAATAGAACTTTTTACTTATTAGAGTTCTTGTTTTTTTTGATTTTGAAGTGCTTTGTTAACGAATTATTATAATGTAATTTAAGAAACTTCTCTTTAAGAGATGCTTTATTCGAAATAAGAATTGCGTAGAAGAAAAATAACACTTTTTTATAAATTAATTATTTTCGTTTAGCGCAAACATTACGCGTATTGTTTAATATTAATTGTTCTCTAATCTTAAAAATTGTTAAATTCTTATTTTAAAACCTTTTAATTTTAATTAGCAATAAAAAGAAAAGACTTTTTAAATAATTTTTTTCTTTATACATTAAGCGAATGTTACATTGACGCAATTGCTATTTTATAACGCTTTAAACAATTTTTCCGATTTTTTTTTTCATTATCTTAATGTTTGTGATCTTCTTATTTGTAAATATATTATAAAAGAGTTTTTTAAATAATTTATCGTTAAGCTTTTTAATTACGAAAGTCTTAATTTTGTTCTAAAAGTGCGAAGATTGCGCTCTAACAACGCTTCGAATTGGTATTAAGATTATTTTAATAATTGCGATTGTAATGTTTTTTAGCTTATTTTAAAAAGTAAACAAGCAAATCTCGTTATTTACATTTTTCTTATAATTAGATTGTTAAGACGATTTATTTGCGAAGTTGATCTTTTTTGTGCAATATTTAATTTTAAAATTATATTTTATTAGAAAAAGAATTTATCGCACTTAACGACAATTTAGCGTTGTTATTTTTATAAAATAGCGCAAATTGTTATAATTTGTTAGTACAATAATTGAATAATAACTCTTTTTAAGATAGCGTTCTTATTGCTTGAACTTCGTAGTAATCGCAAACAATTCTTAATTATAAATTTTATATTGTGTTTTTGCGAAAATTATTTTTCTTAAATAGAATGCAACTAAGTGTTACGTCGTTTGTTTAATTTGACTCACGAAATATATTAATTAAAAAAAAATAACGACAATAACAAATTCTAAGACGTTTGTCTTAACACAAATATAATTCTTAAGATCAAAATGCACTAACATAGATGTTCGCGTAAAGATAATAATAAGCTTTTTAAATGCTATTACAACGTTCTTGTTAAATACAAAAAATTTATTTTGTTTATTTTGTTTATTGTCTTTTAATAACTTTGTTAATGTTTAAATAATCTTTGCATAATATTGAACAAATTGTTTATAAAAATTTGCAAATTCTAGAAACACTTAAAGCTTACGAAGAGTAATTAATTTAAATTACGTTGTAATAAAATTTATACAACGTAAATTTATTAACACATCATAATTGCTTATAATGTATTTCAAGAATTTAATTAGAATTGTTATAAAGAAGCATTTCGATAACTTAACATAAAACTTATACAATCGCAAACGTTCAAAAATTTGACAAATATAATTTTAGTATCTCTTTAGTATCTTTAAGTAGATTAAAATATTATCAAGATATAGTACACAAATGTGATTAATTAATTCTTGCAATACTTTATTAATTTGAAATTAAAAGATAACTAATGCATTCTTTAATTCAAATAACATTATTGCGTATTCGAAATAATTGTATTATGTTTAAAAAGCGATATTTTATTTATTGTTTTAATACATGCGAATTCGATAATAAGCGTTCTTAAGATCTAGCTTTGTAAAGTAGATATCGTTAATTAAAGATAAAGAATATTTGTTCTTAATAATTATAACATTAAGATTACAATAATTAATATACAATCTCAAGCTATTATCGCTTTTTAATACGAACAATATTAACATATTAACGAGACTAATAAATTTACGAATTTTGCTTAGCGTCAAATTCTTCAAAAGATATTTTTGCAAAATATTTAATTCTTTCTCGAAAAAAAAGTATAGTAATTCGTAAAAAGACTCTTTATTTAATAGTAAATTGATATTATATATTTTTTTATAATTGAAAAGAGTAAATGCGTTCTTTAAATTAAAAATGTTATTATAGTTTTTAATATTTCGCATCTTTTTAAGAACGTCGCGCAATTAAAACTTCTTATTTGTATTAAAATTACAACAAATAAGAGCAAATACAAAAACAAATTCTTCGAACTTTAAGAAATCTTTTGAAAATTTTAACACAATTATTTTCTTAACAACTTAATAGCGTCAAACTAGCGTATGTTAATTAACATATAAGCTTGTCTTTATTATTTAAAAAAAATCGATAATAATATCGTATACGATATTATCGAAGATGTAAAAGATTTGCTTCAAGACATATTTATGTTTTTCATTATTATAAATCTTGATTTTTGCGATGTAAAATTTTGCAAATTAAGTCTTTTAAATTGTAAATGCTTTTGCTTTAATAATAAGACACTAACTTTTTTCAAGATGTTACAACTTTATTAGTCGTTTACTAATGCAATTAACGTAAACGTCTTTATTAAGAAAATCTCTTTGTTTATGTTACTTTGTGTCGACAAATATTGATAGCTTTGCGAAGAATATTTTTGTTTTGTACTTTTGACTTGCAATTGCGATTACAATTGTTGTAAACTTATCTAGTTTCTCAATTTATTAAAGACTTTCTTAATAATAAGTTATAACAAAAGCGCATTTTAAACGTTTATTGCGAAACTTAATTAAAAGTTTTTTACTATATTTACTTGCATTTTCTTAAAAGATTTAGAACAATTTCTTGCGATATATTTTTCCTTTTCGCAATTATAGCAAATGCGTTTATCTTGCGCAATATTGCTAATTCTTTCTAAATTATAAAGAAAAAGTTTGCTTATACTTTTTTAACGACTTGTAATCGCAAAGACGTCGCAAGTTTTACTTATTAATATAGTTTTTTTGATCTTCAATTGTAAGAATTTTCTCTAAAGTTGCGAAATTTAAAAAATAATTCTCTTTTAAAATTTTTATTTAGTATTTTGAATCTTAAGAATATTGTGCTCTTTATGCGTTGCGTTAGTGCGAAAAACGTATTTCTTATTTCAAGAATTTAAGTTACGTTGTTAATTTTTTCTTAAAGATCTTTTCTTAATTTATGCAAAAAATAATTACGTCGTTAATGTTTAATATATTTGTCAAGATTTGTTTTGAACGTTTTAAAATATATTACAAAGTTGTTAACACTTTGCGACGATTATTATTTAACGTTCTTATATTTTTGAGAAAAACCGAAATAACAATTTTTCGAATTTTTGATAAAATTAATTAAATACTTAGTAAATTGCTTTTAGCTTTATTTTTAATTTTGTTCTTATTTTTGTTCTTGTAATTCTTTTATCGCAACGCAAACGCATTGCGAAGAAATTGCTAAACTTAACAAATCTTTGCAATTTTTTTTAAGAATTACTCTTTATTAACTTTGAAAAAGTTTTTAGTATTTCAAGTTTAATTTTTTAATTTTTTAAAGTTCTTTTTATAATATAAATCCAAATTAATCGATTTTATAAATTGTGCGAAGCGTTGCTTTTTAAGCGTCGATTTGTTATTTTTATTATTAAAATTGTTTTTGCGAAAGCGACGCAAATTGGACGCTTTAACTTCGTTCTAACAAAAAAACTCTTCGAAATATTTATTTTTTGCTTAAACAATACGAAAATCTTGTTTTGTTTAAAGTTTACGTCTTTTTGTTTATTTTTTAAACAAATAACTTTTTATAATTAATATTTTTATCGAACGATAACAACGATATAACGTTGTCGTTTTGCGAAAATTCTTCTTGTAATATAATTTCGAAATTCGTAATTGACGCAAGTTAAGTTTTCGCATTGCTTTCGTTCTTCGATTGCTAAAACGTTATAACATCGTTGTTATTATTTAGATTTTGTCTTATATTGCGTATTGTATTAATTATTTTATCAAACAATCGCTCTTATAAATTGAGACGAATTAATATTGTAAGATTGTGTACAAATATGTAACAAGATGTTGTTATATTAACGCACACAAAACAAGACTACATAATATCTAGAACTATAGTTTAAAAAGACATTAATTCGTGAGAATTTTAGAAGAAAATTCTTAGAAAGAAAACTTTGCATAACGTCAAATCGCTATTACAAGAACTTAATATTAACGTATTTATTAGAATATAGATCGCTAATATTACATTATTACAACAACACTCTTTAAGCTATTATATAATATTATATCGCAAAAGTTTTTAATTTTTCTTTAATTTTTCTTTTGCAACAATACTATTGCAATATAATTTATCGCAAATTATTAATTGTTTTAAAACAAAATCTATAACGCAATTAAGTTTGCGCAAATTAAGATAATATTTCTTTACGATACAAAGTATTGGGAGCTAAATCTTTATAATAGCGTTTATATCAAAATAATTAAGATTAAGAAAATCAAATATTATTTATTTGCGAGAAGCTCTAGTCTTAGTACTAAGAAAATCGAATTGTTTAAAATTATTTGCAAGATAGAAAATCTAATATATAAGTTAAAGTTGTTATTGTATATAAAAATATATAATATTATTTTAATAAAATATTTAGAACAAATTAATTACGATGTTCTAGAATATAATGTTCTACAATTGTCTTTAATAAAATATAGAAATAAGAAATTGTATATAATCGAGAAAATATTTAGACATAAAATAAAGAACAATAAATCGAAATATATTGTTAAGTAAAAGAATTATAGAAAATTTATTTAAAAGTTAGTCGAAATTATAAAGACTAATATATCGAACTTAATAGCGCGTTTTAGTTAACAAAAATCGACGCGTCGATTGTAATATTATATATTTTTTCGAATATAAAATAAATATTAAGACTTACTTTGTATTTACCTAATATATTTATCTTTTAATTTTATTTTGTTTACAATTACTTACTTTGTCTTCTTTGTATTTATTTATTATTTCTAATTATTATCTTTGCACGTCTTTTACAACAATAGTTATTAATTTGTCAATTATATAAGCGATAGCTTTGAAGAGCTCAACTTTCGAATAATTAAAGATCTTCTAAACATAGTTAATATTATCTTATTTGCAAACAATTTTAAAAGCAACTCAATTACTTGCATTAAAAGAGATCAAAATATCTTAATCGATTTTATATAAAGTACAATTAAAAAACAACAATTGTTGCTATCTTACAACTTACTTAATATTGATAATAATAGAGCAAAATCTATAAATGTTTTATATTAATATTCTATATTAATTTAAATTGCGTAGACAATTATTAAGTTATATCGAATAGAATCTAATGCAAAATCGACTAAAAAGAGTTTTTACAAATATAAAATGTTATTGTATACTAAATATAATATCAAGATTAACAATATATTTGTTAATATAATATTAAGCAACTTGTATATGCACAAAATTCTTAAAATTGATCTTGCTAATTCTAAGAAATAATTTGTCAATTTTGCAAACAATTAGAAAATTTGCGTCTCTTATAAAATTTGCAAAAAGACAACTAAATTTCGAAAGACTCTTAAAAAAAAGTAGAAGTATCACAAAATTGTCAATTATTAACTTCTTAATAATAAGAATTGCTCTTCGAGTATAACAAAAAAATCTAATTTTAATAAGAAGTATCTCTTATATATGCGATAAAACAATAGAAATTTATTAGACAAAGTAATAATAGATAAAGAAATTAAGAAGTAAGAGAAAAAGACAAAGATTTTAACGCAATCAAAGAAAGATATTGCAATTAGAAATTTTAAAAAATAGATTGTTGTTAAATTCGAGTACTTTACAATTACAAACAAGAACAAACGTAGTGTGATCGTTGGGTCGAGTCGAACACCTTTTTCTCAACCTGACCCACCCTCTTGGGCCCCGTAGGGTTGGGCCAGGGTTAAGGCGCGAACCCGACCCCAGGGTCGGGTTTCGTCGAGTCAATGCCAAGAACTCAAGCTAACTTCGTCGCGTTAGCATTCGCTTATCTTATCTTATCTTATCTATGCGCTAACTTAATTAAGCTGGCGCAGGATTCAAGCTAGCCCGATTAGGCTAGTGTAGGGTCCACGCTAACCACATATGGTTAGCGCGTCACGTGACGTCACGTGATCGAGTGGGTCGGGTTGGACACTTGGCGCGCATTCTTCGCTCGTCCCACCCTGTTAAGCTAGGAAATTTGCCTGACCCTAGGGTCAGGGTTGGACGGGTTAACCCGATCGGGTTGAAACTCGACCCGACGATCACGCTAAACAACTGTACTATTATTATTAACAAAAACAATAAACGCTTTATTACTAATACAATTATTGTTAATAAAGACTAGACTAATCGTCGAGCTAGATTATGATACCACCCCTCTAGTTCGACCTGGCGCCAAGATCGAGTCGCGACGATTTTTTGGAATCGAATCGCTCAAATTAGTTTAGCGCGCTTCGCGCTAAACTACTTATAGTAATCGACTAAACTACTTTGAGCGATTCGATTTCTCGAATTTTTTCGGACCTAGGTCTTGGCATTTGCAAGTGACATTTCCGGGTCAACGCGATCAGTCTAATAAAGACAATGCTAAATCGAAATCTAGCTATCTCTTTATACTTTAACTAGAGATATATAATTGCGAGACAATTCAAGATCTTTTAGCAAATAATCGTGTATCTATTGTTAACAAGAACAATAATTAAAATATTAATAAAAATCTCTTAATTGACAATTCTATGTTTGCAAATTCTTATCTTATTAATAATAACTTAACTTTCGCGTATCGACTTTTCTCGAAACTTAAAAAGAAATTTTCTCTTTCTAATATGCATCGATTATAAATAATAAACTTGTTAATTTTTCGAACGTCTTTTATTGTAAACACTAATACTTTTAACAAACATTATATTTGCACAATAACTTGTTAGCAAATATTAATAATAAATATAAGTTCTTTAATATTTTTAAAGAATTTTATATTATCTTTTGATTATAGTTCGAATCTTATTATTAATACATTATTCTGTTTATTACTTTTACATAAATTGCTTATCGATCGTAATATAAATTTTAATATTGTTATTCATATACGTAAGAAAGAGCAAATATTAAATAAAGAAAAACAAACATCAATTGTATCTAGCGAAAAATCTACAAAGAAAAAGAATAATAATACGAATTTAAAGCTCGTTAATTAACTAATATCAAAGAAAAAGAACAAGAATATTGTAAATTAAAATTAAGAATTAGAGAATTTTAATTGCTATTCTCTAATGCATTATTTAAATTATAAAATAATAATATTTTTTTAAATAATATTAATAAGATCGAAAGATTAAAAAGAACATTGTGAAAAGCGATATTATACTATTTCATTATACAAGAAGAGACAAGAGAGAAGACTTTACTAGCAATGACGCTCACGATTCATTTCGATCGTTAAAATCAAATAAATGTGATCAATACAACGTCAATAAATAATCGAAACACATTTAATGCGTCTTAATGCGAATTAATACAAATTGCGACAAACATAAAAACAAAAGTAATAAATATTAAAGAACTCTATAAATCTAAGAAGAGAAACGCATTCGAAATAATCTTGATAACGACGTTAATAAAATGATGTCTTCTAATTAAGAAGTTGACGCAACGCCTTAGCGAAATTCTCGCAAAAAACGAACGAATTAACTTAATCTTAATATTAAAGAAACTAAAGAAAACAATCAATTAAATAAAAAGAGTCGAAAAGATAAAGAAAGACATGCAATCAATAAACACATAAATAACAATAACAAAAAACTTATTATTAATAAAGCAAATAAGTAATTAAAAAAACATCGAATAAACATTTTTAATGCGACAATTAATTAAAGAGATAAAGCTAATAACGTAAATTAAAAAAAATAAGAGATAAAAAGAGTTCACAAAATAAACGTTACGAAAATAATAACATTAACGCGCAATTTTAACATTGTTAAAACATTAGCAACGCAAAAGAATATATAAGAAATAAAATGCTTTAAGAAAATAATTATCTTTTAAGTAAGCAACGAGAGTAACAAAACAATATTAAAATTAAACGATTTTTAAATTAAAAAAATGTTAATGACAATAACTATACGTCGAAAACGCGCGAAAATAATAATGCATAATATTAGAATTAAAAGTATGTTAAAAAATATAAAAAAAAAGAAAGCAAAAATAATGAAAAAATTATGCAAGATAATGCATTAGAATTTAAAGATCAAAAAGATAATTTAATTTACGAAAAAGAGCAACAAGAAAAAATATGTTTTAATCGTAATATAAGTAGATTGCGCGAAAATAACGAATAAACTAGTATAGTTAAGCGTAATTCACAAGTTAAACATAAAGATTGCGAAATATTACGACAAAAAATGCAAAACGAAACAATGTATAAAGTGTTAAAAGTATAAATATTTTATATATAAATGCAAAAATAAATAGCGATGCGCACATTATGCGCAAAATTATCGTTTTAATTAATATTTTTATTAAGAGAATGTCTTCAAGTAAAAATATAACGATTACAAAAAAGCTTATAAGACATTCGATTTTAAATGCTTTAAATAATAAAAAGAGAAAATAAAAATTAAGAAAACAATAAAGATAAAATCTCTATATTACGCTGTTAAAGCGATCGAAATAAACAAAAGAATAATTTTAATTTTTGTAACATTAAGAAATGCAATCTTGTTCGTTTAGATTACGAACAAAAGAACAAAGCGAAAAACAATAAAAGTAGTAATAAGTTGTTTAATATAAGCGAATCGCATATAAAGCATTCTCGTAACAACAAAAAAAACATTATTTAACAACTAATTAAAAAAAAGCGTTTGAACAAATTAATAAAAAGTTAATTTATTCTAATAAAGCAAATTGATAACGAAGTAGCGTTGTTGTCGCTACAAAGTATGCTCTTTACGTAAGAGACAAAGAATTTAATATATATAAAGACAAATATAAAAGAGAAATTATAATAAAGATACGAAATAAGCTTCGAATATTATAATACAATGTTTATAAGTTAAAAAGCAAAATAATAATAGCATTGCTTTAAAAAGAGAAAATAAAAAAATACAATATATTAATAATACAAAAGTTGTGACGACATTACGTTAAAACAAAAATATACAACTCGAAACGCACAAGTTTCACGTTCGTAAATAATGACAAACGTATATGCTTTTACATTAATAAACGCATTAACAATAATAACTAACATAGTATATAATATTTCGAAAACGTAAAAACAATAACGATGCAATTACATCTTAAGAACAACATTATCGAACAAAATTTCGTTAACGTTTATAACGTTTACAACTTATCTTTTAATAATTATAACAATATAATTAACAAAGATAATCTTAACGCAATAGAGCAAGCATTACGCATATAAAATAAGAATGTTACAATAAAAAACTTTAATTTGCATCATTTCTTATAAACGAGTCTTTTATATTTTAGACAACATTTATTATTTAACAATTTGTTAAACATAATGCGTTTTGTCGATATTACGTTAACGCTTTTACGCAATATTGTAATAAGAAATTATTAAAAAATACGAATTACGATTAATTTGTCGTTCGTTACAAAAAAAACAAATCGATTAATAGTAGATTGATCGCGTCGAGTCGAGTCATCGAGTTCGAACTAGGTTCTCGACTCGTCAAGACTCGATTTGGGTTAGAAATCTTAATCCAAGTATTTAAGTCGAGTCAAAGGGTAGATATGAAGTACTTAGCGTATAACTTGACTCGACTTGCCAAGACTCGAAAAATTTAGATTATTTTTAAAAAAGTGCATTAATCAACTTGATCAAATTGATTAATTTAATTAATTTGTTTATAATATTATATAGTAATGCATTTAGATAATGCATTTGTACGTTATTTGTGCGTTATTATTTTTAAACTATTTTTAGTAATTCAAATAATGCGAATTTTTTTAAAAATAGAAAATCTTGGCATTTTGACGTCATTTTCGATTGCTTGGCGAGTCGATTGAGCTAGGTCAAAAAATCGTTAACCTAGATCGATTTCAAGTTGAGTCAAGAGATTGATATCAAGTATTTAGATTAGATTAGAATGTTAATATCGAAACCCAATCTAACGATCAATCTAATTAATAGATTGCGACATAAACGAAAAAATAAAAAGTTCGTCGAATCATTTGTCAATTAAAATAATGTTAAATCTTAGAACGTAAACGAAGTTTATACGTTGTTTTAAACGAAACTAGAAAGTTATAAATATAGAGAAATTTAACAATATATTAAAGAAATTATTACTTGAATCATTACTAAACGCTATAATAGAACGAGAGAACATTAACGAATATACAATTGCGTTACTAAAAATTTTAAAAAAAATTATCGAAAACTTTATTTCGTAAACGAGATCGCACAAAAGAGTTAAATTTAAATAAACGCAAGAATGCACTAATATAATTAAGAAAATCAAGAGATTGCAACGTTAATGTCGCATTTCTTGTGACTAAAAAACGTACGTTCGAACATGCAATAAAAAAAACAAAATTCTTAAAAGATATAAAAGAAACGAATTTCGCAATTAGATGCAAACTTCGAAGAATATTGCGAAGAATTTATTCGAAATAGCAAAATAAGTTAAAAATGCAATAGCAAACACACTTATTAAGTTTATAGTTTTATTATTAAGAACAAACATTAAAATAATAACAATTGCGAAAGATAAAATTAAAGCGATGTTTTAAGTTTACTTATTTTTTAACTCACAATCTTAATCAACAATATAGAGAAATTCTCTTATTTATCTTTAATAAAAAACGACAAAATTATGTTAAAGCGCGAGATAATAAAAATAGCACATAAAACAATTTTAAACAAGACATTCGAAATTAATAAAATAATTAATCGAACGCTAAAACAACTAGTTCGCATTATCTTAAAATAAATAAAATTCTTGTTTAAAAAATGCATTAAAAAAGAAATGCAATTGTCTTATTTTAAAAAGACGATCATAATAATATTGCGAAAATTAAAAAAGAAAAATTACTTAAAGTTATTGTCTTTTAAATTTATAGCATTATTTAATACGTTAGATAAAATATTAAAGTCAATAATATTAAAGCGTCTTTGCTACATTATAAAAGCACATAATATTCTATTTAACACACAAATAAGAATTAAAAAATAGCATTTAATCGACACAACGTTACAATTAATTACTAAAAAGATACACACAATATAAAGTAATTAAAAGAAAAAAGTAACTTTTTTTTTAAGTTTAAATGTGTCTAATGCATTCGACACTGTGTCACACATTAAACTATTTCATAATATAAGAAAAAGAAGAGTCTTAACTCGTTTGCTCAATTAAGTAAGAGATTTTCTAAAAAAACAACGCATTACATTAATTATCAAAAGCTATACAATAAAAAAACGAGAAACGAACGTCAATGTATCGTAGAATTTCTTTTTATTTTCGATATTATATTTATTTTATAACGCAAATCTCTTGAAATAATACGACGACATCAAATTGCGAGTTAGCGTTATGAGCTTCGTAAACAACGTTAATATATTAACGTATAAAGAGTCGATTAAATGTAATTGCAAAATGCTAACTTAAATATACAACAAATGCGAATAATAAGTACGCACTTATAACTTTAAATTTGCGAAAAAGAAGTACTAACTAATTTATTTTTTATGCATTTCGAAGAGATTTAATATAAGCGTTAACATAACATTAACAAAGCACAAAATAATTGTTAAATTCAACATTAAAGTTCTAGAAATTCAACTTAATTTAAAACTTAAATAAAAAATTTATTTGCAACAAATAAAAACAAAGCTAATTATCAAATATAAAGAGATCTCGATAATAAAAAATTTGGTTTTTGACACGTTTATAAATGTCAAAAAATGCGAATATATCGCAATAAAGAAGCTCTTAATAATACATAACGTCGTTACGTAATACATTTTGTTTACTATTAAGAATGTAAGAAAAGAAGTCGTCACAAAGTTGCGATTCATATAAGAACGAACACTTCGTCGCATTATTAATGTTTATAAAACAATTTTTACGAAAGTTTTACAAATCAAGATTAACGTATTTTCTATTAACATTTATTTAGAGAAATTAATATAAAGATCAATAACTATTATAAATGTACAAAAATTTAAAAAGATTATTAATATAACAATACTATGTATACGCAACGATTTAATGTCGAAATAAAAATTAAAATTAAAACTAAAAATAACATTTTTGCAACTTAAAAAAAGATAAATATAAATAATGTTAAAATTAATAATAATTTTGCGACAATAATTATGTATTACGATCTTGTAAATAAAGTCTTCTAAAACAATTATTATTTATAATGAAAAAAATGTCAAAAGAAAACATAACGTAAATTGCTCAAATTTATATTAACGAATCTATTTTAATAAGAGCGAACGCAACAAGAACATTATTGCAATCTTAATCGAAACGAACTAAAACATCGAAAAACGTCTTAAAAGCGTTGATGTAACACTAATTTATTATGACGAATTTAAGAAACTTATAAAAGCGACGAAGAAATTAACAAAGCATTGCGAAATTATTACTAATTTAAAAAAACAAATTTATAGAATATACTTAAATAATCAAGTCTTAATTAAGATTATAAAAGAAATAAAATTAACATTAAATTAAATGCGATTAAGATGTACAAGACGCGTACAAGATAATTTGACGTCGCAAAACTAGACTAATCGTTGAATCAAGTTTTGATATTAACATTCTAGCTTAATCTAAATACTTGATATTAATCTCTTAACTCAACTTGGAATTAACTCTAGATTAACGATTTTTTGACTTGACTTAATCGACTCGTCAAGCAATCGAAAATGACGTCAAAATGTCAAGATTTTCTATTTTTAAAAAAATTCGCATTATTTGAATTACTAAAAATAGTTTAAAAATAATAACGCACAAATAACGTACAAATGCATTATCTAAATGCATTACTATATAATATTATAAACAAATTAATTAAATTAATCAACTTGATTAAGTTAATTAATGCACTTTTTTAAAAATAATTTAAATTTTTCGAGTCTTGACGAGTTGGACCAAGTTATACGCTAAGTACTTCATATCTACTCTTTGACTTAACTCAAATACTAGGATCAAGATTTCTAACCCAAATCGAATCTTAACGAGCTAAGAATTTAGCTCGAACTCGATAACTCAACTCGACGCGATTAGTCTACGCAAAACAATATTAAAACTACATTAAATATTAAAACACAAAAACATAAAAACATAAAAAATAATAAGATTGCGAACAAAATTGTTAATAAAACGCATAAACAATTTCTTTTTTTCGTTAATTAAATAACAAACAAACTTGTTATTAAAAAAGCATTTATTCAAGATAAAACTTAAAAAAAATAACGACGCAAATAATTAAAAGACAAGAATGACGCAAAATATTTCAAGATCGCATTAGAAGTTACGCATAAGTATATGCAATTACGCTTCGATCGTTTTAAATTATACAATTTACTTCTTGTTTAACTAAGAACAAGCAAAATTGATTTCAATTGATTTTTATGCGAACGTCGCGTTTTTAATGTTACGACAAACACATACGAATGCGATCAAAAACACATAATTGTTAAACAAATTCTTTTAACATGTTTGATATAACGACAAGAAAGAATTTAAATGCAACAAAAAATTAATATTATAAATCTAAGATAACTATTAGACGAAGCAAAATTTATTATCGCGACAATACAAATAATTTTGTCTACTAATTTATTAAAACAATTTTAGATAACAACATCGTTAACGATGCTTAAATCTCTCTTAGATTTATAAAGTTTTCGTTTAAAGAATTTTCTTGTATCATAAATATTACGACATATAAGACGAAAATGCAACGTTATTATAACGAAGCATTACAAACGAAATTACGATCGCAAATTCTAGTTAATTGTAATTAGACAAGTAGACGCTAATTCTACTCGTTTATTCGTAATTAATTAAATTCAAAAATCGCAAAAGTATATAAATCTCGCATAGATTCTTAGAAATGTTGAATCGAATATAAAAAAAAAAAAAAAAATTGCTATTCTCTTATTAAGTTAGATTATAAATATAAAGATTGCTTACAAGATATTATAGCGCATTAATTAATTAAAATTGTAAATATTGCTTAATACATTAAACTTGTTTATAGCGCAATTTTACAATTATGATTAGAAAATATTGTTACAATAACTCGAGATAATTGCAAAGATCTATACAAAAGACTTCTTAAATTAAATATACAAATTATTAATGTTTACAAGATTAATTGTCTATTTAACGTCGAAGTTAAAGATAGAATTGTAAATTCTTTTGTTAAGTGATTAATATAAGATAAGTTTACAAAAATCGACTCGCTTCTTTACAATGCGCATATTAATATTAACAATTTTAACAATATTATTTGATTATAGCAAGTAATTAACGACAACAACCTTAGAAGCAAACAATAGTCTTAACGTCTCTTTATTCGATTTTATAATATTTTTATCTTAGCATATTGTGCAAGAAATAATCGTTTTATTCTAATAATTCTTATATTATAGTTTCTTTTCTTATATTATTCTATTTTGATTGATCGACAACAATCTTACTTTAAGAGCGAAGAGATATTACGATAGTTGTCAAGAGCAATAACATCGCGATAAAGAAGATAGTAACAATTACAATAAAGACAATAGCAACTACTTCTATATTTAGTCTAGCATCTTTCATAGAATAAATGCATGCTTTCTACAACTTATTTTTCGCATTATTGTGTTTTGTTTATAATATTAACTTAGAATACTTGCAATTACAAAGTTAAACGCGTTAATCTTTATTCTAATTTTCTTGCTTAAATTGTAATAACAAAGTAGTAAAGTTAATATAAAAATATTGCAAAGCTAATAGAATATGTGTTCTACTTTATTCGATTAAACAAAAGAATTAAATTTTTTGCTATTTTTACTTTCTTTTAATAGATTAATAAGAGAAATAGCTTTTTCGAACAATAATATATAAAACGTCTATAAAAGTTTATAAAGCTCAAAGATATTTAAAGCTTTTAATAAATTTTTAATTTAAACTATCTCTTAATTGTTTAATTCTTTTCGAATTTATCTATATATCTTCTAAGAATACAATAAAGCTTAGAAATTTAATTTCTATAATATTAAATTTACATTTTTTTAGATTAATGTATAGCAAATATTTGCAAAGATATTTTAGTATCTATCTAATATAGCGTTAGTGCTCTATCGAATTATTGCTATACTAGTATATTATCTATATAAACTACGTAAGTTATATCAATTAATTCTTGCAATATTTTATTGATAAATATAGATCTAAAAAGTTAGAAGTGCATTTTCTAGTTCAAATAATATAACTTAATACTTAAAATATTTATAGCGTGTACAAAAGATTGTCTTTTACTTATTATTGTATTTAATGCAAATACAATAATAGATGTTCTTTAAATCTAAGATAATAAAGCGCTTTGCTTTGTATAAACAACCTAATATTTCTATAATTAGAGATAGTAAATAACAATTCTTAATAGTAATTATATTTAGATTTTTATAGTCGATATATAGATATAATTTATTGTTCGATTTTAATATAAATAGAATAGAAACGTTTGCAAGTGAAACTAAATATTTAATTTAATCTTTAACTAATATATTATCGAGATATTGTTAAAGTATTGTTAGCTTGTTCTATAAAAAATTATAAAGAAATATAAAAGATAGTTTTTTGTTGTTCTAAAACTTAATAATATAATTTTCTCTTCTTAATTCTAATAGAATTTCGATTAATTTATTATTATAGATATCTTTTAAATCTTTTAACTTCTTAGAGATCTTAGATTTTGCTAATTTTTTGTTTAATATCTTTCTAATATTAACGCAAACAATAGTATAAACTATATTATACTTAGTAAGATTTAAAACAAATTACTTTAGATTAATTATCTTTAATTTGTTATTTGCAATCTTAAATTGTTAGCTTTTTATTTTCGAATTAATTAATATGTTTTACTTAACTAGTATTAATATATTTAATATAAAATTAGAATCTATATATTTATTCAAGTAGAATAAAATAGTATATTCTCGATATTAATTTTACAAATTAATTAGATAATAGATTAACTTATAGATATTATAGCAATAACAATTATTGCTATTAAGAAAATTTAATATCAATAAGATAGCAAATATAAATTGCAATTTCTATTGTACTATATAGATATAATTAATAAAATTTAACTTAGCTTTTAAGTCGACTAAATTCGTAACTTAATATTTGTTATTAAGAAGTTAAGTTTAATTTTTTATTAAAATTAAATCTATTGTTTTTATTTGTTGTTCTTGCTTTGCTTGCAAAACGTTAATAAAATTTAATTTAATTTTGTATTAATTGTAATAATAGCAACAATAATAAACTTGTTCTATTTATGTTTATGAAGATATTCTATTTTGTAATATTTCTTTTTATAGTATTTAAAGCATTTAATACAACTTAATAGTGTGATCGTTGGGTCGAGTCGAACACTTTTTTCTCAACCTGACCCACCCTCTTGGGCCCCGTAGGGTTGGGCCAGGGTTAAGGCGCGAACTCGACCTAATGCCAAGAACCCAAGCTAACTTCGTCGCGTTAGCATTCGCTTATCTTATCTTATCTTATCTATGCGCTAGCCCAATTTGGCTAGCGCAAGGTCTACGCTAATCGCATATGGTTAGCGTGGGCCCTTGCGCTAGCCAAATTGGGTTAGCGCGTCACGTGATTGGGTGGGTCGAGCTAGACACTCGACGCGCATTCTTCGCCTGCCCCATCCTGTTGGGCTAGGAAATTTGCCTGACCCCAGGGTTAGGGTTGGGCGGGTTAACCCGATCGGGTTGAAACTCGATCCAATGATTACACTAGCAAACACTACGCATGCAAAGCAAAAGCGTTATAGTAAAAAACTTTAATTTGCATTATTTTTTATAAGCAAACTTCTTATATTTTAGACAATATTTATTGTTCGACAACTTGTTAAATATAATGCGCTTTATCAATGTTACGTTAACGCTTTCGCGCGATATTATAATAAAAGATTATTAAGAGACACAAATTACGATCGATTTGTTGTTCGTTATAAGAGAGACAACAAATCGATTAATATATTGCGACATAGATAAGAAGATAAAAAGTTTATCGAATTATTTGTTAATTAAAACAATGCTAAATCTTAGAACGCAAACAAAGTCTATATGTTGTTTTAGACAAAACTAAAAAATTATAGATATAGAGAAATTTGACAATATATTAAAGAGATTATTACTTAAATTATTATTAGACGCTATAATAAAACAAGAGAATATTAACGAATATACGATTGCGCTATTAAAGATTTTAAAAAAGATTATCGAAGACTTTACTTTGTAAGCGAAATTGTATAAAAGAGTTAAATTTAAATAAACGCAAAAATGTATTAACGTAATTAAGAAAATTAGAAGATTGCGACGTCAATATCGTATTTCTTGTAATTAAAAAGTATACGTTCGAACATGCAATAAAAAAGACAAGATTTTTAAAAAATATAAGAAGAACGAATTTCGCAATTAAATATAGACTTCGAGAGATATTACAAAGAGCTTATTTAAAACAACGAAATAAATTAGAAATGCAATAAAAAACACACTTATTAAGCTTACAATTTTATTATTAAAAACGAATACAAAGATAATAACAATTGCGAAAGACAAATTTAAAGCAATGTTTTAAGTTTACTTTTCTTTTTTACTTATAATCTTAATCGATAATATAGAGAGATTCTCTTATTTATTTTTAATAGAAAACGACAAGGTTGTATTAAAGCGTAAGATAATAAAAGCAACACATAAAGTAACTTTAAACAAGATACTTGAAATTAACGAGATAATTAATCGAACGCTAAAACAACTAATTTGCGTTGTTTCGAGACAAATAATATTTTTGTTTAACAAATGTATTAAGAAAGAAATGCAATTGTTTTATTTCAAAAAAACAATTATAATAATGTTGCGAAAATTAAAAAAGAAAGACTATTTAGAGTTGTCGTCTTTTAGATTTATAATATTGCTTAACACGTTAAATAAGATACTAGAGTTAATAATATTGAAACGTCTTCGCTACGTCGTAAAAGCACATAATATTCTATTTAACACATAAATAAAAGTTAGAAGACAATGCTTAATCGACACAATACTATAATTAATTATTAAAAAGATGCACACAATATAAAGTAATCAAAAGAAAAAAGTAGCTTCTTTATTAAGTTTAGACGTGTCTAATGTATTCGACAATGTATTGCATATCAAACTACTTTATAATATAAGAAGATAGTTAATTCTCGCACATTCTGTTTCGATAAATATTATACTTATTTTTAATAATTGCACACTTAGTTCTAGAGTTGATTTTTAGAGTTAATCGAATAAAAGTTAATTAAATTCGAATTGCGCAAAATCTTCAAAGTTCTATCTTAACTATTTTATATTTTTATCTTATTGTTGTTAGCATAATAATGCAATTATTGTTTGCGACAAACTATTCTTTATTTGATGCTTTTGTTGAAGTTATACAAACATACGCAATAGTAAAAGAATATGTTATTGTTAAGTCGCAATCGAAAGCAGAGTACAAATTTAATATAGTAATAAAAGTCGATATAATTTGCGAACGCGACGACGAATTACAACGCAAGCTTGACATTAAATGAAAGAAAATTGCTAGCATCAAATGCGATTGTTTGTTCAAGATAAACGTCTTGTACAAATAGAGTCTAAAAATGTGAACAACAAATGTACGAAATGCGAAACATAATTATAAGAAGAACGAGATGTTAAACGTCTCTATAATAGCTCGAAGAAAGAATAAAACAACGATATTACTAAAATATATTAATGCTACAACTAAATCAAGTAAAGTAATCGCTATTTATCTAGTTGTTTTGCTAATTATTCTTTAATAGATGCAACTTCTTGCGAAATTCTTAGCGAACAACGTTTACAACATTTTGAGTGTCTTTTTATTAATCAAAATATCTACAATCTTAAAAAGAAGCTTCGTCGCAATTGTTTAGACGTATATATTTTTACTTAGACTCTTCTTCGAACTCTATATCGCGATTGCTAATTTGTAAAAATTAACTTAAGAAAAAAGACTAAGAAGATAAAGAAACTCTTCTTTGTGCATAAAGAAATGCTAGAGATTCTATACAAAAGTTTAAAAATGCTTATTATAAATTGAATATACAAAACGAACAAATACAAGATGTCGCTACTTATTATTTACGAGATTATCTTCTTAAACATAACGTTTATCGTCGATTTTATCTTTCTAAATAAAAAGATCAAAAGTTATTACGATTAAGTGCTATATTACTTGATACAATTATACGACAATCTAGAATTGTCTTTTTCTCGCGTTATTGTTATTAATCGAAATCTAACTTTGATAAAAGTTATTAACAATTGTCTTTCTAAACGATTAAAATCTTATAACAAAGAAGCGAATTACGTATTGTGTCTTTGACATCTATATTGCAATGTAACAAAGAATTGCAAAGTCTTCTTCGCAATTAATAAAAAATAAGAGATTTTCTTAATCGTTTAATACGCGATTATCTATGTTAATACTTATGCTCTATTTAAGACAACTTAAATTTAGTTTATAATCGATTATTGCGAAGATTATCGCAATAATATTAATTATCTTGTCGACACTTAATTAAAGTCTTAAAGAAATCGTTTTTGCAAATAACAAACTAATAAGCTTAAACACTACGATATTACTATTGTCTTTTGTGTAAAAGACATGTATCGAGTCTTAAAAAGCAATCTAAAGTTTTCTAATAATAATCTACTAACAATAATAAATTGCATAACGATTATGCTAACAAATTAATTAAAGATCTATCGCATTAATCTTGCGAAGACAAAGAGAAATATTCTATACGTTTTTTTACACGCAATATTTCGAAATCTAATTGATAGAATTATTTCGCATACTCTTTAAATGATTTTCAATTAATACGAGCGATTAATTAAGACGACAACGAAGAATTCTTTGTCTATATGCACAAAGATATTTATTAAAACAATAAAATTATTTTGCAATTATGCAATTAAAACTAGAATAAAAAAGATAAATAACAATTTAGAACGCATACTACTAAGTAATGTAAATTTGCATTAATATTTTACAAAGTCTTCTAATCTATCGATAACAAACTTTATATTAAATCTATTAGTAATTGATAAAGCAATTGCAAAGTTATTAGAGTCAATAAAGAATCTTGACATCGACTTAGATTCAAATTAATCTTTTTCTAATATTGACAACATTATATGCGATCTATAGATTAACAATTTAATTTAACGATTTAGTTTTAAAGCTTTCTAAGTCGATTGCGAAGCTTATTGACAACAATGTTAATCTATTAGATGTTAATCAATCTTGCGTCGTTAAAGTTAAAGAACGTCTTGTCGAAGCAAGAAACAAGAAAGATATTATAACTAAAACAAAAAAGACGAAGACGAAGTTTATCAATGAGATCTTCGACTTTAAGTACGTCAACGCAATTATTAAAGTCTCGCGCAATAACAAACGCACAATTAAAAAAGATAGCAATTGCGACAAAGTTAAACAAGAAAAGCAAAAGAAGTCTAAAGTCAACATTGTTGTTACAATAAATGCGAATATATAAATCTTTAATAAGAATATAAAGAAGATTCACGAAGACATAAGAGATATAATTATTAAATAAACGACAAGAAGAGTGACGAAAAAAGCGACAACAATCTTCGCAATCTCTACGATCTTTGCAATTATTAAGACAATTATTAAGAAAATTATATAGATCGATAACGATAATAAATTTGATGCAAACAACAATAACAATACTAATTCTAATAATGATTAAATGTATAATCGAGATAATTAAGAAGAACGAGAGAAAATTATTTGTTTATTATCTAAAATAGATGCAATTCTAAGAATAAATACATACTTTAAGAGATTAATTTAATCTCTTAACAAGACGTTTAGATAAATTCTATTTGAAGCTTCAATAAAGATGTAATTAGAGATCGAATAAAGATTAGAAAATATGAAGAAATTGCATCCATTTGAGCCAAAAACTAATGCTTTCTTAGACGATATCTTAGATTAGTACACGATATAAATGATGCGCAAAGAGATGCGCAAACGATGATTTAATTAAATATCTAATAAATCTATAACATCGATAAGAAGACTTAACAAACTTAATAATATTACATCAAAAAGATTAATCTATCTTATTAAATATGCAATTATCGAAAATGAATGTAATATTTATCGAAACAAGATGTGCGAGAACTAACTATCTATAAGAAAAAGAAGAGTCTTAACTTGTTTACTTAATTAAATAAAGAATTTTCTAAAGAAACGACGCATTATATTGATTATCAAGAATTACAAAATAAAGAAGCGAGAAACAAACGTCAATATATCGCAAAGTTCTTTTTTATTCTTTGTATTATACATGTTTTACAATGTAGATCTTTTGAAACAATGCGACGATATTAGATTGCAAATTAGCGTTACGAGCTTTATAAATAACGTTAATATATTAACGTATAAAAAGTTGATTAAATGCAATTGCAAAATATTAATTTAAATATACAATTAATATAAGCAATAAGTACGCACTTATAATTTTAAATTCGCGAAAACGAAGTATAAACTAATTTATTTCTTACGCACTTTAAAGAGATTTGATATAAGCGTCGACATAACACTAACAAAACATAAGATAATTGTTAAGTTCGACATTAAAGTATTAGAAATTCAATTTAATTTAAAACTTAAATAAAAAGCTTATTTGCGACAAGTAAAGACAAAGCTAGTTATTAAATATAAAGAAATCTCGATAATAGAAAGTTTAGTTTTTAATACGTCTATATATACTAAAAAACGCAAATATATTACGATAGAGAAGTTTGTAATAGCACATAACGTTATTATGTAATATGTTTTGTCTATTATTAAAAATGCGAGAAAAGAAGTTGTTACAAAGTTGCGATTTATACAAAAATAAACGCTTCGTCGCATTATCGACGTTTACAAAACAACTTTTACGAAAGTCTTATAAATCGAGATTAACGTATTCTTTATTAACATTTATTTAGAGAAGTTAATACAAAAATTGATAACTATTATAAATGTATAAGAATTCGAAAAAATTATTAATGCAACAATATTACGCATACGCAACAATTTAATGTCGAAAAAAGAACAAAAGTTAAAACTAAAAATAACATTTTTGCAACTTAAGAGAAAATAAATGCGAATAACGTTAAATTTAATAATAACTTTGCGATAACAATTATATATTGCAATCTTATAAATAAAGCTTTTTAAAACAATTATTATTTATAGTAAGAAAGTTGTTAAAAAGAAACATAACGCAAATTGCTTAAATCTATTTTAATAAATCTATTTTAATAAGAGCGAACGCAATAAGAACGTTATCGCAATCTTAATTAAAACGAATTAAAATATTGAAAAACGTCTTAAAGACATCGACGTAACACTAATTTATTACAACAAACTTAAGAGACTTACAAGAATAACAAAGAAATTAACGAAGTATTGCGAGACTATTACTAATTCGAAAGAACAAATTTACAAAATATATTTCAACAATTAAGTCTTAATTAAAATTATAAGAGAGATAAAATTAATATTAAATTAAATGCAATTGAGATATATACAAAACGCATGCGAGACAATTTGTTGTCGCAAAACAATATTGAAACTACATTAAATATTAAGATACAAGAGCATAAGAAATAATAAAATCGCGAACAAAATTATTAACAAGACGCACAAATAATTTTTTTTTTATTAATTAAATAATAAACGAATTTGCTATTAGAAAAGCACTTATTTAAGACAAAACTCGAAAAGACTAATAACGTAAATAATTAAGAGATAAAAATAATGCAAAATATCGCAAGATTGCATTAGAGATTACGCATAAATATATGTAATTGCACTTCAATTATTACAAATTATATAATTTACTTCTTGTTTAACTAAGAACGAGCAAAATTAACTTCAATTAATTTTTATGCGAACGTCGCGTTCTTAATATTACGACAAACATATACGAATATGATCAAAAATACACAATTGTTAAATACGTTCTTTTAATATGTTCGAAATAACGACAAAAAAAATTCAAATGCAACAAAAAATTAATATTACAAATCTAAGACAATTATTAGACAAAGCAAGATTTATTATTGTAACGATACAAATAATTTTATTTACTAATTTACTTAGTGTGATCGTCGGGTCGGGTTTCAACCCGATTGGGTTGACTCGCCCAACCCTGACCCTAGGGTCAGGCAAATTTCCTAGCCCAACAGGGTGGAGCAAGCGAAGAATGCGCGTCGAGTGTCTAGCTCGACCCACCCGATCACGTGACGTCACGTGACGCGCTAACCCAATTTGGCTAGCGCAAGGGCTCACGCTAACCATATGCGATTAGCGTAGACTCTGCGCTAGCCAAATTGGGCTAGCGCATAGATAAGATAAGATAAGATAAGCGACTGCTAACGCGACGAAGTTAGCTTAGATTCTTGGCATTGGCTCGACGAAACTCGACCCTAGAGTCGGGTTCGCGCCTTAACCCTGGCCCAACCCTACGAGGCCCAAGAGGGTGGATTGGGTTAAGAAAAAAGTGTTCGATTCAACCTAACGATTACACTAAATTTACTAAAATAATTTTAGACAACAACATTGTTAGCGATGTTCGAATCTTTCTTAAATCTATAAAGTTTTTATTTAAAGAATTTTCTTGTATTATAAATATTACAATATAGAAAACGAAGACGCGACATTGTTATAACGAAGCATTATAAGTAAAATTGCAATTGCGAGCTTTAATCAATTACAATTAGACAAATAGACGCTAGTGTTGTTCGCTTATTCGTAATTGATTAAATTTAAAAATCGCAAAAATATATAAATCTCGCATAGATTTTTGGAGATGTTAAATCAAGTATAAATTGAAAAAAAAAATTAATAATATAGTTAATTATATATAAAAATACTCGATTTTATCTTGTTTTACATTATTGAATTGTTGTTATTATTATTTAATATTAACAATTTATATTCTAAAATACTATTTAGACTAATCGCGAAAATTCAAATTTATTACGTAACTCGATTTTATAACGTTAGATTCGAGTTCTTGACAATTAAGCGAAAGAATTTGTTCTAAGCGAGTTAATCAAGTAGCTTGATTTATTAATCTTGACAATTCGATTTTACGTTAAAAATTTGAATTGAATTTCGATTTCGACTTTTGAAACCAAAATTTAATTCGACGATTAATCTAATACTATTTAACTTTTTATATTAATTATTTTTTAAAATTAATAATAATATAACAATTAATATAGTTTTTAATATATTATATATAAACAATATTGTTTAAAATAGCAAAGTTTTTTCGAAATTAATTTTCGTTATAACAATTAAGTTATTAATTATTGTTTACGTTAATTTATTAATTTGTTTTTATCTTGTCTTGAAATTAAAACAATCTTGCATAATTATTTTAATATATTTTTAATATATTTGTATTTTTTCGATATTTTTATTACTTTCGAATATGTTTATTGTTTTTGTATTAATTTATAAAGTATCTAATATATAACAACAATAATAATTGAGTAAATCTTAATATTTGTAAAAATTTCAATTAATCGATTGTTTAAATAATAGAATTGTAAAAAAATTTAAATATAAAGTATAAAATTGTAATGTTATAGCATTATTAACGCGCTAGCGTCTTAGAATATAACAAGACACGTAATCTTAACTAACTATAAAAGTTTCAAATTATACAACTTCTCTTTCTAGTTAAAAATCAAAGAGTAAACTCGCACATTATAACAAGTATTAGCATCGACATTTCGAGTAATCGACTTCTTAATTTCAAGATGCTAAGATAACTCAAGTAATCCGAAATTAACCCCAAAAACGTTCGAGAGACAACGAGAAGCTTGCATTTAAGAGATCAAAAAAGACTTAACAAAAAATATAATTTTAATATTCAAGATGCGCACGAACTCTCGCAACGCTTCGATTATATCTTTACTTATTACTTGTTTACACTATAGTAATTTAAGTAACAAAATCGAACAATTTGTAAGATATCTATGCAAGAGCAATGTACATCTTGAGAGAACTCTTTTTACGTAACTAATTACGCGTAATTGATTACGCGTAATTGAATACGCAATAATTGCGTTCGTAAATTGCGCTCGCGAGTCTTAACAATGTGCGAGTAGTGCTCTTAACATTGCACAAGTAGTATATGTCTTGATTTATTTCTTAAATTTTGACTCTATTGACTCGAAACTAACTAAATCTGCTAATATAACTTTAGAACTAAGACATTGACACAACAATCTCGAGAGTCTCAAGTCGCTAATAGGATTTCTAGAGAATTATCCCGAATTGTCGATAAGTAGATAGAAAGAAAGCTTGTTTCTTGTTGTTCTTCAACAATTAGTCTTACTACTATCTATTCTATATAATTAAGATATAGTAATAAAAGTCTATTATATCTTAGATTTTTTATATTTTAGTACGTTAACAAGCAATAAATGTATTCGCATCTTACAATTTTAATTGTTTTTTTTTTCGAAAAAAAAGATTTAAAATATAATAATATTATATCGAATTAAAATAACTTAAGTTATAATAATTATTTTTAAATTAAAGTTCGAGAAATTTAATCTCTTTTAAAACAATAATTGTTTACAAAATATTAACAAAGATAATTGTTATTAATATAATATTAACAAAGATAATAAATTAAATACAATTAAAATTTCGACTTTATATTAGCAAATAAAAATTTTAATAATAAAAATTTGAGATTTACGAAACATTTAGCAAATTGAAGATATAGCAATTAGAGAAATAAATTCTTAAGTTTCTTAAATTGCTATTATATTGTTGTGAATTATATTTAAAATTTTAAAGTTCGAAAAACTAAAATTATACAAGAATTTAAGTATAAATAAATATATTATTTAATTTTGCAAAATTAACATTAATATAATACGATCTTTAACATATTTTATTATAAATAAGAACAAAATTCTTCATTATATATTATTCTTAAAAAATAATGTTATTATACAATAGTATTTAAGAACAAGTAATAGCGCTAAATTAAAGAGCAAGATCTTTGCAAGGTTTAGAAAGTTTCTATTAGATTTAGTAGCTAATTTTGCTAATTGTCGTCTTCTTATTTATAAAAGATAAAAAAATATTAAATAAAAATCAAATTAAAAGATAATTGTTCTTAAAAAATATCTAAATAAGCTAGAGATTTATCTATTATTATTTTTTTTATACTTGATTTAACATCTCTAAGAGCTTATGCGAGAACTATATACTTTTACGATTTTTGAATTTAATTAATTACGAATAGACGAAAAACACTAACGTCTATTTGTCTAATTATAATTAACTAGAATTCGCAATCGTTATTTCGTTTATAACAAGTTGTTATAACGACGCTACGCATTTGTCTTCTATATTATAATATTTATAATACAAGAAAATTCTTCAAACAAAAATTCTATAAATCTAAGAAGAGCTCGAACATTATTAACAATGTTATTGTCTAAAATTGACGCAACAATTTGATAGTTAAAATTATGCGCATTATCGCGACAATAAATCTAATTTCGTTTAACAATTGTTGTAGATTCGTAATATTAATTTCTTGTTGCATTTGTGCTTTTTTCTATTGTTATCTAGAATAAATTAACAAAATATGCTTAATTGTTATGCGTTTTTAGTTGCAATCGCAAGTTCTTGTTGTAACTTTAAATATTTATCGTTTGCACAAAAATTTATTAAAATTTATTTTGTTTATTTTTAATTCTATTAAGAATGCATTATATAACTTAAAACAATCAATATGTAGTTGTATATATTTATGCGTAATTCTAAATGCGAGTTTGCGATATTTTGCGTCGTTCTTGTCTTTTAATTATCTTAATTGTTATTTCTTTCGAGTTTTATTCTAAATAAGTGTCTTTTTAATAACAAGCTTATCTAACATTTGATTTGCGAGAAATAAACGTTATTTGTGCATCTTATTAGCGACTTCGTTTGCAATCTTGTTATCTTTTATGTCTTTATGCTCTAAAATTTAATAAAGTTTTAATATAACGTTGCGACGTTGCATTGCATTATATGTTCTTTATATTCTTTTAAAACATATTTAATTTAACGTTAATTTTATTTCTTTTATAATCTTTAGTAAAGTTTAATTGTTAAAATATATCTTGTAAACTTGTTTTTGCGAGTTAACAAACGTCTTGCAATATTTCGTCAATTTTTCGATTATTTTTGTAAGTCTTTCGAGTTCGTCGTAATGCATAAACGTTATTTCGACACTCTTTAATTGCTTTTTAATTCTTTAGTTTGATTTTATTAAAACGATAATAACGTCTTTATTGCGATTGTTTTTGTCAAAATACGCTTTTTAATATTAATTAAACTTGTTTGCGTCGTATTTTTTTTTTTTTTTTTTTGTTACACGCGATAACTATGTTAAGAAATTTTATTTATAAAATAGTTGTGTAAAACTATTGTCGCAATATTGTCGTTAATTTGAGTTTTGTTCGCATTTTTTTTTAAATTGCAAAAATATTATTCTAAGTTTTAATTTTTATTCTTTTTTTAACATTAAGTTGTTGCGTATGCGCAACATCGTTGCATTTATTATTTTGTTTAATTCTTATATATTTATAAGAATTATTGATCTTTATATTAATTTTCCAAAATGCATATTAATAAAAGATATATTAATTTTAATTTATAAGACTTTTGTAAACATTGTTTTGTAAATATTCGTAATACGTCGAAGCGCGCAATTTTGTATTAATTGCAATTTCGAAATAATTTTTTTCTTAAATTTTTAATATTTTTAGACATATATTATGCGACGACATCGTAAACTATTATTAAATTTTTGATAATAATATACTTGCGCTTATTTGTCTTTAACAAAATTTTAAATATCGAACTTTCTATTATTAACGCGCTCTTGTATTTAATTATTAGTTTAATCTTTATTTGACGCAAATAAGTTCTTTATCTTGACTTTAAATCTAGTTAAATTCTTAATATTTTAATATTTGATTTAAAAATTATTTCGTGCTTTGTTAGCATTATATTGACGCTTATATCGAATCTCTTTAAAGTTCGCAAAAAATAAATTAATTTATATTTCTTTTTCGCGAATTTAAATTCGTGACTTCGTACTTATTGCTCGCATTTATTGTACATTTAACTTAGCATTTTGCAATTACATTCGATTAATTTCCTATACATTAATATGTTAACGCGTTGTTTACAAAATTCGTAACGCTAATTCGCAATTTAATGTTATTGCATATCTTTAATAGATTTGCATTGTAAAACAAATATAAATTTTAAAAAAAAACTTTGCGATATATTTACGTTCGCATTACGCTTCTTTATTATATAATTGTTTATAATTAAAATAATACAACATTTTTTTAGAAAATTCTTTATTTATTTAAGCAAACAAGTAGAAACTTATCTCTTCTTTATATTGTGAAGCAATCGAATGTGCGACACATTATCGAATGCGTCTAATATATCGAAATTAAATAAAAATATTACTCTTTTTTTTTGATCGCTTTATATTGTGTAAATCTTTTTTATAATTAATTGCAACGTCGTATTAATTAAATGTTATTTTTTAATTTTTATTTATGTGCTTAATAAAATATCGTGCGTCTTTACGACATAGCGAAGACGCTTTAATATTATTAACTCTAGTATTTAATTTAATGTATTTAATAATGCGATAAGTCTAAAGAATAACAATTTAAAGTAATTCTTTTTTCTTAATTTGCGCAACATTATTATACTCGTTTTTTTGAAATAAAATAATTGCATCTCTTTCTTAATGCATTTATCGAATAAAGATTTTACTTAAAATAAGATAATGCGAATTAATTGTTGCAACGTACAATTAATTACATCGTTAATTTCTAATATTTTGTTAGAAATTGTCTTGTGCATTGCTCTTATTACTTTGCGTTTCAACATTATTTTGTTGTTTTTTATAAAGACTAAATAAGAGAATTTGTTTAAATTGTTTACTAAAATCGTAAACAAAGAAATAAAATAAAATCGAAATATTGTTTTAATCTTGTTTTTTGTTGTTGTCGCAATTTTCGTGTTAATTCGTAATAATAATATAGTAAATTTGATTTACATTTTTGTTGTCGCATTTCTAATTTACTTTCTTATTTCGAAGAGACTTCTAATAATGTTTTTCGAAACTTTTATTTGTTTGCGAAATTTGTTTTGTTTGTGTCTCTTTAAAATCTTGTTCTTCTTATTGCATGCTCAAATATATGTTATTTATTCGCTAGAAATACAACATTGTTAACATAATCTTTTAATTTCTTTAATTATCTTCGTGTACTTTGCTATCTATTCGAATTTAATTCTCTCGTATAATTTTGTTTACAAAGTAAAGTCTTCGATAATTTTTTTCAAAACATCGAATAACTTTGTCGTATATTTATTGATGTCGTCTCTTTTTATTAGATTGTTTAATATTAATTTAAGTAATAAATCTCTTAATATGTCGTCGAACTTTTTTAAGTTTATAGCTTTTTAATTTTGTTTAAAACGATATTTAGACTTCTTTTGCGTTTAGAAACTTAACATTGTTCTTATCAAAAAATAATCGAATAAACTTTTTATTTTCTTGTCTATATCGCAATATATTAATCGATTTACTACTTTTTCTATAACGAACGATAAATCAATTGTAATTTAAACGTCTTAATAATCTTTCGTTATAATTTTTCGAAAAAGAGTTAATATTGCATCGATCGTACGCATTATATTTAACAAATTCTTCGAAAGCAAATGTTGTCTAAAATAGAAGAAGCTCGCTCAAAAGAAATAATACAAATTGAATTTTTTTACAATAATACTTTTGTCTTGCATGCGCAAAGTTAACTTTATTGTTAAAAGATTATTTTTATCAATTATTTTATTATAACTATTTAAGAACAAATTACAAATGTTATAAACGTTAACAAAATTATGTCTTGTATTGTTATTGTTAAGACATAATTGTAACGTTATTGTTTTTATATCTTTAAAATATTATGTGTTGTGTTAGTTATTGTTATTAATGAGTTTATTAATGTAAAAGTATGTTTTTTCGTTATTATTTACGAACGTAAAGTTTGCGTGTTTTGAATTGTATATCTTTGCTTTAACGTAATGTTATTACGATTCTTGTATTATTAATATATCGTAATTTTATATCTTATTTTCTTAAAATAATGCAATTATTATTTTACTTCTTGATTTGTAAACGTTATACTATAATATTCTAAGCTCGTTTTGTGTCTTTATTAAAGTTGCTTCGTATAATTCTTAATGTTAATATTTATTAAATTTTGCATTTCTTGCGTGAAAGATATATTTTATAACAATATTGTTGTTATTTCGTTATTATTTTGTCTTATTAGAGTAAACTAGCTACTTAACAATTCGTTAAAGCGTCTTTTCTTAATTAATTGTTAAATAAGATTCTTTTTTGTTATTATAAGAATGTTTTGCATGCGATTTGTTTGCATTAAATAATTAATTGTTGTTGTTTTATATTTTATTCTCTTCTTCGACGCGTAATTAAACGTCGCTACGCTTTCGAGATTTACTAAATTAATTGTCGTTTTGCTTGTTTTTGTCGTTCTAACAACGTAATATAGCGACTTTGTCTTTGTTGTCTCTTTTATTTTTAATTTTTTACTCTATCTTCTAGAACACTTAAAATCGAATGCTTTGTAAATATTCTTGCAAACGTCACACTTTTATTTTGATAAATTTAATTAATGCGAACATTAATTGAAGCGATAATTTCGCGCATAATAAACGTATTATTGCTTGTTCTTGCATTCGTATATTAAGTAATTATACTCTTAACACTTTATGCATTACTTTATTTTGCAATTCGTATTATAATATTTTGTTATCTTGATATTCGACTTACAAATTACGTTAAATTAAATAAACTTGTTTGTTATCTTCGCGCAATTTACTTACATTACGATAAAAATTAGTGTGACCATTGGGTCGAGTCGAACACTTTTTTCTCAACCCGACCCACCCTCTTGGGCCCCGTAGGGTTGGGCCAGGGTTAAGGCGCGAACTCGACCCCAGGGTTGGGTTTCGTCGAGCCAATGCCAAGAACTCAAGCTAACTTCGTCGCGTTAGCATTCGCTTATCTTATCTTATCTTATCTATGCGCTAACCCAATTAAGCTGGCGCAGGATTCAAGCTAGCCCGATTAGGCTAGTGCAGGGTCCACGCTAACCATATATGGTTAGCGCGTCACGTGACGTCACGTGATCGAATGGGTTGGGCTAGACACTCGACGCGCATTCTTCGTCTGTCCCACCCTATTGAGCTAGGAAATTTGCCTGACCCTAGGGTTAGGGTTGGGCGGGTCAACCCGATCGGGTTGAAACTCGACCTAACGGTCACACTAGTCGACAAGTAGCAAACACACTTGCATTTTACAAAAATCTAGTCTAGTTTAAAGATTATTTAATAAATATTAGATTTTTTAATTTTTTCGAAAATTACGACTTAAAAACAACAATAAAAGTACATTAAATATATAATATATTTAATTCTAATATTATTAAATAAAGTATAAACAAAAGTAGCAAATTAAACAACAATAATACTTAAAATAATTATAATCGATATTGTGTTACACAATAAAGTTAATTAACAATATTCTTAAATTATAAAAAAACAGTTTTGATATATTTATTAACAAGAAAGTCGATTTTTTTTTTCAAATTACATTATATTGCTCTTAGATTTATTGTAAAAAAATTCTAAAAATTTGCTATAATATTCTTTATATTAAATTTAAATATGTTTAAATATATTAAGTGTTACGAGCCTAGCTTAGAACAGCGTGATATATTAACTACAGCGCAACATGTAGCACGAAGTACGATCGTCTACATGTTCGACGACTTGACGAGCGAACAATGTTCGACATGCTTAATAGCGAGCAAAGCGAACAATGCTTGACGTTCGACATGCTTGATAGCGAGCTAAGCGAACGATATTCGACATGCTCGATAGCGAACGTAGCGAACAAGAGAAGATCTTCTTTAATATATAGATCTTCTAACACGACTCTCTTATGAATCGTGTTCAACTTATCTTAAGTCTTGACTTATTGTTACGATTGTCAAAGTTGCAAACTCTTGTTATCAAGTGATTGCTTGCATTGTCTAAAGACGTCTACAAATCTCTTCAATAGCATAACTCTCTCTAATATCTTCGTGAAAAGTATTAGCGTAACACTTTGAACATTCTAAGAATGTTTGTATTAGATCAACGCGCTTCTATTCCAAGCACTAGCTCATTAGCATCACGCCAACTATCGAACATGAGAGACGACAAAATTAAGATTAACAAACTTGACGTCTATCATGAAGATCGTATCGGCCTGGAGGACTAACTTATGCAAATAAATATCTATTTCATCTTCTATTCTATTCTAGCGAACAAGAAGACAATTTTCGCATTCACATTTCTTAGAGGAAGAGTCTAGCACTAGCCCAAGTCAAACTTACGCAAATATCTAAAGAATTATGACGAAAATTCTCGTGCGATGTTCACGAACTTCGACAACTTCAAGAGAGAGCTTCAAAGAATCTTTGAAACATCTAACGAGAAACAAATCGCAAAAAGAGTAATTTAGCATCTAATTTAACGAATCTTTGCAATAGAGTACGCAACAAGGTTTCAAAAGTATGTTAATCTTATCAAGTGAAACGATGTCGCACTTATGACAATGTTTCGACGAGATCTCAAGGACAATCTCAAGGACGAAATTATGCGCGATGACAAATTCATCAATGATATGTTCGATCTCATCGAAGTAGTCATCGATCTTGACGACAAGCTATATGAAAGAGCTATGAAAAAAAGATACAATTAATCTTGAGAAAGAACAAGAATCTTCTTTGAATCAACGATCGAATATTACTTAAGAGAATCTCGTTTTAATTAAAAGTACAATAACTCAAACTATCGTGGGCCTGCATCTATGAAACTAGATTTTATCTAGCGACGCAAAGAGAAGAATTCTAGAAGACAACAAGATAACAAATTCTAGAAAACGTGCTACTTATGTGGCAAATCGAGTCACTTCGCAAGAGATTGTCGATCGCGAAACTTAATGAATCGCCAACAAATCAATGTTATGTTAAGAGAGATATTCAATAGTTAAGACGACATTAGGAAGCAAGTTGACATAGAGGCGAACACCCCCAAGACTAAATCGAACGACGACTACTATCTAGTAGAGAACTTAAATTAATTACAAAAAGTCCTAGATGAAACATTATTAAACAAGGCACTCGCATCTACGCAGGAAGTCAATAAGACACTCAATAAGATTAGAAGAGCGAAACGATCAAGAACGCTCTATTCTCATCTAGTAACAAACTTAGACGACGAGTATAACTAAAAGAACTTTCACGAATGCTTAGACAACATCACGAAACATCTTGACGCTTTAACTAGCTTATCAAAGAAAAGATAAATCAATTAGATCGTGAACAAATGCGAGGAAGCGCTAGAAAGCGACGCCACTATAAAAAAGAATATTCTCGACGAAATCGAACAACAACTAAACAATGTTAGTCTATTCAAACAAAAGATAAAGGAAGCAAAGAAACATAAGACACTTAATTGAATTGCTTGCTACGACGACTCATGCTAAACTCATCTAGAAGAAAAGAAAGAAGTCAATTAATTTTCTAGAAAGTCAAAGTTAGCAATCTAGCAATAAAAGAGAGCTTAGCGCGAGAAGACGCTTGAAGTAGAAGTCGCAACACAAGAAAAGAGAAAAGTTCAAATTCTTTGATAAAGAACATATTAAAGGAATGCAATATGTTAGCTTAACAATAGCAACTAAACTCAATAGCACACGCACGATGCTTTATCACACCAATTAAAATCAATGATTGTCGACTCACTACAATGATCGATTTTGGTGCAACAAGTAATTTTATGACTAGAGCTCTTGTAAAGAGGGAAGAGTATCTCATTCGAAAGAAGTCTAACGCCTACAACCTAATAATTGTAGATGGAAACTCATTACTTAACGAGAATGAAAAAGTGAACAAAGAAACGAAACCACTATCAATAGCTATTTAGCAATATCACGAGAAACTAATCTTTAATATAGTGAAAATAGTCACTCACGATATCGTTTTAGGAATGCCTTAATTGAAGCAACACAATTTAAAAGTTGACTAGAATACACGAGTACTTAAATTCGAACGATGTGATCACGCAATTCACATTTAATCTACGCATCAACAACGTTCGATAATAAATGAGAGATAAAGTCAAAACTTGATCGCAAGATGCGAACTTACATTTTCGAAAAAGAACGATTTAATCAAGTTTGACTCGATAGACATCGACAAAGATTAGCTAAATTACGAAGTCAAAGTAAGTGAAGAAAACTACGAATCTTCTAAGAGTCTTAGATTATCTAATATAGCGAAGAAATCGCTAAAGCACGTATCACGAATATACAACAATTGAGAGCATCTATTTCAAGAAGAGAAAACGACAAAGATTTTTTCTAAACATTAATCGTGAAATTATGAAATCAAACTTGAATCAAGCAAGCAACTCACGTTTAAACTTATATATGCTTTATTCGAGAAAAAGTTCGAAGTACTTCGCGAATACCTGGCAAAAAATGAGAAAAAAGAATTTATTAAAAAATTCTAATTATAGATAGAATATCTAATCCTCTTTGTATTTAAGAAGAACGAAATTCTTCGTCTATGTGTCGATTATCAAAAGCTAAACTATATTACAATTAAGAATCAATATTCACTACTTAATATCAACGAGCTTCAAGATCGACTATTCGAAGTTAAGTACTTTATTAAACTAGATCTACGAGAAGCGTACAACCAAATTAGAATAAAGACGAGAAAAGAGTAAAAGATAGCTTTTCGCACACGATATGAACTATACGAATACACGATAATGTTATTTGGGCTCACGAATGTCTCGACAACGTGTCAAGAAATAATTAATAATACATTACGACAACATTTGAATCGATTTGTTATAGCATATTTGAACGACATCATAATTTACTCAAAAATCTTGAAAGAACATGTCAATCATGTTTCTAAAGTACTAGAATGTCTAGATAGAAGAAACTTACATCTTAAATCAAAGAAATGCGAATTTTATTAAGAAGAAGTTGACTTTCTTGAATTTGTCGTGAGACAACACGAAGTACGCATGAATTTCAAAAAGCTACGAGCAATTAAAGAATAAAAATCATCTATTAATGTTAAGAAAGTGCAATTCTTTTTAGATTTCATAAATTACAACAAAAAGTTTATTAAAGACTACTTCGTCAATGCGATATTATTGACGAATCTTACGAAAAAGAATACGTCATAAATATGAGAATTCGCAAAAGAAAAATCATTTTAAAATCTTAAGCTAAAATGCTTAAAGAAACTAATATTAAAAATGTACGATTCACGATTATCAAGTAGAATTGAAATCGACGCATTAAATTTAATTATCGATGCATGCTTCAATCAAGAGCATGAAGACATGTAACATCTAGTGACATATCTCTCGAGAAAACTCTTGTTAATCGAACAAAATTACGATGTTTATGACAAAAAACTACTCGCTATTGTAGTTTTCTTGAAGTCATGAAGAATATACATCGAAGAATTGTCAAAATTTACGATTCTTACGAATCATAAAAATCTTATACACTTTATCACTATTAAACAACTCAACAAAAGATAGATACGATAATTAGAACGACTTAAATAATACAAGTTTAAGATACAATATACTTTAGACAAAGATAACGACAAAGTAGACGCACTTAACAAAAGAAGTGATCATATAAAAACGAAGAAATCGTTTAATTACAACATACTTAAGGTTAACAAAGACGAATCACTATTAGTAAACAAGCACGAACTAAATGCTACATTACGAATACTTCGAGACGATACAAAAGAGTTTTCAATAAAGAAAGAAAAACTTCAAATATCTATCGACAAGATCGACGAATGTATAAAAGAACACTATGATGAATTATTGCAAGAGCATTCGAGAGTGATCAAAATTCTTTAGTTTTTACGTTAGCATTGTTAGTTCTCACAAATGAGACAAGTTATCGAGGCATACATTAAACGATGTCTTAGTTGTTAACAAAACAAACATGATACACATGCGAGCTATGGCGAAATTCAATATTAGGAATTACTTGAATCGTTATGGGATGAAATCACGATAAACTTTATTACTAAGTTGCTTAAGTCGACGAATCTAGCAATTGAAGACAAATATAATTCGATACTAATAATGATTAACAAACTTATCAAGTACTTACATATCATCGCATGTAAGGAAAAGTTCACAGCAAAACAACTAGAATACATTGTGTTAAATCGACTTATACGATATCACGATATATTTAAAGAATTAACTAGTAACAAAGACAAGCTCTTCACGTCTAATTATTGAAAGACATTGATATCAATGTTAAAAACAAGACTCAAAATGTTCATTGTCTATTACTTGATTACGAATGAACAAATAGAGCGAACAAATCAAAGTCTAAAGTAGTATCTACGACATTACGTCAACAATACTTATAGCAATTGAGTATCACTTCTATCTATGACACAATTAACATTAAATGCAAAGGTTTCGAATATTACTAAGATAACTTCGTTCTTCGTCAATTATAACAAAGAACTTAATCTCTTCGAAGAAGAGCGAAAACATCTACTAGCTCAATTAGTCATCAAAAGAATAGCGACATTAAAAAAGGTACACAACAACATCTTAATGATGCAAGAAAGATCGACCAAGTACTAGAACAAAAAACGAAAAACGACATCTCAACTAAAAGAGAGAAATAAGATTTATCTTTTTACAAAAAATCTTAAGACAAGGAAATTAAGCAAGAAATTGAATCATGTCAAGGTCGAATCGTTTCACGTTTAAAAAGGCTAAGAAATCAATCAACTACGAACTCAACTTACTTAAGGACGTCAAAGTATTTCTAGTATTTCATATCTTATTATTAGAATCAATCGACCTCAATACGCCTATATAGAAAACATTTCATTACAAAATTCAAGAAAAAAGTTGATACGAAGTGGAAAGAATTCTAAAGTAGCAAGGTCAAAACTATTTAATCAAGTGAAAAGAATATTCTATCTCAAAGAACACGTGAGAATTCAAGAAGAATCTTGATGATTGCTATGATCTTATTCAAAGATTTCATCAACGTTCGAAAAATCATTTAGCATAGCGAGAAATAACTAGAAGGTAGAAGATGACCCAACAAGAGCATTCGCAACAAGACAATTGAAGAACTCAAGAGCATTCGACTTCTTTATTCCTAACAATAGGCATTGTGTCTTTCGTTTCGTCTTCGCATTAATCTTTTTCAAGATTTTCTTATTTCGTAGCAATCGAGTTATGACGATTGTTAATAAAGCTTCATCTTTAACGATCTTAACAAAAAGATCTTCTTTATTATGATCGAGAGAAAATCAAGACATGTTCACGTACGATTTGATCGTACGAACACATTTCGAACACTTCAAACAAGATGAGAAGTCTTTCATGGCGATACAAAAATAATTAAAGAGAGAGCAACGTTCACAAGCAATATCAACTAGTGTATCGTAACGTTCGATTTCGAATGCGACACGAAGACGACTTTGTTGTTAACGAGACATAATAAGAGACGATTGGCTTTCAAGACGAAAATCTTTAAGAAGAGAGATAGTGTTACGAGTTTAGCTTAAAACAGCGTGATATATTAACTACAACGCAACATGTAGCACGAAGCACGATCGCTTGCATGCTCGACGACTTGACGAACGAACAATGTTCGACATGTTCAATAGCGAGCAGAGCGAGCAATGCTTGACGTTCGACATGCTTGACAACGAGCTAAGCGAACGATGCTCAACATGCTCGATAGCGAACGTAGCGAGCAAGGGGAGATCTTCTTTAGTATATAGATTTTCTAACACGACTTTCTTATGAATCGTGTTTAATTTATCTTAAGTCTTGACTTATTGTTACGATTGCCAAAGTTGCAAATTCTTGTTATCAAGTGATTGCTTGCATTGCCTGAAGACGTCTACAAACCTCTTCAATAGCATAACTCTCTCTAATATCTTCGTGGGAAGTACTAGCGTAACATTAAGATCTAGTTTAAGTTATTGTATATAAATTATTGTCTGGTTTTAACTCTAGCGTTGCTCTAATTTAAGCAAGTATTTAGAATTAACTTTAGAATCAACTTTAGAATTAAAGATTTTTTTGTAGCAAATCTAAGTATTAAGACAATACAAAAGCGTATAGTTGCACTTAATATTTCTTTTCTCTTGAAAGAATTTAGCGAACTACAATTTGTTCTTAGCTTACTTAACGCTCTATTAAGAATGTTTCTTTAGCAAATAACAAGAATAATTATTATTTATATTTAAGATGTTGCACATTTTGTTTAAGTTCTTTTATATATTTAAAAACGCGTGCGTTCTTTAAACGCACATGATTTAATCTTAGTATAATTTGAAAAGAACTAATGCAATAAGATATATAAAGCAACAATGCGTCGTTATATCTAACTTCTTCGAATAAAAAATCAATCTTCAAGATTATAGTTAACAATATATTATTCTCTTAATTTAATCAATTTAATTAATTCGATCAATTTGAAGAGCTAGAGCTAATAACATTAAGCAAGTAGATTTTGACAATAGAATTGACGAAGCGTCGAATGTCTTAATAAGAAATCTTAATTAATGCATTTACAATAATTGTTGTCTTTTAATCTTATTTTTAGATTCTTAATCTTAACTTTTAACAAGATGCTTTTAATTAACTTTTGCATTTCTTAATTTATTACTATTAAAATCTTAAGTTTGATAGAGTAATCTTTGCACTTCTAATAATATATTTTTGATAAAGTTTAAATTAACATTAAGAAAGTTATTTAATTGCAAAGTTTTTATATTTCGAAGCATGTCTCAAAAACAAAGATCGACTTGAACTTCTTATATATTTACGAACTTTGTAATTTCTATAGCTCTAGCAATTTATAATCAAAACTTATAAATAAAACAATTTTAGAAAGCGCATAATGTCTAGATAATAATTAATTAATTATATATATTTTAATAGCGAAATACGAAAGTTGACCAAAATTATCTTGCCAGAAGTTGGGGTCGAGGATCTAAAAATAAGGCCAAGGGGCGACAACCGTTGTGAAAGCGCTAAATTTTTTTTTCCCACTTTTCAGCCTTACGGCTGTTGGGCAGGCAGGAAATATAAAATCTTCCTGGGGATCTTTATGTCCCTGGCCTCGAAAGGATGACATGTAAAATTTCGTCATTGGGGGTTTATCCGCTGGGCATTACCATACGGTCACATGCAAGCGCACGGGGTCGCATGTGTTCGCCCCCGCTCCGAAAAAAAAAGGAGTAATCTCTATGACCACCCACCTTAGATTATACCCTCGACCAGCGAGTTTCCCGACCTCCAACAGCTGTTCGTCTTCACTGAGGTCGTGCATACTCGAGGAAGCCGTGGAAGCAGCGTTGCGGGGAGACACTGAAGGTAGAGGGCAGCGAGGAACCGAAGACCGATGATGATAGCCACATTACCAGAGGTACTGCATCATGCCACGCCATGGTGTAGGATGAGTCCACTGTGCGAGCTGAGGTCGTTCCGAGTTTGTCTTGTACACCGATCACTTGCCGCTCAAAGGTTGGGGCCCCGGCGGTGTTGAGCAGAAGCGACAGACATAGACGATACGTGCCAGGACCGAGCAGCTCGAAGGACGGCGATGCTGAAGGGTGGAAACGAGAATGAGAGCGTAGATGGTGTGGCTTGAGGCTAAGTAAGCAAATTGCCTACTACGTTGAGCAAAGCACAATACAGGAAAGGTCAACGGCTAATGGGACTCTAAATGGATAACGAACCAGCAAGATTGAGGAACGGATTGCTTTAGCTGAACACAACGCCTTGGTGGTGGCCTTAAGTGCGGGAACATGAGCAACGATACCAACGGCGGCGAACCAATGTTCGATCGCAGTGCGAAGAATCTGTGCAGTATCAAAGGCTCATCATGTCAAGTCAGGAAGGACGGCAATGATGGTAATCCTGAAGAATGGGAGAGGGTGGAAGTTTGTGGATGATGATGCACAGGACGCACTGTGGTGTTGGGATGAAAACAAGAAGATTGAGAGCCGGAAGAAGGTATCAAGGCACGTTGAGCCATTATTGACTCTGGCAGTAGCACATATGCAGCAGCTACTTCCTTGTTATGCGATTTACTAGGCAAGTGTCAAGAGGGGGAGTGGGTGGCGGTATCTGAAATGGCAGGTACGTTCCTTGGACGCATTGATCAATGATCTGGTCGAATCTTTGACCAGAAAATCCACATAGTATTCAGTATGGTAGGTACGTCTACCAAATTTCAGTCCTTTCTTTACTTTGGCGCATTGTTACAGAAGGAACGGAGCTACGAGTATAGGCTAGTGGCGACATGTCTCACGTGCGTATCCTCCTGATATGCTCACATCAACAAAGCGGAGCGATATGAACCTCATCACAGGAGCTGTATGGATCTTGTTGCACGTAACGAAGTAATGTTTTCGAAATTGAATCAGGGAATACAGATTGTCAAATCTAGAAGTCGCCCGCTTCTGCCCTTGTGGCTATGCTGGATATCTATTTTCAAGCCTAGACCCCGGAAATGGTGGTTTCATGTAGCTTTGAATGGTGTTATTGGCACTGAAAACATTTTTCGTGGGACATGGGACTGCACTCGATGACTGCCTGACGAATGGTAACGAATGGTAACGGTCGAGAATGACTAAGAGCTGAGCAGCATAAATTAGTTATCCGCTTCGGTGGGCATGATCACGCAGGTGGATTGCGGGGCAAAGTGGAAAGGGGAGGCGGAGAGCTTTCAGGAGTGGAGTAAGTATCAGGCGACGCCGGGGGTGAAGACAGCTGTTGCGGAGAAGCTAGGGATGTGAGGGTAGGAAGCCTGGCTGTTATATGACCAGTGGGAGATAGCCAATCTCCTTCGGTGACGTTACGCAGATATCGATCCATTCTCCATTGCTCAGGACGCTTGCGAGGCCCGTGGCTACATAAAGTCCACCAAGTTCCCCAATAGAAGCCGCTGATACCTGTCCACCACCTCCCCCGCCCTCATCAGTACCCCCGCCGCCAACATCCTCACCCTCTCCCCCTCCGCACTTCCCCCTCCCAGCTTCTCAAACACCATCTGCACCCACTCCCTCGTCTCCAACAGCTCCTTCGCGTGCTCTTCTGCCAGCCGTCTCTGATTACTAGAATTGATATCCAGAAGCGTCAGGAAGGAGAATAGCAGCGCTTCTAGAACCGGGGGATCCGAAGCGCGGGCACGGAGCGAGAGGAGGAGGTCAAAGAACTCGGTCGTCATCTGTGGGAGGGAGAGGGGGGAGGTGCCGGCGGCGTGGAGGATTAGAGAGAGGGTCTTGAGGTAATGTGAGAGGAGGAAGGGGGAGGTATGGGTGTTTTGGTCGCCGCTGGGGTGGAGCGGGCGCGGGTCAGCACAGGTAAGCCAATGAGGGAACAGATGATCGTGTGATTCTGGGCAGGAAACTTACTATGCTTGAAGCTGCATACGCCAGAGGCCGGTGAGTGGGAAGAAGAACCCATCGGCGACGATCTTCGCAAGCTCGTTGGGTATTGGATTCGCTCGCCTTTTCTCCACTTCCATCCGTGAGCTGAAGGTGCGTACTTTCAAGGCGTTCGGTCCACTGAGTTGATCTGCTGCTTCGACTGCCATTGGCTTGATCATTATTTTCTTCATGCGCTCTGAGATGGCGTCCACTGGCTTCGCTTCGATCGTGTATAGTTTGTGCAACTTGTCTGGGAGCAATCTCGAAGGGAATGGGTTCTTAGCGATTATGTCGGCGCCAGTGAGAGATGCATCCTCGTCTTTTAGACCTGCCAACTCGCGAGCCCCTAGACCTAGAGCTGTCAGTATTGACGCTCGCTGGCCCATGGAATATTCGCCATGGAAGAAGGTCTTTGAGAACCACTGGCCCATCTTCAAAGGCTGTGCTATGATCACGGCGATCATGCCCTGCAGTCGCATCTTCTGGAAGTCGTCCATGTTGTACTTGTCGCTGAGCCCGGTGAGGAGCGTTGCCAGTTCCTCGATATGCTCTGAGACTTCCGAACCGAAGTTGGCCTTCCGTCGAATGAGGCTGGATGTATGGCTGAGTGCGAGTCTGTGCCGATCGAAGTTCTCTGTGTCTCGTAGACCTGCAATTAATTCGCGTATGTAGCTTGATAGGCGTCAGTCAAGATGTCACCATGTTCAATATCCGATTAGTACTCACACTGGCGCCGTGGGCTTGTTCCGCTGTACTAGATCAGCATCCTCATCCTCGTCAGAAGCGTCCGAGTCCGGCTTCTCGTAGGCAATCAAGTTGTCGTCTTCTGACTCCGACTCTCCGTGGATTTCTTCAATAGCAATGATCTTTGACGAGCTCTGCTTGTCGAACAACCTTTGCGGTTTAACATTCGTGGTTTTCCAGTGGTTCTTCTTGGGATGATCGACAGTCTTGGATTCGGTGGATCTCAGATCGCTAATTGAGCCAACGGGATCTTGCACGCTCGTTAGACTTTGATACCACCGGCCATCAGCGCTATCAACTTCTTCAGCGCTGAAGTTCATCCTTTTCCCGTCTGCATCGGCCAGCGCGGAGATAGCTGTTCCGACAAGCATGCCGAGAATGGATGCGCGTTGCGAGGAAGCGGAAAGGCGGTTGGAGATAGCGTTGATGTAGGTACTTGCTTTAGACTCGGCGGAAACGAAAGTAGGATCCAGACGGTACAGATAGCCTGCAACTACGAGCAAAACCTGTACGTTAACTGAAGGCTGTCAGCCTTATAGATCGTATAGAAGACAGAAAATCAGACCTTCTTGCTGTAGTATAGGCGTATGCTTGATATACAGAGGATCGCCAAAATGGCACAAGGTCCGCGAAAATACCTCTTTCATGCTCTCTATCCGACTGTCAGTATTCATGTTTGATAGCAGAACATGAGCCTACGTTGATCATGTGAAAGCGCTGCGATCACGGCTCGATATACGCTCATCCGCTGGCTCACACCAGATGTTGCAGTGCCTGTCAACCACCGAATCAGTACGCCTCGAAGGTCTGCACTGTCATTGCTAAGGCGAAAGAAGAGAGCTGCCGCCCCAGCTAGTAGGTTCGTCTCAGGAATTTCTTTAGAGGGGGCTAACGAGGCTCCATCAAGGAGACCGAGTTTTCTCGAAAGAATTCGTATCAACGATAAAAGCACATTCTTTTGCTCATTTGCTGTCAGATGCTCTACCAAAGCTCTATAGTTATCCAGCCCACTGTCCTCACCAGCAAGCAAGCTCGAGAAAGCACTTTCAACGACGTTGTCTAAGTAGAATTTAGGAGAAAGCCATTCCTCGGAGAGAGAGCTATCTACCTGTATAGCCCAGCGTCAAGGCCTTACTGAATAATTGAATGACTGCTTTTCGCTCGTCTTGATCATCTGTCCGCAAGCGATCCACCATACAGGCACAATTTCTGCCAACCCACGCAGCGTATTGGCTTCCATCCGAAAGCCAACTGCTTTCTCTGATGGACGGACTCAACTCATCAATAGTATGGTCTACCTCAGCGACTAATGCTAGGATCCTACCACCGGCAAGCAGCGAAGTAAGCTCCTTCCATGCCAAGGTCCTTTTGGACTTGTCTAGGACCAGAAGATTCAGGTCATTCCAGGAGCTGAGCATGAAATCATCATTCTTGAATGTTTGCTCGAGAAGCTGGACTAAGCCTTCTATCTGCTGTATTTTACCTGATCGATCTGATCGGCTTTGAGCAGAAAGCTCTTTCAGAAGGATACCGAGCCTGCTTGCAACGGCACCAATGCCTGAAATACTGTTTAGACATCTGACTAAGGTTTTCCTCAATCTTGCATGTGCTGAGACTTTCTTGTCGTTCAGAACACTCCAGTAGCTCGGAATCACGTCATTGATAATGGCAAAGATGATCTGGGAGGCTTTCGGGCTCGGCGCTTTAATATTGAACGACCTATCTTTCCCTTTTCGAGGATCAAGCCAATTAATGGCATCAGAGAGCTGCTCGATGCTAGGTTGAGATCTCAATGCCTGAAGAGCATCATCTGGCGAGCAGACTTCTGATATGCTCCTCTCGTTTGGCGATGAGCCGATGTGGCTGGCGTCTGCATCTGAATCAGGTCTATTTATTGCCCTGGTCGTGATCGGAGTGAGCAGATCCTGCATCTCGACTTATTGGGCGGTGGCATTTGCCCTGCTCGCTACAATCAAGAATTTCCAGGCGCTGCATGTGTAAGAAAATCGACGACTCAAATCGACGCCCAATCAAAGCGCGCTCTGAGGACATCGAGGCTAAAGGGAGATCTACGGCGCTAATGCAGCGCGGCTACGAAGTACAAGTAAGGTAGATCTCGCGCCAAGCTTTTGTGACTTTCGGTACTTCTAGTGAGAAGCTGCTTCTACAATATCTTGAACTGCGAGGTACGGTTCTGACGGCACTCGCCAAAGTTCCCCGAATGGCGACTACAACGACTTCTACGCTCTCAAATGGTGTAGAGCCGTCACAAAAACGATGGTACAGCAGCGGCAATTCATTACGACCTTGTAGGATTCAATAGGCTGAGATGCGTATAGGACGTATCTCAACAATATATTATCCCGGAAGGGACCATTTACCGATCCAGATGCGGAGCTTGGCCCGGAGACACTTACGAGATTGGGAGAGGCGAAGGTCCTGTTAGTGAGGAAAGACGCTCGTTATTCTTAGCCGATAACTGATCCCGTCCAGCGTGATGTAGGTTGCATCTCAACCCATTCCCGCCTAGATACTCACAATGTCTAGAGGGGCCGGAGGTCTCGGCTGTGAAATTTTAAAGAATCTTGCGCTCTCAGGTTTCAAGGACATTCATGTCATCGACATGGGTTTGCATGGCCATTCTCTATAGTCTTCTGCAAAGGCTTATGAAGTGATAGACACGATCGATGTTTCGAACCTCAACCGCCAATTTTTATTCCGAGAAGCAGATGTCGGCAAGTCCAAAGCTGAGGTAGCTGCTGCCTTCGTTGAGAAGCGCGTCAAAGGCGTGAAGATCACACCATACAATGGCAAGATCCAAGACAAAGACGAGGACTACTACATGCAATTTCAACTCGTCGTCTGCGGTCTCGATAGTGTCGAAGCACGACGATGGATCAATGCGACTTTGGTGGGAATGGTAGATCCGGAGAACCAGCAGAGTCTGAAGCCTTTGATAGACGGTGGTACCGAAGGTCAGACCAGGCTATCTTGTGATTTCTATATCTTTTGACATTCGTACAGGTTTTAAAGGTCAAGCTAGGGTCATACTACCCACGATCAGCTCCTGTATCGAATGTCAGCTCGATCTGTCCCCTCCTCGACCGGCCGTACCACTCTGCACGCTGGCCACCATACCACGGCAGCCCCAACATTGCATCGAATGGGCGAAGATCATGGCATGGGAAGAACATCGAAAAGGCGAGATCATCGACACCGATGACCCCAACCATATCAATTGGCTTTACAACAAAGCGAAGAAGCGCGCGGAAGAATTCAGCATTCCTGGAGTGACTTATCAATTGACGCAAGGTGTGATCAAGCATATAATACCCGCAATTGCATCTACGAATGCCATCATCGCCGCCAGCTGCTGCAACGAAGCGCTCAAGATCGCCACGAGCTGCAACCCCTTCCTACAAAATTACATGCAATACACTGGAGACGCGGGCGTGTACACCTTCAACATGGAATTTGAGCAGATGCCGGACTGCCCAGTATGCGGGAACTTGCCAAAAGATCTTCTTGTTGACCCCTCGTCAACGCTTCAAGATCTCGTTGCAAGTTTTAGCGAGAGGACGGAGGCGCAGCTCAAGAAACCCACGCTGCGGACTGAAAGGACTTCGCTGTACTCACAAGCGCCGCCATCGCTCGAAGAGCAGACACGGCCCAACCTATCTAAGAAGCTTTCGGACCTGGTGGTGGATGGAGAGCAGATAGCAGTATCGGACCCTGCTTTTACTATCGACTTTAGGTTCAAGGTCATCTTCCAGTCGTAAGCTTCGATTTAGCGCCCAGACCAGAATGATTGACGAGAACATGATGCATGGCGACGGAGTTTTTAGCTAGCATGAGGGCAGCCACAATGGCCACCATAGACTCTCTAGAGTCATAAAGCGTGGATTTCGTGCACCACCAGCTCGGACCGCGCGTCCACTTGTGCCGAGAACGCCTTGCAATGCCGCTCGTTGCAAAATGCATAGAAGACCTCCACATATTCGACTAATGGTGGACATTGGGCAGATTCCTTAGCATCTTGTCGCATTTCACTTTCAAAGCCCTCACACTCTCCATGAAGAGCTCGTCGCTCTGGAACTGTCCCGTGCTCTCGACCATGAAGATGAAGTGGTCTCGGACCCTTCCCAGCTTGACCTTTCCCTCGAATTCCTTGTGCCTCAGGCATTCCCGCGACACAGTGTCCTTGAACGCATTCTTAACCACAGCTTTCTTCTCCCCTTCTTGACCCTCATATCCACTTCCTTCCCTACTCGCTTCTTCCTCGGTAACCTCTTCCAGCCCTATCACACCTTTCGGGAAACACCTCGCAAATTTCCTCGCATCCTGTCCTACAATCGGCTTCGTGATCTCAATCGTCGGCAGCAAGCGATAACTCGCCGTAGCCACCGGACTCCATTTCGCGTGGTCTGCACCTATCCCTTTGATGCAATGCATGTCAAGGCTGATCTCCTGACCGGGCCTCATCTTCGCAATCAGAATATCGGGATTCACCGCCCTGATCGGCCCGAGCTCATCTGTGAAATAGTCCATCTGCCGTCCTATAGGCGGTCCGAACTTGATGTCCTTCGCGTAGACATTGGTCCCTTTGTACAACTTCGCTGGGTCGGTGATGCCCTTGGCCATCAGGGTATTCGCATTCTCTGTCCATTCGCACTTCGCCTCTAGTTTCAACACAATGGTGTTATAATCGGTTGGGCCGGGATCGGGCTCATCGTCTACGGGCTTGGCCTTCCAATGCAACCAATTGAGACCCTTCGCGTTGCCAGTCAGGGGGATAAGGCCCAGGCGATGGGCAAGCACTTCGTCCTGGACTATGGTAGTGTTATTATGGATGAAAACGGTGTGGATGGCGATGGTGGGGAGTTCGGCGATAAGGATGCGTCGGAAGGCGTTGGCGATTGAGGAGTCGAGGTTGATGAGAGAGAATGAAGCGTCGTAAGGAAGGTTTTTGTGGAATTCTACTCGGAAATTCTGCGTAAAACATTAGAGAATTCAGATTGGATGTAGATGCGCGTACTCTTCGGAATCGTTCCAGATCCCAGACATGGTTTTCGCCAGGGTAATGCCCAGGAAAGTCGGTAGAGGAGACATTAGTGACGGTTTCTGGATTGACTCCCACAATCTGCGTCGGATCAGCGTTCGGTGTCTCGTTTGCGCGGTTTGACTGTTCCCCACCTTTCTTCGATACGCCTGATCAGGCGGTAGAGGCTCAGGTGCCATGATGGCCACGATTGGGGGGCTCACATGATTTCTTCGTGGGGTGCGTCTTCGGAATTTGATATCGAAACCTCGAGATTTAGCCGCGGCAGCCGAAGAAGAGCCGACCAATCAGCGCTCTAGAGAAGTCATTGCCGTCACCCCATCCTCAAATGCGGCGAACAATCAATATCTGTCTATCCCAAGTCTGAGTACAACCTCACGCGAATTCAACCTCCCTCATCCCACTAGCCATCGGTCACAATGGCAACACCCTTCGCCCGTGTTGCCCTCCGCAGCGGCAAACGACTCTCTCCCCCCTCCGCCACCCCACGCCCCCGTCCTTCATCCTCACTCCTCTCCACCCCCTCAAGAGCACGATGTCTCTCTACCACTCCTCCCACCCGTATGGCCCAACCCGCCGAAATGCAAGGCATGAAATTGATCCCCGTCGACCCCAAATTTGGGCAACCCGTCAATCTCGACGAGCCCCAACATATGAGTCTCGACCCCGACCAAGACGACCTCCACAAGAACCGTAAAATTCGACATTACACCGTGAACTTCGGCCCACAACACCCCGCCGCGCACGGCGTCCTACGCCTCATCCTCGAGCTCAACGGCGAAGAAATTGTGCGCGCGGACCCGCATGTCGGGCTGCTGCACCGGGGAACGGAGAAGCTGATAGAGTACAAGACGTACCTGCAAGCGCTGCCATACTTTGATCGACTGGATTACGTGAGCATGATGACGAACGAGCAGTGTTACTCGCTGGCGGTGGAAAAGCTGTTGAACATCGAGATCCCGGCGAGGGCGAAGTGGATACGGACGTTGTTTGGAGAGATCACGCGGGTCTTGAATCACTTGATGAGTGTGCTCAGCCATGCTATGGATGTTGGAGCTTTGACACCCTTCCTATGGGGCTTTGAGGAGAGAGAGAAACTTATGGTATCTATTCCCTTGGAAATCCCATCCCCACTTCTCACTCCTCCACTTGCTTTTTTTGCATAAAACAGCAGACTAACACCCCCCAAGGAATTCTACGAGCGCGTCTCCGGCGCCCGCCTCCACGCCGCCTACGTCCGCCCCGGCGGCGTGCACTCCGACATCCCCCTCGGCCTCCTCGACGACATCTACCAATGGGCCACCCAATTCGGCGACCGCATCGACGAGACCGAGGAGCTCCTCACCGACAACCGGATCTGGATCGGGCGCACCAAGAACATCGGCGTCGTCTCCGCCGCCGACGCGCTCAACTACGGCTTCTCGGGCGTCATGCTGCGCGGCTCCGGCGTGCCGTGGGACATTCGAAAGAGCGCGCCGTACGACGCCTACGGCGAGGTGGAGTTCGATGTCCCGGTGGGCGTCAACGGCGACTGCTATGATCGGTACTTGTGCCGCATGGAGGAGTTCCGCCAGAGCCTGCGCATCATCCATCAGTGCCTGAACAAGATGCCCCCGGGCCCCGTGCGCGTCGAGGATTATAAAGTCTCGCCCCCGCCCCGCGCGGCGATGAAGGAGAATATGGAGGCGCTGATTCACCATTTTTTGCTGTTTACTAAGGGCTACACCGTCCCGCCCGGGGAGACGTATTCGGCCATCGAGGCGCCCAAGGGGGAGATGGGCGTGTATGTGGTTAGCGATGGCAGTGAGCGGCCGTATAGGTGCAAGATCCGGGCGCCGGGGTTTGCGCATTTGGGGAGCTTTGATCAGATCTCGAGGGGTCATTTGTTGGCGGATGCGGTGGCGATTATCGGGACGATGGATCTTGGTAAGCATCTCGTTCTAATTTCACCGCTTTTGACTTTGGGACTGCAGCTGACGATCTTGCTGCGATAGTGTTTGGAGAGGTAGATAGATGAGAGTACGGAATGCATATGGAGGTGGAAACATTGGGCAAGGCGTTCAGGCATTTAGCTGTATATATCGTCCATTGTGCCAGTATCAAATCAATGGAGCTCAAACGTTTGAATATCTCCATGTGTCTGTCTCCCTTGCTTGAGACTAAACGAACCGGAAAGGTGGTTTCAAATGATTCCAACCCTACAGTCATCCCTTTCCCGCCAAAGGACGCCTTCGATTAGTCTTATCATCATCCTTTTCAGGAGCCTTCTGTAGGGTGTTTTTGATCAAACAAGGCCAATGCTTTGACGCTTCGCCCTGTCAGCGATAGGTCGCTCTCCGGAGACTGGGTCGTTCAGTCCACGGTGAAGGTAACACACATCACTTAGGTTGCCGACAACAAAGGATTAGCCTTTCTGGAGCACACCAAACCCGGTTTTGAAATACCAAATCTTGCAGAGAAAGATTCGGACGTCCCTAAAATCGACTGAGCTATGATCGAGCATGGCCGCTGAACCACAATCCCAGCAAATCTCCCATCACTCACTCTCCCCACCCGCATCGCTCCCCTCCTCATAACGAAGCGCGCCCCCGTTCCTCCCCTCGCCCTCACCTACACTCCCCTCAGCCTCCAGCTTCTCACGGACGCGACGGATGACACCCCTCCCCACCTCCAAACTCCGCGTCCAGTCCTTCAGCAGCCGCGTCAACTCCGCTTCCAGCATCTCCTCGGGTGCGTCCTGGGCCATGGCGGCTGCGCTTGGCGGTGTGGGGTCGGGGTAGCCGAGCGCGCGGAGCTCGGCGTCGATGTCGCGGGCTGTGGGGAGGCGGGTGCCGGGGCTGGTGTCCTGGGCGGCGGAGGTCTCGGCGTCGACGGTGGTGTTGGTGTTGCGGAGGATGTCGGAGAGAGGGGGGGCTGGGTTCTTCTGCCCGAAATTGTAGTCGTTTGGCCATCCTGGGGCGGGGTTGATCTGCGGGTCGTATTTGGCCCAGAGGGCGTGGTCTCTGTGGGATGTTACTTGTCTGCTGCGGTTCAGAAGGAGGGCGGATGACTTACTTGCCCGGGAAGTCTTCCAAGTCCGCGAGAGGGAGAGTCTGGGATCCCTGAGCTTTCCACTCGTTGATGCTGACTTGTTCTAGATCCTGGTTGAGCCATGATTGGGCTTCTTTGCGTTGCTTGAGCAGTTCGCGACGTCTGATACCGCGGATCATGGGGTCTAGTATACCCTGGGCAGTCAGTTCCTCGTCAATTCCGGCTTTGTGCTCCTCGTCGGTCAGCGAGTTCCACGCAAGTGGATTGCTGAACGGGGTGATCTCGCCTTCGTCGTCGGTAGACGAGGCAGAATAAGGGGCTTCCTTGCCCTGGTCGTTCGAAAAAGCGAAATCGGACGCGGTGATCGTTGGTTCATTCTCAATTGGCGTGTCATGGGCAGTCAGAGTAGGCTCATCTTCATTGAAAGCCGCACGCATAAGGTCGTGCTCTTGTGGTCCTGCTATGCTGGTCATCATCAGGGCGTCCAGATCAATGACGCCAGAGTCGGAGTGAAGGGGCTCCCCAACGGGGGCCGTAGTGGCATGGAGGAGCGCCGGCCTACTGGGAAACTCTGGTTGGACATCGTCGGCAGGCTGCATCTGAGGGAAGACAAACGCTCGTGTGTCACGCTTGGGCTCACGAAAGATAGGGGCATTGTCCGTGTCTGAATCATCCGTGTCCAAGCGTGCTGGGAAGGTCCAGTCCTTCGTGGCTCGCTTGGCCTTCTCTTCAATGTCCCCGGCGGTCTCAGCAGTGCCAAAAGTCCAAGCCATGGTAGCACGCTTGGGTTCCTTGAAGCCACCATAGTTGTCATTTTCATCCTCGTCGTTAGAGCCTGCGTCTCCTGTGGTCCGATTCATACGATTGGCTTTGATGGTATTGACATTGGCCAGGTCGATGTTGGGAATGCCACCTCTCGCTCTGTTGGTATCGATCACCTCGAGCTCTTTACGGCTCAAGGAGGACGACTGAGTTGTTTCGCGAAGTGGCAGGTCAGATTTCACGCGGCCCGCAGCTGGACGGTTGGGAGCTTCGTGGTGGCTCTGTCCTTGGGCTCCGGCCTCATCTCTGACAGGGTTATATTTATATGGGTCTGCTTCCCTGTCAAATAAACTCTGCAGGGCTTTGCCTCCACGCTGGATGCGATCCTCCAGAATAGCATCGTCCTGGTTAGCAGGCTTGCTGGTCAGGGTCCGGTCCTCTTTGTAGGCTTCAGCCACCGCGGAGGGGAAGCCGGGGGATGTAAGTGGTGTGTAGAGATCTGGCTCGAGTACGTAGCCATCAAAAGAATCTCGAGCGGGTTGCCGGTCAAGTGCTGTGATATTCCCAGAAGCAGAATCAGTAGATTCAGTTGCTGTTGTGGCCTCATGATGTTGTTCCGCAAATTGTCGATCAAAGTTTACCGTTGTGCTGAAGATCCATTCGTCTTCACCTTCGTCCAGATCTTCTGGGAACTCTAAAGCTTGAGCTCCACCTGGATTGAACAAAGATATACGTTGTCCACCTGATCGCTCCCACTGATAATACTTTTTGACCAAGTCCTCCAAAGACGTTGTGGGATGAGACTCGAGGGTGTACTCTACGTATCTATGCTGAAGCACCTTCTCCATCGATGGGCGGTTAGCCGGCAAGGCCTGCAAAACATCTGCAACAAGATCACATAACCCCTCCGAATGCTCCAGCTTCTTCAACCTTGGAGGCTCCCTAGATTGAGAGATCCCAAGCATACGTGAGCCAATCGTGCGATGGAACGGAGGCAGTCCCGTGGCTATTTCATACAGCGTGCAGCCATATGCCCACACATCAACCTACAAAAAGAGTCAGAAACACCCTTCAAACTAACATTCATTCACATAAGATCGATATAGTACTAACTTCAGTACCATAGCTCAACTCTTGGGAACGTGCTAACTTGTTCATCTCAGGTGGCATCCAATGCGGTGTGCCAACAATGGTTGATCGTTTGTTTTTGCTTGTCTCTAGAATCCCGGCTACTCCAAAATCGATGATCTGCAGTAGTCCTTTCTCATGGATCATTACATTGGCGGCTTTGATATCTCTATGTATTATACCAGCTTCGTGGATGGCTTTCAGACCGATTGCGAGCTCCCGAGCGATGGGGATGATGTACTTCTCTTCTAGCCTATCACCTGTTCCTCGCTTCTGTTTTCCGTCAGCGTATTCTACCCAGATTTGACATCCCGGGAAGCTACTGTGTACGCAGTCGCCCGAAAAGGTGAGAAGAACATTTACATTGGTGAGTTTGGAAGTGAAACAGTCAGAGTTCACAAGATTCTGATCGATGCGGTGATGCAATTATTTCCGGAGGAAGCAGGGTCGAGACTCACGAGTGTAGAAACACTTCCGCCGGGGCAATAGTCTGTCACAATCCAGAACTGCGAATGAATGGCAAACGCCGCAAAGAAGGGATTGATGTTCTTCGCCTTGGCATCCTGGAGCTGCTGAAGAACCTTGATTTCATGAGAAGTATCGGTGATGGTGCTGTCCTTGTGCAGGATGGGGCCCTTGTGATCCTGCGTATCAATATCGATGACCTTGACGGCGGCCACACGATTGTGAACAAGATCACGGCTATGTTTCGGTATCAGCACAGCTTAGATTCGAGTACGGCCGGTCGAAAGCCAGACGGCAGGCCTTTCCTTACGCTTTGAAAACACGACCATAGGCGCCTTTACCGATGAGCTCCAAGAATTCGTACTTGGGGAACTCATGGTTCTGCCGCCTCAACTTCTCGGTGATGGCAGCCTGTTGTTCACGAGCGACGCGTACAGCATCAGCCCTCTGGCGTGTCATGATGTCTCCATTGTCAGGCCCAAGGTAAGTTCTGGACCGAATGGCTGCCATGCTGAGAACGCTAAAAGAGGCAAGAGCCGATCAGTCCTGCAGTGCTGGCGGTGTCCAAATGGCGAGATGCGAATACTGAAGGCCGAGCGATCCTTGTCCTGGTGGGAGCTCAGATGTGGCACGAATCAAGATAGTCCCAAGCCCCGTCACTCTACACCGAGGCGACGATGCTGATGATCGACGTCAATGCATGACGTATGAGCAGAACAAGGAAAGAAGCGAGACGACGGCAGAAGAGGTACAAGTGGTGGGTGAAGTTGTAAATGGATGAAGGAAAGGAGTCTGGCTGGTTCTGTCTGAAGGGACATGGGCGGGTTGTTGATATTCAATTTGGGCTCCTCATCTGTTCCGGGCCCCCCTCCAACCCACCGGACCTGAGGTAGATTTCTATGAATCAGGCATCAGAAGGACCCCTTGGGCATTTCCTCTGTGTGCGGACATTCAGCCATGAGTAGCAGCACAAGCCGACGTGTGTGAGATCTACTTACGACTGGGCTTTCTACGGATGATCTTCTCGGACACTGTCTGTTGCACGTGGCTCTTGCAGGGATTACCTTCCGAAGCCACTGAAGCGAGCCGGAAGTCCGGCCCGATGCATACGCCGGCGTTTAAGGGGCGGTGGGCCATGCAGCTTGTAAGATGTGCTTGCCTCCTGACACATGACAAACTTTGAAGAATGCTCAACAATATATGGTCATAGAGAGTCGCTTGATCCACCCATATCTTACGTATCATGGGTCTTTTAACTACCAGCAAGGATCGTTCACAACAGGCAGCAGCACGGGACGACTAGGGAAAGCAGCCTCAGGCTCCTCTCTTTTCATACGACGTGGACGAAGCCGAGCTCGACAAGTTATTGAGGTTCGCCACTTTACTTCCTGTGTTGCCCCGGAGCCATGAGAACGTTGCCAACGCAAACTTTCTAGCCAGGTCTTTCGCATTCCCACGTCGGATGCGCAATTGCTCCTTTCCTATCCCCCGTACCATTTAGTCTTCGTACGCTACTTCAATACTATCCAGGCGCTGGTGCACAATCCGCTCATTTCCCTATCTTTGGAGTAGCTTAGTGGATCCAATTTGTTCTTTAGCTGACCCGGAACAGGCGGACTGATCCGTCGCTCAGTACTGTTCTCTACTGGGATTGCACTCCAGGGATTGCTTCGCGGGGCACTAAGAATATCCAGTGGAAACACTTCACTCTGCCCCCTTGACTTCAAATTCCTCAATTTCCAAATCGAAATTAGGATGCTGCTGATCTGGTAACATCTTCGACAACTTCGTCCATGAAACAAAATTGACCGTCCATGAAGCAAGACGGAAGACCGTCCGAAGCAGCCAAATGCCCCAACTGGTTTGCGGGTTGAAAATGTATGGTGCATAGCCACCAAGTGGTATGCTCTGAGCATTCTCCACATATGAGCGCAATCTCTTCTCATACATCTCAAATGCGACCATATCCCGATTCCTTGACAGTTCTTGGGCTAGTACCCAAGCACCCATGATCGCTAGCTGATTTCCTTCGCCCGTAAATGGAGATGGGGCCCAAGCCGCATCACCAAGGAGCACCACTCGGTTCTGAGACCACTTCTGAAGTTTGACCTGCACAAGCTCATCTGAATAGAAGTTCTCGGCTTTCATCATCTGCTCGATGACCCGGGGTGATTCCCAGCCTAGGCCACTGTACAGTTCAGCGAAGGCTTCCTTTTGCTTCAGTCTGTCGGCAGCAGCATTGGCTCGACGTAGGTTGTGAACGTCGTTACCGACGTAGATGAGGTATACCGATGTCATCTTAGATTCCTTTCCTACTGGCCGCATCCACATAATTCGCCGGTTTATGAAATGGCAAAGTCGGGAATAGGGCCAGTCTTGATCTTCTTTAGGGATCGAGAAGTATGCCACGAAGGCGTTGACAGGCTTGAAACATTTGAGCTCCTCCGGCGAGCCCATGACGAGCAGTCTTGTGCGGGACCTTACTCCGTCCGCACCTACTATTAGGTCGAATTCCTCGGTCTCGATGGTTTTGTCATTCCTGTTTTCTAGGTTGACGATGACTTTGTCTTGTGTTTGTCTCAGGCTGCGGAGTGTGGTCTCGAACTTGTACGTGACATTGGCGGATGCGTCGGCAGATTTGTAGAGAATTTCAGTCAGGTCACCTCGCATGAGTTCGAGGGCACCTGTAGGACTAATGCCACCGACCTCCAGAATGCCACATGAACGAGCGTGCGCGTCGACTAGATTGAATCCCATTTCACCGGTCTTCTTCTCGTTGAGCTCGTCAAGAATACCCATCGCCTTCACAATTTTCAACGCTGGTTCTTCAATTTCGATTCCTTGTCCAGCTTTCTGTTCGGTTTTCGATCGCTCGACGACGACCACTTGGAAGTCATGTTTGGCGAGCCAATAGGCTAATATTGAACCAGCTACACCTGCGCCACATATGAGTATTCTTTCAGACGGCATCGTGCGTCTTGGCCGTTGCGCTGCAGGATCGAGAACTTGTGTTTGGGCTACCTCAGGAGACTGTGTTGTGGAAAGAGGATCCGGTGCTACTCGCACTGCTGATCAATTTGCACAAGCCCTAATACGCTTCTAAGACCTTTGATGATTTTGCTAATAAATTTTGACAACCGAAAGAGCTGCAAGCGATTAGCCAATAATTCCCGCGCAGAGAAGCGTGTGTTCAACCCCACCTCGATCAGTTCTTCCTCCTTCAAACAACCTCTTCGAATGTTTACTTTCCCTCGTTAGCAGATGCGACAACAGCAGAGTCGCAATACTCAAAGAAGCAGTCATAGCATCTCCATGCTTAATGAGGAAGTTGAGTGTGAGTACTGTATTTACTTCGTACGATGAAAATTTGGCTACCTAGAGTGAGCACGTGACTCAAACCTCATTCGGAGGCGACACTCTGTTCGACGGCTGAAGGCCTTTCGATTCCAGTGCAATCGTCTTGCATCATCTGCCAACCATACTTGTATCTGCTTTCTTTGTTCTATCCACTTACTCAGGCGCATGCATATGTGGTCAGGCCTACAACCACTGATGATAGTCTTACACTGCGGTAGATGGCCACCCTAAGGACTCGTCAGGCAAGGAGATTCTATCATAAGTGGATAGATACATAAGCAGTGTGCGACATTCGCGGTGGCCCAGCTTGTCTTTGCTCATCAGCGGTATTCTCAAATGGATGCCTCCAGACACCGATGCTGATTACGATATTGGATGCTCGATGACCATATCCTACATCAAGGAAACATTTCAACTCTAGCCTTCTGGAGCTCCAAACTACCGTCTCCCACTAGCAACCCGAGTCTTCTATCATCCCAACCTCTGGAATTTGCAATTTCCCCTGCAAGCTTCACAATCACCTCGCTCCAACTATTGTTCTCTACTTCACCTTCATCGTCGTCTACTTCGAGGACATCGACACCCATTCCGCCCAAAAGCTCACTCAACGGATAAGAACCAGCGAACTCCCAATCTAGGATGGCTTCGATATGGCCGTCTTTCATCATTATGTTGCGGCCGTGGAGATCCCCGTGGACCAGGACGAAAGGTTCTTCTGGTAGGAATGCGGTGTCATCCTCGGCTATTGATTGACGTGTGTCTTGCAACGACTTGATAAAGTCTTCCTTTGGAACGTCTTCAAAGAAATCCTGGTCGATGTCCTCCTCGGACCCATTCAGGTAATAGTAGATCTCTTTATCGTAGCACGCAAGCACATATTCCTTGGTTGAGCTGTATGGACCAATATTATAGCAGCTTGGTGAATGGTGTTTACCCTTTGCTTATCAGCACAAAGCCTTCAGTTGCAGCGACCCAACACTAACCCTGCCCTTGAACAATTTGATACCCTCTACTGTTGGACCCAGCCTATGATCCAGCATGAGACCCCCAATGCCGTCAAAGGTAGTTTCACCTAGCTCCACGATGACCTCAGCAATTTGACGGGCTACATCCAACTTAGTAGGCTCGTCGAAAGTGCTCCAGACGGAACTTAGATTCTGGCCCTCGATGAACTCCTCGGCAATGAAAGGCGTTCCTGTGGCGCTTCCGTCCAGAGAGTGACAGAACACCTGCGGAACGGGCACCTTCTGAATGTTCTCCTTGACGAAAGTCAAGTGCGCGACTTCGTTTCGAACCTGGTCTGGTAACAGGGCATCCTCTTTCGGCTTGCGAATCACGTATCGTTCTTTCCTCTGCAATGGGCGAGAAACGAGCCATACATCATTGTAGCCACCGCTTGCAAGGAGTTGTAAGTCGCTGTCTTCTTTGCTGTTTTCATCTTTCTGCTCTATCCCCTCAATGTCCCCTAGTGCAGAGCTTACAGCTTGTAGGTCTCCCAGTGGACCCAGGCTTGTAGTAGAAGACTTTGCGGTGGTATGGGCATCGGACATGGTGCTTGCGGCAAAAGCCATTTGAATGGCAGACCATGCAATGGTGTGTGGTTGGCATAGGGATACATATATCGGAATGTGCTTACTAATCGTTCTAATTCTAAGTTGTGTACCTAGGAGAACTGCATCCCGGACTCCGTGCACGAGGCCTTATAGCTTGGTGAGCAAGATGATCACTTGATGCACCCGGCCAGAGCCTCTGCTGTTTGCAAGCAGTACGCCGTTGCAATGCGCCTTTATTGTTCAAAAGCGCTGCTGCACAGTAGGGGGGCGTACGCAGCATCGCCTTTGTTGAATATACGACCTAGCCCAGTTTTCCGTGACAGCATTGAACTCGAAAGCCCTTGTGCACCCAAGGAACGCATGCGCCGGATCCGGCTTTGGTGCTGCCTCATCCTTTGAACAGAACGTCGGGTCCAAGACAACGAAAGCTCTGGAGACCCTTGCTCCGGAAACACACAGCCGCGGAGTGCCTCCGCTGCGATTGATCTTAATAGGAAACCATTCTAGGCACTCTTCTTTTTGGTAATGTTCACCCCCCTTTTCGGTAAATGCACCCCCTGCGCAGATACACCAGGTGGAAGGTTGTCACCAAAGCGTCCGCAACGGCTGTAGGGAGGGTCATGATCACCATTGAGGTTAATATTTAAGATAGAAATAAATTCGATAGAGAGAGCGGGGAAGATCCATGCATTGGGGTCACAAAACGGTGCTCCTTCTCGCCATCGATCTAAATCTCCGATTCGAATTCGATAAATCAAAGTCATGGACCTGAGAAATCCTGACATCCAGGCTATTCTTGGTGAAATTACCGAAACGGGGGTGCTTAGGATGGTTCCCTCTTGTGATTGATTTTGTAATTTCAAAGGGATCGAGAGAGTGCCACTATGAGCATCGGACACTCTAGCTTGTTAAGAAATGGTCAATGCATGGAGCTGAAAGAAAGTTATTGCTATAATCGAGGCCGCAGGAAGTAAATCGATTTGTATTGTCATGTCACGAGCGTAATCCATTCACGTTGCGCTGGCACGATGTGTCGTTATGATAGTGGGGAAAACCAAGAGGCGATGAAGATGGACGGTCGGTGGAGACTCATGATGGATGGTTTGCTCTGTTTGAACGGGTGGCCGGTGATGAGATTCCGAGATGCAAGTCACTGTAGAGACATACCTTAGTGCGCTGTACGTGGTAGGTCAGCATCTTCGACTCCGAACGCAGCATGTGAAGAATTTAGAGCGCAGCATTTTCATTGCTACAAGTCTAACATAACATGGTTCGCCTCCCTATGCACCAAACCCTCAAAATGCATGCTTTTGATCTCGACCACCCACCAGAACGCCACGCTAAAATTGTACATGGATAAGTATATATCGTCCATAAAACCATGATTCGTCGCTTAGAACGAGTCGTTGGACTGTTCAGTCGCCGTATCCTCCTCAACCTCGCTATCCCCAACTTCTTCCGCCTCGCTCTCGCTCTCATCATCCCCATCCCGATCTCCGCCTGGCAAACCAGTCCACTCTCTGCAGTCCCTCTCAACCCATTTCCTGCTCTTCGGGAGCGTGATGGGATCGAACGGGAAGTACCCATCCAGGAAATGGTGATTATCGTCCTTCCTGGCACTAAGCGCAGTTTCCCTACTGGGATGTCCATATGCGGTCATTGTCGTCGCGCTCGACGACTGAGCGAAATTAATGCGCTTGTTGGTCTCAATCAGACCAAAGACGTAGATGACACCCAGCCTGTTCGCGATCTCTGCGAATTGCTCCACCAGGTCTGGCTGGCACACCTTGAGCGGATTTAGCTTGGTTGAGAAGATGTTTTGCGTCAGGGTTTCTTTGACACCGGGCATCCACTGGTGGTCGCCGCGATAGGGCGTCGGTAGCTCTTCGTCTTCGGAGTCCTCGTCGGAGTTGTATTCTAGGTCTTGCCATCGGAAGCAGAAGATGTATAGGAGTGCTTGGACGAGGCAGTAGTATGATGAGTACCGTCGCAGGCTGGGACCTTGGCAATTCGGCTCGTAAAGTCCTCGAAGTCGGCTGAGCTCGATGCCAATATAGTCGAAGACGTCTCGTACGATGTTGGAGGGGACATGCATGCCTCGGGCGACAAAGCTGGCGAGGTAGGCTGCCCCAGCTTGACGTACGAGAGTCGGCTGGTTCTTCTCAAATGCGGTGCTGACACATGTTCCGACGAAGGTGTCTACAAACTCAGGTGATGTTTGTGCAAAATGGAACACAAGGAATTGAGTATGCCTGGATCGTTGTGTGGGTAGTATGATTGTCATGAAATGAGTCAATAACGTGTCCAGAGCACCATGCCGAATCGTCGTGGACGTTGAACGGAATTCTTCGTCATAGTGCTCGAAGAGCAGCTCTAGGATCGCATCCACCTTGTCGGCGTTCTCTAAAACCTCTTTTACTTCTGGAGCTACTGTGTTCTCTAGGTCGATGTTCGGGTTCTCGCCGTCGTCGCTGTCGTCGGAAGACTCATCATTTTCAAACCCGTTGCCACTGGGTCGTGTTATTTGCTGATCCACCGCTTCACGAGCACCAGCTTGCAAGTCTTCGTAGTCCACTTGTACCCGCACATCTAATTTGACAAGTCGGTCCAAGATGAGCGATAACACGTCGCCCCGAAGTTCCGGTGCGTATGTCACAATCTTTAGAATATTTTGGACGTATATCGTATGCGACCGGAGCGTGTCCGACTCGTGAGGGAACTGGCTCGCTAGTATTGCTGTTAACGTGTGGCTTGCCGATGGAACTAGGCTCAGCAGGTATCGAAGGGCAGAGTGAGCTCGTGAATGTAATTGTGACCGAGTGACTCTCGGCTGATCTGGGATTTCACCACTGGATGGAGGATCTGTACTTATAATTAGCCGTGCAGCGGTCGTTGGGGTCTTGGAAGAATCGCTTACCGCCCGTCAGGTTCTCCACAAGCATTCCCAGCACTTCTACGACAAACATCCCTTGACTGGATACAATGTTTGCCATGAGGCGCATATATGCTCTGACATAGTCGTCATCTCTTCCGAGCCACTGACTGTTCAGAACAGCGTGTACCAAATCGGAGCAAGGCTTGTTGAGATTGGAAACGTTGCTGAGCAGTGCCATAGTGTAGCTTTTCATCGTGATAGAGCTGACTGGTTTCTTCTCTTTTTGCTGCGAATCAAATATGCTCTTGAGTTCATCGTAGCCGGAATCTTCGCCTTGCGCATGTTTCTGAAGCGCCCGGCGGACCTCCTCCAAGATCACCTCTGGAGCCTTCTCCCAATCATGAATATTCTGCACTTCCACTTTCTCATCGAAGGCGACTTTCGCTCGCTTTGGGGGGGCTGGCGAGCTTCCATTCTCGATCTCATCACGTTTGCGTACCAGGGTTGAACGGCGAACAAGCGGCTTTACGGTTGGGAGGACAGGGCCCGCCGGCCGTGGCGTCGTGGTCATGGCGAGCAAGATCTTCTAGTGACATATCAAGATACAAGTAGACGAACCCCGTAAAGTATGCTAGAAATGCTGGAAGTTTTGGAAAAATGCGGTGTGGAGAAGTTCTTGTGATGAATTTTAGCGCAAAAGTCCAGTGGGATGTTTGACTCAAGCGAGCTACCTCTAGGGTAGCGCTATCACGTGACCATTCATTTTACCCCGCCAAGAGGACGTGAATGGGATTCAAAATCACATATAAATTAGTTTCCCTTCTTCAAGCACATTCTCTTGACTTATCAGTGTGGCTTTCTAAAAGCCTTGCGGAGATATGATAAGGCCCGATGATTTAGGGAAACTTCGCCTGCAATGAGGCGCTTTCACGGGTTGAAATTTGACAGTGGGCCGCCAACTGGTCGACTCAGTCTAGGAGGTTACAGGTGGCGAGTAACCGTTGCACATACTGATGAGGACTTGATAGCTTATCACTTGGAAAATTTGGCCGAGGTGGCGAGTAGCCATTGCAAAACTCTGATTTTCAAAGACCAAAAATGGTTTCACGCCTCGACGGTATTGTAGCACTGAGACTCTCAGCTTTGTGGGCGAGAGTACTAAGGCGGGAAACACCGATACACATGGGTTCGTGCCCGATCCGCCTCGCTCGGCTCAGAATCCTCTTCCTATCCTTGGTGTTGCCGGCCTCTTGACCGTCCCCTGGGTGGCTGTTCTTCTAATTGCAGAAGACAGGGGCCGGACGGCTATGGGCTTCTCTGCAGCTTTTGCAATCCTCTGCGCCTCACGGTCCTTGTCCTCGGCCATTTGGGTCTCGATCTCCATCTTCCGGCTGAATTCATGCTCCGTCACTCGCTTTTCCCGGGCAGAATACCCCTTTTCCTTCACCGAATAGAACACTCCGCCAAGTTCAGCAAGCCACTAGGAAAAGGTTCGGTCAGTCTGTGGGCACTAGATAGGTTAATGGAAAGAGGTACTTACATGAGGATCCACCGAGGTGACAGTAGACATGTACTCTTTCGACGTCAAGATCAACTCGTGGTATACCACATAATCTGGCAAATATCCCAGCCCATAAAGGGCACTAGTGGGATGTAGCTGTACAGTTACGCTGGTCCGGAGATTGATATACTCGCCGATGCCTTTGACCTTGGCAGCCTGGTGATAGTAGCCCGAGCAAATACACTTGCGAATCAAGTCCCAGTCAGTGCCGCAACTCGTCATGACCAACTTCTGCACTTTCATAATGTCGAACAACTGTTCCCGAATCTCTTTGGCCCTTCGAAGAGCCTTAGGGTGCAGGAAATGGCGGATGCACCATCCGTCGGAGTGGCCGTTGGATTTCCATTGACTGTAGACGTGGAGGAGTGTCAGATGATCCGACTCGGGCACGAAAAACTTCTCTCGGGACGCATCGGACTCTTCCTGGCGTTCTTTAGGTCGGTAGAAGACACTGGGAACGGAAAGCATCGAGACTATTGTCAACATCTCCTCGCTACATCCATACTCCTCTGATGTTATGATGAGCTTAGCCAGTGATGGGTCCATTGGGAAGGCGGTCATTTTCTTGCCCATTGGCGTGAGGTCCCCAATGTTGTCCAAAGCGCCAAGAGCCCAAAGGTCGAAGAGGGAGGTAGTGATCGTATCCTGAGGGGGTGGATCCATAAAGTCGAAGTCTAAAAGATCCCTTACACCTAGGGACTTGAGGAGTAATACGGTGTTGGCAAGGTTCGTTCTCTGTATTTCGGGTATAGTCTGAATGTAGAATTCGTCCTTGAAAGCTTGTTCGGTATACAGGTGGAAGGCTTTCCCTGGACCTGTCCTGCCCGCACGACCGGCTCGCTGCGATGCATTTGCCTGCGAGATAGGTGTTATCTGTAGGGCGTCCATGCCCATGCGCGGGTTGTAGACTTTGAGCTTGGAGAAGCCCGCATCCACAACGTACATGATACCATCGACCGTTAAACTCGTCTCTGCAATATTCGTGGCCACAATGACCTTGCGAACGCCAGGAGCTGCCTTGTCGAAAATCTTCGCTTGCAAATCTGCAGGCAGCTGGCTGTAGATGGGGAGGATACTGATCTTTGGTGGATCATTGAGCATCTTTAAACGTTCCGCCACAAGCTCACAAGTGACTTCTATGTCCTCTTGACCGGTCATGAAGACAAGAATATCACCAGCAGGCTGCGAGACGTGAATCGCGAGAATCTGCTTGACGGCACTGTCAACGTAGTCTTCACAAGGCGTCCGCGAGTACTGTATATCAACGGGAAACGTGCGGCCTGGGATAAAGAATTCTGGCGCTCCACCATAGAATCGAGAGAAACGATCCGAATTCATTGTTGCTGATGTGACGATAAGTTTCAAGTCTCTTCTCCGTGCAAGGACTTTCTTGATTAGACCCATCAGGACATCAGTATTCAAAGCCCTTTCGTGTGCCTCATCCATAATGATACAAGAGTACTTATCGAGATCAGGCTCAACGAGCGACTCTCGCAGAAGAACACCATCGGTCATGTATTTGATGGAAGTTTCCTTACTGGTACAGTCCTCAAACCGAATAGCATAACCTACAAGACCGCCGAGCTTAACTTCCATCTCCTCGCTCACTCGCTTGGCGACGCTCATTGCTGCTACTCGTCTTGGTTGCGTACACCCTATCATACCGACTTTGGCATAGCCATCCTCGTACAGGAACTGCGTTAATTGGGTGGTTTTCCCTGACCCAGTCTGCCCAACGACGATAACGACTTGGTTGTCACGTATGACCCTTAAAAGCTCCTCGCGCACGGCAAAGGCAGGCAGGAACTCTCTTTGTTCTCTAAGACTTTTGCTCTTCGAGAAAATGCTCTGTCCTTCATTTTTCTTGAGATGATGGGCGAATTTGCTCCCTGACTTGACTTCCTCTTCGCCCGGTGCTGCGGCTGCACTATCGCCCTCGTCTTCTTTTACACCCATCAGGTTCCCCAGCGCAGTTCCTACCATGTTGGTAGCTTCTTGAGCCTGCTTTTGCCTCTCTTGCTGCTGCCTTTTCTCTTTGACGACCTTGCTACCCTTACGGCTGAAGACTGCCATATCACTTTGTGGATCGCGAACTGCAGGGACCGGATCCAGTTGCTTGGTGAAGACTTTCCGGCCATCGAGAAACGGTGGCTTGATATCATGTACCAGCAGATGTACCCTCATTGCTTCTTCGTCGTCTTCGAAATCTGCCTCGAAATCTCGCCTCTGCGCCACACCTGATGTGAGCATCCGATTCGCTTCCCAAGCATCAACATCTCGCTGTTTTTGCACTGCTCTAGCATTGACCCGCTTGCCCAGTTTCCTTTCCGCGAGAGCAACCTCCTTCTGCTGATCCGCCCAGGTGGCATCGGCAGACCCGAACGGATTATGTGACTCATCCCCTAGAGTATGGCCAAGTTCATCTCCAGCGTACCAATCTCGGTCTAAGGCAGCAGTATCCTCCTCGTTGACCATAGGCTCTGGACCGTCGAATTCGCCTACGAGGAATCGCAAGTTAGCTTTCCCAGAAATTTCGGGCGAGGCGAGCTATGAATTTGTGTATAGAGGAGCTTAAGCCCTACGTTTCAGGCATACGTACCTTGCCGTGGTGTAGAGGCGTGCCGGTATTTTCTGGGAGTGGAAGAGATATATCTGTGTTTCGAGCCATTGGGTTGGAATACGTTGTTGGTGCGACCATCGCCGGTCCGATCGCGTAATGGTGTTTGAGCGCCATGACTAGCACGGCTTGTAGAGGGTCTTGAGGGTATGGCGAATCGATCTGAGTCCAATCTTCTCCGCTTTGGACTGTTTTCGCGCGACATGGTCTGACTGCACTTGAGGGTCAGCACTCCTCCCTAATACAGAAGCACTAGACCGTAAGGATTATACATGGTTCAAAGTACCTTCAGACCTCACACTTCGGGGTCATGCGTTGTACCATTACGATCAAGAATACGTACTATAAGAGGTAGGTATTTTGTCATGAGCTTGCTAGCCGCGTGACCGTAGGAGCGTCGAAATCTAACGCCTGCTTTCGCGGCGATGTCTCTACAGAACGTCTCATGCGCGATTGTTCTTCAGCGCTGCCGGGGAGAAAAATCTTTCCCGAACTTTTGCCGCGGCACCAATGTTCAACTTTGGGAGGAGCAAGCACAACGGATTCAACACAATTTCGAATGATGTCTATGATCACGGCTTCAATATGGGTACCAAGGGGCGCAGCTGCGAACTTTCCTACCAGATATGACATCGACGAATCCGAGCTCTCACGGATATCGAAGCTCGCAAAATTACAGCTTGAAGACGCAAACGAGGACCTCGACAACGCTAGGAACGGAGGGGACAATGCATCAAGTATGGATGAGTCTGAGGACGACCAGATTGACACCAAGCTGCCGAAGTCACAAGAGTAGGAATGGTCTATAGACACGGCGTCCGAACACAGTCCTGACTTCTGCGCCTAGGGACGAGGATGATAATCTGAAGGAATTTGATCTTGAGCATTACGATAGCGATGTTCCTGAAGAGAATGGCGAGGCTACAGCAATGTTTGGCAACTCACAGTCACTGGCATTCCACAAATCGAATGCCGACGATCCATACATTACCTTGCAAGAAGGCGACGAGGATAACGAAGAGCGAGAAGAACTGCAAATTCTATCCACTGATAACATGGTGGTCGCCGCCAAGGTTGAGGACGAGGTTGCGCATCTCGAGATCTATATTTATGAAGACGAAGCCGATAATCTGTATGTCCATCACGACATCATGTTACCTGCGATTCCTCTCTGTGTTGAATGGATCGATCTCCCAGTTGGGGATTCTGGAGCGGACACAGAGTCGAAGGGGAATTATGTAGCTGTCGGAACGTTCGACCCGGACATTGAGGTTTGGGATCTCGATACGGTAGACCGCATGTATCCGAATGCGATTCTGGGCCACGGTGAGGATGACTCAAAAACTACAGCGAATTCAGAGAGGAAGAAAAAGTCGCGCAAGAAATCAAAGAAAGTCAATGATCATTATCATGTCAACGCCGTCCTTTCCTTGGCCGCCAACAGGAACCATCGCAATCTGCTGGCCTCCTCTTCTGCTGACAAGACCGTAAAATTGTGGGACTTAACTGCTACAAAGTGCGCCAGGTCCTACTCATACCACACTGATAAAGTGTGCTCGATAGCATGGAACTCTAAAGAATCAACCTACCTACTCAGTGGAAGTTACGACCGAACAGCGGTGTTGGCAGATATGCGAGCGCCGGACGCTCAAGTACCTAGATGGGGAGTGGAAAGCGATGTGGAGACAGTCCTCTGGGATCCGCACGACTCGAATTTCTTCTACATCACGACCGAGAACGGTGTCATTCACTACAACGACATCCGGGCAGCTCCGTCGACGCCAAAAGCATCGACGCCGGTATGGACACTGCAAGCCCATGATCAATCGATCTCGGCATTTGATGTCAACCCAGCAATCCCAGGATTTCTAGCAACAGGCTCAACCGACAAAGAGGTCAAGCTATGGAATGTCCAGCCCACGGGACCGAGCATGGTGGTCTCTCGAAATCTCGGCTTGGGCAAGGTTTTCACCACCAAATTCGCACCGGATGCCGAAGTCGCCTTTCGATTGGCCGTAGCCGGCAGTAAAGGCTCGATGCAGATCTGGGACACGTCCACTAATGGAGGAGTGCGCCGCGCCTTTGGAAGTCGCATGGCCGCATCAACTGTAAAAGTCGAGGATAGGCTTGTTGGCGTGGAAGAAGATAGCAGCGATTCCGAGGAAGAAGGGGGCGAGGATCCTGGTGGGAATATAGTAGCCAATGAATGGGAGTCCATGGACGAAGACTGAATTGACATTATGGGACGCATTGTCACACTTTCGTGAGATGGCAAATTCACGATCAAGGGGTAACGACATGCTCACAACCGCCTTACCGCTCGCGATGGCCTTTCCGGCTCTCCTCAGATTCACAACGCTCATAAAATGCATACGACACTCGTCATTGAATGAGAGGGAAGATTGCTCTCTCCTCATTTTGATGGCCTCTAGAGAAGCACATATGCCCCAGCTCGTTCCCGAAGAGAGGCGGGACGTTTCGTCCCTTCGAGAATACTTCGCGGTAAAGATGACCTAAGGACGAATGAGGAATTCCCTGTCACATGAAGGGCATGAAACAAATCCTCTCCTGTGCCTCGAGTATCATAACTCAGCCATATAATCGGGCAATGAATTGACGGGCAGAAGCCGGAGGCTTTGCAGAGGATGTGTGGACCAGCTGATCGTTGAACGTATTCTGTAGTGAGCATTTACTTGCCGGCAACTAGTTCTCGTTGCCGCAACATACAACATGGGTCATTCCGCCTGTTACGTGCACCTTGAGTTGAATTGAAGCCCCTCCCCATGACGACACATCTCCATTCATACGGCTTTAGGGGAAGTCTTTGATCGAGCACGGTGCAGCTGAGTAGCGCCGTTCTACCAAGATAATTTGAATACTCCGTAGCGAGCCGTCGATTCTGAGTCTCTGAGTCTCTTTGGATTTGCAGGGCTGCAGCGTGCAGGTTTTGAGATCGCAGGACCATGCAAGCGTTTCAGTTTGATTCGATTAGCAAAGAAGCCTTTGGTTCTGGATCCTTACAATCCCCAACAAGCTCAGACCATCCGCTTGAGCCCGCTGGTCCACCATCTCCCCCAATCATACTGCGATCCGGTCCATGAATCGGCTTGCGCAAGGCGCTAAAGCTCGAAGTATGGCGACGTACTGAAAGCTTATGGTTCTAAGGAGCAGACATAAACAGATCCCCCTGTTTCAGGCTTCCTTGTCTGCTGTGTCGGCGTCAGCAGCAGGCCTCCTTGTATTGAAACGAAGCGCGATCTCGCAGCTAATTGAAAGCTTGTATGGACTTGCAGCAAAACATTGGATGAGGAGGGGCTTGATTGGGTGGCTTATTGCGTTTTCGCCAAGACAAGTTAGAGGAAAGCCAGCACGAACGCCCAGTCCATTCTCATCGCCCTATGCTGCCGCCCCTTTTCTTTCAAAACCCAGAACACTCTCCGCCGCATTGCTGTGTCTTACCCTTTAGATTTCTTCCCAATCCTCCTTCCTTGAGCAAGATTATCGTCACTCTTTCACGATAGCACTGCCTCACGTTCTTTTTAACTCAACATCAATCGGACTGTGTCCGCAGGATCCTCTAACCACATCCCCTTTTCATACAGCGCTGCCACGCATCGCAGAACAACATTCGTTCCTTCATCCTCTCCTTCATCCTACGTCGCATTAAGACAGCACCTGATCACGTCGCTGCGCGTCGAAGTCATCATCGTCATCGACCTCCAGCACTATATCTGAATTGTAAAACCTAAACACATTCTCTACCACTGCAGTTCAACGCCTCCTGTTCGCCTTGAAGATCTAATAAACAAAGATGGAACTTGCAAGAGCCTTCACCAAGCGTCACAAGCGCCCCGACATTGCTGTAATGACACCAGCACGAGCAGCCAGCGTCAAGAATCATAATGGACCTATTCAACGTAGCCTAATCTCACCACCGGTCGAGCTGTTGTCGACTACCAATGTTCTCGCATATAACGCGCCCGATATCTATTCCGACAACTCAGACAGCTCGCTAGGTTCTCTCACCTCCTCGCGTGCCACGACCCCAGATACCTCATCAATCGAGTGCTCGCCGAGTCCTGTCGAAGAGAACCACCTGTCTAGCTTTTTCCGATCACCAGGCCAGCCCCTCTCCAACATCGGCTCTCCTCGCCAGTCAAATGTCTCCAGTGAGGCAGACGCCCTGATGGTGCCAACTAGAGCCTTGTCACATACTAAGAAATCGCATCAAGCCGTCGCACGCAAGCGATCGACATTGAAATCCGTACCACTTCCGACCAATCTACCCTCTCCGACAAAAGCAAGTACCAGTATCGACATGTTCTTGGGCAAACCCGACGTCGGCCATCCTTTCGGTGCCGAATTGACCAAGGTGAACGAGCTTGCTGAGGAAATCGGCGCTCGCGAGGTGTTGATTTTGGATGAAGAGGAACAATACTTATTTAGCCATGGACTATGCAAGTTCGGCGTTCAAGATTACCTTGACGAAATACACGAGCTTCTCGGTGGGAGCTTCGCAAATCCGTTTGGACCTTTGAACGCGGGCTGGATTTAATCTCGGGAGCAGCGACGCAGCGGAAGGGACGGGCCTCTCTCGCATGACCACCAGCACTGGACCGGCTGTTTACTTCTTGTGCATATTCTACCTCTCCTTGTTCACGATCGAATTCACTTGTTTCAATGCCGGACAGAGCTACAGTGGTCACGAAGAATGGCACGGGCATGGTGTGAAAAGGATTTATACCTAGTACCAATGGGGATATGGTGGTCAATTGGCCTACAGATCCTGTCGGGTCGTTATCCAACTTCTTACGGTCATTACTAGCGTAGTTCCATTGACTAAGAGGTGTCATGGATCAAGGGAGCAGTGTCTCTGTGCTAAGCATATCTCCAAGAGCAATAGAGAAATCCATCAAATCCATTCTGCTTTTGCGATAGATTGTGAACCATGGAAGGCAATATAGACAAACCGAACATCGCGGGTTGAGCTGATGCTCGCGAGCATTCGCTTATTGAAATAAGTGGAATTGGCGTTTGGGACCAGTCCATCGCCGACGCGTATATATTATCTTGATGATTTCTTCGACGTAAATCCTGACCTTCTTGTCGTATTTCCAGGGACCGACCTGCAGTGAATTTTTTCAATCCTACGTTTGGCGGACTCGGTGATCTTTGTTGGCCGCTACATTTTACACCTTTGACAGAGGACTCAAACAAAGCTCGCATTATGCATATGTCCAGATAAACACATTGTCTTTCCAAAACAGCATTGGTATACCCAATGCGACCTCCACTGAATGACTATCTCATGGGTGCTCTAAGACCCTACAATGACCACCAATGAACCTGTAGCAGACAACAACAAGCCACCCTCATCCGGACCTCGGCCTTACGAAGACAAACCCTCGGTGTCGGCGGAGAACGCTGGAGCGAGGCAGCGAAGTCTAGGAGACTCGGCTAAGCAGTTGGCTCGAACACCTGATGATACTTTGGTGAACCTATCAGCAAACGAGGCGTTGACGGCAAACAATGCGGACAGCCAGCACAAGAGCCATGATGAGGCGCCCAGTACTGCATACGTCCATCCTGTGGAAGGAGTGTCACAGTGGTCACACCAGGCCCTGGCACCCAAGAAGAGTGAACACGAGCGTATTGTAAATGAGGACGAATGGCAAGACATGCCCGCGTACGCACCCTATGATCTATACGACGACGACAATAAGCTCGTAGCCCGAGAGGCTCAAGACCTAGATGATGATAATCCCTACGAAGGACTTGGAGGTGCTGGAAAAGGCTACACTCGAGTACAAGTGGATGAGGATGCTCGCTCAGCCACAAGCATGGACGATAACACAAGCTACCTATTCAAACACAAGACTACCGATTTGGCAGACGATGAAGAGGAGCAAAGAGATCCCCTGGCGCAGATGCAAGCTACGAAGATTCTCCTGACTGAAGGGCAAAGGATCGCATACGTTGGTGTGACGAGGCTGGCGATGTTGAGTATGGTCAAAGAGCTGAATGACATGGAGGGTACCAAGGCGACAAAAAAAGAGTTAAGGGTCGCCTCCGAATCCATGCAAATGTGGAGTCAACAGATGATGGTTCGATTATTCGCCCACATGGAGATTGATTCGTCCGGTACGGTTTGAAGGTTGTAGCGCTTCAACGATCGATGCTGACAACTCGTAGAGCAGCTCATGATTGAGCAATTGGCCGAGCATGGTGTCGAACCAAGCGACCTGACGCCAGCATTAATGCAAAACGCCAGAGTTGAGAACCCTATGGCTGATGATGCATCGAATCATAGTCCATCGGTGTCGGCCCAGGCGCTGAAGAGCGACAGCAGCTCACAGCACTCTCCAGCTTTGCATAACCACGCAATTGAGGAAGAGCCTTCGTTGCCAGCCTATCAAGAGACTGAAGGTATCGACATGCCGGAAGTACGTACACCATCTCAGCTACCCACTACAAGGAGACTTGATATCGACCTTCGGTGGACTGTACTCTGCGATCTCTTCCTGGTTTTAATTTCGGATTCCATCTATGACTCAAGATCTAGGGTCCTGCTCGAACGTGTGGGGGCATCTTTGAAGGTACCATGGCTTGAGATATGTCGTTTCGAGAAACGTGTTACAGACGCATTAGAAATGCAAGAGGCGGCAAGCAAGGAGACTTGGGACGAAGCTGAGCATATGGAGAACCGGCGAAAGCTTGCCTTGAAAAGAAGGTACGTCATGATGGGACTTGCTACTGTCGGCGGTAGTCTCGTCATTGGACTATCAGCGGGCCTCTTAGCACCGGTCATTGGAGCTGGCTTGGCTGCAGGCTTCACGACCATAGGTGTTGCTGGCACCAGTGGCTTTCTCGCTGGTGCTGGGGGCACAGCACTCATTACTTCTGGCGCGGTCATCTCAGGTGGTACAATGGCCGTAAAGGCCTCACATCGAAGAACGGGTGCCGTCCGCACCTTCGAATACAGACCGCTTCATAACAACAAACGCGTTAATCTGATTGTCACGATATCTGGATGGATGAATGGGAAGGTCGATGATGTGCGATTACCCTACAGTACAGTAGATCCGATCATGGGCGATATGTACTCAGTTCTTTGGGAGCCAGAAATGCTGCAAAGCATGGGTCAGACCATTAATATATTGGCTACAGAGGTATGTTTCCCTAGGTGTATCATCCCTCTGTAAGCAATTGCGACTCATGTTCCGTTAGGCTCTCACACAAGGATTGCAACAAGTCCTTGGTAGCACCATCTTAGTGGCTTTGATGGCCTCGCTGCAGCTTCCCATTGTTCTCTCGAAGCTTTCGTACCTGATCGATAACCCTTGGACGGTGTCTTTGGGCCGGGCCAATGCTGCCGGCTTGATCCTGGCAGATTCGCTCATAGATAGGAATTTAGGAGTTCGGCCGATTACACTTGTTGGCTTTTCCTTGGGTTCGAGGGTGATTTACTCATGTTTGAAAGAGCTTGCAAACAAAGGCGCTTTTGGTCTGGTTCAAAATGTGTATCTCTTCGGTTCTCCCATGGTCGCGAACAAGGACGAATATCTGCGGGCCAGAATGGTGGTCTCGGGCCGATTCGTCAACGGTTATGCGTCTAATGACTGGATCCTCGGTGAGTACTTATCCACTTGACAGTTGAGGACGAAAGCTCATATCGCGCAGGCTATCTCTTCCGTGCTACCAGCGGTGGGATAATGCGAGTAGCTGGGCTTGCTCCTGTAGAGAATATCCCTGGTCTCGAGAACATCGATGTGACAAGCATAGTCAACGGGCACATGGCATACCGTGCGGCAATGCCAAGATTACTTAGGGAAGTGGGCTGGGAGGTCGAAAGTGACGAATTCACAGAGATTGAGGATCCTGATCCCGAGAATCACGACAAGCGGCAACGCGAGCTTATCAAGGAAATTGATGAGGCGCGCAAAGACGCACAGGCGAAACCGGAAAAGAAAAGGTTCGGCTTCTTCAAGCGAGGGAAGCTTGCTGAGAAGAAAGGTTGGGAGACCTACGACGAAAGCATGCGGGAAGCAGGTCACTCACCGGGTACGGCTGATGATGGCTTTAACAATGTTTTATTTGACATCGAAGCTATCAAAGCTGAGCTGGCAAGTGAGCAAATTGAGGTCAAGCAATTGGAATCAACGCTCCCTCCAATGAAGCTGAGTTTGAATGGCTCTCCACCTCCTGTGGGAAACACATATTCGAGTCCCCGTTCGGATCTGCGAGACACGAAAAACTACGAAGGGAGCACCCCTTACACACCGAGGGCGGATCAGGACGCTTCACAAGCTTCGCTACCAAACGGCCATGCTAACGATTCATTTAGTCAAGATCATGATGTGTATGAGAACTACGACGAGCATGGTAGTCGGTTGGGCAGTGGCGAGAACATCAGAATGTCATTCGATCATCCACGCCTATCCCCAAAGATGTCCTTTGAGCATTCACGAGGTTCACCATCACCGCTTCGGTCTGCTCGCTCATCAATCGCTTCTCCTACCCCGATACCACCTCCCGAGGAATCGCCAAAGGCGGCCTCGCCACTACAGAGACCTGAAGTCCAGTCCCCCTTATCGATGCCGTCAGGTGCAAATGGTGTCAGCATTGATCACAACGCCTGGCTCGACGAGGATGATGAGGATTTTGGTAAAGAGAAGAATGTACAGATGACTTTCGGTTGAGAGTTGATTTGGTCTGTGACTTAGCGTGGCGTACTGGACTTGTGCATTTACTCGGAAAAGGAGTTCTTCATCGTGCATACCCGAACGATCCTCGCAGGGAATGGGAGGTATCTCAATGGTGTACGAGTGAATTAAGCTACGGTGCCGATGAGTACCGAGCATCGCTTATCGAATGCAATGAATTAGACAAGGCAAGAGCTTCGTTGCTTGCACACGATCTTCTACCCAGCCGCAATGTTGTCGTGCCAGGATACAATACTATTACTTCACTCAGGCGGGTTCATGAAGCGCTCACCTTGGCCGGACTCAAGGTTACCAACAGCACTGGAGGCCCCACATAGATCAACGTTTACACGATAACATGATGGGCATTTCAATCAACCCAGGCCCATTATTAAAGCGTCATTGAGGCTTCCTACTCCAATCTAGAACTTGATGCTGGAGAAAGCGGGCCCCACTGCTAAATTTAGCCGAGGTGCGCGTCGCGGGCGCGCTTCTAGATCCCTGCCTCCTCGTGACGAACCAGAGCGACTCGACGAACCAAGTCCATCGTTACTACTCAATGAGGGGCTTGTGGTCACGGCACCAATGTCCGGACAAAGGATACTTGGACAGACCAAGCAGCACTTTGCTTACGGTCATCTTCTGAAGCAAGGTCCCCATATACGGCCGCTAACGCCTGAGGATCTAAACGCACCTCCACTAGGCTCGAGTGACGGGGAATCGGCCAAGGAAGATTCCGACTTCGAAGACGTCAGACCCCCGAAGAGGATGAAGAGAAGCAGCACTGAAGAGGATGTCAAGATTAAGAGCAGGTCGTCCTCGCTACCTGGGCAGAGTCAGAGTGTTACCACTTCTCTAGCTTGCGAACCCTCGAACATTCCACCATTAAGTTTTACCTCTTCGACCAAGCTTGACGACGCGGATGAGCCGTATGGACCTTTCAGTAGTCAATCGAGATCCTCGCAGCCGAAGAAGACGTATCGTAGAGGAGTGAAGAACATACACACTGTTGGCCCAGAATTAAAGCAGAAGAAGGATGTTAAGAAGGCCTCAAAACCTGCGCACAGTCGGGGTGCTTCTGGATTCAAGACGAGAGATTTTGGAACTTCGCTCTCACTTGGTAGACCAATGAGTATATTGGCTCTTCTTGGAGCTTGAGCTGACAAGCAAGTAGCCGATAAGCTGGAAGACACGGACCAAAAGGGTAGCTCCTTCAAGTTACCCTCAATGCCAAATCAGAGTCCTCGTTCCCAACGTGCTGCCCGGCGATCCTCAAATAGCAAGGAAGCATCGTCAAGCACCGAACCTACAATGAGATTCAAAGCGCCCTTGGAGGCTTCCCTAGCTCAAATCTCGCCCGTCAAAGCTGCCAAAACATTCACCAAGCCGTCAACTACGTATGTGGGCGGGAACAGCCCCGTAACTGTCAAAGCTTTCAAAAGCTTCAAGTCAGACCTGTCAAAGCGTGATGGGGTTGGCACCAGTGACATGCAGGATCTCGTTGCGCTAGCCGCTGAGAAAGGCAACCTTGGAAATACTCGGGCAAGGGCCCCAGAAATGTCCGCCACAGAGTCGCCTTTCCCATCGATCAATGATGCTTCCAGCTCTTCGGCGCTGACTACACCACCAAGCTCGCCCGGGGTCGAAATTCTGGAGTACCTAAGAAAAGATTCGGCTACGGAGGTTTGCCCTGTATGTAAGGATCAGGTGGATCGAGAGTTCCTCGAGGAATTCAACAACGGCAAGCGGCTACGATCGCGCCAACAGTTTAGATTCTGCAAAGCGCACAAAGCCCGGTCAGCGAGGTCTGAATGGACTGCGAAGGGTTTCCCAGCGATTGATTGGTCCAACTTTGACCGGAGACTACAGGAGTACCATCCGATTATTGATGATATCGTCAAAGGCACGAGAGTGTCCTTCTACCGCAACGCTGCCGAGGACAGGATGAACCAATTGAAGGTCATGACGGTACAACACATGTGGGACGACACCGCCAGCGTGGACGGGGTTTCTCCCGGATACTATGGATCGAGAGGAGCAAGGATAATGTACGTCTCCCCAACCTTGTTCTCTCCTGTATTCCTGCAGTCGCTCCCTCCCTCTCGTCACCCACTGTCTAGGATTGGATCATTATTGATTGTGCGTAGCTCCGAGAATCTGACCTCCAATTTTGCCTCCAAACTCCGCCGCCGGGCTCCCACGGACAAGGCCATCTCGACCGGCGGCGTGGCCGCTTACATACAATCTGTGTTGGCGCCAGAGCTCGCCGTCCTCCTGGTGATGGACGATATGAAAACCGATGCGGAGAATGCTCGTGCTATCCTCAAAGACAGCACGGACATTGGCAACCTAGTAAACGAAGAAGAAGACGACGTTATTGACAACGTTGAACCTGAGGAGGATCCATTAGCACTGGACAGCGGTGTATAGAACTCTTTGTCTTATCATCCGTCCATTTACCGCCTCTACCGGGTAAGGAACGATGAACCGGCGCGATGAAGATCTTAGGAAAGCCCCGACCTTGTATGAAGTGGCTATGGTATAAATCTCCGCCATCAAAACTACGAAGCTTGTGACACATAGGGAGGCTTTGACGATTTGGTGAGACGCGGGGAATTGGTAGGAATGGGGTTCTAGGGCGGCGTCTGGGATGGGCTGTTCGCAAGAGGGAAAGAGGGAAAGAGTGATAATACTCGGTACAGTTCCTTGCGCCGCTATTTTATCCTCCACCATCTTGTTACATGTGTAAAGATTGAGAGGATCGTAGGTAATTCCATCGCTAGCCACATAGAAAAGTCCATTCTCTGAAACCCATCATTGATTTCGGCAAAATCTGTAAGAAACCCAACCGTCCACTCCACAGCCGACACATCTTCGCCATATACCGCAAACGTTCCCCCCCACCCTTCTTTCCTCCCTCAAATAACCATAACCTTCCCCCACCCCCCAACCTTCCCCGCTTCCCACCTCCATCCGCCCCTTTCACCCCCGGTTCCCCCAAAGCATCCCATACCGCCACAGCCCAAACGCCGCCACGACACTCAACCCAATCGGCAAGGGCTTCCCCGTCTTGATCGCCCGCGGGACACTACTCCCCGCCAGAATGACACTCGCCAGCAGCGCGGCTTCGAGGCCGTACGGCTGACGGTTCTGCAGGCGGTAGGCGCCGAGGGCGTACTGGGGGGTGTCAGCTGGTTGTGGAGGGAGAAAAGCGGGGGGGGGGGGGGGGGGGGCGGGGGGGGGGGGC